>ERZ772855.3-NODE-3-length-382366-cov-13.040546_pt1 | contig 382366 bp, 329 predicted proteins | sample MGYA00511900_ERZ772855 | MGnify/ENA primary metagenome ERZ772855 (study PRJEB29015, sample SAMEA2737701) | human gut metagenome | biome: human gut; feature: human-associated habitat; material: faeces | place: China | collected 2012 ... | reverse complement strand
CGCAGCCTAGACCTGTATCCTATTTAACAACGTCCAACAATCGGGGCGCAGTTCACGTTGCGCCGATGGGCCCCTCGGCTTATCTGTCGCATTGCTTCGCTAGGATTGGTTTCGTTTGTGTGTAAGTACGGAATTCAAGTACCGATAACCATGCACGTACCGAACGGTTACGCAAGAGAACGGCAATACTAAGAGAGGTTTCGATGGCGGTTCGCGGCGATATTCGAAATGTAGCGATTGTGGCACACGTCGATCATGGCAAGACCACCCTGGTCAACGGCATGCTGGCGCAGTCCCATGTGTTCAACGAGCGTGAGGAAGTCCCGGATCGCGTGATGGACTCCAACGATCTGGAACGCGAGAAGGGCATCACCATCCTTGCCAAGAACACCGCCGTGCAGTACACCGGTCCGCTGGCCGCCAAGTACGGTCATCCGGAAGGCATCACCCTCAACATCATCGACACCCCCGGCCACGCCGATTTCGGCGGCGAGGTCGAACGTGGCATCTCCATGGTCGACGGCGTCGTGCTGCTCGTCGATGCTTCCGAAGGCCCGCTGCCGCAGACCCGTTTCGTGCTGCGCAAGGCCCTTGAAGCCAAGCTGCCGGTCATCCTGTGCGTGAACAAGACCGATCGTCCGGACGCCCGTATCGAAGAGGTCGTCGGCGAGGCATCCGATCTGCTGTTGGGTCTGGCGCAGGACGTCATCGAGGAGGGCATCGATCTTGACGAGGACTCCCTGTTCGACCTGCCGGTAATCTACTGCGCGGCCAAGGCCGGATACGCATCCGAGAATCAGCCGGAGAACGGCGGTCTGCCGGATAACGACAATCTCGAGCCGCTGTTCGAGGCCATCATCAAGAACATTCCGGCCCCGGAATACGACGAAGGTGCACCGCTCCAGGCCCATGTGGCCAACATCGACTCCTCCGACTTCCTCGGACGACTCGGCCTGGTCCGCATCTACAACGGCACCCTGGAGAAGGGCAAGACCTACGGCCTGTCTCGTGTGGACGGCTCCATCGAGAACTTCCGCGTCTCCGAACTGCTGCGCACGCAGGGCCTGGAGCGCACCCCCGTCGATTCCGCAGGCCCCGGTGACATCGTTGCAGTGGCCGGCGTGAACGACATCATGATCGGCGAGACCATCGTCGATCCGAGCGACCCGCGTCCGCTGCCGCTCATCCACGTCGACGATCCGGCCATCTCCATGACCTTCGGCATCAACGATTCGCCGTTGGCCGGCACCGAAGGCAAGGATCACAAGCTCACCGCCCGCATGATCAAGGACCGCCTGGACCGTGAACTCATCGGCAACGTGTCCATCAAGGTGCTGCCGACCGAGCGTCCGGACGCCTGGGAGGTCCAGGGCCGTGGCGAACTCGCCTTGGCAGTGCTCGCCGAGCAGATGCGCCGCGAAGGCTACGAGCTGACCGTCGGCCGTCCGCAGGTGGTCACCAAGACCGTTGACGGCGTGATCAACGAGCCGATGGAAAACACCACCATCGACGTACCGGAAGAGTACATGGGCACCGTCACCCAGCTCATGGCCGATCGCAAGGGCCGTATGGACAACATGACCAACCACGGCACCGGCTGGGTGCGTTTGCAGTTCACCGTTCCCTCCCGTGGCCTGATCGGTTTCCGTACCGCACTGCTGTCCGCCACGCGCGGCACCGGCATCGCAGCCTCCATCTCCGCAGGCTACGCCCCGTGGGCCGGCCAGATCGTAACCCGTCAGAACGGTTCCATGGTCTGTGACCGTAAGGGCGTCGCCACCCCATACGCCATGCAGCGCCTGCAGGCTCGCGGCAACTTCTTCGTCGAGCCGCAGTCCCCGGTGTACGAGGGCCAGGTCGTCGGCGTGAACAATAAGCCGGATGAGCTGGATGTGAACATCACGCTGGCCAAGCACATGACCAACATGCGTTCCGCTACCGCCGACGTGCTGGAGACCCTGACCCCGCCGATCAAGATGAGCCTTGAGGAGTCCCTGGACTTCGCCAACGAGGATGAGTGCGTGGAAGTCACCCCGGAGTCCATCCGAATCCGCAAGATCATCCTCAGCCGTGAGGACTGGTACAAGTGGCGCGCCAAGCAGCGTCGTCAGAACAATCAGCAGGGCAAGTAGTCGCTGATCGAGCAGAGGAGAGATGCGCATGTGCGTGCATCTCTCCTTTTTCCTTTTCCGGCGAGCGGGCGGCACACGGTGTGATGAAATCATAAGGAACGAGGAGAATAGTGGTGAGCATGACTCAAGACAACGATCGCAGGCTGCTGCCATGGTCGTATCGGCAACCGATGCCGGTGAGGCTTCTCATCGACGTGCTTTCCGGCGCGGCAATCGGTGCCGTCGGCACGATGGCACATCGTATGGGGGCATCGATGAACATCCCATACGGCCTGGCACTGGCCTTCCTCATCGTAATCCTTTCCACCTGGTGCGCCCGCTCACGCGACGGCGTCGTCGGGCTTGCCCTGCACCTCATCAGCTCGTCACTGGTGGTATGGACGGTCATGGCGGGATACGGTCCGGGCGGCGACGCTTTGATTCCGGTCGGTTTCGGCAGTGACGCGAATATGCCGTTCTTCAGCGACCATGCCGGCTACTTCTGGCTGTATGGCATCGTGCTGATCCCATGCATCATGTTGCTCCTGCCAAAGCGCTGGTTCGTCGTGCAGCCTCGGACCGATACGGACGCCCAGCCGATGGAATAGAGGCTACGCTACGGGCCACCACTACGGTAAGGTGCAAGGAAGCATGAAGGAGGAACGGGAAGATATGAATGCACGGAAGTTGTTCTATCTCGGGCCCCAAGGCACATTCACGCATCAGGCGGCGGTCAGTGCGGCCGGATTGTTGCGGCCGGTCGTGCCCGAAGGATTCGATCTCATTGCCTGCGATGATGTGCCGCAGATCATGCAGGCCGCGCAGAACGGCGAAGGCTGGGGCGTCATCGCATGGGAGAACAACGTCGAGGGGTATGTCGTGCCGAACCTTGACGCCCTGATCGACGCGCAGGACTTGGTCGGCTTCGCCCGTGTCGGCGTCAACGTCGAGTTTGACGCCTATACGCTGCCCGACACCGGACTGGAGGATGCCTACGTCGCCACGGCCCACTCGCATGGCCTTGCGCAATGCAGAAAATTCATCGCCGAGCATCATCTTGACGCGGTGACGGCATCATCCAACGCAGCCGCCTGTCGCGACCTCAGGCCGGGTGAGGTCGCATTCGGACCGAGCATCTGTGGCGATCTGTATGACATCAAACGCGTCGGCAGCGCGGTACAGGACTATCAGGGCGCACGCACCGAGTTTCTTGTGCTGGCCCGACGTGAGGAAGTCGCCGATCTGCTGGAACAGCCGAAAACCCAGGACGATGTGGACTATGAATCGGTATTGACGCTCATCCCGCTGGTTACCGGCCCGGGTGTACTCGCCGATCTGCTGGATGTGTTCCGCGATGCAGGACTCAATATGACCAGCTTCATCTCGCGTCCGATCAAAGGACATGATGGCACCTACAGCTTCATCGCCACGTTCGACGCGGCCCCATGGGAACGGCGGTTCCGTGACGCGCTCGTGGAAATCGCCGAGCACGGAGACTGGGCCAAGACCTTGGCCGTCTATCCTCGTAGGGAACGGCCGAGCCCGCCGGTGGCCAGCTGGATGCTGCCGCAGGGTGGAGTGCGTCTTGACGATAGGCATCTGCCTGAGGATTGGCAGAACGACGGTATGGTAAGAAGGGAGCTGATGTGGTGAAGCAGCGTATCGCAATCGTGGGATTGGGCCTGATCGGAGGCTCTCTGGCACGCAGGCTCGTCAACGCAGGTTGCGAGGTGACGGCTTGGAATCACAATGATCGTCCGTATGCGACCGCCGAAGCGGACGGCATCACCTGCATGCCGACATTGGCCGCTCTGGCCGATGGCAGGCCCGATGTGCTGGTACTGTGCAATCCACTCAAGGCCATGCCGCAGATTCTCTCCGCTTTGAAGCCGCTGATCGACCAGAACGTGACGACGCTCACCGACGTCGGCAGCGTCAAAGGTATGGTGCGCGATCAGGTGAAGGCCGTCGGACTGGAGAACTGCTACGTCGGCGCGCATCCGATGGCCGGCAATGAACTGTCCGGTTGGGAATCCTCGGATCCCGCTTTATACGATGACGCGCTATGGGCCATCACCGTGGACGAACGCACTGAATACCGGCGGTTCCTGGCCGTCGCGACGATGATCACCGATGCCTGCGCCAATCGCCTGATCGTACTTGACGATGCCACGCATGACCGTTGCGCCGCGCTGATCTCGCATATGCCGCACGTCATCGCCACGGCCATGGTCAACGAACTCGTGGTCAATCCAAATCGTAATGTCGCGGCCGCGCTCGCTGCGGGATCCTGGCGTGACATGACCCGCGTGGCATTGACCGATCCGGACCGCACACGTGCCATGGTGGAGGAGGATGCGGCCAATGTGGAGCTATTGCTGCGTAATATGGCCAATCATCTGACGCTGATGGCCAACGTATTGCATGGTGTTCAGTCCCAAGGCGCCGGTGCGTTGCAGACCGCCGCCACCCAGGAGAGCGACGCCAAGGAGATGGCACGCTTCTTCGAGCAAGGTCAACCGTTCCGTGATTACAAGACGGCCATACGGCAGCCTGATTTCATGGAACGATGCGAGACGGTTTCGCTTGCGATCCCTGCGGAAGGCTGGCAGCAGATGCTGCTGGAATCCGCCCGCAGGGGAGAACACATCATCCGGTTCACGGATGATCACGCGGTTGACGTCCAAATCCGTTCCGCTGTGTGAGGCTCGCCGAGGAAGTGCACACAGCGAACGTCACGATTGCGATCGGGTCATGGAACGTTCGGGAATCGGTTTGATCGTGACGATTGCGTCGGCGGGAATGCTGACACGATGTGCGGGACGTGAGCCATTGGCGGCCGCGTCCCGCATCAGCTCCAGCGTCCGTCCGTCCCAAGAGCGCACATGGCCGACAAAATCGCGGAACTTCATGCGTTGGTCGGCCGGATCCACGCCTTCGTACGTGCGCACCACAATGCGTGCGCCGGCAGGAATCTCATGTGGAATCGGCATATTGTCCCCTTCGTTGCACCGTTTATCGACAGTCTAGACCTATTCGCTGGCCACGGCGTCGAGAACGGGTTGCCTGAGTGCGCGGGAGGCCGGCGAGATACTGGAGATCAGACCGACTACGATCGACAGCACGAGGAAGATCAGCAACTGCGTCCACGGAACCGCAAGCGTCTCCAATCCTTTGGAGGCGTAGACGGCGCGGATCACCACACCGGCCGAGACGCCGACCGCCAAGCCCATCACCGTGCCGAATACGGAGATGATGGCAGCTTCGATGCCGAGCATGCCGCGCACCTGTCCGCGTGACGTGCCGATGGCCCGTAGCAGGCCGATCTCCTTGGTACGTTCCGATACGCTCAACGCCAACGTATTCACGATGCCGAAGATTGCGATGATAATCGACAATGCCAGCAGTGCGTACAGGATCATGAGCACCTGGTCGATCATCGTGCTCATCGTCGACTTGTACTCGTCATGATCGAACACCGAAATCGTGTAGTACTTCTTCACGGCGTTCTTGATGTTCCGCTTCACCGCAGCGGTATCGGTGCCGGACTTGGCATTGACGTACAGCGACATGGGGAACATGGTCTGCTTGTTGCCGATCTGCTCGGCGACGTCATCGTTGAACATCACATTGTCGCGATACACGGAGTTCGACACGATCGCACCGATTCTGATCGTCTTCTCCGTGGTCTCCTTCTTCGTCTTGATCAAGGTCTGCGGATCGACGTTCTGCGCATCGGCGGTATACCGTTGGATCTCGTCCGCCTTGGCCTGCGCTCCCGCCACATCGCCGGATGCGGCCATCTGCTGCGCTTCGTTCTGCAACTCCTGCACATGTGCCTGAACCTGGGCCTGATAATCGGCTTGGGCCTGTTCGGTGGCCTCTTGGTCGACCACCGTATTCTCGGCGGATACCTTGATCCGGTCTCCCACATGCCAGCCCCGGTCTTCGGCCACGTCTTTGCCGACCAGCAGTTCACCCTTCTTCATCGCCTTGACGGCGTCGCCCTCGGTGGTTTCCGCGGCGAACACGTCGGTGAACAAGTGCGTTTGCGTGGCGAATGTCACGCTACCGATGGGTCGGCCGTCATATTTGACGCCGAGCATGAGACGGTTCGTGGTGACCGTCTTGACGCCGTCGGTGTTCTTGATGTCGGATATGGCCTGATCAGGCAACCGTCCGAAGGACGCGGAGATCACGGCGAAATCCGCTTTGAAACCGTTGTCCACCAAGGAATTGACCGAAGCCTTCGCCGACGAGGCCACCACGCCGAGGCAGCTGACGATTGCGACGCCTACGAACAATGCGGCGGCGGTATTCGACGTGCGTCTCTTGGAACGGGAGATGTTGCGCGTCGCGAGCCGGCCGGTGACGGTGAAGATCTTCGACGGCAACCATCCCAATAGGTTGCCGGCGGGAGAGACGAAGGCCGGTCCGGCCATGATGACACCGACCACGGCCAATGCCGCGCCGACGCCGAGCGGCCAGCCGATGGCGATATGGTTTACCACGTCCCATGGCGTCGGCCCGTTGCCGTCCGCGACGGCCATGGCGCAGGCGAACGCCCAGCTGGCGAAACCGAGCACCACCATAATCGTGCCGACGATGCCTCGCATGCGTACCGGTTTTTCCGGATTCACCGTCTCGTTCATCGCTTGGATGGGCGGGGCAAGCGCGGCATTGCGTGCCGGCAATGCCGCGCCGATCAACGTGACCAACACACCCACGATCAGGCCGATTACCATGTCGGAGATGGACGGATCGGTGGCTCCGGTCAATGGCAGTCCCATATTCGCCAGTCCCATGACGATCAGTCGTACCATGCCCCAACCAAGCGCGATGCCTGTGCCCGAACCGACCAGACCGAGCACCACGGCCTGCACGATCACCGTGGAGAAGACCTGTGCGGGTGAGGCGCCGATGGATCGTAACAGCGCATATCCGCGCATTGACTCACGTACGATCATCGAGAAGGTGTTCGCGATGATGAACGAGCCGACGAACAGCGCGATGACGGCGAAGATGAGGATCAGCGGCTGGATGAAGCCGAGTGAATCCTGCGTGGCCTTGGTGGTATCGTCGCGATATTCGTCTCCGGTGACGGCGTGTGCCTTGGAATTCTTGGGCAGCGCCTTGTTGATGCGGTCCGCCAGCTGCTGTTGCTCGGATGCGTTCAACGGAGTGGTCGTACTGCCGTAGACGCAGATCTGCGCGGTTTTGTCGGCATCGTCCGATTGTTTGTCGGATTGTTCCTTGGCTACGCTTGGATCGACGCCGATGATGATGGCGCCCGCCTGGCTTGCGGATGTCGAGAAGATACCGCTGACCGTCACGTCATGCGGGCCATCGGAGTAGACGATCTTCGTCTTGTCTCCCACTTTGAGACCGGATCGCTCCGCTGCGAAGGAATGCAGGGCGATTTCATCTGCGCCTTTCGGGTACGTGCCGGAAGTGAACTTGGCGGAGCGCCACGGAGTCGAAGCGCTGATGCCGAGTGCCATCGAGGGCGAGCCCATAGTGGTCACGGCGTCGCCGTGTTTGTCGACCAGCACCACGCCGGTGAGTGAGTAGGCCACGCGTGCCGATGTGACGCCCTTCACCTTGGCGATATCGTCGGCAAGGTCCACGTCGATGGCGTTGTAGCTTGCTATCGACGAACCCGATGCGAGCAGTGTCGAACTGCTCTTGGTCTGTTTGGCGCCTCGTACGTACACATCATGGTCGGCGTTGGTGGCCATCATCTGCGAGACCTGGTTGTTGAGCATCTCGCGGAAGCAGAACGAGCCGACTACGAAGCTTACGCCGAGCGCGATGGCCACGATCGACATGATGAAACGGCTGAAATGGCTTCTCGCATCACGCAAACCGATACGGATCATGACTGGGCGCCTTCCGTCGAAGTCGTGGTTTCGGCCTCGTCATCGTCCGCGAACACTTCGAGAATATCGGCATAGGTGGGGTGGCTCATGTCGCGGGTAATCTCACCATCCGCCAGCACCAGTACGCGGTCGGCGAAGGAGGCGGCACGCGGATCATGCGTGACCATTACGATGGACTGGCCGTAATCACGTACGGAATCACGGAGGAACCCGAGAACCTCCCGGCTGGAACGCGAATCCAGATTGCCGGTCGGCTCGTCCGCGAAGATCACCGAAGGGCGCGCCATCATTGCACGAGCGCAGGCGACGCGCTGCTGCTGGCCGCCCGAAAGCTGACTCGGCCGATGGGTCAGTCGCTGTTCAAGACCGACCACCTTGACCACCTGGTTGAACCAATCGCGGTCGATGGGCCGTTTCGCGATCTGCAATGGCAGGAGGATGTTCTCTTCGGCAGACAGCGTCGGTACCAGATTGAAGGATTGGAAGATGAAGCCGATTTGTTCGCGGCGCAGATCGGTCAGTTGCTTTTGATTCATGGACGAGACTTCGAGACCTTCCACGACGACCCTGCCGGAAGTAGGGGAGTCGAGACCTGCCATGCAATGCATCAGAGTGGATTTGCCTGAGCCGGAAGGGCCCATGATCGCAGTCATCTCGCCGCGCATGAATTCCACATCCACATGGTTGAGCGCAGTGACCCGGTTGTCCTTGTCTCCGTAGCTCTTTGTCAGGTCGATGGCCCTTGCCACGATTCGTTCGTCAACTCCGTTGCCGGAATCGTCCTGCTGTCTGGTCCGTGCCGAGTGACGTGCCATGATACCGCCTGTCCACTGGAGAATATACCGAGTAAAGTCTATCGACAGATGGCCACATAATGGAAGAGCAGTCAGCGGAAAATTTGGGGAAAGAGGCCGGAATATGCGTTTCGCGGATACGATCGACGCCTTTGATGCATATCTGAAGGCCAACCGCGGATTGAGTGATAATACGCGCAAGGCGTACCGTGGCGATCTTGAGGAATGCATGACGCAGCTGGAGATATTGGGATGTGAGGATCTCAACGAAGTGACCATAGAGGATCTTCGCATGTGGATGTCGCAATCCTCGAAGCGGCATGCGAGAAGCAGCATGGCCCGTAAAACCGTTGCGGTGCGGGGCTTCTTCGCATGGACTCACGAACGCGGCGTGACGAACGCCAATCCGGCGGCCATGCTGATGACACCGAAGATTCCGGATACGCTACCTGCCGTACTCAGCGAATCACAGGCGGAGAAGCTGATGGACTGCGTCGACGAGCAGATGCCGAAATCGCGCACGAAGAGCGTCAGGAAACAGGCCGTCGGCCTACGTAATGCGGCAATGCTGGAAGTGCTGTACGCCACGGGCATCCGTGTCGCCGAACTGGTCGGACTTGACGTGCATGACGTGGCCTTTGACAACCGTACGATGAAGGTCACGGGCAAAGGCAACAAGCAGCGCGTGGTGCCGTTCGGCGTGCCGGCCGAGCAATCCATCCGACGCTGGCTTGAGGACGGACGCCCCCGTTTGGTCCGTGCACGGTCGGCGGATGCACTCTTTCTTGGCGCGCAGGGCAATCGCATCGACCAGCGGGTGGTGAGACAGGTGGTGCATGAGTGTGCGCAACGGGCGGGCGTGCCGGACATCAGCCCGCATGCGTTACGTCACAGCGCGGCGACGCACCTGCTCGATGGGGGAGCCGATCTGAGGCAGGTGCAGGAACTGCTGGGACATTCCTCGCTCAAAACCACGCAGCGATACACCCATGTCTCCATCGAACAGCTCAAGGCGAGATACGGGCAGGCGTTCCCCCGAGCCTGAACCGCCGATCGGTCCGCACGGTATACGCGTGCCGCGAAAACGGGCCATGACTCGCATTCCCGAGATGTATGAAAGAGCCTGTGGCCTTCGGCCCGCTTCCATGCATATGAATCGAGGGAATAATGAAACAACACAGGCTTGTGGCCTTTACGTCGGTACTGGCATTGCTGGCCGTACCGTTGGCTGGATGCGGCGGCTCCGGTTCGGACTCCTCATCGGCAGCGAACGTCATCACCGCCTTCAACGCCGAGCCGGCCAATCCGTTGATTCCGGGAGACACCAACGAGTCAGGAGGCGGTCGTCCGATCGACCTGTTGTTCGCCGGTCTGATTTCCTTCGACAACGACGGCAAGGCGCATAACGAAGTGGCCGAGTCGATCACCGCGAATGACGATGCCTCCCAATACGACATCAAGCTCAAGTCCGGCTGGAAGTTCACCGACGGCACTCCGGTGACGGCCGAGTCCTTCACCAAGGCGTGGAGCTACACCGCCAACGCGAAGAACGCGCAACTGTGTTCGGGCTTCTTCGCCAACATCAAGGGCTATGACAAGCTACAGGATACCGCCAATCTCAATGGTGATGAGCAGCTCGAAGGGCTGAAGGTGATCAACGACCATGAATTCACCGTGGAACTGAGCCAGCCTGATTCCGTATTCCCCATCAAAGTGGGGTATTGCGGGTTCTATCCGCTGCCGCAATCCTTCTACAAGGATCCGAAGGCCTTCGGCGAAAAGCCGGTGGGCGACGGTCCGTACAAGTTCGGCTCATGGATTCACGACCAGGAGCTGAGCGTCGTAAAGAACACGGCCTATCACGGCAATCGTGAGGCGAAGAACGACGGCGTGACCTTCCGCGTCTACACCGATCCCTCATCCGCCTACGCCGACGTGCAGGCAGGCAATCTCGACGTGCTCGATACCATTCCGTCCGCCGATGCCAAGATCTTCCAGACCGACTCGTCGGTCGAAGCGTATAACAAGGCCGGTTCCGTACTGCAGACCATAACCATTCCATCACAGCTCGAGCATTGGCAGACCTCCACCGAAGAGGGGCAGCTGCGTCGGAGGGCGCTGTCCATGTCCATCGACCGAAGCAACATCTGCAAGAAGGTGCTCAGCAATCTGGGCACCCCTGCCGACTCCTTCACCTCACCGAAGGTACCGGGATATTCAGGCACCATCGAAGGGCACGAATACCTTGAATACAACCCGACGAAGGCCAAGGAGTTGTGGAACCAGGCCGAAGCCATCTCCCATTATGACGGCAAGCTGCAGTTCTTCTATAACTCCGATGGTGGCGCGGGCCCGGTGTATGACGCCATCGTCAACTCCGTGAAGAACGTGCTCGGCATCGACGCGACCACCAGCCCGATTCCCACCTTCCAGGAATTCCGCAATGATGTGACCGCCCGCAAACTCAGCGGAGCCATCCGCACCAGCTGGCAGCCGGACTATCCGTCCCCGCAGGATTATCTGGTGCCGTTGTACGATTCGTCCGCCGCGGATGGCAACGGCTCCAACGACGGCGACTACAAGAACGCCGAGTTCGACGAGCTATGCGCGCGTGCGGCTTCGACCGGCGATGAGGATACCGCGAACGATCTGTACCGGCAGGCACAGCGGATCCTGCTCAGTCAGTTGCCGTCGATTCCGTTGTATTACGGCGATGCGGCAGGTGTGGCATCGAAGGATGTGAAGAATTTCACCATGAACTGGCAGAACGTTCCCGCATATCAGGACATGACCAAACGCTGATTTCCGCAATGCTTCCGGTCTTGGCCTCACGAGACCGGCCGTGAGCGGCATTCACCCTTTCGATCCGTTTCTCCATGTCGTTTGCAGAGGTTATGCTGCGTTGTCCGTTAAGTAAGGAACAATGGTTCTCTACCGGTAAAAACGAGGTGTGCGCTGACGCCATGCATCAACGTCCACCTCGTTCTTACGCGAGGGCCGCAACGGTCCTCACATAACGAATAGGAGAATGATTCTATGAAGAAGAAGGCTTTGACTTTCGCTGCCGCGGCCTGCGCGTTGGGCATGCTGCTCAGCGGTTGCGGCGCTTCCAATGATGCCGCCTCCGATGGCGGCAACATCATCACGGCTTACAATTCCGAGCCACAGAACCCGCTTATCCCGGGCAACACCAATGAGACCGGCGGCGGTAAGCCGATCGATCTGCTGTTCTCCCGCCTGATTTCCTTCGATGCCAAGGGCAATGCTTCCAACGAAGTGGCAGAGTCCATCGAAGCCAATGCGGATGCCACCCAGTACACCATCAAGCTCAAGAAGGGTTGGAAGTTCACCGACGGCACTCCGGTGACGGCCGAGTCCTTCACCAAGGCGTGGAGCTATACCGCCAATGCGAAGAACGCGCAGAAGTGCGCCTCCTTCTTCTCCACCATCAAGGGCTACGACAAGCTGCAGGATGCCGACAACCTCAAGGGTGACGAGCAGCTTGAAGGCCTGACGGTCGTCAACGACAACGAATTCACCGTGGACCTCAACCAGTCTGACTCCGTGTTCGCCATCAAGGTCGGCTATTCCGGTTTCGCTCCGCTGCCGGAATCCTTCTACAAGGATCCGAAGGCCTTCGGCGAAAAGCCGGTGGGCAACGGTCCGTACAAGTTCCAGTCTTGGGACCATGACAACGAAATCGTGCTCGTGAAGAATCCGGACTACAAGGGCAACCGCACTCCGAAGAACGACGGCGTGACCTTCAAGGTCTACACCAAGGATGAGGCCGCCTACGCCGACATCCAGTCCGGCTCCCTCGACGTGATGGAATCCGTGCCGGCTTCCGCCACCAAGACCTTCGAAACGGATTCCACCGTGCAGGCCTACAACAAGGCCGGTTCCGTAATCCAGCAGTTCACCATCCCGTCCGGTCTGAAGCATTTCGAGGCTGGCACCGAAGAAGGCACCCTGCGCCGTCAGGCCATCTCCATGGCCATCAACCGCAACAACATCTGCGAGAAGGTGCTTAACGGCACCGGTACGCCGGCCAGTGATTTCACCTCTCCGCTGACTCCGGGCTACAGCGATTCCCTCAAGGGCTCCGATAACCTGAAGTACAACGCCTCCAAGGCCAAGGAACTCTGGGAGAAGGCCAACGCCATCAGCCCGTGGACCTCCGATGACAAGCTCACCTTCGCTTACAATGCCGACGGTGGCCATGAGACCATCTACACCGCCGTGGTGAACTCCATCAACAACACCCTCGGCTCCGAAGTGGCCGCCACCAACCCGTACCCGACCTTCAACGACTACCGCACCGCGGTGTCTGACCGCAAGGTCCAGGGCGCGTTCCGTAGCGGTTGGCAGCCGGATTACCCGTCCGCCGAGAACTATCTGGTCCAGAACTTCTCCTCTTCCGCCGCCGACGGCAACGGTTCGAACGATGGCGACTACAAGAACTCCAAGTTCGACGACCTGTGCAACCAGGCCGCAGCCGCCCAGACCACCGACGAGGCCAACAAGCTGTATCAGCAGGCCCAGGAAGTGCTGCTCAATGATCTGCCGGCCGTTCCGCTGTACTATGCCAATGCCTATGGCGTGGCTTCCACCAACGTCTCCAACTTCGAGATGAACTGGCAGAACCTTCCGGTCTACGAGAACATGACCAAGAGCAAGTGAGCTTGATTCACTAATCGGTTCTCATCGCTGACAAGGAGGGAACGGTAATACGCCGTTCCTTCCTTGTCGTTACGACCACATTCGTTACCAGGGTAAAAAACGGGAAAATGAGACACCTAGGGGTAAGGTGCCGGTCAGTGTGGTGTTTTCCCAGCTTATTTTCATAAACCTACAATATAAAGGCACCTTGGTGCGAAACTAGTAGACTTAGCGGCTAGTAGACTTAGCGGGGCGAGTTGTCAGCCGGCCCCGTGCAAGGTCTTTTTTCACAAAGACCGATAGCCAAATGGCTGGCTTAAGAATTGAGTAATAAGGAGAAACCAATGGGCAAGTATCTTCTGCGACGTATTCTGCAGATGATCCCTGTGGTTCTCGGCACGACGCTTCTGGTGTACGCCCTGGTGTTTGCGCTGCCGGGCGACCCAGTCAAGGCCATGTTCGGTGATAAACCGGTCAATGAAGCGGTTGCCGCCCAAATCCGTGCCGAATACAACCTGGACAAGCCGTTCATCATCCAGTACCTGCTGTTCCTGAAGAACGCGCTGACCCTCGACTTCGGCAAGACCTTCTCCGGGCAGCTGGTCATCGACCAGATTGGCCGCGCCTTCCCGATCACCATCAAACTCGCGCTGATGGCCTTCGTGTTCGAAGCCATCTTCGGCGTGATTTTCGGTGTGATCTCCGGCTTGAAGAAGGGCAAATGGTGCGACACCGTCATCCTGATCTTCTCATTGCTGCTCATTTCCGTACCGACTTTCGTCACCGGTTTCCTGGCCCAATACTTCCTCGGCGTCAAATGGCGTCTGCTTCCGGTCACCGCCGGCTCGAATCCAGGTTTCATCGATTTGCTCATGCCAGCGATGGTGCTCGGCTCCGTATCGATGGCATACATCATCCGATTGAGCCGTGCGGAGATTTCGTCCAACATCGCGCTCGATTACGTACGTACCGCACGCGCGAAGGGCATGGACAACAAGTCTGTCATGCTGCGCCATGTGCTGCGTAACTCCATGATTCCGGTCGTGACCTATCTCGGGCAGGATCTGGGCGCGTTGATGGGTGGCGCCATGATCTCCGAAACCATCTTCAACGTGCACGGCATCGGCTATCTGACCTATCAGAGCATTCTGAAGGGCGAAGGCAATCTGGTGGTGTCCATCGTGACGCTGCTCATGCTGATCTTCGTGGTGTGCAACCTGCTGGTCGATATGCTTTACGCCGCCCTCGATCCTCGAATCCGTTACGCGTGAGCTGTGGAGGATAAGCAATGACTGACATGAATGAAACCAATCTTTCCACTGCGCTGCCGGGACAGGAGCGCTATGTGGCCCCGCTTGAGGAGACTCCGCTCAAAGCCGTTGATTCCATCGACGAATCGGCTCCCGCATCGAATATGTGGGCGGATGCGTGGCGCACCCTGCGACGCAATCCGCTGTTCATCATCTCCGGGCTGTTGATTGTCTTCATCATTTTCGTGGCACTGTTCCCGGGCGTACTGACCAAGCAGAACCCGAACTACTGCAATCTCGACAATTCGCTCGACCCGTCATCCGCAGGCCATCCATTCGGCTTCGACCTGCAGGGCTGCGATGTGTACGCACGCGTGGTCTACGGTACCCGCACTTCCTTGAGCGTCGGTGTGTTCGCCACGCTGCTCGTGGTGCTGCTCGGCACGCTGATCGGTGCGGTGGCCGGCTTCTTCGGAGGCTGGGTCGATGCCGTGCTAAGCCGCCTGACCGATATTTTCCTCGCGTTGCCGATTCTGCTTGGCGCCATCGTGGTGCTGCAGATGTTCAAGACCAGCGACTCCATCTGGAAGATCATCCTCGTGATGACGCTGTTCGGCTGGACCTCCGTGGCACGTATCGCCAGAGGTGCGGTGCTGGAGGCGAAGAACCTCGAGTTCAACACCGCATCCACGGCCTTGGGCTCCACGCCGGGACGGAACCTGTTCCGTCACATCCTGCCGAACTCCCTGGCTCCGATCATCGTGGTCGGCACTACATCGTTGGCCACGTACATCGTGCTCGAGGCGACGCTGAGCTTCCTTGGCGTGGGCTTGCCGACCACCACCGTCAGCTGGGGCGGCGACATTTCCCATGCTCAGTCCATTCTGCGCACCAACCCGATGGTGTTGTTCTATCCGTCCGCCGCGTTGGCCATCACCGTGCTGGCCTTCATCATGATGGGCGACGCCGTCAAGGACGCCCTTGATCCGAAGAGCCGTACGGCCTGAGTGTAAGTGAGGGATATTCGATGACTGATATGAATACCGAAAACAAGCTTGAGGCCATGCAACGTGCCAACGGTCCGCTACTCGAAGTCAAAGACCTTCAGGTGGACTTCACCACCGATGAGGGCCGTGCCGTGCACGCGGTGCGTAACTCCTCCTTCAGCGTGTATCCCGGCCAATGGGTGGCGATCGTGGGCGAATCCGGTTCCGGTAAATCCACTTCCGCCATGGCGGTGCTGGGGCTTTTGCCGGGCACGGGCCATGTGGTCTGCGGCTCCATCAAGCTTGATGGCCAGGAGATCGCCGGCTTGAAGCAGAAGGACTACGACAGGCTGCGCGGATCCAAAATGGGACTTGTACCGCAGGATCCGATGAGCAATCTGAATCCGGTATGGCGCATCGGGACTCAGGTCAAAGAGGCCCTTGTCGCCAACAACATGGATATCGACCATGAAAAACGCTCTGAATTCGCCAAGGCCCTGGCCGGCGAAGGGGTGGAGCTCAAAGGCGACGATGACGAGACCTTCCTTGGTTCCAAGGAGCTGCCGGAACTGTTGGCAATGGCCAAGGAAGCCCTGGTCAACATCGGCAAGACCGGCGAGGATCTCGATACGACCATGGCGTACTTCACTGATGAGTGGGTGCCGGGTTCCGAAACCCGCTGGCGTGTCGCCGACGATCTCATCAAGGCCGGCGTGAAAGCCGAGGATGCGTGGTATCTCGCCAAGAAGTATGTGATCGGTTCCACCATGAACGATCGCATCGCGGGTTTGCTGTCCGAAGCGGGATTGCCGGACGCCGCCACCCGTGCACGTCAGTTCCCGCACGAATTCTCCGGTGGCATGCGCCAGCGTGCGTTGATTGCCATCGGTCTGGCCTGCCGCCCCGACCTGCTTATCGCCGATGAGCCGACATCCGCGCTTGACGTGACCGTGCAGAAGAAGATTCTTGATCATCTGCATACGCTGACCGATTCACTGGGCACCGCAGTGCTGTTCATCACCCATGATCTGGGTCTGGCCGCGGAACGAGCCCAGCACATCGTGGTGATGTATAAGGGACAGGTCGTCGAATCCGGCCCGTCGCTCGAGGTGCTCCAGCATCCACAGCATCCGTATACCAAGAGACTGGTCGCAGCCGCACCATCGCTGGCATCGCAGCGCATCATCTCCGTCAAGGAGCATGGGGGCGACGCGAAGGCCGTGATGGAGCATGCGGTGAACGAATCCTCCCTGAAAAACGGCGAGGCCATCATCACCGTCGACCATCTGACCCGTGAGTTCAAGCTTCCGCGCAAAAAGGAGATGTTCAAGGCTGTCGATGACGTGAGCTTCTCCGTCAAGAAGGGCACCACTCTGGCGATCGTGGGCGAATCCGGCTCCGGTAAGTCCACCGTGGCCAACATGGTGTTGAAGCTGCTCGAACCGACCTCCGGTAGCGTGACCTATGCGGGCAAGGACATCGCGGGCTTCAAGGGTAAGGAGTTGCTCGACTTCCGTCGCCATGTGCAACCGGTGTTCCAGAACCCGTACGGTTCGCTCGATCCGATGTATTCCATCTACCGTTCCATCGAGGAGCCGCTCCGCATTCATGGCATCGGCGACAAGACCAGCCGTGCCGCCCGCGTACGCGAGTTGCTCGACATGGTGGAGCTGCCGGAATCCGTGATGAGCCGCTATCCGAACGAGCTTTCCGGCGGCCAACGTCAGCGCATCGCCATTGCGCGAGCCATGGCCCTCAATCCGGACGTGATCGTCTGCGATGAGGCCGTGTCCGCGTTGGATGTGCTTGTGCAGGATCAGGTGTTGCGCCTGCTCAACGACCTGCAGGCCGAAAGGGGACTGAGTTACCTGTTCATCACCCATGATCTGGCGGTCGTTCGCCAGATCGCCGATGAGGTGGTGGTGATGCAGCACGGCAAGCTTGTGGAGCATGCCACCACCGATGAGGTATTCGACCATCCGCAGATGCAGTACACCCGCGATCTGTTGGACGCCATTCCAGGAGGTAAGCTCCAGCTCGGTCTCGACTGATGACCACAGTGGAGTGGCGCGGTCTTCTCCTACACGCCTTGGGCCGCACCGTCCGATCGCTGAATCCGGATTCCCCGAACCCAGCGATCGGACGGGGGGAAGGTCAGCTACAAGATGGGCTCCGACGATTACTACGCGAAGGCCGGTGAACGGTTCGGACCGCCTGCACCGCTGAAAACCTCCCTCCTTTCGAGGGAGGTTTTCTCGCATGTGAGTTAGTCTGGCGCTATGACGATCAGCATTACGACTTCGAACGTGAACGGAATCCGTGCGGCCAAACGCAAGGGCATCGAAATTTGGGCCGGCAGAAACACGCCCGATATCTGGTGCATGCAGGAGGTGCGTGCGCCACAGCATGAAATCGATCCGATTTTCGATGAATTTGGGTTCGAATACTCCACCGCCGGTAAGATCGCCGATCAAAGTGAACTGGACCGTCTCAACGAGGTATGCCGTATCAAAGGACGTGCCGGGGTGGGGCTGCTCTCGGCATTGCCGGTGATTGACAAGCGGTACGGCTTGCCGGGGCTTGACGATGACGTCGATTCCGGCCGTTGGATCGAGGCCGATGTGAAGACGCCACAGGGCTACATCGTCACCGTGGTGTGTGTGTACGTGCATGCAGGCAATACCGATGATCCGGCCAAGATGGAACAGAAATACCGTTTTCTTGACACCATGCTCGAACGGATGGGCCAGCTGCGAGATGAGGCGGCGCATGGCGGCAGGCAGTCCGTACTATGCGGCGATTTCAATATCGCGCATACCCCGCTCGACATCAAGAACGCCAAGGCCAACGAGACGCATGCCGGATTCCTTCCCGAGGAACGGGCCTACGTCGACAAGTGGCTGGGTGAGCTGGAGTTCGTGGATGTGATGCGTAATCTCGCGGGCGATATCCAGGGCCCGTACACGTGGTGGAGCCAACGTGGCCGTGCCTTCGACAACAACGTGGGTTGGAGAATCGACTATCAGTTCGCCACGCCGGAGCTGGCCGAATCCGCTTGCGGATTCGTCATCGACAAGGCCCCGACCTACGACAAACGCTGGTCCGACCATGCGCCGCTGACCATCACCTACGACATCTGAGACGCGACTCGCAGGAACGGGCCACGAATTCCCAGCTCATATTAAGCGTGGGTGCTAGGCTGGTCACGGTTGCAACCGTTATGAAATGAGGAACATCATGGGATTGTTTGGATTCGGCAAGAAGAAGCGCCAGAGCGAGGACGCTCAGCAGGCCGCCGAAGAGCAGGCTGTGGATGAGGCCGCGGCCCAGGCCCAGGAGGTCATGGAGCTGCCTGAGCCTTCCGCCGTATACGAAGGACGCGGCGATGAACGCGGTCCTTGGGACGTGGACGACGAGGATGTGCCCGATTACGATGACTATCTTGATCTGGGATCCTACTATCTGCCGTTTCTGCAGGGCATCGAACTGCGTGTGAAGGCGAACCGCGCCACGCAGCAGGTGCTCGGCTCCACCATCACCTATGGCTCGTCCAGTTTGGAGATCGAGGCGTTCGCAGCCCCGAAGACCATGGGACTATGGGATGATGTGCGTGCCGATCTGATCGAGGCCAATAAGGCCGCCTCCGAAGTCGACGGTGTGTTCGGCACCGAACTGTCGTTGCCGGTTGTGGTCAAGGGCGGCCGTAAGGTGCTGACCCGCATCGTAGGTGTCGATGGCCCGCGTTGGATGCTACGCGGCATCTTCTCGGGCAAGGCCGCCACCGATCCGGAACATGACGAAACCAAGGCATTGAACGAATTCTTTGCGAATATCGTGGTGGAGCGTGGCGACGATCCTCTTGCCCCACGTGACCTCATCCCAATGCATCCTCCGGTCGCACCGGCCGAACGCAAGGCCGCCAAGGAGGCCGCCGAACAGGAAGGCAACGACGAGAAGACGGATATTCCGGGCAAACCGAAGGGGCCGTTCGACTCCGATCATCAGGTCGAGGTCAAGACCACCCTGTCCCGTGGTCCGATGTTCTCCGAAGTGCGCTGATCGACGGTTTTCGTTTCGACCAATGACTGAAACCAGAAAACGTACCGGTCTCGGCGCTCTCGCCGATGCCGGCAATGACGACGACTTCTCCGTGATTGACGCCATCGGCGGTCCGCGTGGCGTAGTCGAATCGATGTTGCCGGGCGTCGTGTTTGTGGTGTTGTTCGTCATCACCGCCAATCTGCAGCTGACCGTCGGCGTTTCCGCTGCGCTGGCCGTGCTTCAGGTGATCGTACGGTTGTTGCAGCGCCAGTCGGTGATGGGTGCCGTCAGCGGCCTGCTCGCCGTGGGCATCTGCCTGATTTGGGCGTGGCAAAGCCATGAAGCACGTAATTATTACATGTTCGGCTTCCTGACCAACGCGTTCTATATCGTGTTGCTTACGACATCGCTGATCGCACGCGTACCAGGGTTGGGTCTGGTCATCGAGTTCATCCGCACGTTGCCCACCGAGCATTTCCGTGCGTGGCTGGACGATTGGAGATCGGACAAGGCGCTCAACCGGGCCTATACGATCATCACCGCGCTGTGGATCGCCGTGTTCTCGTTGCGTCTGGTCGTACAGGTGCCACTGTATGCCGCCAATCATGTCGGCTGGCTTGGCACCGCACGCCTGCTTATGGGCATTCCATTCTGGGCGTTGGCGATCTGGGTCTCGTATCTGATCGTCGCTACGCCGATGCACCGGCACAAGGCCTTGTCCGAAGAATCCGGTCAGGGCGAACATGATTGCTTGGAGGAACAGCACTGATGGAAGCGACCATCCGCATCGAACGATATGCCGATCAAGGGCGTTGCGTGGGCCACATTGACGGACGGGTCGTTTTCGTTCGTTTCGCATTGCCGGGAGAATTGGTCCGTGTGGAACTTGATGAACCACACGATAGGGAAGAGCGCTTCTGGACTGGTGAGGTCGTGGAAGTGCTGGAGGCCAGCGAAGACCGTGCCGAACCGATATGGCCATTGGCAGGGCCCCTTGCCATGGGCGGAGGGGTTGGCGGCGCCGATCTGGTGCATGTGAGCCTTGCCGGGCAGCTCAAGTGGAAGACCTGCTCGATTGTCGAGCAGATGTTGCGGCTGGGGCATACGGCAGTGGAAGTGCCGATCGATCGCATGCCGCAAGATGAAGCCGAACGAGGACTGCATTGGCGCACCCGTATCGAAATGATCGCCGATGCCGACGGACGGCCATCCATGCGTCGGCGCGGCACGCATGTTCGTGTGCCGATCGACACGATGCCGTTGGCTAGCCGCGCGCTGCTCGACGTGGCCGAACGCGAGCATGTATGGGATGGCGGATTCACCCCCGGTTCCCAGATCAGGCTTTCCGTACCCGAACCCCGTGACGGTGCCGCGGTCGAAGAGAACTACGCGGTGTTGGTGGACGGCGAGGTGACGGCCGGTACGCGTGCGCTGACCGAAAAAGTCACCGTCGCCGGCCGGGACTTCGAGTACGGCGTCGATGCCGGGGGATTCTGGCAGATGCATCGACAGGCACCGATCGCATTGACCAACCATGTGATTGATCTGGTCCGGGGAGAGCTGAACGGTGCCCAATCGGCCTGCGTGTGGGATCTGTATTCCGGATCGGGCCTGTTCACCCTACCATTGGCTTCGCTTGCTGCGGAACGCACGCGCATGCTGAGCGTGGAAGGCGGTAAGACGGCCGTACGCAATGCGCAACGCAATCTGCGACATGTCCATTTGGATAATGTGGATGTCCGTGCCGGTGATGTGGCGAAGACCTTGGTCAATGTGCGCAACGATCTGGCCAGACCCGATGTGGTGGTGCTTGATCCGCCGCGTGCCGGCGCCCGCGCCAAGGTCTGCGGGCAGATCGCCAACTCCGAGGCACGCAGCGTGATCTACATCGCCTGCAATCCGGCGAGTCTTGCGCGCGATACCGCCACTTTGGCCGGTCTTGGCTATGAGTTGGCCGACATCCACGCTTTCGACATTTATCCGACGACCCATCATGTGGAGACCGTCGCATTGTTCAGGAAGCATAAGCGGTGAGTGACAACGCGTTGCGACGTGCGGGCATGGCAATGCTGGCGATCGGATTGGCGGTCTCCCTGACCGCCTGCACGCCGCCGAACGGGGCCGTGGGGGATACGCAATCGCAGGATTCCGCCGTCGCCCACGTCGGCCCTGACCGTGCCGACACCAAAGTGGCGTTCATCGGTTCGCAGGACATCGACGCTGACGGCTTGGTACTGGATGCCATGGAGCAGGGCAAACTCAAGCCGACGTATGTTCCCGTCACCGGTACCATCGATGCCCAGCAAACGGCCATTCAAGGCGTACGCGACATGACGCAAAGCAAGGTTGGCATCATCGTCATCGGCGGCATGGATGTGACCGATGCCAATCGCGACGACTGGCATGCGGCATTGCAAGGGGCCCGCGAGGCGGGAATCGCGGTGGCACTGCTCAATCCGGTGCATGTACCCAAGGACGGAAAGCTGTATGCGGCTGTGCTGACCATCAACGATCGCATGGCCGATGCGGTTCCCATCGCCGATGCCGTAATGACCATCGGCAACAACGATCCGCATGAGCGTGACGTGGTCGTCACCACGAAATAACGAATATGGCGTTTGCCGCGTCACAGCATATGGTGGTTATTTCACCGTGCTTTCACAGGAAAGTTCGGCATGGATAAGTCGGGGACGGTAGGCTGACAAGCATGAGTGCAAGTCCTTCCATGCCCCCGATCGGCGAGTCGGGTCTGACGGCCACCGAAGTCAAGGCCCTGAAAGACGGCGGGCAGGCCAATGCCGTCAAGTCATCGACCTCGCGCTCCCTGGTCGACATCATCCGTGCGAATGTGTTCACGCTGTTCAACGGCATCATTCTCGCGGCCATGCTCATGGTGCTCATTACCGGGTCCTGGAAGGATGCCGTTTTCGGTTTTGTGATCATCATCAACACCGGCATCGGCATCATCACCGAGCTTAAGGCGAAGCGTACGCTTGACAGACTGTCGATTCTCGTCGCTTCGGATTATCTGGTGCGTCGCGACGGGGTGGACGTCGAAGTGCCGCATAACGAAATCGTGCTTGGCGATCTCATGTGGATCCGTTCGGGAGAACAGGTGCCCGCCGATGCTCGGATCGTGCGTACATGGGGCCTGGAGTTGGACGAATCCATGCTTACCGGTGAATCGCGTACCGTACGCAAGGGCGATGGGGAACGAATCTATTCCGGTTCCACTGCCATCTCCGGCATGGCGTTGGTGAAGGTCGAGGCGGTCGGCGAACACAGTTATGCCGCTACGTTGACCGCACAGGCGAAGGTCTACAAGAAAACCGTCTCCGACCTGAACAAGGGCATCAACACGATTCTGAAGTTCATGACCTTTCTGGTCGTACCGTTATGCGTGCTGCTCATCTGGTCGCAGATTCACGCCGTGGGAGGCTGGGACACTGCCGTTACGACCGGCCAATGGCGTTCCGCGGTCGTCTCCGCCGTGGCCGGTGTGGTGGGCATGATTCCCGAAGGCCTAGTGTTGCTCACCTCGCTGAATTTTGCGCTTGCCGCAATCCGACTGGCACGACGGAACACGCTGGTGCAGGAACTCGAGTCCGTGGAGACGCTTGCCCGTGTGGACTGCCTGAACCTTGATAAGACCGGCACCATCACCGACGGCGGCATCATGCTCAACCGTATCGTCCCATTGGCGGATGATGCGGATGAGCATCGGATCAAGCAGGCACTGTTCGATCTGTCGAACGAAGGCCAGCCGAACGGCACCGGACAGGCAGTTCTTGCAGGGCTGGGGGAGCAGGGCTTTGCCCCGGGTGTGGTTACGGCACGCGTGCCGTTTTCGTCGGCCCGCAAATGGAGCTCGATCTACGATGGCGATGCCGTATGGACGATGGGCGCGCCGGAGGTCATCATCTCCCATCTCGACGGCGATTATTCCGGCATATTGCGTCAGGTCAATGATTTCGCCGACGACGGCAATCGAGTGTTGCTGATCGTACGTTTCGACGGGGCCGCCTCGTCCGATTACGAGACCGATCCGAAGCTTGATTCCACATCGCAGCCGGTTGCGTTGGTGCTGTGTTCCGAACACATCAGAGGCGACGCGGAGGCGACGCTCGCCTGGTTCCGTGAGCAGGGCGTGCGCTGTCGCATCATTTCCGGCGACAATCCCGTCACCGTCGGTGCGATCGCCAGAAAAGTACGATTGACCGGCGAACGGGAGCCGGTGTTCATGGATGCGCGCGAACTGCCGGCCAACAGTGAGGAACTGGCTCGCGTGCTCGATGATGTGGATGTGCTCGGCCGCGTGCTGCCGGACCAGAAGAAAGCCATCGTCCAGGCATTGCACCTGACCGACCACGTAGTGGCCATGACCGGCGACGGCGTGAATGATGCGCTGGCCATCAAGGAGGCCGACCTCGGCATCGCCATGGGCAATGCGGCGCCGGCCACCAAAGCCGTGGCGCAGGTGGTGCTCGTCGATTCGAAATTCTCGCATCTGCCTGACGTGGTGGCCCGAGGACGCCAGGTCATGGCCAACATGGAACGCGTAGCCAGCCTGTTTCTTGTCAAAACCGTGTATTCCGCGCTGATTTCGCTTGGTGTGGTACTGACGCAGATTCCATTTCCGTATCTACCGCGTCACATCACCTATATCGGAGGGCTCACCATCGGCATGCCGGCGTTCATTCTGGCGCTGGCGCCGAACACACGTCGGTATATTCCTGGCTTTTTGAAGCGTGTGGTGAGCTTTGCATTGCCAGGAGGCGTCGCTACGGGCCTGTCGATTCTGTGCACGTCATGGCTGCTGCCGATGTTCATGGGATGGGATGTCGAGCGTTCGAGCGTCCAATTGGCCATGTTGCGTGGCGTCAATGCCATCATTCTGCTCATGATGGGCATTTTCGTGCTGGCACGGGTGGCGAGCCCCTTGAACTCGTGGAGGGGCGTGCTGGTGCTGACGTTCGCCATGGCTGGCGTGGCCGGCATGTTCGTGCCTTTCACCGCGCGTTTCTTTGCGCTCGTCATACCGACGGGGGAGATGCTGCGTGCCACCATGGTCGCGCTGGCGCTGTCGGCCATCATGTTCGCGTTATGCATCTGGCTTGTGCCGAAACTGCTGCGTATTGTCCCATACTTCAAGAAGACACGCCAGAGCTGAATTAACCTCCCTGTATCGTTGACAACGGATAATCAGCTGTTGTTATACATCCAAGAAAGCTCGGAGGTAGCATGTCTGTGCGCGACGACCAGCTGGACACCCTGAAGGTGGACGGCAAGGATTACGACTATTACCGCATTGCGGATCTGCCGGGCATCGATCATCTGCCGTATTCGTTGAAGGTCCTCGTCGAGAACCTCGTGCGCAACATCGACGGCGCCAACATTACGGATGATCATGTCAAGGCCCTGTTGGATTGGGATCCGGCCGCACAGCCGAGTCATGAGATCCAATTCACCCCGTCCCGTGTGGTCATGCAGGACTTCACCGGCGTGCCGTGCATCGTCGACCTCGCCACCATGCGCGATGCGGTCAAGGAGCTGGGAGGCGATCCGGAGGTCATCAACCCCCAGGTGCAGTCCGACATGGTCATCGACCACTCCGTGCAGATCGACAAATACGGCGTGGCCGATGCGGTCGAACAGAACATGGACATCGAATATCAGCGCAACGGCGAACGCTACCAGTTCCTGCGCTGGGGGCAGCAGGCGTTCAAGAACTTCCGCGTGGTACCGCCGGGAACCGGCATCATTCATCAGGTCAACATCGAATACCTTGCCAAGGTCATCATGACCGCGGCCGCCGCAGACGGTCGTGAACTCGCCTATCTCGATTCCTGTGTGGGTACGGATTCGCACACCACCACCGTCAACGGCCTGGGCGTGCTCGGCTGGGGCGTCGGCGGCATCGAGGCCGAAGCGGCCATGCTCGGTCAGCCGATTTCCATGCTCGTGCCGCGTGTCGTCGGATTCAAGCTCACCGGCTCCATTCCGGAGGGCGTCACCGCCACCGACGTGGTCCTGACCATCACCGACATGCTCCGCAAGCATGGCGTGGTCGGCAAGTTCGTGGAGTTCTATGGCGAAGGCATCGCTTCCGTGCCGTTGGCCAACCGCGCCACCATCGGCAACATGGGTCCGGAGTTCGGCTCCACCTGCGGCATCTTCCCGATCGACGGCGTCACACTTGATTATTTGCGCCTGACCGGCTGTTCCGAAGAACAGATCGCACTTGTCGAAGCGTACGCCAAGGCCAACAAGCTGTGGGGAGACACCACCGATCCGAACTACGTGGAACCGCAATATTCCGAATACCTCGAACTCGACCTCGGTACGGTCGTGCCGTCCATCGCCGGGCCGAAGCGACCTCAGGACCGCATCGTGCTGACCGAGTCCAAGGCCAGGTTCGCCGAGACCCTGCCGGATTACGAGACCGACAAGACCGTGCAGGAGCCGGTTGCCGTCTCCACCGACTTCCGTGGCGACTTCGACATCAAGAACGGTGACGTGGCCATTGCGTCCATCACCTCCTGCACCAACACCTCCAATCCGTCCGTCATGATCGCCGCCGGTCTGATCGCCCGCAATGCACATTCCAAGGGACTCAAGCCGAAGCCGTGGGTCAAGACCTCGCTCGCCCCGGGCTCCCAAGTGGTGGCCGACTATCTGAAGGCCGCCGGCCTGCAGGACGATCTCGACGCGCTTGGCTACCAGCTGGTCGGTTTCGGCTGCGCCACCTGCATCGGCAACTCCGGTCCGCTACTGCCGGAAATCTCCGAAGCCATCAATGCCAACGACCTGACCGTCACTTCCGTACTGTCGGGCAACCGTAACTTCGAAGGCCGCATCAGCCCGGATGTCAAGATGAACTATCTGGCATCTCCTCCGTTGGTCATTGCCTACGCGCTCGCCGGTACCATGGACTTCGATTTTGAGACCCAGCCACTCGGCGAGGATACAGCCGGCAACGACGTATATCTCAAGGACATCTGGCCGACCAACGAAGAGGTCGCAGCCGTGGTCGACGGTACCGTCAGCCGTGAGATGTTCCTCAAGGATTACGCTTCCGTATTCGATGGCGATCATCGCTGGAAGGGCCTTGATGTGCCGGAAGGCGAGCTGTTTGCATGGGATGAGAATTCCACTTACGTGCGTAAGCAGACCTTCTTCGACGGCATGAAGGCCACCCCGGATCCGGTCAGCGACATTCATGGTGCCCGCGTGCTCGCGTTGCTCGGCGACTCCGTGACCACCGACCACATCTCTCCGGCAGGCGCGTTCAAGGCCACCAGTCCGGCCGGCAAGTATCTGACCGACCGCGGTGTCGAACCGAAGAACTTCAACTCCTATGGTTCCCGCCGAGGCAACCATGAGGTCATGGTGCGCGGCACCTTCGGCAACATCCGCCTGAGGAACCAGCTGCTCGCCTCCGTAGGCGAAGAAGTCACCCCCGGTGGTTTTACCTATGATTTCCTGGCCAAGAAGCAGACCACGATCTTCGAGGCATCCCGCGACTACATCAGCAACGACGTGCCGCTGGTTGTGCTTGCCGGCAAGGAATACGGCACCGGTTCCTCGCGTGACTGGGCCGCGAAGGGCACTGTCATGCTGGGCGTCAAGGCCGTCATTACCGAAAGCTTCGAACGCATCCACCGTTCCAACCTGATCGGTATGGGTGTGCTGCCGTTGCAGTTCCCGGAGGGTGAGTCCTATGACAGCCTCGGTCTCGACGGTACGGAAACATATGACATTGCCGGCGTCGAGGAACTCAACAGCGGTTTCACCCCGAAGACGGTTCACGTTACTGCCGCCCATGAGGATGGTTCCAAGACCGAGTTTGATGCGATCGTGCGCATCGACACTCCGGGTGAAGCGGACTATTACCGCAATGGAGGCATTCTCCAGTACGTTCTGCGTAATTTGATGAAGTAGGTGGGAACCTACCAGGGGGATGAGATCATCGGATTCTATCCCCCTTTTTTCGTATGCTCAGCCCAATCGTGGCCGGTTCGCGCCATGATTGCTGCGGAAAGTTGGGTTATTGGCGGGTCACGTTGTTGATCCAGCGGTATTTGCGATAGTGGATCAGGGCGGGAATCATCTTGATGCATTCATCGGTATTGAGCAGTGCGTAGACCGCCAGTACCGGCAACTTGATTACGAAGGCGGATAGCAGACCAATCGGCACGACGATGGCCCACATGACGATCGCGTCGCAGACAAGACCGAATTTCGCGTCGCCGCCGGCTGGAAAAATACCCGCGATGGTCAGGTTGGTCAGGCATCCGCAGGCCGCATAGTATGCGCAGATGAGCAGCATGACCGACAGATAGTGCGTGGCTTGTGGCGTCAATCCAGCCCACCGCAATGCCAGAGGACGTACGGCGACGATCAGCAGTCCCGTGCCGACGCCAACCAGCACCACCAGTCTGCATAGTCGATCGCCCATGATCCTCGCCTCTTCGAACGCATTGCGACCGAGCAGATTGCCGACCAGGATGCCACCGGCATTGCCGAGACCAAGACTTAAACAGACCAGCAGATCCTTGACGATATTGGCGATGGAGTTGGCCGCCACCGCATCCGCGCCAAGATGACCCATGATCACGGTGTACATGGTGAAGCCGCAGCCCCACACCAGCTCGTTGCCGAGTACCGGCAGACTGTAATGCCAGAAATCCCGCTGAAGCATTACGTCCGGATGCAACATCATGCGCAACCGCAATCGTGGCCTGTCGTTTCGTGAGGCCACCGCAGCCGACCATATCAGCTCGATCGCACGCGAAATCACCGTGGAGATCGCGGCTCCGAAAATCCCCAGTTCCGGCAGTCCCAGCCAACCGTAAATCAGCATGGCATTCAACGCAACATGCACGATCACGCCAACCGTGCTCACCGTCATGCCAATGGTCGCGGCGCCGACGTTCTTCATCAGACACAGGTAGATCTGCGACAGGCCGATGAACAGGTAGGAGACCGACGAAATCCTCAGATACTGTGCACCGAGAGCGACCAGTGTGGCGTCGTTCGTCATGATCGACATCAGCGAATCCGGTAGCAGCAAGGTCGCGGCAAAGAACAGCAACGACAATCCACCGGCGTACAGCATGATGAACGCCAGCACCTTTTCCACCGCCTCCTTGTTGCCGGCGCCCCAATACTGTGCGACGAGAATGCTCATGCCGAGCGTCAATGCGGCAAGGCACAGGCTGAAGATGAACTGGAACTGCGTGGCGAGTGATACCGCGGACAGCTCATCCTGCCCGACCCCCGCCAGCATCAACGTGTCGGCACAGGACGAGAGCGCCAGCATAAGCTGCTGAAACGCGATGGGCAGGGCCAGAGTCATGGTCTGACGCAAAAAATCATGCCAAGTTGCAACGGCTCTCAAGACGGCCTCCATAAGTCGGAATGTGGGTGCGGCGGGTACGAAAAACGGCGCCGGAACATGAGGCCGTGGCAAGTCAGCCATATTCCGGCGCCGTACCATGCGCGGTCGCGATTCACGGGATGGCGGCAGCTGTCCGCCGTCCACTCACATCAGCTTTTGAGCGAATCCTTCCACGCACGGTATTCGGCGGCTTTGCCTTCCCAGTATTCACGGTCGGCATCCGTGATCCTGCGAATGACATGACATGGATTGCCTACGGCCACCGAATGTGAGGGGATGTCCTTGACGACCACGGAGCCGGCACCAATCACCACATCGTCGCCGATGGTGACGCCGGGACCGACGACTACGTTGCCGCCGAACCAAACGTCGCTGCCGATGGTGATGGGTCGGGCTCCTTCCGGACCGGAGGAACGTACGGCGGCGTCGATCGGATGATATGGCGTGTATAGGCCTACTCTTGGTCCGAAGAACACGCGGTCGCCGATGGTGATCTTCGCGACGTCGAGGAAGATGCAGTCCATATTGGCATAGAAGTTGTCTCCGATGTACGTGTTGCAGCCGTAGTCGCAATTGAACGGCGGTTCCAGGAAACCACCTTTGCCGAGCGAGCCGAACAGCTCGTGGAACAACTCCTCGCGTTCCTTGAACGCGTCGTACTTCGACGTGTTGATGGCCTGCACGAGGCGGCGTTTGCGCATGTTCGCGTCCTGCTGCTGCGGACTGTCGGCAACATACAGTTCACCGGAAAGCATACGTTCCCATTCGTCCTTTGCCGGCTGGCTGATGGTGTCCGCCATGATGATGCTCCTCCTGCGTCGTACGTCAATCGATTGATGGATGCTGAGTACCATTCAATGCCCTTGTCGTTCGGCGACACCGCATTTCGTTGTACTATCGTTCCTAGATTTTGCACTATCTACCGAATCGAGTTGGCGGAGCGTTGGATGAACCAATCTGAACGGGCAGAGCGTCTACCTTATGAATTCATGCCGATCACCGGCTGGGGGCGCCTGCCCAACGGCGCGGAAATGGTGCAATACGACGCGCCGATGTTCTTTTCATTCACCGAACACTCCTTATTGCACCAATATCCGAACATGCGTGCGGAATGCCATTGGCATATCGACCTTGAATTCACGCATATCATTCACGGTCACATGTGGTATTTCGTGAATGGCGAGGTCATTCGTCTTGAGGAAGGACAGGCGATTTTCGTCAACTCACGCCAATTGCATTATGGGTTCACCGAAGACGGCACCGACTGCGAATTCTCTTGTACGCTGCTCAATCCCGCACGTATGAGCGCTCCCACCGCAGTGTATGAGCGATTCGTGATGCCGTTGGTGACGGATGAGTCGACGCCCTACGTCGTCCTGAACCCCGATGATGCGCACGGAAGCGAGTTGATCGGCCGCATCGTGCAACTGCACGATGCGAAATTCGGACGACCGGATGGTATGAGGTCTTCGGCGGTAGGCGATATGACATTGGCGGATGACACTGCGCCATTGACCGTACTCAGCTGCTTCTATGCGATACTGCGTGAACTGACCGTGATCGCACGCGAGCGCGGCGATGACGGCATGCATGACCATGCCGGACGGCATCCGCATGTCGCCACACTCGCCATGATGGTCGATTTCGTGCAGCAACATTACGTGCATCAGATCACGTTGGCGCAGATAGCGGCGGCCGGATTGGTGGGACGCACCACGTGTACCGCGATCTTTCGCGAGTTGCTCGGTCAGACGCCGATCGAGTTCGTCAATGATGTGCGCGTCCGCGCCGCCGCGGAACTGCTGACGACCACGCAACTGCCGATCGCCACGATCGCCGCCCAGACGGGATTCTCCTCGGCCAGTTTTTTCACACGCACGTTCCGTAGGCTCATGCACATCACGCCGTTGGCCTATCGCAACGGCATGCTCCGTTCCTGACGTTGCGATAGGCCAACGGCGTGGGACTGGCTGCCGATTGCGGTCGAGTACTCCGATATCGCGAATTCGATCGGCGTCCTTACTTCGCCAGCTGCGTGGTCGCAGGGGAGGCCAAGGTCGGACGGGTGCGACGGATACGGCCCAGGGCCAGACCGAGGCAGACGAACGCTACGCCGAACAACGCCACCAGACCGATCGACGACGCCCATGCGCCATAGTCCACGCCGGTGTTCGAAGCCGTGCCGAGTCCGAACACATTGTCGATGGACACGCACAGCCACCATCCCGGCAGCAGCTTGCCGATCATGATCATCGGGGCTGGCATCATGTCCACTGCGAACGACATGCCCGACGTGAACATGGTGAGCAGGCCGAATACGTTGACGAACCCATTCACGGCCATTTCGGAAAGAACGACCGATCCCAGCAGGAAACCGCAGGCGATGGCCATTAACGTATAGACCAGCAGCGAGACGAACGACAGTCCGACGTTGGCGATCGTCAGTCCTTCGAACGGCACTCCCGCCATCGTCATCAGCAGGAAGATCGCGGCGGTGTAGCCGATGCATACCAGCAGGCCGAACATGCAGCATGTGGCCACCTGCTGCAGTTCCAGCGATACCGAACGTTTCGGCGAGGCATAGAGTCGGCGGCGGATCTCGCTTTCGTTGAATGTGCCGATCACCAGGAACGTGCATATCGGCATGACCAGCAAAAGCGGATACAGGCCGGTTTTGATGGTGCTTGCGAATGCCGAGGCGGCCGGCTTGACGGTATCGGTATCGTTGGATGGCGCCTGGATGACGGTGACGGATGATTCCTTGATGTCTTTCTTCGCGATATCCAATACTGCCTGTGCCGCATCGGACACGTTACGTGCGCCGGAGGGAAGTCCCAGATACGAGGTGCGTGTCAGCGAAAGAAACTCATTGACCTTCAACTGTGCGAGCGAACCGGAACCGGAGGTGTAGCTCACCACCGTCTCGATGGCGGGCTGAGCGGCGGAACCGTCGGCCTCATTCAGATACCGCTGGTACCGTTCGGCGAATCCTTTCGGGATGATGGCGATCAGATCGACGTAGTTCGAGGCGACGGCCTGTTGTAACGATTCGTCGTCGTCCGCAATGTCGACGATTTCGCTGTCCGTCGACAGATAGGAACGCAGCGAGGATGCCAGGCCGTCGGCGTCTGCGTCGCGGTCGATTATGGCCACTTGGGCGGCGCTCGGCTGATAGGTGGTGCTGTCCGCGTTTCGTGAGGCATGCATGATCTGCCAACTGATGCCCAACATCATCGCGCCGATCCATACAAGATAGATGATGACGTAAAGTTTGCGGGCATGGAGGATCCGCAATGCGGCTTTACAGGTATTCATAGCGTTGCCTCCTCAGGAAAGCGACCGCTGCTATCAGGCAGATCGCACTCATGGTGAGCAGTATGCCTATGGTTTTGAACAGCGGTGTGAAGCTGTCGTAGTAGAGAATGTCATAGAACAGGTTCGTGATTTGCTGGGCCGGGTTTATGAGGCTGAGCAATGGCGCATGCCGGGCGATCATATCGCTCAGGCCCATGGCGAACGAACCGTACAGTCCGGAGAAGAGCGACAGTATGCACGAGATTGCCGTGCACAATCCATGTTTGGCGCCGGTTGGCATCTTCGGCAGGGCTCCGATGAACATGCCGAATGCGCTCGCGGAGAAGGATGCCGCCGCGCAGGAGCCGATCGCGGCCCATTCGCGCCCGCCGAGCGATATGCCGCATCCGAAGCGGATGTACAGCATCGCGACCGTCAGGCTTAGGAACGAGCAGAACCAGCTGGCCAGGAATCCGGCTGCGAGCTGTTTCCATTTGGCCAATGGTGCCACGGAACGGCGGACGCCCAGCGTCGACAGATTCGCCTGCGCCATCGTCACCGTGCTCACGGCGAAGGTCATCGCCATCAGTGCGGTCATGCCCAGCAACGCGTAATAGTAACGGGCGGTTCCGTCCGGTTTGAAGTTCGTGAGCTTCACTTCCTTCGTGTATCCGGATATCGCGCCGATGCTTGAGGTCAGTCGTCCGTCCATCATGGCCGTCGGGTTGGTGGCGAGAATGTCGGTAATGACCATGCCGGTACGGTTGTACAGGTTGACGATGTTGTTCAGCATGGTCAGCGAGATGCCCAGACCGCTGCTGTTGGCCATCACATCCGTGACGCTGCCTTGCGTGGATTCGCTGACCGCCATATGCAGCCGACCGCTGGAGTCGGCATACAGGTAGCCTTGCGCCTTGCCGTCGGCGAGTAGCCTGTCGGCGGAGGCTCTCGATGTCGTCGGGATGGCGTTGATGAGTTTCGGCATATCGCCGTCGTCGTCGACGACCTTGCCCGTCGTGTCGGAGTCCGAAGAGCCCCTATCGGTCGAGATGCCGGCGATCAGCGTCTGCAGGCCCGGATTCGCCTTCCAGGCCGCGTCTTCGACCACCGCCATGTCGAAGGTGTGCAATGCGTAGTTTTCGGAGATGTTGCCGAACATCCCGTTGAACATGGTGGCCAGGATGATGGGGAAGGCGAACAGCCAGAATAACTGTATTTTCTGACGAAAATGCAGTTTCAACGTGATCAGTAACGTCTGCAACATGGTGATCACACGCCTTTCAGTCGCGCAACGCCGTGCCGGTCAGCTCAAGGAACACGTCATTGAGCGTCGGCTGATGCGAGGTCAGATGCCCGATGTTCGTGCCGTTTGCCTCGAGTACGTTCAATACGTCGATGAGGTTGTGTTCGCCCCGGCGGCAGCGCACGGTCAGTTCGCGGCCGTCATAGGCCGCCTCCAGCACGAAGGGGAGCGCGCGCAGTCGTTTGAGCATGATTGCGGTGTTCGAGCCGTCCGCGGTCCCTCCTAGGTCGGCGGTTTCCACACTGATCCGTTCACCGGCGTCAATCATGGCTTTGAGCTCGTCGGCGGTGCCGAGCGCGAGGTGCCGGCCGTGATCCATGATGAGGATACGGTCGCAGATCTGTTCCACCTCTTCCATGTAATGGCTGGTGTAGATTACGGTCGCGCCCTCGCGGCTGAGCTTCTGGATGCCTTCGAGAATCGCATTGCGGCTCTGCGGGTCCACGGCAACGGTCGGTTCGTCGAAGAAGATCAGGTCGGGCTTATGCGCGATGCCGCATGCGATGTTGAGGCGGCGCAGCAGTCCGCCGGACAGTTTCGCCGGTCGGAATCTGCGGTAGTCCTGCAATCCCACGAAATCCAGCGCTTCGTTCACCAGCTCGCGTCGGCGGGCCTTGTCACCGACATAGAGCGAGCAGAAATAATCGATGTTTTCCTCGACGGTGAGCTCATTGAACACGGCGATGTTCTGAGGAACGATGCCGATGCGACGCTTCAGCGCGTAACTGGTCGGGCCGATCGGTTCCCCGAACACGCGTACCGTACCCGCGTCGAACGTGAGCAGCGCGAGTATGCAGTTGATCGCCGTGGTCTTGCCCGAACCGTTCGGCCCGAGCAGGCCGAAGATTTCGCCCTGACGCACGTCGAGGTCAAAATAGTCGAGCGCCAGCATATCGCCGTAACGTTTGACGAGATGCGTCACCTGCACCGCGCTCACGGTGGAATGGTCTTCGTTCATGGAATGCTCCTTGCTCCGTTGGTTCCATTGTCGTTCGCGGGAATTCTCCGACATAGTGCATGAAATCACGTCGTTCATGACGCCCATGACGGTTCATCATGACAATTGTCACGTTCGGACGCCGTCGTCGCCGAACATCGAAGCACGTGCATTACGCTTGAAGCAGTGGTATGACGGCGAGGCGAAACAGGTAGGGCATGCGGCGACTGACATTCCAAGGTCTGCTCATGATCATGGGCGTGCTTCTCGGCATCGCCGTGATCGGCGATGCCTCCCTGCAGCTGATCTATGCGATGGTGCTCGCCATCTGCTGTGCCGCCGTCGGCGAATATACACGATTCGGCATCGTCACGTCTGCCGTGATCTGTGCGTTTTCGCTCAATGCGGTATGGTGTCCGGAAATGTGCTGGCTGTTGCCGGTGATTGCGGTGGATGCGGCGGCGATTCGTGGATGCGGGCCGCTCCGCCAAGGCGAAGCATGGCCGGATATGGGCAAGTGCGCGGCCCTGTGTGCGCGATGGGTCTGGACGATACCTCTCGCAGGTCTTGCGGTTCGTAGGAACATTGCGAATCTTCCATGGGATTGGGCGTGGATTGCGGTATTGGCCATGTTGACCATGCTGGGATTCGGCGTCGGACTGCAGCTTATGCGGCTTGACGATCTGCTCTTGCAGACCAAGCGCCTGCAAGACACGCGGCGAAACCAGATTCGCCAGTTGCGCAATCGGCTCTCCGAATCCGAGGAGGACCGTGCGGCCTCGGTGCGTTCGGCCATCCTGTCGGAACGTACCCGTATCGCCCGGGAGATTCATGACAATGTCGGGCATCTGCTGACCCGTGCCATCATGCAGTCCGAAGCATCTCAAGTGGTGGCGCAAATCTCCGGTCGGGATGCCGACGCACGGGGGTTCGAGGATATTCATGCGACGGTGAACGAGGCGATGACCATGGTGCGCAGATCGGTGCATGACCTGAAAGAGGAAGGTGCCGATTTCACCGCGCAGATCGATGCCGCCTCGCAGGCGGTGGGTCTTGAGGTGATGCTCGACAACGCCATTGATGATGCACCCTCTCCGATCGCGCGTTGCTTCGCCACTACGATTCGTGAGGCGTTGAACAATACCGTCAGGCACAGTGACGCCGAAACCGTGCATATCACGTTACGTGATATGCCGGCATTGTGGCAGCTGGTCGTGCAGGACGACGGCCATGCCATGCCGGCGAAACCCCGTGACGATGGGGGCATCGGCCTGGCCGATATCGAGGAGCGCGCCCGGGCCTTGGGCGGCAGCGCCGTCTGCGGGCCGTATCATGGAGGATGGCGGGTGTTCGTATCGATTCCCAAGTCGAAGGAGGCCTCATCATGAAAGTCGCCATCGCCGATGATGATCCGATCGTCTGCTCGTCGTTGGCGACGATTCTTGCGGCTACCGGTGCCGCGGAGGTGCCTTGGACCGCAAACAGCGGCGAAGCCGCCATGTCCAAATATGACGAGAACGCTCCCGACATGCTGCTCATCGACGTACAGATGCCCGGCATGGACGGATTGACCGCGTCCGAGCGCATCCTTCATGCTCATCCGGACGCCCGCATCCTTGTACTGACCACGTTCGCGGATGAGGCGTATATCGCCAAGGCCATGGAGATCGGCACGAAAGGCTATCTCATCAAGCAGGACGTCTCTTCCGTCATCCCGGCGGTGCAGGCCGTCATGGCGGGGCAGATCGTCATGGGCGCGGAGGTCCTCGCGAAGTTGCGGTTCGCCAATGGTGCGGCGCCAACGGCAGCGCGACCGAACGAACCGCAGGACTCAGGGTGCATGGATGCTCCCGACCGTTTCGCGCATCTCACCGACCGTGAACGTGACGTGGTGGAGTTGGTCGCCGAGGGCCTTGACAACCGTGAGATCGCGGCGAAACTGTTCTTAAGCGAGGGCACGATACGTAACCGCATCAGCGACATTCTCGCCAAAACCAATATTTCGAACCGTACGAAGCTCGCCGTCGAATGGCTTGCCGGCCATTGAGGCCGTCGGAGGAGTCGGCTGAAGGGGGTCAGCGTTTCTTGAGTCGGTAGGCTTTCCAGATGTCGCTGAGCTTTTGGCCGTTCGAGGTGCGTTTCCATACGGTCAGTCCCGCACTGCCGCCGCCGACGGCCCGGGCGGCAGCGGTGGGGGAGGCGTATTCCTGCCCGTCATCCATGCGTAGCTTGCCTTCGGCGGTGACGGTCACCACCCAGCGTTCGCCCTTGCGCGGTCGGTCCCAGACCAGCGTTTCGCCCGGAATGAGCAACCCGGCCTCCAGAATCTGCATGATGGTCACGCGTTTCGAGGTCGGCGTCTTGGCCTCGGTTTTTCTGGTGAGGAATTCCTCGCTTAACGTGGACAGGTCGGTACGTTCCGCATCGTAGCGAATGTTCCAATGATCGGCGATAAGCCGGATGGTTTCATCCTGTCGGAATTGCAGGGTCTGAGGAGTGCATTGGGCGATATCGGCAAGCTGTGCGGTCAGGGGGAATCGTTTGGAGCTCGCCGACAGGAGCATGCGGTCGCGGCGTTCCTCAAAGGATGCGAGCGGCGCGAGCTGGCGTTCATTGGCCTGGCTAAGCGCAAGATTGCCGATACGGTTGGCCCAATGGTCACGTACGGCTTCCGGCCAATCGGCGAACGACGAACCCGACACGACCTGTTCGGGCATGATCGCAACGGCGTTGAGACTACGCGGTCGGGTGATGCGCAATCCCGACTGCTGCTCGTTCGCGCGAATGAGCAGCAGACGCTTCAGCGCGGGACCGGTCTGTAGCTCGCCACGCAGGTGGGCCAGCGCGCTCCGGCGGTCATCGTCGGTGATGAGGAATCCGCGGATCTGCTGCAGGGTGTGGCCTCGTTCGAGGTCGCGGATGGCGCTCGCCGAACGCGTACGTCGGTACAGCGGGCTTTGTCTGTTCAGGCTGTCCACACCGGTGACGCGTTCCAGCGCGGACAGAACGTCGCGCAGGCGTGCCATGTCGTGCAGTTGCAGGTCTTCGTCGTTCTTCCCGTTCGTGGTGGTTTCCCTCGTATGCGCTCCGGGTTTGGAGAACACGCGGGCGGCGTCGCTGCCGAGATTGCGGATGGAATTGACCAGCGCCCACATGGCGACCGGTTTCCAATCGGTGGTCTGATAATCGTTGAGTGCCACGAGCTGGCCTACCACGTCGTCCGGCAGGTTCGCGTCGGTCGGTCTGCTGATGATAAGCCATGCGTTGGCATAGGGCGCCAGCACGTCGTCGATGAACGAGATGACGTTCTGATCCCTGACATACGGTTTGAGTACGTCGTTGCGGAACTCCTCGAGCAGTTGCGTGCAGACGGCCTTGTGCGAGACGATCAGGTGCAGGTCCGAGAAGAATTCCTCCAGAAGTTGCGAATCGTCGCCAAGCGGATCCATGATGTCATCCCAACGGGTCGCGTAGACGGTACGTGCGACCGGCGAGATGGCGGCGACCGATTTCGCTTTGAATACGTCAGATGCGGTCAGGGGAACGCCTCGCATGTTCATCACGTCGAAGATGCGATGCGCCCCGGCCAGATCGTCGGTGGTCACGATCACCAGCGTGACCTCGTTGACCAGATACGAGGCGAAACGGCGTCGGTCGTGGTCTTCCATCTTCGCAAGCTCATCGAAGACCTGTCGTGTATTGACGGCGATGTTGCGTTGCGCGTTGGATTCGATGTCGCCGTCGCGCAGGTCGAACAATCCCTCCAAATCGCCTTCCTGCACATACATGCGGAAGAAGTCGGTGTCGCGTTCGCGCAGTTTCAGACGCGGTTGCGCCTTGATGCCGCGCAGTTTGTCGCCTGGCTCGAGAATAAGCTCGTTGAGACTGCCGATAAGGTCCGGGTCGGTTTCCAACTCGCGCAGTACGGAGATGATGATGGACAGCGAGATGAGGCGCTGTTGTCCGTCGATGACCTGGTATCTGGCCGAACCGTCCTTGACGAGAATCAGGGAGCCCAGAAAGTAGGGGCTGTCCGGATTCGCGCACGCGTCCTGCAGGTCGCTCACCAGCTGCGAGACGTTGTCCGCCTGCCATGTGTAGGCGCGTTGGAAGGAAGGGATGGTGAACTGATAGTCGGAGGTGAACACTTTGCCCAAAGGCTTTTCCGTGGCGCTGATTGACATGCTGACCTTCCCGTCGGGACCGTTTCCTACCAGTCTAGATGTGGGTGTTGTTCCGTATGTGATGAAGGGGGGAAGCCGTGGCGTGTCGGCATGGGATTCGCAAAACCCGGCGTCGCAATGTGCGTTGATGAATAAAGTCCGGGTTTGTGCCGATTCCGTCATATTGGTACGGGATATTCATGAAATAGTCAGAAAAATCCCGTACTGTTATGCGTAATCGAGGTAAGGAGCAATTATGACATTCGGTCAGCAGCCCCAGGGCGGCAACACCCCCAACAACAATCTCAACGGCCAGCAGCCGCAATATCAGTACCAATACAATGCCCAGCAGCCGCAGTATGGCCAGTCCCAGTACCAGCAGTACGGCTACGCGCAGAACGGCACCGCGGCCATCAACACCCAGGCGGCCTATGCCTATGAGGAGGCACAGCGCGTTTCCGTGACCCGGGCCTACGGCGAGATGACCATTGGTCTGCTCGTCACCGCCGTGGTCGCCATCGTCACGCAGATGACCGGCCTGTACATCACGTTCCTCCAATACACCGGCATCTTCGGCGTATTCGCACCGGCCATCGTCCAGATCGTGCTGGCCGTCTATCTCGGTGCCCGCATCACCAGGATGACGCCTTCCTCGGCGCGCGTCATGTTCTATGTGTACGCCGCGCTCATGGGCTTTACCCTGAGCATCATCTTCGCCGTCTATGACCTCGGCACCATCGGCATTTCACTGGCCTTGTGCGCTGGGTTCTTCTTCGCGCTGACCATGCTCGGCCGCACCACCAAGTTCAACATGCTCAAGGCGGGACCGGTCCTGCTTGCAGGCCTTATCGTGCTCATCATCGCCGAAGTGCTGCTGGCGATCTTCGCACCGGGCGACACCGCCCTGATGCTCATCTCCGCCATCGGGCTGGTGCTGTTCGCCGGCATGACCGTCTACGACGCCCAGGCCACCCGCGCCCTGTTCGCCCAGTACGCGGGCGAAGGCCCGGACATGATCAAGAAGATCTCGATTCTGTGCGCGTTGAATCTCTATCTCGACTTCGTGAACATGTTCCTGTACATCCTGCGTCTGTTCGGCAGCCGTAACTGAGGCACATCGAGTAACGACGTTCGCGTCGCTTGTTGGCCTGACCAGAATATGGTCAGGCCTTTTTGTTGGTAAACGGCCTGCTTTACGGTTGTTCCTCATGAAGAGCAAAGAGATCGGAGGCATGGCCTGCCTGATATTGACGGCCATGATTTGGGGATTCGCGTTCGTGTCGCAGGTGCAGGGCATGGCTTCCATGACGCCCCTGTTCTTCAACGCCACGCGATTCACGCTGGGGGCCCTTTCGTTGCTGCCGTTGTTATGGTTCAGACGGCGCGGCAAGGCCACGGCCGAATCTCGAACGGCATATGGTGCAGGCGAACGGCCGGTTCTTGAGCTCGGGGACGGCAAGGTCATGGATCTGCCGAAATGGACCGCCAGCCCCGTGGCGGTCAGCGTCATCTGCGGCGTGGTGCTCTTTTCTGCCAGCACGGTGCAGCAGTATGGCGTGCTCTACAGTGGTTCGGCGGGGCGTTCCGGCTTCATCACCGCACTGTATATCGTCATGACGCCGCTGCTTGCCTTCGTGGTGCTACGTCGTCGCATCCATCTGAGCGTCGTGATCAGTGTGGCCATAGCCGTGGTCGGTTTCTATCTGCTGTGCGTCACCGATGGCTTTGGCTCCATCACCATCGCCGACGTGGTGCTCCTATTTACCGCCGTGTTGTTCGCCACGCACATCCTGGTAATCGATACGTTCGGCCGGAAAATGGATGTGATCGCGCTCTCGTTCGGTCAAATCGCCACAACCGCCGTGTTGAGCTGGGTAGGTTCGTTCGTCGAAGGCTCCGTCGACTGGGCGGGAGCGGGCCATGCGTGGTTCGCCATAGTCTATGCGGGCGTCGGATCCGCCGGCATAGCCTACACCCTGCAGGTGGTCGGACAGCAATTGGTGCCACCCACGCGAGCATCCGTGATCATGTCCCTCGAATCGTTCTTTTCCGTAATCGGCGGTGCACTGCTGCTTGGTGAGGTCATGACGATGCGTGCCTATGTCGGCTGTGCGCTGATTTTCGCGGGAACCGTGCTTGCGCAGATACCGGTCAGGGTGCCACGGTTGCGGCGGTGCGAGCAGTCGGATGATGCGGTGCTCGGTGCGGAACGGCGCAGATGATGATCAGCTGGTCTTCGGGGCTTCGCCGACCTGCGGTGCGCCGTTGATGTCGCGATGGATGTTCTGCATCTGCGTTTCGATGTTCTGCAGGCTGCGCGCACAATCGAGCAACGTCTGCGAATGCTCGGACAGCTTGGCATCCGGAAGATCCGTCTTGTAGCGCAGCGCATGTTCCAGACTCGCCCAATAGTCCATGGCGATGGTGCGGAACTGTACTTCGACCGGTGTGTAGTGCGGGCCTGAAGATAGGAACACCGGCACTGCATAGATCACATGCAGCGAACGGTAGCCGTTCTGCTTGGGATTCCTGATGTAGTCCTTGACCCGCAGTACCTGAATGTCGTTCTGAGCCGACAGATAGTTGGATACGGAATACACGTCGTCCCGATAGTTGCAGATCACGCGGATGCCGGCCACATCGAACAGGTTGTCCTTGATGGCATTGACGGTAAGCGGCAGGTCACGCCTTTTCAGCTTGCCCAGAATGGAATTGACGGACTTCAGACGACGTTCCATATGATGGATCGGATCATGCGAGAAGCGTACCTGGAACTCCGAATCGAGGATTTCCAGCTTGGTGCTGATCTCGTACATGGCACCCTCATACACCTGCATCTGATCGATGAATTCGGTGATCTGATCGGCGGGGAATGCCCCCTTGCCGAAGTCCACATTCTTCAATCTGGCTTTGAGATCGGCAGTGTTGATGCGGCTTTGTCTGTCAAGTATCACGGGCAACAGTGTACCCATGATGCCCCTAACGACACTGTGAAAAGACCGAGGAAGCGCTTCGTATTCACGCAATCGCCATGATTGTCGCCTCGTTCATCAATCTCTGGGCGGCCCTGCCGATAGCATGGTGCGTTATGAATGAAGACATGATGACCGAGGCGGAGCGTGCCTCGAAACTGGCCGAACCGACCGTCGACACGGCCCCCGTGCGGGGTAGGGGCGTGTTCTACGTGCATACACTCGGCTGCCAGATGAACGTGCATGATTCCGAACGCATCGCGGGCGTACTTGAGAGTGCCGGCTATGTTCCGGCCACCGAGGAACAGTATATGGATCATGATGTGGACCTGATCGTCATGAATACGTGTGCGGTGCGCGAGAATGCCGCCGAACGCATGTACGGCACCATCGGCCTATGGGCCGAGATGAAGCGCGAACGCCCGAACCTGCAAATCGCCGTCGGTGGATGCATGGCGCAGCTCGATCGTGAGCGGATCGCCGAGAAGGCCCCATGGGTCGATGCCGTGTTCGGTACGAAGAACATCGGCTCTCTGCCCCAGCTGCTCGACCAGGCCCGTGTCCAAGGGCATGCGCAGGTCAAGGTGGAGGAGGAACTGAATTATTTCCCGAGCCAGCTGCCCACCGATCGTGCCTCTCGGGTATCGAGCTGGGTGGCCATCTCCGTGGGGTGCAATAACACGTGCACGTTCTGCATCGTGCCGACCACGCGTGGCAAGGAACATGATCGACGTCCGGGCGACATCCTCGCCGAGATTCGCCAATGCGTCGATGAAGGTGCCAAGGAAATCACGTTGCTCGGGCAAAATGTGAACTCCTTCGGCTACGGCATCGGCGATCGTTTCGCCTTTTCCAAGCTGTTGCGCGCCTGCGGCGAGATCGAGGGCCTGGAGCGTGTGCGTTTCACGTCGCCGCATCCGGCAGCCTTCACTGACGATGTGATCGCCGCCATGGCCGAAACGCCGAATGTCATGCATCAGTTGCATTTCCCGTTGCAATCCGGTTCCGACAGGATTCTGCGCGCGATGCGCCGCTCCTACCGTTCCGCGAAGTTTCTGGATATTCTGCGTAAGATTCGCGAGGCCATGCCGGACGCGCAGATCTCCACGGACATCATCGTCGGCTTCCCCGGCGAGACGGAGGAGGACTTCCAGGAGACCATGCGCGTGGTCGAGGAGGCGAGATTCTCGTCTGCATTCACGTTCATCTACTCGCCACGCCCCGGCACGCCGGCCGCCGAGATGGAACAGGTGCCGCATGATGTGGTCCAGAACCGTTTCGAGCGTCTTGTCGCCCTGCAGGAGCGCATTACCGAAGAGAATCTCAAGATCTTCGAAGGCCGTGACGTCGAAGTGATGGTCACCGGTGCGTCCGGCAGGAAGGATGCCGCCACCCATCGCGTGACCGGTCGCGAAAGGACCGGAGTGCTCGTGCATGTCGGCATTCCGGAAGGTGAGCCGATGCCGCAGGTGGGAGATTTCGTCACCGCCACCGTCACCCATGCAGGCCGGCATAATCTCATCGCCGATCCCGATCCGAAGGCAGGTCAGACCTATGCCGTCCGTCACTGAGGAACAGTCGCGACGTGTGGTCTCCATCGTGGGGCCCACCGCATCCGGCAAGACGGGACTCGGCATCGCCATCGCCAAAGCGCTGGCGTCCAAAGGTGAAAGGGCCGAAATCGTCAACGCCGATGCCTACCAGATGTATAAGGGCATGGATATCGGCACCGCCAAGGCGAGCGCCGAGGAACGGGCTCAGGTCAGGCATCATCTCATCGACATCATCGATCCGGATGACGCCATGTCGGTGGCTCGCTTTCAGGAGTTGGCACGCGAGAAGATCGCCGAACTGCAGGGGCAGGGCATTCGTCCGATCCTGGTCGGCGGTTCCGGTCTGTACGCACGTGCCGCAATCGACGACATTTCGTTCCCCGGCACCGACCCGAACGTGCGTGGCAGGTTGGAGGAACGTGAGAGGACGGAAGGTGCCGGGGCGCTGTTCGACGAGCTCAAGGCCAAGGATCCGCAGGCGGCGGCGCGCATGGATCCACATAATCCGCGTCGCACCATCCGTGCGCTGGAAGTGATCGAAGTGACCGGTCGTCCGTATTCGGCAAGCCTGCCACACTATCGATATGTGATTCCCACCGTGCAGATCGGTCTTGATCTGCCACGCGAAGAGTTGGATCGTCGCATCGACATCCGTACCAAGCAGATGCTGGAAGGCGGATTCATCGAGGAAGTGGAGCGGATTCGCCCTCGGCTCGGCATCACCGCCGCCAAGGCGCTCGGCTATCAGCAGGTCGTCGACTATCTGGACGGTCTGCGTGATCTGAACGACACGTTCATGGACATCGCGCAGAAAACAAAACGGCTTGCCCGCAAACAGATGGGCTGGTTCGGCCGGGATCCGCGCATCCACTGGCTACAGGCGCTCAATCCCGCCCTGCTTGACAACGCGATGGCCATCATCGGGCATGCGGATGCCGGCGACTACGATGCCATTGACGCACAGGCCGATGCCTACACGCAACATCACCTCGGTGACATCGACTGAGAACGGTCCGAGCGGGGCTGTCAGTGTGCGGGACCTTGGTCCCATCCGGCGATCAGGAACACACGTGTCTGATTCGCCGGGCGTACCATCGCCTCGAACATGCGCTCGAACGCGATGATCTTGCCTTGGTAGGCGTCATGCTTGGCCTTGCGATATGTTTCGCGCGTCACCGGGCCCCAATCAAGGTCCCAACCGGCATCATGCGCAAGACGTGAAGCGAAGATGCGCAGCACCATCGCATTGCCGCCTTTGAATGGATGCAGGTAGCCGAGCTCGTCATAGATTTTGGCGAGTTTTCGAATGAACTCGTCGCGGTCCAGGCAAGTCAAATTATGCTGTTCCGCCAGTTCGGTGGAGATGTTCATTGCACCCGTCTCGATGAGCGAGGCGGGGAAGAACGCTTCCGGATCCTTGGCACGGGCCCGGTCGTCACTGCGTTCGCGCGTAGTGTTCGAAGTGCGTAGCTTGCCGGCATCGTCGAACACCCCTGTGAACAGTCCGTTATGGATGGCGGTCAGCTCACTCAGGTCTCCGGTCGTTTTCCAACCGCGTTCCGCCAGCAGCACGTTTCTTGCGAACAGGCTTGAGGCATGATCGGAGGCGGTATCGTCCAGGCTGCCGTCCGCCAGACGATAGCGGCTGATTCGCGAATCGGACTCATCGTCGGCGATTTCAATCAGGCGCAACACATCGATTGAGCCGCGTTCGTAATCGGCTGCGGCCTGCATCGTCGCAGGACCCGGCGTCATCGCTTCCAGTGCGCAGTTCTTCAGAGCAAATGCGACTGCGCTCGCACGTTCTGCGGGAGTCATATTCCCGATGATAGCGCGAACTGTGTGACGCTTACGCCAGATATGGCAAAAGCCCTCCGTGGAAATCACGGAGGGCTTGACCGGATCATGTCGTCATGTTGCTTTGCGGGGGTCTACCGCTGTTCGGCATGTGCCTTCCGCCTGTGGACGATGTATGCGGCGCATCCTCCCAGCAGCAGCAACACGGTCATCGCGGCAATGACGTGGATGATGCCGGAACCTGTGTTCGACAGGGTTTTGGCCGTCGTCGTCTGCACGGCGGATTTCGCCGCATCGGACGTCTGCGTGCCGGACTGCGTGGAGGGGTTGGTCGAAGTGCCGTTGCCGCTGTCTGCGGTGTTGGATGAGTCGTCGGTGATCGGGCAGCTCGCCGGATCCTGATTGGCGACGTCGGCGGAGGTGTCCTTGACGTCATCCTTGGCATCGTCCTGCTTCGTGCCTTCGCTGGCGTCGTCCTTCGGAGCATCGGCGTCGGTGGGCGAGCCGGTGGCCGGGACCACCTGGATATCGGCGATGGCGAAGTCGATGCCGGTGCTTTCGGCATTCCACTTGTTGGATGCGAACACCATTTCCTTGATGGAGGTCAGATCGGCATCGGTCATGGATTTGCCCTTATTGGTGTCGTCAGGCCACGTCTGGGTCAATTCGCCATTGCCGACCAGCGGAATCTCGAGCTGCTTCCAGCCTTCGAAATCGAGCTTGATGTCGTAATGGAAATATTTGCCATCCATGGTGCCGATCTGCAGTCCGATGGCGTTGCCGGAGCCGTCGCCGCGAACCTGCAACTTCAGCATGCCTTCGCCGGACCAGTTCTTGCCGCCCAAGTATTGCGCCACGTCATACCAGCCGCCGTTGCTGAAACCGTACTTGAAACGCAGCGCCTTGGAGCCGTCGGTCGGACCGTCGGTCAACGACAATACTTCGGTATGATTGCGACTGTCCCACGCGCTTCTGAGGGCTTCGTCATCCGCATATTCGGAGAAATCATCGACGATCTGCGGTTCGGCGTCGCTCGGCGTGGACGGTGTCTGTTGCGGCACGTAGGCGTCGCGTTTGCCGTCAAGGGTGATGGAGTCGAGCACCAGATCGCCGGATTTCGGTCGGTCGCCGCCATTGTCGTTGACGTATAAGGCGAAGGAGCTGACTTCGGAGAGCAGCTGTTGCGAGAGCTTCGTTCCGGCATGGGCGGTATCCCAGGAAGCCGGTGCGAAATCGCCGCCATTGCCGTCGGCGTCGCCGAAGTTCAGCGACACTTCGTGCCCGTCCTTGCCGTCGATTTTCGGATAGGCTTCGAAGGTCACGCCGCCGGCGTTGATCTGCACCACGAACTTGTGGTCGGAGCCATCCGCCTTGAGATACATGTTCAGCTTGGAAAAGCCGGACCAATCCTGCTTGGGCGTGTATGAGCGCTGGAAACCGTTGTAGTCGGGGTAGCTTACGAAATCATAATGAAGATTGCCGGCTTTGGTGCCGTCGTCCTTCGGACTGGCGGTGAGCGTGAGATTGGCCTTCGTGCTGTGGTTGGGCGAGTAGACCGTCTGCAATTCGGCATCGGAATCGTAGGAATCGAAGCTTTCCACATCGTCCACGGTCTGTTCTGGCTTGGCGCCGAGCTTCACGCTTACCGTACCGTCGCCGTCGGCGGCCGCAAGCTCCCTGCCGTCCTTGGTGCTGACATGTGCGGTCAAGGTGAGTTTGGACTGATCGAGCTTGATGCCTGCCGTTTCAAGGTCCAGTGTGCCGATGAAATAGCCGTTGCAGGAGTATGTGAGCTTCACGTTCTGCCCACGGTCGGTGGTCACGGTGGCGGATTCGGTGTCGAGACGGGAGTACTGCAGTCCTTCGGTTTTGACGTGGATGGTGAGTTTCGTGTCGGTTACGCGATTGCCTCCCACAGGGGTCACGATGCGTGCGGTGCCGGTCTGCTCCGTGGCCGCCGGAGCGCTCGAATAATCGACGTTATCTTTGGATGCCATGAGGTTCGCGTTGCTGTCGGCGAAGTCTTTGAAGTCCTGTTCCCCATCGGATCCCTTCCATGGGGTGTACGACTGGAATCCTTCGCCGGAGCCGCCGAAATTCGCCCAGGTCATCATATAGGCGATGTTCGGGACCTCCTTGGCGATGGCATCGGCGAGTTCGGAGAAGAACTTGGTGTCCTTGTCTCCGGTTCCGGATTCGTTGAACTTGCGCTCTCCCGAACGCCCGAACTCGGTGAAGGCGACGATCTTGCCGCGGCTGGTCGCTTCGTCTCCGATCATCTTGAGGTCCTTGATCACCGTGTTGATCCAGTCGTTCGAATCGTCGGAGGAATTATCGGTGTCGTATTCGTCGTAGCCGAGCACATCCACCCACTGGTCACCCGGATAGGTGGCGAGGTAGTCGGTGGAGTCGCCGTTGAATACGCCGCCGGGGGAGTAGGCGTAGAGCAGGTTGTGCACGCCCTTGACGTCACGCAGATAATCGACGATGTAGCGATACAGTTCCTTGTACTCGTTGGCGGATGCGTGCGTCGATCCCCACCAGAACCAGCCCCCGTTGTTTTCGTGCAGTGGGCGGAAGATGATCGGGATCATCGTGCCGTCGCTGCGCTTGGCCTGTTGTGCGGTGGCCGCGATGGCATCAAGCTCCTCATTGAAGGTGCCGGAATACTTGCCTCCCGGCAACAGTTCGGATGCGACGGCGGTGGTGTCGTTGAAATCGCCGCCGGTGCCCGGATTGTACCAGTGTGCGGATAGCGTCACGATGGCGCCCTTGGCATCTGCGTCGACGATGTTCTGGGCCAGTGCCTTGGCATTGGCCTGCTTGTCGCTGCCGGAGCCTGGTTTCTCCGCGCCTCGCAGCGCGAGCCCAGCGTCCCAGCCGAATACGGCCGGGTATTTGCCGGTCATCTCGTAGACGTCGCCTTCTGAAGCGGTTGAGCTGATATGTTCATCAGTTGCGTGCTGTTGGCCGAACCGCAGATCGCCTGCCTTGCTGTCGCGAAGCTTGGCGAACAAGGCTCTCGTTTCGTCCGTGGCATTGACGTCGCTGATGTTCACCGTGTTGTTCGAAGAGGTCGGATTGTCTTCTGCCGCAATGGCTGGAAGGGCACTCATACCGAGGATGGTAGAGGCCGTCGCGACCGTTGCCAGCAATCTTTTCGTCACTGTTCCCATGTTCCTTCGTTGTCTTCCTTGATCGTGTGAACACGTACTCTGCGTCGAGATAGAACGTGTATTACCCACGCTAGTGGCTGAACCGCTTAAGTAACAGTGGGAGTGTTTCAGTCGATTTCAGTGATTTCGGGAGAAATCCGCTTAAAGGTACTTAACAATGTTGTTTTTACTGAAATACGACGTTCGGTTGAGTTAGAGATTGTGTTCGAATCGGGAGCGACGGCATGACATGGGCGTGCCAATGGGTAAAATCAGGACCGTTATGGCACGAACAGCATCTTCCAACGGACAAACAGGCGGCAAAGGCTCCCCGGGCAAGGCACGCTCAGGTGATACCAAGGTCATGGATCACGAGCAGTCCTCCACGACAGGTATCCTCACCGCATACCGGCGCGACATCGCCTGCTTCGTCATGGTGATTCTCGCCGTGCTCTTCTGCGCTTCCGAATGGTTCCGTGTACAAGGCGTGTTCGGACGTGCCCTGCACGCGTTGGCATCCGGCGCTCTTGGCCTGATGAGCGTGGTACTGCCCGTGTTCTTGGCCCTTGTGGTGTTCAGTCTCATGCGCAAAACCGAACGCCGTAGCGAGAATGCTCGCATGGCGTTGGGCTGGCTCATGATCCTATGGTCGATATGTTCGATTCTCGATGCGGCCATGGCTTCGGATTCGCCGGCTTTCGACATAGCGCTGCTGCAACGGTCGGGCGGCCTGCTTGGCTACGTATTGGGATGTCCTTTGGCCTGGGGTCTTTCCAAGGCATTCGCCATCATCATCTTCGTGGTGGTGATCCTCTTCTCGCTGTTGCTGATCACCCATACCCGGGTGACCGATATTCCCGACGGCCTGCGCATGATGGGCGACAGATTCGGCGCCGGCTCAGGCAAGACGCATGCGGACGACGAAGCCGAACAGTTCCCGAACGAGGTCCGTGTAGGCGACACCACGCTTGCATTCGCCGAAGGCGTGCCATCCCACGACGGCACCGACGCCGGCGATGACGATCAGGCGACGCGTGGACTGTTCTCCAGAATGTCGCAGTGGTTCTCCTCGCGCAGGCGAGGCAAGGACGAACAAGGCAAACTTGACCACTATGCCGGCGATGAGGCCTTCCTCAATGCGGCCTCCAGCCACGGTGAGACGGCCGAGACTATGGTGCGGGATCCGTACCGGCCATATCAGCCGGTCGGCGGTGCGCGCACCATCTCATCGATGGATGGCTCCGCGGCTCCGTCCGCCGATGATTTCCCCGGCAATACCACGGCCATGGCGCAACCGTCTGCGGGTCGCTCCCTCTCGTCCGAACCCATCGGCACGGCAAGCGGCACCATGCCGACCGCCGCCACTCCAGCGGGCGAGGTCAAGCAGGTCGGTGCCGTTGCCGACGATCCGTGGGCCACCATCGACGAAGACGGGACGGCCAATGGCGATGCCGTGATGGTCGACGCCGCGACCGGCGAGATCGTGGACGACATGGATGGCTCGCATGGCGACGATGGGCCGGAGCCTGACGTTCCGGACGCCCCGTATCATCTTCCCGACCTCGGCATGCTCAAGAAAGGCGTGCCGCATGCCGTGCACACGCCGGAGAATGACCGTGTGATTCGCGCCTTGACCGGCACCTTCCAGCAGTTCGGCGTGGATGCCAAGGTCATCGGCTTCCTGCGAGGTCCATCCGTGACCATGTACGAGGTGGAGCTCGGTCCGGGCGTTAAAGTCGAGAAGGTCACCAACCTGCAGAAGAACATCGCCTATGCGGTGGCCAGCTCCGATGTGCGCATCCTGTCCGTGATCGAAGGCAAGTCGGCCATCGGCATCGAAATTCCGAACACCGACCGCGAAACCGTGGTGCTTGGCGACGTGCTACGCTCCGACAAGGCCATGAACGATCCGAACCCGATGCTGACCGGTGTCGGCAAGGATGTGGAAGGCCACTTCGTGACGGCCGATCTGACCAAGATGCCGCACCTGCTGGTAGCCGGTGCCACAGGCTCCGGAAAGTCGAGTTTCATCAACTCCATGCTCACTTCCGTGATCATGCGCTCCACTCCCGATCAGGTGCGTATGATCATGGTTGACCCCAAGCGTGTGGAGTTGTCGGCGTATGCCGGCATCCCGCACCTGCTTACACCTATCATCACCGATCCGAAGAAGGCCGCGCAGGCGCTCGAATGGGTGGTCAAGGAGATGGACGCCCGATACAGCGACCTTGAATTCTTCGGCTTCCGTCACATCAAGGACTTCAATGCCGCCGTTCGTGCCGGCAAGGTGCATGCGCCCGCAGGCTCCAAACGCAAGGTGGCTCCATACCCGTATATTCTTGTGGTCGTCGACGAGATGGCCGATCTCATGATGGTCGCCAAGAACGACGTGGAAAGCTCCATTCAGCGCATCACCCAGCTGGCGCGAGCCGCAGGCGTGCATCTGGTGCTCGCCACCCAGCGTCCGTCCGTCGACGTGGTCACCGGTCTGATCAAGGCGAATATCCCGTCACGATTGGCCTTCGCCACCTCATCCGCCACCGATTCGCGAGTCATTCTCGATTCCACCGGTGCGGAGACGCTGATCGGACAGGGCGATGCACTCTTCCTGCCGATGGGGCAGGCCAAGCCGCTGCGCGTGCAGGGCGCATGGGTCGATGAATCCGAAATCCGTAGGGCCGTGGAATTCGTGCGCACCCAGCGCAAGCCGCATTATCGCGAAGACATCGAAGAGATGGCCAAGGAGGCCGAGAAAAAGGCCATCGAACCGGACGAGGAAATCGGCGGTGACATGGATGTGCTCCTGCAGGCCGCGGAACTTGTGGTCACCACGCAGTTCGGCTCCACCTCCATGCTGCAGCGCAAACTGCGTGTCGGCTTCGCCAAGGCCGGCAGGCTTATGGATCTGCTCGAGTCTCGTGGAGTGGTCGGTCCTTCCGAAGGCTCCAAGGCGCGAGAGGTGTTGGTGCAACCGCAGGACCTGCCTTCCGTGCTCGCCTTCATCAGGGGGGAGACCTCATCCCTTACGTCGGGCGCGCCGCAGCAGGACGGCTCCGACGGCATGCAATAGTCACAAGGTAGAAGTCTCGAGGTAACGTGAACGGTATGGAAAAGCAAGACAAACGTAAATCGTCGCTGCTCGATGGTTGGAACGCGCCACCGAACCTCGTCACCTTCTCCCGAATCATCCTCGTAATCGTGTTTCTGGTGCTTTATGTCAAGGCCGGCGCATGGGGGGTCGATAACGTCGCCATGCGCTGGGCGGCGGCCGTCATCTTCATCATCGCCGCGTGCACCGATAAACTCGACGGCTGGATGGCACGCAAGTACAACCAGGTCACCGAACTGGGCAAGCTCATGGATCCGATCGCCGACAAGCTGCTCACCTGCGGCACGCTGATCGTGGCGGCGGCGTTCAATGAATTCGGCAATCAGATTCTCGGTTGGGTGGTTACGGCCCTGTTCCTCATTCGCGAGATCGGCATCACCGTCATGCGCTTCTTCGTCATCGACACCGGCGGCAGGGTGATCGCGGCCTCCCAAGCCGGCAAGTACAAGACACTGGCGCAATGCACCGGCCTGGCCATGCTCATGCTGCCGATGTGGAAACTGGCCGGCGACAGCATGCAGCCGACTCCGCTGTGGATGACCGTCTACTACACCATCACCTATGCGCTGATCTATCTGGCGCTCATCCTGTGCCTGTATTCCGGCGGCGAATATCTGGTGAACACCTTCGGCGGGCGCAAGAAGGAATCCAAGTAACGGCTATGACTGCAGAACCGATGACGGTCGCGGGCCAGCACGCACGATGCGATGAGCTGGCCGCGGCCGTTCTTGCATATTGCGAGGAGCGCCATTTCAAGATTGCCGCCGCCGAATCGCTGACCGGAGGATTGCTGGCGGATGCCTTCGTGCGCATTCCCGGCGCTTCGAAGGTGTTTCTCGGTTCCGTGGTGACGTACGACATTCGTGCCAAATCGTCGATACTGGGCGTCGATGCCGATCTGCTCGCTCGTGAGGGGGCGGTGCATCCTGAGGTCGCACGTCAGATGGCCGAGGCGGCTGCGGATCTGTATGCACAACCGGAGGATGGCGACTGCGTCGTGGGATTGTCCACCACCGGCGTGGCTGGTCCCGGCCCGGATGGAGACAAGCCGGCAGGCCTTGCATACGTCGGTGTTTCCTTGCCTGACGGATTCGGCAATGTTCGCTGTTGGCGTACAAAAGTGATTGAGTTGCGGTTACAGGGGACGCGGGAACAGGTAAGAATGACTGTAGTGCAACGTGTTTTGCAAAATCTGAGCTCTCTTTCAGCTATTTCACAGGAATAATTTCCGATGATGGGTGTTATCCAGAATGGACGTTTGAAAGCAACGAAAGGGGCAGGCGACAATGGAAGCGATGACACTCACCAAGGAACGCGCGGAACTCAAGAAGATGGTCTCCGCTGCACAGCCTGGTACCGCTCGTATGAGGGAGCTCACTCCGGCTCAACGTCGTGCGGTGATGTTCGCGCAGCAGCAGGTAATTCGTGCCCGTGCGGCCAAGAGGGCCAAGGATGAACGCCAAGCGGCGTTGACCCGCATGTGGCAGGAAGAAGATGCCGACAAGGTGCGCATGCATGCTGCGCCTCATGTGGCGGAAATCGTCGCCGAGACCAAGGAGGTCTCCCTGCGTGAGGCGATTGGGCACGTGTTGCGCGATCTGCGCACCCGTGACCATAAGACGCTACGGGAGGTCAGTGAGAAAGCCGGCGTCTCGCTCGGATACCTGTCCGAGGTCGAGCGCGGGCAGAAGGAGGCCAGCTCGGAGCTGCTCACCTCCATTGCGCAGTCGCTCGGCCTGAGTAGCGCGCAGATGCTGCGCATGGTCGCCGACTATCTCGACTCCGTAGGAGCGTAGGAGGCTTTGCCCTCCCGCGGCGTGGAGGGAATCTCCGTATATTGGGCGCCCGGTGATGCCGGGCGCCTTTTTCGTATGTGGTCCGGACTGTGTACACTTGGGCGCGTGCAGGAACGCGAATTTTGGCAGTTGCTTGAAGAGGTGTTCGGGCGGGGCTATGGCCGATCGCTGGCCCATGACCAGAGCCTGACCGAATTGCATGGCATGACGGTGGTTGAGGCACTGGATGCGGGGGAGGAGCCTCGCGTAATCTGGAATGTGCTGTGTGATCAGATGAACGTCCCCGATTCCAAACGTTGGGGCAGGGATCACAATGCGCCTCCCATGCCCGTTCGTTGAGTGTGACGTTCGGAAACGACGATTCGAACAGATGTTCGTACGATGGGGTATAGTTATCCACAGATGTTCGACAAGGCCCGGCTGGGGCATTGGGCAGGGATACGGTAGAAACCGTGTCATGGCAATGCTTTGCGGCCTACCGGCGTGTCGGAATATGCGTCCTTCGACCACCATGGTCGTTCGGGCTTGCATGAAAGAACCGTCGGACTTTACGGTGAATGGAAAGATTCGCCATTGTTCTTGGAAGAAGGAGTAGCCATGGCACAGACGAATGCAGCGGCGAAAGGCGCCGTGCAGAACCAAGCCGCCAACGGCATTGACCCCCGTCGCCAGGCCGCGCTGGAAACGGCGTTGGCGCAGGTCGAGAAAAACTTCGGTAAGGGATCGGCCATGCGTCTGGGGGACCGCCCGGAGCAGGACGTCGAGGTCATTCCGACCGGTTCGTTGGCTCTTGATATGGCATTGGGCATCGGAGGTCTGCCGAAGGGTCGCATTGTCGAGATTTACGGCCCGGAATCCTCCGGTAAGACCACGCTTGCGTTGCATGTCGTGGCCAATGCGCAGAAGAAGGGCGGCGTCGCTGCGTTCATCGATGCCGAGCATGCACTCGATCCGGTGTATGCCCGCAAGCTGGGTGTCGATACCGATTCGCTGATCGTGTCCCAGCCCGACAATGGTGAGCAGGCGTTGGAAATCGCCGATATGCTGATTCGTTCCGGCGCACTTGATGTCATCGTCATCGATTCCGTGGCCGCGTTGGTGCCGAAGGCCGAAATCGAAGGTGAAATGGGTGACAGCCATGTCGGTCTGCAGGCAAGGCTCATGAGCCAGGCCTTGCGCAAGATGACCGGTGCGCTGGCCCAGGCCGGCACCACGGCAATCTTCATCAACCAGTTGCGCGAGAAGATCGGTGTGTTCTTCGGCAATCCGGAGACCACCACCGGTGGCAAGGCGCTGAAGTTCTATGCTTCGGTACGCATGGATATCCGCCGCATACAGACCATCAAGAACGGTGACGAGGCCGTGGGCAACCGCACTAGGGTCAAGGTCGTGAAGAACAAGATGGCTCCGCCGTTCAAGTCCGCTGAATTCGATGTGCTCTACGGCGAGGGTATCTCCAAGGAAGGTTCCGTGCTCGACATGGCCTTGCAAGTCAATGTCGTCAAAAAATCCGGCTCCTGGTTCACCTACGATGGTGACCAGCTTGGTCAGGGCCGTGAAAACGTACGTCAGTTCCTTAAGGACAATCCTGGGGTCACCGAAGAAATCGAAAATCGGGTGAAGGCTGCGTTTGGACTGATTGAACCGACTGATCAGTTCGCTGAAGACGGCGATGGGAATGAGACTGCGGCAAGCGAAAGCGGCAAAGGCGAGTCGAAGACGGCAAAGGGCGCCAAACCGGCATCGACCAAGGCCTGATGCATGATCAGCGCTGAATCATTTCTGAAAGAACGGGATCTTCGGACGACTCAGGTCGTGCGTGAGGATCCCTCCTCGCATCGGGAGCCGCACGCTGACGAATATGGGCGTTCCTGGAATCGACGCGACTCGCCGGTGGAACGCCGACGCGCGACCATGCGCGTGTCGCGTCGGCATGTCGATGGACAAAGGTCAGACACGCCGCGAGACCTGTCTGACCTTGATGCGTGTCGTGAGGCCGCGTTGCGCCTGCTGGATGCGGCTCCTCGATCATCAGGGGCTCTGCGGGAACGACTTTTGGGCAAGGGCTATTTGCCCGATGTGGTTGATGATGTCATCGAACGGCTGACTCGAGTGCGGCTTATCGATGATGAGGCCTATGCACAGTCCGCGGTGCGCTATTGCGCCGCCCGTCTTATGGGGCGCAGGGGAGCGGTGACGGAACTGACCCGCAAAGGCGTCGATCGTGTGTTGGCTCAACGAGTGTGTGCCGAAGCCGATTCGCGAGGCGTATTCGATGATGCCGCATGGGAGTTGGGCCGTCGTACCGCACGTAAGACTGCCGGGATGGATCTTGAAGTGCGAAGGCGCCGCCTGTGGAGTGCCGGGGGGCGCAAGGGGCACAACCCCGAAATCCTGCGGGAAATTGCACAGGAACTGTTCGTGGAAGAAAGGGATTGAGACCTCTTATACCCCGGGTTCTGTCGTGCCGTAAGGCACGGATGACCATCCATCTCGACCTGACGTTGCCGTCAGGCTCTAGCAGCCTACCCGAAGGCATTGGGCGAGCAGCCCTCAAACGCCTTCTGCTTGGCCTTGCTCCCGATGAGGCTTGCCATGCGACCGACTGTTGCCAGCGGTCCGGTGGTCTCTTACGCCACCGTTTCACCCTTACCGGTCCGAAGACCGGCGGTCTGTTCTCTGTTGCGCTATCTCTCAGGTCGCCCTGGGCGGACGTTATCCGCCATCGTGCTCTGTGGAGCCCGGAAGTTCCTCAATCATCTTCATGATCGCGGTCATCAAGAGGTCTCAAACGCACCATGATAGCAATAGGTATGACGAAAAAGGAAATCAGAAAAATATCGGTTTTCTTGTAGTGGTATTCCGTGAAATCCGTACGATTGCGGCTACAATAAAACTACCCAAGCGGCGGAGCAGCCGTTTGGTCCACATATAGCGGGTAACACCGCTTGAGTCTAGGGAGGTCCACATGGAAATCGTCGTTACCGGACGTCATACGCAGATCAAGCAAAGGTTCCGTGACGTTGTCGAAAGCAAGATGAATCGTGTGACCGCTATCGCTCCGGATGCGCAGCGCGTGCAGATCGTACTGTCGCATGAGGGCAATCCGCGTCAGGCCGACACCGCCAAGCGCGTGGAAATCACCGTCATCGCGGGCCGTACCGTAGTGCGTGCCGAAGCTTCCAGCGCCGACGAATTCAGCGCACTGGATATGGCTCTTGACAAGCTGACCCTGCGCCTGCGCCGCACCCGCGATCGCCGCAAGGATCATCGCCGTGGCTACACCAACCCGGTCCCGGTCGACATGGGCGTGGTTGAGCCGGAACCGACTGTGGAACCGGTCGAGGAACCGAACAACAGCCCGGCCGATGCCGTGGCTACGGATCTCGGCCCTGGTGAATCCGTTGAAGTCCAGGTTGGCGATACTCCCATCGTCATCCGTCGCAAGCTGCATGTCGCCGAGCCAATGACCATCGACGAGGCGCTGTACGAGATGGAACTGATCGGGCATGACTTCTTCCTGTTCGTAAACAAGGAGACAGGTCGTCCGTCCGTCGTCTATCATCGTCACGGCTGGAGCTACGGCGTCTTCGAGATCGATACTCCGGAGAATGTCAAGAAGTGATTTTCGGCATTTGGTGACGGCAATCGCCGAAACCGATCATTGAAGGGATTCGCACTTATCGTGCGGATCCCTTTTTTGCATGCCGGAACGCAACACGCGGAAAAATACCGTAAAATGGACGATGTTTTTCCGAAAACGGTGCGGCAAGACTAATCTCGCCTAAGGAAACACGCATACACCAAGGGAGTGATTGTGGTAGATATCGTTGACAAAGCCCTGCGTATGGGCGAAGGCCGACAGATCAAGAAACTTGAGAACGTCGCCAAAGCGACCAATGCGCTGGAAGACGAGATTGCGGCCCTCAATGACGAGGAGCTCAAAGGCCAGACCGCCAAGTTCAAGGAACGCATCGACAACGGCGAATCCCTCGATAAGATCATGCCAGAAGCCTTCGCTACCGTTCGTGAGGCGTCCAAGCGTACGCTCGGACTGCGCCACTTCGATGTGCAGCTGATGGGCGGCGCCGCCCTGCACTGGGGCAATATCGCCGAAATGAAGACCGGTGAAGGCAAGACCCTTGTCGCCACATTGCCGGCATATCTGAACGCGTTGGAAGGCAAGGGCGTTCACGTCGTCACCGTCAACGACTATCTGGCCAGCTATCAGGCCGAGCTGATGGGTCGTGTCTATCGATTCCTCGGCATGAGCACCGGTTGCATCATCACCGATCAGAAGCCGCCGGAGCGTCGCAAGCAGTACAACGCCGACATCACCTATGGCACCAACAACGAATTCGGCTTCGATTACCTTCGCGACAACATGTCCTGGGAAAAATCCGACCTGGTGCAGCGCGGACATCACTTCGCCATCGTCGACGAGGTCGACTCCATCCTCATCGACGAAGCCCGTACCCCGTTGATTATCTCCGGACCTGCCGAAGGCGACGTGACTCGTTGGTACCGCCAGTTCGCGCGCCTGGTCCCGAAGCTCACCCGCGACGAGGACTACGATGTCGATGAGAAGAAGAAGGTCGTCGGCATTCTCGATCCGGGCATCACCAAGGTCGAGGACTATCTTGGCATCGACAATCTGTACGAGCCGAACAACACCGCCCTGATCGGCTATCTGAACAACGCCATCAAGGCCAAGGAGCTGTTCCTGCGTGACCGCGACTACGTCGTGACCGGAGGCGAGGTGCTCATCGTCGACGAGCACACCGGTCGTATCCTGCCGGGACGTCGCTACAACGAAGGCCTGCATCAGGCCATCGAGGCCAAGGAAGGCGTGGAGGTCAAGGCCGAAAACCAGACCTTCGCCACCATCACCCTGCAGAACTACTTCCGCATGTACGACAAACTGTCGGGCATGACCGGTACCGCAGAGACCGAGGCCGCCGAATTCATGGGCACCTACAAGCTCGGCGTACTTCCGATTCCGACCAACAAGCCGATGATCCGCGAGGATCAGGACGATCTGATTTTCCGCACCAAGAAGGAAAAGCTCGCCGCCATCGTGCGTGATGTCGCCAAGCGTCACAAGAAGGGCCAGCCGGTCCTGCTGGGCACCGCTTCCGTGGAATCCTCCGAAATCGTCTCCTCACTGCTTGACGTGGCCAAGATTCCGCATCAGGTCCTGAATGCGAAGCAGCACGACAAGGAAGCCGCCGTCGTGGCCGTCGCAGGCCGTAAGGGCGCCGTCACCGTGGCCACCAACATGGCCGGCCGTGGTACCGACATCATGCTCGGCGGCAATGTCGAATTCCTTGCCGACGCCAAGCTCAAGTCCGAGGGCTACTCGCCGGACGACACTCCGGACGAATACGAGAAGCGTTGGCCGGGCACCTTGGCTGAAATCAAGGAGCAGGTCAAGGACGAGCACGAGGAGGTCGTCGACCTCGGTGGCCTGTACGTACTGGGCACCGAACGTCACGAATCCCGCCGAATCGACAATCAGCTGCGTGGCCGTTCCGGCCGTCAGGGTGATCCGGGCGAATCCCGCTTCTATCTGTCGCTCGAAGACGATCTGATGCGCCTGTTCAACACCCAGCTCGTGGCTCGCGTCATGGCCAAGGGTATGCCGGAAGGCGAGCCGATCGAGGCTAAGAGCGTGTCCAAGGGTGTGCGTACCGCGCAGAAGGCCGTGGAATCACGTAACTTCGAAATCCGTAAGAACGTGCTGAAGTACGACGACGTGATGAACAAACAGCGTACCGTGATCTACGCCGAACGTCAGGCGGTGCTCAAGGGCGAGGATATCCATGACGATATCCTGCGTTTCATTGAAGATACCGTGACGAGTTACATCAAGGGCGCCAACAAGGGCTCCGATAAGCCGAAGGACTGGGATTGGGAAGGCCTGTTCAAGGCACTCGCCTCCGTATATCCAATTGCGGTGGACCAGGACGCCGCGAAGGATGCCGTCTCCAAGCTCAAGGGAGACAAGGCCGTCGAGGCAGTCAAGGACCTCATCGTCGCCGACGCCAAGGACCAGTATCTCGACTTCGAAGAGAAGCTCGGCGAAGAGGGCCTGCGCCAACTCGAACGTCGTGTGGTGCTTGCCGTGCTCGACCGCAAGTGGCGTGAGCACCTCTACGAGATGGACTACCTCAAGGACGGCATCGGTCTGCGTGGCATGGGCCAGCGCGACCCGCTGGTCGAATACCAGCGCGAAGGCTACCAGATGTACAACTCCATGATCGAGGCCATCAAGGAGGAATCCATCCAGCTGCTGTTCCACGTGGATATCGAACGTGTGGCCGTCACCGAGGACACTGAAACCGAATCCGATGAGGACGAGGCCGTGAACGCAGCCGAAGCCGTGATGGGGCTTGAAGGCGAGGCAGAGCCCACCGGACAGTCCGCTCCCGCTGAGCCGGAGACCGATGACGAAGCCGAAAAGGCCGCCATTGACGAGCTTGCTGAAGAGCATAAGGCCGAGCCGGGCATCGTCGGTATGCAGCCGATTAGCCACGCCGAAGGCAAGGTTCCGGCCAACAAGCGTCCGAAGAGTGAGGAATTGCGCTCACCATGGGCCGATGGCCGTACCTTCCCGGGAACCGGTAAGAACGCCCAGTGCCCGTGCGGTTCCGGTCGCAAGTACAAGATGTGCCACGGCCAGAACGAGCAGTGACGGAAGGCGCATCTCAAACGGGCATCACAATGCCTTGGATAGACAGGTCTCGCTGACCTAACGGAGCTCCCATTGGTATGAGTCGTCAGCTTTACGTCTGGCACTCGCACCCGTGGGAGCTCTTGCCTTGTTCGTGATATGGACGAGGGGTGGTGTGGAAATCTGGAATCGATAGAATTGGCGGCGTTACGTATACATCGCTGGCGCGCCGAAACGCCAAGGAGGGCATCATGGCCGAAATCACATGGAAGTCGATCCTCACCAAGCTGGTCGGAGGGGACCACTTAAGCGCGGAAGAGTCCGAGTGGTTCGTTGATGACCTGATGAACGGCAACGCCGATCCGGCCGCAGTGGGTGCGGTACTCGCCACCCAGCAGCAACTGGGCCTGACCACGGACGAGGTGCGCGGTGCGGCCAAGGCCATGGTCGACCATGCCATCCCACTGAACATTGACGGCGAAACCACCGATATCGTCGGTACCGGCGGTGACGGAGCCGCCACCGTGAATCTGTCCTCCATGGGCGCCGTGGTGGCTGCGGCCGCCGGTGTGAAGGTCGTCAAGCATGGTAACCGTGCCGCCTCCTCGAAGTGCGGCACCGCCGACTGTTTCGAAGCGTTGGGGCTGCCGCTTGACCTGACTCCTGAGCAGGTTGCTGAAGTCGGTAACGAATGCGGCATCGCATTCGCGTTCGCACGCACCTTCCATCCAGCCATGCGTTTCGTGGGTCCCGTGCGCGCCGCTCTGGGGGTGCCCTGTGTATTCAACGTGCTCGGCCCGCTGACCAATCCGGCGTCCCCGAAGCATATGGCCGTCGGTTGTGCCAATCGTGCGATGAGCCCGGTCATGGCCGCCGTCTATGCGGCCAACGGGCAAACCGGCATGGTCTACACCTCCAGCGAAGGCCTTGACGAGATGGCTCCGACCGGTCCGGTATCCGTTTGGGAATTCAAGGATGGCGAGGTTACCGAGACCGAATTCGACCCGACCGTGGAACTCGGTCTCGCCAAGGTGACCGTCGAGGATCTCAAGGGCGGTGAGCCGGCACTGAACGCCCAGCTCGCCTGCGACTTCTTCGCCGGTAAGGATGTGCCGTTCCGCACCACCGCACTGTTGAACGCGGCATCCGCCATCGTGGCCGACGGTCATCTGGTGCCGGCTGACGCCAATCTGACCGAACGCTTCAAGGTGGCTTACGCCATCGCCGAGGAGACGGTCGATTCCGGCAATGCCACGGCCCTGCTCGACAAGTGGATTACCGCCGCTCAGGCAATGAAGGCCTGAACCTGCCAGTACGCCGGGAATGCTCGCAATCAAGAGCCTTAAAATTGCCTCTTTGAGGTCCTTGGTTGCGAGTAGTAGCCCGTTATTCGCAGTTGGAAGCCTGAAGATGGCCGGTTAGTGGCTGTTGGTTGCGAGTAGTGACCCGTTACTCGCAACCAACAGCCACTAACTGTATGTACCTATACGCGTGCACCATCGTCAAAGGGGTCAGTGCGCGTCTGTGCATGGCCCTTGTGCTGCGCAATCAGGCCTGCGGCGCCGACCAGCGCGCACACGCCGAAGATCGATCCCAGAATCGCGGCCAATGCCGGCATGAATACCGAGAGGATGATGCCGGCCACGCCGACGACCAGCAATGCCCAGAACACCAGCTTCGATGGTTTGACGTGACCGATCTTCGGGTTCGGCGGCACGAAATCATCGCCATAACGGTCCATGACATTATCTGTGTCAAGCCAGCTTGAGCCGGTGAAATCACGAGGTCCACGGCCTTGCGGGATATCGTCGGTGAACGTGCCGTGATCGAGGTCGTTGATCGATAGCAACGCCTCCTTCTCGCGGCGTTGCGCATGCTTCTCGAAGCGTTTGGCGTTGCGTGACTGCTCCACGGCCTTCAGATCGTCGGCGTGGGATTGGGTGAATTCGGCCCAGGCGGCGTCAAGGTCATCGGCGCCATCATTCGACGTGGCGTTTGGGTGTTCTTCGTCGGCATTGCTATTGTTGAGGTCAGTCATACCTATAACTCTAATCAAGCGGAGGCCAATCCGCTGGGAGGATCGTGAAGAATGCTCTACTGGTTTTTCGTGAAAGGCCTGGGACCGATCGCCATCCATCGCTTGGGGCCGACCGCCAAAGGGCTTGAGCATATTCCGCACGAGGGAGGCGCCATCATTGCGGCCAACCATCTTGCCGTCATCGACGACGCACTGCTGCCGTTGACCAGCCCACGCATGATTCACTTCATGGGTAAGGCCGAGTACTTCGAGGGCAAAGGCATCAAGGGCCGGTTCAAGAAGTGGTGGTTCACCTCCGTCGGCGTGTTCCCGGTGGATCGTTCCGGCGGTTCCAAGTCGCTCGGCGCGTTGAATCATGCCCGTGAGATTCTCGAGGACGGACACCTGTTCGGCATCCATATCGAGGGCACACGCAGCCCCGATGGACGACTGTATAAGGGGCACACCGGTGCCGCACGACTGGCATATGAGACCGGCTGTCCGATCATCCCGACGGCCATCATCGGTTCACGTGAGTTGCAGGTGCCCGGCCAGGTCATTCCGGGTAAGGGCAAGACCGCGGTGATTTACGGCAAGCCGATCGAAGTCGAAAAGAAGCCGGCGGACCAGATCACTCATGACGATCTGCGTTCCTTGACCGATCGCGTGACCATGGAGATTCAGAAGATGAGCGGTCAGGAATACGTGGATGAGTACGCGCAGAAGATCAAGGAGCAACTCAAAGCCAAGGAAGAGGCCTGATTCCTTCCGGGTTCCCGCAGGTGGGAACCCGGAAGATGACTTAGAACAGGGATGAGTACATTTTCAGGGTGACGGTGGTCGGCGTGCCGTCCTCCTGGCGCAAACGAACCTCAGTGCCGCCGACCGGATCCTGTGAGGCCACTTTCTTGTCTTGGCTGGAATCCAAGGTCAACTGCGAACTGATTTTCACGCTGAAGCCCAGCTTTTCCAGCGCGCTTTTTGCTTCGGATGCCTTTTGGCCCACATAATTCGGCAGGGTCACCGTTTCCGGACCCTTCGAAACGACCACATCCACCTCATCTCCCCAATGCAGGGCGTCACCGGACTTGGCGGAAGCTGAAATCACTTGCCCTTGGGGAATCTTGTCATCGAACTGTTCAGTCCAGTTCGCAGTGAGCTTGAGCTCATCCAGTGCCTGTTGCGCCTCATCCTGCGTCTTGCCGACGATATCCGGCATGGTCACGGGCTTCGGACCCTGTGAGAGCGTAACCGAAATCTTCGTGTTATGAGGCAACGTCGCGCCCGGATCGACGCTGATGCTCAGCAATGCGCCTTGCGGCACGTCCATCGAATAATCGTCGTCGGAGGCGGCGGTTTGTTCGATGTCATCGAAGCCGGCCTTTTTTAGCGCATTGATCGGATCTTTGCCGTTCGCACTGGTCGCATCGAGAATATCGGCGGGCACGGTCGCCTGCTTCACTCCTTGGGAAATCACGATTTTCACCTTCTGACCGTTCCTCTTGCTGACATGGTCAAGCACGTTCGCCGGATCGGTGGAGATGATGTTGCCTTTGGCGATGGTGTCGTCATAGGCTTTGCTGGTCGAGTATGGAATGTTGGCGACTTTCAGCAGCCGTTCGTATTCGCTCCATGAAGTATTGGTGATGCGGCAAGTCTGTCCGGTTGCGCATTGGATTCCCGTGGGGGTCGGCATGGTCCAGTAGCTTCCGGGACCACGGTAATACCACCATGCCCAACCGCCGCCGATTCCGCCGATTACCAGCAGCGCCGCGACTGCGGCTGCGATGAGCGGTCTATGCGATTTGTTGCGTTGCTCCTTGACCTCGCCATTCTCGCTTGGTGTCCGCTGCCCGGTGAAAGACGGTGCGGCACCGCCGTTGCCCGTACCTGTTCCGATTACCTGCGTGGCGTCGGGTGTCCGCCGTGGAGCGTTCTCCTGCAGGAACGCCAGTGATGGTGGCAGTTGCGTGGTGGCGTCCGGCGACATGACGGTGGTCTTCGTCGGAGGTGCTGGTGGTTCGGGAATCGGCGAAACCATGGGCGCAGTGGCGTCATCGGGGCCAGTCACGTCGGTGGAAGGGGGCAAACGATATTGCCAATCCTCAATCGACAGTTTGGACTGCAGTCGTTGCAGCTCTTGCAACGCCACGGAGGCGTCGGCAGGGCGCGCATCGACGGATCGGGCGGCGATATGCGCTATGAACGCGGCCACATCCGCATTGATGCCGGGGCACTTTGTGGACACGGACGGTACATCCTCATGCACATGCTTGAATACGAGCGTCACCGGATTATCCGCAGTGAACGGCACCTCTCCGGTCAACATTTCCCATGCCATGATGCCTACGGAATACAGATCGCCTTGAGGGGTGGCCTGATTGTTTTCAATCATTTCCGGTGCCAGATAGGCCGCCGTACCAAGCAACATCCCCGTCGAAGACAACGTGGCCTGCGAGGCGGCCTTCGCCAGACCGAAATCGGTGATCTGCACATGCCCGCGATCGTTGAGCAGGATATTCTCCGGCTTGATGTCACGATGCACCACGCCGGCACGGTGGGCCGAGGCAAGGCCATCCAGTGTTTCGCCCACGACGCGTAGTGTCTCGCGTACGCTGAACGTGCCCTGCTGGTTCATTTCGTACCGTAGGTTCACGCCATGCACGTACTCCATGACGAGATAGTCCAGACCATTGAATTCGCCGGTATCATACACCTGTACGATATGAGGGTTGGCGATGGCGGCCGCCGACTTGGCCTCGCGGTGGAACCGTTGTACGAACTGATCGCGATGGGGGCCCTGCGCCAATTGGGTGTGCATGATCTTGATGGCGACGGTGCGCTCCAGACGCTCGTCCATGGCCTGATACACCGTGGCCATGCCGCCTTCGGCGATTTTGCTGACGACCCGATAGCGGCCTTCGATGACTTGCCCTTCGGGTGCGTGTGAAGCTTCACTCATGGTTGATCCGTATGGTTCCTTCTGAAAATCTCTCGACAAGCGGTATCCTCACCTCAGTCTACAAGCAGGTTTTCGCGGATTTCGCAACGAGAACATGGGGGAGTGTTGCCGCCGCCTCTCCTAGACGACGGTCGGCACGAACCGCGCACAGGCCCTGATCAGCAACTCCTTGCGGTCATCTGGCACGTCCAACGCGTCGATGATGCTTTTCGAGGCGTTCCATAGATTACGAATCCGACCATGGGAACGTTCGATGGCTCCTGTTGACGCAAACAGCGTGATGGCCCGTCTCACCTGTTCCTCGCAGCGGGATGGCGCTTCCCACATGCCGATAAGCTCCGCACGTTCCGGCTCGTCGGCGCCGCTGAGGGCGTCGGCCAGCAATACGGTACGCTTGCCCTCACGAATGTCTCCACCGACAGGCTTGCCGGTGTTGAGACTTGAGCCGATCACGTCCAGCAAATCGTCCGCAAGCTGGAACGCCAGACCCAACGGCAGACCGATCGACATGGCAAGGTCGCGAGCGGCGGAGGCATCCAATCCTGCGGCGAGCATGCCGAATTTCAAAGGGGCGATGGTGGTATAACTGGCGGTCTTCCAACGGAACACGTTCAATGAGGCACGGACCAGTTCCTCGGGATCGTCCAGCGGATTCAACTCCACGGCAAGATCCAGCACCTGTCCGATCTCCACCTCGCGATGCATGGTCAGAAACGCGCCGACCACATCATCGGAACGTGACAGGCGACGTGCCGCACGGTTGGCGATATCCACGCTGGATGTTGCGAGCATGTCTCCCAACATGATGCCCAGGCCACGTCCTATCGCATCGCTATGCGTGCCGGAAGCCAGTGCCTGATGCGCGGACGGCCTGCCGCGGCGCAAATCGGAGTCATCAATGATGTCGTCGTGCACCAAGGCAGCGGTCTGGAACACCTCAACCGCGCAGGCCAGATCCAACACCGCGTCGAAATCGGCCTCCTTAGCGGCATCAGCGGCGAATGCGCGGAAGGAATCCAGCGTCAGCAACGCGCGCAACCTTTTGCCGCCTTCGCTGGACGTGACCGCCTGACGGGCCACCGCATCGGCGACGTCTTTGCAGGAGGAAGCCACCGCATCGTCGGCATGCGGCGTGACGAAATCCTTCACCAATTCGACAATGCGGGACTCGATCTGTTCCAAATCCGTGGAGCTACTCATACCTTCAGTTATCCACAGCCTTTCGACAAGAGCGAATCTCAATATTCGCAACGCCTGCCACGGAAAAAACCCGTTACGAAACGCCGAAGGGCGCATCCTCCGACCACAGGGGCGGAAAAAGAACGGATGAAGCCGTGCGATACGGCATAGTGCCTTCCAAGGGCCTGTTAGGACCCGAAAACCGAGAACGACCGAGGAGGTTCATGACATGGACGGTGTGAACGATGGCAACGATGGCAGGAAGTGCGGGTATGGGCAGGAACGTGTCCCATGTTCGCGCGCGCAGGAGCCGCGGACATCACAAACGGGCGACGGCGAACACCCCATGCCATTTTCCGAGCGGGAACTGGACGCCACGGGTAGAATGCTTCGTGAGCATTGCGGGGAGCGGGGTATGTGTGACGCCATTCGCATGTATTTGCGGGAGCCACTCGATCATTGGATGGAGACGCTACGGTGCGGAGGCGATCTCGGTCGGGCGGACATGGCCGCGCTCGCGGTCGGTATGAGCCGGACCCTGGCCATTCGTGATGCCCTGTTGATCTCGATCATCATCGATGAGGAACGTTGCCCGCGTGAGTTTCTGCTCGACTTCGCTTCACGGCCCATGCTGCCGCGCAATGCGCGTCGTCTGGAGGAGTTGCTCAGCGCATCGTTCCATGATGCCGCCGCGCATCCCGATATGGCGCGTTGTGGCCGTGGCATTGGCATGTTGCTCGATATCATCGCGATGGTGCCGGAGTCCTACCATGTGCAGCCGCTGGCGGTAACCGGTTACATTCTGTGGTGGCTGGGAGACGATCGCGCCATGCCGTGCGCGATGCGCGCCCTCGCGATCGACGAGGGGTGTTCGCTGGCAGCGATAGTCTGCTCGGCCGTGCATCGGCATGTCGGTCCGGCGTGGATCGGTGAAACCATAGGCGACACACCGTGAGCCGGATGAATGGCGCTGGGGGACTTCGCCGATTGGGGAATAATCGTCCTTGGAAGATGGTTTACTCACATAGTTGACGATTTGCCCTTGCCAGAAGTGGGCCCGTGTGGTATATGCTTCCGGCAGGATCATGCAGGAGGATAAGTTTGGCCACTAAGGAAACGACGGCGAGCACTGAACAGGCTGATCTGACCGATAAGACCACCTCCACGAAGAAAGCCCCCTCGCGCAAGGCCTCCACCAAGAAAGCTGCGGCCAAGAAGACCCCGGCCACGAAGACCCCGCGTAAGACTACCGCGAAGAAGAAAGCTCCCGCCAAGAGGCAGGATGAGCCGATCGAGGACGAAGATACCCTTGATGGCGAAGAGGATCAGGTCGATGAGGCCGATCTCGACGATTTTGACGATGATCTCGACGACGTCGACGCGGAAGACGATGAGGCCGATCTCGACGAGGATGAGGAATCCGAGCCTGAAGATGACGAGGATGAGGACGACGAGGAACGCAAGAAGCCTGAGGAGCCCAAGGAAAAGGGCGCTTTCGTCGTGCGAGATGATGATGACGACGACAATCTGACTCCGTCCGGCAACCCGAAGCGTCGTGTAATCGCTGCCGGCGCCACCGCCGATCCGGTCAAGGACTACCTGAAGCAGATCGGACGCGTAAGCCTGCTGAATGCGGAACAGGAAGTCGACCTGTCCGAACGTATCGAAGCTGGCCTGTATGCCCAGCATCTGTTGGACACCGAGGCCAGTCAGATGGATTTCAAGCGTAGGCGTGAGCTCAAGTGGGCGGCGAATGACGGCAAGAAGGCCAAGGACCATCTGCTGGAGGCCAACCTTCGACTGGTGGTGTCGCTTGCCAAGCGTTACACCGGCCGTGGCATGTTGTTCCTCGATCTGATCCAGGAAGGCAACCTGGGCCTGATTCGTGCCGTCGAGAAGTTCGATTGGAAGAAGGGCTTCAAGTTCTCCACCTATGCGACGTGGTGGATCCGTCAGGCCATCACCCGAGCCATGGCCGATCAGGCCCGCACCATACGTGTGCCCGTGCATATGGTCGAGGTCATCAACAAGCTGTCCCGTGTGCAACGTCAGATGCTGCAGGATCTGGGTCGTGAGCCTACGCCGGATGAACTGGCGCGCGAGCTCGATATGCCTGTCGAGAAGGTGCAGGAAGTGCAGAAGTACGGGCGTGAGCCGATTTCGCTGCACACCCCGCTGGGTGAGGATGGCGATTCCGAGTTCGGCGATCTGATTGAGGATACCGACGCCATCGCACCGTCCGATGCGGTCGCCTTCTCATTGCTGCAGGAGCAGTTCAAGCAGGTGCTCGAAACCCTGTCTCCGCGTGAAGCCGGCGTTATCAAGATGCGTTACGGCTTGGAAGACGGCCAGCCGAAGACATTGGATGATATCGGCCGTGTGTACGGCGTGACCCGTGAACGTATTCGCCAGATCGAATCCAAGACCATGTCGAAGCTGCGCCACCCGTCCCGTTCGCAGACGCTACGCGACTTCCTGGATCAGTGATTCGAACGGAAAAACGTATGGACGAAGTCGGGAAATCCCTGAAAGAAGTGGATTTCCCGACTTCTCTCGTGTAACCGACACAACCGTGGAATGAGGAGTATGGCCAAGGATAATTACGGTGCAGGCAGCCTAACCGTGCTGGAAGGTCTGGACGCAGTGCGCAAGCGTCCGGGCATGTACATCGGCACGACCGACAGCCAGGGTCTGATGCACTGTCTGTGGGAGATCATCGATAACTCCGTCGATGAGGCCCTTGCCGGTGCCTGCAACCATATTGTCGTGACGTTGCATTCCGATGGTTCCGTCGAAGTCGCCGACAACGGCCGTGGCATTCCCGTCGACGTGGAACCGAAAACCAAGCTTACCGGCGTGGAAGTGGTGCTCACCAAGCTTCACGCCGGCGCGAAGTTCGGCAATTCCTCCTATGGCGCTTCCGGCGGTTTGCATGGCGTGGGCTCTTCGGTGGTCAACGCTTTGAGCTCCCGACTTGACGTCGAAGTGGATCGTGACGGCAAAACGCATCACATGTCGTTCCACCAGGGACATCCCGGTGTGTACGCCGATGCGGATCCGGAGCATCCGTCTCCCGATTCGCCGTTCAAACGCACGCGCAAGAACCGTCCGACCGAGTTGGAGATCATCGGCAAGGTCAGTCCGAAGACCACCGGTACCCGTATCCGATATTGGGCCGATCCGGAAATCTTCAATGACACCGCCGAATTCAGTTATGAGCAGCTTATCGACCGTGTACGTCAGACCAGTTTTCTGGTACCGGGACTGAAAATCACCGTCATTGACGAGAATATTCCCGAAACCGGTGACGAATCCATCGACGAAATGCGGGAGATCGACGTACCGGCGGACGGAACGTCGGATGCCGTGGTGGATGTTACGGACGAGGTGGACGATACGGATAATATCGGATCGGCGATCGAAGGCTTCGATGAGGTAGCGGTAGACAATGCCGACGAAGTCGAGAGCCCAGAGAACGCTACCGGTGATGAGCAACCGGAGCAACTGTCGCAACCGGCGCAACCGCGCTACGGTCACGCGCGTGTCGAGGAATTCTGCCACAACGGTGGGGTGAAGGACTTCGTCGACTTCCTCTCCAAAGGTGAGGCGGTCTCCGACATTTGGCGCATCACCGGTGACGACACTTATGTCGAGGAGACCCAGGCCGTAGGCGAAGGCGGCGAACTGCACGCGCAGAAGGTCACCCGCGACTGTGCCGTCGATATCGCCATGCGTTGGACCAACGGTTACGACACCACCATGCGCAGCTTCGTGAACGTGGTCGAAACTCCCGGCGGCGGTATGCATGTGGATGGTTTCCTGCAAGGCATCACCAAACAGATTCGCAAGGCCGTGGAGGACAACGCGCGCAAACTCAAGGTGAATCTCAAGGATTCCAACATGAAGGTCGAGCGCGACGACATCATGGCCGGCCTCGTGGCCGTGGTGACCGTACGTATCGCCGAACCCCAGTTCCAGGGGCAGACCAAGGATGTGCTGGGTACCGCGCAGGTCAAACCGATCGTCACCCGCATGACCGACAGGCAGTTCGGCGAGATGATCACCGGTTCCAAGCGCGGCTACAAGGAGCAATCCGGCCGCGTACTTGAAAAGATCGTCGGTGAGATGCACGCCCGCATTCAGGCGCGTAAGACCAAAGAGGTCACCCGCCGTAAGAATGCGCTCGAATCCGCTTCCATGCCGCCGAAACTGTCTGATTGCCAACCGGGCAACGATGATGTGGCGGAACTGTTCATCGTCGAGGGCGATTCCGCATTGGGCACCGCCAAGGCCGCACGAAACTCCGGTTTCCAGGCGTTGTTGCCGATTCGAGGCAAGATTCTCAACGTGCAGAAGGCCTCACTGGCGCAAATGCTGTCGAACAAGGAATGCGCAGCCATCATTCAGGTGGTCGGCGCGGGTTCCGGGGCCAGTTTCGATATCGAGCAGGCACGATACAACAAAATCATCATGATGACCGATGCCGATGTCGATGGCGCACATATCCGCATTCTGCTACTCACGCTGTTCTACCGCTACATGCGTCCACTCATCGAGCACGGTCACGTGTATGCCGCAGTTCCGCCCCTGCATCGCATCGCCCTGACCGGCGCGCATAAGGGCGAGTACATCTATACCTATTCCGATGACGAGCTGGCCGGCAAACTTTCCGAGCTCGAGCGCAAACATATCGGCTATAACGATGACATTCAGCGCTACAAGGGCTTGGGTGAGATGGACGCCGACCAGCTCGCCGACACCACCATGGATCCTCGTACGCGCATGCTGCGCCGTATCCGCATGGAGGATGCCGAACAGGCCAACGAAATCTTCAGTCTGCTCATGGGCGATGACGTGCCGCCGCGCAAGGCGTTCATCGTCGAGAACGCCGATGATTTCGACCGTTCCAAAATCGATACCTGATCGTCGTCCGGTCCGGTTCCACCGCATTGGGCATGCCGGTGGATACTGAAATTTTCCCGAACGATAATGCAAACCACTGGTTACCGATCGGTAGATAGATGTGTCTAGAATACTAGTCGAGAAAACGTTGTCGTAACCGTATGCCGCCAAAGGAGACGAGATTCGTCAATCTCCTACTTGCCGTAATCTACGTGGCCTTCATCAGCCTTGGCCTGCCCGATGCCGTACTTGGTGCCGCATGGCCCACCATGAGCGCCGATCTGGGCGCTCCCGTATCATGGGCGGGCGGCATTTCCATGGTCATTTCGGCAGGTACCATCGTCTCCGCATTGATGTCGGATCGTATGACCCTGCGATTCGGCGCCGGCAAGGTCACCGCCATATCGGTGGCATTGACCGCACTGGCCCTGTTCGGGTTCTCCATGGCCCCGAGCTATTGGGTGCTGATCCTGTTCGCCGTTCCATATGGCCTCGGTGCCGGCGGCGTGGATGCGGCCCTCAACAATTACGTGGCCATCCATTACGAAAGCCACCACATGAGCTGGTTGCACGCCATGTGGGGTATTGGCGCGCTGACGGGCCCATACATCATGGGATATGCGTTGAATGCGGGACAAGGCTGGTCATGGGGGTATCGTTACATTTCCATCCTGCAGATCGTCTTGACGGCCATATTGATTTTCAGCCTGCCGTTATGGAAACAACGGGTTCCGCAACCGCAAAGCATTGAGACGGAACCTTCGGCAGACATCACTGAGCAATCCGCCGCCGAAGGGCTTGCCCAGGAGCCATCTCGCGAACCACTTGGCATTCGAGGGGTGCTTGCCATCCGCGGCGCACGCGAGATTCTCATCATGTTCTTCTGCTATTGCGCACTGGAACAGACCGCCATGCTATGGGCCAGCAGCTACATGGCACTCGGCAAGGGTATCGACAAGACCACGGCGGCCATGTGGGCCAGTCTGTTCTGCATCGGCATCACCGTTGGTCGTTTGCTGAGCGGTTTCGTCACCATGAAATTCAACGATCCGACCATGATTCGTATGGGGCAGGTCCTTGTGTTGCTTGGCGTTGTGGTCATGTTGCTACCGTTGCCGCAGCATCTTGGCACCATTGTCGGTCTGATGGTCGTCGGACTCGGCTGCGCGCCGATTTATCCGTGCGTCATCCACTCCACGCCGACGTATTTCGGCGAAGACAAGTCGCAGGCCATCGTCGGCATGCAGATGGCCTGCGCCTATGTCGGGTCGATGTGCATGCCGCCGGTGTTCGGCCTGATCGCACAGCATGTCACCATCACCTTGTTCCCGTGGTATCTGGTCGTTTTCCTTGTGCTCATGATCGTCATGCATGAATCCCTGCGCAGGAAGTGCGGCGGTCAACGAATCGGCTGAACTGATGCGGCTGCATCAAAGCCGTGGAATGCGTTGTAGGTTTCGCATATCCAGTAGGGATTGCTGAAGCCAAGCGCCACATACCAGACGATGAACAGTGCGACGAGCGTTGCAATCAACGGAAGGCGCTGCACTTCCAGTCGGACCAGGCACAGCAGGATCGCAACTGCCAGTAGTGCGATGAACGTCATCGAGACATAGCGCAGCCAGGTCAACCCGTATGCGTCAATATACAGGCCGAGGCGCAACGCCGCAGAAACGAGCATGATGGCGGTCTCCGTCATCAACGCGATCAGCGAGACCGTCAGTGAACGTGTGCGCGGCGTGAAGGTGAGCGCAACTGCGAAGATGGTCAGATTGATCGCCGTGACCGCCAGCAGCTGGAAGAAGCCGTTGCGTGCGTAGTCGCTGTAGGTCAGTCCGTCAGGCAATGCGATGGAGCCGTTCATGAACAATCCCGCAAACAGAAAGCGGAATTGCACCACGCAGAACAACGCGTATACGAGCAGCGTCATCAGCAATACCACGATGGTCGTTGTCGTGCCCAATGTGATGCGGCGTTCCGGGAGCGGCGATGCGGGTTTGCCATCAAGTCCGATGAGCAGTGAGCACAGGAACGGCCATGGTAGAAGAACGATGGTCGCATGAAGGATGAAATCCGTCGAGTCGATGTGCCCGAAAACGTTCGCCAGCTCATATCGGAACACGAGGTCGGCGTCCGCCAGCAGCGGGACGATCGCCAACAGCACGGGAATCGAAACAAGCAGGGCCATGCCGATTTCGCGGGCTTTCGAGCGTTTTTCCGATGCGGTGGCGAATCGGGCGAACAGGATTGCACATGGTTCGAAGAAACCTTTCAGCTTCACGAACGGCTGTATGAACCAGCCGGTGATCCAGTTCCACACGATTTGGAATGGGTGCCGCACGTCATATTGGCCGTTGACCAGTTGGCAATGCAGCATCAGCAGGGCGGGCTGGGCCAATGCCGTGGTCAATGCGTATTCCAGATTGTTTGAGTATGACCATACGGACGAGAACAGCACTTCCCATATACCGATGGCGATGATGCTTCCTGAGATCAGCCAGACGAGCGGACGCTTGCGGGCGGTCCGCCAGTGCAGCGCGGTGAGCGCCGTGGTGCATATCACCCAGAACAGCGGCACCGCGTAGCCGGACAGCCATGTTGGGGTGATGTCGCAGACCAGCCGGTCGAAGGCGAATGTGATTGCCAGCGCCACGCAGATGGTGACAATGGTGCGTTGGGTGATCGGTCGGCTCGCCATCTCCCGCCGCCTGGTTGTGGGATCCACCTCCGGCTTGACGTTCTGCGGGCCGGATGCGGCAGGTAGGGGATTGGCCACCGGTTGTGCCTGGGATTGAAATGCCGTCATGCGGAGCCTTTCGGTGATGGTACGTAGTGTGTATGGCGCCATCGTAAGCTATCGAAAAACGATAGGAATATATCGATGGACTTACTTTCACAAGATTTGCATATCGAGTTTCGATAGATTATTATCGATATTCAAAAATAGGATGGGAGATCTGTCATGTCGGATCGTTTGGTATGCCGTTGCGGGGTGATTGGTGCGTTGCGTGTGCTGATCATACTGTTCGCCGTGTGTTGTTTGGGATTGCAGATAGGTCTGTTCGTGGTTGCGGGCGGCGTCGCGGCCGCGCACCCCCATGCCGATGCGTTGCATTGGCTGTACGTGATCGATGGTGCGCTGATGGTCGCCTGCTTCGAGATCGCGCTGATTCCGTTGTGGCGATTGTTGACCCTCGCCAGGCGGCGCGATGTGTTTTCCGGCGAGGCGGTGCATTGGACGAACGGTATTCTTGCGTGCGCCGGAGCCGAGGCCGTATTGGTGGTCCTGCTGATGCTGTCTCAGATCTGGATGTCGCCTTCGATGTTGTTGGCCGATGTATTGGGCGTCGAACGGGATCTGGTGCGATTCGCCATATTGGGCGCAGGTCTGGTTTCCTTGCTGCTGATTGCCGCGTTCGAGCTGCTGATGCTGGTAATGCGCTCATTGCTGATGCAGGCCATCGAACAGCGTGATGAGTTGGCGGCGGTGATTTGATATGGCGATTCGTGTGAACCTCGATGTGATGCTTGCCAGACGCAAGATGAGCGTCAACGAGTTGGCCGAGGCGATAGGCATCACGCCGGTCAACGTTTCGGTGTTGAAGAACGGACGGGCCAAGGCGATTCGATTCTCCACGCTTGACGCCATCTGCCAGACGCTGGGTTGTCAGCCCGGCGATGTGCTTGAGTGGGTCGACGACGATAAGGGCTGACGTCTGTGACTGATGTCATAATCGAACGTATGTACGAATGTCTGAACCTGTTTTCGGAGCCTACCAAGGCATGGTTCGAGCATGCGTTCAAATGCCCGACTGACACGCAAAGGCAGGCATGGCCGGCCATTCGCTCCGGTGGGAACGTGCTGGTGACTGCGCCCACCGGCTCCGGTAAGACCCTGTGCGCGTTCCTTTCGGCAATTGACGGGCTGATGGGGGAGTCTGCCGCAGGTACCGTCGGTGATGGTGGAAACACGTCGGGAAAGCCCAAGCGCGGCGTCAGGGTGTTGTACATCTCGCCTTTGAAGGCCTTGGGCGTCGATGTGGCGAAGAATCTTGAAACGCCGTTGTGCGGCATAGCCGATCAGTGCAAGGCCTCGGGATTGCCCGCGCCGAAAGTCCGGGTCTGCATACGCAGCGGCGACACCGCACCGAAGGAGCGGCGCGCCATCGTCAACCATCCGCCGGATATTCTCGTCACCACTCCGGAATCGTTGTTCCTGATGCTCACATCCAAGGCCCGGCGCATCCTTTCGACCGTGGAGACGGTGATCGTCGATGAGGTGCATGCCGTCGCAGGCTCCAAACGTGGCGCGCACCTTGCCTTGAGTCTGGAACGGTTGGATGGCCTCGTCGGTCATCCGGTGCAACGTATCGGTCTGTCCGCAACCGTGAATCCACCCGAGGAGGCTGCGCGATTCCTTGGTGGCGCGCAAGCGGTGCGGATCATCAATCCCGGAACGCGCCCCGCAATGGATTTGAAGGTCGTGGAACCTCTAGAGTATGTGCATGGTCCCAAATCCTCCGAAGCCAGGCGTCGGGCTGGCGGTGTGGATTCTCTAAATCCCCGTACTCCGCGTATTTCCGGAGTGACTCCGGCCATGGAATCGCTTGCCGAACGCAAGGGCATCATTCGAAAAGCGACGACCGGGAGCCCCGCTTCGCCAGGACTGGTAGGCGGTTCGGTATGGCCGGCCATAGAACGCAGCGTTCTCGACGAAATACTGAAGCATCGCACCACACTCGTATTCGTCAACTCCCGAGGGCTGGCGGAAAAGCTCACCGCACGCCTCAACGACATGTATGCCGGCATGTGCCGTTCCGAGCCTCACGACGTTGGTTCACCGGAAGGACGTGAAGGATTCGCCGGGCACTACGATTCCGTGATTGGATCGACCACCATGCTGGTCGGGTCCCATGCAGATGGTGATGCGATCGCCATGGCCCATCATGGATCCGTGTCGAAAGACAGGCGCAAGCAAATCGAGGAGCGGCTCAAACGAGGCCAACTGCGATGCGTGGTGGCCACTTCCAGCCTTGAACTCGGCATTGATATGGGGTCGGTGGACCTGGTGATTCAGATCGCACCGCCGTTGTCGATCTCTTCGGGATTGCAGCGGGTAGGACGCGCCGATCATCAAGTCGGGGGAGTGTCGCATGCGTTGTTCTACCCGATCACGCGCGAACAGATCATTGGTACGGCCGCCTGTATCGAAAGTATGCGGGCAGGTGATATCGAACCGTTGACGATTCCGATCAATCCGTTGGACGTCCTTGCCCAACAGACCGTGGCCGCGGCGGCCATGGACGATCTTGATCCTGACGAGTGGTATGGGCGGGTGCGCAAGGCGGCCTCCTTCACGGATCTGGATCGGTCGATCTTCGATGCGGTGATGGGCATGATGACCGGTGCCTATGATAGCGAGGACTTTTCCGTATTCCGCCCACCACTGCAGTGCAACGAGGAATCCGGACTCATCTCCGCACGTCCCGGGGCGCAACGCCTGGCCGTGACCAGTGGCGGAACCATCCCCGACCGAGGCATGTACACCGTGGTGCTTCCCGAAACGGACTGCGGTCCCGGCCCGCGGAGGGTAGGCGAGCTTGACGAAGAGATGGTCTATGAGTCACGCGAAGGCGACGTGATCACCTTGGGTACCTCCACATGGCAGATTCAGGAGATCACGCGTGATCGTGTGGTGGTGGTTCCTGCTCCCGGGCGTACCGCGCGGCTACCGTTCTGGCATGGCGAAGGTGATGGGCGGGACTATGGCTTCGGTCTCGCCCAAGGCCGGTTCCTCCGTGAGATCTCCCAAGGACTGCGCGCGCGGACGGCTGAAAACTTCAGGCATGCGAACGTTGACGGTGTCGATGTCGAATCACGCTTCGATGTGAGGATCATCGCGCGACTGCGCCGTGACGGACTTGATGACAACGCCATCGGGAATCTGGCCGACCTGCTCGAAGAGCAACGTGCCATCACCGGCATAATCCCGAATGACCGTGAACTGGTCATCGAACGTTGCAGGGACGAAGAGGGCGACTGGCGCATTATCATCCATTCGCCATACGGAAGACGCGTACACGAGCCGTGGGCCATGGCCATCACCACGCGCATCAGGCAGCGATATGGGTTCGATGGGCAGGTGTATGCGGCCGATGACGGCATCATCATCCGCCTGCCGGATGTCGATGGTGATCTGCCGATCCGTGAACTGGTGTTGTTCGATCTCGACGATCTACACCGCATCATCGAAGCGCAAGTCGGCGAAAGCGTGCTGTATTCGGCACGATTCCGTGAATGTGCAGCGCGCTCACTGTTCCTGCCACGCACTGATCCCGGCAGACGCGTGCCTCTTTGGCAGCAACGACTGCGTGCCGCCCAACTGCTTAACGCGGCCCGTGCGCGTCAGAACTTCCCACTACTGCTGGAGACCGCGCGCGAATGCCTGCAGGATGTGTACGACCTGCCGGCGTTGCGGCGAATCATGACCGGACTGAACTCCGCAACGATCGCACTGAGCGATGTGACCACTGAAACGCCGTCGCCATTCGCGGAAAGCATGCTTTTCGGATTCGTGGGTGCGGTCATGTACCAATACGACGTGCCGCAGGCCGAGCGCAGCACGCGATTGCTGTCCATGGATCCAGAGGTGCTGGAACGTCTGCTTGGCGGCACCGACATGTCCACCGTACTGGATGCCGACGTGATCAGACAGGTTGCGCACGAGTTAGCCGAAAAGACCTTCTGGAACGATCTGGATAAAGGCGACGTTACCGGCCGAGTGACCCGCTATGCCAAAACGCATGGTCCGTTTGTCGCGGACCGGATGATTGCCGATCTGGACATCGATGCCGTTCAGGCTGTGCGTGCCCTCGATATGCTTCATGCCAAGGGGGATCTGCTTACAGGCCACTTCGCTGATGCCGAGGCATTGGCTGATGCCGCATCGACGGATTCCGACTCCGCTGATGTTCGTTCGCCGATTGCGCACTCTTCGTCTCCTCGCGCGGGAACCATTGGCGAAACCGATTATGGAACGTCGTCGCAGCAGTGGCTGCATAGGGACGTCTTTCGCCGTATCCGCTCTAGGTCCCTTGCCAAGGCGCGTAACGCCATCAAACCGGTCAGCCCGCAGACCTACCAGGCTTTTCTGCTTGACCGTCAGGGAGTCGGTCCGGTCGGCGGTGAACGCTATGAGGGCATTGACGGTCTGATGCGTGTCATCGAACAGCTCGAAGGTGTGTCTTTGGCCGCCCAAATCTGGGAGTCTTCCGTGTTTTCGACGAGAGTGCGCGGATATCATCCTTCCATGCTTGATGAGCTGATAGCCTCCGGCGACGTGATCTGGGTCGGCGAAGGGGCCGGCGACACGGCCGCCAAGGAGGTTGGAAACATCGCATTCTATCCGGCCGATTCGCCGCTGGTCCCCGAAACGGTCGCATCGGATACAGTCGAAGACGATGAGGCCCTGACCATACCGCAGGCCGTCATCACGGCATTGCAGGATGGTGGCGCCTTCCATGCGTCACAGTTGTCGGCGACCGCCAAATCGGTATGGGAGCGGCATGCCGAGGCGCAAGTGGACGAAACCACGGGCGAAATCATCGTTCCCGCATGGGGCGAAAGCCAATTCGAGGAAGCGCTTTGGTCACTCGTATGGCAGGGCAGGGTGACCAACAGCTCTTTTGCTCCCGTACGGGCACTGATGCAAGGTTCCGGAATCGCACGTGCGCCAAGGGCCACCTTGCGCAGGCGAGTACGCATGCATACTGCGGTGCCGATGACACTGGGCGGATTGTGGTCCGCGGTCGCCGCGCCAAGGCCGATCGAAAACGGAACGGCGACATCGAACGGTGGCATGGAGGAACGTGAAATAGCGCGGATCGAGTCACTGCTGGATCGATACGGCGTCATCGCGGCCCCGCTCATCGATAAAGAACGAATTGCCGGCGGATTTTCAAGGCTGTATCCCGTTCTGAAACGTATGGAAGAGCACGGCACGCTGGTGCGGGGCCTGTTCGTAGATGGCTTCGGTGCGGCGCAATTCGCCGGTCACGATACCGTGGACGCGTTGCGCAGTGAAAACCAGTGGCACAGCCAATCCTGTGTGGCGCTTGAGGTGACCGATCCCGCGAGCCTTACGGGCGCGGCAATCGCATGGCCTGAACTTGAGCCGACGAAAACCGAGAAGGCTGATGGCTCGCGTGGTGCGAAGCCGGCACGCAGAACGGGGTCGATCGTCGTGTTCAAGGAGGGTGAGCCTGTGCTGTTCGCCGTGCCGAAAAGCCATAGGATCATGGCGTTTACCGATGCCGAAGGCACCTTGCGCCAAGCCTGTTCGGAACTCGTCTACGCGCTGCAGCGTCAGTCCGGCGGTAGTATCAGCTTCAACGAGATGAACGGCATATCGCTGAAACAACGCAACAAATACATGCGGCTGCTCCATGCCGCAGGCTTCACGGAAAGCCCGCAAGGCATGAAACTCTATCGCTGACGATCAACCGGCAACGGCGATGGGGGCGGCCATATCCGTACCGGAGCCGTCGCGACGCATGTCGGGTTTGGGCAACTCCACACCGGAGCCACCCTCTGTGGAGGCATGAATCGGATATGCGCCCACGAAAGCGAAGATCAGCGTATTCTGACCTTTCAGGAACCGTTGCGAACGTACGCCACCAGTGCCTCGGCCCTTGGTCGGGTACATCTCCAACGGCGTGACCTTCGCCGCGCCGTTCTCCGTACCCGGCAACGCCTCGGAATCACCAGCGACGGTCAGCACCACGGCGCCGGAAGCGGAGAACAGACCATTCTCGCCTTCGTCATACGTCCAAGCGACCTTTTCGGCCGGAACCACGGCGAATGCGGCGACCGAGCAGCCGGTGGACAAACGAATGCCCGCCATGCCACCGGCGGTACGGCCCTGTGGTCGCACGTTCTTCGCCTCGAATGTCAGCAGCGAGGAATCCGTGGATACGAACACCAGACGATCCCCATCCCGCGCTTCGGCCGCGGCCAGAACCTCATCACCGTCCTTCAGGTCGATGACGCTCCAGGAATCCATGGTGGTTGGTGACTCGCGATTCCAGCGTTTGACCACACCGTTGCGCGTACCCAGCGCCAGCGGAGCAGGTTCGGCGCCATCGCCATCCTTGCCGGCATCGTCCACGGAGGGCATTGCGATGGCGGCGATTACGCGTTCGCCGCGAATCGGATCGGTGTTTTCCGTCATGCCTAGCAATTCCTCGGCTTTCACGCCGCCGGAAACGTTCAACGGGCCGTCCGGGGCAACGGACGGCAACTCGACCACATGCGCCAACACCAGGCGACCTGCGGAAGTGATCAGTCCGTATGAGGAGCGCGTGGTCGTGCGGAAGATCGAAACGATCTGGTCATCCTTGGTTCGCGCATCCGAGCCGGAACGGTTTTCCCAACGTTCCACGGCATCCTCATGGGTGCGAGCGATCAGACCGGTGGCGCTCAGCATCACTGCACAGGGTTCGTCATCGATCTGCAAGGCGGTCGCGGTCGCATTATCCTCGCCGGCTTTTTTCGCGGCTTTCGCGGCGGCGGCCACGTCGGCGGCTGCCGAAGACACGGTCGCGGCGGTGCGGGCGGCAGCCAGCGCGGTGGCGGAAACACCATCATCGCCATGCGCGGTCACCGGTACCAGACCGCCGTCGGCATCCTCGTCCAACAGCACGGTACGTCGTGGTGTGCCGTATGCGGCGACGGCCTCGTCCATCTCATCGATCACCACACCGTCCAAGGCTTCGTCGGAGGCGAGGATGCGCTCCAGCTCTTCGATGCGTTGCTTCAGATCGTCGCGTTCGGCCTCAAGTTCGATACGGCTCATCTTCGTCAGGCGGCGCAGACGCAAGTCGAGAATATACTGCGCCTGAATGTCGTCCAAATCGAATACGGCAATCAGTCTGGTTTTTGCGGCTTCGGCGTCATCGGAGGACCGAATCACCTGAATGACCTCGTCGATATCGACCATGGCCAACAGCAGGCCTTCGACCAGATGCAGGCGCTCCAACGCCTTCCGTCTGCGGAATTCGCTACGGCGGCGAATCACCACACGACGATGATCCACCCACACCTTGAGCATTTCCTTCAATCCCATGGTGTGCGGACGACCGTTGACCAGAGCTACGTTGTTGATGGTGAAATTGTCTTGCAGGGGCGTGTGCCTGAACAGCTGTGCCAACACGGCGTTTGGATCGAAACCGGTCTTGATCTCGATGACCAACCGTGTGCCGTTATGTCGATCCGTCAGGTCGATCGCACCGGAAATGCCCTCCAGTTTGCGATTCTTCACACCTTCGGAAATACGCTCCAACACACGTTCCGGTCCCACCATGAACGGCAGTTCCGTCACGACAATGGCCTTCTTGCGTGCCGTCACGTTTTCGATATGCGTCACCGAACGGGTGGTCAGTGCGCCACGGCCGCTCTCATATGCCTCGCGAATGCCGCTCCGCCCCACGATTACGCCGCCGCTTGGCCAATCCGGACCTGGCACATACCTCATCAGATCCTCCAACGTGGCATCGGGGTGACGCATCAGATGCTTGGCCGCCGCCACGACTTCGCCGAGATTATGCGTGGCCATGTTCGTGGCCATGCCGACCGCGATGCCGGAACCGCCATTGACCAGCAGATTCGGAATGGCCGAGGGCAGAACGGTCGGCTCTTGAAGCTTGTTGTCATAGTTGGGGGTGAAATCGACGGTGTCCTCGGCGATGTCCGCGTTCATGCCGAGTGCGGCCTGTGCCATACGCGCTTCGGTGTAGCGGGATGCCGCCGGCCCGTCATCAAGGGAACCGAAATTGCCGTGGCCATCCACCAAGGGCAGACGCATCGCGAACGGTTGGGCGAGACGCACCATGGCCTCGTAGATTGCGGAATCACCATGCGGATGGAGCTTGCCCATCACCTCGCCGACCACACGTGCCGATTTCATATATGGGCGGTCGGGAGAGAGATTCATCTGGCCCATCTGGTAGATGATGCGGCGTTGCACGGGCTTGAGACCGTCCCTGGCGTCAGGCAGTGCACGCGCATAGATCACTGAGTATGCATACTCGAGGAACGACTTGCTCATTTCCTCGTTCAGAGGCGTCTCGACGATGTGCTCCTTGACCGTACGCGGGTCGAAAGCGGGTTGTGCCGGTTTGCGGTGCGATACCATGCAGTGATTCTCCCTCACAGTCGTCGGACGGTAATCAACCTGCCTATATTACCAGCCGGTAATGTCGAATTCCATGCATCGCAATGCATGCGGTCCTGCCGAAAGCGTGATGATTTCGCGTTCGGTGAACGTCCATACGATCCCGATATGCCGGCTTCTGACGCGACGCGGTGATTGAATGGAAGACATGAGTATTGAAGTGCCGCATATGCAGGAGCTGCTTTCCATGACCTCGCCCGCGCGATACGGCGACGGCAGGTCGGCGAAAATGGGCGAACGCGGGGGAGCGCTGCATCTTTCGGCGGTGCTGCCGGCGATTTCCGCAGCCCTTGGCCATCCAATCCCGACCGCGATTCATCAGGATCCGCTCTCCCTGCAGACCGTGTTGGGACTTCCCGATGCGCGATCGGCGGTCATCGTGCTGGTTGACGGTCTTGGCTACTGGAATCTCAATATGAGACTCGGCCATGCGCCATACCTCCGTTCGCTGATGAACGATTCCGTCAACCAACGCCCGATTGCTACCTGCATGCCAAGCACCACGGTGGCCGCCATGGCCTCGTTCGGTACCGGCACATGCCCCGGATTGACCGGCATGACCGGATATACGCAGCTGAATCCGAACAATGGCGAAATCTGCCAGCTGATATCATTCAAAAACGCGATGGCCCCACTTGATCTGCAACGCCAGCCCACGGTATTCGAGTGTCTTGCCGAACAGGGTGTACGCGTCACTAGTTCCGGATTGCCTAAATTCGCGTTCTCGGCGTTGACGCAGTCTTCGTTGCGTGGTACCGACTACATCTCCAATACGGATTCGCGCACGAGGATCGCGGTTGCCGCAAGGGCCGCACGAAGGCCGGGATTGACCTATGTCTATCTGCGTGATACCGACAAGGTCGGCCATAACTATGGTTGGGATTCCGACAAGTGGATTGGGGCCTTCGAACGTGTGGACGGTCAGCTTGGGCTGCTCAGACGCAGCCTTCCCAAAGGGACGCTGATCGTTGTCGTCGCGGATCATGGCATGATCACCGCTGATCCGCAACAACGCATCGACATAGCCGGGGAGCCCCGGCTATCCCAAGGTGTGGCGAGTATCGGCGGCGAACCACGTTGCGTGATGCTCTATGCCGAACATGGCGAAAATCCTGAGGACATCGCCATGAGATGGCGTGATTTCCTAGAGGAGCGGGCGCAGGTGCGCACGCGTGCCGAAGCGATTGCACAAGGCGTGTACGGGCCGGTCGAACCGTATGTGGAACCGATGTTGGGTGATGTCATCGTGTCGGCCGCACAATCCGTGACCATCGTCGACTCACGGACGCAGGCCGAGAAGGCGACGCACCTGCCTAGCGTGCACGGATCGCTGACCATGCTGGAATCGGACATTCCCTGTCTGATTGACATGGCCTAGCAGCGTGCCGCAAGGTCAGTCGCCGAACAGAATCTCATCCCAGCTGGGCACTGCGGAACGTCCGGCACGACGTTTCGCCTTCGTGGCGCCTTGGCCATGTTCGTCAGGCGTCGAAGCCGTGTGGGACGATGTTTCGCCCTTCGTCTGCGGCGAGTCCTGTTCGGGCTGCGCCTGCATGTCGGATTCGCTCGGGGACTGCGGCATCGGCACGGCGCCGACTCCTTCGGGAATCGGCGGGGTCGTTGCGATCGTGCCCGAATCGATGGGGGACAACGGTACGGAGGGAGCGGCTGATTTCGGCCGGGCGGCTGGCATGGTCGGCTCAGGCGTGTTCCAGGCTGAGACGGTCTGTTCGATGCGGGCGGAGCGCGCGGAATTGCCAGGCAGATTCAACGATGCCAGAAAATCCTCATCCACCGTACGTTCTTCGGCGCCTCCCGTTTTAGGCGTGTCCTGTTCGCCGATGAGTTTCTTGGCGGTTGCATTGAGGCAAGTCACGGCGTTGTCGTGCATGTTCCATGTCCATTCGGCACGGATGGTGCGGCCGTTGGATGTGAATTGCGCGGTGATTTTCCATGGCTCCAGACCGCGTCGCGTAGCCTTCCAAGTCACGTCCTCCAAACGGACGCGGGCCGCCGCGAACGTGCGTTCGATGAGCTCGGAAAGCGTGCGTACGCGGCTCTCCTTCGGTGCCGGCACGGCGAGGAACTGCTCGATGGCATACTGCTTTTCCGTTTCGACCGCGGCCGAGAAACGCCGAACAAGAGCCTCGCTCAAAGCGTATCGTTCCGCGACTCGCGCGGGATCGGCACCGGCGCGAATCAGCGACTGAATCTGTGAGATCGGCAACGTTGTGGACGTATGCGGCTGGTGTTCCCGTTGTACTTCGGAACGAATCTGTTTCGCTTCCAAAATGGCTCTCTCAAGCGCATCATCGACCTTTACGGCGAATTTTCCGGCACCTGAAACAAAGACGAGTTCACCGGTTTCCCCCACATGATCGAACCGGGCTTCCTCGAACGGATTTTCAGGCATGAGCGCACCACTTTCCTTCTTCGGGCATCAGATATTTCCATTGTGCCGCACGTGTCGGATTTTACGAGTATTTCGAATCGTGTATCCTATGCGGGGTAAATGTCATGTATTCTATGGCGCATAGGCACCATAGATGACGAAAGGAATCGCGATGGCACAGGATTATGATTCCCCGCGTAACAAGGACGAGGACGAGGAGTCGCTCCAGGCTCTGGGCAAAAGCTCGCAGAATTCCTCCAACGATATGGACGATGACGAGAACGCCATTGCCGAGGACTATGAGTTGCCCGGCGCCGATCTGAGCAATGAAGACGCTTCGGTGACCGTCATTCCCATGCAGGGAGATGAATTCATCTGTTCTGAATGCTTCCTGGTGAAGCATCGCAGCCAGCTGGCCTACACCACCGAGGATGGGCAGCCCGTCTGTCAGGAGTGCGCTGCCTGATGGCATTCGACGAAGCATACAACGAGCCGGAAAACGTCGAGGTTCTGGTAAAGTCGCTGAATCCCGACCAACCTGCGGAACTGTATTATGCCCATGCCGGAGATGCCGGGGCGGACCTCAAAACGACGGAGGAGGTCACCTTGGAGCCGTTCCAGCGGGCGCTGGTGCCTACTGGCGTGGCCATTGCGCTACCGGCTGGCTACGTCGCCCTGGTGCACCCCCGTTCGGGGCTCGCCGTCAAGCGCGGCGTCACCGTGCTCAACGCCCCGGGCACGATTGATGCCGGCTACCGTGGTGAAATCAAGGTTCCGCTGATCAACCTCGATCCGGAACACACCGTGACATTCCAGCCGGGGGACCGCATCGCGCAATTGGTGATCCAGCGCTATGTCGAGGCGAGATTCGTGCCGGCGGCGTCGTTGCCGGGTTCGGATCGCGCCGAACGCGGCTTCGGCTCGACCGGCGTGGCCTCCTGAGGCTGTTCGCCACGCATGCATCCGACCGCACAACACGCGGTCGGATGCGTCGGTCATGCCGTGCGGCACGGGTAGGATAGGGAGCATTGCAAGAGGAGGTGGAAGATGGGCGACGATGAGAACGAGGTTCGTTCGGCCCACATGTTGGGTTGCGAGATCAGCACGAATCCTCTTGATCCGCTTGAACCGATTCTGAAGATGTGCGAATACCACCATCCCGATGAGGATATGGGTATTCTGGCGCGCGCCTATCAGCGTGCCGTCAAGCAGCATTGCACGCAGCGGCGCAAGTCCGGCGAGCCTTACATCATCCACCCGCTGGCCGTCGCGCAGATTCTTGCCGATCTGGGCATGGGACCGATTGTCGTGGCGGCGGGTCTGTTGCACGATACGGTCGAAGATACCGACTACACGCTTGAGGAGTGCCGTGCCGAGTTCGGCGATACCGTGTCGGGCCTCGTTGATGGCGTGACCAAGCTTTCCAAAATGGAATACGGGGATTCCGCACAGGCCGAAACCATCCGCAAGATGGTGGTGGCCATGAGCCGGGACGTGCGTGTTCTGGTGGTCAAGCTTGCCGACCGCGTGCACAACGCTCGTACTTGGCGTTACGTCAAGCCATCCAATGCGCAGAAGAAGGCGCATGAAACGCTCGACGTGTATGCACCGCTGGCGAACAGGCTTGGCATGAACGCCATCAAAACCGAACTGGAAGAGCTCAGCTTCAAGGTGCTCTACCCGAAGATCTATAACGAGATCGTGGTATTGGTGGCTCGCAGGGCCGGACAGCGTGACGTGTATCTGAAGCAGATCCTCGCCGAGATCAATGAGGATCTCGACGAGCAGCATATCAAGGCCTATGTGACCGGGCGTCCAAAGGACTACTTCTCCATCTACCAGAAAATGATCGTGCGCGGCCATGATTTCGCCAACATCTACGATCTGGTCGGTGTACGTATCATCGTCGACACCATTCAGGACTGTTATGCGGCGCTAGGTGCCGTGCATGCGCGTTGGAACCCCGTTCCGGGCCGTTTCAAGGATTACATCGCCATGCCGAAGCTCAATATGTACCAGAGCCTGCACACTACGGTGGTGGGCCCAGGCGGCAAGCCGGTGGAAATTCAGATTCGAACCTGGGATATGCACCGTCGCGCCGAATTCGGCATCGCGGCGCATTGGAAGTACAAGGAGAACGGTCAGGCGGGCCGTGCCCTGTCGTCACCGGATAAGTCCGACCGTAAGCGCGGTGAGAACCAGGAGCTTTCCGAGGCCGATAATCTCAAATGGATCCAGCAGCTTGCCGATTGGACGAGCGAGACTCCGGATTCCAACGAATTCCTCGGCTCCTTGAAAGAAGATCTGGGCTCCGCGGAAGTCTATGTGTTCACGCCGAAGGGCAAGATCGTGTCGTTGCCTGCCGAGGCCACTCCGATTGACTTCGCCTACGCCGTGCATACCGAAGTGGGCCACCGCACCATGGGCGCCCGTGTGAACGGACGCTTGGTGCCGTTGGACACCAAACTGGAGAATGGCGACACCGTCGAAGTGCTGACCTCCAAATCCGATACCGCGGGGCCGTCCCGTGATTGGCTGAGTTTCACCAAAAGCCCGAAGGCCCGCAACAAGATTCGTCAATGGTTCAGCAAGGAACGACGTACCGAAGCCATCGAAGAAGGCCGTGACGAGCTGACACGAGCCATGCGCAAGCGCAATCTGCCGATTACCACGTTGCTGACTCCGGAAGCGTTGGTCGGCATCGCCGACGAACTCAATCTCGCCAACGCGGATGCCGTGTTCGCGGCCATCGGCGACGGTCAGATTTCCACGCAGAACGTGATTTCGCATCTGGTGAAGGATGCCGGCAGCGACGAGGTCAACGAAGAGGTGGAGCAGGAGGCGCTGCCTCTCAAACAGGTCGAGCGCAACAAGAAGAACACCACCAGTTCGCTGGGCATCTCCGTCAAGGGTGTGGGTGACATCTGGGTCAAACTGGCACGCTGCTGCATGCCGGTGCCGGGAGATAAGATCATCGGTTTCATCACGCGTAATCAGGGCGTGTCCGTGCATCGTGTGGATTGCCAGAACATGTTGGACTTGCAGAAGCGGCAGCCTGAACGTGTAGTCGACGTGCAGTGGACCAGTACCAAGGGCGTATTCATGGTCAAGATTCAGGTGGAGGCGCTCGATCGTCCGCACCTGTTGAGCGATGTGACGCGTGTGCTGTCCGATCATGGCGTGAACATCATCTCCGGCTCGATTTCCACCGGTACGGATCGTGTGGCGACCAGTCAGTTCAGCTTTGAGATGGCCGATCCGCAGCATCTCAACATCCTGCTTGCGGCCGTACGCAAGATCGAAGGCGTGTTCGACGTGTATCGCATCACCGGTGCTAAGGATTCAGCCGAACCCCGTTTGCGAAGGATATAGCGGTTCCCTCCTCTGGATGAGGAGTATGATGTGCGAAGCATGATGGGGAGAGACGGGAGAAGCCTCCTTCCTGAGCCACACTCCTGCCGATCATCGAATCTGGATTTCTTCAGACCGACGATCGGAGTGTGGTCTAGGAAGGAGGCTTCTCCAACCCTGTGTATTGCTGATGGTGTTACTTCACGACTTCAATCGAAGTGATTCCCACCGGTTCGAGCGGAGCGTCGGAACGGTCGGTCGCCACGGCGTCGAGCTTGTCGACGACGGCCTTGGACTCATCATCCGCGACTTCACCGAAGATGGTGTGGTGGCCGTTGAGCCACTCGGTCGGTACGGTGGTGATAAAGAACTGGGAGCCGTTGGTGCCGTGCACCTTGCCATCCATGCCGCGACGCAGGCCGGCGTTCGCCATGGCCAGCAGGTACGGACGGTCGAAGGTCAGTCCCGGCACGATTTCGTCATCGAAGTTGTAGCCCGGACCGCCGGTGCCGGTGCCCAGCGGGCAGCCGCCCTGGATCATGAAGTCCTTGATGATGCGATGGAAGGTCAGGCCGTCATAGAACGGTTCGTGGCTCGGCTGGCCGGTGAACGGGTCGGTCCATTCCTTCTCGCCGGTGGCCAGGCCAAGGAAGTTGGCTACGGTTTCAGGGGTCTTGTCGTCGAACAGGTCGATCTTGATGTCGCCTTCGGTCGTGCGCATGATGATAGTGGTCATGGTCTTAAGTGTCTCATGGGCTTGAGACCGGCCGGAAACCGCAATCCCGTTATGCTTTGAGAGCCTGGACGGGGAATCCGTACCGGACGGGACCACGGATGGCACGAAACCGGCCAAGACACCTTTGGCCGCACCCGAGATCCCACCTTCGACCGGGGCATCGGGGTTGAAGGGACTGACAAGGAACCTGGGGGAGCCGGCACCTACCAAAGCACCTGGCTTCTCGGCATCAGTCGTCGGTTTCAGCTTTTTCATAAACTCTTCATCTTGGCAATAATAAGTATCATCGATGAGATCTTCGACTGTCACGCCAAGAGCTTTGGCAATAAGGAACACTTGCCGCAAATTAAGTTTTGTTTCTCCTTTAAGCATCAAGGTGATGGTAGGCCTCGAAACTCCTAAGGCGTGGGCTAAGTCTTTCTGAATCTTGCCGGTCAATCGCATATAGCGGCGAATGTTGTAACGCGCTACGTCTTCAAAACGTTGCGCTTCTATCTTCACCTGTTCTGAAGTTCCCGTGACTTCCATGGGTTAATCCTTTCCAAATAAAGATAACTATATCAAACAATGTTTAATATTACTAACCTATTGGGCATGTTTGCATTTGCGGAGCGAAAAAATATCTGCATGGGTGAACTCATGCCGTCGAATGCTTTTCTTCCTGCTGCTCAAAAAACGTTGCATCGCTTGGGGGAGGTCGTAGATATAGGGATATATGGCATTGATCGATCCTGTTGGAGATGTGGACGGACCTCTGTGGCAATTACTAATCTTTGTCCCCTTGACTGCGAAAGTGGTATTTCCTTGGTGGAAGCTTGGGAAAGCATAGATATGTGTTATGCTAAGGAGCTTTTGGAAATTGCGGGGCATCCCGCCGCGAGGCAAATTAAATATCGGTCTTCGCGTATGGCGGGGCGTTATATGTCAAATGGTTGCGCATATTGTGATGCGTTATTCGGAAACTTTTGTATAGATGAGGATATTCTGGATGGACAAAAGCCTCGTCTGATTGCTTCTGTGAAAAGACCTTTGCAGGAATGGGCCGTCATGGTAGCTCAATTCCATCTTTGATTTAAAAGCTTCCTTTCCGCTAGTGCTGAAACCGCATTGTTGAGATGCGGTTTTTAAATTTCGACACGCCGTAAGTTAACCTAACTTGAGGTTAAAAAAACCAACCCATATACTGAGGTTAGAAATTTTAACTTAGCTGAAATGGGGTTAACGATGTCGAATATGAAGAGGTGGATGGCGGAGGTGGGATTAACTCACCGCCAGCTTGCCGTTCAGCTCCATCAGTCGCCGGCCAGCGTGACTCAGAAAGTCAATCTGCATACACATTGGCAGCGCAGAGATTGTGCCGTTCTCCGCGAACAGTATGGTCTCTCAGCCGATTTCGTTCAGGATCTCATTCCGTATGAGACAGCTTTCCCCAATGGTGCACAGGAGGTTGCGTGATGGCTGGTGGAATTTTCGAGCAGTCCGGCTGGCTGAACTCCAACGGGTTCGTGCTCGGCACGTCCGGTGCCGGCAAGTCCTTCGATGTGAAGGTGAGGAAGGCGGACGACTTCGCCTTTGATGACTTTGATGAGCCGATTGTCCTCGATCCGGTCTCATTGGTGGATCATGCCGGGTTCGGTGCTGTCAAGCCAGATAATGCTGTTGAAATTCTTGATTCCGCCCGCGATGCCGGGGGAGATGGTGCGGGTGGTTCCTTCCGCCCGGTCCCGGCCGCGGTGAGGGAATTACTGGACTCTTTCGGAGAAGGCGGTGATGTCACTGCCGAATGCATCAACGGCAAGGATCCATTGCACGCCGTTGTCTTGGGTGGTGTTTTTACTCCGTGGGGGCCTTTGCTCACCGATGATTATGGCAGGCCCATACGTTTTTCCGAGTATGGTGACGGCCCATGCCGCTTCGGGGATACTCCCGTCAAGAGAGTGAAGCCAAATGATTGGTTTGTTGATCGCGTCTGCGTACTTGATGACAAGACCGTCGCATCGTTCAAACACGATGTGTTTCGTTTTGTTGTTGAGGCATGCCGACTCGTGATTGGTGGTGACGGAGACCATGATCGCAGCGTGGTGCTCTGCCGCGAAGGAGTCGCAGAACAGCTTGATCTTTCGTCCGATGCCTTCGCGCCGATGGTCGGGTCTGATGGCAATGCCGTCAGTTTCGGCTACCAGCCGTGCGATCGCCTGCGCTGCGTCTGCTCGACCAATCCCGCAAAAGGCCTTGGTGTGTTCCATGTATGGGCTGAGGGCGGCAGCACCTACCAGGCGGTTCTGGGACCATGCGCCTATGAGCGTCGGCCTGAGAAAACCTTGACCCTGCCAGACGAACTCTGGTCCAGGAATGAATCCTGGATGCTTGATTTCTTCGAGCAGGAGACTTCCGATTTCCTCTGCCTCGGCGTGGTTTCTCGCCGGACGTACTTCGGGCTCGTCGGGGGAAATGGTGCGAGGGGTTGATTTCATTTGGTTTTCTCTTTCTTTGAATCGATAAAGGAGGTGTTGGTCTGATGGCGATTGACGGTGTAGGGGTACTGGCCATGGATTCCGGTGCCGGTGGCATGAGCGACGAAGCCGGAAGACTTGTTTTCTCCCGTGACCCGTCGGGAACATTCATCGACGGTATGGTCTTCGGAACTTCAGGAGGCGGTGAGAACGCCAATCTCGAAGTGCTGTGTGCGTTGCCCTACGAGCTTGTACGCCCACATGCTAGTGCCTCTGTCCTGGGTCCGCTGGTCGGCGTAGGGAATGTGAAGAGGCTGTCCCTGAGCGTCAAATACCTTGATGGTGAGATATCCGTCGGGCGGTACGACCGTGTATCCGGCTTTCTCGTTGAGCAGGCGCGCGCCCTCGTTGGTGGGGATGCTGAGTATCAGCTCAGCGCCGTGGTCTGCCGCCCAGGAGTCGCAGAACGCCTTGATCTGCAATCCGATGCCTTCGCGCCGATGCTTCCTGACGACCGCGATCCCTTCGATGAGGGCTGCATGCTCGGCGAAAGCCTCTCGTATCTGTGCGGCATGGACCCCGCTCGTCCCGGTGCGGTATATGAGCGTCTCGGCTACGCAAAGGGCTGGCTGGATGAGGGCCGCGCCTATCAGACGGTCCTGTCCCCATACGCCTATGTACGTAGGCCTGATCGTTCCATCATCGTGTCTGACGACTGCTGGGACGCTTTGATCGAAGTCTTTGATGTCCCTGACGAGCAGGCTCTTGATTGCCTTTGCCTCGCCATCCGTTGCGGCGGCGCGTGGCCCGTCGACGGCGGGGGAGGTGGTGCGATGGTCTGATTTCATTCGATTTTCTCTCTTCTCTGCAACTGAAAGAAAATGCCCGTTCCCGATGTTGGAGCGTCGGGGACGGGCGGTGCAACCAATATTCCGGGCGGCCGCGGGTCCCGTATCTTGCCGGATCGCCGACCTCGTGGCCGCTCAATGCATTGTCTTGGAGTAGTGATCACACATGAACGACTTTACTAAAGCATTCCGCATGTCTTGCTCTGTGTCTCCCGAGTGTAACCGGGATTTCCACAAGCCAGTTTGGACATCCCCGGCCATGACGGCATTCGTCTGCTATGACGGCCGGTCTTCCGTCGGATTCCGCCGCCTGGCGTCGATGATGGCGCACCCGTCCATGGAAGGGAGACTCGCGTGAACTGGCTTGCAATCGGATTGATCGTGTTCGTCGCGTTCTCGTGGCTGATGACGCTGGCCCTGTGCCGGGCGGCGCGTCTCGGCGACGAGATGGCCGCCAGATTGGCCGACGGACGCCGCGGCGGCCAGCAGCGTGAGGAGGAGCGGCCGTGAGCAACATCGCACTGTCATGGGCGTTCAAATGCCATGTCGGCAACGCCAGCGCGAAGGCCGTGCTCGTCTACTTGGCGGACCGTGCGGACGATGACGGCACCGCCGCCTATCCGAAGATCGCGACCATCGTCAACGTCACCGAACTCTCGGAGCGCACGGTACGCGCCGCGTTGAAGACGCTCCAGGAACGCGGGTTCATCCGCCGCGGCGACCAACGGTACGCGCGCCTTGGCAGGGGCGGCCGGAACCGCCTGCCCCAGTACTGCCAGGTCGTGTGGGACCTCGCGGTCGAATCCGACCCGTCGACCCTCACATGGATCAAGGAGACGCACACGGCGGAACAGGACCCCATGACCATGAGCGGGACCGTGGACCCCGCCGCCTCCACCATCATGGAAAACGGCGAATCCAAGGACATACTGTCCGAAAACGTTGAAACGAAGCCGATTCCCAGCACTGCAAATCCCGCAGGGCTGGAAACCGAGCCGAAACCGGCACTGCAAATCCCGCAGGGCCAGCACTGCAAATCTCGCACCTCTGGCTCTGCAAATGCCGCACCTCTAGCTCTGCAAATCTCGCAGGGCTGTATATATAAGGATAAAACCCTCCATGTAAACCCTCCATGTAAACCCAACCCCTCTCTCCCTACGGGAGAGCTCCCCGCAAGCGGGAAGCGCCCCGCCGAGAAGGATGGGAACGACATGGCCGGAACGGACTCCGAAGCGGCGACCGTGATGGAACATCTCACGTCCGTCCGCTCCAGGCTGATGCTGACCACCGCGGAACCGACCAAACGCGACCGCGCCAAGATCGGAAACCTCGTCGGCCGAATCGCCAAAGCCCATGACGACGACCATGCGGCCGCGGTGGCGCTCATTCTCGCGGCCATCGACTGGCTGCCGTCGAACACGTACTGGCTCGGCCGAATCGACTCTGCGCGACGTCTCGCCGACAACTGGGACGGCATCGCCAACGACTGGACCATCAGCCACATCGAACGCCAGCGCGCATCGGACTCGGAGGCCCGGGACCGCGACCGGAAAACCAAGCCGGTGAGGAACTCGCGCGTCCCGTCGCGCTACGAGGAACGCCATGTGCACACGCTCGTCTGCGAACACGTCCTCGCCGACATGAGACCGCACGAGGACGAATACGACCATGAGGGAAGCCTGCGCTACGGCCATCCGTCGGAATGGCAGACCGCATGCATGGAACACGCCGACGAGCTCAACCAACGCGACGGAATCGAGGTGGCCGCATGAACAGGGAACCGAACCTCGCCTCGGTCGTCTGCTCCGGGACGGCGGCCATGAACGGTCGGGACACGATGCCGGCATGCGCGAGGATCGCCGCGATCGCCCCGGACCTCGCCGACCGCATGTGGAACACCGTGACCGGCGACGACGGACGGGACCTGATCGACGAACGCATGCGCGGCAAGGGCCGCATGCTGTGCTCAGCGTGCCCCATGCGCCTCGACTGCATCAGCCGCGCCCTCGTGGGCGGCTGGAAGGACAAGGCCGTGTACGGCGGGCTCGACTATCCGAACCGTTGGACCCTCGCCCGACTGATCGGCCGGGACCTGCACGTCGACGTGAGCGGACTGCACCTGATCCCGCAAAACAGGGTCCGTGACTGGCTGTCCGAACATCCGGACTGGGCCGAACGCATGCGCCGTGACGGCCGCGACTACTGGCGGTCGGTCAAACGCCGCCAACGCTCCCGCCGCGACTACACCCACGACGAACCGCTCTTCCTCAAAACCGAACCCGTGCCGGACGGCCTGATCCAGGGCAGCCTCTTCTGACACCCGCAGCCGCGGCTCACGCCCGGACCGCGGTGCCTGCCGGGAAACCGGAAACGGCGAATACCGGGACACCGTTTTACCGAAAAACCGAAATGCCGAAACACTGAAAAACCGAGACAAGGAGAAACCGATGAACGACAAGAAGAGCGAGCCGATGGTAATCGCGTTGGCGACGGGCAAGGGCGGCAGTATGAAGACCACGAGCGCCGTGTTCCTGGCCTGCGCCCTCGTGGACCAGTCCCGGGGCGAGCAGCATGTGCTCGTCGCCGACGCGGACGTGCAGGGCGACGCGAAGGACTGGTGGTACCGGGCCGCCGAACTGGACGACCCGCTGCCGTTCGACGTGATGTCCGCCGCGCCGGCCGACATCGCGCACCTGCACGGGATCAACGACCGGCTCGACGAGCCCGTCGACTGGATCCTGATCGATTCCGCCCCATACGGGCGCGCGTTGGACGAATCGGTGAACAACGCGGACCTCGTGGTCATCCCCTCGAGCCCCAGCCGCATCGACCTCGACCAGGCCGCCGGTGTGAAGAGCCTGTGCGACCGGCGTGGCGTCCCCGCAGCGATCCTCCTGTGCCGTACCGAGGCCAACACGACCGCCCTGCGCGACGCCCTGGCATGGATCGACGACGCGGGCATCGCGTGCTTCGAGACGCTGATCCCGAAGCGCCAGGACATCCTCAACGCGAAATCCACCCGACCGCGAGGCTCGCGACTGCATGAGTACCGCGACCTGGCCGGCGAACTCAAGCAGACCATGCGACAGCTCAAGGAGGAGGACCGGTGAGGAACATGAACCTGACGCCCCGGTCTCGCGACCTGACCGCGCTGCTCAACAGCGACCGCCAAACCGAAACACCGTTTTACCGGAATACCGAAAAACCGAATACCGGGATACCGAAAAACCGGCAAAACGAAACACCGGAATCCGGTGAGGACTGGGTGAAGACCAGCGTGAGTCTGCGTGCCTCGACCCGACGCAGGCTCAAGACCTTCGCCGCCGAGCACGACATGCGGATCCAGGAAGTGGTCGATGCCGCCCTCAAAACGTACCTGGGCTTGAATGGAGGGGAACGATGAACCGCATCATGCTCCTCGGACTGCTGGTCTGCATCTCCCACGTGGCGTTGTGCGGCGTGATGGGCGTGATGGCCGAAACCGTCGCCCGGCGCGCGGGGTCCATCGGTCTTCGCGGCCTGTGCCGCCTGTGCGTCGTCGCCTACGCTCTCGTCCTCGCGGCGTCCTTCGCTCCGATGGACTCGGCTCGGACCGTCGTCCATCGGGCCGTCCCGCTGCTTTTCCTCGTCCCGAATCTTCTCATCTGGATCTCGATGCCGTCCTCCGGCGCGTCCATGCGCGGCACGCGCCGGAGGAACGATGCAGACGGCTCCGCCGATTCGATAAGCTGTGAACCTATGAACGAGGAGAACGAATGACAGAGAAAGAAAAGGCCATCGAAGATGAGGCCATCGAACTTTCGATCGATCCCACGGAAAAGAGAACAAAGAAGCCGCATCGCAGAAGGGCCGTCGTCATCACCGTCGTCGCACTCGCACTGCTCACGGCGGGAGGCATCGCCTGGAAGACGCATACGGACCACCTCATGGCCGAGGCCAGGGCGGACTGCGCGGCCGAGAGCGAACGTCTCCACGTCGCGACGACCGCGTACAACGCGCTATTGAACGGCAAGGCCGCCAGTATGGCGAATACCGACGTGAAAAGCGTGAAGGACACGAAGACCCTTGACGTCCTGTCCAAGGCCGTGAAGGCATCCACGCCGAAGGCCGTGTCCTGCAAAGCGGATTCGAGGGACGCCGTGGTCACGGACACGAAGGCCATCACCGCGAACACGGCATGGTACTGGACGCACGGGAAGTCCCTGAACAGGCTGGTGAACGCGGTCGAAACGTCCAAACTCGACAAGACCGTGGACGACGCGAACGCGCTGTACAAGGAGACCGACGGCAAGGTGGCGGACGGCAAGACCCGCGCAAGTCTGTTGGACGCCATCAAAAAACGCGACGCGGACGCCATCGCGAAAGCCGTGAAGGCGGTCAACGAATCGAAGGCCGCGAAGGAGAAGGCCGACGCGGAGGCGAAGGCCAGGGCCGAACGGGAAGCCGCCGCGGCTGCGGCCGCCGCGCAGCAGCAGGCGCAGGCATCGCAATCCCAAACATATTCAGGCGGCGGATCGTACTCGAACCGCGGCTACTCGTATTCGGGCGCCTCGTCCTCGTCCGGTTCCGGCGGTTCCGCATCCTCATCGTCGCAATCCAATGGCGGCGGCTCGTCGGCCGGTTCCGGCTCCGACCTGCACATCGTCATCGGCGGCAGCGGCACACCCGCCCAGAACGGGCCTAGCCACGGCGAGCCCAACGTCTGACGATCTGCACGGCTTCTCCGCCGGTCGCCCAAATGTCCAAACCGGCATGCCGGCAATCGGGTTTCAATGGTCTCGAATGGGGAGGAATCGAATCCCCGTCCGAGACCATTAACGATGTAAGGAGAAACCAGTGAGGTTACCTAAGAAGAAAGCTGTGAAGGCGGCGGTGGCCGGCCTCGCGGCATCCGCGATGCTGCTCACGGCCATGCCGGCCTACGCCGGCATCGGCTTCGGCGGCGGCGGAGTCCACGGCGGCGGCAGCGACGTCGGCCCGAGCGGGGACATCCTCTACCTCCAGGACGACAACAACTACACGGATTCGCCGACCCAGGGCTGGGGCCAGGCATCCATCGACTACGCGCTCCAGGCGATGCGAAACTCCGGATACAAGATCCCCACCGAAGACAGCTACGCCATCGTGTCCCGGATCAAGAGCTCCTGCACCGAGGCGATCAACCAGGCCGTCGCCGACAAGTCCGACGGCGACGCCACCCAGGCTCGCGTAATCGGCGTCGCCGCGACCATCGCGGACGGATCCGACGGACTGGTCCCATGGGGCACCAACCCGACCGACTTCCGCAACCGTTTCGATGCCAACTGGAACGCCCTGGGCGACAAGAGCGACGACCTCAAGGGCTACGACTCCACCTGGGTCCAGAAAGTGCACGACAAGTTCACAGACCAGATCACCACGACCGGCAACCAGTATCCGACCGGCGTGCAGGTCGTGTGCGTCGCGGTCAACAACCAGCAGCCGCCACGCGACTATGATCTGACCGTCACCACCAATCACAAGCAGAGAACCGACCTGAAGGTCGGATCCACAACTCCGATCGGCGACACGCTGCATGCGAGCAACAACGCCAGCGGCATCAAGGAGAACCTGAACGGCACCGCCGTCATCCACTACGAGGGCCAGAAGGACGGCTACGTCGGCGCCCAGACGGTCAGCAAGCCGATCGCCTTCGCCAACTCGGGCGACACACAGCTCGACCGCCTCGCCACCCCGGCGGATTTCGGCATGGGCCACTGGCAGGAGGGCCGGTATTGGATCGACATCCAGGTCGCCAAGCAGGGCGGGATGAGATCGTCCGTCGACACGGCCGACAAGGACCCGTCCGAGACCTGGAGCGTGAGCGCCGAACCGCCGACCCCGCCGGTCAAGACCATCGACGAGGGCGTGAGCGCCGACGGCATGACCAACCGCACCGTCATCAGCTACGGCACCGGCAAGGGCGGCTACGAGATGGCGTTCAGGGACAGGATCACGGCCGATGGCGTCGACTACAGCGTCGACGACTACAGGCTCGTCGACACGAGCGACAACGACCGCGACGTGTCCGGCGAGTTCACCATCGCCTGGGACCGCAAGACGGACACCGTCACCGCGGTGCGTTCGGCCGACAAGGGCGAGATGCCCCTCGACCACGAGATCGAGTTCAGCTTCGACGTCACCGTCAGCAGGCCGAAGGACTTCAGGAAGGTCAAGGACCACGCGACCGGCCGGTGGAACCAGGAGGCCGAGGCGGATGCCGGCAGCAAGGAATTCGACACCTGGCAGCCGAACCCCGACAAGAGCTGGATCTTCGAGCGGGACGGCAAATGGCAGGCCGTCATCGACCCGCAGGAGAGCGACAAGACCGGCGGCGACGCGCACACCTACCTCGACGGCGACAAGGTCGGCAGCGTCGTCAACGGCACCGTCGGCAGGAACCTGATCCAGGCGCCGAACAAGCTCGTCCTCACCGATGACTGGACTGCCGCCGACTACATCTTCGACCCGGACACGGAGAACATCCGCGTGTACGAGGCCACGGCCGGCACCGACCGCGAAAGCAGCGTGAGCGACATCGTGAACACCGGCAAGGACGTGACCGACCAGTTCGCCATCACCGTCCAGGGCACCAAGGCCACCGCCACCGCCAAGGCCTCCTACCTCAAGGGACTGAAGAAGCTGAAGAACCCCAGGCAGGTCACGCTCCTGATCCCCGGCAGGATCAACTTCGCCGACGGCAAGGGCGCGGAACAGGTCCGCAAGGACTTCAAGAAGGCCGCGGGCGACGAGCTCACCTTCTGCACCGCCCCGGACGGCAAGGACCTGACCAACGGCGGCTCCGAAACCGTGAACAACCACACCGAGCCGACCAACGAGCCGAAGATCTGCGGTTACATCCCGCCGGCCAGGAAGGACGTGGTGAGCGAGGCGAGCCAGGGCGGCGACCAGGAGAGCGTGCAGGGCAAGGTCGTCCAGCCCGGCCAAAGGGTCGAATACCAGCTGACCACGCAGCCGCATCTGCCGTCCGACCTCGCCTACGAGGTCAGGTCCTTGAGCTTCACCGACTCCTACGACCAGTATTTGAAGCCGGACAGGCAGACCCTGGAGATGATGGATCTGAACACCGGCAAGCCGGTGTCCAAGAAGAAGTACACGACCACGTGGGATGACTCCAAGCACATGTTCACCCTGACCGTCACCGACCAGACGCTCCTCGGCCAGTGGCGTGCGGGTGCCAGCCCGCGCCTCCAGGTCCGCTTCGAGGGCACCGTCGCCGATAATGCCCCCACCGACCACAAGGTCGGTAACAAGTGGGTGCTGACCATCAACGACTCGCTGACCCCGAGCAACGAGGTGTTCAACATCCCGCCGAAGCTCGACCCCGTCAAACGGGACACGCGGAAGGACCCGACGGTCAGCATCGACGGCAGGACCGCCCTGCTGGGAGACGAGATCTACTACCGCGTCGACATCGACGCCAAGCAGACCGACCAGGCGTACAAGGTCTGGAGGCTCGGCATGACCGACGACTACGACGACGAGTATTTGAAGCTCGACGCCGCCAACGTGGAGATCACCGACGAGACCGGCAAGGACGTCACCGGCAAGTTCAACCTTCAGGACAGGGACGGCGTGCTCTACGCCTACGCCAAGCTGGTGGACACCGAGATCCCCGCGACGGGCGAGACCGTCAAGGGCGACCCGCAGCCGGAAGACCTCAAGGCATACAGCGAGTCCGACAGGCATGACCCGCTCACCCAGCCCGCCATCGACCAGACGCTCCTCGGCCACACGTACACCGTGACCATGCCGATGACCGTCATCAAGGTCACCGACGGCTACACGGTCAGGAACAAGGCCACGCAGGTGCTCAACAAGGTCCGCAAGGACACCAACGAGGTCACGAACCCGTTGAAGCCCATCAACCCGGCCAAGGACGTGACCGTCAAGGTCGGCGGCGCATCCGCCAACGGCAGGAGCATCTACAAGGGCCGCACGTTCCTCTACCGGCTCGACTCCAGCATCCTGCCGGCCCACCGCGCCTACCCGCAGGTGGACGAGTGGTACATCGAAGACGCGCTCGACCCGGCGTTCGACGAGTTCACGGGCCAGTGGGTCGTGTACGCGAGCCGCGACCTGTACAGGGACGGCCAGGTCATCGCCGCCAAGGGCGAGAAGATCGCCGGCAGCGGCTTCGACTCCTCGAAGTTCGGCGGCGACCTGTTCACGCTCTCCACGGCCAGTGTGGACGGACGCAACGTCGTGACCATCGGCACGACCGAACTGTACCGTGGTCTCGTGTCCGCGGACAACGAGCATGAGGCCGGATGGCGCCCGTACATCCAGACCACACGCCTCGCCGTCACCGACCGGCACGAGAACCAGTTCACGGAGCATTACAACGGCAAGGTGTTCCAGTCCAACGTCGTGTGGACCCGTACCCCGGACATGACCCCATCCATCTCCATCGAGAAGTGGGACCGCAAGTCCGGATGGCCGAACGGCGACCGCGACAATTCGAAGGACGCTTTGACCGTCTCCGGCGACACGGAGATCGTGTTCACCATCACGAACACGAGCAAGACCGACCCGGACACCAGGCAGGGCGCGGTGTTCCGCGCCAAGGACCTCAAGCTGGAGGACTCCACCATCGTCGGCGAGGGCGAGGTCGTGGACCTGAAGTATCCGTCCGACTGGGACACCAGGGTGCTCAAGCCCGGCGAAAGCGTCGAGGTCACTGGCACGCTCAAGGGCGTCACCAAGACCCACACCGACCGCGCCAAGGTCACCGGCACCCCGTTGACCGAATGCCCGGTCGACACGTCGGCCCCGTTCGGCGACGGCACCTCGGACGACGAGTCCGATTCCAAGCCCGAGGCCAAGGCCGAAGGCAAGTCCGATGACGTCGTGACCATCGACGGCAAGGACTACTGCGCGGACACCAAGGTGGAGTCCGCCACCGACGACTGGAACGGCATGAGCGTCAACCTCGCCGCCACCGGCTCCGCCGTCTACGGCATGGCCGCTGCGGCCGCCGCGCTTGCCGCCGCGGGCGTGGCCATCGCCGTGGCGCGCCGCCGCAGGAAGGCGGTGACGGCCGGAGCGGAACACGCATCCGACGATGCCCAGTGATGAATAACTGAACAACGGCGCGCCCGGTCCTCCGGTCGCGCCCCGGCCCGCGCACGGATAAGCCACGCCTCTCACAATTTCCCAGTGGCTCCGGGTTCGACTCCCGGCACGGGCGCTGGAAACGGGCGGCACCATTCTCCTTGTGGCGGATCGGTCCGTCTTCCTTTCGCATGATGCCGTCCCGTTTCCATGTTCCGCTGCCCGCGGAACGCCGGACGGGAACCATGGCACTCGAAGCCCGGCGCGCGGCGGCGGGACCCGGCCCCACCGGCGAACGGTCGGCGGGGCCTTTTCCATACCATCGTCCGAGCCTCTTCGGTTTCGGCGGGAACGTCCAAACCGGAGCCTTCTCGACGGCCATACCGTGGTCATGTCATCCAAAACAAGTCGAAAGGAAACCATCATGTACGGAATCACCATCGCAGCAGACAGCGGCAGCGTCGTCACCAGCGCGTTGCAGCTGTTCAGCCAGTTCGCCATCATCGGCGGCGGCCTGTGGGCCGTATGGGGCGTCATCACCCTGGCCGGCGGCCTGAAGGACCAGAACGGTCCCGCCACCCAGTCGGGCGTCTGGCAGGTCGTCGGCGGCGGCCTGATCATCGCCGCCGCGGCCCTGTTCTCCAACATCGCCCTGTAGACGGGAGGCCACGCATGGTCGATTTCATCGTCGGCATCCTCAACTCGATAGGGTCCGGCGTCGGCGACGACATCGTGGCCGACCTGCTGAAGACCCCCGCCGAATACAACGCGGGCATGTACCAGCTGAGCCTGACCATCGCCCGCTCGGCAGTCAAACCCATCGCCAGCACGATCCTGGCTATCATGTGCGTGCTGGAGATCGCCAGGGTCAGCACCAGGGCGGACGGCGACCGGGAGCTCGGCGTCAAGCTCATCGCCATGGCGATGTTCAAACTCGTCCTCGTGTTCACCGCCGCCCAGCACTGCGAGCTCATGCTCAAGGCCATCGACGAGATCGGACAGTCCGTGATGAACGGCATCCACACCGCGGCCCCCACCACCGGGACGGCGGCCGGCGCGGGCTTGGGCGACAGCATGAGGAGCGCCATCGAGTCGGCCGGACCGTTCGGACAGATCCCATGCCTGATCCTGCTGATCATCCCGTTCCTCGTCTCCAAGGGCGCGACCATCGTCGTGACCGTCGTGGTCCTCCTGCGTTTCGTGCAGATCTACCTGCTGACCGCGTTCAACCCCCTGCCGATCGCTTTCATCGCGCAGGAGGAGACAAGGCAGTGGGGCATCAACTACTTCAAACAGTATGCAAGCGCGGTGTTCCAATGCGCGACCCTCTATCTGGCGATCCTCATGTACCGCACGCTCGTGGGCGGCACGCTCAATCCGAGCAAGTTCAAGGATGGCGACAGCCTCTCCGGCTGGGTGATGGACAACTTCATCGGCCTGCTCCTGGCGAGCGTCATGCTCATCGGCGTCGTCATGGCGGCCAACTCCGTCGCCAAGAAGCTCTTCGGCGGCGAATGAAACACAACGCAATCCACATCCACGAAAGGAAGCAATCATCATGGCGTTGCAGATGCCCGTCTACAGGGAACTGACCACCATCGAATCGAAGGTGTTCATGGGGATGAGCTGGCGGCAGTGCCTCGCCGCAGTCATCCTGGCCGTCGTATGCGGGGGAGGATACCTGGGCATGTGGCTCGGTCTGGGATGGGATCCGAACCTGTGCATGTATCTGATCTTCCCGCCCGGCCTGCCCATCGCCGCATGGGGGTGGGCCCGTCCCAAGGGGCTCATGCCCGAGAAATACCTGAAATACATCCTGCGCCACTACACGCAGCGCGAGGTCTACCTGCTCGACGGTCCGGGCAGACCATACCGCACCGGCGCGAAACCGACGATCAAGGAAAGGTGAGGAATGTTCGGAAAGAAGAACCCCCCGGTGGTCGCGCCGGACGAAGGCGGTGCCGAAGCCGGGACGAAGGCGCGGAGAAAGAAGGCGACGCGTCTGCCGAAGGGCGTCAAGCAGCTTATCGGCTACGACGCGATGCTGCGCAACGGGACCGCACGCCTGGGCGACGGACGGTGGAGCGCCACCATCCTCTTCCAGGACATCAACTATCAGTTGAGCCCGGAATCCCATCAGATGGAGATCATCGACCGGTGGGCCAAGCTCATCAACAGCTTCGAGGCCGGGCAAAGCGTGCAGATCGCCTCCTACACGCGTTCACGCGGCGTGCGCGAGATCCTCGCCGACGTGATGATGGACGAGACCGGCGACGGCCTCGACCACTACCGGCTCGACTACAACCGCCTCGCCCAAGGCAAACTCGAATCCGTCAGCCGCAACACCAGCACCGTGAAGACCCTGACCGTCACCGTCCGTGAAAGCGACGAGCAGGCCGCCGTCGCGAGCCTGAACGCCCTGTGCAACAACCTCGTCAGCCAGATGCGCTCCATCGACGCATGCGAGGCCACCCGGCTCGACCGCGAGCACCGGCTGCGCCTCATGGCCGAGGTGCTCCGGCCCGGCGAGGAGTTCCGGTTCGACGAACGGCGTTTCGAGCATATGCCCGGCAAACCCGACACCAAGGACCTCGTGTGCCCGTGGAGCATCGACGCGCGAAACCCGACCATGCTCGACATCGAATCCCTGGACTCGAAATACCTGCACCGCACCATGTGGGTGTCCAGCCTGCCGCCGGAACTGTCCGACCAGCTGGTCAACGACCTGACCGGCCTGCGCGCCCGCGTCGACGTGAGCATCCACCTGGCGCCCATGGACCGCGGCGACAGCATGACGCTCGTGCGCCGCAAGAACGCCGAGGTCAAGATGCAGATCATGGACCAGAGGCGCAAGAACCGCAGGCAGGGACTCGACCCCGACGACCTTCCCGACGACCTCGCCGACCAGCAGGAACAGCTCGGCCAACTGCGCGACGAGCTGCGCTCCACCAACCAGAGGCTCGTGGACTCGATCATCGTGATCGGCGTGTCCGCGGCAAGCCAGGAGGAGCTGGAGGTCGCGTGCAGGAACGTGAAGGCCAAGGTCAACGCCCAGTCGTGCACGGCCGAGAGCCTGAAGTTCATGCAGATGGAAGGACTGACGGCCGAACTGCCCCTGGGCAACAACCCGCTGCCCATGAAACGCACCCTGACCACGAACAGCGCGGCGATCCTGATCCCGTTCACCACGCAGGAGGTGTTCGAGCCGCACGGCCTGTTCTACGGCAGCAACGCGAGGAGCGGCAACCCGATCCTCGCGGACCGGCGCAGCCACATGAACTCCAACGGGTTCGTGCTCGGCACGTCCGGCGGCGGCAAATCCTTCACGGTCAAGCAGGAGATCGCCGGCATGTTCCTCAACCGTGACGACGAGGTGATCGTCATCGACCCGGAACGCGAATACCTCGCCCTCGCGGCCGCGTTCGGCGGACAGATCATCCAGATCAGCGCCGGCACCGGCACGCGCGTCAACCCGATGGACATCGTCCTGGAGGACGACTCGGCCTCCGACCCCGTCAAGGACAAGACCAACAACGTGGTCTCCATGATCGGCGCGCTCATCGGCGGCATCGACGGACTCGACCCGCTCCAGAAGGGACTGGTCGACCAGTGCGTCAGCAACCTATACACGCGCTACCGCAACCAGGGCGGGGGAGTGGTCCGGCCCACGCTGCAGGACCTGCACGACGAATTGCAGGCGGGCGGCGACCAGGTGAGCCGGTACCTCGCCGACGCGCTCAACCCGTACATCACAGGCTCCATGAGCGGCTTCAACGGCCAGACCAACGTGGACCTGTCCAACCGGTTCACCGTGTTCGACGTGTCCGGCCTGTCCGGCGAGCTGCGGACGTTCGGCATGATGGTCGTCATCGACCAGGTGTGGAACCGCGTCATCCGCAACAAGGCCAACGGGCGGCGCACCTGGCTGTACGTCGACGAGTTCCACCGCTTCTTCTCCAACCGGTACGCCGCCGCGCAGTTCAAGGACATCTACAAGCGCGCCCGCAAATACGGCCTCGGCGTCACCGGCATCACCCAGAACGTCGAGGAGATCCTCGACCTGCAGGACGCGCGAGAGATGCTGTCCAACTCGGACTTCCTCATGCTCCTGAGCCAGAACAGCACCGACGCGGACGCGTTGTGCGAGCTGCTGACCCTGAGCGAGGAGCAGCGCCAGTACTTCACCGGCGTGCTGCCCGGCCAGGGACTCATGAAGATCGGCAGCGCCTACGTGCCGTTCGACGGGCGCATCCCCGCGGGCGGCGACCTCTACCGGCTGTACTCCACGACCTTCCAGGAAGGAAAGTAAACGCATGAGCGGAACCCAAGCCCACCACGCCGGAGGCACGCGCGCCCGCATCGGACATGCGGCCACCGGCGTGGTGTCCAGCGCCGCGCAGTTCGGCGCGGACCGGACCGACATCGCCGACTCCATGGGCCACACCGCCGCCGAGATGACAGGACGCGCCGGCATGTACGGTATGTCCTCCGCCATGCACGGCGTGGGCTGGACGGCCGGCAAGGCGCGGCACATCATGAACCGCGGCAAACGCGCCCTGCGGTCGGGCAAGGGAACGCGCAAGACGGTCGGCAAACCCAAGGCGCTGTCCGAGGCGAAGCCCAGCGAGAAGATCGGCAGGTTCGCCGCGAAAGGCAAGGCGAGCAAGCGGATCGGCAAGCACATAGGCGCGGGCATTGGGAAAGCCGGCCGGAGCGTCAAACGGATGGGATCCACCGGCATGGGCTGGATGGACGAAGCCGGCGCGAGGCTCACCGCGGCCGACGACGACTTCGCGTCGAAGCTGGGAAGCACCACGCGCGACCTGTCCTTCAAAGCGGCACGCGCGGGCGTGAAGGGCGTCAACTCGTCGGTCAAATTCATCTGGCGGCACCGCCGCGCGCCCGTCAAGGCGGCACGCGGCGCGAAAGCCACCGGGCAGGCCGCCGTGCGTGCCGCCCGCGCCGCCGCGAACTTCGTGCGCATGGCCGCATCCCACGTCATAGCGGGAGCCGCCTCCATCAGCCTTCCCATCCTGCCCGTCATCGCGGCCATGCTCGCGGTGCTCGGCGTGCTCCTGGCCGTCATGGGCGCGTTCCTGGGATCCAGCGCCAGCGAATCCACGGTCGCGGGCGTGCCCGCGGAATACGAGGCCGACGTGATCCGCGCCGGATCCATCTGCCAGGTCGTCACGCCGAGCATCATCGCCGCCCAGATCGACCAGGAGTCCAATTGGAATCCGAAGGCCGGCAGCTCCGCCGGAGCGCAGGGCATCGCACAGTTCATGCCTTCCACATGGGCGTCCGCGGGCAAGGACGGCGACGGCGACGGCAAGGCCGACGTCTGGAACCCGCACGACGCGATTTGGAGCCAGGGCAACTACATGTGCGGCCTCGCCTCGCAGGTCGAGACGGCCAAGAAGTCCGGGAAGCTGACCGGCGACACACTCCAGCTGACCCTCGCCGCCTACAACGCCGGCCTCGGCAGCGTCCTGAAATACGGTGGCATACCGCCCTTCACGGAGACCACGAACTATGTGAAACGGATCGTCGACCTGGCCCGGACCAAGTACACCTCCTCGGGCGGTTCCGGCGATTCGGGCCCGACCGTCGGCGCGCTGCGCCCGAAGCTCGTCATGGGCGACAGCTGGCACGTGGACATCGAGAAGATGGGCCTGCACTACACGCGCTTCCCGGACTACGACACCTACCAGTGTACCTGGTGGGCCGCGATGAGAAGGAACCAGATCGGCAAGCCCGTCGACGCGCATATGGGCAACGGCGCGCAATGGAACGATACCGCGGCCCGCCTCGGATACCAGGTGGGCCGGAGCCCGAAGCCCGGCGACGTGATGTGCTTCGAAGCCGGCGTGCACGGCTCCAGCGGCTACTACGGCCACGTCGCGGTCGTCGAGCAGGTCAATTCCGACGGCTCGATCCTCATCAGCCAGTCCGGCACCGGCTGGATGGCCGTCGTCACCGAGACCATCAGCGCATCGGAACTCGCCGCCATGGGCAACGGCGTCAGCTTCATCCACTAGGAAGGAAAAAGAGGAAGGAAAAAGAATGGACGAGCGCAAAAGGAACATCCTCATCGTCGCGGCCACGACCGCGGCCGTCGTTCTCATGGTCGTCGCGAACATCGCCTTCATCCTCATGCATCCGGCCGGAACGGAAAATCGGAGCAGGCTCGCGGCGTCCGATGTCAAGGCGGAGACGTCAACGTCCACGCCGGCCGTGAAGCATCAGAGACCGTTGGAGGTATGCGAGAAGCTCGCTCCGAGGGCGGCGGCCGCCTACACCGGCAAGGGCGGCGACCGCGACCGGCTCATCAAACGGTACTTCGCATCCGACGCGCAGGGCCTGAACATCCCCATCGACCGGATCGCCGACCAGCCCGATGTGCAGGCGTCCGGCGGCATGAACGCCGGCACTTCCACGACCGCGACGTGCAGCGTGTGGACGGGACTCGAATCGCCATGGACCCTCACGTGGCGATGGACCGCCGACAAGGGCTGGAAATGCACCGGCATCAGCGGACCGCTCGAAGGCGCGTACACAACCCTCGGGGACAAGGCCCCGGAGGAGAAGGACGACGGGGAAGAATGAGAACCGACGGGAAGACGGGCGAGCCGATCCTCAGCCCCAAACTCACTGCCGACCAGCTGTACGCCATAGCCAACGACCCCGGCTGGCGCCCATGGATGCGCCTGATCGCCGAACACCCGCACGCATGGCCGGCACTCGTCGACTGGTGGCGCACCGTGCAGAAGCAGGGCTTCGACGAGGCCGGGGCCGCGCCAAGGCCTCCCGAATCCATGCGACGTCGCCGCCGCGTCGCCATACCATCCGCGCCGCTGCCGCCCGAAACCGGCACCGAACCGGAAGCCATGCCATCCATGGAGGGAGAGCCCGGGTCAGCCGGACCGGAGCCATCCTCCATGGATGTCGCACCGGACGTCTCCCCGGCGCGGTCCTCCATCCCAGATTCGCAGGAGGAGCTGGAAACGGAGCAGCCGGCCCCTATCGACGATTCCGCGCAGGAGGCCCTGAAGGACGCCGACGACGATTTCGTAGCCCTCGAACAGGTCGCCGACCTGGAACCAACCACAACATCGGGAATGGAACCATCGGGAACCGGGATGCCGGGCGGACTATCTCCGACGTCCGTCGCCTATTCGGCCGATGACGGTCTGAAGGTGCGCCGCGTCTTCCCGGTCGGGAAGGCGCTCGTCGCGCTCGTCATGGCCGCGAGCCTCATCGCCGTGTCCTGGATGGGACTGCAAGCCAAAAACCGGCACGAAGCCAGCATACGGCAAGAGGCGCACGAGACCGCAGTCAGCGCATGCGACTCGGCCGAAGCGGCACGCAAGAGCGTCCAGTCCGATCTGGACAGGACCACGGCCGAAGCATCCAAACTATTGAAGGACACCAGTCGCGGCCAGGTCTCGGATCCCAAGACGCTTGATGCGTTGGATCGGCTCCTGGACGCAAAGACGACCACCATCAAGGGTTCCTGCGCGCCCGACGCCGCCACATCCGACGTGGACAGGACCACGGCGGCGCTGCGCAGAACGACCAAAGAGCTCAAGGACCGTCTCGCCAATCTCAAGACCGCAACCAAGGCCGTCACCGACAGCAAACTCGACAGGACCGTCGACGACGCGGACGCGCTGTACAAGGAGACCGACGGTGAGGTGGCGGACGACAAGACCCGGGAGACCCTGCTGAAGGCGGTCAGGGCCCGTGACGCGGAAGCGATCGCGAAGGCCGTGCAAGAGGTCAACGAATCGAAGGCGGCGAAGGAGAAGGCCGACGCGGAGGCGAAGGCCAAGGCCGAACAGGAAGCCGCTGCGGCCGCCGCGCAGCAGCAGGCGCAGGCATCGCAATCCCAATCGGCTCCACAGCGGCAAACACCCTCATATTCGGGAGGAAGCCAATCACAATCCCAAGGAAGTTCCGGAACCGTGCGACGCCCGTCTTCGGAAGGCTCGTCGTCCTCGTCCTCCGCCAATACGGGCGGATCCTCGCCGGGATGGTCCGTGCCCGCGCCATCGGGCGAGGACACCGGTTTGCCCGGCAGTGATCCGGGGCTCTGACCGGTAGAACACCCGCCGCGCCAGAGTCTCAGGTTTTGGTTAATGCAATCTCCGGCGTATTATTGTTCTTGGCCATTGTAGATCGCTTAATCGTCGCGTTGGCGACATTTATGCGGCTAAACGAAGTCGGCTCGTATCGTGGCTGCGTTTAGCCGTTTTCCGTTTTTGATCGCGGTTATACGGTTTCGTCGTGAACGGTGATGGGTGACGGGAGCTTCATCGAAACTGATTCGGGAACGCGCTCTTTCATGAGCGTCAGCCAATGCGAGGCCGTCCGCAGGGGAATGCCGAAGACTTCATGCTCCCTCCGGCAGACGGACAACGCGAGGTTACGCACCCAGTCGGCGACCTCCTCGCATGTTGGCTGCACTGACTCATGCATGGGTGCTCTCAATCGCCGGCACAGCTCCTCCAAGCGTGCGCGGTGTTCGGGATCATCAAGCTGAATCTAACGGGTGTGTTGTACTTTCAATTAGATAACGGGGAGAGGATAACACTGAGGTCTGGGGATATCATTGGACATAGGATAAGGTAATGAATTGAGTTTGTTTCGGTGGAGCGGAGGAACTATTTATGGAACGTATAAATGTCGATGTATCGGATTTATGTCTCTGGGAGACGAACCCGAGAGTTGAACCATCAATCGACCAGATGGATGAACTCAATAAAATCTATAACTTCAGCGCACAGTCTCAATCGACATCAAAGCGGCAATTGATGAATCTTGCATCGTCAATAGCGGAGAATGGCTATCAGAACGATGTTGAGCCGATCCTTGCGACAAGGGCCGGCGACAAGTATGTGATTCACGATGCGAATAGGAGATTGTCTGCAATCAAATTGCTGCAAAACCCAGATTGTTACCGTGAACTTCTTGATGACCGAGATTACAAGAGATTGAAGAACCTTGTTGCGGAATATCCGCAGAACATTCCGAGCAGTCTGGACATCGTTGTTTTCGGCGACGATGAACAGGATGAGCTGAGGGAAATCCTCAATCGAAAGCACAACGGCCCTCAGGACGGTGCCGGCACGATTCCATGGAGCACTGAGGCCAAAGCCCGCTTCTCAGGAAGGCAGACGTTTTCGGACAAGCTTGAAACGCCGTTCCAGAATCAGTTTGGAGATTCCTTGACAAGCTATCTCGGAGGTTCGAACGCTATGACCAGCACGAGAAGGGTTTTCAACTCGGCTCCGGTCAAGGAATATCTTGATATCAAGAATCCGGATATAATAACCCCCGAGCAACTGGACAAAGTCAAAGAACTTGCTGATGAGGTTAAGGGATATTGTCAAGAGAACGGCACCCTTATTTCACGCCTCAAGAACGATGTCATCAAGCAGGACATAATCATTCCTCTTCAGGAAAAGAGCCAAGGAACGGTCAGGTCGCCAAGACTTGCCGCGAAACGCCTCAATCATGATTTCGCCAGCAAGTTCGCCACAAATCGAGACCGGCACCTTGGTGCGATGTACAACAATCCGGAATGGATGACCGACGCGCCGGAATTCGAAGACACGAACTTTATGCTTTCCGCTTTGAACGCATATGGAGTACTGGAGGACGACAGCACCAAAAGATGGGCGAAAGCATTCTTGATTGCGCCGGCGATACGTGTGATCTTCGAACTGTCCCTTCTTGCATTGGACAAATCCTGCGATGAGATTCATCTTCCCAACATAGGGGTCAGCACAAAGCATAAAGAGAACGTCTCATATGTCCATAGCCTGTTTAAAAACGACAAATTCCAAAACTATCTGCAGGCCGGGAGGATTGTATTCGACACCTACCAAGAGGCTCATAATGTAATCGAAAATACCGATTTCGGCGAGTCCGTTGAATACTCATCGCTTGGGTCGCACAAGTCTATGAAGGATTACGACATAGATACCATCATGGGGCTGTCGAATGATGCGGTATTGTTTGCTATGCTCTGTCAGCAATATGTGCAGCTCAAAAAACAGGGTGTATGACTCGAACGAACTGGCCAAAATGGGAATCTTCTAATATCATTCATGTTTATGGCGCAAAGCAAGCTGACAAACGGTTCCAATACCCCGTTGCGATACCCCGGCGGGAAAGGCAAAATCACACATTTCGTGGCAAACGTGTTGGAGACTAACCATATAACCGGAACCTATATCGAGCCTTTTGCGGGCGGAGCAGGCGTCGCTATCAATCTTTTGTTGTCGGGTCGTGTAGATGCAGTTATTATCAACGACCTTGATGACGGCGTATATTCGTTTTGGTATTCTCTTGTCAACGAACCCGAATATCTACTACGTGAAATCGACCGCGTCCCCTTTGACTATTCGGATGAAAAGCCCACGGCTCAATCTTCGAAGTACTCGGAATACTGGAAGGCTATCAGGAAAAGATACGATTTCAACCATTATTCGGATATTCGACGGAAAGGATTCGACTTCTTCATGCTTAATCGCATGAACGTAAGTGGCGTCATCAAGGGTGGGCCGATAGGAGGTGCCGCCCAAGACGGGAAATACAACATTTCTTCTCGATTTAACAAAAGCACACTCAAGAAGAGGATAGAGCGAATAGCAGCGGAAAAAGAGAGAATCACTGTTAGCAACCTAGAGGCCAGCCATTTCTTCAAATTGCTTTCTGATGGCAAATTCTGCGATATGAAGAACAGTCTCATATTTGCGGATCCTCCTTACTATGTGCAGGGACGGAATCTTTATAATTCATATGCAACCGCAACCATCCACTCTCTGGTTGCGAAGCGCCTCGTCGCTGAGCCGGATTGGAACTGGATACTCACTTATGACAAAGCGCCTCAAATATGCAGGTTGTATTCCGATAAGAACGTTAAACAATATGAATATCAGATAGCTTATTCAGCGAATAAAAGAGGATACTATTCTGAATATATGTTCGCATCGAGAAAGATGACCATGCAATCATATGCCAACGTGACTCTTAGTCAAATAAGTGACGAGGGTAACAACACCTTGTCATAATTATGTGGATGCCTCGGGTTTGTCCATTGTCGGCATCTAACTCGTATCCGTCGCATGATATGAGAGAAACATATAAATGATTAACTTGTTTTGAGTGCTATCGTGCCTGCGCCGTGTTCAGAGCATCTTTCTTTGATTGACTCGCTCATCGACCTTTCCCAAGTCCGCAGCTTCTTCCGTTGTTCATCGGCATATTCTTTGGTGATTTTGCCTTTTTCTGTTTCTTCTGTGAGCGACTTTTCGGCGACTTCCAGAGCTCCGAGATAAACGTTCCAGGCGTCTTCTACCTTGGTGGCGCATCGGCCGCAGCGCTGCATGGAATAGTCAGCTGGGGACGGCGGCTCACCAAAGATCAGCATGAGGTCTTTTTCGGGGTCATATCCAAGGCAGATGAGAAGATCAAATGCTTCTGATGCCAGTAGGCGGCGGGTGTTGTGCTCGATGCTGAACAAAGTGGTTTTGCTCCAGCTGTGTCCGAGTTCCCTCATGCCGTTCACGGCCTCTTGCATTGATATGCGCCGTGCGGTCCTTATGCCGTGGACGTTGTTCCCTATGGTTTCGTCGGTGTCGGGTTTCCTCATGCCGCTTTCCTCCATCCTTTGGAGTGTTTGAGTTTTGATTTGGGTTTGGGGATGCTGGTGTTGGGCCATGCTTTGCGGCTGAGGAACGGGTGGAGTCCTCTGAGGCTGTAGATGCATTTGTCGTTGTCGAGTTGGGCGAGTTCGTCGGGGGTGAGGAGTTCTCGGCCGGTTCGCTGGTAGTTGGTGGTGTGGCTGCCTGACGTGCCTTTGGAGTCGCTGGTGGTGCGGATGTCGATGGTCTCCTTGCCGAGGAGTTTGCTGAGCCATTCGGTGGTGGACTGTTCGTTGCCGCCGAGGAACAGCACTGAGTCGCAGTTGCCGACGATGGTCTCCCACGAGTCCTTGTACATCGTCTTGAGCTGCGCGATGGTCTGCAGGATGACGCTGACGCTGACCCGGCGTGAGCGGATCGTGGCGATGAGCTTGTCGAAGTTGGGGATGCGTCCCACGTTGGCGAACTCATCCAAAAAGCAGTGCAATGGCGTGGCGAGGCATTCGCCGGGGTAGGTGCGGCAGCGGCGGATGATGCTGTCGAACAGGCACTGGTAGAAGATCGCGGCCAAAAAGTTGAAGGTCGGGTCCTCGTCGGGCAGGGCGAGGAATATGGCCGTCCTCCCGTTGGGATGCTTGTATCCGCCCTTGCGCTCGTCCCGGTATCCGCCGATCCGGCCGATGCCGATGTCGTCACCGGAGAGGATCTCCCTGACCGGGCCGACGGTCAATGGGGCGAGGCGCACGCCCAGGCTGATGATGATGCCCTTCTTGGTCTCTCCCGCGCCCTGGGTAAAGGGCCGGTACTGGCGGGCCGCGAACTTCAGCCCTTGGGCGAGACGCCAAGCCTCGCGCAGGTCCGGGTCGTCGTGGTCCGCGCCCTTGCGATCCCATTCGGCGCGGGTCTCCTCGTAGATCTCCGTGGCGGTCCGGGCGACGGCGTCGACCTGGCTTTCCTTGGTCTCGTCCTGTTCGCTGGCCTCGAGCAGATCGCGCATGTCGGCCACGGCGTTGAGGGTCTGGCCGGCGTCGATGTGCAGGCAGTCCTTGAGGATGTCGTCGGGCAGATAGTAGACGAACGCGGTGAGCGCGGTCAGCAGGCTGCGTTCGGATTTGGTCCAGAAGTCGTCGGTCTGGTGCTCCTTGGGTGTGGAACCGTTGGTGTTGTCCATGATGTTGGTGACCAGGCGCATGATCGCCACGTCGGGCTTGTCGGGGTCGATGTAGCGCATGGGGTTGAATTTCGTCTCGCTGGTCAGGTCCACCAGGTCGAGCTGTTTGACCGTGTAGCCCATCTTCTCCAGTTTCCCGCCGGTCTTCGCGTAGAGCTCGCCTTTCGGGTCGGTGCACGCGTAGTTCATGCTGCCCTTGAGGATGTTGGGGATGACGTGCGTGGCGGTCTTGCCGGAACCGGAGCCGCCGATCACGGCGGTGTTGAGGTTGCGTCGCGTGGCCTGCGCGTCGAGGCTCAGGCCCTCGGTGGCCGTCATCTGGAGGTTCTGCCTGGTATCGCAGTCGGTGTATGGCGCCATCTCCCGGCTGGTCGACCAGCGTGCTGATCCGTACTCCTCGCCATCGCGCCAGTTGCGTTGGCTCATGCTCCACCGGTAGAGGTGAAACAGGCCGACCGTACACGCGCCGACAAGACCGCACAGGAGGCTGGTCCGGTCGAATCCCAGGGCGTTCGGATGCTGGAGCATGGTCGTCATGCCGTCCATGATCCGTTCCATGCTTTCACCGGCGGCGATGCCGGCCTGGACGCGGGCGGCCGCGAGATCGGCGAGCCAGAATCCCGCGATGATGGTGAGCATCCTGAAGATGATTCCTCTTATTCGTTCCATGATCGTTCCTTTCTATTGTTTTCTTTCGTCGAGGTTCGCTTTGAGTCTGGTACGGAACCGGTCGTACAGCGTCTTCCTGCTGGTGATCCTCCCGCCGGCCGGGCTGGTCCTGGCCTTGTCGTCGTCGGCTGCCTCCACGTCCTGCGGGGACGCGAACGGAGCGACGGTCGTCATGCCGTCCGGTTCGACGTCGATGCTGAATGGTCGGCCGTCTGCCATGAGCGTGGACATGAGTCGGCCGGTGCGGCCGTGGATGTCGATCCATTCGCCGGTGCCGGCTTCATCCGGTCTGATGCCGCTGACGGTGGTCCGTGTCATCGATTCCCGTCCGGTTCGTCATGGCTGGGATCGAACGCGAGGCTTATGGCCTCGATGTCGATGCCTGATCCTTCGTCGCCCGCGGCGCCTTTGACCATGAGACGGGATCCCTTGCGCGCGTGGTCGCGGATGTTCGCCGAATGCTCCCTGCCGCTGGCGTGGAGGATGATTTTCCTCGTGGTGGTTCCCACGGCCATGGTCTCGAGCAGCCAGTCTTCCGCGCCTCCGCTTTGTCGTGGGCTGCTGATGAGTGTGCCCTCGAACCAGATGACGGGTTCCGGCCGGTCGTTTGTTTCTGTTGTCATGCGTGTCTTCTGCTCCTTCGTATGGAATGAATGCGGGGCGGCGCGGAAGCGCGCCGCCCCGTGGCTGGAGAGGATCTACAGTCTTGGCCCGTGACGCTTCGTTGTGGATTCTGTCTGTGCGGGCGCCTTGTGATCCGGTTCCGGCCTGTCACGGTCCAGGCTCTGGGCCGGCTGGGGCTCCTTCAGCTGGTCGAGCTGGTGGAGCGTCCACGTGGACAGTTCACTGTCATATGACGCGCGGGCGAGAATCTCATCGCGGTTGTCCCAGACGAGCTGGTCGGCCTGCTGCTGGGTGACGCCCGCCCAGTCGCCCTGCACGTTGATGCGCATGAGCGGATCCTTCCGCGGGTCCCATCCGCCCATCTCGCGTTTCTCCGCGATGTTCGCGGCGGTGAGACCGTCGCCGGCGATCTGGACCGCCTTGTCGGACGGGTAGGTGAGGTAGGCGGCGATGTCGTTCTCAGGGTCGTGCGCGTTGACCTCGCCCACGATGCTGTGGAGGATTCTGACCGCGTCCTGGTCGGGGGAGTCGTACCGTTCCAGGATGTGGCTCGCGCGCATGCAGGACGCCTTGCGGTGCCGCTCGTAGAGTATGGCCGGATCCTCATCGACCTTCGTCACGAGGTATCCGGCGTCCTCCCTCGCCTTCATCGCCTGGTCGCGGTCGAAGGCGGTGCTCAGGTATGCGATGTGCCTGTCGGGGTCCCCGGGCTTCCGCCACCGGTAGGCGTATTCCTCCGGCGGCTGTTGCGCGGCCAAGTGGCTCGTCTCGGATGCGCGGGCCGTGCGGAGGCCGCCCGCGCGCTCCCAGCCTTCCACCGCCTTGCCGAGCTCCTGCAACGCGTCGGGGGCGGCGGGGTCGATGACGGTGTGTTCGCGTTCGGCCATGTCGTTGTCGTCGTATCGCCATTCCGCCTGTGGGCGGTTGGCGTAGGACACCTCGATCCGGCCGGCCAGACGGTCCGTGTCCTTCCATGCGGGGTTGTCGTGGAAGTCGACCTGCACGGCCCGTCCGTCCGTGAGCCTTGCCTCGAGGTAGCCGCCCATGACGTTGCCGCCTTGGGTGACTTCGGTGACGTCGTGGTCTTGTTCGAGCAGTCGTCTGGCGTTTTCCATTGTCAATGGCATTCCTGCGCTCCTTTCCATAGTGCTTTCCGCTGTCCGCGGTTCCGGTCGATGCCGGGTGCGGGCGTGGCTGTGTTGAGTCCGTCGAGGTTCTCCCTGAGCCGGGTCTTGAACCGGTCGAGCGTTGACTTCAGGTCCGTGTGCCGTCGTTCCGGGTCGTCGCGCTGCGTCGTCTCCGGTGACTCGGCTTTCGTCTCCGTGCCGGCTGCCGGGGCCGGCGAGCCGGCTTCGTTGTGGTTCCGTCCCTGTTCCGTCGCCTTGGTCGGTTCCGTTTTCCGTGGTGTGCCCGTTGCCTCCGCGCCTTGTTCGACGGTTGACAGGTCCGTCGTTTTGTCTCTGTCCTGCGTCGGTTCCTGTGTGCCGGCGAGTTCCTGGATGAGCAGTCCGGCGGCCTGACGGCGTTGGCGGTTGGTCCACCGTCCCTTGTCCTCTCCGGCGGTCCGGTCGACGATTCGGCGTGCCCATTTCATTGCGACGGCCGGCTTGTACGTGCCGTCGCGCTGGTATTCGGCGAACCGGCCCTGCATGCGGTTGATTTGCGGCCATGATTCCTCCACGGTCTTCAAGGTGAGTTCCACCGATGCCGTGTCGAGCGTCTCGGCGGCGTCGCGGTTGCGTTTCTGCGCGTCGTTGATCGCCTGGACGAGCGTCTGCGGGTCGACCTGCATGGTGCGACGTTCCGTTCCGCGGCCGGTGAACAATTCGACCGGAGTGCCGGGTTTGAATCTGAGGTTGACGGCCCGGCCCTCGTTCTTCTGCCTCTGGTTCTTCCTGCTCATGAACATGTCGGTGGCCCAGCCGGTCAGGTCCTGTCCGCCGATGGAGGTGCCGCGGGGGAGGCCGACGATCATCTTCGGCCAGTCGCGTCCGTCCTTCGCATGCAACATATAGGTATGCGCGAGCCTGTTCGCCACCCACGCGTTCGGCCAGACCTGTTTCGTCGTCACGGCAGTCCGCGACGGTGTCTGTGTCGTGGCTGTGGGGTCGGCGTCCTGTGCTGGCTGCTCCTGCTGGGGGAGCGCTGGCGTCGGCGAGATGGGTCGGCCCTGGAGGATTGAGATGGCGGCCTGGTCGGTGAACTCGTCCCAGTCCGGGGCGCGCCGTCCGTCGTTCAGGGTCAGCAGCGGCTTCTGTTCCAGTCCCGGTTTGAGCAGTCCGCTGCGCATGACGCGGCCGGTCATGCCCTGGGCGACTGGTCCGCCGTCCTGTTCGCGCCAGTGCTGGTATTCGTCCCGGTAGATGCGGCTTTGGGTGAGCAGTTCGCCGTCGCTCATGGTTTTGGCGGGGAAGGACTCGCTCGTGTCCTCGCTGTGGCTGATGGTCGTGACCTGCATGCTCAGGTCGTCGTATTGCAGGTGCTTGAAACTCATCGCGTCGAACAGTCCCTGCTGGTTCCGATGCCAGGAGAAGACCATGAGGTCGTACCCGTTGTCCTCCAGGAAGAACACGCAGGGGCGCGGCTCGCGCTCGACCGCGTTCTGCATGAGGCTGGCCTGGAGCAGGTCGGGGTCGAGCCGGCCCGCCGCGGACGCGGCTACGGCGAGGCTGGCGCTCCATCCCATCGGGAGAGGCCTTCCCGTCGTCGGATCCGTCATACGGTACTGGCCCGGCGTGGTCACGGTGTCCCACCGGTCGAGATGACGGTGGTTCCATTGTTCGATGCCCGCGAGCATCGCGTCCATCGGGCTCTGCCCGTCCGCCGGTCTGATGGCGAAGGATTCGGTGGCGCGGGTGGTGTCGCCGGCGATTGTGTTCCGGTGCACGATGGTGTCGCCGGGATCGTAGATCATGCCCACCGAGTCCTCGCCGGCCGTCCTCGCCGTGCCGGCCGTCCAGATCGTGTCGCCGGACGAGGCCCACATGGTCACCGGCCATGGGGTCGGGTCGTTGATCCCGTTGATGGTGTCCTGGAAGATCGCGGCGCGTTTCGTCGTCTGTTCCTGCTGGTTCATTGTGGTTTCCTTTCAGCGGCCCTTACGGGGCGTGCGGTCCCTGTTCTGGGTGGGTGGCATGTGGTTCTTCCGTTCGGCGAGGTTCTCGTTGAGCCGGGTCTTGAACCGTTCGAGCAGTGCCTTCTTCGACCGGATCGGCTTCGGCTTCCGCTCTTTGCCGGCCGGCTTGGGGACGTTGGTTCTGGCCTGCGTCTGCTGTCGCGCGACGGGTGTCCGGGCTTCGTCCGGCGTGGGTTCCGGTTCGCCTTCCGGCTCCGATGCCGGCGTCTCCCGGCTTGGCTCGGTCGTCCGCTTGCGTGTCTGCTCCTGGGTTTGCGCGCCCTGCCCGTAGTCGTCGCGCAGGATGGTGTCGAGCTCGTCGCGCAGTTTCGGGTCGGCCGCGGCCTTGCCGATGATCCGGTCCGCGAAGTCGCGGCCGGCCTGCTCGTCGCATGCCGTGTCGCCCATGAGCTTGTCCCATGAGAGTTCGGGATGTCGGGCGGCGAGGCTGTTCGCGGCCATCTCCATGACCTCCGGGTCGACGAAGTCCCAGGCGATGCGCTGCGTCGGCATGGGCTTCGCCGCCGGTTCGGCTGGCGTCTCCCGTGCCGGGGGTTCCGGTTCGCTGCGCGTCTGTTCCGTCGTCCGTTCCTGTTGTTCCGTCTGCTCGATGGTGAAGTCGTCGTCGGCGACGTCCAGGCCCATGTTCTTGAACGCGCGTTGCACGGCGTGGCGGACATGGTCCTCGTCCTTGCCGGCGAAGTGCAGGATGAACTGGCCTTGGTCGGTGCGTTCGAGGTGGTAGTCGATGCCGGCGATCCTGAGGCTGTGCTGTACCTCGCGCATGGTCGAGTCGTCGAGTTGCAGCTCGTGCAGGTCGCCGTCCTTCTTTCTTTGCAATCGTTTTTCGGACATCTCGCCGCTGTCGATTCTGTCCTTCACGGCCTTGCCGGCGGCGTGCACGCCGGTCTTGGTGAGCTTCATGCCGGAGCGGAGCAGCGCCATGGCCACGCCTTTGGGGATTCTGAGCATGAGCTTCGCGCCTCCGGTGATGATGGTCTGGACGGCGTTCTGGATCTTCTCCTCCGCCTGTTCCTCGATTGGCATTGTGGTTTCCTTTCCGTTGTCGGTTGGTGGTTTTTCTCGGGCGGTTCAGATGGACCGTCCACGCTTGTGCCGTTGCTGTTCGTGCCGCTCGGTCTCGGTCTGTTCGCGGTCGCGGGTCGTGTGGATCTCCCGTTCGATGGCGGACAGTTCGCCCTCATACCGGTCGCACAGGGCCTCGCGGCGTTCCATCTCGCCGCGCGTCTCGGCCACGAGGTCGGGGTCTCCCTGTTGGATCGCGTCGTGCAAGGCGATGACGGCGGCCTGGAGTCCGTCGTGCGATTCGCGGACCTTCGCCCGCAGCAGCTTGAGTCCCTTGGCGCTGTCGCCGCCCGCGAGCTTGGTCCATCGGATCGCCGCGTTCAGCGCCTGCGCCTCGCCGGCCAGTTGGTCGAGGCGGCGCGCCTGCGCCTGGTAGTAGCGTTGCTGGGCGGGGCTGACCCCGTAGCGCAGGGGCAGCCGTTCGGGCGTGGCCAGTGGTTCGAGCCGGATCGCGGGCTCGCCGAACCACTGGTAGAGGTCGTGGGTGGTGGTCCTGCCGGCGTACCGGTTGGACGGGTCGAGGATGATCTGGTCGCGGTGGAGGGGCAGGAACGCGCGCAGCGTGGAGCCGCCGTCGTCCACGAGGCGCTTCGCGTCGAACGTGATCTTCTTCTTCCGGTGGGTGCCGGGCAGCCACACGGTGATCGTCTTCCTGGTCTGTTTGGCGACGAGCCGGCGGTTGAACGTGACGGGGATGACGGGCGTGCTTTGCAGTCCGGCCATGATGTTCGTCATGTCGTACGCCGAGCCGAGTTTCGTGTCGCGGACCTTGAAGCCGGTGTCCTTGAGCGTGTACGTGAAGTGTTGGCCACGGACCGCCACGGCCACGCCCTGCACGTCGAGCATGTCCTTCCAGTCCTCGAAGTTCTCCGCGCCGGCCAGGGTCAGATCGATCAACATGCGGAGCCGGTCCTTGACGCCCAGGCCCTTCGCGGACGCGTAGATCTCCTCCATCGACATGCCGTACCGACGCTCCAACGGCTCCTCGTTTTCGGCCCGTCGCGTCGTTCGCGGCGGTGCCGCCGTGCCCGGTTCGGAAGCCTCTTCGACATGTTTGGGGTCGCGTGCCTGTGTCGTCGGGTCTTCATTCGACGTGGTTTCTTCGCCGCGCATTTTGCGTGCGACCCGCTCGGTGACGGGATTGAAGATGACGCTCAGCCCCTCCCTCTCGCTGATCTCATTGGCGATGACGCGCCACTGTTCGATGATGTCCTTGGGCAGCTCCGCCTTCAGATGCTTCCCGTACCGGGAGGCGGCGCACACCATGATGTGGTCGTGCAGGTGGTGCCGGTCGGTGTGCGTGGCGACCACGAACCGGTATTCGCCACCGGTGATCCTGCGCGCGAACTCCACGCCGAGCTGGTGTACCAGTTCCGGGGTCACGGGGTCGTCGGGGCTGAAGCTGAGCTTGATGTGGTAGGCCAGACGGCTGTCCTTCCGGATGCCTTGCGGCGACCTGCGGTTGTCCTCGAGCATAGGCTCGGCCAGCGCGTCGTAGTCCGTCCTGGTCCGCTCGTAGTTCGAGCTGACCAGTCTTCCGCCGTCGGTCTTGGCGGGCCTGATGATGTACGCCATCGCCCCGTAGTGGCCGTCGAGATTCGATTTCACGGGCCTGCCGAGCTTGACCACCGCCATGCTCACACGTCCTTCCGGGCTTCGCGCCCGTCGGCGAACAGGTCGCCGAGCAGACGCTCGATGCGGTCGAACGACGCGATGATCTCGGCCACCTGCCCGGGGCTGATGTGCTCGTTCGCGTTGGCCCAGTGGGCGATCTGGTTGACGTTCACACCGATCCGGTCGATCTCGCGGGCGATCGGCTCGGGGTCCGTCAACGGCCTGATCTCGGTGACGTGGATGCGCCGTTCGGACAGCATCCTGCGCGCGTAGGAGCTGAACGACCGGTACTGCGGAGCGTACCTGGTCAGCCTCTCGTGCAGCTTGCGAACCTGCTCCCACTCGTCCTCGCTGAACGTGATTCGCTTGCAGATGTTCCGATCTCTGCCTTCTGCCCAGCTCATTCCACGCCTCCAAGAGAGGTGTGGAAACTGGCTGTCTGTGATGCCGCGAAGCGGTCTGGAGAGCTTGCTCGACCATGGGGTCTGGGTCTCCCGAGCAAGTCGGCCCGCACCGCGGGCCGAGTGATTGTAGCTACAATCACGTCACTTGCTACTCCCATATCCATTTCATGGATTGGGAGCAATTTCGCACGGCATGGTTGTGGAATGCCGTGAAGGATGATCGCGTTCACTCCTCGCTCCTTTCGCCCGTGGCCTTGAGGGAATGGCCGGTGTCTCATGCCAATCGTCCGTCGTGGAAACGGCGGCGGGTTTGGACATTTGGAACGAGGAAATGAAAAGGCCCCGCGAAAAATCGCGGGGCCGGTGTCATGTCGCGTCCGTCGTGCGCGTGCGCATGAAAAAGCCCCGGCCGTCTTGGTGACGGCCGGGGCGGGGCGCACGGGTTCCTAGATGATTTGCATGTCGGAGCGGACTCGTTCCGCGGCGATGTCGATGTCGTCGGGCCATGAGGGTACGCCGAACGAGAGTCGCACGCGGTCGAACGTCTGCGGGTCCTTGAGTGGTTTGAACATGCCACGGCCGATGTATCGGGACATGTCGAAGATTCCGGTCGCGCCGTCGGAGCAGGTGACCTTGAGCTTGTAGCCGGGCATGGGTTCGCATTGGGTCACTTTGATTGAATAGTCGATGGTCATGTCCGTTGCCTCCTTGCTCTCGTTGTATTCCATCCTGGGATATTGGAGTCCAGAGGACGGTAGCCGTCCTCTGGCCGCCGGAGGCGCCGCCCGCGTCGTGCGGGCGGCATCGTTCCCGGCCCGTCACTCGGCCGGGAACGGCTCGTCGTCGAACCACCAGTCCCTGATGATGAGCATCCGGTCGTGCTTGTCGAGCTCGAGGTCGACGGGCGTGATGATGTCGGCGGTGTGGTTCACCCACACGAACGGTTCGATGCTGCACGGCTCCCATCCGTCGTCCCCGCCCCTGACGGCGTAGCGGTGCCACCCGTCCGGAACATCTTGGCCGTTGAGGCGCAGACTGCTCCACATCGCCTCGACGCGCCCCGCCTCCTCGGTCTCGAACACGACGTGCTGAAGGTCGGTTGATTTCGTTTCCATGGTTCCTCCTTGGTTCCGTCGGCGTTTCTTTCGCCGGACATGGGGCAGCCTTGCGGTGCAGCCGCGCGGCGGAGGACGCGTGGGCCGTGCCCGTCGAGGGAGAATCGGGCGAGGCCCTTCCCGAGACGAGGCATGGAACACGCAGGTCCGAAGACGCGGGCGCGGTGCCGCGATGATGAACCATGGCCGGCCAACCGTTCCCTTCCAGGCGCCGCCTGGAAATACAGGAAGGGTTGGCAGTGGCAGCGCGCGGCATCCATGCCGCGCTCCGTTTTCTCGGCAGAGCCAGGATCACGTCCGCGTGATCCTGGCGGAGCCGATTGTCCAAACCGGAGCCGTCCGCATGGCGGGAGCATGGTTCATAGCCGGCATGGGCCGGATCTCGATAAAGGAAAGGAACACCGACATGGCGTCCGATTACGTTGATGACATTCTGCGCGACGAACGCGAGTCGTTCAAGCGCAAGGAAACGGCCGCGAAGAAATTCGACAATCGGCTTGACGGTTTTCGCAAAAGCGCGAAGGCGCTACGCGAGGCCGCGGGACAGTTCGAGAAGGCGTTCCCCGGCATGAGCCGGACGGCAGTCGCCGACAAGTGGGCGATGACCGGCACCGAGAAGAACATCGCGTTCGACTCGAAGGGCGAGCTCGTCGTCGAACCGGCCGGAAGGAAACCCGAGTCCGCCGAATCCTCCGCACCGGACACCGAGGCCGCGGCGGAACCGACGACGGCCGAAACCGATACGCGGACGGCCGACGACGGCACCGCCCCGCAGGCCGATCTCGCCGAAACCCAGGAGCCCTCGGACGACGGACGGCCCGCATGGGCGGCCGGCAACTACTGATGATCGGACGTGATGCGGAATGCGACTGATCATCGCCGAAAAACATTCGGTCGGCCAGGCAATCGCCCAGGCGCTCGGCACGCACGCGGAAAAGCACGACGGATACCTTCAGGTCGGCGACGACCTGGTCACCTGGGCGCAAGGACACCTCGTCGATCTGGCCGCGCCCGACGAATACAAGGACCATGACTGGGACAAATGGAGCCTGGACACGCTGCCCATCGACCCGACACCGGCATGGCAGTGGAAGGTGAGCCGTGAGAAAGGCGCGGACAGGCAATACGGGATCGTCTCGGAACTGATGCGCCGCGACGACGTCGAAGCATTGGTCAACGCGTGCGACCCGGACCGCGAGGGCGAGGCCATCTTCCGCCGGATCGTCCGACACGCGGGAATCCGAAAGCCGATGAGCCGACTGTGGGTCGCGTCCCTGGAGGAGGACGCGATCCGCGACGCCATCCGAAGCATGAGACCGGAAGATGACTACCAGGGGCTCGCCGATTCGGCGATGATCCGCGCGAAGGCCGACTGGCTGATCGGGATGAATGCGTCGCGCGCCTACAGCCTCGTCTACAACGCGCGGTTCACCGTCGGCCGCGTGCAGACGCCCACACTCGCGATGGTCGTGGATCGCGACCGGCAGATCGAGCATCACGTCGCGCAGCCGTTCTGGCGGATCAGCGCGCCGATGGGCGGATGGACGCTGACTAGCGAACGGATCGCCGACCATGCGTTCGCAAAGCGGATGCTCGAGATCGTGAACGCTCCCGACTTCTCCTTCCTGATCGAACAGGTCGAACGCCGCCGCGAACGCGTCGCGCCTCCCCACCTGTACGATCTGACCGGATTGCAGAAGGACATGTCCAGACTGCACGGGCTGACCGCGGCACGCACGCTCGCCGCCCTGCAATCACTGTACGAGAGGAAGCTCGCGACCTATCCGCGTACCGACTCGCAATACATCACGCATGACGATCTCGACACGCTGCGCGATCTGGTGTCGGACGAGCGGGCCGACGGGTTCATCGACCCGCAGACGCGACCCGGCTCGCCGCGTCTCGACCTGACGGTCGACGACGAGAAGGTCGCGGGCCATACCGCGATCCTGCCGACCCCGCGCGTGACCCGTGACACGCTTGACGCTCTGTCCGAAGATGAGCGTCTGGTGCTCACCCGTGTGGTACGCCGCATGTGGGAGGCCGTCTCGGATGATTACGTGCATGACGTGGCGGCGGTGAAGGCGCAGACCAGCACCGAATACCTGGAAGACCACATGGATGCCGTGGGATCGAGGGAGGGTGAGGTGCTCTTTACCAGCCGTTCCGACCAGCCGGCCAGTCTCGGATGGAAGGCCATCGAACGGGCGGAGACGCCGGAGAGCGACAAGGGCGAGGATGAGGAAGAACGGCGGGCGAACATCATCCCGCCCGACCTCGCCACATACGCGACGTCCACACCCATGCCACAAGGCTCGGCACGGCTGACGGAGGGTAGCACGAAACCGCCCAAGCCGTTCACGGAGGCGACGCTGCTCGCCGCGATGGAACATGCCAGCCGCTGGGTCGAGGACAAGGAACTCAAGGCGGCGTTGGACGACGACGAATCCCACTCGGGCGGCATCGGCACACCCGCCACCAGGGCCGACGTGATCGAGAAGCTGATCCGCACCGGCTATGTGGAACGCAAAGGCAAGCAGCTGCGCTCCACCGTGCAGGGGCGATCCCTGATCGACGTGGTCTCTCCGCGTCTCAAGGACGTGGCCCTGACCGCCGACATGGAACGCCGGCTCTCGCAGGTCGAGCACGACCACGCTGACCCCACGCAGGTCGAGACGGAATTCCGCGACCTCGCGGCCGGCATCCCGGCCGACGCACAGAGCGCTGTGCGGCAGGACCATGTGCAGACGAAGACGCGGAGCACGGAATCGTTCGGTGACTGCCCGCGTTGCGGCAAACCCGTCATCAAAACGGGCAAGGTCTGGCAATGCTCCACCAACAAACGGGAGCAGCAAGCGGACGGCACCTGGAAGACGACGGAGGGATGCGGCTGGCGCGCCTGGACGACCATCGCAGGCAAGACCGTCACCGATTCCGCCATGCGCCGGCTGCTCGCCGGACGGAAGGTCGGCCTGAAGGGCTTCACCTCAAGGAAAGGCGGCAAGTTCGACGCCGCGCTCCGCATCGACGAGGACAAGGGCATCGCATTCGACTTCGGCGACAGCAAGGAAAGGAAAAAGAAATGACCGAAACACGGCAGACCATGACCGAATTCACCTACGTGACGGGGGAGACCGGCATCATCGGGGACCGGTTCAGCCCGTCCGTGGTCCTGTTCTGGCTCAAGACAAGCATCGCCGCGAGCAACATGCGCGTGATGTACAAGAGCCCGAACACCCTGCTGGGCGTGATCCCGCTCGGCTCGTCCACGCAGGCGATCCCGTTGCGCAACATCGCGGCCGTGGACACCAACATCAAGTTCAACCCCGGATCGTTCGTCTGGGGCGGCGTGTTCCTCGTCGCGGGCCTCGCGTTCCTGTCGGACAGCGCGGCGCTCGGGATCCTGTTCCTCCTGCTCGCGGCAGCGAACCTGGCGAACACGATGAGCGCGCAGCTCGACTTCGTCAACCAGGCCGGCGGACGCAACAGCGTCAAGGTGTCCATCCTCGAGAAGGACAAGCTCATGCAGCTCGAGCAGAAAATCCAGCGGCTCGTCTTCGCCGACGTGGAGGGACAGCGCCACAAGGAGAGCATGGACATGGCGCAGAAGCAGTGCACGGCCCAGGCCAACAGCGTGCTGATCCAGCGGCAGATGCTCGACCGGCAGCGCAAGGCCGACGCCGACGGCGATCCGTCGCCGGCCCCGACCGAGTGACGCGGCGCGGGCAAGCCATAGCGTCGAGTCGCGGAAGACACCGGGTCCACCCTGTCGAAAACCTCGATTATACTAAAGGTATAATCACGGTTCGCGCAGGCGGGCCCGGACTTTTTGTATCCAGGAGGAGCCATGGCGGATGATGGGAGCGAGGCGAAGGCGTGGATGCGCGCGACGCGCGAACGCATCGGCATGACCCAGCACGACGTGGCCGTGCTCGCCGACCTCACCGTGGACATGGTCAAGAAATACGAGTCGGAGAAATACCGGCTCCAGCCCTCTGAGAAAATGAGGGCGATGCTCGGACACTACCTGGCCGAGCACAGGCGCGCCGTGGCGGCCATCGTGGAACGCCACAGGGGAGACGGGCGGGCCGTGCTCTCGTTCTCGCGCGTCTCCGACCTGTCCGAGGGGCTGCCCGACTGGGTCCGGGCCGAGGAGTCCGTGAAGCGCCGCGCCGCAGTCGTGCGCGAGGCCGCCGTGCTGCTCGAGGCGGAAGGCGTGGCCGTCGCCTACACCTACATGCCCGACGAAACGAAATAGAAGAGGGAAAGGAAGGCCGATCATGTTCGGACTCTATATGCTCGCGATATACCTGGGCATCGCCATCATCGTCGCGGGCGTCGTCGCCCTGCTCGTCATCGTCGCGTTGGCGGTGGGGCTGGTCACGCATCCCATCCGCACGCTCGCCCTGGTGTTCCACAAGCTCGCCGCGCTGGCCGCCGGTCTGGCGTTGATTCTCGCGTTGATCGCCTGGTTCTGGACCGATCACGCCAAACCGGACTTCATCCCATGCTTCTGGGGCTCCATCGGCGTGATCGTCGCCTCCATCATCATCCGAGCCTTCGCCGAATGGGTGCTCGAACGGCCCACCAGAGGCGAACGCCGCCCATGAAACGAGCCATCGCGCAGGAAACCAGTGGCATGTCGATGTAGCGACTGGAATAATGAACCTTGCAACCGGAATACGAAAAGAGGAGCATGATGGCCAGCCCCGAGCTATCACAGCGCATCCAATCCCTTCCCGACGAACTAATCGCTCTTGAAGGAGAGCGGGAGACCTCCGAACGTCTGCGGCGGACCGACGCGCTGAGGGATCATGCCCGCGCGTTGGGGCCGTTGGACGGCATCGAGGACATGGCACTGGCAGATTACGACCGCGACTGGCTGGTGCGCTACACCTACAACTCGAACGCTATCGAGGGATCCACGCTGACCCTGGAGGACACGTCGCTGGTATTGGAGGGAGAATTCGTCCCATCGGACTCGCCGGCCAGATACGTGTTCGCCGCACGCGGCGTCGCGGACGGCATGGCCTACGTACGCGAATACGCCAGGGAGGGAAGGAAGCTGGACGAGGAACTGATCCGCCGTATCCACGAGGTGACCGCATTGGATCTCCAGCCGTTCGCCCGCGGCACGTTCCGCCCCTACGGTTATCTGGCGAGGATCACCGCGACCCGCGTCAAGACCGCGGACCCGCTGGAGATTCACGACGACCTGCAATCCCTGATCGACGGATTGGATGGAAGCGACGCGCACCCGCTGCTCAAGGCCGCCGGATTCCACGCGATGTTCGAGAACATCCATCCGTTCATGGACGGCAACGGGCGGACCGGCCGCCAGCTGCTCAACTTCATACTGCTCGGGCACGGATACCGTCCCGTGGCCATCAAATATGACGCGGGCCGGGCCTACGCGCGCAGTCTGGAGGCGTGGCAGGTGGACGGAGATCCCACGTCGTTCTGCTCCACTCTCCTTGACTGCGTGGAACAGGAGGAACGCGCTTTCATCGATCTGATCGAGGGGCTGCGCCGGAAACCGGAGCCGAGCCGGACCATCCGCAGCAAAACGGATCTGCTGGACGAGTTCGGCGAAACATTGCAGAAGAACCTCGACCGTCGCGGGAAGGAAGGTGGGAACGACGGAATGGATCATGAAGGTCCCGCGCGTCATATGAGCCATTAGACCGAAGCTTATACTTTGGGTATACCGATTCCATGAAGTGAGGAGAACGGGTCATGCCGACTTTGGAATGGATGGGAAAGAATAAGGTGGTCGCCTACCATCGGCAGGTGCCATACCGCGTTCTTGAACGCGTTCCCGAAAAAGCGTCCTGGATTCGCATGGGTCCGATCGCGGCAACATGATCATCCACGGCGACAACCTCGAGGCTCTCAAGGCGCTGCTGCCCGAGTACGAGGGGAAGGTGGACTGCATCTACATCGATCCGCCGTACAATACCGGCAACGAGGGATGGGTCTACAACGACAGCGTGAACGACCTGCGGATCGGGAAATGGCTTGGCGAGGTGGTCGGCAAGGAGGGCGAGGGTTTCTCGCGCCCAGGTGACCAGGTCGTCGCCGACCTGAAGGTATCCGTCGTGCTTTTCCGCGTGCGTGGCATGTCGGGTTGTTCCGTTTGGCCCCGGTCTTTACCGGTATCGGTTTTTCAATATTTCGGTTTTTCGGTAAAACGGTGTCCGGGTCCGTCGGTATTCCGGTATCCCGTTCCAGCAGGATCTTCCTGAGCCGTTCCACCTCGTCGCGGAGTCTGCCGATCCGGCGTTCCTTCTGGGCGATGACGGTTGCGACTGGAATAGAGGACTTTAGGAGCGGAATCAGGCGCGGCTCCGTCTAAGGGCCGTCGGTTTTGCTAGAATCTAAGGAGAAAAGGAGGTGCAATGTTCGGAACGATATCTGAATCCGAGATGCGCCGCCGCACGGAGAACGTCGGACTGTCGGTGCAGTCCGTGCGGCTGGAAGGCGGTGACGTGACGAGGGCCTTCATGAACGATGCCGGAGAATATGCGCGGGGGAGCATCGGCAGCGCCGAGCTTCTTTCCCGCACCCGTCGCCGTTACGGATTGGAGTGACGATGGCGCGTGTCTTCGATCCCTACCTGATTCCAGGAACGAACGTGTTGCGGAACCTTGTGGGTGCCACGGACGAGGATGCGCTGGCGGCTGCGGAGAACGATCTCTGCTCCGCCCGCGCCGCCATTCTGAGAGAGAATCTCCCACCTGCGGAGGGGACGCTGGAACAGCTTCGCCGCATACACCGATTCCTCTTCCAGGACGTGTACGACTGGGCGGGGGAGATACGAACCATCGACATGGGCAAGGGCGAGGGGCTTCCCTTCCAACCGTTGGAGCTGTTCGGCATAGGGGTGCGCTACTCCGAGGGGGTGCTTCGCGGTGACGATCTTCTCACGGGCCTCGGTCATGAAGAATTCGTGAAGCGTCTGAGCGTCAGCTACAACAACTTCAACATCCTTCACCCGTTCCGTGAGGGCAACGGGCGGACGCAACGCATTTTCTGGGAGATCATCGCACGCGAGGCCGGCTGGCATTTCGACTGGGGACTCATCGATAAAAGGACGAACGATCAAGCCTCGATCGCGGGGATGCAACGAAACGACCTGCGTCCCCTTGAGGATATGTTCAGGGGAATCGTCAAACCGTTGTCCGAACCGTTGACCATGTCGAATGATCTGGTCCATCTTGGTGAGTATGCGCAACCGGCGAACAAGGCATACGACATGTCTCTCGAGCGGCGCCGTCACGTGTACGAGCATTATTCCTATCAGCGCGCCATCGTTCCTCCAAGGCAGGAAAAGCCAAAACGCAGACGCCGGTCGAGATGACTTTCGGATGCGTCGGGCCAGGATGCCGGAACATCCGGAGCGGAACATGGAAACTGTTCGACCATCTCTTCGGCGAGGGCCGCGACATGGAAAGTCCGAGGGGCCGAGACCGATTCCGTTACCTTGGTATTCGGTGTTTTGGTATTCCGGTAGAAAGGTGTTCCGGTCTGCTGGTATCTCGGTGCGTGCTGTGGTCCGATCAGTTCTTTTCCCGCAGGATCTTCCTGAGCCGTTCCACCTCGTCCCGGAGTTTGCCGATCTGGCGTTCCTTCCGGGCGATGAGGGTGCGGATTACGGTCGGATCGTCCGATGGCAGGTACCGGTAGGCGAGCAGTTCCACGGTGTCCCGGTGGTGTTCCCTGACGATGCGTTGGTAGCTGTTCACGGCGACGGTGAGGCTGGTGTGGCCGAGGTCGTCCATGGTCTCGCGCATGGTTCCGCCCTCGAGGACGAGCATGGTGGCGTGCGTGGCGCGCAATGAGTGGAAGGTGATGTCGGGACGGCCTATCTTTTCACGGGCCGTGCGGAACATCCGCTCGATGGTCGTGGGCGGGAGCAGCCAGTCGTCCAGCATGGTCGAGTGGAACAGCATGGTGTCGGGTTTGCGGTCTTTGCAGAACCGGCTGATGTGGTCCTCGATGAGGGGAACGAGTGGTTTCGGGATGGGTACGACCCGTTTGCTGCTTTCGGTCTTGGGCTCGCATAGCCGGTATTTGCCTCTGTCGTCGGGGCCGCGGTTGACGGAGTGACGGACGTGGAGTTGCAGGTTCTCCAGGTCGATGTCCCTGAGTTGCAGGGCGCATACCTCGCCGAGGCGCAGGCCGCCGACCAGGAGGGAGAGCCAGAGGGCGAGGCGGTAGTAGTCGGGGAACAGGGCGGCCATCCTGTTGATCTCGTCCGCGGTGACCGGCGGCTGGTCGCGTCGTTTGGATTGCGGTTTGATGACGCGGTATCTGCATGGGCTCGTCGGGATGAGCGGTGGTGTGCCGTCCGTCTGTTCGGTCGCGGCGGCGAGCATGATCCGTTTGAGTGTGCGTGCCGTGTGCTCGAACGTGCTGGGCGTCAGCTCGTCCTTGGCCTTCGCGTACCATTCGTCGATCATCTGGCTGCTGATGCGGTCGAGTGGGATGTCGCCGAAGGTCTCGTCGAGTCGCCGCAGCGCGATCTCGTTGCACCTGTTGGAACGGCCGGACAGTCTGCTGCCGTCGTATTTACGGTAGTGATCGAAGTAGTCCCTGGCGTATTGCGCGAATGTGGGCATGTTCTCCGCGCGTCGCTGCGATGGGTGGACCCATTGACGGATCCCCTTGTGGTGGAGGGTGACGAGGTAGTGCTCCTCGTCGAGCCATCTGAATGCCTCCGCCTCGTATTCCAGGCCGAAGTTCCGGCCGACCTTTTTCCTCGGGTCGAGCGGGTTGACGTATCGCGCCTGGAGTGAGGTGGGGTTGCCGTCCGCGTCCTTGCGGACGATCACCGATCCCCATTTCCTGCGTTTTTGCGGCTGTGGTTTGTTTTCCGTGTCCTTCATTGGCTTCCCCTTCGGAAGTGTGCGGTTTGGGATGCGGCGCCTACTTCCGTAGTTGGCCGGCCGGCAAGGGGAAAATCAGTCGAGGTTTTCTTGGGTGCCTGTAGGTGCCTTGTGGAAAACGAGGGTAATCGGCAGGCTTCCCAAGAATGGAAAACCTTGGAATAAAGCCAAAAACAGTTGACCACGGTTATCATGCTTCGTATGCATGATGATAGTGGTCATGGTTCCCAGTGTCTCATGGGCTTGAGACCGGGGTTTTGATGTAGTGTCCGAAAGTTTGCGCTTTTAGGGTCTTGCCCGTCTGTGGTGTGATGATCAGTTCGCTGCTTGTAGGGTGCCATCGAGTCGGGACATATCGAGGTAGCGGCGGGCTGATTATTCGTCGCTGTGACGTAGCGGATACGAGTGCAGACGAGCATGAGGGGCGCTGTTGCCATCCGGAAAACTGTCGATGACGCGGTCACGCCGTCGACAGTTTTCCGACTCAATCGTTCGATCATGTTGTTCGTGCAGATGCGTCTGCGGCGTTCGTCAGATACTCCGGCAGTAGGTAGGTAGTGGCCTCCCCGATGCCTTCGCGTAAAACAGCTGGCGGTTGCCCCCTCCAATCCGCGTTCGATCATGCCTCTGATGAACTGTCCTCAGCCGGCCTTGTTCTCTTTCGTGCCCCTCCGTCACGTCGATCGTCTCGCGGTTGACGCCGATGATGACCAGAATGCTGACGTTCTTCACAGAGCCTGGCCATCTCTCCGGGAGGGGACATTTACGTGTCCGAAGGAGAAGTTTCGCATCTAGGCGGCAGTCCTGACCTTGTGAACAGGAAGTTCGAGGCCGAGTCGTCGAACCGATTGTATGCCGTCAACATCACCTACGTGCATGGTGGCACGGATGGTCTCGTTCACCACAGCCATCATGATGACGTAGTACATCAGCACGCTGCACACCACCCTCGGGTGATGGAATATGGCATGCTGTCGTCGACCGGCATGGTCGGCGACTTCTACGCCAATGCCATGTCTAAATCCGTCAACGGCACGTACAAGACTGAGCTTGTCTGGTGGCGCAAGCCATCAAATTAGCGATTAAGCTTTTCAGTGTCTTCGGTGACTTTGCTGGGAGGGAGGATGGCTCGCTCGTCAAAGTAGGCGATGGGGTTCTTGGAGTCGTTGCGTTCGAGGATTTTGCCAATCCAATTGTCGTAGTCGCCGTGAATCGGCTTGCCGATAAAGCCCATGCGCATATCGTCGCGCTTGATGATGCCGTTGATCTTGGCGACGCATGCCACCACGTTGTCGGGGGTCAGGATGATGCCGAAATCGCAGCGGACCGCCCGGCCGGGTTCGAGCCGCCACCAGCTGTTGCCGGAGCGCCAGATTTCCTCGAAGTCGCCTTCCATCTTGGGATCCCATCCCACCAGATGCCGAGTGCCGCCCTCTGGCAGGTCCTCGACCCAGCCAAGTTCCCTGCGGGGACCAAGTTTCATCGTCACAATTTCAGTCATACCCTATATCTTACAACCTTGTGATCCTTTCATCCTCTTTCCAAGATGGAAGGATCACAAGGTAGCAATCCTCTGCCGGGGGATCTCCGATGTCCGTCTTCCCACCGTGCCAACGCGGCTGAACGCGCACGAACAGGACTTACCTACCCGGTGTAGGCGTTTCCAGGATCGGGATGGATTACCAAGCGACGCAATGAGCCACTGTTGCCGCGATATCCGGCATGCGGAAATTCGCGCTGGACCGGGATCAACTGGATCTCTTGCCTATGTCCAAAGTTCTTATATAAAAGATAATGTGCATACAAGATAAGATGTAATCGAATGAGGAAAGCACTCGGGTCGAGACGAAAGGACTGGCCATGGTCGCTATGAAGCAGGAAGGAATCGGAACTCGGAATGGTGCCTTCACGGTCCACGACGTGATGGCCGCGCGATGGATTTGACCGATGTGCGTTCAAGCGTGCGAGGCCAGGGCCGGTATATACCTATGGGATGCGTCGAGTATGACCGGCGGGCCAAAAGACTTGCCGTGGGGAAACTTGCCATTATTGGGAGCAAGGTCGAAGAGGGCCGTGACATACTATCGCTCGACATGCCGCCGCGGCTAGTGCGTCTTCCTGTTTTTTCTGCCCTGACAAGTCCGCGATCGAAATAGGCAGACGAATCATGTCGGCAGAGACGGGCGTGCCAATGGAGACTTTGTTTTCCGGTAACGATTTGGATGGGGAAGAAGCTGCCCTGTGCGACGCGGCCTATTCGCTATGCGAACGCATGCCTTTGTATATCAAGGCGGGACAGCCCATGGATGCCAATTGCATCGTGGAGACCTGCCGTGGATTGAAGAAAACTTCGGGGCTGAAGCTCGTAGTGGCCGATGGGCTCCCCTCCATCGTCGATCACGTGGACGACGAACCCAGGATCTTGAAACTCTCCAAGCTCGCCTAAGGCCTTGACGTGGCCGTGGTGCTCACGGATCTTGCGACACGGGGGGTCCACTCAGGAAGCCGGGATTACGCAATCTGATAAATGGCGAAGCGGAATGCCGATATGCGGATACCATACTCTTCATACACCGTCCGGAATTCAATAGTCTCGGCGGAGGAGACGCCAATGAGGCCGAGCTCATCGTCGTCAAGCATCCATGGATTCAGCCATGCACGTTCAAACTCCGTTTCCAACCCGAATACTCGAGATTCACGAATCTCTGACCCATCCGGCCCGATGTTCCAATCTTGGCATGCGCAAGTGAGCGTCTTTGACGGGAATATGAAACGCATAGCCGAAACATTGACGATTAATATCAACCCGATTCGAGTTTTTGTGAATATTTGATTTTCCGGGCAGGAAGTCCCCAGCCTGCATAGGTTGCGGAAAAGCAACTGGAAACCAGCCAATGAAACGATACGCTGTGAAGTCGATGTCGTAACGGCGGCTGGTGAAAATCGGAACCCGGCTGCGGAATGCACTGTGATCCGGACGCTGCTTTCAGCCAGACGAAAATCATCGTTGCGATCATCGAGATGCACGGCATCCTCAAGCACAAGGACGCCGTGCCCACCCCCCCCATATCTTAACGACACAGACTGGATTCAGAGGCTAGATATTCCAACCGGCTTTTAGAGTTCTCTCGACCGCTTCCTCCACGGCGTTCTTGATGGCCTCATTGGAATCCGTTAGTTTTACATCGAGTATTTGGTTATATGGATCGGTGATTCGAACCTCAGGATTTTGAACCGTGCCGAGTCCGCCCCAATACGCTTTATACCAAATCGTGTTGAAAGACCCATATTCCGGCTTGGAGGTTACATATCTGTCATCAAATTCAACGTTAAAGAAGAATTCACAAGTGATACAGGGCACATCCTTATTTTCCAGCTTAAACGATTGGGCATAATACTGGTTGCCAAACGGCCTGTTTTTGACTCGTGGTTTTGGGTACTCCCAATTGTCCGCAAGGGTTACACTCTTTCCATTTATGGGACTTTCCTCTGTCCACCGTGAGACAAGATCCGTGTGAACCGCTTGCAGCTTGTTGGAGACCGCTTTCGCGTACTTTTCGAATGATTGGCGCACGTTGAGAAGTTGCTGCTCGATGCCATTGGCTTGAGAGACGAATTGTGTGATATTGGCGGCCGTATTATCCATTTTCTTCTGCTTTCGTTCCGGGGAATAATTATCAATAAACTGTTGAAGAAGATCGACGGCGCGAGGATCCGCGTCAAGTGAATACTCTCCCAACATTCCAAGTGCATTTCGGAAAAGCTCATCGTAATGGATATCGAAGAGGTCCTGCCCAACTACAAGACCTTGCGCGGACGGATGCTCTTCAAGAGCAAAGTTATCGAATGGGTGAAGGACGACGACAATAGCCGGATTACCGGATTTTTTCGCCGCCCACCCACGATAGTCAGCCAAATCATTATAGAGACCAGCGTCCACTTTATTTTCGATGGCAACGCTGATATCCGGCAAGTCCAAGAGAATGTCTATGCGATTATTCTTGTCCGTAGACTCTTCCGTGGCCACGCTGACATCGCTGACATCCATGTCTTCCTTGTGGATTATCCGCAGCAAAGCCTTGAGCATCATATCCTTCAGGCCATGGCCTTCGGAAGGGTCGAAAAAATAGGCAAGGACATTGCTGCTGACCGTCTCACGTCGGGGGAAGCCGGATATACGAAAGATGTTCGGACGCGTTGGCTCTGTGGAAGAAGCAGGCTCTTCCGTGAATCCCGCTATGGCATCATGCCATGTACCCGGCTCATCTATTCCATTCATTGATATAGCCCTTTCTAACAGACAATTCATTTGGCGGTTTCGTGCGCCGCCGCCTCTTCTTCGGACTCTGCGAGGATGACGGTGATTTCCGTGTCTTTTTGTTGCGAGTCCAGTGACAGACCCCAGATGATCAAGGCATCGTCTTGGATCGCTTCCTGCACGATTGTGACCAATGAGGTGGCTTCGGCCAGGCCAATATTGGCGGGAGCCCCAATGTTGATCAGCGCCCCGTCGCAATATGACGGGTCGATGCCTTGTGCGGCGAGCACGTCCGAGAACGCCTTGCTCGGATCATCACCGGCATTGAACCGTATGATGCGTATGGCCGCGGATGCACAGATGGAAATGACATCCGAAAAATCAATGTGAATGTAACCGTTCGAGTCGGTAAGCGATGTGATGATCTCCGCGGTCTGTTTCAGTGCGGTCTCGGCACTGACACCGGGAGACGGGATAAGATGGGCGGCCGGAGTCGCCTCGACGGTGGCAAGGGGAGCTGTGGAAACAGTCAGCTCCGTCTTGTCATCCTCACTGCGAAACGTGACGATTGAGCGGTCGACATCGATGTCGGCGGTAAGCATTGCGGGTCCTTTCGATTTTTGTCCATTTTACAGTATGTATGCAGATGGTGGAATCGATTCTCGATCGAAGTCGTCGTTCGGGGGATTCGCGCATGACGGCCGCGTCGCATAGGCGTGCACGCGTTCATTGAGCCGGTCGCAGCCCTGCCCCATGGCTTCGAACCACGCGTCGTCCACGATGAAGCCCTCCTCTCCGAACAGCGTCAGCCGGTATCCGGGGAAAGATCCCAATGATTCCCGCAACCGCCGCAAGGATCGCTTGGCGGTCAGGAGACGGATCGCCAAATCGGGAGGCAATGAATCTTCATAGGAAGATTCCGACCGGTGGCAGAAAGAGCGGCAGCGATTGTCGGGGTCGGAATCGTCATCCTCCTTTCCGGTCTCGAAAATCAGCCATAGCAGATCGATGGACTTCCAGAGCCGCTGATACGCCTCGCACTCGAAGAACTCGGCATCGACCTCGTCGCCGCCTTCGTCAAACACTCGCGTTTTTCCGGAATCGGTACGCTCAACGGAAAACCATGTGACCCGAAACCCCTGACCGTCACGTTCCCCGCGCTCCGGACGCAGTTCCAGCAGGTCCCGCACGTCGACCGCGGTGGAGTCGAACGAGCTGACACCGGCCTCCACGCGCCACCCGTCCCAAGACAGATCAGACAGCCAATCACATACAATTTGTGTCAACTTATCGTTCTGGCTATCCAGCCACCTGTCGGACCGAGGAAGATGACCAGGCACGCGATTGCACGGGTCAATGACCAGATGCCTGCAACAGAGCAATAATGTCGCCATCGCTAGTATCTCCTTTTTTGTATCAAAGTTATCTTGTATATAAGATACCACATAAGCAGGTATGCTTGTAACATCGTTTTATAGAAAGGAACCGAAATGAACCACACCATCACGCAACACAGGGGCGGCAATGCGCCAGCCGACGCACATAGCGGGGAAGGATCATACGACCTGAAGCCGATATATCCGGCGATGCTGCGGGTCATGGAGCTGGTGGGCAGGCCGCGCATCAATCCGGCGGACGAAAACTACGTGCCCAGCGGATTCGAGGGATACGACAAGCGCACCAACGGGTTCGCCCGAGGTACGCTCACGGTCATCTCTGGATGGACATTGGCCGATTCGAGGAACCTGCAGCTGGACATCGTGCGCCACGCAGCCGTGAGTGGACTGCCGTCCGCCATCTTCTGTCCTCGATTGTCCGGCTACGAAATCGCAGTGCGCATCATGTCGGCGGAAACTGACATGCCGATGAAAGCCCTCCTCTCGGACGACAGTCTCGACGAGGACGAAAGGGGATTATGCGACGCATTCTGCTCGCTTTGCGAGCATATGCCGCTGTATGTCAATTCAGAACGATCCATTACTCTGGATTCCATCATGGATGCCTGCCGCAGACTGAAAAGAACCGTAGACCTGAAACTCATAGCTCTGCATCGCATCGACGCCATTGCCAACAATTCAGGATGCGAATTAGGCAAGGCGCTGGACAGACTCGCATCATTCGCCAACGAGATCGACACCGCCATCATTGTGACATCGGCAATGGAACAGGGGCGGGCACGCATAGACGGCAGAAGACCTCTGCTCCTCCACCTTAAGAATTCGGAGACTGTATTCCAGTACGCGGACACCGTGCTCATAGCGCACCGCCCGGGATTGTACGACGAAAAGACAGACCCGAACGAAACCGAACTCATCCTCGCCAAACACCCATGGCTCTCGCCGTGCACATTCAATCTCAGACTCAAGCCGGAATACTCAAAATTCACAGACCAATGACAGAGCTGCAAAGACATGACGTGCCGGAAGAACCGAAGGATCAAGGCCTGCAGCCAGCGGTGAAAATGCCTGGCGTGTGCCATGTCCGCCACTGCTCCGGGGACGACAAACGTTTGGAGTCGCAGTTGGCGGTGTTCCTGGATTATTCTCGGGTGCCTGTAGGTGCCTCATGGAAAACGAGCGTAACCGGCAGACTTCCCAAGGGCAGAAAACCCTGGAATAAAGCCAAAAACAGTTGGCCACGATTATCATGCGTCGTGCGCATGATGATAGTGGTCATGGTTCCCGATTCTCCCATAGGTTCGGGACCATCAGGTTTCATTCATTGTGGATTCCCGACCGGCACGAAGGATGACGGATGTCTTGCGGCTCGCCGGAATCGTAAGTCATCTGGGGCATATGGGCTGAGCGCTGTCGCTTATGGGCATCGGAATGGCCGGCTGTGCGTGAAAAGAGGGCTGGCTTCCTCATGCTGTGCGTGCACGATTTCGATTTGCGGGGGGTGCTTTCGAATCGTGCGCATGATTGTAATCGTATACGGGCAAGGCGCACGATCCGTTCATATTGACAATGCGATAGTGACGGTAGTCGTGACGAACGTGATGCCGTTACAAAATCGCGAAGTGATGCAAGGCGTTGGCTATTCCCGCATCATCCACACTGTCGGTGATGTAGTCGGCCGCTCGTTTCGGCTCTTCGGTGGCATTGCCCATGGCCACGCCGATTCCCGCGTACTCCAGCATGTCTACATCGTTGCCGCCGTCACCGAAGGCAATCGCATTGCCGCGGTGCCATCCGTAGTGTTCGAGCATGACCTGCATGCCCTTCGCCTTGCCGCCATCGGCGGGAATCAGGTCGGTGAAATCCGGATGCCAGCGCACTCCCCGCACGTTGTCGCAGATTTCGGTGATTTCAGCCTCGACGGCTCTATCGACGTAAGGACTGATCTGGAAAGTGGGATGATCCGTTATTCGGGTATGCGGATCACAGATATCGACCTTCGGCGCGGTTTTGCCCAGACTCTTCCATGTCTGCCGCATCGCCTCGTCGACGCGGTTGAAATACCCGTGATCGCTTTCCGCATAGTTGGCGATGACGTTCGTATGCTCGTCCAGCCATGCGGTGATTCTTTCCACGTCGACCTGATCGAGCGGGTGACGATAGGAGAGTCCGGTGTTGTTCATGCAATATTGGCCATTCAGTCCTACGATGCCGTCGAAGGTAACGGGAATCGTGTTGAGTACCACGCCCATGTAGGACGGCGCCCGACCCGAACAGATGAAGATCTTCACGCCTTTGGCCTGCAGCGCTCGCAACGCGTCAACGGTGGATTGCGGTACCACATGCGTCACAAAACTGGTCAACGTGCCGTCGATGTCGAAAAACGCCGCCTTGATGTCGTAGGTGTCATGCATGGAAACAACCTTTCGTAAACATTCCGTCTGGCCCAGTCTAGAAAAGCATAGGTCGGGTAACACGCTACGCGATAGCATAATCGTGCACGCATATGCGTCGAAAATAATCTTCCACCCAACAGCGCCAATGTTGGCCTTGAATACAGGCTATAACGAACGCCGATAGGAAATCCTTGCATTTCCGCCTTTTCCGCTGAATTCATCCCGTATGGTAGAGGACGTCACGTGATGTGGAAGCCACGTCACGAGCAGGATTCCATAAGAGAGAGGGACAGACATGACATCTTCGATTCAACAACCGAACGGGGCTCCGGAAGAACCGGTGCGTGTCAATCACACCGTTCGCAACATCATCATTGCCGCAATCGTGGTCGTTCTGGTGGCGGTGGGTGGATTCTTCGGCCTGCGTGTGGTGAACGGCTCCAAGACGGCCGATGCCAAGGGCACCGAATCCAATCCGGTGAAGATCGGCGTGGTGGGGGCCACCGACCCGCAGTGGGTGGAATTCCAGAAAAAGGCCAAAGAAGCCGGACTGTATGTCAAGATCGTTGATTTCCAGGACTATACGTCCGAAAATCCTGCGGTGGATTCCGGTGAGCTTGACCTCAACGAATTCCAGCACCTTCTGTATCTGGCGAACTACAACGTGCAGAACAACAAGGATCTGCAGCCGATCGGCGGTGTGGCCATCTACCCGCTGGGCATCTACTCCACCAAATACAAGGATGTCAAGGACATTCCCGATGGCTCCACCGTGCCGATTCCCAACGATGAAACCAATCAGGCACGTGCCATCGGCGTGCTGAAGGCCGCAGGTCTGGTCACGTTGAAGGGTGATTGGACGCCGTTCTCCACTCCGCAGGACATCGATGAGGCGAAGTCGAAGGTGAAAGTCACTCCGCTGAAGGCCGAGCAGGTCGCCAATTCCCTGAAGGACCCGCAGGTCGCCGCCGGTGTGATCAACAACGATTACGTTTCCGATGCCGGTCTGAAAGCCTCTGATGCCATCTATCAGGATGATGCCGAATCCGAGGAGGCACGTCCGTACATCAACATCTTCGCCACCCGCAAGGCCGATGTGAACAATGAGGTCTACAAGAAGGTCGTCGAGATCTTCCAGACCCAAGACGTGCTTGACAAGCTACAGGAGAATTCCGGCGGTACCGCGGTGTTCGCCGACAAGTTCAGCGCCTCTGACCTGCAGAGCTACCTGCAGAAGATCGAAAAGGAAGCCAAGGAAGTCAAGTGATTTCGTATGGGGAAGCTCCCTCGTGTCTCGAGGGGGCTTCCTCTCGTTATGATGAGATGCCGGTGGCACCTGAAACCGGTGCATACGCCGAGTCGTTCCCAACGAAAGTGACAGTATGACAGAACCCACTCCGATTATCGTCTTTGACCACGTGGTCAAAGAATTCAAACAGCGCGGCGGCAATGCCGCATCAGGCAGAGGCGCTACGGTCGCACGCGCGGTGGACGATGTAAGCCTGACCATCAACGAAGGCGACATCTTCGGCATCATCGGCTATTCCGGTGCCGGCAAGTCGACGCTGGTGCGATTGATCAATGCCTTGGAGAAGCCTACGTCGGGAACCGTCACCGTGCTTGACACCGAGGTATCCGCATTCAGCGAGGCCAAGTTGCGGCCGATCCGTCAGAAGATCGGCATGATCTTCCAACAGTTCAACCTGTTTTCCACCAAGACGGTGGCACAGAACATCGCCTACCCGTTGCAGCTTGATCATTGGCGTAAGGATTATCAGGACAGACGAGTCTCGCAACTGCTTGAATTCGTCGGCCTCAGCGAGCATGCGAACAAGTATCCGTCGCAACTGTCCGGAGGCCAGAAACAGCGTGTCGGCATCGCCAGGGCCCTGGCCACCAATCCGAAGATTCTGCTTGCGGATGAGGCGACAAGTGCGTTGGATCCCGAAACCACCATGGAGGTGCTGTCCCTGCTCAGGCGTGTCAACGAAGAATTGGGCGTAACCATCGTGCTGATCACTCACCAGATGAATGTCGTGCAGCAGATCGCCAATCGTGTGGCGGTCATGAGCTCCGGCAAAGTGGTGGAGCGAGGCGACGTGTATGACGTGTTCGCGGCGCCGCGCCAGAAAGTCACCAAAAGGTTCATCTCCACTGCGGTCAGTGGCATTCCCGAGAAATCCCGGGTGGAACGTCTGCATGCGCGATGTCCGGGGCACATCGTCACCGTGCTGATCCGTCAGCATGATGTGACCGACACCGTGGACGGCTCGGTCATCGGCGCTTCCGGGCAGAACATCTCCCAGCTGATTGCCGAACACGGCATACACAGTAGTCTGCAGTACGGCGGCATCGACACGGTGCGCGGCGTCGCCATCGGCGCCATCACATACGAATTTTCGGGTGACGGCGTTGACGCGTTCCTTGCCGAACTTGCACGGAACAGCGACATCATCGATTTCGGCACGGCGGATGACCAAGTGCCGTATGAGCAGGCTTTGGCCACAGCGGGACAGGAGTGACGGATATGACGCAAGAAGGTATCGTTCTGGCAAGTCGCAGCGATTGGAGCGTGCTGAGGCCGCTGCTGTTCGAGTCGATCGGGCAGACCCTTGAGATGGTGCTGATCACACTGGTGGTCGGCGGATTCCTCGGGCTGGTTCTCGGTGTGGTGTTGTATGGCACCAGGCCGGGCAATCTATTCGAAAACGCGGTACTCTACCGCATCCTGGATGTGATCGTGAATATCATTCGCCCGATTCCATTCATCATCTTCCTTGCGGCCATGCAGCCGCTGACCATCAAGGTGGTGGGCACGTCCATCGGCACGGTCGCGGCGATTTTCCCGATGATCATCATGTGCACGGTCGCTACGTCGCGTTTGGTCGAACAGAATCTCGTCCCAGTTGATCCAGGCGTCATCGAGGCGGCCCGTTCCATGGGCGCCTCGAAACCGACCATCGTACGTACCGTGCTGATTCCGGAAGCGTTGGCGCCGCTGATTCTCGCCTATGCGTTCCTGTTCATCGGCGTTCTTGACATGTCTGCGATGGCGGGCTACATCGGCGGTGGCGGCTTGGGCAATTTCGCCATCGCCTATGGCTACCAGAAATTCGACCAAACCGTCACATGGACCGCGGTCATCATTATGATTGTGCTTGTGCAGGTTGTGCAGGGCATCGCCAATTCCATCGCCAGGCACCTGCTGAAGCGTTGACGCCGTCTGTCGCGCGGAAGAAGACAAGGAGTTCGCGGGAAAATGACCGAACACATCGAAATCACGCCGGAACTGATAGCAATCCGACATCATCTGCACGCCCACCCCGAGCGCAGTTTCAAGGAGTATGAGACCAGTGCCTACATTGAGAAGCTGCTCCGGGCACATGACATCGAAATCCTGAACAATCCTCTGGAATCAGGCGTCGTCGCCCTGATACGCGGCGTCGAACCCGGTCCGCGCATCGCCCTGCGCGCCGATATCGACGGTCTGCCGATTCAGGAGGATACCGGCCTGCCGTTCGCATCCGTGAACGACGGCGTGATGCATGGATGCGGGCACGACCTGCATATGTCGTATCTTCTTGGCGCCGCATTCTGGCTCGCCAAGCATCGCAAGCAGATCAAGGGTTCCGTCAAACTGCTGTTTCAGCCTTCCGAAGAGACGGGAACCGGTGCCCGTGCCATGATTGACGCCGGACTGCTGAGCGATGTCTCGGCGGCCATCGGCGCGCATAACAATCCGAACTATGCGCCGGGACAGGTGGCCATCGGCCCCGAACCGATGATGGCGGGCTGCGTGAAATTCCACGTGACCCTGCACGCCACCGGAACACACGCCGGCTACCCGCACAAGGGCACCGGCCCGATCGAGGCGCTCGCCACGATGATTCTGGCATTGCAGACCATCGTGAGCCGCAACGTCTCGCCATTCCACCCGCTCGTACTGTCGATCACCGAACTGCACGGCGGCCACGTGTGGAACGTGGTGCCCGATAAGGCCAGCTTCCAAGGTACCGTACGATACTTCCACAAGTCCGATGGCGAGATGGTCGGCCGTCGTTTCGCGGAACAGGTCAACGCCATCGCGGCAGGGTACGGTATCACCGCCGACATCGATTGGGATGATTTCCAGGATCCTCTTGTTTCCGACGAAGGGCTGTCCAAGGCCGTTGCGGACGATGTGCGCGAATACGCCCAACTCGAGCCGATCCGTCCTTCGATGGCGGGGGAGGATTTCTGCGAATACGGCAAGGTCACGCTGCCGGTATTCGCCTTCATCGGATCCAACGGCGAAGCGGGATGCCCGGATTGGCACAGTCCGAACTTCGTGGGTCTCGACGAATCGTTGCAGGCCGGTGTGGAATTCTATGCCAACGCGGCGCTTACCGTGTTGAACGAGCTCGCATGATGACGAGCTGGGTGAAATGGTGCGGACGAACGGCGCGCATGTGGTTTTTCATGCCATATGCGCGCCGTTCGCGTGGACGATACGCACAGCGCAATAGACTAGGCAAGTATGACTGACATTCGTTTCGCCCTCGCTCAAATCGACACCTGCGTAGGAGACCTTGACGCCAACGCCGACAAGGTCATGCACTACGCGCATCTGGCCGCAGCGCAGCGCGCCAAGGTGGTCGTGTTCCCGGAAATGACCCTGACCGGCTATCCGATCGAGGATCTGGCCCTCCGCGGCACCTTCCGCAAGGCCGCATGGGACAAAGCCAACTGGCTTGCCACCGAACTCGCCGCAGACGGGCTCGATGACCTGTTCGTGGTGGTCGGCACCGTGGGCACCGACCGTGAGAACTCCAAACCACGCAACCGACTCGTCGTACTGCACGATGGCGTGGTCTGGGCCGGCTATGACAAACACTTCCTGCCCAACTACGGTGTATTCGACGAATTCCGCATCTTCAGCCCGGGCAACAAGTCCATGGTGCTCGACGTGGACGGTGCGCGTATCGGCGTGGCCATCTGCGAGGATATCTGGCAGGATGGCGGCCCGGTCGCCGAACTCGCCAAACAGGACATCGACCTGTTGCTGACCATGAACGGTTCGCCGTATGAGGAGGGCAAAACCGACACTCGCTTCGACTTGGCGGTGCGGCGTGCGGCCGAGGTAAACGCGCCGATGATCTACCTCAACCAGGTCGGAGGACAGGACGATCTCGTGTTCGATGGCGGCAGCTTCACCGTCGATGCCGACGGCACGTTGCTGCAGCGCTCGCCTATGTTCATGGAGGACCTGGCGCTCTTCGACCTCGATACCACCGCCGAACGCCAGAGCGTTGGCGTCATCGCGGACAAACCCGATCCCGACGAAGAGGTGTACACTGCGTGCGTATTGGGATTGAAGGACTACATGGCCAAGAACCATTTCAAGGGTGTGTGCCTCGGTCTGTCCGGCGGCATCGACTCCGCTCTGGTGGCGGCCATGGCGGCCGACGCGGTCGGCGGCAACAACGTGTACGGCATTTCCATGCCGAGCATGTACTCATCCGATGGTTCCAAGGACGATGCGGCCGATCTGGCGAACAACATCGGCGCGCATTACGACATCCAGCCCATCGAACCGCTGTTCGTGGCCTATCAGAAGCAGCTTGATCTGGAAGGCGTGGCGGCTGAAAACCTGCAGGCCCGCATCCGTGGCGTGATCGTGATGGCCTATTCGAATTCCAAGGGTCTGCTTGCGGTGGCCACCGGGAACAAATCTGAACTCGCCTGCGGCTATTCCACGATCTACGGTGATGCGGTCGGCGGCTATGCCCCGATCAAGGATCTGCTCAAGACGCGCGTCTGGGAGATTTCCCGTTGGCGTAACAAGGCGGCCGCCGCAGGCATGGGTATCGGCGGGCTGCATATCGTCGGTAATGAATCCGGTTCGGCTGGCGTTCCGTTGCCCGACGGCGTGATGATTCCCGTCAATTCGATCGAGAAGGCGCCGAGCGCCGAACTGCGCCCAGGTCAGAAGGATTCCGATTCGCTTCCTGAATATGCGTTGCTCGATCAGGTGCTCGCCATGTACATCGAGCATGCGCACGGTCGCGCCGACCTGCTGGCCGATGGCTTCGACGAAGCCACCGTCGACACGGTGATGCGCTTGGTGGACCGTGCCGAATGGAAGCGTCGCCAGTATCCGTTGGGGCCGAAGGTCACCGCACTCGCATTCGGACGCGATCGCCGGTTGCCAATCACCAACGCCTTCCGTGAGTAGACGGCAAAGCGAGTCAAGGAGTATGGATATGGAAAAGCAGTGGTACTTTAACACGGTGACCGAGCAGCCTGAGCTGGGCATGGTCTCTCCGGCCAGCCATCGCATGGGCCCATACAAAACCCGTGAGGATGCGCTTGACGCATGGAAGATCGTGCAGGAGCGCAATCTCAAATGGGAAGAGCAGGACCGCGAATGGAAGCGCTGGTCGGAGGATTCGAAGGATTCCACTGACGACCGGCCCGATTCGGTCTGATCCGATTCGTCCAGTCCTGCCCCGTTCAGCGTAGACAACGGCTGTTGTGCCTACGCAGAAGAAATGCCAGCGCCAGAATGGTGTGATCGTTGAGATTGCGCGGATTGTAACCGGTGATGGCGGCGATGCGGTTCAGATGGTTCTGCATCGTGTTTTTGTGGAGGAACAGCTCCTTGGCGGCGGCGCTAATGCTGCCGTTATGCCGTGTGTAGGCATCGAACGTAATCTCGTATGCGTCGATCACGCCATCGTCCAGCCCGCCGAACACCAATCGCGTTAGCGCCTGCGCCTGTTCCGGAGGAATTACGGGAACTATGAGCCCCAAGTCGAGGTCCTCGTATCGGGTGAAAGTCGAGAGACTCGTGTTTTCGTCATCGCAATGTTGAAGCTCCGTTGATGCGATCCGTGTACGGGGCGAGGCATTATCACGTTCATCGGATGCCGGCAGTGGCGAAGCATGGGCCGTGATGCCCCAGCGCAGCGCGGCCACGGCCTGATCGTAGCTACGCCGACAATCATGCATGGTGGATGCCCTGCCGCCGACACCACAGTGCGTGGCATGCCCGGTGAACGACGAAATCAGCGATTCCGTGGCTCGGATGGTGGATTCGGCGGTCTCGTCATCGGAACCGACGATAACTAGCAGACATTCCTGCGGAGTCAGCGTGGCCAATACGTCAGGACGGCCCTCGACCTGCCGATCCAATGCGGAGACGATTCGTTCCTGATACGTCAGCAGGTCGTGAGGGTTAACGCCGCGTATCGATGCGATCATGCACGGCAGATCAAGATCGATGCCCAACATGGCCGCGAGACGTTCGTTGTCCGCAACATTCCCGCTGCCGTAGGCCAATGCCGTGATCAGCGAATCACGCATGGTCCGTCGATTGAACCGGGCCAACTGGTCGAGATGCTCGCGGATCAGTATCTCGGTCATTTTCTGCAATACGGTGCCGAAAGGTTCAACCTCATCGCGCTCGCCGGTAATGCCGATCACCGCTACCGGCTCGCCGTCGAACTGCACCGGCACGTTGATGCCGTTCCGGGCGCCGGCGAATCGATGCTCGTCATCCACGCACACGGTTTGCTTGCTGGCGATGGCCAGTCGCGCACCGTCATGCCCGGAACCGATGCGTGTGGGGTCGGTGCTGGCGATGATGATGCCGCTGGTATTGAAGAAGTTGATTTCGTGGCGCAGCGCATCCTTGAGATGCGTCACGATGTCGGTGGCGATATTCGGATCGATTTCCATACACAAATAGTACACGTACCATTTCTTTCGGTAGAACAGGGGGAATGTTCCTGGGGCAAGGCACATGGTTTTGCATGGGTGCCCGACGGATAATGAATGCAGCGAAAAGATTTCGTATCCATCGTTACGAAAGGTGTCAAAGTGGACATTTCATTGCATTGGTGGGCGGCGCTACTTGGTTTGGCGCTCGCCATCGGTCTGATTCTGCGTAAGCTCAACACCACCTACGCGCTGATGCTCGGTGCCGTGGTCGGATGTGTCATCGGCGGTGCCACACTGTCGCAGACCGTTGACATCGTAGTCTCTGGAACACAAAGCGTGATGGGCACGGTGGTGCGTGTACTTGCTGCGGGCGTGTTGGCCGGGGTGATGATGGAATCCGGTGCGGCCAATCGCATCGCCCAGACCATCGTGGTCACCTTCGGTGAGAAACTTGCGATTTTCGCGTTGGCGCTCGCCACGATGGTCATCTGTGCCGTGGGTGTGTTCATTCCCGTGGCGGTGCTGATCGTCGCGCCCATCGCCATTGAAGTCGGCTCGAAGATGCACGTGTCCAAATTGGCGCTGCTTGTGGCGCTCTCCGGTGGCGGCAAGGCCGGCAACATCATCTCCCCGAATCCTAACACCATCGCTGCGGCTTCCGGCTTCGACATCCAGCCTTCCGCAGTGATGGTCTCCAGCTTCATTCCGGCGTTGTTCGGCCTGGGCATGGCGATGTTGCTGGCTACGCTGGTACAGCATCGTGGCCAGGTCGTTACCATGGACGATCTGAACGGCGGTGAGAACGCAAGCGCGAAGAGCGGTGGCAAGGCCTCTCGCGAATTGCCCTCCATCGGCAGGGCCATGGTCGCGCCCGCAATCGCCGTCGTGCTACTGCTCATCAATCCGCTGGGTTCGGTGCTGGGCATCAAGGCGCTCACCATGTTCCAGGTCGACGCGATGTACATTCTCCCGTTTGCGGCCATCGTGGGACTGCTGGCCATGGGGCAGGGGCGGCGCATCCTCGATTACACCAAAGCCGGCATTGCACGCATGATCGATGTGGTCATGATTCTGATCGGCGCTGGCGCTCTCGGTGGTCTTATCACCAGCTCCGACCTTCCCGACCAGATCGTGCGCTTGATTACCGCCGCCGGTGTACCCGGCGCCCTGCTCGCACCGATCGCCGGCATCCTGATGGCCGCCGCCACCGCATCCACCTCTACCGGTGTGATTCTCGGCGCGAGCTCCTTCGGTGAGACGATTCTCGCCTTCGGCACTACGCCGGTGGCCGCCGCGGTCACCATGCAGGCCGGTGCCACGGTGATTGACGCGTTGCCGCACGGCAACTACTTCCACGTCTCCGCCAAATCAATGAACATGTCCATCGGCGAAAGACTGGGCGTGCTGCCCTTCGAAGCCTTGGTCGGCCTGACCATGACGGTTGTGGCCGTGGCACTGAACATCGTGTTCTAACGCTTGTCCGATAACCTAATCATTCATATTCCTCCCCGAAAGGATTCCCATGAAAATCGTCATCGCCCCGGACTCATTCAAGGGCTCCCTTACCGCGCGAGAAGCGGCGCAATCCATCGAATCCGGCATTCTCAGGGTGCTGCCCGAAGCCGAATGCGTCAGCATCCCCATGGCGGATGGCGGCGAAGGCACCGTTCAATCGCTGGTGGATGCCACCGGCGGGCGCATCATGCGCGTATTGGTCACCGATCCTCTCGGTCATCCGACGAATGCGGAATACGGCATTCTCGGTGACGGCCGCACTGCGGTCATCGAAATGGCCGCGGCAAGCGGCATCCAATACATCGACGAGACCACGCGCAATCCGCTGATCGCCACCACCTACGGCACTGGTGAACTGATCAAGGATGCGCTGGAGCAGGGCGTAAGCGACATCATCGTGGGACTGGGAGGTTCGGCTACGAACGATGGCGGGGCGGGCATGGCACAGGCACTGGGCGTACGGCTGCTGGACGACAACGGCGCGCCATTGCCGTTTGGCGGTGCGGCGCTGGCCGAACTCTCTGAAGTGGATGTCTCCGGTCTTGATCCAAGGCTTGCCGACGTGCGCATCCGTCTGGCTTCGGACGTGACCAATCCGTTGACTGGCGTGCGCGGTGCATCGGCCGTGTTCGGCCCTCAGAAAGGTGCGACTCCCGACATGGTCGAGCGGTTGGACGACGCGCTGGCCCATTATGCTGCGGTGATCCGCAAGCAGCTGGGTCGCGAGGTGGAGACCGTGCCGGGTGCGGGTGCGGCCGGTGGCCTTGGCGCGGGATTCCTGGCCTTCACCGAAGCAAGCATGAGATCCGGCGTTGACCTGATGATCGAGGCGACCGGATTGGCGGGGCTGGCCGCAGGGGCGGACTATTGCTTCACCGGCGAAGGAGGCATCGACTTTCAGACGCAATACGGCAAAACGCCGATGGGTGTGGCCCGCGCGGTCAAGCAGGCGTCGCCGGATTGCACGGTGGTGGCGCTGGCCGGCAGCATCGGGGAAGGTATCGATCAGCTGTATGACCTGGGCATCGACGCGATTTTCGGCATCATGCCAGGCGTCTCCACCATGCGCGACGCCGTCGACCATGCGGCGGACAACCTGGCCCGTACCGCCGAAAACGTGGCCCGTCTGCTGGCCCGCAATCTGTGATTTTCCAAGTAAGCGAAGTTCATGGAACATGCAACGGATCCTCTGGAGCGCGGATGGAGTGGCTTTCATCCGTCCGCCTTGCAGGAGGCATTGGAAACACTTGGCATTGAGCAACACCTTGGATATGTGAAATAAATCACTTTTATTCGGCTTGAATATCAGCCAGTTCTCAGGTGAGGACCGATAGAATTTTGAATTAGCGACGACGTAACGATGCGTCGCCAACCCTACACCCAGAAGGAGTGGAAATGGCAGCAGTTGATGCAACGGCGGTCTCCCAGGAGGAGCTTGAGGCCAAGGCCTGGGACGGCTTCACCGAGGGCAACTGGCAGAAGGACATCGATGTTCGTGACTTCATCCAGAAGAACTACACGCCGTACGAGGGTGACGAGTCCTTCCTGGCCGACGCCACCGACAAGACCAAGCATCTGTGGAAGTATCTTGACGATAACTATCTGGCCGTAGAGCGCAAGCAGCGCGTCTATGACGTGGATACCCATACCCCGGCAGGCATTGATTCCTTCCCGGCCGGATACATCGACTCCCCGGAAGTCGACAATGTGGTTGTCGGCGTGCAGACCGATGTGCCGTGCAAGCGCGCCATGATGCCGAACGGCGGCTGGCGCATGGTTGAACAGGCCATTCGTGAGGCCGGCAAGGAGCCGGATCCGGAGATCAAGAAGATCTTCACCAAGTACCGCAAGACCCATAATGACGGTGTCTTCGGCGTGTACACCAAGCAGATCAAGGTCGCTCGTCACAACAAGATCCTCACCGGTCTGCCGGATGCCTACGGCCGTGGCCGTATCATCGGCGATTACCGCCGCGTGGCCCTGTATGGCGTGAACACCCTGATCAAGTTCAAGCAGCGCGACAAGGATTCCGTGCCGTATCGCAACGACTTCACCGAGCCGGAGATCGAGCACTGGATTCGCTTCCGTGAAGAGCACGACGAACAGATCAAGGCCCTGAAGCAGCTGATCAACCTCGGCAAGGAGTATGGCCTCGACCTGAGCCGCCCGGCACAGACCGCCCAGGAGGCCGTGCAGTGGACCTACATGGGTTACCTCGCCTCCGTCAAGAGCCAGGACGGCGCCGCAATGTCGTTCGGCCGCGTATCCACCTTCTTCGATGTATACTTCGAGCGCGATCTGAAGGCCGGCAAGATTACCGAGGTCGACGCTCAGGAGATCATCGACAACCTGGTCATGAAGCTGCGTATCGTGCGCTTCCTGCGTACCCAGGACTATGATGCGATCTTCTCCGGCGATCCGTACTGGGCGACTTGGTCCGATGCGGGCTTCGGCGACGACGGCCGCACCCTGGTCACCAAGACCTCGTTCCGTCTGCTCAACACCCTGACCCTTGAGCACCTTGGACCTGGCCCGGAGCCGAACATCACCATCTTCTGGGATCCGAAGCTGCCGGAAGCCTACAAGCGCTTCTGCGCCAAGATCTCCATCGACACCTCGGCAATCCAGTACGAGTCCGATAAGGAAATCCGCGGCCACTGGGGCGATGACGCCGCAATCGCATGCTGCGTCTCCCCGATGCGCGTAGGCAAGCAGATGCAGTTCTTCGCGGCTCGCGTGAACTCCGCCAAGGCCCTGCTGTACGCCATCAACGGCGGCCGCGACGAGATGACCGGCATGCAGGTCATCGACAAGGGCGTGATCGAACCGATCGCTCCGGAAGCCGACGGCACCCTGGACTACGAGAAGGTCAAGGCCAACTACGAGAAGGCTCTGGAATGGCTGTCCGAGACCTATGTGATGGCTCTGAACATCATCCATTACATGCACGATAAGTATGCATACGAGTCCATCGAGATGGCTCTGCACGACAAGGAGGTGTACCGCACCCTGGGTTGCGGCATGTCCGGCCTGTCGATCGCAGCCGACTCCCTGTCCGCTTGCAAGTACGCCAAGGTCTACCCAATCTACAACAAGGATGCCAAGACCACCCCGGGTCACGAGGACGAATACGTCGAAGGCGCCGATGACGATCTGATCGTCGGATACCGTACCGAAGGCGAGTTCCCGCTGTACGGCAACGACGATGACCGTGCCGACGACATCGCCAAGTGGGTCGTCTCCACCGTCATGGGCCAGGTCAAGCGCCTGCCGGTGTACCGTGGTGCCGTCCCGACCCAGTCCATCCTGACCATCACCTCCAACGTGGAGTACGGCAAGGCCACCGGCGCCTTCCCGTCCGGTCACAAGAAGGGCACCCCGTACGCTCCGGGCGCCAACCCAGAGAACGGCATGGATTCCCACGGCATGCTGCCGTCCATGTTCTCCGTCGGCAAGATCGACTACAACGACGCTCTTGACGGCATCTCGCTGACCAACACCATCACCCCTGATGGTCTGGGCCGCGACGAGGACGAACGTATCGGCAACCTCGTAGGCATCCTTGACGCCGGCAACGGCCACGGCCTGTACCACGCCAACATCAACGTGCTGCGCAAGGAGCAGCTCGAGGATGCCGTCGAGCACCCGGAGAAGTACCCGCACCTGACCGTGCGTGTCTCCGGCTACGCGGTGAACTTCGTCAAGCTCACCAAGGAGCAGCAGCTCGACGTGATCTCCCGTACGTTCCACCAGGGCGCCGTCGTCGACTAGGACGGATGAGCGCCGCGTGAAGCGGTAATACGGCAAGGGGCGGTGCTTGAAAGGCTTCGCCCCTTGCGTTTTGTTTCCCGGATAGGGGGACCTCGGAATAAATGAAAGGGACATCGATGTCTGAGATCGCACAGTTCCGCACCACCACCAGGCACATGCTCAAAGGCTCGAAAGCCTACGCCAGCCAGACGCTGATGGGAGGCCTGTCCGGCTTCGAATCGCCGATCGGCATGGATCGACGGGACCGCATCAATGCGCTGAAAAGCGGTGACATCGGTTTCGTGCATTCCTGGGACATCAACACGTCCGTCGACGGGCCAGGTACACGCATGACGGTGTTCATGAGTGGCTGTCCGCTGCGTTGCCAGTACTGCCAGAATCCCGACACCTGGAAGATGCGCGACGGCAAGCCCGTCTACCTGGAAGCGATGATCAAAAAGATCGACCGCTATGCCGACCTGTTCAAGGCCACCGGTGGCGGCATCACCTTCTCGGGGGGCGAGTCGATGATGCAACCGGCATTCGTGTCCCGCGTGTTCCGAGCGTCCAAGGAAATGGGCGTGCACACCTGCCTCGACACTTCCGGCTTCCTCAACAGAAACTATACGGACGAAATGATCGATGATATCGACCTGTGTCTGCTTGACGTGAAGTCCGGTGATGAGGAAACCTACCGTATCGTGACCGGGGGAGTGCTGCAGCCCACCATCGATTTCGGACAGCGCCTCGCCAAGGCGGGCAAGAAGATCTGGATACGGTTCGTGCTTGTGCCGGATCTCACCTCCGCGGAGGAGAACGTCGAGAACGTGGCGAGGATCTGCGAAACGTTCGGCGATGCGGTGGAGCATATCGATGTGCTTCCATTCCACCAGCTCGGCCGCCCGAAGTGGCATGAGCTGCGCATCCCGTACCCGTTGGAAGATCAGAAGGGTCCGTCGGCGGCCATGAAGCAGCGTGTCATGGACCAGTTCCGCTCCCATGGATTCGTCGTATATTAAGGTCTTGCCCGGGGTTTCGCAGGCGGAAGTCGTCGGCGAAACCGACTCGGAACGGTGGGGATTGCAAATCTTCACATTCGACGCGAAGTGAAATACCCCGAAATACCATGAATCGCATGATGTCTGCCTTAGCCTTGAATCATGGCGGACATTTATGCTTTCCCTTTGGGCACGCCCACTGCAGCGCGTGCCGACAACAGGGAAAACCATGCCGCCGACATGCCGATGAACAGACCTCTCGGCGTGCCCGATGTCGTGTGGGATGCCGTTCTTTCCGTGCGCAATATGCGGCGAGTGAACGGCGTGGCCTATCGTGAGATTCCGATACCTTGCGCCATGGCCGATTTTGGCGTCGGCGTGGCATTGGAGAGCAGCTCGTATCGCGACGAAAAATCCTATTTCCGCAATGATTGCGCCATGGCCGGGAACCGTTGCGCGACGGCGGACGGCTGGATCATGGTGCTGTATTCGCACGATTGCCTTGACGATTGGCATTCCCATTGGCGTTGCGTCGCGTTTGCGTCTTTGCCATTGCCCAATGAGCGGGAGGATTGCCTCACGCCGTCGATGTATTGGGATTCCATGCTCGAACATCTGGACGAAGCCGGTGCGGAGAATGTTTCCGGCACCGTCACGGTTACCAGGAACACCACCTTCGGATCGATGAGCGGTGTGCCGTCCATGGGCTGCGAACTTCGTGTGTCTTGGACTCCATTAGACTATGCCGATGGGGGTCTTGATGCCGGCGCTCAGGTTGAATCGTGGGCCTGGTTCCTCCGAACCATGACGTAATCCGAGGAAGGTGTTCCCGTTGATTGACGAGCCGAGGCTGCAGTCCGAGCCGCGTGAGGGCGTACCCGATGTGATTGATACGTTGCCGGCCTTCCGCGATTACTGCGATCTTCTGGCGGCCGGAACAGGCTCTTTGGCCGCTGACGCGGAACGTGCCTCCGGATACCGTTACGGGCATGAGGATTGGTTGGTGCAGTTCAAGCGTACCGGTGCGGGCATCGGCCTGCTCGATCCGCAGGCATTGGCGCAAGCGGGGGCCGACTGGAACGATTTCAATCGCGCCGTAGGCGACGCCACGTGGATTCTGCATGATTCCCTGCAGGACCTTCCAGGATTCGCGGACCTCGGCATGGAGCCGCATCATCTGTTCGACACGGAGATCGCGGCGCGTCTGCTTGGCATGCACCGTTTTGGCTTGGCGGCAGTTACCGAACATTTTCTGGGATTGACATTGGCGAAGGAACATTCCGCAGCCGACTGGTCGTACCGGCCGTTGCCACGCGACTGGCGCAATTACGCCGCCTTGGATGTGGAATTGCTGATCGAGCTCGAACAGCGTATGCGAACCGAATTGAAGAGGCAGGGCAAAAGGGATTGGGCCGAAGAGGAGTTTGCATACGCGCTGCACGAGGGGATGGGGCCGCGCAAGGAACATCCGGTACCGTGGCTGCGCATCTCCCGCATCACGGAAATCGCCAAGGACCGGCAGGCGCTTGCCGTGGCGAAGGCCCTATGGGAGAAACGCGACGAATTGGCCCGGCGTTTCGATATCGCTCCGGCTCTGCTGCTGTCCGATTTCTCAATCATTGAGGCGGCGAAACGTAAGCCTCACAATGCGGCGCAGTTCCGTGCCATCCGTTCCATCAACGAACGTGTGCGCATTCAGTCCGACGCCGCGCAGGAGAAGATGTTCGAACGGTATGCCCCCATCCAGCGTAAGGTGAAGCCGAGTCTTTGGAAGTCGGTCATCCAGCAGGCGCTCGACATGCCGAGAAGCGAATGGCCGACCATGCCGAGCTCGCAACCGAACAACGACGAATCGCAGACGCACGCACCGCGATCGATACGGTATTGGAAAGATCGTTATCCGGAGCGATTGCGCACGCTGGAGAAGGCACGCAAAGTGGTGCAGCAGATCGCGGTCGATACGCGTACGCCCGCGGAGATCATCATCAAACCGCAGTACTTGCGCAATCTATGCTGGACGGACGAACCACAAAAGCGCGACGTTGCCGGATTCCTTAAGGAGCAGGGCGCGCGCGATTGGCAGGTGTCGCTTATCGCAGAGTCCGTAAGTCGCGCTATCATGTAGAGGTTGCCTAACGGCAGAACTGTTGAAGAACCGTATTTTTCAGGAGCGCAAGCGTGAAAATCAGCGTCAGGAATCTTGAGCCGACCAAGGTGAAGCTCACCGTCACCGTCGATCCGGAGGAGTTCAACCCGTATCTCGACGAGGCTCGCAAGGAAATCGCCAAGCAGGTCAACGTGCCTGGCTTCCGTAAGGGTCACGTGCCCGGCAAGATCATCGATCAGCGCATCGGCTTTGGTGCCGTCGCTGGCGAAGCCGTGAACAATGGCGTGCCGGAGCTGTATTCCAAGGCTCTCGAAACCAAGAAGATCCACCCGATGGCCCAGCCGGAGATCGACGTTCAGGAAGTTCCGGAATCCGCCAAGGATGAGACCAAGCTGAAGTTCGTGGCCACCGTCGAGCGTCGCCCGGACATCGAGCTGCCGGAAGTGGACGGCATGGAGATCGAGGTCGAGAAGGCCGAAATCACCGATGAAGACATCAACAACCGTCTGGAAGCCCTGCGTCAGCGCTTCGGCACCCTCGTGGGTGTGGATCGCCCGGCCGCCAAGGGTGACTATGCCAACATCGACCTGAACGCCGAAATCGACGGCGAATCCGTCGATTCCCAGGAGGGCGTGAGCTACGAGCTCGGCTCCGGCACCATGCTCGACGGTCTGGACGAGGCTCTCGAAGGCCTGTCCGCCGGCGAGGAGACCACCTTCGAAGGCACCCTCGAAGCAGGCGAGCACGAGGGCGAAAAGGCCCAGATCAAGGTCAAGGTCAACTCCGTCAAGACCGAGGAGCTCCCGGAACTCGACGACGATTTCGCATCCGAAGCCTCCGAGTTCGACACCCTTGACGAGCTGAAGGAAGACCTCAAGAAGGCCGCCTCCCAGGATGCCGAAGGCCGTCAGGCCACCGCCGCCCGCGATGCCTTCATCGCCAAGCTCGAAGAGGGTCTGGAGATTCCGGTGCCGAAGGGCGTCAAGGCCGAAATGGTCGAGCAGCAGCTCAAGAACGTGACCGCCGACCCGGACAAGGCCACCAAGGAGCAGAAGGCCGAAGCCGAAGAGACCGTCGAGAAGGAACTGCGCGACCAGATGGTGCTCGACGTGCTCGCTGAGAAGATGGACGTCAAGGTCTCCCAGGCCGACGTGTTCAACTTCCTCGCCTCCATCGCCCAGCAGTACGGTATGGATCCGAACGCTTTCATCCAGGCTATCATGCGTAATGGCCAGCTCGGCTCCGCCGTGCAGGAAGTCGGCCGTTCCAAGGGCCTGCTTGCCGGCATGCGTGCCGTGACCTTCAAGTCCGACGGTGAAACCCTCGACCTGAGCGCCTTCCTCGGCGAAGCAGCTGAGGACGAAGAGGCCGAAAGCGTCGAGGCCGCTTCCGCTGCCGCCGCCGTGGCCGACGAACTCGCCGCCGACAAGGATGCCGAGTGAGTCTGATTCACTGAATCAAGCATTGTGAAAGGCTGGAATCCGAATGGGTTCCAGCCTTTTTCCTATACTTACGTACGTGAATTCCAAAGGATATGCGGTCGTTGACTTCGAGACCACCGGACTGAATCCGGCACGCGGCGATAGAGCCATAGAAATAGGCCTGGTGCACGTGGCACCGGACGGCACTCTTGAAGACGAGCATGAGACGCTGATTCGCGTGCATCGTGACATTGGCGCGCAGTGGATTCACCACATCAGCGCCGTCGAACTCATTCATGCGCCGGAATTCGAAGGCATCGCGCGCGAACTACGTGACCTGCTTGCGGGGCGTGTATTCGTGGCACATAATGTGGCGTTCGACTCGAAATTCCTATTGTCGGAATATCGGCGTTTGGGTGCCGATATTCCTGTGAACTCGCATACCATGCTGTGCACCATGAAACTGTCGCGATCCTTGATCGGTGTCGGCAGTCTTGCCGATTGTTGCCGTGAATTCGGCATCGACAACGAGGACGCGCACAGTGCCTTGAGTGACGCGCACGCCACGGCGTTGTTGCTTGGCAGACTTATGGACGCCGATCCGGAATGGAGTGGCTGGCGACGCCGACTGGATGCCGCCGAAGAGGCAGGGGAGCACTGGCCGGAACTCAAGTCTCTTGAACGACGGGAATGGTTGCCTCGCCGTAGTCACGTCGAAAACAATCTGCAATGCATGATCGGCGGCGCATCGGCAATCGGTGCCGACGATGCGACCGGTTTCAATCCGCCGTTGCCGAAGGATTTTCGCCTGCACGTAGGCGACAAAATCGTGCTCACCGGATCGATGCGTCAGCGGCGATCCGACTGGGAGGCCGAGCTGGAGAGCATGGGGCTTGAAGTCAGACCATCCGTCACCAAACAGGTGAGGCTCGTGGTCGCCGCCGACCCCTATTCCGAATCGACCAAAGCGCGCAAGGCCCGCGATTACGGCATTCCGATCGTGGCGGAACATTGGCTGGAGCAGGCCATGGTGAACGGCATCGACTACTGATGACGCGCCGTCACGCTTTTTCGGCATCCGGCATGACCCGCCTCTGAGCAAGGCCTTAATTCAGCGTGCTACAGCAGGAATTTGATTTCGGCGAAGAACTCGCGGACCATGTTGTTGACGAGCATGTCCGGCGGAGAACCGGCGGCAATGCCTTGCGCATCGTCAAGACCGTTCTTCCGTGCAATCTGCAGTGCCCGGAATACGTGGAAGTCGTTGGTGATGATGCCCACTGAAGCGTTTTCGTCGGCAATCAGCTTTTTGCTGTTGATGATGTTCTCTTCGGTGGTCTTCGACTTGGATTCCTCCACGATACGGGATTCGGCAATGCCGTTCGTCTTGAGATAGTCGGCCATGCCTTGGGCTTCCGGGAACGGTTCGTTCGATCCCTGCCCGCCGGAAACAATGCAGATGGTCTTCGGATTGTCGTTCAGATATTCGATTGCCTTGTCAAGTCGGAACTTCAGTACGCGGCTCGGTCTGGCCCTATGCACTTGCGCACCGAGTACGATCACATAATCCAGACCGGGTTTGCCCTGCGCACTCATTTTGCTGACTATGCAGCCTTCGACCGTTCCGAACGCCACCACCGCGATGCAGATGAGCGCCACGAGAATGCCACGGATCAGACGGGGCATCGCGTCCCACCAGTGGAACAGGAAACCGCCCCCGAGCGCTTCGAACAACACCGCGAACACGACCCAGACCATCCAGAAGTTGGTGCCGGAATGCGTTTTGAATACAGCCCATGCATAGCAGACGCATGCGAAAGCCAACACCATGCACACACCAAACACCACTTGTCTTGCAACCGTTCCCATAATGCCTCTCTCGCGGTATCTCTGGCGGACTTGACTTCAGCATACTCATCCGGACCCGTACGAAGACCTGATGATTCGCGGGCCATACGAACCATTCGCAAATGCCTTCCGGGAGAGGCTTGGCTTCACGGTTCGCGAGGATTTGGTGTACCGGAACAAGGCCTTGACGCGAATGGGACGAATCGATACGTGATTTCGTGCCTGCAGATCGCTCTCAGACGGGCCGAACGCCACGTGGATGCGGATGGGAAGCCGAAGACGTTCTTCCTTTACGAAGGCGGGCTCTTATGAAACGTTCAGATTCGCGGCTTAGGCTACAAGACGTTGGCGGACGATGATGTCCGTATGAACAATTCAAGGATTGCGAGGTTGCAATGGTCAGGGATATACGAACAATCGCCTGCAACTCGCCGTACTGCGCGAAGCGTTCAACATCATGAACGAAGGCATCGCCGACGCGGAAACCATCGATACCGTGGTGAAATACAGTCTCGGCCGCCGCTGGAATCTGGTCGGACCGGTCGCCAGCGCCGACCTGGGCGGATTGGATACGTTCTACAACGTCAGCACCTATCTGCTCAAAGACATGGACAACGGCACCGAGCCGAGCCCGTTGCTGGAAGCCAAGGTGCAGGCTGGCGATCTGGGGGCCAAAACCGGTCGGGGCTTCTACGAGTGGACCGGCGAGACCGGGCAGGCGGTCATTCGCCAACGTGATGAGAACCTGATTCGCCAGCTTGTCGAAGACGCCCGCGAAGAGGCATAGGAGTCCGGTAATCAGAAACGTATGGTGCCCTCGGATACGTTCGAGGGCACCATACCGATTTACTTTCCTGAAAGCCAATCTTCCCTTGTCATCAGGCTCACATTGCCTGTCCTTTTTTCGTGCATCAGCGGAACATCCACATCCTGCGTTTTCCACTGGTACTTGAATCCGCATTTTTCCTGGACGCGCTTGGATTTGATGTTGCCTTCGTAGTAGCCGATCCACACTTTGCGCATGCCGCAGTCCTCGAAGGCATGGCGGAGCATTTCCTTCACGGCTTCCGGCATGATGCCCCGTCCCCAGAAGGGTTTCCCAAGCCAGTAGCCCATCTCGCATTCATCATCCTGGTCGGTCATATCGGTATGGCCATTCAGCTTCAGCTCGATTGCGCCGATGGCTTTGCCGTCTTCTTTCAGACAGACGGCATAAGCCTCTTTGCCGTTAAGAACATTCCTGATCACGTCCCGGCTCTCGTCTAGACACTGATGTGCGGGCCATCCGGCGATCGGTCCCACATCGGGATCGCTGGCGTATGTATATAGGTCCTCCGCATCGCTTTCTTCCCATCGGCGCAGAATGAGTCTGTCGGTTTCAAGTGGCATGCTTCGCTCTCATTTCTTCTTTTCGTGGCAGGAAGCTCCTCGTGCGTTGCTTCCGGCAAAATTCCCCCGGGAACCCCTTATTTATCCTACCGCATCCAGCGTAGCCGGCCATCTGAAGTCATGCTGCAGGTGAGGGCGGCCGTTGACCGATCGACTGTCGTTCATACACGAATCTGAATCAGGGAGGTCCTGGAACATATCAGGATTTCAAGACTTCCTTGCGTGTTGAACGGTGCAAAGATCAGCTCCAAAGATAATATTAGGGGGTATAAGATATTCGCACGCGTGCAGTTTATACATTTCATGTGATATCGAATAGAAGCAGTGTAAATGCAAAAAAGTACTTTAGGAGTTAAGTGATGTGGCAGAAGAAAATGGAATTGCCAACATGACTTTGGACAAAATTAATGCTGAAATGAGTGCGGTCAGAAGAATAATTTAGGCGAGGTGCGACCTGTGAGAAGAGAAATGCAATGCAATTGGTCTGAAACGCATCCTGTTGCGCATGCGTTGGTTGTAGCGGCTGCTGCCATGGCATTGGCGGGAATAGTCGAAACGTTCATTGAAGCTATCGCTGGTGGAGTCGCGGCCATGGTTGTTTATGGTTCAGTGGATCGCGCATATATGGGAGATATGGGACTAATTTCCACAGTGATTACGATGGTGTCCCACATAGTCGTTCTGTTGTTGTATTGGTTCATATTCAGAAAAGATTTGCAGGGTTTCTTCAATGCAAGAAGATTTGGCGAGTTTGTTCTTCTCGGGTGGAGTGTGCTGGCAATAGGTGCATTCAATTTGATTTCAGAGATACTGGAACATGAAAGCTATGGAAATCCCGGCGTGGCACTACTGATGGGAATGCAGCCCGGAATCTGCGAAGAGATCATGCTCCGAGTCATTCCGATTTCCCTTGTCATGAGAAGCAAGGAACGCGAACGATTGGTTATACCGGTTGTTGTATTTACCAGTCTTCTTTTTGGACTGTGGCATGGTTTTAATATTTTATCCGGAGCGAATCCCGTCACCACATTGTTCCAAGTCATTTATGCAACGGGTGTAGGCTTCCTGTTCGCTGCTATCTACCTGAGAACAGGCGATATCTGGATCACCATGTTCCTGCATGCAATCACAGACACCGTCTATTTCCTTGGTGCGGAAGCGCAGAGTGGAGACGCTATTCTGTCGCAAAGCACCAGTTTTTCTGACGCTGTTATTCTGCTGGCATACGCGGTTTTGTATTTTGCCAATGCCTTCTATGTATTCAGAAAGAATAAAAGAGTAGAGATTTCAGATACATGGTCGAGAATATGGAAAGTGAAGACGGAGAGCTAAAGAGAAAGTTATCTAGGTCTCACCCATACCAAACAGCGGAAGGCCAAATTAGCTTCTAAACCAATATGCAACCATATGTCGGAAGGCAGTCGCAGACGCTATTTACGTCAAAAGCTCCTTTCGGCGTACTCGCGTGTATTCATTTTACCCGGCTCGGAGTATGCTGAAGTATTCTTGTGTTCGACAGGGAGGAATGCATGGCGGGTTCGTTTGGTGCGGAGACGGTGCAGGGGGAGAGATATCGGCTTTCCTTCACTGTTGGCGGATTGCTCGCCCAGCAAGGTCGTATTCTCGCTGAAATGTACTTGAAGCATATTGAGAACAGTGAGGCCGGTCGTTCCCCTCAAGTCGAAGTAGGCGAATCCATCGCAACAATCCGACCTCAAGCTGTCGAGGAAAATGTGCTTGCGGTTCGTACGATTTCCGCAAATAAACGCATCGTAGCGGAAACCACTAGACGGCTCAGCACGCTCTCATTCGCGGAACTCGCATACCTAGGCGGACCTGATTCCTCTACAGCAGATCGCGAAATGCTTATGTGGATCGCGATGTGCCGCTATTACGCGATTGTCGGCGAATTCGCGAATGAGGTGCTCAAGGAGCATTATCTTGTCGGCAACATGCATCTGGATTTCGAGGATTATGGTCGGTTCATCGCAAATAAAACCTCATGGCATCCTGAATTGGAGACCCTGAGCGATGGCACGGCAAAAAAACTACGTTCCAACCTGTTCAAGGCCATGCATGAGGCGCATATGCTTGATAAAACCACCGACACGGTAGCTCCCTCCATGCTTAGCCGCTCTCTGACGGATATTCTTATGAAGAGACCGGGTTCGTTTGAGTATCTTCCGATGCGCGAATCGTCCCTGTGAGCACGAATGGAGGAGAACATGACTGATTCCATTACCAGCATCGAATTCGCGGATGAATGCCGTGATATTGATGCTGAGTTCGCTCATCTACGTGAGATCATGGAATCACGTTCATTCAGAACTAACAGTGGTCTGGCGGGCGAACAGCCCTATTATATCTACGATTATCCCGCCGTGCAGGAACTCGAGGTTGCCGAACATACCAAACAACTGGCGAATCAGTTGCGTACGATGACGCCGAAATATGACGGCGATTTCGCTCCGCAGGTGCTTACGTTGGATTTATACGACATCGCTCTGGAGATTCTTGACGACCGCCACATTTTGGATCGCGTGCTGCGGAACGAGAAGCGTCGCCATGTGAAGATGTCGTCGAACGTTCACGCGGATAAGTTTTTGGGACTGCTCGACAACGTGATGGGTGCCGATACGGATCAGCTGCCTAATACCATCCGTAAACATTACGAAGAAGCTAAGGCCGAAGGCGGAGCCGACATCGTATTCATCACCGGAATAGGCAAGGTCTATCCGTATATTCGCGCGCACACTTTGCTCAACATGTTGCAGGGGCGTATCGACGATCGTCCGCTTGTGTTGTTTTACCCGGGCACGTTCACAAGAAGCACATCCTCTGGTTCGAGCATGTCATTGTTCGGTTGTCTGCCGGGAGACAATTATTACCGTGCGCGAAGCTTGCGTGAAATGAGCGTGCAATTGGAGGCGTAGCGTTCGAATGGTCTGTTTCGACAGTCCAAGCTGAAGCATACGCAAGACTAGCGCAATTATTCAAAGAAGAAGGGAATGCAGATGAACGGGGAAAACGGCATCAGCTTCAAAGAACTGTTTAGCAAGGATATTGATCGCAATATCAATGGTGTGATTAAGGCCAATGATGAGAAGAATCTCGACGATGAGGTCAATGAATACGTGCTTACTGAGGAGATTTGCCGTAATCTGTCCAAGTTCCTCGACGCATACAACGATCCGATGAATCATGAGCAGAACGGTGCGTGGATTTCCGGCTTCTTCGGTTCCGGTAAATCGCACCTGCTGAAGATGCTGTCGCATATTCTGGGAGACGTTCCGGCTGAACTGGTTGATAAAGGTAGCGAGCCTTCCATGAACCGCGGGCAGACTGTGCGCGCTTTTGTAGGCAAGGCCGAAGAGCAGGATGATCAGATGCTTGCGGGGCAGTTGGAGAAAGCCCTGACGATACCTGCCACGTCGATCCTATTCAACATTGACCAGAAGGCCGACAAATCCAACGCATCCGACGCGTTGATGTACGCTTTCGTCCGCGTGTTCGACGAGGTACGTGGTTTTTACGGCAAAAACCCGTTCGTCGCGAAGTTTGAGCGCGATCTTGAAAGCAACGGTTATCTTGACGATTTCAAGCAGCAGTTTAAGCAAAAGGCCGGCAAGTCATGGAGTGAGGGCCGTGATGAGGCCGTGCTGTGGGATGACGAGATCTGCAAAGCCTATGCCGCGGTGACGGACAAGCCCGTCCAGGACAGCATCATTCAACGGTATGAGGACACATACACGATGACGGTCAGCGATTTCGCTGACGACGTGAATACGTGGCTGTCTCAGCAGGAACCGAATCGCCGCATCCTCTTTCTGGTGGACGAGGTCGGTCAGTTTATCGGTGAGAACAGGGAGCTCATGTTGTCCCTGCAATCCATTGCTGAAGATCTTGCCGTCAAGACCAACGGGCGTGCATGGGTGGTGGTCACATCCCAGGAAGACATGGACACCATCGTCGGCGACCGAACCAAGCAGCAGAGCTACGACTTCTCGAAGATTCAAGGCCGATTCGCCATCAAGCTGAAGCTCAACAGCGCCGATGTGGTGGAAGTTATCCAGAAACGTTTGTTGAACAAGAAACCCGAATACGAGCCGGCAATGAACGAGCTATGGAATGAGCAGAGTGCGAACCTGCGCACCATGTTCGAATTCACTCGCGAGACTTCGAAGTTCAGTAATAACAAGGCGTACGACAAAGACGATTTCATCGCATCCTACCCGTTCGTGAACTATGAGTTCGGTCTTTTCCAGAACGCGTTGCGTGAGATGAGCCGATACAACATGTTCTCAGGTCGTCATGCGTCCGTGGGTGAACGTTCCATGTTGTCCGCCATCAGCAGCGCCTTGCGTTCCTGCAAAGACGAGACGGTCGGCGAACTGGTGCCGTTCGACAGACTCTATGACGGCATTGCCGACGCCATTCAATCGACTTCGAACTTCCGCATTAACCAGGCCGAAAGGAACCTTGACCCCGATGTGAGGGAATTGGGCGTACGCCTGTTGAAGGTGTTGTTGCTCATCAAGCATGTTGACGGCATTCCCGCCACGCCGCATAACCTGCGCATTCTGCTGACCGACCGGTTCGATACGGACATAATGGCATTGGAACAGAACATCAAGCATGCCTTGGAAGCGTTGGAACATGATACCTATGTACAGCGTGTGGGAGACACCTACAACTATCTGACCAATGAGGAACAGGACATTGAGCAGGAAATCAAAGGCACCGATATTGATACCGCTAAGGAGAGCGAAGAACTGAAGAGGATCCTGTTGAGCGATGTGCTTGGCAAGATGATTGTTACCTATGGTGAACAGCGTGCTTCTTTCCACTATGGCCTACGGATAGATGGGGTCCAGCAGTCCACCCAGCAGTCTATTTGGTTGAATGTGGTCACTTCGGTTAACGCTCAGGACCGTGAGGACGCCATTCGTATGGGCATGGGCATGCGCGATACCATTACCCTGCTGCTGGATATGTCCGACAAAACGTTACTTGATGATCTGCGCATGTATATAAAGACCTATACATATCTCATGCGTACCGATAAGAACAGCCAGTCCGAAGTGCGACAGCAGATTATCTCTCGTAAAAGTGTCGCCAACGGGAGGCTCTATACGGAGCTGCGCGCCCGCGTTGCCAAGGCGGCGGCCAATGGAGAGTTCGATTACAACGGTGAGGAAGTGGAGGTGAAGTCCACTGAGGCCCAAGCACATGTGGCAGAGGGGCTTGGAACGCTGATTGGCCGCTACTATACCAATTTCTCAATGCTCGGCGGGCAACGTTATGAAGAGAACGATCTCGCACGCATCATCATGAACGCCGCTCAACGCCAGTCAGGCACGTTCGAAGGGCTGGATGTGGTCAAGGACAAGCTTGACATTCCTTCCGATGACGTATTCGCGACCGTAAGTCGTGGAAAAAACCTGGGTGTCGTCATGACCGTCAAGAGCGTGCTTGATACGTATAGCGCGAGTCCTACGGATGGCCTTATGCAGCCACTCTCGCATGCATCGGGCATCTATACGGTTCCGACAGAATCGTGTTGACACTTGACGGTAAGCTGGTGCAACGAAGCGAAGCTGCTCGCGTACTTCGAGAAACAAGGAAGCAGGACTCCATTCGTGTGGAGTTGCCCCGCATATTCGATACGAAGAAAGTCTCTCAGCTACGTGATTTCGCCATGGAATTCTTTGGTCTTACCGCAGGGGACTTGCCGTCGATACCTACGGATTTGGCCACATTCGTAGCCGAAAAACTCAAGCAGGAATCAGATAATCTGAAGCAATTGCGTGCGCGCAATGCCAACTTCGGCTTCATACAACAGCTCGATGAACCCATTGAGAAAATTACCTACGCATCCGAAAAAAACGTGGATTGGCTGCTCGGTGATTTCATCTTGTCGGAAACGCAAAACGGTTCCGACAAGTTGCTTGACCTCAAAGAAGACGTGGTCGACCCGATTATCGCCTTCCTCAACGGCTCCCAGTCCAAGATTTTCGTTGAAGGGCTGAAGTGGCTCAGGAGCAACGAGCTAAACATCGACTACGTATCTGGCGATGCCGCAGATCTATACCGATCCGTGGAACAGCTGGCCAATGATCCGAACATTTTCCGCAAAATCAACAAGTTCAAGCCCGCTATGGCAGAACTGCGTGAAAAAATGGATTTTATTGTTCAATCCGAACAGAAGAGTGCGCTCGAATCCGTGGAGCAGATTCATACAAGAATCATCGGTTCGGACGAGTACCGGAATGCTACGCCATCCGTGCAGACCGAAGTTGAATCGGAGCTGAACCGGATTGCCGAACGAGTTCGGAATACCACGTTCATCTCCACCATGCGTAAAACCGTGAATGAGTTGAAGAACGCCATCCACCCGCAACTGATCAATAAACTGTCCGCCGCTGCATCGGAACATCAATCAGCGCTCGCAGACGATGCACGAATTGAAGTTGAGGAACCGGCAGGGGATGGCATCCCCGAAGCACGGCAGGCTGAACCGGCACGTGTGGCCGTATCGTTCACCGCAATCAACAGGCCTCGCACCAAGGACGCTTTGGAAACCACGGAAGATGTGGACGACTTCCTCGACGCTTACCGTCGTGAACTCATCACCGCCATCAGGAACGGAAAGAAGATTCTGCTATGAACACGTCGAAACTTCAGGCGTTCGCAACGGACGCGCGTCGCCAACTCACGAACGCGGTCCATGCCCGACTTAACACGGTGCTGGCGCCGGATTCCACCGAGCGAATCGATGATCCTCGTGCCTTCCATTTTCTGGAAAGCGAGATTGAACGGGCCGGTGGTGGCGAACAGGGGCGCAGGCATGTGGTGGAACGGTACGCGTACCGGTGGTTCAACCGCATCATCGCATTCCGTTACATGGATGTGCACGGATTCACCGGAACTCCGGTGGTTTCTCCCGCGGATCTGACCAGTGCGAACGGTCTGCCTGAAGTGCTTGTGGCCGCGAAGCGAGGCGAATACGACGACAACAGCGTGTTTTCGATATCGGCGAACAGCAAGGTCAAGGACTCTATCGAGGGACTGCTTGATGGTTCCGTTATGGCGGCCGATCCGCAAGGGCGTGCCTATGGTCTGCTGTTGCAGTCGGAATGCCGCTATTGGAGCCGTGACCTGCCGTTCATGTTTGAAAACATTGGCGTCCAGGAGTCCAGCAGGGTCGATGAGATGCTCATGCCCGCTGATCTGCTCGCCGAAGGTTCGGTGTTGAGGAATGCGGTGGAGGCCATGACCCCGCAGGATTGCGGCATCGATGATGCGTCCGGCAATGTGGAGATCATTGGCTGGCTGTACCAGTATTACATTTCGGAACGTAAAAACGAGGTGATGGACGGGTTCAAGAAGAACCGTAAGGCCGGAGCGGATGAGATTCCCGCCGCTACCCAGCTGTTCACCCCGGATTGGATCGTGCGCTATCTGGTGCAGAACACGGTCGGTAGGCTTTGGATGCAATCCCACCCCGACTGCCAGTTGTACAGGAATTGGGACTATTACATTCAGCCTACGGCAGGTGATGCTCCCCAGCAGGGGAACATGCTTGCCGTCACATCTCCCGAAGAACTCACCGTATGCGATCCGGCGTGCGGCTCCGGCCATATGCTCACATACGCGTTCGATCTGCTGTATGAGATTTATGAGGAGGAAGGCTACTCGCCGAGTGACATTCCCGCTCTGATTCTCGAACACAACCTGTATGGCATGGAAATCGACGAGCGAGCCGCGAACCTCGCCTCCTTCGCATTGACCATGAAAGCACGCTCCCGTTCCCGCAGGTTCTTCAGGAAGCAAGTGACGCCAAAAATTCAGTGCATCACGCCGGTTGAATTCACCGATAGCGAAGTCGCTGAATTGAATGATCAGTACGGTGTGAACTTGGATTCTTCGGTGTGGAACACTTACGTGAAGGCGGACGTGTATGGTTCGCTTATTCAACCACCACAGGAGCTTGTCGATCTGGCGGAATCGGAACGTGCAAACGCCACCGGTGACGACATTCTGTTCGATTCAATATTGCGCGAACGAGCACAAACGGTACTTGACCAGACGAAGTATCTTTCCCGCAAATATACCGCCGTGGTAGCGAACCCTCCGTACATGGGCGCGAAGAACATGAGCGGCGAACTCAAACAGTTCGTACAGGACCATTACGAAGACGGCAAAGCCGACCTGTTCTCCGCGTTTATTTACCGACTACTTAACCTAGTTCCCGAACATGGACAGCTTGGCTTTATGACTCCATACGTGTGGATGTTCATTGCTTCTTATGAGCAGATGCGGCAACGTATCATCCAGCGGGAGCACATTAGTTCACTGATTCAATTGGAGTATTCCGGATTCGAAGGCGCCACGGTACCAATTTGTACCTTCACTCTGGAAAAAGGATATTGTGACAAAAAAAGCGCCTTCGTCCGACTGAGCGATTTCGTAGGCGCAAAGCAGCAGGGTCCGCGTGCATTGGAGATTATTAACGCACACAACAGCGCACAATCAGTGCAATCGGATATGAGCAAATACTTCTTCGAAGTGGACCAGCGCGAGTTCGCGCAAATCCCCGGCTCCTCAATCGTTTACTGGCTCAGCAAACCTATGCTCGACACATTCTCCAAGAACAAGGCGCTTAAGGAAATTGCTGAGCCTCGGCAGGGTCTAGCTACGGCTGACAATGCCCGATTCGTACGCGAATGGTGGGAGATTTCCACAAGCAAGACACGTTTCGGTTGTGCAAGCCACGATGAGGCTTCTGAAAGCGGAGCGAAATGGTTCCCCTACAACAAAGGTGGAGAATACCGCAAATGGTATGGCAATCAAGAATTCGTAGTCAACTGGGAGAATGATGGCCAGGAACTCAACGAGTTCAAGCCTCGCTCGGTAATTCGTAACCCAAGTACCTATTTCCAACCTTCCGTCTCTTGGTCTCGGATAAGTTCGGGCGCTCCAGCCTTTCGATATTTCAATAAAGGCCATGTTTATGCTGATACTGCTCCAAGTATTTTCAAGGAAAGCGATTCTCAGCTTCATGGGGTGATGTCCGTTTGTAATTCATCACTCGCGTTAGCTCTTTTGAAAGCCATTGCCCCGACTCTTCATTTTGAAGTCGGACAGATATCACAAATCCCAATGGTTAGTTCATTTTCGGAAGAGCTTGTGGAGATTGTAGAAAAAGCAGTCAATGCTGCGCATTTTGACTGGGATTCGTTCGAAACATCATGGGACTTCCAACGATTCGCGTTGCTCGATTCCGAACAGGGTGCACAATCCGGCGACTTGCTAGAGGATGCGGTATTGCATCTACGCGAGTACTGGGATGGAGTGTCTGAGGAGCAGCGTGAGCGTGAGATTCATAATAATGAGCTCGTCGCGGACGCGTATGGCGTGCGTGATGATGTGGAATGCGATGTACCGTTGGAGCGCGTCTCATTGAAGCGTAATTCCGCGTTTACGTATCCAAACAAATCCAAAGAGGAACGTGATGAGCTATTCGCCCAGGATGTAGTCAAGGAACTGATCTCCTACGCGGTGGGTTGCATGTTCGGCAGGTACTCGCTCGACGAGCCGGGCTTGATTCTCGCCTCGCAGGGTGAGACCCTTGACGACTACCATGCGCGCGTTCTGAATCCGTCGTTCGAACCGGATGCGGACAATGTGATTCCGGTTACGGAAACGGATTGTTTCGAAGACGATATTGTGACGCGTTTCCGTAGATTCCTCGAAGCCGCGTTCGGCAAGGAGAATCTTGCCACGAACATCGCCTATATCGAACAGGTGTTAGGCAAGAGCATCCGCAAGTATTTCGTGAACGACTTCTACAACGACCATGTGAAGATGTATTCGAATCGTCCGATCTACTGGCAGTACTCCAGCCAAACCAGCAACAAGGGCGCGTTCAAGGCGCTCATCTATCTGCACAGGTACACGCCGAAGACCACGAGCACGGTTCTCGGTTACTTGCGTGACTACATCGGCAAGATATCCAACATCGCCGACGGTTTGGAACAATCCGACCGTACTGCGGACCAGAAAGATGCCGCCAAACTGCGCAAGGCCATTGTGGAATGCAAGGACTATGAGGATCAGATCCTGTATCCACTGGCCACCCGCAACCTCGAAATGGATTTGGACGACGGTGTGCTGGTGAACTACCTGCGCATGGGCAAGGCCCTACGTTCCGTTCCCGCCATCGAAAAGAAGCGCAAAGACGTCTCCACCTGGACTTGGCCCGTCCATCCGCTGGAAGAAAAATAAGAACGAGGTTGGCAATGGCGAAGAATAAGCTCAGCATCTACTTGATAAAGCAAGATTTTCCTGTAGAAGATATAATTCCTCGTAATCTAGCTGGTGATAATCCTGTCGTTGAATTACAGGTTAATGGCTATGAGAGTTATAAATTATTTGCTCGTACTACAAAAGCACATGAACCTGGATGGGTTGAGACTTTCTTTAATTCAGTAATAGAGAGTGAATTCCTTAAAGTGGCCAATATCGGAGCTGCTCTTGTCATTCCGGTCGTCTTTGAAGATGATCTGCTTGATGAAAGAACGGATGTGGTTCCTTCGTCGACGGGGGAAAACAATCGACGTTATTTCGTTCTCACTTTTGGATATGGACGTACACTTATCAATCGTTCCGCCATCGAAGAACGTTTTGGTCTGAAATGTGTGCTTAATTCAGTAAAAGGTGATGCATTAAGAGCGATTCATTTTGCTGATGTCTCAGGTAGTGCTAAACGTTCAAGTGAGCAGTTGTCTCGAATAGGAGACATCGATGATTTCGCAATCGATACTGAAAGAAATTTACTAAGTCAGATAACAGCTAAATGCGGAGAAGATGAGTTACTGTGCGGAACGGTGACTGGTGGAGATTCCCTAGCCGTCACAAAAGAGATTGATTTAGATAGTGTGCAGAGTTTTCTTGAATCCCTCTATGAATTGTATTGCCAAGAAACTTATAAGCAAGATTTTGACTGGGTTGATAATATTGCTCCCGTAAAAGATCCGGCTTTAGAGGAAAAATTATGGTCTGAATCGATTCGACAAATTACGAATTATAATGATGAAGATGATAGTCGACATGATTTATGGATGGCAGTCCCTGATGTTATTGATTGGGATAGAATTGAAGGATTCCAAATCGGCTCTCAAACTGATGAGAATAAAAAGCCAGTCATTCATGATGATATACTCCTGACGGATGTGCTTCATTCTTTCAAAAATCCTCTTACCACCATTGGGCAGCTCAAGAATAAACAAATAACTGCCATCTCGAAAGACGACGGTGGGACTTATCAACGTTGGCAAGCGCATAAGTTTCTTGTTGGTGATTTGACATATGGCGGAAAATCATACTGTGTACTTGATGGTGCTTGGTATGAGATTCAGGCAGATTATCTTACTCGAATTAATGAAGATTTTATGAGTACAGATGAATCGGATATTGAGTTTATTCCGTATTCTCAAGATTGTGATGGAAAAGAACTGGTTGATGGGCTTGATGGAAATAAGATAGAGCTTGAAAAGGAAGGGTTGTATAATTACAAGTTTGAGAAAACTCTTGCCAAAAAATCTCCCAATCATTTTCTTCTGATGGATAGAAGGTTAATTTCTTATGGTGGGGGACGTAGTCGGATTGAATTCTGCGATGTGCTTGCTGATGATGGCAAGAGGATCCATATAAAACGCTACTCGGGATCGGCAACGATGAGTCACCTGTTTAATCAAGGGCTTGTCTCAGCTTCTATGGAAAGAGACGCTGCTGATTATGCGGAAAAAGTGGAAGAAAAAATCATGCAGGTTGGCGAACATGAGGGACTGTCTTCGGTCGAGAATTTTTTGTTAAAGCAGAATCGAATTCGCGATGTTGTTTTCGGCATTGTTCCCAAGCAGGACAGCCATAGCCATGATCTTCCGTTCTTCAGCAAAGTTGCACTAAGCTCAGTTAAAAGACAGTTGAAACGCATGGGGATAGAAACAAAGTTAAATTGGATTGAATGGGGCGGAACGGCTAATGAGCATTGAAACATTGCTGAATGGCGAATCTAAGAACGTGGAATATAAGCTCCTGCCTCCTTCCCGCAGCATCAACTACACCAAAACCGTGGTGGCGTTCGCCAATGGGCAAGGTGGTTGCTTGGTGTTCGGTGTTGAGGATCAGACACTTCGCGTGGTGGGTATCGCCGAAGACAAAGTGTTTACGGTAATGGACGCCATCTCCGACGCCATCGTCAATAGTTGCGAGCCGCTGATCATTCCCGACATCACCATGCATGATGTGAACGGCAAAACGGTGATCGTGGCCGAGATTGCTCCCGGCTTGCAGAGGCCATACCACATCAAGTCGCTGGGGCAGGAACAAGGAACGTTTGTGCGTGTGGCTGGTACCACACGTCAAGCAGATCAGCCTACTATCCGGGAACTGACCATTGAGGGCAGCAACCGGAGTTTCGACCAAGTGCAGTGCCTTGGATTGTCCGTAACGGATGAGGACATTGCGAACCTATGCGCGAGTTTGACGAAAACCGCGAAAGACAATGCAGAAGATTCCGCAAAGGTCAAGACGGTCACGGAGAAACAACTTCTGCAGTGGGGCGTGCTATGCGAACAGGACGGGACTCTTACTCCGACGAACGCTTATGCGATTTTGACTGGCAATGAAGCCGTCCGTTCTGTGGTGCAATGTGGTGTATTCAAAGGAACCACCAAGGCCGTGTTCGTGGACCGACGTGAGTTCACGGGCACCCCGCAGGAACTCATCGAGGAGTCGTACCAGTATGTGTTGCGCAACATTCACATGGGCGCACGATTCAGGGGCGTATATCGGCAGGACGTGTACGAGATCCCACCGGACGCCATTCGAGAGCTGATTGTCAATGCGATAGTGCATCGCAGCTATATCGATCATTCCAGTATTCAAATCGCGATTTACGACGACCGGTTGGAAATCACCTCGCCTGGGCGCCTTCCCATGGGCCAGACCATCGAACGTATGAAGCAGGGCTATTCGAAGATTCGTAATGAAGCTTTAGCCGCTGCCTTTGAATACATGGGCTATATCGAGCATTGGGGAAGCGGCATCCTGCGCGTCATGCAGCAGGTGTGTGACGCAGGATTGCCGGAACCGGAATTCCTCGATGGTGATACCGATTTACGTATCAATATCTATCGCGCAGGTATGGCCTTGTCCTCTGAGAATGAGGCAGTGCGAGGAAGTGCGCGCACTAATACCGACGAGTGCGCGCAAGTGCGCGCAAGTGCGCGCTTTGGAACCGACGAGTGCGCGCAAGTGCGCGATAATGTTGTTGGTGAATCCTCCCAAATGAAACGGATAATGGAACTGCTTTCCGACGGTGAGGTGGTCTCAAGGGAACAGGTTGAGAAGGCATTGGGTGTGAAAAAACGCAGAGCGCAGATTCTTCTTAATGAGCTTATCGAGAAGAATCTTGTTGTTCGTGTGGGGGAGTCTCGCCAGACGCGATACAAGGCAATGTGCAATGGAGATAACACATGAGTGAGGACAGCCAGGTGGCGAGACTGCTCGCCGAGCGCTTCAACCGACCGGGCGAGCACGGTCGCATCGTATTTTGGCAGGATGCCGAAAAACAGTACGCGGACAACGTGGGAACATTGGTGGGGGAGAACGCCGCCAATGAAACGTTACGTGACGTCAAACTGATTTTGCCTGATATCGGCGATGAGGATGATAGGAAGCATATTCCTTTCAGTGTGCGCTACCGCATGTTCCGTGAAGAGCCGAATCAGAAATTCCTTGTATACATGACGGATGACGCTCCAGCCGCTCAGGATGATTGGCTGCTGGACTTGAAATTGGCGTACGGCTCCACGTTCTCGGCGGACAAGCTCACCATGACCCTTACGGGAACATTACCGGACACCACTCCAGACGTGCAAAATGCATGGCTGGAAGTAATGAAGCGTTTGCCGAGGTTCTTCGATAGTGAGGAACGTACCAAACGTTTCGCGAAACGACTTGACCCGCATGATGATGCCACCGACTTCCAAGCGAAAATGGTTGCCACGTTGTTGCGTCTGAAGGATGACCGGCACAGTATGCAGGATATTTGGGCGGAATTGCTCACCCAATATGCGAATGATGACGATTCCGGAATCAGCGCGATCGAACGCATGGGGCTGGGAGAGTTTCATTGGAGCGGCACACGGCGTATCTACCATTTCGACGTGGATGCCGGAATTGAAGATAAGCTGACTGTGAAGGACTTCGTACTGTGGCTGTTTCAGCTGGCATGGAACGGCTTCTCCGACGGTGTGGCAGGCGCTTCCGCATATGCGAATATCATTCGTGATTGGGATGACTGGTACAAGAACATCGATTTGCGCACGGTTCTGCAGGAACTATCCGAAACCGCAGTGGCCGAACTGCGTTTGTCCACACAGATCGCTGATATGAGCGTGGAAGAACTTGCCGACAGGGACCTATTCCGCGACGTAGATGAGATGTTGGTCAATAAACTGTTCGAACGGCTGGGGACGCAGTCCATTGCGGACGATCAGGTGCAGCGAATTGTCAACGGACGCAAACGAAAGCTTTGGTATGCGGAATATGCCGAACAGTATGCGTGCATTGTGGCCGCAAGCAGGTTGCATGACACATTGGTGAAATGCGCCGACCTTATCGGTACCATCAATTCGCCGGAACAAGGTATGGAACTCTATACCAAAGAACTGTATAAGGTGGACGGCGCATACCGTAAGTATGTGCTTGCATGGAATAAAGCCAATCCGTATGCGACAGGCGTCAACGACGATTTGCAGAATGAATACGAAGCCTATCAGCAGGATCTAGGCCGAGCATGGCAGACGCAAATCGATACGCTCAGCCAGTGGCGGTTCACAGGTGTGGACTCGCAATCAGACTTTTACGAGTACAAGGTCGAGCCGACTCTGAAAGCCGGCAGAAAGATTGCCGTGATTATCTCCGATGCCTTGCGCTATGAGGTTGCGCAGGAACTGTCGGAACGCATCAACGGGGAAAGCCGTTTTAACGCGGAACTTACGATGCAGTACAGCGTGCTGCCATCCTATACGCAACTCGGCATGGCCGCGTTGCTACCGCACAAAACACTCGCTTTCGACAAGGACCACTACCATGTTCTGGTCGACGGCAAGAGTGCCACCGGTACCGAAAACCGTAATGGGCTTCTCTCGAACGTGGGTGGCAAGGCAATCCAATACGAGGATTTGATACGGCTGAAAGTCAGCGAAATCAAGGAGCTCTACAAATCCTGTAACGTGCTGTACGTATATCACAACAGTATCGACGCTATTGGGGATGCGGAAAAAACAGAGACTGGCACATTCGACGCATGTGAGAAAGCCTTCAAGGAGTTGGGCGAACTGGTCAAGAGGCTCTCCAGCGGCAATGTGTACAACATGATTATCACCGCGGATCATGGATTCCTTTACCAGGACCGAGATTTGGATGGTACGGAATGGCTTAGTGAACAGCCTAAAGGGGATGAGGTCTGGACCAAGAAAAGGCGTTTCTCCATCGGTTCCAACCTTGCCCCGGAACGGGCATTCGTGACTTTCACCGCTGTGCAGGTGGGGTTGGAGGATCCTCGAGATGAAGGCGTGAGCATCCAGGTGCCGAACTCCATTATGCGTTTGCGCAAGCAAGGTACGGGCGTGCGTTATGTACATGGAGGAGCCGCGTTGCAGGAAATCGTCGTGCCTGTTTTGCATGTCAGCAAGGGACGTTCCGCGGCCGATGACGTGAGGCCTGTTGAATTTACCATCTTGCAGCGGACCGATCGGCTTTCCAGCAGACAGCTGACGGTGGAGTTTCTTCAGAACGAGCCTATCGAAGGCAAAATTCGCGCACGTACCGTATTGGCCGGGTTGTGGGGGCATGACGCGAATGGTAGCGATGTGCTCATCTCCAACGAAACACCAGTCGCATTCGATCTGACTGGGCGCGAGAGAAGTGAACGTCACGTCACGGCCACGCTCATGCTGACCAGTGACGCTGACCGATTCAACGGGACGAGCATCGAACTGCATCTACGTGAGAAGACGACCGGGGCGAACGTTCTGGTCACGCTTGACCAGAAGTCACGATACTTCTTTAAGCAGGGTGTGGTGGCTGACGATGGCGGATTCTTCGACTGATATACAGACCAGAGGAAGGCGAGAAAATGAGCGAACAGGATATGAATCAAGGGTCGGCTTCCATGACTGGAGAGGGCGGACCTCAAAGCGCATTGGATCGCAAAATCACTGACGTGTTCCCGGGCTTCACCGTACGTAAGGACTTAGTGAACAAGGTCAGGGGCAACGCGCTTGTGCCCTCATACGTGCTGGAGTATCTGCTCAGTTCGTATGCTACGAACACCGACCAGGCCAGCATCAATTCAGGCGTGGAACGTGTGCGTACCATTCTTGCAGACAACTATGTGCATCGTGAGGAAGCCAATCTCATCCAGTCGAAAATCCGTGAGAGGGGGAGCCATAGGATTATCGACCGTGTGCAGGTTGTGCTTAATGAAAAGACCGACCTGTATGAGGCGACATTCTCCAATCTCGGTATCAGCCAGGTCATCGTCAATCCGAGCACCGTAACAGCCAACCCGAAACTACTCGTGACGGGCATCTGGTGCATGTGCCAGATCGGCTACGTGTATTCCGGTGATCCACGCGAGGTGCCATGGCAGCTGCTTCAGCTCAAACCAGTGCAGATGTCACGTGACGACCGTGAGAACTATACGTTACAACGTTCGAAGTTCTCCAATGAGGAGTGGGTCGACCTGCTCATGCAATCCATCGGTTTTAATCCCGATCTGTTCTCCGACCGGGCGAAATTGCTGCATCTGGTGCGTATGGTGCCGTTTGTGGAGCGTAACTACAATCTGGTTGAGCTCGGGCCAAAAGGCACCGGCAAGTCACATATCTATTCAGAATTCTCGCCGCATGGCATGCTCATCTCCGGTGGTGAAGTGACGGTGGCGAAGCTGTTCGTGAACAATTCCAACGGACGGTTGGGACTCGTTGGCTATTGGGATACGGTGGCGTTCGACGAGTTCGCGGGCAAAGCCAAAAAGGCCGGACGCGACCTGGTGGATATCATGAAGAATTACATGGCCAACAAGTCGTTCTCGCGTGGCGTTGAGACGTTCCAAGGTGAGGCGAGCATGGTATTCGTGGGCAATACGTCTCACAATGTACCGTATATGCTGAAGAACTCCGATCTGTTCGAAGAGCTGCCCTCTCAATACCATGATCCGGCGTTTCTGGATCGTGTCCACTTCTATCTGCCCGGCTGGGAATTCGAGCAGATCCGCTCCGAAATGTTTACGAGTGGATTCGGCTTTGTGGTCGACTATCTGGCTGAGATCCTGCACAATCTGCGTGATGTCGATTACAGCGACCGGTTCGAGAAGTATTTCGAATTGTCTCCGACACTGTCCACGCGAGACAAGGATGGCATTAGGAAGACATTCTCCGGATTGATGAAGCTCATCTACCCAGATGGCAGGGCGAGTGCCGAGCAAATGGAGCCGCTGCTGCGCTGCGCCATCGAAGGGCGCAAGCGCGTTAAGGACCAGTTGTGCCGTATCGACTCCACCATGGAAGAGGTCGAGTTCACGTACAAGCGTGTGGGTGCCTCGGACTCTGATTCTGTTGCCGTGCCGACGCTTGAGGAGCTTGATTATCCGCAGTTTTACTGGCGTGGGCGTGTGATGGAAGACGAGGATGCGGTTGGTTTTGGTGGTGAGACTGCTGTCGATGCTAATGCCGGAGCTTCTGCCGGTAATGTTTTCGGTGCTTCTGATACTTCCGGTACCGTTAGTGTCTCCAATGTGGAGGGTGTCGCGCCGAGCGTGTCTTCAGATGCCGTCAAATCTGCTCAATCGCAAGAATCAGTTCCAAAAACGAGAATCGAACGTCTCGCCGAGCGAGCCGACGGAAAGCGCAAAGAACTGCGAGAAAATCAGCGTGGCGTATCGTATTTCGAGCTTTTCGGACCGTATCTGGCCGGTGCGAAGAACATTGTTGTTAAGGATGCCTACGTGCGGATTCCTTATCAATTGCGTAATTTTGCCGAATTCTTGGAAACTGTGCTCAGTTGCAAGGATTCAAGTGACGAGGTGCAGGTACATTTAGTCACGGGGCGTAACGATCCCATGTATGTACAATCGCAAATTGATGGACTGGAGCAATTGAAGTCGATTTTTACTCAACTGGGTATTGATCTTACGTTCGAATTCAGCGACACCTTGCATGACCGTTCGATCACCACGGATACCGGCTGGTTGATTCTTCCCGGACGCGGTCTGGACATCTTCCAGAAGTTTGATGACGGTAATTGGCTTAATCCAATGTTACGTAACCAGAAACTGCGCCGAGTAAAGGAATGCAATGTAACCTACCAACAGACTGAGGGGTGACGTATATGGAAGAGTCTGAAGGTCTTGGTTTGAATAGCTCGTCACACGGTTTAACGAAAAAGTGAAGTACATGCGATAATTGGATACGGGAGTAAAAGACTTGTGATTTTAATTCCGACGACGGTGCGGAAGAACACAAGGAGGAACGGCCATGGGCATGATTGCTTGCCCTGAATGCGGGACCAGTATTTCTGACAGAGCGCGAGTTTGCATGAACTGTGGGTACTGCGGCACAGAAGTGGATCGCCCCATCGGCGAGCAGAACGAGGGAAATCTCTTTCCGCATATCAATGTTGAATTCGAACGTTGGGACCCGAGCCGTGACGAGAGCACGTTCGTGGAGGTTCCGATGGCACCACAAGGCGTGAGCTGAATATTGAGAACGTCAGGATGATCCTCGGCTTGACGTTGGTGAAGCTCCACGGCGCATGGATGGGTTAGTCGTAACCGTATAGGTAAGGCGATAGCCCTGAACTACCTCGAACGCGGTCGTTGTATGTTTGAGGTGGCTCTGTACTCGGTGGGACTTTTCCCGTACCATTTGCGAAATGCCTCTGCATAATAGCTGCTCCCGTTAAACCCGACGGCTGTAGCGATCTCCGTTACAGTTCTATCTGTATTGCTAAGAAGAACTGTACTTTTATCGAGTCGATATCGTGTTAAATATATATTGGGTGTTTGCTTGATGTATTTTGCGAACAGTTTACAGCATTTACTCTGTCCTACTGCTCCTGAAGCGGCTATATCGGCAAGGGTAATTTTGTTTGTGTAATTTTGTTGTATAAAGCCTATCATATTTCTTAGAATGGAGAGATCGGCATTTTGATTTTTGTGTTGACTTTCAGAGGGGATATTTTCGTAAAGTTGTATCCATGTATTTAAAAATAGATTCTGTATTTTTAATACAGCAGATTTTTCATTCCTTGTAGAATACATCATTCTAATGTTTTTAAATATTGTTCTATGCCACGGAGTGTCAGAGTTTAATTTAATATAAGAGGCATTCTTGTTATTTATGACTGGTAGTACAAAATCGCGTTCATAGGCATAAGTTGCACATAATATAAGTGGATGAATAAGAATGCAAATAAAATCGCACTCTTTTTTCCCTGGTGAGAAGCCGAAATGCATTTGTCTTGCATTTACGAATATTCCTTCGTTCTCAGCCAGAGTAACGATTTCACCGTTGACATTGTATTGCATTTCTCCAGATAAGACGGCAATAAATTCAATATCATCGTGCCAATGGGTGGGTGCGGCATAGCCGGGATAAGAGGAAAGCAAAGCTCTCCGAATGTAAATGGGATAGTCCGTATAGTCATAACGCACCTTTTCGGAGCGATCGTCTCTTATCTCTAAAGACAACATAATTGGCAACCTCGCAGGATTGTTATTGAATCAAACATAATAATGATAGCTATTAAACGGATTTAACAATCTAATTGTATAGAATGAAATTGTTTCTGTCTAGGAAGGTATGGCGAAATGAATATAGGACATGTAGCGATCTATGTAAAAGACTTGGAAGAAAGCGCTCGCTTCTTTGAGACATATTTTCAAGGAAAGCGAAACGAGCTTTATGTAAATCCGAATACTGGTTTTTCATCTTACTTCCTGTCTTTTGATGACTCGACAAGACTGGAGCTCATGAATATACCGGTTATTTCGGAGCCGAATGGTGACCCGCAACTCGGATATGCGCATATTGCTTTTCAGGTCGGTTCAAAAGATGAGGTCGATAGATTGACCGCCAGACTCGAAAAAGACGGCTACGTAGTCAAAAGTTATCCGAGGACCACCGGAGATGGATATTACGAAAGCAGCATATACGACGCTAGCGGCAATGCTATAGAAATTACGGAATAGCAGAAGTTCGGATATGAGGGTGAAACGGAAAAGCGCACTGCGATCCTTTCCGAAAATATAGGGAGTTCGAAGATAGTGGTTTTATTCGGGTCCTATTGCTTTCCCTATGGAGGTAGTGAAAGGTTGCGAAAGATATTGATGGGTTTATAAAGGAGGATGCAAATGAGTGCGATGAAAGAAAGAATGCACACGGGAGAATTGTATCTTCCCGGTGATCACGAGATTATGGAATGGCAGGCAAAATGCCTTGACCGTCTTTATGAGTTCAATCAGACCCGGCCAACCGAATTCAAAAAGAGGCAGACTCTAATGAAAGAGATGTTTGCGGAAATCGGTGAAGGCTGTTACATTGAACCACCCTTTCATTCTAATTTTGGCGGAGGCCATGTGCATTTCGGGAAAAACATTTATGCGAACTTTAACTTGACTTGTGTAGATGATACGCACATTTATGTGGGGGATTACACAATGTTCGGCCCGAATGTCACCGTTGCTACCGCAGGACATCCGATTCTTCCGGAGTTGCGGAAGAAAGGGTATCAGTATAATGCGCCCGTTCGCATCGGAAAAAACTGCTGGATTGGTGCAGGGGTGATTATACTCCCCGGTATTACGATTGGTGATAACGTTGTGATCGGTGCCGGAAGCATAGTGACAAAGGATTTGCCGTCTTGCGTTGTGGCGGTTGGTAATCCGTGCAAGATATTACGGGAAGTAGATGAGCGTGATAAAGAGTATTATTTCAAGAATAAAAAGATACCGCGGGATCTATAGAAAAGGTAAATAGTTCATAATCATGTGATTATGCTTGTAAATAGCAAAGGATAAAGCAGTGTGCTTCATCCTTTGCTTGCTGGTGTTTTACTCGTAAATAGTATCTGTGTCGCGATTTCCATTGTCAAGTTTCTGACACTGTTCATCTTGTCTCACCGTGTCATTTGGTCGGCTTCTTTCAGCTCCTTGGTAATCTTCTTAATTTCTGTCATCTACTTTACCTATTGAGAGAACATCGCTTTCGTCTACCGGTCAATATCGGCGAGATAGCTGTTTAGCTGTCTGACAACTGAAAACCGTATACAGGGCAAGGGGCATGCCTTTCATATCAGAACCAGGAATTTAGAGTATAAAATAATCGGACATTATCCAATTTTACCCATGGTTCTTTGTGAATATGCCACGGCTCCGCATTGTATGTGCCGATGGCTCTGAACTTGACATAGTGGTCGTATCGAGAGTGTAGTGCAAGACGGTACTGGTCGCGTGCGTGCTTACCCGATAGGCATGGTTTTCGCTCTCATCTACGTGGTCTACGTCGTCACCTCTGCTTCCCCTACAAAAGGTGTGAGTTCAGGCGCCATTGAGGTTGTCTCAGCCCATAAACATGAACAACACGGTATGTAGTAATGCCATATGTGACATGGCACCGTGCTCGCATTCGGGCAAGGAGTTAAAGAATCTGGACATGTATGACCAGTCATCCAAAAGAACGACTTCTTCCTCTTTTTTCCATAGTGCATTCCTTACTTTTTTGATGCGTTCTTGATGACCAATCACGGTTTTCCATGGACTTTGGATATGGAGGTCCTGGATGTTCTTTGATCTTCGACCAGGGAAGAACAAGTCGATTCTCAAGATTATAAGAATGAGTGAAGAACGGATAAGGTGGCTGAGGTCAATGAACGGTTTCGAAGCACCGTGCTGAAGAATCCTTTTGCGGCTGTGTCGTTTGGAAGTCGTGCCAAGCCCAATTCGTCAGATGTGGTATAGGTAAACCTTGTCTGCGAGGATGCTGAATCCGGTCAGATCCGTGACATCACAGCTCAAATAGTCGCAGGGCGGCGATGAATGCGAAGCAATGTCTGTACCATCAAACCACTCGACCGTTGTCACTGTTTGACGACTACCACCTACGTCAAACAGTGAAAGGGCCATAAATGTAATGCAAGATGCAACAGAAGTAATTCCGTTGAGCGGAATTCGTTTACTCCTTATTCATGGTTGTATCACAGGCGTAATCACTGGGATACTGACGATTTATGGGTTCACGGCATTCTATGTTTTACCGGAAATGTTCCGCTGAGCGAAGTCAGTGAATCAAAGAGAGGAGAATATGATGCCGGCAGCAATTCTGGAAAACCCAGTCGAAACGCCTTGCAACGATTCAGAAGAGAGCGGGCACAAGCGGTCTCTTGAAGTGTTCAATGTCAGTATGACCTACGTCGAAAACGGACCTGAGATTCTGCATAATATCTCATTCCATGCAGATGAACAGGAATTTGTTACTTTCGTTGGCCCGTCAGGCTGTGGCAAGAGCACGCTTTTCAACATCGTTGCAGGACTTTTGCAACCCACCGAGGGGAGCGTGATTATTGATTATAAGGAATGCACGGGTGAACCCTCCGAGAAACTCGGCTATGTGCTACAGAAGGATCTTTTGCTTCCATGGCGAACTATCAAGGAGAACGTCACCCTTGGTCCCGAGTTGCGCCATAGACCTGTTGATGAGGAGCGTGTCAAGGAACTGTTCGAAACTTACCATCTGACCGGTTATGAAGATAACTACCCGGACCAACTGTCTGGTGGTATGCGCCAAAGAGCAGCCTTGATGCGTGCCATGCTTATGGAACCCGGTATTCTTCTTATGGACGAAGCGTACAAAGCTTTGGATTATCCTTTGAAGATAGCGCTTGAGAGTGAGCTTCTGGATCATGTCAAAGCGACGAGACAGACGGTAATCTTCGTCACTCATGACATAGAAGAGGCGGTCACCCTTTCCGATCGTGTGTACATCCTCAAGGCTCATCCTGGTGAAATTATCGACGAGCTGGACATTCATCTCAGCTGCGATTCGACGAAAATTAATGAGCGTCGCCTAGCGCCGGAATTCAACGCTTATTACGAACGCATTTGGAAGACCGTGGAAAGTGGAAGGAAACAAGATTGATTCCGCTAGTGATTCCACGAATGTTATGACAAATACATATTGAACAGACGGAAGAGAGGCAATCATGACCGTTTCATTGGCTGAATCAGTGCAGAACATCCATTTACGATTAATAAAACGACGGGTGGCCGTTGGCGGCCAATCGCAGAATCCACAGCGCAAGGTTCGTGTAAGAGCATCTTCTCGACAACGTTCCACCGGTATCATAGTTTTGCAGGTGATTATTCTTTGCGCCTTTCTCGGTGGTTGGGAGATTGGAGCGTGGAGCGGTTTTGTCAACACATTTCTGTTTTCTTCACCAAGCGATGTGGTGTCCATTTTGATTTCGCAGTTTCGGCGTGGTGATTTGATGATCAACATTCAGGTAACTACCTACGAAACTCTGATGGGATACCTTATTGGTGCGATAGGAGGGTCGATTCTTGGCCTGCTGTTATGGTTCTCCAAATTTGTGGCTGATCTGGCATCTCCGTTCATTGCCGCACTTGGCTCCATTCCAGTGCTCGCCGTTGCTCCGATGTTGATTATCTGGTTTGGCACTGGATTTAAATCTAAGGTAGTTGTTGCGGCTTTCTCTTGCATTGTCGTGGCATTAGTAAATGCATATCAAGGAACGGAGAAAGTTGACAAAGATCAACTTGAGCTGTTTCGCTCATTCCGAGCCACCAAGATGCAGATTTTCCGTAAACTCATTATTCCGGCCAGTACTCCATGGCTTATGGTTAGTCTGAAATTGAATGTTGGTTTCGCCCTGATCGGAGCTATTGTTGGCGAATTCATCTCCGCCAATGCCGGTGTGGGGCACATGATTGTCGTAGCTGGAGCCAGCTTTGAAATTGGAGAAGTTCTTGCAGGCGTTGTGCTGGTCATGATTATGGTTTTGGTGTTCAACTTAGTCATTGGATTTTTCGAACATCTACTGAAGCGACGTCACCTGATGTAAGACGTCTTTCAACGTACAAGCTTGGTCACCATAAAACAAAAGAAAAACACGGTTCAGAGAGAGGTTAAACCATGCTCACTATGAAGAAGATTACCGCCAGTGCTGTTTCAGTCGTTGCCTGTGCAACGTTGGCTTTTTCCGGATGCGGCAGTTCCGCCATTGACGTAGCGGACGGAAAGTCGGCTGATGCCGCTTCCTCTGCTGCTATGACGGTACGTATCAATCAGGCAGTCAAGACATTGACATACCTACCTTTGTACGTTGCCATTGATAATGGCTATTTCGAAGACGAAGGTGTTAATCTCAAACTCGATACCGGCGGAAGCGGCTCGGCCGCGTTCTCCGCCGTACTCGGAGGTTCTGCAGACTTCTCCATTCAAGATCCTGTGTTTTCCCCGAAATCGCATATGAATGGAGGTGACGGCGTAGTTGTTTCCGGAGTGATGAATGCACCTGCAGAATATCTCGTTGGTAAAGACTCCACTTCGGTGACTGATGATCTGACAACATTAGAAGGCAAGAAAGTCATTGTCAGTCCAGAACCTGACTCTACTTGGGCGTTTATGACGTATCTTATTTCTAAAAATAATTTGAAAAACGTGGAACTGATCAACGTGTCCATCGGCAATGAACTTGCGGCGGTCGCAGCCGGTCAAGCCGATTATGCGGTGGTCGCTGAGCCGAACGCAAGTAAGGCAGTCATGCAGCAGGGGCTGCATGAAGTGTATTCGTTCCCGAAGGATTCCGGCTGGGCACCTTACGCGTTCTCTTCGCTAACCTCCACCAAGAAATATGTAGACGCGCATAAGAGTGAGACCCAGGCAGTAGTAAATGCCTTTGAGAAGGCTTGTCAGTACATCTACGCGAATCCTGATGGCGCTATCAAGATTGGACAAAAAGAATTTCCGGATATGGATGAGAGCATTGTCGAGCATGCCATCACGCACGCGATTGAAATGAAGGCGTATCCGGAGCACGCGCTCGTTTCTGAGGAAGCGTGGGAGAATGCAATGACCATCCAGTCCTTTATCAAGAACGTTGACGGTCTCGATACTGACAGTACCAGCTATGAGACGAATGTGGATTCGTCTTTCGCTAAGAAAGCGCAGGAATAGATTATGACTAAAGAACATGAAACTGTCATCAATCAGAGCAATGATGAGGATTCTGACGGAGTATCTCAGCTCTGGAAAACAAAGGCTGAACGACTCGCTGACTTCGTCTCAGGTTGGGTCGGTTACAAAGATGACATGATTGTCGTTATTCGCCCTTGAAAGTGAGGAAGTGTTATGACCAGCTATATCGCCGAACACACCATAATCGAACTCGCCGGTATGATTCGTTCGGGCATCATAACGTCCAATGATCTCGTAGATGAATCTCTTGGCCTTATTTCAGATAATGACGATCTGCATGCGTTCATCAGCGTTTTTGAACAGGAAAGCCGATCTGCTGCTGAGGCGCAAATGATGTTAATGGCAAGTGGGTATGATTTGGGCCCTTTGCAAGGTATTCCAATCGCGGTGAAGGACAACATTGACTGTGACTACGGCAAGACTACATACGGATCGTCTATCTTTAGAGAATATCAAGCCGACAAGAATGCCATCGTCGTAAGTCGTCTCAAAAAGGCCGGTGCCATTATCGTAGGCAAAACCAATCTCCATGAGTTCGCATGGGGAGGTACCACCGATAATCCGCATTACGGTACCGCTAAGAATCCTTGGAATCAGGAACGTATTCCCGCAGGAAGCTCAGGGGGGTCCGGAATCGCTGTAGCGAAGCGCATGGTCTGTTCCGCACTTGGCACGGATACGGGCGGCTCCATTCGGTTACCATCTGCTATGGATGGTGTCTGTGGCATCAGACCGACACTTGGAGGCATTAGCACTGAGGGAATCTTTCCCGTTGCATGGAGCATGGATACTGTAGGACCAATGTGTTCGAACGCACAGGATGTAGAACTGATGTTCTCCATTATGAGCGGAGCAAAATACGATCCTTGCAATCCGGTCGACCTTTCAAGGATGCGCATCGGCATTATTGAAGATTATTCTCTGCAGGGGCTTCAGCCCGGTGTCAGGCAGGCATTCGAGACTATGCTTGACTTGATACGAGAACGAGGAGCTCAAATCGTCAACGTTCTGCTTCCGGGCGTGGATGAGGTGGTTGATGCCCAGCTTGTGGTAGACGCAGTTGAGCCGAGTGCTGTGCATTACAAACTTATCCAAGAAAAAAACACTGAATACGGCAGTGATGTACTGGCCCGTCTTCGAGCGGGATGTGATTTAACCGGGGTGGAATACGTACAGGCGCAGCGCTTCCGTCTTCGCTTCCGTCAAGAAGTCGAACGTCTGTTTGACCAAGTGGATATGCTCCTCACTCCGACATTGCCGTTTACGGCGCCGCCCATGAAGACAACGGAAATCAAGATAACGGAAGATCTGACTGTCAGCACTCTATCCGGCAATATGAAGTATACGGCGATACCGAGTATGTCCGGTACACCCGCGATGAGTATTCCGATTGGTTTTGATGAGGATATGATGCCCATCGGTATGCAGATTATCGTTCCGGCGTATCATGAGGAACGTGCTTTTGCTTTTGCGAAGACATACCAGAAGCTCACGGATTTTCATAAGCAATACCCACTTTAATCCTCTGGAATGGTTACACGGCTTGTCGCAGGCTGTTCACTTGTGTAAGCTGACGTTCGATAAGTCGTGCAACCATCTTGATCTCGTTGATTAAGCATTTTTCGTCTAATTCCGGAAAACGAGAATCCAGAAAAGCGACACCGATAGCTCCAATAGGGCGAGCCGGGTTCCCTACAAGAATCGGCACTGCGACGCCAGCGCATGAGGCTACACGTTCTCCCGAAGTGAACGAGTAGCCATTCTGCCGAATCTGACTCAATCTCTGTCTGATGGCCTGTTCGTCTGTAACAGTGTCTTCTGTCACCTTATGACGGGGGAGACTCAGAACCAGATCAACACTCTGCTCATCGAGAAAAGCCAGCTGGCAAAGGCCATTTGATCCAACAGTAAGAGGAACGTCTTCGCCAAGTGGAACGGAAATATGGATTTCTTTGGAGCTCTCTATTTGGCCAATATATACGTTGTGGAATCCGAAACGTTTGCAGAGTGTTATAGTTTCGCCAGTGAGTTCGAAAAGATAATCCATATATGGTCGGGCCAGTGTGTGCAGGGAATCATTGGCTTGTTGGTCCAAGGCAATGGAATAAGCGCGTGGCCCTGCTTGGTACTTTCTGGTGTGAGGATTCTTCTCAGCTAATTCATATTGCACAAGATACTGGAGGATACGATGCACAGTCGTCTTTCCAAGTTGCAGCTCGGAGGCGATGTCAGTAATCCCGACAGGTTCCTTTGCGGAAGTGAGAGACAGATACGTTCTGATTACGCGTTCGATTATTGAGCTTGAATTTGAAGCGGCATTATCGGAAAGCTGTTCCATGGTAGTATCCCCTTTTTTGATGCTTTTGAGCATAGGCATTTGGTGATTACGGAACGCGAAACAGTCGTTCTCTATTACGTTACTTTGGCGAAAGAAAGGAGACCGTTTTATGGCCTTAGAAAGCAAAAGATGGATGAGTCCGGAAAACGCTGGGTGGCGTTTGGGACTGGGAACACTCCTGCAGGGGTTGAATTCATCGATGATTGCAGTCGCTACAGCGGCCATCAGCACGCATTTCAACAATGCTGGGGCTATTCCATGGCTAGTGAGTGCACTCTATTTCACTGCGGCAGCTAGCTCTCCGACATTCGGTCACCTTGCTGACCTCTACGGTGTGAAAAGGATGTATGACGTAGGGCTTCTTCTAACGTTTGTCGCCAGTGTCATCGGCCCTTTTTCTCCGAATATCTGGTGTTTGATTGCAGCCAGGGCACTGCTCGGAATCGGTACTGCGGCGCAAATGCCCACGGCGGTGACAATCGTCTCTCGAATTGCTCGGAAACGAGGTGTAGGGTCATCAACCGCAGTCAGTATCATTTCCATGCTTGGACAAGTTTCTGCAGCGGTCGGCCCAGTTCTGGGCGGAGTGATTGTGGCCTCTTTGGGATGGAAGTGGATTTTTTGGATTAACATACCTTTGTTGGTAAATGCTTTTTTTTGGACTCGAAACATACCTAATGTTGAAGATGTGCGCAGTGAGTTTCGAGAGAGATTGGATTATTTGGGAATTGTCATATTCTGCTTAGCGATTATCTTGTTACTTTATGGTCTGCTGGGAACAGATATGCATCGAGTTTTGACGGGAATTCTTGCCAGCGGCTTATTGTTCTTTGTGTTGCATCGTCATGAAAAACATGTTGAAGTGGCACCCTTTATAGATTTTGGCTTTATATCCTCGCATCGGACAGTCGCGTACATATATGTGAGGACTATCATTGTGAATGTTGCCTTCTATACGGTATTCTATGGTATCCCACAGTGGGCAGAGGCGGATAAAAACATGGGCGCGTCATTGGCGGGATTCGTCCTATTGCCGAATTTTGTGGCGGGAGTCATAACTACAAGATTTGCGGCCAGCAAAGCCATATCTTGGGGGGTGGAACGATTGCGCGTGCTTGGGGGAGGGCTCTTAGTTGTGAATGCATTGGTTGCGGAAATTGCGTTTCATGCAAATAACATGTCGTTGCTCTATTTGGCGACGTTCATCCTCGGAATGCCTTCTGGTTTCAACAACATGGGCAACCAGTTGGAACTTAACCGCACTGTGCGACCATCACAGTTGGGACAGGCGACAGGAATGTTTCGTACTGCGCAGTTTGTAGGGGTGGCGATTTCAACGCCGTTGGTATTTCATATTCTTCAAATGAGTGGGAATGCGGATATCCGTATCGCTATGCTCATGCTGACTATTGGGGCTATCGGTATATTGGTATTAGGTCTTGATGTTTTATTTCGGATGACGATGATGCGAACGAAGGTTGCTGTCGTCGATTAATGTAGCAGCATGGTTTTAGACCGTGGCTTCATACCGTCAATCATGCGGTTCGGAACAGTGAAACAGTGCGATGAATTTCTGTTGTTTGAGTCGTGCGTCGATTGTTAGACTGAAGGAAATTCAAATCAACAATCGAAAGATACGTAGTTCTGGGCCGCGGTCTTTAATGGAAAGTCTTACCTGCTGTGGATTCTCTCGAACAGGTTGGAGAAAACCTTGGTGATGACACACTATTCAAGAGACAGGATTCATGGAAGCGAGTTTGACGTTTGATAATCGGGTCGGAGGTTAGCTCTCTAGAATGGTCTCCTTTCGGTTGGATACTTGGTTTCTGCGCCTTCTTTCCGCGTGTATGTTATGTGGATTTTGAACGAGTGGAGCCCATGCCATTACTATGTGCTCTGATTCGGCGAATTGCTTTCAGTGACAAATTGACGGTGGTGCCAACAGGCTGTCATGGTTCAAAATATGTATCTTTCCGGATACTGCCCAGTCGGTTCGGATAAGGAAATCCGATACAATATCGAATGAGTCGGGGATGTCTACTAGGCAAGACCGCCCGAAAAAATCATCCGAAACGTCTGCCACGACTCCATCGGCATAGGTGCGGAACGGTTCATCAGGAGGTGCGGAAGATGAAGCACATCGTATTCGGCAGCGGAACCAAGAACTTCGTGATACTGCCAGGATTGTCGGTGCACAGCGTGATGGGCTTGGCCGACGCGATTGCGGAGGCGTACAAGGATTTCTGCGAGGAATACACCGTGTATGTTTTCGACAGGGCCGAGAACATACACGAGGGTTACACGGTCAGAAACATGGCGGAAGACACCGCGGCGGCGATGCGGGAGCTGAATATTAAGAACGCCGACGTGTTCGGCGCGTCCCAAGGCGGCATGATCGCCATGTATCTCGCCATCGATCACCCGCAAATGGTGAACAGGATGATTCTCGGCTCGACGCTGGCAAAACCCAACGGCACGTTCAATCATGTCATCGACGAATGGATACGGCTGGCCAGGGCGAAGGATGAGCTGGGGCTTCTCGAGAGTTTCGCGGACAACGTGTATTCCGAATCCACCCTGAAGGCCTATCGGGAAACGTTGATCTCCTCCAATCTGGGTATCAGCGATGAGGAATATCGGCGCTTCATTATTCTGGCCGAAGCCTGCAAAACCTTCGACTGCTACGGAGAGCTTTCCTCCATCCAGTGCCCGGTCTTGGTAATCGGTGCGGAGGGCGACCGTGTCGTGACCGCGGAAGGGTCGAAGCAGATTGCTGAGGCGCTTGGCTGCGAAAGCTACATTTATGATGGCGGCCATGGCCACGGCGTATACGATGAGGCCGCCGATTACAGGCGGCGGTGCCTGGATTTTCTGCTGGGGGTTTCGGCCTGAATCTTTCCGTCGTGACTCGTGGCTTCTGTTAAGTGAGGCGAATCCGACTGGAGTATTGGTCAAATGTGACGCACATACGTTCAGCCTTGTGGGTTACGGTCGTTGTAAGACTATGGCCACAGAACGAGCCAGACGTCCAGGTCCATGCCGGTGTCGGCCAGCCAGATCTGAATCTCATCTTCGGCCACATCCTGGGCCTCGGTTTTCGGATAGCCATAGATGCCGGCGGAAATCAGCGGGAACGCGATGCTTTTGCAGCCGTGCACGGAGGCAATCGCTAGGCAATTGCGGTAGCAGGCGCGCAACAGCTGCTCCTCATCATGGTCACCACCATGCCAAACCGGTCCGGCTGTGTGGATGACGTACTTGGCCGGCAGATCGAATCCCGGCGTGATCACCGCCTCACCGGTACGGATGGGGGAGAGGCGATTGCATGCGGTCTGCATGCGGTTCGCTCCCGCCGCGCGGAAAATCGCGCCGCATACCCCTCCGCCCATCATGAGGTCCGTATTCGCCGCGTTGACAATGGCATCCACATGCATGCCGGTGATGTCCTGATGCGTCACGGAAAATGGCATAATCACTCCTCTCTTACTCGGATACGTGCAACTGTACGTTGCTGACATGCCTTTTCATGATCATCGAGACCGCCAGCTGACATGTGCGCGAATCCGGCCTTTGTGCGTGCGAAGCCAGATGATGGTCGTCTGGACTTCGGCTCAAGAGCTAAAGATAGATGCGCTTCCAGTCGGCCAGAGCGTTGGCGTAAGTGGTTTTCTGCTCAGGGGTTGCGAATGAGGACTTCAGAGAGTATTCCGCGATGGTGGCCAACTCATCCAAGCTCATGCCGGTCCGTGCCATGGCGATGTAATTGTCACCGATATATCCGCCGAAGTAGGCGGGATCATCGGAATTGAGCGTCACCTTCACACCAGCGTCGAACAGTTGGCGTACCGGAAGATCGGCCACGTCCCGCACCACCTGCAGACGATGGTTTGACAACGGGCACACCGTCAACGCGATTCCATCGCGGGCAATTCGTGCCACCAAATCGCCATCGGTGGAGGTGCGAACGCCATGATCGATGCGTTCGACATGCAGGAAGTCCAACGCCTGACGGACATAATCGGCCGGGCCCTCCTCGCCGGCGTGCGCGACGAGATGCAGGCCAAGTCGCGCCGCACGCTCATATACATGACTGAACAGTTCCGGCGGATATCCGACTTCGGCGGAATCCAAACCGATACCGAGCAGGTCCCCGGCCCGTGAAGCCGCGGTATCAAGCAACGCCTCGGCTGAATCGACGGGCATATCCCGGATGATGCACATGATGAGCCCGCCATCGATGCCGAAACGTTCATGACCGATGCGAAGACCCTCAAGCAGGCCATCGAGCACCACGTCAAAATCGAGGCCGTTATTCATGTGTACCTGAGGATCGAAGAAAATCTCCGCCCGCCGAACGCCATCGGCATTCGCCCGTGCCAGATAGGCGAGCATGAGGTCGGTGAAATCCTGCCTGGTGCGCAGCACGGACATGAGCTGGTAGTACAGGTCCAGAAACGACTGAAGATTCTCAAACTCATAGTGTGCCTTGAGATCGTCAAGATCAGCGAACGGCAGGCTGATGTTGTTACGTTCGGCCAGTTTCAGGGCCAGTTCCGGCTCGAGGGTGCCTTCGATATGCAGATGAAGCTCCGCCTTCGGCAGCTTACGCAGTGCCTGTTCGGTGGCCGGGCTGATGTGAGTCATGCGAATCCTTTCATGTGGTGCGATGGCGGTCCATCGGCTAATCGGAAATGAGCGTGAACTGAAATGGACCGTCGACGATGGAGCCAATGCGCATGCGAGCGCCATATCGGCCTTCATATACGGGAACGTTGCCCGAGCGGAGAGCTTCGTTGAAGCGGATCCATGTGAGATTGGCATGCTCGTCGTCGGTATCTTCGGCAACGAGTTGGGGACGTCCCGTGGCGGGGCTGTGCAAAGAGGTGAGCGGTTGTGGAATGGATAGGATCTCTCCTCGGATTTCCTGCACGGATTGAGGAAGCGAACCTTGCGGTCCGTCGAAGCAACGCAGTGTGAGGACGCGGTTCGCCATCATGTCAATCGTGGGTTCGTCATCGTCGGGTTCGATTTCGACGGTCAACAGTAGGCCAAGACCGATTTGCTGCACATCGAACGTCGGATCGAGCGTACCGAGGTCGTTCAGAACGGCGATGCTCGCTTCATTCACGCGTTGCACGGAAATTCTCATTGTTCCAGTATAGGTTGTCGGCAGTGCTTTACACGGACTGTGATCAGCGAATTGTGGTCGCGGGATTGCGGGTTGCGGGGCGGGCCGGACGATGGGGATTCATGGTGCTGCCCTGCTGCCGCGCTCTCGTCGGGGAGGGGATTCCTCCAGTGACTGGAGAAAATCGGACGCAAAGAGAGGTGCAAGCCTGTAAGACAGCTGCTAAAGTCGGCGACATGAAGATGAGCGACGACGAGTTCGAGCGGGCCATCGAAGACGCGCTCGCGGGTATTCCCGACAGGTTCAAGCAGGTGCTGGAGAATGTGGGGATCGCCATGGCGCAGGAGCCGAACGAGCGGGAGTTGGGCACGATGTGCGACGCGGGCGGCGAACTGCTGGGACTGTACGAAGGAATCGCCATCACGCGGCGAACCACGGCCTACAGCGGTGTGATGCCGGACGTAATCACTATTTTCAAGGGCCCGCACGAGCGGGTATGCGCCACCCGTGCGCAAATGGTCAAGCAGATCCGCAAGACCGTGCTGCACGAGATCGGCCACTACTTCGGCTTCGATGACGCCTACCTGCACGCGCATGGCTATTAGAGGCCGCTACAAGAAGACGCACGCAAGGCCGTGTTTCGGCACGGAATAGGATTCATCCGGAATCGTTCGGAACGTCTCATTGTCGACGAGGCGTAATACGTGCCGGATCTGTTCCCCATGATTCAAGTGGCAGTGGGAAAGCAGCAGGGCGCTCCCGAGTCGCAGCGCCACGTGGTCCTACGTATCGAACGGATTTTCAGGCGCGAGGCGCTTACGCGCATTCTGTAGCGGGATGGCTGAGCCGCTGACATGAGCCAGGGGAGTGACATGACTGTGTTCTCTTTGGTTTTCCGAGGGTTGGCGAGTAGCGTAGAACCTGAATCGCAATGGGGCGGTTCGTGAATGCACGGACGCACGATAGCGTCGGCAATGCAAAGGAGCGAATATGAAGTCTTGGAGATTCACTGGAACGAACGAACCATTGAGATTGGAAGAACTGCCGGAACCGAGTGCCGGGCCGGGCAAGGTCGTCATCGATGTGAAGGCGGCTGGCATTTGCCATACCGATGTCGGCATTCTGACTGATCCCGGTTGGATGACCATGCTCGGCCAGGTGCCGGTGACGCTTGGCCATGAGGATGCCGGTGTCATCAGCGCGGTCGGCGACGGTGTCACCGACTTCAAGGTCGGTGACCGTGTAGCAATCTGCCCGACCACGTCGGCAGGATGCCCTGGCTCATCGTTTGATGGCGGTTTCGGGCCGAAAATCGTCATAGGGACCGAAGCATTGGTGCGCATCCCGGATGAAGTCGATTTTGTGAACGGCGCCGCCGCAACCGATGCGGGCATGACATCCTATGCGGCGGTGGTCCGCCGAGGTGGCGTCAAGGCGGGAGACAAGGTCGGCATCATCGGACTTGGCGGGCTTGGCCAAATTGGCGCGAGAGTGGCGTATCTGCTTGGTGCGGAAGTGTATGTGGCTGAAATCAAGGAGGACATCTGGCCGCTTGCCAAGGAACTCGGCGCGGTGGACGTACGTAGATCCATCAAGGACTTCAACGACGTAAAGTTCGATGTCATCGTCGATTTCGCGGGCTTTGGCACCACTACGGCGGATGCGGTGGACGTCATCGGACTGGGTGGCGTGGTCGTGCTCGTCGGCATGGGCAAGCTGGAGACCACCATCGATTCAAAGTCGCTTATCGTCAATCAGTGTGATCTGCGTGGCTCGAACGGAGGCACTCCCGACGATATTCGCGGCGTTTACGAGCTGATGCGTACCGGAAAACTGTCGCCCGTCACCACCTGCATCAGCTTCGACGAGGTTCCGCAGGCTATCGAACGGCTCGAAGCGGGCGATGTGAAGGGCCGGCTCGTCATCAGATACGAGTAAGAGCACCGTCTGCCCGCCGATGGAACCGGTTGACGCTTCGGCTCGTCGGTTCCTCTCCTCGACGGGCTAGCCGGGCCGACGGGCTGGCCGGCCCGTCGGCGACTGGACCCGATGCATAAAGAGCCCTAACATTACTTAAGTGATGATGGACGATAACCGGCAATGATGCCGCATGGTTCCGTCTTCACCGGATATTTTTCGGCTGATATTTTCAAAGGAGAAAGTATGGCGGACAATCGCATGAAACAAAAGGAGAGACCTCCATCCGCAGAAGGCAACGGCCTGCAGAAAAGTCTGAAACTCATCTTCGTCTACACGGTGGCGACCGGCTCGATTTTCACCTACGTAAGCTATTGGGATTCCGTATTTTTCAGCTATTGCGGGGCGGGAACGTTCCTCGCCTTCGCGCTGATGACGGTTGCGATTCTTCCGACGGCACTCGTCTACAGTGAAATCTCACCGTTGTTCAAAACGGCGGGCGGCGAGCTCATCTACAATACGGTCGGCTTTAACAAGCATGTCGGCTTTCTGGCATCCTGGCTTATCATGGCGGCTTGGATTTCCGTGCCGCCAGCCGTGGTCATGGCCGTGGCGACGTTCATCAGCAAACTTTTCAACCTGAATCTGAATTTCCAGACCACCGTGATCATCGGCGTCGTGTTCCTGTTGCTCATCTTCATCATGAGTCTGCAGGACGTGCAGTTCCTGGTCAAAGCACAGGCGTTCTGCCTGTTCGCCAATATTGCCACCACGCTTATCACCGCAGCGCTGATCCTGACTTCCGGTCATTGGAGCATCGCCAATCTGGCGGACATGTTCTCGTTCAGTTCGAAGGCTTCGACGCTTGGCATTCCGGCGTGGATCATCGGCATGGCATTGCTCATCACGCCCTATTTCGGTTTCGAAACCGTGCCCCAGATGGTGGAAGAGGGTGACTTCCCCATCAATAACACGAAGAAGGCCATCTGCGGATCCGTGCTCACCTGCGGTGCGATCTACACGATCTTCTTCTTCTGCGTGGCCGGTCTCGCACCGGTCAAGGATCTGCTTGCCGGCGATGCCGCGAACGGTTTCATGACCATCACCGCCATGCAGAATCTGCTGGGATGGAAATTCTGGCCGATCGTGTACGGCTGCATTTCCATCCTGCTGGGGATGACCGCTTCGATTCTGGGATTCTGGATGTCCACCGTACGCATGCTCTATTCGATGGGCAAGAAAAACTTTCTGCCGGAAGTGTTCACCAAGGTCAACAAGCATCAGCAGCCGATTCTGCCGAACATCTTCCTGCTGGCCATCAGCCTGACCTTCATTCTCCTGCAGAATGCGGGCAGCTTCATGAACGACTTCTTCAACCTCATGTCGTTCGGCTGCGCCTGCGCCTATGCTCTGACGATGATCTCGGCCGTGCGTATTCACCATAGGCATCCCGAATGGTATGCGAACAACAGGAACGTGGTGCCAGGCGGTGACCTGTTCCGTGTACTCGCCATGGTGATCATGGTGTGCATCGCGTTCTTCTGCACACTCGGACAGGGCGTAGGATCATGGATTTCCTTCGCCGTATATCTTGGCATCGGCGTGGCCATCTGGCTGTGGATGGTGCTGGTCCGGTGGAGGAATTCCAAGGTCGTCATCGAAACGTTGGACGGCGAGGTCGAGTTCTGAACCGGCTCTGCGCATCACGGCCGTAACGGCCAAAAGGCAACTGAAGAACAATCCGTCGTGAAACCGAACCAAGCAAACAAAGGAGTAATCATGGTTCAACCGAAACTCGAAGGCAAAGTCGCCATCATCACCGGAGCCGCGGCAGGCTTGGGCGAGGGAATCGCGCAAGTGTACGCCAAGTACGGTGCGAAGATCTGCATGGTCGACCTGTCGGCCGATGTCGACAGGACTGCGGACAAGATCCGTGAGATGTATCCGGATGCCGACATCGTGACCGTCATGGCCAATGTGGCCGATAAGGATCAGATGATCGCGGCCGCCAGAACAACGGTGGACGCTTTCGGTCCGATCGACATCGCCTGCTGCAATGCCGGTGTATGTCGGCTTGCGCCATTCGAGCAGATGCCTGACGAGATGCGTGATTTCCACATCGACGTGAACATCAAAGGCGTATGGAACACCTGCCAGGCGGTAGTGCCGTACATGTTGGAGAACGGTGGCGGCGCGATCGTGATCGCCTCTTCCGTGACGGGCGACATCGTGGCCGATGCCGGTGAAGCGGCCTACGCCATGACCAAGGCCGCACTCGTGGGGCTGACCAAATGCCTGGCAGTGGAATACGCCGACCGCAACATCCGCGTCAACTGCTCGCAGTTGGGCTATGCGCGCACCCCGATGGTGGAGAAGATGGCGGTCGAATCCAATCCGGACAATCCGGAATCCGCCATCAACGACATTGCGGTCGGCGTGCCGATGAAACGACTGGCCAAGCCGACCGAAGTGGGCGAACTGTTCGCCTTCCTAGGTTCCGACGAGGCCAGCTACATCACCGGCGCACAAGTGGTCATCGACGGCGGCAGCACACTGCCGGAGACCATGAGCATCGGCACCAACTGAATCGCCGCATAATGACGGTGCGGAGCATACGGAACGTTCCCGAATCTTCAAGGGGCGGATCCCCATGCCCGCACCGTCATCCGGCCGTGGCCTGTGCCGGCTACATTTCTGAAATCAACACAAAGCACTGTCGGTGTCGTTCGGCTCGCTGATCTTCACGGATATCATGAAACCGTCACATTAAGACCATCAAACGAAAGAGACGGAAAGCCATGGACACCGATAAGATTTACGCGGAACAACTCGCCAACGAATACGCGCCGAAGGACACGTCCAAGGTGGGTCGCACTCCGCAAGCTGGACAACAGGGCGAAGCTCCCAGCCACGGTTTTCACCTACACATTTGGCATAATATCCGCATTGGTGGCCGGTGTGGGAATGTGCCTTTCCATGAATGTCATCGGCGGCGGCACAACCGTTGCCTTCGTCCTCGGCGTAATCGTCGGCATCATCGGACTGTTGGGGATGGGCGTCAATTATCCCATCTACAAGAAGCTGCTGGCACAAGGTAAGCAGAAATATGCCTTTGAAATCATGGAACTGGCGAAAGAAATAAGCGAGAAGTAATACATGAAACGGGCAAGGGCGATTTTTCGAAGGCTGCTGCATGGCAGGATCCCAAGAAAGAAGACGGAACGCATTTGAACAAATCGGAAAGCAAGTATTTCGCAACGGCCGACAGGATGGACGAGGCGCTTCTGAAGCTTCTCGAACGGAAAGACCTCGCCTATATCACGGTCAAGGAGGTCTGTGAGGTGGCTGGCGTCAACCGTTCCACGTTCTATCTGCATTATGAGTCGATGACGGATCTGCTGTCGGAGAGCGTCGGATATATGAACGACCATTTCCTCATTCATATGAACAGGGATGTGGAAGCCTTTGCCACGAAACTGCGCACCTGTCCGGTGGACGAGCTGTATCTCGTCACGCCGGAATATCTGACGCCGTACCTGAGCTATATCAAGAAAAACAAGAGACTGTTCCGCGCGGCCATGAACAACGCGGCGGCGCTGGGGTTGGATAAAAACTACGATCGGATGTTCTTCCATGTGTTCACGCCGATCCTTGACCGTTACCATGTGCCGAACCAGGACAGACGCTACATCATGGCGTTTTATATTCAAGGGTTGATGGCGATCGTCTCGGAGTGGCTCAGGCATGATTGCGCCGATTCTATTGAATACGTCATAGGGGTGATTCAGCGATGCATGCAGCATGGTGAGGAGGGACTATGAGCCGGTATCCATCGAAGAAAAGAACGGGTTGAAATTCAATAACCGCCAATGCCGGAGGCCGGGGATAACGACGTTCCGGTTCAAAACCTCCATTCCGGTATGTGCTGTACGGATGGGGTGACAGGATGGAATAATACGATGCCACTGGGCAAAACCGAACAATGAGCGGTGCATCCGTTACCACGACGAGGAATGAGGTATGAAAGAGGCATGCGTATTGTGCTTCAGAAAGTCAGCGACGGGTCCGTGGATGTGATTGATGAACTCACCGGCGAACGGGATCCCACCTTCGAACCACAGCGGATCGGCGTCGGATATGTGCTGCTTGTCGGCGTAGAGGATTCGGACGGCGCCAAGCAGATCGCATGGCTGGCGCACAAGATCTCGAATCTGCGTGTGTTCGAAGACGACAACGGCAAAATGAACCGTTCCATTCACGATGTGAATGGCTCGATCCTTTCCATCTCGCAATTCACGTTGTATGCGGACGTGTGCAAAGGCAATCGCCCAAGCTTCGTGAAGGCAGGGTCGCCGGACCATGCCGACAAGGTGTGGCGGCAGTTCAACGAAACACTGCGGGCCGAAGGCCTTGCGGTGAAGGAAGGCCGTTTCGGAGCCCACATGTGCGTGAACTTGACTAACGACGGTCCCGTGACCATCATCTTCGATACGGACGAACTGGGAGTCTGACACCGTTCACCGGCAACGGTGGGTCACAGATGTTCGGCGATCCAGTCACGTAGGATGACGGCGTGGTTGCAAGCGGGATCCTTGGCGGCATAGAGCAGGGTGACGTTTCCTGTTCGCAGATGGTCGCGCACGTCCGACACGAATTCGGCGGCCTCATCGCGCCCGTCAAGCTGCTCGATGTACCGTGCCTTGAACTCGTCGAATTTAGCGGGGTCATGGGCGAACCACTTGCGCAGGTCCGTGGTGGGCGTCACCTCCGTTTTAGCCCAACGGTCAAGATCCGCACGCTCCTTGGAAACGCCGCGCGGCCACACCCGGTCCACCAGAACACGGTAACCGTCGGTCGGCTGCGCGGAATCATATATGCGTTTGATCTGAAGAACATGCGACTGCGCCATGCAATCCATGCTAGATGTCCCGAATGATGGGATCGAGACAATTTCTCTGGCTGCGAACCACAGTCGTCAGAGAGCCGCACAAGACCGAAAAATGAGACTGCATTTGAGACGGTTATCTGGTGCTCACTCTAGGGTTAGGACCATGGGAATTGAGAACAATCACAAGCTCATCGTCAACTGTCTGCCGTTGACGGAGTCGGAGAAGGCGCAATTCACGCGTGCGGCCAGGGGAGTGCCGCAGGAATTCGTAGGCGACTCGACGCAGCGGGGGAGTATGAACTGGAGCGCCCGCATCCCGAAGGAATTCCGCGCATCGGTGACTGCGATCATCGGAAACGTACCGCCGGAGGAATGCTCGCAATGCCCCAGACTCGAATGGCTGCAAACCTGGAGCGCCGGCGTCGACAAATACCAGCGGCCCGGCGTACTGCAACCCGGATCCATGCTCACCAACGCTTCCAGCGCATACGGGCAGAGCGTATCCGAGCACATGTTCGCCATGATGTGGGCGCTCATGAAGAACCTACACGTCTATGCCGGCAATCAAGCCAACGCAGACTGGACTGACGCAGGCCGTGCATTAAGCCCATCGGGCATGACCGCATTGGTGATCGGCACCGGCGACATCGGCTCGCACTTCGCCAGACTGTGCAAGAGCGTCGGCATGGAAACCATCGGCGTACGACGTAACCCATCCGTCGAAGCGGAAGGCATCGACCACACGATAGGCTTCGAATCACTCGAACAGGCATTGCCATACGCCGACGTCGTCGCCATGAGCGTGCCGTCCACACCGGCCACGCACCATCTGCTGAATGCCGATCGACTGGCACTGCTCAAACCCGAAGCGCTGGTACTGAACGCGGGCCGAGGCGATGCCATCGATTCCGAAGCCCTTGCAGCGGCGCTCGCAGGCAACGAGCTACGGGGTGCCGGCCTCGACGTGACCGAACCTGAACCGTTGCCGGCCGACTCGCCATTGTGGCATGAACCGCGCTGTCTCATCACCCCGCATGTGGCGGGCGGCAACCATCTGGAAGTGACGGAACGGCGCATCATCGCCATCGCATTGGGCAACGTGCGCTGCTACGCCAACGGTCAGTCGCTCGACAATCGCATGCCTTTGAAAGGCTGAGGATTCGCCGCTGGAAATCAGCCATGGAATATTACCCAAAAGATCCATACGGACAATCCTGATGAACCCATGTCGCCGCGGATTGGGAAATTCCCTGATGTATCCCTGACTCGCTCCGTGGACGATTTCGTCTCGTCGATTGACGAATGTCCCGCTTAGGGTTGTACCCTCTACACCTGATATGGATAACGAACTGTTTGAGAAGGCGCCGATTCCGCGCGCATACATGACTCTGGCCATACCCGTCGTGCTGAGCATGATGGTCACCCTCGTCTACAACACCGTGGACACCTACTTCATCGCGCACACCGGCAACACCGACATGGTGGCCGGCGTGTCCATCGCGACACCGGTATTCACCGTGATGATTGCGCTTGGCGACATCTTCGGACTCGGCGGAAGCTCCGTAATCTCGCGCCTCTACGGCAAAGGTCGTTTCGATGACGGCCGGCGACTGAGCGTGTTCTGCTTTTGGGGAGCCGTGTTCACCGGCATCATCGTCATCATATTGGGCCTGACGTTCCACGATCCGATCCTCACGATGCTTGGGGCCGACGATTCCACATGGCGGTATGCCTCGCAGTTCTATTCGCTGATCATTCTCGGATCGCCGTTCATCATCGTATCGATGACGCCAAGCAATCTACTGCGCACCGAAGGCTTCGCAGGCCCCTCCGCGGTCGGTTCGATCGCCGGAACCGCCATCAACATCTGCCTGAACCCGCTGTTCATCCACGTGTTCGGCTGGGGCGCGGCCGGTTCCGCAGGCGCGACCGTCATCGCCAACATCTGCACCGACCTCTACTTCGTGTGGTTCCTGCTTAAACGCAGCCGCAACCTGTCCATCGATCCACGGCTCATGTTCCGAAGCGGACATCTTGATATCAGCAGGCAGGAGGCAAGCGGCATCTTCGCCATCGGCATTCCGGCATCCGTTACCAATCTCATGCAAAGCCTTGGCATTGTCATGGTCAACCTCTTCCTGCTGCCATACGGCAACGATGCGGTGGCGGCCATGGGCATCGCATTGAAGATCGTGATGATCGCCGTGATGATTCTCGTGGCGTTCGCCTTCGGCGGCCAGCCGCTCATCGGCTATAACTATGGTGCCGGAAACATGAGTCGGTTGAAGGCATTGCTGAAATTCGCATACTCGTTCCTCGGCATGCTCGCATTGGTCATGACCGCGGTGCTGATCGCCTGTGCTCGCCCGTTGATGGGATTCTTCAGCACCGACACCGGCATCGTCGATCTCGGCACCGGCATACTACGTGTGCAGCTGCTGAGCACCGTATGCGTGTCGGTGGTGCTCGTGACCACCTGCACGTTCCAATCCGCAGGCAAGGCCCTGGGCGCACTGCTACTGTCCGTCAGCCGTCAGGGCGTGATGCTCGCCATCACCTTGTTCGCCGGCAGCGGACTCGCCGGATATCACGGGGTCATTGCCGCGCAGGCCTTCGCCGACCTGCTCACTGCGGTCCTTGCCGTCGTATTGGCTGTGATTCTTCTGCCTGAGTTGCGTGGCCGAAAGGCCGAAAGCCGGAAGATCGCCTTCGTCGATGAATGATGCCAGCCATACGTAAGGCTCAGGCCGGGCTCGACGCCGAAAGAATGCCCGTATGATGGCATTAGGGAGGAAAGGCGGGAGCTGTGACGTTGAACAAATGGCAACGAATGACCGAATGGCCGCTGACCGTACTGGCATTGGTGTTCCTGCTCGCGTATTCATGGGAGGTGCTGGCACGGACGCATGTCTCCCTGTGCGAAACCACGATCAACGTCATCTGGATCGTGTTCATCATCGACTACGTCGTTTCGATTTCGCTGGCGCACGATAGGAAGACCTGGTTCAAGAACAACCTGCTGTTGCTCATCTCGATCATGCTGCCGATTTTCAGACCGCTGAGACTGCTGCGACTGGTGGCCGTGTTGAATGTGCTCAATCGCACCAGCGGCATGGCGGTACGTGGTCGCATCACACTCTACGTATGTTCCAGCGTGATACTGCTGATCTACGTTGGTTCGCTTGCGGAATTGGATGTGGAACGTAATGCTCCGGGCACTACCATCACCGATTTCGGCAAGGCCATATGGTGGGCGTTCGTCACCACCACGACGGTCGGCTATGGCGACATGTCGCCGGTGACATGGCAAGGCAAGTGCATCGCCGTGGGTCTTATGATCGCCGGCATCGCCCTGATCAGCGTCATCACCGCAACGCTCGCGTCATGGATCGTCGACCGGGTGAGCGATGAAGCCGATAAGCGTGCCAATGAGACGGAATCGGAAACCACGCGGCTGAGCAACAACGTCGCCGAACTGACCGACGCCGTCGACCGACTACGTGACGATATCGCGAAACTGCGCGAATCCCCAACAGTCCAGATGACAGGCGATAACAAGTGATGCCGGACGGAGTCCAACTTCCGTCCGGCATCACTTACGAGTGGTTGTTCGCTATTCGCAGGCAACCCCATCATGGTCACGGTCCAATGCGGAACGATAGCCCGGCTGACCTTGATAGATCGGTGCCGCCCCGGCGGCACGCGCGGCGGAGCAATTCTGGTAGTAGACATTGGAACTGTCGTCTTGCTGTACTTGAGGAGCCGGAGCGGGTTGTTCGGTTTGCGTCTGAGACTGCTCCGTCTGCTCGGTGGAGGGCTGCTCGGTTTGAGTAGGCTCGGAGGAAGGTTCCTGAGTCGGTTCGGCGGTTGCGGTCTGAGGCTGTTCGCCGGTGTTCGTGCCGGTATAGTCGGGAACGGCCTGCGTCGGACAGGAGCCCAGCACCTTATTCATCGCTTCCTTCTCCGCCTGAGTGACCCACAATGAATACTTATGCTTCACGCCGATCTGGCGTGCCACGTACTCGCAGCGGAAGCTTGTGTTGGAGGGCAGCCACGTAGCCGCATCACCATCGGATTTTTTCTGATTGGCGGATCCGTCTACAGCTAGCAGATTATACGGGTCGTTGGCGAGTTCGGTTCGCTTGCTCTTACTAAGCTTCTGTGCGCCCTTCTGCCAGGCGTCGCTTAAGGAAACCACATGGTCGATTTGCACGGCGGTAGAGGTTTTCGCGCCTTTCTTAAACTTGATTTCCTTACCGGTATACGGGTCCTGCAGCTTGCCGGATTTGACCACGCAATCCTGCGTATGCGATTTATGCTTTACGTTCGTCAAATCACGGTTAAGAATGTCATTGCGTGTATCGCATCCGTTATGGTCGACATCCTTCCAGGCTTCACCGAACTGTGCCCGCTTGTACCCGGTCTTCGGCGCACGACCCTTGACGGTAAGTGTGTCAAGTACATCGGTGGCGAGCTCGCCGGCGCCGGTATCATCGGTAGCCTCTGCGGCCATGGAGTAGTCGGCATGATAGCCTGCGGCGAAGCCGATTGACAGCAGACAAGCCATGCTCACGGCAATCAGACGACGTATTACTGCATTGTGGTAACGCACGGGTTCCTCTTTCTCATCTCATGGTCCCTGAAGTCATCGTAGACTGATTCCGCATGAAGGCACGCATCGGCATGAAAGCGGCGGCAGTGATGATTCGGTCGGGACGTGCGGCAAGAATTGGCGTTATGACTCAAGCTGCATGTGACGCGTACGAACTTCCCGAAGGATTCGAGTATTGCTCAAAGCTGAATCCGGTAATCGAAGCGGTCTCCGCCTTGGATCGTGTCAAGGCCGTGGTGCGAATACTGCACGAGCCGGGCGGCTGCCCGTGGGACGGTTCGCAGACGAACCGATCCCTGCTCAAACCTCTGCTCGAGGAAACCTATGAGTACATCGACGCGGTCGAAATCGACGACCGCGAGAACATGCGCGAGGAACTGGGCGATATGCTCCTGCAATCCGTGTTCCAGGCACAGGTGTGCGCGCATGACGAGACCGATCCATTCGGCATCGATGAGGTATGCGACCGCTTGGTCGACAAGCTCATCACCCGCCATCCGCACGTATTCATGCCCGATGATGCGGTTGCAACGGAATCGGATGCTCCGAAGTCCGCTGAAGAGACGCTGCAATTATGGGAGAGGATGAAACAGAAGGAGAAGCAACGCAAGTCGGTGCTCGAAGGTATCTCACACGCCCAAGGCGCACTGCCAAGAGCCGCCAAAGTCGTTTCACGCGTCGCCAAATCAGCGAACCGGACCCAACTCGAACAGGCATACACCGCCGAGTCGCAGTCGTCCGATACCGGCCACGACCACCAGTACGCCGATCGGATCATCGCGATACTGCGTGACGCCCAGCGCAATGGCGTCGACGTGGAATCAGAGCTACGCTGCCGATTGCGCGATCTGGAATGCGCCATCGAACGAATCGAAAGCGAAAATCGATGACCGCAGACCCCGCAGTCTGGCATGACCTGAAATTCCGTGGCACGTTCCGCGACTGCCTACCAGCGGAGAATCCTGAGCTCCTCCGACGACTACAGATGCGAAGGTCACATTCATGTGGCCGCCGCCCGCCGCAAGTCGGGGCATACGACGACAATCAACGGCATGATTGAATCCAATGACACCAACGAAAAGGCAATCGACAGACAACTGCTCAAACGGTACGCCGAAGACTTCAACTCCGATCGGGCCAACCTCGTGGCCGCCAATGCGGCCGTCTCCGCCGGCGTACTCGAAGCGGCCACCGACTACAAGGGACAGCGCTCGCTGCCGCGTGACTTTTCCATCGAGCTGAAACAGGGGTCAATCACCAACCAGCGTCGTTCCGGCCGTTGCTGGATGTTCGCCTCGCTCAACACGCTGCGCTACGAGCTCATGCATACGTGGAACCTCGACGACTTCGAATTCTCGGAAACATACCTGTTCTTCTGGGATGCGATGGAGAAATCCAACACGTATCTGGAAAACGTGCTCGCCACACTCGATGAGCCGACCGATAGCCGTATCTTTCAGGAGATCAACGATGGTCCGGCCGATGATGGCGGCTGGTGGCAAATGTTCGCCGCCTTGGTGAACAAGTACGGGCTCGTTCCGAAGAGCGCATACCCGGAGTCCGCGAATTCCAAGGATTCTGATGCCTTCAAACAGTATCTCAACTCCAAGCTGCGTGAGTTCGCGGCCGATCTGCGTGATAGGCATGCGGCCGGTACGCCGATCGACGAGCTTCGTACGCTGAAAAACGAGGACATGTCGACCGTATACCGCATGTGCGCGATTGCGTTGGGCGAGCCGCCGGAGACATTCGATTTTCTGGTGCGCACCAGTGACGACGACAAGAAGGACGCCGGTTCCGACGGGATAGGTTCCGACAAGAAGGCTGACAAACCGAAATCCGGCAAGGACGAGCGCAGGCAGATTCGCGAGTTCGGCATCACTCCGATCGAATTCTATAGGAAGTACGTGCCGCTCGACGTGAACGACCTGGTCACCCTATGCAACGTTCCGATGGAATCCCGCCCATTCAATACGCGCTACCGCATCCGTTTCACCGCGAACGTCGCTGAGGCGGGTGACATGGAATTCATCAACGTGCCGCTCGACGCGTTCAAGAAGGCGGCCATCGATCAGATCAGCGCCGGGCATCCGATCTGGTTCGCCTGCGACTGCACGCAGTTCTCCCTGCGTTCCGCGGGATACTTCGACCGCGACAGTGTGCGCGTGGACCAACTGTTCGGCACCGAATTCGCCTTCGATAAGGCGCAAGGCCTTGAATACGGCGATTCTCCGAGCAACCACGCCATGACCTTCACCGGCGTGAACCTTGACGGCGACGGCAGACCGAACCGTTGGAAGGTCGAAAACAGCTGGGGCAAAGACAACGGCGACGACGGATACTACGTGGCGTCCGACGCATGGTTCGACCGCTATGTGACTGAGATCATCATCCGCAAGGAATACCTCGATGAAGCCACCCGTTCGCTGCTTACCGCGGAGCCGGTGGAACTTGACCCATGGGAGCCGCTGACCAAGCGCTCCAGATAACGGCGGCACCGTCGACAACATAATGGCAGAGCGAGGCGAAAGGCGAAAAGTGCCAGGTAAACTCACGTGGCTTTCCGACGAGCTGCATAGCGAATGCAACACGGCGGTGCTTCAGCGTGCCCGCGGCATCACCAACCAATGGCGCGCCAAGATGCGGGATCTGTACTGTCTGAACGATCCTGAAGCGGACCGTATCACACTGAGCGCCTCCGTACGCGGCACCACTTCGCCTTCCAGCAACTACACGGTGCAAGCCACCGTCGATATGGGCGACCAGCTGCTGCTCGCACGCTACTGCAGCTGCCCTGCCTTCGCAGGCGCCGATTCCGCTCACGACAGAGGATACCGCGACAGCTTCGGCTATCGTAGTTTCTCCGATGACGACGAAATCTACGATTACGAGGATGCCGATTACGACGATTTCGGCAGGGAACCCGCATTCGGTCACGTGGACGACGGCAACGATGATACCGACGCCTACCAAAGCCCACACGGCTTCGGCCGGAGATTCCGTCGAAGCGCCGACGGACGTTCCGCCGGAACCGGATCCCGCTATACCGGCATGTGCAAGCACCTCGCCGCAATGATCATGCTGTTCGTGCAAACCCCGGAACGTTTCCACGGCTACCAGCCGGGCAATGCCACCCCACGATACATCGCCGACTACATGAGGCGAATCGATGCCGAACGACATACGTCGAACAAGGACTCCCAGCTCGACCTGCTTAAACGCATCGCCAATGCGAAACAGCGATTGGGCGAAGAACAAGGATGGCTGGCGCCCGACCACCATGGCAAAGCGGGCGGCTCCCACAACGACGGCCCGGCCATCGTGCTGCCGGGCAGCGTGCATCTTGAACCGACGATCACGCTCACCGAAGGAACGACCTGGTCGCTGAGCCTGCGCATCGGCCACGGCAACACCTCGTACGTTCTGAAAAACATCTCGAGATTCGTATCCAACATGCGAACGGGAGCCTATGAATCATATGGGCGTAAGCTGGCCTTCACCCATACGCCGGATATGCTCGACCGGTTCTCGCAAAGCGTCCTGACATTGCTCAACCGAGTGCTCGCTACACGTGCCATCTCACAGATGCAAAACCAATACTCCTACGGTGATGCCGTAACCGTGCAAAGAGACCTGCTCCTCACCGATTGGGAGGTCTGTGACCTGCTCGACCTGCACGACGCATTGCCATTGCCCCTCCCGAACGGAGAGGCATCGGAGAACACGCATGCCATGGAGACTGACGACATCGCCGGGCCGGCGCAACGCAAGCCCACGTCCATCATGGTCGCCTCCGGACTGAGCCATACCGGCGAACTCAACATCATCGAAGGAAATCCGGCATTCGGCTTCAACGTATCGTACGAACGTCACGGTGAAGATCGCGGCATACGCATCATCGCCGACAAGGTGATCATGGGCACGGTAACGGGCCAACACAGCCGTTATATAATCTGCGCCCAGACCAATGGCTACGCAGATACCGCACTCTACCGTTGCTCCGCTGCAATGGAACCGGCATTCGGCCCGCTCTCCTCACTATGCGTAGGCGATCCGGACGGCGTATTCATCGCCGAAGAGGACTGGCCCATGTTCGCACGCACCATACTTCCCGCGCTCGCCGACGCCGGCATCGGCTTGCATGTGCCGCAGGAAGTCGCCTATGCGATCGGTGCGGAATGCCGGATTGAATATTATCTGGACCGTGACCTGTACGGAGTGACCTGTGAAGTCGTGGCACGATATGGGGACTTCGTATTTCAGCTGGTCCCCGCAGCCAAGGAGTTGCGTGGCGTCGTCAAACCCGATTCCACATCCAAGGCTTCGCTGGTCAAGCGCGATCAGGAATGTGAGACGCTCGCTGTGCAAGTGGCGCGTCAGCTGTTTCCGACATGGAGCGCCACCAATCCGGCGCGTGTCAGGGAAGAGGATGAAGACGCCATTCTGCTGCTGATCACCGAAGGTGTGGAGATTCTCAAATCGATGGGTCAGGTGTTCTCCACTGCCGCCTTCGACGGCTTGATGTCTCCGTCGAAGCCGAGCGTCAAGGTCGGGTTGTCGGTCGAATCGAACCTTGTCGAGATTTCGCCGATCGCCGACGAAGTACCGATGAACGAGGTCGGTGCACTGCTTGACAGTTATCGGCGCAGACGTCGCTACCATCGGCTGCACGACGGCACCTTCGTGGATCTGCGGGATGCCGATTTGGGTGAACTCGATCGTATTGCCTCGGATCTTGACCTGACCGGAACGCAACTTGACGGCGGAACCATCGCCATTCCGGGCTATCAGGCGTTTCTACTGGACGCACAGGTGCCGGATGAACGCAAAAACGCATCCTTCACCTCGTATGTCAACGATGTGAAGGTCATCGATCCGAGTCGCTATGAGGTACCGCAAGCGTTGCGCAACGTGCTGCGGCCATATCAGGAGGAGGGATTCCGCTGGCTTTCCACATTATGGGACAAGGGATTCGGTGGCATTCTCGCCGATGAGATGGGCCTGGGCAAATCCGTGCAACTGCTTGCCCTTGTCGAGGCGCGTAAGGGGAATGGCCCGACGCTCATCGTCTGCCCGGCATCGCTCGTCTACAACTGGGCCGTGGAATGCGAGAAATTCACTGCCGATCTTACCGTGGAGGTCGTGGCCGGCACCAAGACGGAACGCCGCAACGTGCTGCGGCGGCTACGGGCAATGGCGGAATCGGAGTCCTCGTCATCCTCCGTTTCCGAGGCATCCTCCGAAAGCGAGGACTGTCCGGACATACTCATTACATCCTACGATCTGTTGCGTCGCGATATCGCCGAATACGCCGGCTGCAGGTTCGCATGCATGGTGCTCGACGAGGCGCAATACATCAAGAACCACGCCACCAAGGTGGCGAAAGTGGTCAAGCAGGTGAACGCCGCGCATCGCTTCGCATTGACCGGCACGCCAATCGAGAACCGTCTGAGCGAACTGTGGAGCATCTTCGATTTTCTTATGCCGGGGCTGCTGGGCACTTATACGCGATTCCGCGAACGGTACGAGCAGCCGATTCTGGCGCCCGGTCCGGAACAGTCCGTCATGGTTGACAAGTTGCGGGCGTTGGTCGGCCTGTTCATCAAACGACGGTTGAAAAAGGACGTGCTTACCGATCTGCCCGACAAGTTCGAGAACGTCGTGACCGTGAAGCTGGCGGGGGAGCAGCGCAAACTGTATGCGGCGCACGAACAGCGGCTGCGCGCCGCACTCACCAAAACACGGGATGCCGATTTCAACACGAGCAGGATTCGCATTCTTGCGGAATTCACGTTGCTGCGCGAGCTTTGCTGCGATCCTCGGTTGGTGTATGCGGACGCGAAAAACGGCTCGGCCAAGCTTGAAGCCATCGACGATTTGGTGGCCAACTGCATGGATGAGGGCAAGAAGGTGCTCATCTTCTCGCAGTTCACGTCGTTCCTTGACCTGATTGGCGTGCGACTCGCCGAACACGGCGTTGCGTTCCATGCGATTACCGGTGAGACGCCGAAGAGGAAGCGCGTGGAGTTGGTGGATGAGTTCAATGGCGATGATGTGCCTGTGTTCCTGATCTCGCTCAAAGCCGGCAATACCGGCCTGAACTTGGTCGGTGCATCCGTGGTGATTCATGCCGATCCTTGGTGGAATGAGGCTGCGCAGAACCAAGCCACTGACCGCGCACACCGCATCGGGCAGACACAGGACGTGAACGTGTACCGGATTGTGGCGAAAGACACCATTGAGGAGCGCATGCTGAAGTTACAGCGGGACAAGAGCCGGCTGGCACGGCAATTCACCGACGGTGGCGCTTCGGGCGGCGTCGGCTCGCTCACCAAGGACGATCTGCTTGATCTGCTGAGCTGACATAGGAGGCGACGTTCCGCGTTCGGCGGCACGTCACGGAAGCGAGATGGGGTGTCTGCCGGTATTGCCATAATGAACGGCGTAATGCAGGGGAACCCGTACAACCGGGTTGAGATAGGCGTAAGGCCTGACCCTTTGAACCTGATGGTTAATACCAGCGTAGGGAGGCATATCTTTGAGCGATATGATGTCTGCAATCAACAAACCATATGATCCGGCACGCGGTGTTCGGCTCGACAATCTTCCCCCATTCGCGCAGCGCATGCGCGAGGCAGCCGATCTGGTATGGGAGCAAGGCTACCGTCAGCCATTCCTGCGTGAGCTTGGCGAGGGTACGCTGCAACGTGAGAAGTTCGCCTTCTATTTGCTGCAGGATTACCGCTATCTCTCCGATTACGCCAAGGTGCACGCGTTGGCCCTGACCAAGACCGACGATACCGAGGTCATGCAGTTCATGGTCGGCGTGCAAAGCGCGATCTTCAACGTGGAGACCAATGTGCATCGCAAGTATATGGCCGGCTACGGCGTGAGTGAGGAGGAGATGGCCGGCGTGCGGCAATCCGCATTCGCACGCGCATACACGTCGAACATTCTTTCCATCGCCTATGGCAAGGAATTGGTCGACATTCTTGTGGCCGTGCTGCCGTGTGCGTGGGTATATGCCGACTATGGCCAGCGTCTCGCCCGTGAATTCGCGGACACGCTGGACGCCAACCCTTACAAGAGCTGGGTCGATATGTATAAGACCGAGGAGTTCTGGGAAGGCTCCGCATGGTTGATCGAACATATCGAACGGTTGGCCGAAGGACTGTCCGAAAAACGCAAACGGGAACTAATCGACATTTTCGTAACCGGTGTCGAAAACGAGTACATGTTCTGGTCCAGCGCCTACGACATGCAGTACACGTGGAAGCCCGAATGGGATCGGGGGCGCTGACGCCGCTGCGGTGCAGGACCCGCTGACTTTCGATTGTTTGTTTTCATTGCAAAGGTGGGTGGGCATCCATTCCCGGATGCCCACCCACCTTTGTCTTCTCAGGAGTTTCCTTCCCGCGGATCTCCATCAGGAGAAGTCGCTTACTCGCGAACGAGCCGGATATGCTCCACGTCATCGCGTTGGGAACGGCGGTAGATCACGAACCGGTTGCCGATCACCTGCACAAGCTCCGCATCGAGCTGCTCGGCCAAGCCTTCGCCGGCCTCCTTTGCGGTCAGACCGGAACCGTCGAGCACGGAGCCCTTGATGAGCTCGCGTCGTTCGATGATGTCATCCGCCTGCTTGATGGCGTTCTCGCTCAAATCATTCTTGCCGACCTGAACGATCGGGTTGAGCTTGTTGGCCATGCCTCGCAACTGCTTGATCTGCTTTTTGGTAAGTGCCATATATGTTTCGCTTTCTCTGGGTAACTTTCCGCGTGCTGTCCGCGGCATCAAAGTCTTTCGATAACGCTCGCTCTACCATAGCGTGAGGTCGGTAAAACCCTGTGTATCATGTACGTTCCATCGCCTCATCAAGCAGGCGGTCGATGTCATCGAACCGCTTGGCATGCGGATGCCATACGGGATGACCGGCGGCGATCACCAGCGCCGGACGGGCAAGTGCGGCGAGAGACTCCAGCGGATTGGCATCCAGCACCACCATGTCGGCGACCTTGCCATCCTCCAATGAACCGGTGGATGCGCACACGTTGAGAATCCGTGCATTCACGGCGGTGGCCGCATGGATGGCCTCGGCCGGTGTGAATCCGGCGAATTTCACCAGTAGCGCCAGTTCGCGCCACGTATTGTATTGCGTTACGAAAGTCATGGCGGTGTCGGTGCCGACGCCGACCGGAATGCCCGCGTCATGTGCGGCCCGGGCGCCGGCGATCATGCCGTCGACCACGAGTTTCGAATTCTCGGCCTGAATCTCGGTGATGCCGGTTACGTCGCGGCCGAATGCGCACAGCGGGAATCCTGCGGAAAGCGTCGGCACCAGTGCGGAATGGCCGCGCAACGCATTCGGATTGTGCGTGAACAGTTCGATCAGTTCATCATCAAGGCGGCTGCCATGTTCGATGGTGTCCACGCCAGCCTGCAACGCTCTGCGAACCCCCTCCGCGCCTTGCGCATGCGCGGCGACGATGATGCCTGCGTTGTGGGCCTCGTCGCAGATGGCGCGCATCTGTTCGATGGTCATCTGAGGGGAACCGGCCTCTCCGAGCACCTGGGAGTCGGTGACGCCACCGGTTGCGGCGATCTTGATGGCATTGACGCCATGTTCGATGTTCATGCGCGTATGCAGACGTGCCTCTTGCGGGGTTTCGCTTTCCAACGCGATCAGGGGAGCGCCATGGCCGTCGGGAATCGCCAGCAACGGTCCCGATGCCAGAACACGAGGGCCTACCATTTCGTTTGCGGCGATCTCATCACGCAACGTCACGGCCTCATAACCGATATCGCCCAGCGTACGGATCGTAGTGACGCCCGACTCCAGCAGCGTACGTATGCTCGCCTTCGCCATGGCGTTGACATATGGTCTGCCGAACGGCGAATGCACCATGGCCGCGATGATGCGCTGGCCTTTCGGCGTGGCCATCTTCGGATTCAACGGGCGTCCTTGCGAGAACAGGTGCGTATGCGCGTTAATCAGGCCTGGCATCGCATATTTTCCGGTACCGTCAAGATAATGGTATTCGTCCGGAACGGGGGTGTCGAAGCTTGGCGAGACCCGTTCGATCCGGCCATGCGCACCGACCAGAACCGTCATATCGGGCAATACGGTTCCCTTGGCATCTCCGACAATCAGACGTACGTGAGCCAGGGCGAACGGCTCGATAATCTTCGATATTCCTGACTTCATCGTCATCACTGCTCCTTAATCGTCGCGATACCGCAGACGGAACAATCACTAGCATAACGCCGGCAAGGCGATCAATGCCGCAAGATAGGCGATGACTGCGGCGGCCGCAGCGATGTCACGTGCGGTGACGCGCATGACGCGCCAGTGAGTGCGTTCCACGCCTTCCTCATAGCAGCGTGCATCAAGAGCGAGACTCAGATTGTCGGCGTGCCGGATCGTGCCCGCGAACACCGGTATGATGATGGCCGTCATCGCCTTGATGCGTTGTGCGGGCGAACCGGTCTCTATGACGCCGCCACGCGCCGCCTGAGCGTCGACAATGGATTTCGCCTCGGTGCCGAGCGTCGGCAGGAAGCGTAGAGCCAGGCTCATGACGAGCGCAGTCTCCTGCGTATGCATACCGAAACGCTTCCAAGGCGACAGCAACGATTCGAAGGCGTCGGTCATTGCCGTCGGTGTGGTCGTGTTCAGGAATGTCGCTCCCAGCACGATGACTACGGCGAACCGGCAGGCGTACAACAGCGCGATGGTGATGCCGTCGTCGGTGATCGGGATCGGTCCCAGCTGAGCCACAGTCGTACCGGAACGTACGAAGAAGACATTGAGCAGGCCACAGCATGCAAACAACATCAGGAACATGTGCACGGATCCGAGCAATCGCCATGGATTGAGTCGGGCGGCGCCGATAATCATGCCGGTGAAGATTGCGGACAGTAGCAACTGCCGGCCGGAGTTGATGGCGAAGGCGGAGAACATCAGTGCGAGTGCGGATATCATCTTCACACGTGGGTCGAGACCGTCGATGAAGGACGGCTTGCGGCCGTCGCTCCGCCCTGATTTCATGGGTGCGGCCGCGGACGGATCCTGCTCGCCGTCATCAGACCGCGTCGTCGATGACGCTTGTGGTTCAAGCGTGATGGTGCGATCGGCGATGGCGTCGACCTCCGCTTGCGAATGCGAGATGATGAGCGTGGTCACGCCATCGTCGTGCAACGTGCGGATGAGTTCGTGCACGCGTACGGTCGCCTGTTCGTCGAGTCCGGCGGTTGGCTCGTCCATGATGAGTATGCGTGGATTGCGGGCGATCACACCGGCGATGGCCACGAGACGCTGCTGGCCTCCGGACAGATCGAACGGGGAGCGATCCTTCAGATGTTCGATATGCAAGAGCCGCAGGGACTGCTCGACCCGCTCCTGAACCTGTGCCTCGGTCAGGTGCTGATTGCGTGGGCCGTAGGCGATGTCATCGGCGACGGTCTCGGCGAATAGCTGCCGTTCCGGATGCTGCATGACGAAGCCAACGGTGGCACGGAGCTTTTCGCGGGCTTTGCGGTTGAGCGGCTTCGATGCGCCGGAGCCGACGGCTTGCGCAACGGTGATGCCGTCGATGATGATGGAGCCGGATTGTGGGGTTTCCAATGCGCAAAGCATGCGGGCCAAGGTGGTTTTGCCTGCACCGTTGCGCCCCATAAGCGCTATCGTCTCGCCCCGGTTGATGGTCAGCGAAAGATGCTCGAAGACGGATGGGTCGGCGTTCGGATAACGATAGGCGAGATCACGTACCTTGATGATGGGAGCGGATTGCGACGAAGCGCTTTCGGCCGGATTCCCAATCCGTCGGAGAGTGCCGGTCGAATGCGACGGGGATGTAGGACGGTTTCCCTTGGAACCGGTGTCCGTCACGCGTCCCCGCTCCAGCCGGACCACACGATCGGCGTGCACGAGCTCGTCCATGTGATGCGTGACCAGGATGATGGTGGTGCCGCGTTCCTGCAGATCGTCGAGCACCCGCATGATGTCGGCGCGTGCCTGCGGGTCGAGCATGGCGGTCGGCTCGTCCAATACCAGCACTTGCGAATCCATGGCGAGCATGCCTGCAATCGCGACGCGTTGTTGTTGGCCGCCACTCAGCCTGGTCGGATCGGCCTTGCGGTAGTTCTGCATGCCGACGGCTTTCAGAGAAGCGGTGATCCTGGTCCCGATATCATCATGTGCGATTGCAAGATTCTCCGGACCGAAGGCGACATCATCCTCGGTGATCGTGGTGACGATCTGATCTTCCGGATGCTGGAAGACGGCGCCGATGCCATGACGGGCCGTGCGGTATGCGTCGGCATGGGCGCCGGAATCATCGAAGGCGACATTGCCGAGCAGCGTGACGGTTCCCGAATCGGGCGCGACCAGCCCGGCGATCACACGGGACAACGTGGATTTGCCGGAACCGTTCGCGCCGGTCAGACAGATGCGTTCGCCTTGCAGGATGGTCAGGTCGATGCCATCCAACGCCCAGGTGGCGCCGTGGTCATAGCTGAAGCGAACGTCATGCAGCTCGATGACGGGAGTGTTCGACATCAATGGTTCAGCAGGTTGGAGATCGGCTTGTAGACCAGGAAAGTGACTACGCCGTGGATTGTGAACTTCAATGCGTTGAACGGCAGGAGTGCCGGAATGATCAGTGCCACGACCTGCGCGGTGGTCATGTGCGCATAGAACGGCGTGACGATGATGTTACCTACGATTGCCGCCGCGAGCGCGATGATCGCGCCGACGACGATGCCGAGCAACGCGCCTTTGCGGGTCTTGTTCCTGCGGTAGATGAGCGAGGCCGGCACCGATAGCGCCAACGCCACGAGCACCGCCATCAGCGTACCCCACGGATTGGTAAACAGATGAGGGACGAAGCCGAGTACGCTCACGATCACGGCCGCCGAAGGGCCGAATGCGAAGCCCGCCACGAGGCAGACGATGCCCGACGGATCGTACTTGAGCCACTGCACGCCCGGGATGATCGGGAATTCTATGAGACTGACGGCCATGGCCAATGCCACGAACAGCGCGTACATGGCGATGCGTTTGGTGGACCAGCGACCGGAATCGGCCACTCCAGTGGAATGCTCGTTGTCCGGTCGGGACTGGTTGTTGGACTGCTGCGTGCTATGCGAAGATACACTCATGGTGAGCTCCGTTTCTTCCATCCGGACTTTGACCGTTGGCCCCGGATTCTCACCGGATCAGCCGCATTCGCGGGTCGCGGGCTTCGGTGGTGGGCCGTTATGGTCATCGGTTTCACCGTTACCGCCAGTAAGGGTTTTCACCTTCCCTGAAACTTGCGGAACCATATATACGCGCCGGTATGGATATAGGTGAGGTCCGGTTACGGTTTCAGGCGGCCGGTCGGGGGCGCAATCGTTATCCATCTCGGGGGAGCGGAATGTTGAGTCGGTTAAGTATGGCAAATCATGCAATCGTATTCACTATTTGTGCGTTCCGCGCGTGTAGTGGGTATGGCACGAGTTACTATGGCGGATACCGGTTCGATTACACCCACCATTACCTGCATAGAGAGGTCAGAGATGATTGAGACTGCACAAGCCTTCGGCGTTGACATCGGCGGCTCCGGCATTAAGGCCGCCCCGGTTAACCTGGAGAAGGGCGAATTTGCTGAGCCTCGTCTGAAGATTCTTACTCCGGAGGTGTCCACTCCGAAGGCCGTCGGTGAAATCGTTCGCCAGCAGCTCGAGCATTTTGAGGTTCCGGAGACCGCTCCGGTCGGCATCGCTTTCCCGGCTCCGATTCATGTGGGAGAGAAGCTCGGCTACATGGCCAATCTGGATCAGTCTTGGGTTGGCGTGGACGTCACCGAGGTATTCTCCGAGGCATGCGGTCGCCCGGTCACCGTGGTGAACGACGCCGACGCCGCGGGCCTTGCCGAACAGCAGTTCGGCGCCGCCAAGGGGCAGAACGGTCTGGTCGTGGCCACCACTTTGGGTACCGGCATCGGCACCGCCCTGATTTTCAACGGTGAGCTCATCCCGAACACGGAACTCGGCCATCTGGAACTGCTCAAGGGCAAGGGCGATGCCGAGAAGTACGCCGCCTCCTCCGTCCGTGAGAAGCTCGACATGGGCTATAAGAAGTGGGCCAAGCGTCTGACCAAGTACTACTCCCTCATGGAGTTCTATCTGGATCCGCAGCTGTTCGTCGTCGGCGGCGGTGTGTCCCGCGTGTCCGAGAAGTTCCTGCCGTACATCGACATCAAGACCCCGATCGTCGCGGCCAAGCTGCACAACGAGGCTGGCATCATCGGCGCTGCGTACTATGCGAGCACCAAGATGAAGTGATTCCGTAGCATCGATCGTTCAAGGCCGTCTGATTCGTCAGGCGGCCTTTTCCGTACGTCCGGGGAGTAGGGTGGAGTCATGCGTTTTTCTTCTCGAGTCGATATCAGTGAGCCCAATCCGATCGCGGTGGAGGAGGCCGCGGCCAAACGCCAAGGCGTGACCCTCGGCAAACTGAACGATTCCAATCCGACCCGACATGGTCTTGCCCCGGCATCGGTGCCGGAGGTCTATTCCGCCGAACCGAAAGGACAACGGTATGCGCGCGAGGCATTGGCGACGTTCCTTAACGGGCGGGGGAACGGACGCTGCGAAGCGGATGACCTCTATATCCTGAGCTCCACGTCGGAAGCGTATTCCTGGCTGATCAAGCTGCTATGCGATGCCGGCGATGCCGTGCTCGCGCCGAAGCCGGGCTATCCGCTCATCGAATCCATCGCACGTCTCGAATGCGTCGATACGATTGAATACCAGCAACGATTCGACGGCTCCTGGTACATCGATGTCGCCGAGCTCCGCGAGGCATTGGAAGGTGAACATGGTGGACGTATCCGTGCGCTGATACTCATCAACCCCAACAATCCCACCGGCTCGTATGTCAAGACGCCGGAACGCGAGGCGATAGTGCAACTGTGCCGTGAGCATGGGGTGGCCATCATCGCCGACGAAGTGTTCTATGATTACGATCTCGAACCGTTCGAAGGCAACGCACGATTGGCGGGTGAGCATGGCGTGCTTACGTTCGCGCTGGACGGGTTTTCGAAGATGCTCGCCGCACCGCACGCCAAAGTCGGTTGGATCCAGGTCTCCGGACCCGTCGAGGACGTGGCCGAGGCCAAACGCAGGCTGGACGTGATCGCCGACGACTATCTGCCGATGAGTGAGATCATCGCCCAACGGATTCCGTCGATGCTTCAGGCCGCACCGGAGCAAGCCACACGTGTACGGGCGCGTGTGCGCAGCAATCTCCAGACATTGCATGCCATGCTGAAGACGGACCCGAATGGTCTGGTCAGCGTACTGCGGGCGGAAGGCGGCTGGAATGTGCTTCTGCGCGTGCCAAGCGTGCTTGACGAAAACGAGCTGGTGCTTGCCATGATCGAGCGGCATGGCGTTTCCGGACAGCCCGGTTACTTCTTCGACATGACGTCAAACGGCTATCTGGCGATTTCCCTGCTGCCGGAGCCGGAGGATTTTCGGCGTAACGTTCAAATCGTGCTTGACACCGTCAACGAACTGATCAGCTAGTCCTTCTCAATCTGCCGACGCTGAGCGGCCGTCAGCGTCGGCAGATTGAGGGAATCTGGATGCCTCATACTTGGCTCGGATGAGGTCGGTGTAGAAGGCGACGGCGTCATGGGGCGTGCCATCGAAGACCACGTTGTGCTCGTCGACCACGAGCGTACGGTCGATGGCATATTCGGGGCGGGTGATGAGTGCCGTGTCGTGCGTGGCGAAGATCACCTGCCTGTCATAGCTGAACAGCGCCTTGGCCACGTTGGCCGAAGCGACCTCATCCAATCCCTTGGTCGGTTCATCGGCTACGATTGCGGCAGGGGAGAAGCTCAGCGCGGAAGCGATCGCCAGCAGATGCCGTTTCTCGCCATCCAAGGCGGAAGCGGGTTCCTTCGCGACCGATGCCAGGTCGAAATGAGCGAACAGATTGCCGATGATCGCCTGACGTTCGCTTTCCGGAACCTTATGTTTTTTCAACGGCTGGTCGATCGCCTCGCGTATTGAGGAGGCCTGGTAATAGCCGTTCGGAATCTCCTCGCGGCGTACGCGTCCGATACAATCCTCGACACGCTTCAGGTCACGCTTTACGGATGGATCGTAATCCGTGCCGTCGGCCGTGATCCGGACCGAGCCTGCGGTGGCTGGCAATGCCCCGTCAAGCAGTTTCAGCAACGTGGTCTTGCCGGAACCATTCAGGCCGATCACCGCCACCCGCCTATCGGAGGGCGTGATGGTCAGCGTTGTGGCATCCAGGCCGATATTGCCGTCCTCATAGGTATGTGCGGCGTTGTCGAGCGTGAAGGTCACGGTCGAGATGGGGGTGTCGTGTTTGGCGGCGAAGAGCGTATCGAAGAATCCCATGGGAATCATTGTATAGTGACCATCTTCAATCGGCGTGAGTCGTCGGTGGGTGTGGTCAGGCGAAATAGAAACCTTGGAAATCGTAGGAGTAGACGCGGTAGATATAGCTGGTGTTGAGCGTCATCCTGAACTCGGACAGCAGCGTGCCATCGGACGAGTATTGCCCGAACAGGCCCTTCATGCCCGAATCGATGAGGATGTTGCCGTTGTCGAGCTCCTGCGCGGAGGAGACGTACGGCGAATAGGGCACGTCAAACGACGACACTTCACTGTACGTGCCGGCGTTCTCATCGACCAGATACTTGCGGTACTGCGAGCGCGCCGTGTCGGAGGAGAACTCCGTCGAAATGCCGTCGATCACGGACCAGTCGAACTCGGGTCGGGTCAGGGCGGTGCCGAAGTTGTTGTTGAACATGTACAGATAGTACTGGCCGTCCGACAGTGAATCATCGGTTACGTAGGTGATCGAATGCTGTCCGCCGGTGTCGGGGAACGAGCCGGATTTGGTGAGGAACGAGTCGGCTTCGTCGGTACCGGCCCACACGGATGCTTCGCCGATCATGTAGGCGAGCGTCGGTTTCGATTCCAAGTCGTTCACTTTGATGATGGTCGACGTCTCTCGTGCGGAGAACAGGGCGGAGCCGTCTTCCAGCAGTTGGATGGTATTGCAGTGCAGCCAGTCCCAGCGGTTCTTCGCGTTGGAATCCGATTCGTCGGTGCCCGCATGCGTGGAGGAGGCCTTGTAGTCGGCGAACATCTCGCCGAAATCGAGCAGGCCGGTCACTTCGCCGGTGGTGGTGTCGAGTTTGATGACCTGATCCTGTACGGCGTTGTCGCTGCGGTTCAGCTCGGTGGCGAGCATCACGATGTTGCCATCATCGTCCAGGGCGTAGTCGTGGTGCAGGATGTAGTCGGATCCCAGATTGTAGATTTTCTCCAGCTTGCCGAGCCGGTTCATGCCGACCATGTGCTTGGTGGAGGCGGAGAACCACATGAGTCCGTCGTCATCGAACAGCAGACGGTGCGAACGGTAGTAGAGCACGGGGATCTCGCCGCGCAGCACGCCGTTCGTGTCGTAGTAGAACATGAAGTCCTGCTCGTCGCTGTCGTTGCCGAGAATCGCATACAGGCCATCACCGAGATTCTCCCCGGTTTCCGCGGTCTTGGTCGATTCGAGCTGCACTTCCTCGTTGCCGAGCAGTGAGGCGCCCCTATGGGTGATCGTATGCGTGCGTGCGTCGCCGTCTGCGTTGGTCAGTGTGAGGGTGATGGTGTTGGTCTTGCCGGGTATGAGTCCCAGCAGTTGGAATTCGTGCGTGCGCTGGTATTGCGATTCCTGATATGCGGTGCGTGTGAAGTCGGCATATCCGTCCGCGTGCACGGTATAGCTGACGGAGACGGCGTCATCGGTGGTGAAATACACGTACAGCGACGTGGTGTTGGTGCCGTAAGGGTTCTCTTTGACGAAGATGTCGTCTTCCGTGGCCGCGGCCTGGCTTTTCTCGGCCTTGAGATTGTCGTCGGCCATGTCCTGATAGTCGGCGGTGTATACGTTTTCTATTCGGGCGTTGAGCCGTTCGATACGGTTTTGACGTATCTGCGCCTCTACATTGTCGTAGCTCAACAGGCATGCGCCCAGCGCGATGGCGGAGGCGATGAGTGCGGCGGACCAGCGTCTGGCCCGAGGGTGGTTCGGCAATATGGCGAGCTTTTTCATAAACATATGACTCCGACGATATTCATCTCAAGGCGAAAGGGGGATATCCGCCACTATTATCGCCGTACCTCAAAGACAACAGGTAAATTCGCTCGTTGAATCATGAGAATAGGCTGAATATTCGCTGTAAATGGCATATGCGCAACGAATCAGGGCAGTGCGAACCATGACTGTACTTCAAGGAACAATACCGAATTGGCGCGAATCAACTCATCCTCGCGCCCCGGCATGAACAGCGACAGCACGGTGATCGTAATCGAGAACATCAGCAGCGCGAGAACACCCGCGCGCATCAGCCATCTCAGTCGTGGACGGGAACAATCGAGCGCGAACAGCCATGCCGGCAGGGCGGCCAACGCGAACAACCAGCCGAAATCGGCGATGTATCGCCATCCGAGACCTCCGAGGCGCGAGTCAAGCGCTATGGTCAGCAGTCCCAGAATCAAACATGCCGTCAGCATACCCCACATATTCGCTCGGCCAGATCGGTGCATGCGACGCCGCAGGAATGGCTGCGCGAGTGCGGCGATGGCAAGCGGCACCGTTGTGAACAAGCCACCGGGCATCGCCTCGGTGAAGCCCCACGACGGCAAAGGCGTCGGAGAGACCGCTAGGAACGGGAACTGATCGGTGAATCGTAACGGCAGAAACAGATAATATCCGCAGGTAAGCAGAAAGTTGGCAAATGGCTGATGGTAATTCGTCATATCGGTGACGGTCATCTGATAGCTGCTGCCGAAATCGAGGACGGATCCGAATCGTGCCACATTGTAGGCAAGCAGTGGAACGACCACGACCAGTGCGGGGACCAGCACGGCGAATGGTGCGCGTAGCAGCCGCAATACGCCCGTACCGTGGCTGACGGATCCATCGTCACGCCGCACTTTGCATTGACGGATGATGGCATGAATCTGCGGCCGGAAAATCGCGAACGCCAGCAGTGCCACCACCGTGAACGTGGGCCGACAGCCGAGGTTCGCGGCGATGCATACCGAGCCGGCCGCCAAGTGCGGCAGTGACAGCGCCGGCGGATCCTCCACCGCAGGCATGTCGTCATGGGATGCGGAAGGCAATGGCTTCGCGGCTCCCAACCATAGCCACAACCCCAGTGTGCTCAGGAACAGGGAGGCGGCGATCGGCACCGAATAGAAATTCGTGCGATACCACAGATAGACGCTGTTGGATGCCAACAACACGAACACGCACAGCAGACTGGCCGCCGCGAGGGAGGAACCGGGGCGGATGCGTTCGATCAGCCGCACCGTAAGCAGGCAGGCAAACACCAGAAAACCGAACATGAGCAGAAGCACCGCCGCGCTGGAAGGCAACATGAGCCCGCCCTCGACCCATAGCGATGTGATCGCACGAAACGGCAGGAACAGCATGATTGCCGGAAGCACGCCGAAATAGGAGTACCAATGACCCTGATAGTAGGCGTAATCCCAATAGATCGGACTGACACCGTCGTCAAGAAGACGCTGCCGGGTTTCGGCGCTGTACGGATTGTCGGCGTCGCGGAGCTCGTCCGGCACTTCCAGGTCAAGCCAGGTGTGGCCGTTGCGCAGCGCCTGCGCCATATGGTCGTACTGGTCGAAATCGTAGGTGTACATGCCGTCGGCGTGGAACTGCAGGGGGACGGCGGAACGAATCTGCCATACGACGTTCCAGATGGTGATGATGGCGGGAATGGCCATGAGCAGGGCGAAGGCCGTGCGCTGGCGAACGGCGGACGTATCAAGCGGCACCTTCCACAGACGCGAATTCGGTCTCCATAGCAGCAGCAAGGCGAACACGATGACCATAAGGCCGATACGAAGCGGACTGATTTCGAAAGGCACGCGCACATTGGCGCGTACGGCTTGAATCGGAATCCGTGAACCCTTCGGTTCCAGAATCTGCACGCGCACCGTTCTGCCGGCCTCCGCCTTCACATACAGCGAGCGGGGCAGGGACAGTGACACGGAGCGAATCGTGCAGGCGACCCGATCGGCGTCCGGCCGTACCCGAATGGTGGTGAGCGGTGGTTCGGTGCCCTTGTTTTCGGCATCCTGGCGCGCTTTGTCGATCGTCCGTCCCGATACGGGATCGATGCGTATGTAGGCTGACGTACCGTCGGCGACCACTTGCAGATAGGCCTGCGTGGGGTCGGTGACGGTGAGCATGCCGTCGGCGGTGCGTTCCAGACCCGGCCCCAACGTGTTGCTTGCGGCGGCGGAATCACCGCTGGCGGCAAGCGTTCTCCAGAACGGCAGGTTGCACAACACGCACTCAATCAGCACCATGATGGCAAGAGCGGATAGAATGGCTGCGCACATGCGGTGACGTGTCTGAATACGCTGCTTCGAAGAGATCACGTCATTATTCTAATGGCTGCATGTCGGGTTGGATTGAAAGAATGGCTACCATGTCTCACCTCACATCATCATCGCCTTCAGCGGATGAGCCGGGCGCGAACCGGGATATGCTGGATCGCCTTATGCGCGGGGTGCACAAAACCTTGGGACGTTTGTGGGGCGATCACGTTGACGCCGGCGCGTCCGATACCACCTTCGGCAATCCGTTCGGCGCGGCCCTGAACGCCCCGCAGGATGTGGTCGGCGAGCTGACCCGCAATGCCGTTCGATTGGGGCCTCTGACCAAAAGGCGCGTGTTCGACGGTTTTGAAGGCGTTCCCGGACGATTGAGGCTGGGCTGGGCTCAGCTACCTCAGACCAGGGGACAGGCGTTCTCCATCGGCCTGTTCACCGATAAGGACCATTTCGCGCAGATCGCTCTGGCCGACAGCAAGGCGCGTGTATTCGCAGGAACCGATCCGTCCATGGACGTTCAGGGCATGGAGCCCCGGTTCGTCTTCGTCAAAGAGGAGGAGCTGACCCTGCCCGACGGCATGCGTTTCGGCCATGCGCCGTCCAATCCGCCGAAAATGGTGAAGGCTTCGCAGGGCGGTGTGGTCGGTCGAGCCGAAGGAGGGCGCATGATGTGGCTCGCCTCATGGCTGAAGGTCGGCAATCGGTACACGTTGGAACAACTACGTGCCAAACTGCCGGAGGCGATGCGTTACGATCTGGAGTTCCGCGATGCGCTGACCATCGCATTCTTCGCCGCATACATGCTGCCGCAGATGAATGGCCTGCTGATCGGTTTCGGCTCGGGCAACATCTTCCGCCGCCTCAACCGCGAAGCCCCGATGGGGGCCATTCGACGTTCCATACGCGATACGATGAGCGCCCGTTCACATGGCATGCGCGCTTCCGGCCTGGAGGACTATTTCGCCGATCTGATGCGTGAGGCCGGTGCGCTTGAGCAGAACCAGATGCTGGAGGCGGTACATGGTGCCGAACCGTTGCACCTGTATACGTCCAGCTATTCGAACTGCTATTTCTTCGCATGGGATTCCACCCTGCCGTTCGGTGCCGCCCTGCGTGCGCTCAACATCGAAGGCAATCTCAACCGTTTCGCCGCCGTAAGCTCCTGGCTGGAACGCAATGCGCGCATCGGATGCCTGCCCACGGAAGACACGGTCACTCGTGCCGAAGCCGCGCAGATCGATCTGGCATTGCTGGAGAATCCAGCATTGATCGCTTTGAAACCCGACGATGAATTCGGGGCCATCCTCGATTCACATCAGGATAGCGGCATCCAGGCCGTCGCCAGACTTGTCGACATCGCCGACGAGACCCGACGACACATTGCCGAAGACACCAAGGATGAATCGCCGAGCGAAGCATGTCTCACCGAAGGCGGCTCGGAATGGGTGTATCGCCAAGCCATGGCGCGTCTGCTGCGAAGCCTGCGCCTGCCATACCGTTTCGACGTGGAATTCCGTTGCAGCCTCGAAGACGGCAACGTGGCAATCGGCTTTACTTCGGCCGGAGTGTCCATGATGCCTTCCACCCGATACGACCCGGAACATCATGCATGGGTGAAACTGGGGGATGCGGAGCGCGCCCGTATGAGCGCCGACTACAATCTGCGCATCGGTCTGCTCATGGCGGCATTGAGCTTCGGTGCCGATCCGCATGTGCGACGTGTATCGATGCACATCGACTCCATCGGTCTGGAAGAAGCCGTCGCCGAGCAGGACTCCGCCATCAGCGAGCTGATGAGCGAAGCATTGAGCGCCTTCGAACGCATCCGTACCGGTGAAATGGGCCCATCGCGTTCCAAGGCGGCTCCGAAGGACGGCGACTTCCACGGGGATCCGGCCAGGACGGCTCCCACACGCCCTTCCGAAACCTCCGCGGATTCGACTTCTTCCTCCGATGACCATGATGCGGCGCTCGATGACCAGTTCGAAGACCTGATGAAGGACATCGACTTCGATGACATGACCTTCAGCATGCCGCAATCCGACAGCGAGGATGATGTGCAAGGTACGGGCGACATCGGCGACGCAGGCATGATTGCCTTCACGGATGCGGATATCGACGGTAACGGCGATGATGACGATCCGATGAGCCAGCTGCGTAAGAACCCGACCGTGCGCAATCTGGTGACGGTCACCTTCACACGTGAAGAATTCCTGAAACGTCTGCATACGGACGGATTGGCCAACCCCGTGCCCACGTATCGCATGTTCGATGCGGAAATGGATGTGGACGGCATGGGCGCGCTGAAACCGGTCGATGCCACGTTCGACCTGCGCGACAGTCGGTTCTCCCCGACCGGATCACAGGAAGAGCCGGAGCTTTCCGACAAAAGATTCGGCAGGGAAAGCGCCGAACTGTTTGGTTGCGGGGACGTATCCGGACTGTCGATCCAACGCGTCGATCTGCTGCAGCGCGCCGTGGGGGAGTTCCACCAGTTGGCCGCCGACGATGGCATGCCCTCCGTGGCCAAGGCACAGCGTGCGATGGACATCATCAACGCCATCGGCGACCCGGAACTGACGGGACTCGCCACACAGGTGACCAGTGCGCTGATCGACGGCAACGATACGCCGGACTTCTCGTTCACTTTGGCCGACGATCTTGACGCCGAACGCATGAAGGCCCGTGATCTGCTGTTCAGCGGCCAGATCGATCAGGCCGTAGAGATGATCGAAGCGGCATTGCGTCGCATGGACCAGCTGTTCGAGTCCAATCCGGGCGTGCCTCGCTACTTCAACTCCTATGCGGAACGGGTGATCTACAACCGCATGTTCGCCACCGAGGGTGAGCGCACCGTGCTGATTCCCGACAATCTGTTTTACGCCCACATGGAACTGGCTGACATACTTGCCCAGATCAAGGGCGCGAAGGCCGCACTGCCTCATCTGAACGCCATGGTGCGGTACGCGCCCGCCTATCCGTTGTCGCATCTGAAACTCGCCGTCCAGTTGGCTCGCGAAGAGGATTGGGATCCGGCCCGTGCGGCTTGCCTCAACGCCTTGCATGTGGCCTTGGACCGTGACGACGCCTCATTCGCCTACTATCGTCTGGCCTATGCCGAATGGATGTGCGATCGTTTCGACATCGCGGCGGCAGCCTATATTATGAGCGATGACATCGCCTCGGGCCGCATCGGCTCGTTGGAAGGCGAACTGCGGGAACTGATCGCACGAGCGCAATCGCAATGCATTCCCGTGCCGACCACCGTGCCGGAAGCCATGCAGGTGTTGGAACAGGCCGGTCTGCCGGTATGGCCGAAAACCGAGGTCGCCTCGCTGGTACGCAGGGCGGCGCGCGTATGCGTGGATGAGGGCATGTTCGTACCTGCGCGCACGCTGTCCGTGGCTGCCTCGCGCATGGATGACGCCGAGCGCGACGGTGCCGACGTGGTACAGATGCAGTTCCTGCGTTCGCTCAACAATTAGCGGAGAGTAACATTCATGACACAGCATGACGATTCCGAACAGCTTGCTTGGGATTTCGACGTTTCGGTCGATGGCACCGCCGAACCCGAGATTACGGTGGATGCCGACGGCGACGCCTCCCGACTGGTCCCCGGTTCCGAACGGTGGATTGCGGCATTGCAGTCCACTGACGCCGATGCCATGCGACTCAACCGGCTTGACGTCTCTTTGCTGAGTGCCGAAGCGGCGGCCCGGCTGTGGGCGAAGGTCGCGGCCTGGGTGGAATCCGATCAGATCGCCTACTATATCGACGATGCCCCCATATCGTCTGATGCGGCCTATGATGCGCGGCTTCGCTGCCTACAGGCATTGGAATCGCAATTCCCGTCCTTGGACACCCCGCAATCGCCGACCCATCGCGTAGGCGGTACCTTTTCCAACGATTTTGCCTCCGTACGTCACCCTTCGCGCATGATGAGCCTCGATGACGTGTTTTCCATCGAAGAGCTGCGTGACTGGTACGACAGTGTGATCCGCGATCTCGACTGGCCGGAATCCAAACCGCTGCCGATGACCTGTGAAGTCAAGATCGACGGTCTGGCATTGAATCTCGTGTACCGTAACGGCGTGCTCGAACAGGGACTGACGCGAGGCGATGGCGTGACCGGCGAGGATATCACGCTCAACGTGCGGACGATTTCGACCATTCCGCAGAATCTGGCCGGCTCGGAAGTCGATATTCCCGAATTCGTGGAAATCCGCGGCGAGGTGTTCATGCGCTGGGACGACTTCGCCGCATTGAACGGCGAGAACGAGGACGCCGGCCGAGCCCCATTCGCCAATCCGCGCAATGCCGCCGCCGGAAGCCTCAGACAGAAGGACCCGCGCATCACCGCCACGCGCCGTCTGAGCTTCTACGCGCACGGCATCGGCTCACTACGCTGGGGCGCGGGACGTGCCGACAGACATGACGTGATCAACCATCAATCCGAGGCATATGCGCTGTATGAAAAGTGGGGCGTGCCGGTTTCGCCGCATAATCGCGAAATCACGTCGTTCACCGACATTCTTGACATGATCGACTACTACGGCGAACATCGCGGCGATATCGAACACGCGCTCGACGGCATCGTCGTGAAGGTCGACGATCTTGGATTGCAGCGCGCGCTCGGTGCCACCTCACGTGCGCCGCGCTGGGCCATCGCCTACAAATACCCGCCGGAAGAGGTCAACACCGATCTGCTCGACATCACCGTGCAGGTCGGCCGAACCGGCCGCGTAACCCCGGTCGCCATCCTGAAGCCCGTATATGTGGCCGGTTCCACCGTGTCACGTACCACGTTGCATAATCCTTTCGAAGTGGAGCGCAAGGGCGTGCTCATTGGCGACACCGTGGTGGTACGCAAGGCCGGTGATGTGATTCCCGAGCTCGTGGGCCCGGTGCTCGAGCGCCGCAAGGGGCGGGAGGAGAGTCTGCACGCGTTCGTCATGCCAACGCACTGTCCGAGCTGCGGTGCCGAACTGGCTCCGGCCAAAAAGGGCGACAAGGACATTCGCTGTCCGAATGTGGAATCATGCCCTGCGCAGTTGACCGAGCGCATCATCAACTTGGCTTCCCGCAAGGCGTTCGATATTGAACATTTGGGCGATCAATCGGCGATCGCGCTGACCAATCCGGAGGAGGACCGCCCCGATTCCGTTGACACGTATGCGCCGGAGATCACTGAAATACTCGTCCAACCCGGCGAAGAGCCCGAACCCTACGAGCCGGTTGCCGGACTGCGGTTGCCGGATGCGCAGACGCCGGTGCTCTCCAGCGAGGCGGGCCTGTTCTCACTGACCGCCGCCGATCTGAAGGATGTGCGCGTATGGCGCGAGGCACCGATCATCGAAATCCATGAAACCGTCGACGTCAATACAGGCAAGATCAAGAAGACGCGCAAGCGTGTGGGAGGATCCGGACTGTGGCATCAGGTGCCTGCATTCTGGACCGCTCCGACCTCGGCCAGGAAACTCTCCGCCAAGAAACTTGCCGAACTGGAGGTGAACGGCGCCGCCGTTTCGGAATACCCAGAGTACAATGTGCCGGCCGACGCCGTAGTGATCCGTGAGGATACCAAGGTGTCGCGCACCGGCGTGACCAGCGTGCAGCCGGTGTACGTTCGCCCTGCTGAGAATACGCGCAAGATGCTCGACGAAATGGAAAAGGCGAGGCACGTGGATTTATGGCGTGTGCTCGTGGCGCTGTCGATCCGCCGCCTCGGTCCGCCGACCGCGCGCACCATCGCCACGGCCTTTGGCTCGCTCGACGCAATCGAACACGCGAGCGTCGAGGAACTTTCGGCAATCGACGGTATCGGACCGGAAATCGCCGAATCCGTGGTCACATGGTTCACTGCCGCACACGAACCGGGCAACTGGCGTGGCACGGTGTTGGATGCATGGAAGACCGCCGGCGTGGGTGTGGTGGCCGAAACCAACGATTTGCCGCAGACCTTGGCAGGCAAAACGGTGGTGGTCACCGGGTCATTGGTCGATTTCTCCCGCGACTCCGCCAAAGAAGCCATTATCTCCCATGGCGGAAAGGCGGCCGGCTCGGTCAGCAGGAAAACCGACTGGGTGGTGGTCGGAGAGAATGCCGGATCCAAAGCCGCAAAAGCCGAGGAATTGGGCATTCCCATGCTCAATGAGGACCAGTTCAAACAACTGCTGAGCAGCGGTACGGTGTGATGCAGTTCTCGTGAGCAAAACCTACGAGGCTCTGGCATGCCGCATGCATGACCGCTAGGCTGGTACGCGGCAACAAGGAGGAACCATGACAGACGAGCGCATGATCGAAGCGCAAATCTACGAACGTCTCAGCAAGGTGATCGACCCGGAATTGGGTCGTTCCGTAACCGACTTGGGCATGATCGCTTCCATCGACGCGACGCCGGTCACAGGGGAGGACAACACATACGATGTGACCGTCGCCGTCGAACTCACCGTGGAAGGTTGTCCGCTTTCGCAGACCATCACGAATCAGATCAATGGTGCAGTGGCCTCATATCCGGATGCCACGTTGCAGCCTCATATCGAGGTCGGTTCCATGAGCCACGACAAGCTCACCCAACTGGTGGCTGGTCTCAAGGCGGAACGCAAACAGAACCCGTTCAACAAGCCAGGCATCAAGACCCGTATCTTCGCTATCGCATCGGGCAAAGGAGGCGTCGGCAAATCGTCGGTCACCGCCAACCTTGCCGCGACCTTTGCCGCATTGGGCTACGACACCGCGGCCATCGACGCCGACATCTACGGCTTCTCGCTGCCGCGATTGTTCGGCGTGCACACGCAACCCACCAACCTCAACGGCATGCTTATGCCGGTGACCGCCTGGGGCGTGAAGATGATCTCCATCGGCATGTTCGCCGGAGCCGACCGTGCGATTCTCTGGCGTGGCCCACGCTTGCAGCGTTCACTGGAACAATTCCTGTCGGACGTGTGGTGGGGGGAGCCCGACGTGTTGCTACTCGACTTGGCGCCAGGCACCGGAGACATGGCGATTTCCGTGGCGCAAGCCCTGCCGAACGCCGAACTCGTGGTAGTCACCACTCCGCAGCCATCCGCCTCCGACATTGCGGTTCGCTCCGGTCTGGTGGCGCTGCAGGTGCCGATGAAGGTGCGGGGTGTGGTCGAAAACATGAGCTATTTCGAGCATAGGGGCGAACGGCTGAAGATCTTCGGAGAAGGCGGAGGCGAACGTGTCTCCCTCCAGCTATCCCAGAATCTGGGATACGAGGTGCCATTGCTCGCACAGTTGCCGCTGGAACCTGAACTGCGCGAGACCGGCGAGGCGGGACGTCCTGCGGTGCTGACCGAAGAAGGCGCATTGCGTACCGACGGTCTCGGCGCGACCTTCAGGCAACTCGCGGAATCGCTGATGCGTGTCCCGCTACGGTAAGGCGGTGGCGAAAATCGTGTGCCTTGTGTAGTATCTGTCACAGACACGGGGGCCGTTAAGGCTGAGAGGAAGCGAACGCGCTTCGACCGTATGAACGTATACCGGGTAATGCCGGCGCACGGACGTCTCTCTTTTCCCGTGCCTTGATGGAATAGAAAGGCACAATTCATGACTGGCGTTCAGTCTTCCGCAGTAAAGAAGCACTCCAACAAGTGGCGCGTGGTCGATATCGTCGTGGCGGCCATCATCGCCGTCGCGTCCGGCGTGATCTTCTGGGCTTGGGATATCATCTACGCCGTTCCGATCGGCGCTTTCGACAGTCTGACACCTGGCTTGGGCGGTCTGTTCAACTTCATGTGGCTGTTCGCAGGTCCTCTGGCGGCCATCATCGTGCGCAAGCCTGGCGCCGCGTTCTTCGCGGAGACCGTGGCAGCGCTCATCGAGGCGCTCATGGGTAATCCGTTCGGCATCGGAGGCTCCCTGATCATAGGCATGTTCCAAGGTCTCGGTGCGGAAATCGGCTTCGCCGTGTTCGCCTACAAGAAGTGGAACATCGCCTCCGTCACCCTGGCCGGCGCGCTGACAGGCCTGTTCAACGGCGGCTATGATTGGCTCACCCATTCCGGCTGGACCATGTTGCAGGGTAGCACGTTCACCATCTGCTGCGTGATTTCCGGCGCGGTGATGGGAGGTGCCTTCATGTGGGTGGTGCAGTTCGCTTTGGCGAAGACCGGCGTGCTTGACCGCTTTGAATCCGGACGTATGCAGGAACTGGTCTGAGCGCCGTCGCGCTCAAGGCGGGCGAGGGTTTGCGACGTACATGCCGCGTACGCCGCAAACCCTCTTCATATGGTCGGGGATACCGCGGATTGGAGAACCTATAGATGACGACGGATGAAGTCGGAACCGTGGTCGCAGCCGGTGTGAAGACAGTTGACTGGGGATGGAGACATGCTTCGCGTAAGGATTTCGCGTTGCGACATGTCGATTTTGAAATCAAGCCGGGGGAGCGCGTACTGCTGCTTGGCGCATCCGGTGCCGGCAAAAGTACGTTGATGGCTGGATTGGCCGGCGTGCTCGGCGGCGATGATGAGGGCGAACAGGAAGGCAGCCTGCTGATCGACGGCATCGATTCACGTACGGCACGCGGCAGGAGCGGCCTGGTGATGCAGGATCCGGACGCCCAGACGATTCTTGAACGTGCAGGTGACGATACCGCTTTCGGCTGCGAGAATCTCGGCCTCGGACGAGACACCATCTGGAAGCGGGTGCGTGCGGCCCTTGACATCGTGGGCCTGGACTACATGCGTACGGATCATTCCACACGTCGGCTGTCCGGCGGCCAGCGTCAGCGGTTGGCATTGGCGGGCGTGCTTGCCATGCATCCCGGACTGCTGTTGCTCGACGAACCGACCGCGAACCTAGATCCGGAAGGCGTGCAGGAGGTGCATGACGCGGTCAGGCAGGTGCTTGAGCGCGGCCATGAGACGATGGTGGTGGTGGAGCACCATATCGATGTGTGGCTTGACCTTGTGGACCGTGTGATCGTACTGGGCAGGCCGAACGATGATTCGTATGAAGGCGGCGTCATTGCGGATGGCTCGCCTGAAGAGGTGTTCAACGCCATGGGCGATGTCCTCGCCGAAGGCGGGGCGTGGGTGCCGGGACGTGACATCGCAAGCTATGCCCCGACTCAAACCGGGCATGATCGCGATGTGGTGCTGTATACCGACGATTTGAGTTTCGGTCGCAGCTTTCCTTTGGGAAAGCACATCGATGTGCGTTTCCATGCGGGGGAGGTCACCGCGCTTACCGGCAGGAACGGCGTGGGCAAGTCCACCTTGGCCCTGACCTTGGCCGGTCTGCTCAAGCCGATTGCCGGCCATGTGCGCGTGGCTGATTCCATGATGCCCGCGCATCGTGAGAATGATCCGTTCACATGGAAAAGCCGCGATCTGCTTGGGCGTATCGGCATGGTGTTCCAGGAGCCGGAGCATCAGTTCGTGGCATCCAGCGTACGGGATGAAGTGGCGATCGGGCCGAAATCCATGGGCAAATCCGATGAGGAGGCCTACGCCATCGCCGACGAGATGCTGGAACGCATGAATCTCAAACGGTTCGCACCGGCCAATCCGTTCACGTTGTCGGGGGGCGAGAAGAGGCGGCTTTCGGTGGCGTCCATGCTGGCGGCGGCGCCGAAGGTGATCATCATGGACGAACCGACGTTCGGACAGGATTTCACCACATGGATGGAAATGGTACGTCTTATCGCCGGTGCGCGTGACGCGGGTTCCGCGGTCATCATGGTCACGCATGACGAGCCCTTGGTCAAAGCGTTGGATGCGCGCCGCATCGTGGTAAGTGAGGAGGGACGATGATGGAAACCATTGGCGTTGTGGCCCATGAGGAACGTCATGATGAGCCGCAGGCGACGTCGCCGTCATGGTTCATTGCGAAACTGAATCCGGTCAGTCGTTTCATCGGAGCCATTCTGCTATGCGTGCCGATGTTCCTATCATTGGACGTCGTCTCCGCCTCTGCGGCACTGCTGATCGACCTCATGCTGCTGTGGATCAGTGGCGTGAATCCATTGACGGTATTGCGGAAAACCTGGATGGTATGGATTGCCGCGGTAGGAAGTTTCGTTTCCGTGACCTTGTATGGCACCGCTTCCGGGGCGACGCTGTTCACATTCGGTCTTATGGCAGTGTCGGAAGGCTCGTTGTATGCGGGTGCTGCGACGTTCCTGCGTGTCGCCGCCATCGCGGTGCCCGGCGTGATTTTCGCGCTTGGGCTCGATCCGACCGATCTGGCGGATGGTCTGGTGCAGATTCTGCATTTGCCGTCGAGATTCGTGTACGGCGGTCTGGCCGGCATGCGCATGGTTACATTGTTGCAGGATGACTGGCGTGCGTTGGGCCTGTCCCGCCGTTCGCGCGGTCTGGGCGACGGAAGCGCCATCAGACGCGTGTTCCTGCAGGCCTTTAGCCTGCTGGTCGTGTCGATTCGTCGCGGAACCAAGCTTGCCACCGCCATGGAGGCACGTGGATTCGGCGGCGACGTTCCGCGCAGTCAGGCGCGTACGTCGCGCTTGCACGGGGTCGACTGGCTGTTCTATCTGATCTGCATGGCGATACCGGCCGCGGCGTTGCTGCTCGCATACCGTACCGGATACTGGCATTGGTCCTTCCGTAATTAATGCCGAAACGGTTTGGTCGGCCCGCATGGAAGACACCCCTTCTTGTAGACTGGTCGGCGGACGGAAAGCGAGACATGCATGAACATTACGGTGTACCTGGGGGCACACGAAGGCAATGACCCTGCGTTCAAGGAAGCCGTCGTGGAACTGGCGACGTGGATATCCGAAAGCGGCAACAGGCTGGTCTACGGCGGTTCCGATGAGGGGCTGATGGGTGTGATCGCCGATACGGTCATGGCGACCGGTGGCGAAGTGACCGGCATCGAGGCGCAGATGTTCGTGGACCGAGGCGTTGAACATAACGGTCTCACCGAATTGCATGTCGTATCGAATATCACGGAACGTCGCACCAAGATGATCGAACTTGGCGACGTGTTCATTGCCTTTCCCGGCGGCACCGGTACGCTTGAGGAGGTTAGCGAGGTCGTTTCGAAGATCTGCCTCAACCAACTGACCCAACCTTGCATCTTCTACAATCTCAATGGTTTCTATGACGATATGAAGTCGTTGCTCGATCGCATGATCACTGCAGGATTCTCCACTCCCGAACGTCAGCGCGGCATCTATTTCGCCGATGATCTCAAGGAAATCCGGCGCATCATCGAGGAGCGGCCATAAGTCGATGCCGATGGCATGAGGAATGCCGCGGCGCATGACATGCAGCCGTCCCGCCATTAGGTGGGGCGGCTGTTTCGCTAATCACGGAGAAATGCAGAAAGCACGATTTAAACCGATTCTTGCGGGAAGAATTACTTCTAATATTGGGATATGGCTGTAAAATGTTTTGCGCAGAATCCTGTTTTGTATGACGAATGGCCTAGGCTGTAGGTATATGAAACCGTAAGAAAGGATAATCCGACATGCGGGGAAGACCCACTGAGGAGGAGCTGAGAATAATACGGAAGGAGTACCGTCGCTGGGTGGAACGAGACGAGCGCATGTCATGCATGGCTCTCCGCTGCTATATGGAACGTCTTGATGCTGAACGTCGCACGCGAATTACGATGGGTTGACCTGAGCCTGGATCATTGGGATGACATCGCCCCCATGCGATGCGCCATTCCGGTGGAAAGAGGGTCAGGGGCAATGGCGACAGCCATCAAGGTCGGCGATCGGTTCCTTCAACCGTGGGAGTACGAGGTCGAATGCATGATCTCGGCGCTTCCATATACGGTGAGCGGCGAGAAGGATCGAGTGCGGCTTTCCATGCGCATGGTGGATTGGAAAACGGATGAGGTGACGTCCGTTTGTTGGATTCGTCTCGTGGATGGCGGTACATGGTTCAATGACAGGGGACACTACCATATTTCGGCACTCGCCCGCTCGGTGGACTGCAGGGGAATCCGAATGGGGTTTTTCGCATTGCGTGATGCGCTGATATGTATCAAGAGTAACGCCTTACGGAACAAGCGTAGTCCGTTGGTGACGGCGTATTCCGACTATCGCGACGAACGAACAGTCGAATTGTTCCGCAAAATGGGCTTCACCACCGAGTACGAGGCCGGTCTGTATGCCGGCAAATACCGTCTCTTCACCATCAATCTTGACGAAAGTCCGATTCCGGACGACCTTGAGGATTTGTGACGGCGCACTGCCTATTTGATATGCGTAGGGAAAGACCGATCCTTTTCCACGCCGGGTGAGATTCTCGACAAGGAGTTCATGCGGCAGCCTGTGACGGTCTGACCTGGTTTCCTCAGGATGGTGAATGTATCCAATCACGGAGAAAAACTGAAAGGCGCGCCACAGGGCGGCCGATTCGACAAGGAGTCTGACTTGGTCGACGGTCTCGACCTGATATACGATGCAGGACAGCCCCTGCATGCTGGTCGTGCCCGTGTCCGTCTCCGGCATGTTCGATTGGGCGCCATTCCCATGTTCAAACGTTCGCACCATCGTTCAGACTTCATCGAAGATGAAGACGTCGTTGCCCGCATTGCCGAATGTTCCGTCAACGAGCCAGGCACCGTGAGGGGGTGGTCCCTCTGGCTTCCTCATATATACGGGAGGCCGAGAGTAAGGACGATCGGATATATCAATTGGACACAACGGGGCTTATGTTGTCCTGATGCCCGATATGGGAATGCGAAACTTTTGGCGTGTCTCGGGACGCATGCGCCCCGTCGAACAAGGACACCCGTCCGGGAATCATTTCTCCCGGAAAGTGGGCGAAGCGGAAACGACATATAGACACTGCCCCCTTGAGGCACACCCCCGGGGTATGTTTCAAAAGGGTAAGCGAAGCGGAAACATCAGGAGACATGAACATGACGATGGAAGGGAATGGAACCGGCCTAGAACCGCAATCCGAGCCGGACGCCCCTATTGTGAGCGAAACGAAAAAGACCGGCCTGAACCGTCGGACCGTGGCGGTCGTCGCCGTGGTGTGCGTGGCCGCGTTGGCCGTCGCGGGCGGTGCCGGCTGCAAGGTGTGGTCGGACCATGAGACCGCCGTGGCCGCGCGGGATTGCCGGAGCGCGTCGGAAGCCTACCGCAAGGCGGTCAACTCGTACAACGGGCTCGTGGACGGCGACGCGGCCACGGCCTCCCGGATCACCGCCAAGCAGGTCAAGGACGCGGCGACCGTGGACGGCCTCGCCGAGGCGTTGAAGGCGTCGGAGCCGAAGGTCGTGGCCTGCACGGCCGACACGAAGGCGGGCTACGAGACGCGGACCGCATCGATCGAGAAAAGCACCGCATGGTACAAGAGCCATGGGAGGAGCCTGAAGGCGGCGGTCGGGAGGGTGAACGCGTCGAAGCTGGACAAGGCCATCGACGACGCGAACCAACTGTATAAGGATTCCGACGGCAAGGTGGCGGACGCGAAGACGCGCGACGAGCTGAAACGGGCGATCGCCGCGAAGGACGAAACGAGGATCGCCAAGGCCGTGAAGGCGGTCGACGATTCCGTCGAGGCCAAGCGCAAGGCCGACGAGGAGGCCGCCAGGAAGAAGGCCACCGCCGAGGCCGCAGCGGCTCAGGCGCAGCAGTCGTATTCCGGCGGCTCGTATTCCAATACCGACGGCTCGCAGTCGTATTCCTCCAATAACGGCGGCTCGTCGAGCGGGTCGACTGGTTCGTCCAGTAGCGGCAGTTCGTCCAGCGGAGGCAGCTCGTCCAGCGGCTCGGCTGATTCCAATACGGGGGCCTCCGACGGATTTGACTGGGATTATGTAGGCCCGTCAGTCTGCACTTCTGATAAGTTCTGCCCGCTAGGATAGTTCCCTCCTCTCCGTTTCGTTATCCCTCTTCGGCGTTCACTGCCGAAGGGGGATTCTTCTTTTCTGGGCACATTCAGATCGATATCGGACCCATCTTTCGGACAGTGACGTGGTATGCACGGACGGAACCCTCCCTTTCGGGAGAACAGGGAGACGCGTCCCCGGCTCCGTCCCGCCCCATGCCCGCATAGCCATGGGGCGTATCTGCAAGCAGAATCTCTGAAAGGAGAAGGAACATTGAGTTCCAAGAAGAACACAACGCGGGCCGCGCTTGCCGCGCTCGTCGCTGCGGCGACGCTGGTGAGCCCGTTCTCGGCGTATGCCGGTGAGAGCGGCGGTGGCTCCGGTTCGGGTACCGGCTCGGGTGACGGAACCGCCGGCGGTGTCGGCAAGGTCAGCTGGGTGTACAAGGACAATTACGGCACACCGACCCGGGACAACGCAATCGCGGCCATGCAGTCCGCTGGCGTGAAGAACCTAGGCGGCACCGAATCCAACAAGGCCATCGATGATGCCGTGAACAATGCGAACGCGGAATGTGTGGCACGCTCACAGGCTGCCGGGCAGTCTGACCCGCAGTGCCGTCTGGTGTCCGTCGGCTTCGTGCATACGCCCGGCTCTTCGGGTGACTGGTATACGGGCGCGAACGGTTCACTGACTGCGAAGCAGTGGCAGGGACGCGTGGGTGTCATCCGGCATTCCGAACAACACCTACAATTACAATGGCACGGACTATAAGACCTCCAGCCCGTTCAACGACGGGAGCACGACGATCAATTCGTTGGTGAGGCGTGAGACCGACAAGGCCCCTCGCGCGTTCATCGCCATTGTACTGTCGCAGTACGAGCCTGCGCCGGGGGACTATTCGCTGGGCATCAGCACGCAGGCGTCCGGCACCGTCACCCAGGCGGGTTCGACCGCCGACGTGTCCGACCAGATCACGTTGAGCCGTAACGGGTCCTCCATCAGCGAGGACGTGACCGGCAGGATCACCCTGCACTGGACCGGCCTGGACGGCACCACGCGTACCGCGTCGAAGCAGTTCACGCAGAACAACGGCTCGACCCGGTCCGTGAGCTTCGGCTACCGTGACCTCGACGGCACGTGGCGGCGGCCGTGCCTTCGGCCATGGCGCAGGGCGCGCCGAGCCCCACCGCGGTCAGGGCGGCCAGCGCGGCCAGCGCCAGCCTTTTCAGTCTTGAAGCCATGTGGAACGTTCCTTTCTTCGTCGGTTCTCCAACTTCAACCCGCGCTATGCGCGCTTACGGGGAGGCGTTTCCGGGACGCATGGGGCAGACGTGCGACGGAAACGCCCGTCCGCATCCCGGCATGCCCCCGGGCGTGTCCCCCTAACCATGGTGGATAATGTTGTGTCGAAGGGGGTATGCCGGACGACATGGGGACGCATGCGACGCCCCGTACCCAAGGTCCGACGGAAGAGAAAGGAAGACGGGACATGGACATCAACGGAAAGAAACTGGCCGTATCGGCGGTGGCGTCATTGGCGGCCGCGACGTCGCTGGCCTCGCCGGCGTTCGCCGACGGGACGGCTGTGACGGCCGACGAGCAGGCGTCCGGGACGATGGAGCAGGCGGCCGGCGCGGTCGGCGCGACCGACGTGGCTGCGGCCAAGCAGGCCGTGACGGACGCGCAGGAGAGCCTGGAGCGGGCCCGGCAGGCGCAGGAGGACGCCAAGACGGAGGTGTCGAATGCCCAGCAGGGTGTGTCCGACGCCTACCGGCAGGCCACGCAGACGGAGCAGCAGGCGCGTGACGACGCGGCCACCAAGCTCGACCAGGCCGAAAAGGCGTTGAAGCAGGCGCAGAACCAGAACCAGGCCGCGCTGGATGCCGCCAAGCAGGCCCAACAGGCCCAACAGGAGGCCCAGACGGAGCAGCGGCAGGCCCAGACGGACAAGGCCGCCGCCGACCAGGCGGCCGCGGCCGCGAAGTCCAAGGCCGACTCCAACGACATGGACCAGCTGAACGCCGACAAGACTTCCGCCCAGCAGGGCGTGGACCAGGCGCAGGCAGACAAGGCCGCCGCCGATGCGACCGCCGCCGATGCGGAAACGCAGGCCGACAAAGCCCAGTCGAAGCTGGACGATACCAAGAAGGCGGCCGCCGACGCGGACGACCCGGCCAAGGTCGAGCAGGCCAGGCAGCAGCTGAAGCAGGCGGCCGCGGACCTCAAGGCCGCCGACCAGCAGCTGAAGACGGCCAAGGCGGACGTCAAGGACGCCAAGAGCGCCAAGGCGGAGGCCTCGAAGGCGGCTACGGACGCGCAGGAGAAGGCCGACCAGGCCCAGACCGCCTACGACAAGGCCGCGGACGCGCAGGCCAAGGCGGACAAGGCTTACGCGGACGCCCAGTCCGACGCGACGAAGACCGAGGCCGACCGTCAGGCCGCCGCGGACGCGAAGTCCAAGGCGGACGCGAAGGCCGACGCCGCCCAGTCGAAGTTGGACAAGGCGAAGCAGGAGGCCGCGGACGCGGACAAGGCGAAGGCGGACGCGAAGGCCGCCTACGACGCCGCCGTCAAGGACGCGGACGTGAAGAAGCAGGCCGCGGCCGACGCCCAATTGCAGATCGCCAAGGGCTCGCTCGGCTTCTTCGAGTCGCGCGGCTCGGAGGACGCGGTCAAGGTGCTCACCGACCCGGCCACCACGAAATACCTGTCGTCCATCGAGCTAGGCAAGGACGGTGACGCGACCAGCCTGGAGAACATGAAGGCCAGCCTGAAGTACATCAGGGAGTGCAACGAGCTGCGCGCCAAGGAGGGCAAGGCCCCGTTGAAGGTGTCCGACGTGCTCATGGCACAGGCGCAGGCCGATGTGGACTGGGCCGACAACGACGACACCGAAGGCCACCCCAAGCAGTTCAGCATCGGCGAGAATCTCGCGTGGTTCTACGACGACCCGTTCGACGGCTGGTACACCGCCGAAAAGAAGAGCTATGACGAGCAGAAGGCCGAGGGCGTGGAACACCCCAAGGATACCGGCCATTACACCAACATCGTCGACTCCGGTTACGACGTCACTGGTTTCGCCCTTTCCGGCACTTATTCCGACAATGTATACGAAAACACCGTCACCTACGGGCAGACATTCAACACCAGTGCCTGGGAAGGCGGCGTCGGCCTGCACGGCATCATCACCATCGGCACCATGTACACGGTCGACGAGTACGAGAAGGCGTTCGATGCCTATTACGACGGACTGGTGAACGCCGACCAGGCGTACAAGGACGCGCAGGCCAAGGTCGAGGCCGCCAAGGCCGCGCTCGACAAGGCGGACACGGCCAGCGAACAGGCCCGCACGGCGCTGGACGCGGCCGCCAAGACCGCCGAGCGGTCGAAGGCCGACCGGACCCAGGCCGAGACGAAGCTGGCCGACGCGACCGCCAAGGCGCAGGACGCGCAGACCAAGCTGGCCGACGCGACCGCCGCCAAGGACACGGCCGACCAGAGCGCCAGGAGCGCGAAGACGACGCTGGATGCGGCCAAGTCGGACGCCACCGCCGCCAAGACCGCCGAACAGTCGGCCGCCGATCGCCTCACCGAGGCGCAATCCGCGCTCGACAAGGCACAGGCCGCCTACGACAAGGCCGTGGACGCCCAGCAGACCGCGTCCGACCATGTGCTTGCCCTGACCGACGCGAAGACGGCGCTCGACAAGGCACAGGCCGCCTACGACACCGCCCAGGCCGCCTACGACCAGGCCCGCTCGGACGCCGACGCCAAGGACAGGGCGCTGGCCGACGCGCAGTCGAGCCTCGACAAGGCCGACAAGGCGCTGGAACAGGCCAAGGCCGACCAGCGGGCCGCGAAGGCCGCCAAGGCCAAGGCCGACGGCGCGGCCGCCAAGCTGGCCGAGGCGACGGCGAAGCTGGCCGAGGCGGACGCGGCCGTGCAGAAGACGGCCGCCGACGTGGCCTCCAAGGCCAAGACGCTCTCCGACGTGCAGGCCTCCTATGATGCGGCCAAGAGCGAATACGAGACGGCCGAGAAGGCGTTGGCGGACGCGAAGGCGAACGCCGCCGACACGGACGCGGTCCAGACGGCCGAGGCCACGCTGGCCGCCGCCAAGGCGAAGCTCGACGAGGCCTCCAAGGCCGTCAAGGCCGCGCAGTCGAAGCTCGCGGACGCGAAGGCCCGTCTCGCCGACCTCGAACGGCAGACGGGGCAGGACGCCGGCGACACCACGGACGGCGACGCCAAGGCCGACGGCACCGTCCAGTCCGGCACGTCCGACACCACGACCGTGACGGTCTCGACCCCGGCCACGGCCGACGTCGCCAACAAGGCGGCTGTCAGGACGAACGGATCCGCCAAGCTCGGCGCGACCGGTGTGGACACCGCCGAGGTGACGGTGTTCGCCGTCGTCCTCGCCGCCGCCGCGGACGCGACCATGCAACTGCGCCGCCGTGGACGGGGCAGGTTCGACGTCATGGCACGCCACGCACGCTGAACGTCATAGCCGTACACCGTTACAGGCGCCCCCGGAGTCCGATGGAAGACTCCGGGGGCGCCCGTAACGTATCTCAGGCATGCCTGTGCAGGCAATGCCGGGGCCGACGCGACAGACGGGCGCTAGCGACCTGATGTCGTTCGGGTGTGTCGCGGGTGCTTCGGTGGTCTGTGGTGTTGCTCCAAAGTTACCCGGACGCCACTCAGGACGATGATGGCTCCGTAGAAACGGCTTGATTCCGTCGCCCGACGGCAACATCATCTCCGCCCAAGTATCAGCCAGCATCCTGTACAGCGAAGGCCTGATGGAAGAAGGGTCCATCAAGGACGACCACCGATCGAGCACCGTAGACGGATCCACACCAACAACATGATTGAACGGTTGAACCGGGAGATCCGACGTCGTACCCGCGTCGTAGACAACTTTCCCGACAGCCAGAGCGCCCTGATGCTCATCACCGTCAGAATTCGCTACGTCACCAGCAACCCATGATCCACACGCCGCTATCTGGGCATGTCCCGACTGGCAAGACACCATGAACACAGTGAACTAACAACCGTGTCACAAACAGGCAAAACCCCAAGTGTGCAAGAAACCGGGCACTCACTACCATATCTGGACGCAATAACGAACGATTTCCATATAACGACTAGCATGAAAGAACATTATTTGTAAAGCATAAAAGAAAGTCTGTTCATGTGGAAAAGCTGAGCAATATCAAGAATGACTCCATATCAGTTAATTATTTTTTAAATAGTGCTGCATATAGCGGGCTTTTTTCTCTTTTTTCGGTTATCCTTACTGGTCAGGTTTCCGCAACGTCATCACTATATGTTGGATTAGCACTTGGTATTTTATCTCTTTTTTTCTAGAGGTAGTACTATTTTTATAGGCAGTTTGATTGAACGCTCATCAACCTTATCCCTCACTGAGACGGGTTTTGGATTCATAGTTTTTTCGCTTTTGCTACTACAGTCGGCAATGAAGAGTTTTATCGGCTTCCTTTTTTTGGATTTAGCTTTGCTGGGACTTGGACTCTCACTGGTTAATTTTGCCCTAAGAGGACATATACTTGCTACAGTAAAGGATAAAAAATCTCAGGCTACTTTATTTTCTTTAGTGACAATGACGGCCAATCTTGGATCCGCAATTGGTCCTTTGGCCTCGAATTATATATATAAATCTTTCGGGCAGACACTCTTTTTTATAGTCATTATTGGACTCTATGTTTTTTCTGCTTTACTAGCTCCGATTGTGCTAACTCATCATGTCTTTATACGCAGTGAAGAAAGTAGTAAGCAAAATACCTCTTCTATCGTGAAGACCATTAAAGACTCAGTGAAGAGTTCTGGCACTATTCTTGCTATCCTGGCGGTGTTTGTGGGCAGTATAATGAACGGTCAGCTTTTTGCAGGAATGGCATTGGAATTCTATTCGTTATCCGATAGTCCAGTCATAAGAGGATTGTTCTATTCTATTGATGCCTTGTCAGTCATAGCACTGCAAATGCCAGTGAGTAAATTTATTTCACGAGGTATGACTAATGGGCATAATGCTACCTCATTCATAATCAAAAGCTTGGGGATCTATGGCATTTCCTTTGCGATATTTGCCTGTGGAGTTTCGTCCTACTGGTGGATATGCATTGTATCATTGATTGTTATTTCCATTGCAGAATGTATCTACGCACCATTAATCAATATTGCTCTAGTAGAAGTACAGCCAGATAAACCTTTGGTGGACATTCTGAATTATCGGTTGATAATTGCGGCTATTGGTGAATCAGTAGGTTCATTCCTTGGCGGTTGGATTGTTCCGGCACTACGCCCTGCAGGAATGACACCTTGGTACTGGTGCACATTAGCGTTGGTGGGAATAATGCCGGCAATCGCTGCTAACCAAATTGACAAACATGGGAAAAGGGCTATCTGCCACTGAAAGAGGAGTCACATGCACCCACAAAAAATATTCATACTTGAGAAGATATTGACAAATGCCCTCGAACATCCCAACAGCGAGGCTGCTAAGGATAAAAAAGGAAGAAAAACGGTAGAGCGGCTTCCCGATATTAAGAGAAATGACAGTCTCTCTGCTTCCTGGTGTTCTGAAAGCGGTGGAAGTAACTCCGCAGTTTCATCACCGCTATGTGGTATCAGCGATAACTCCATCTGTTCGCTGCAAGAAAGGGATGGAGGACAATATGGCCTATTGGATAAACTTTCCTTAGCAGCGTTGACTAAAGCAGCTTCGAAATGTCTCAACCTTGACAACATTGTTATCGATGTAACTCGAAATGGACGCGAACAAGTTGGCTGCCCTGTTCTTCTCTTCAATAACAGGTTGGATTAGCAGTTCGATTCCGTTTTCCACTATCACGGCAGATTTAATGCAGTTGATGAAGAATTACTTGCTATTAGTGCAGAATATGAAAAAATGTTACGGCAAGAGACCGTTTGGAACTCATTTCGAGCAAACTCTCCGCATACATGTCCAGAAGCTTGTTCCGCATACTTTCTGAATGCAACTCGTTCTTCCCATAGGAACGAAGTGTCTTCACTTTTAGCGGATTTAACCCGAGGGAAGCACGTATCCGTATTCATATGGCTGTCCAATTGAAGTGAAGACGCAATATTTTAATGATGAGGTCAAAGTTAATGTCTCATGCTTTGGCGAATACAACAGGGGGAAATGATATGAAAGTACTATTGTTACAACAACCCAAATCTTTCTCGAATTATCCAAAATGGATTGAAGAAGTCCAAGAATGCTTTGATTGTTTAGAAGTTATGGTCTTAACATCGAACGATCGAGCCATACGCCATAGTTGGCCGAATTCCGTCATCAAAGAAATTGAAGTTTCTAATTATTCCTCTGATAGCGCTACTGCAGAATTCTTTGATGTTGTTAAGAAATTTAGACCAGATAGGATAATTTCTGGCTCGGAAGAAGATGTGCTGAGGGTTGCAGAGGCAAGAAGTTTATTTGAAATTCCCGGTTTAAAGTATGAATTAGCGTTGAGCTGTCGAGATAAAGTTACGATGAAGCAGTCAGCCCTTAATGCTGGGTTAAAGATTATTCCCTATACCTCTTGCAAATGCTTTGGAGATATTATTTCGGCGTTCGATCGTTGGGAGACGGTTGTTCTCAAGCCTCGATGGGGTGCAGGGTCTGCAGGCATTACGATACTGCATTCGAAAGACGACTTATCTGCTTTAGCCGCTAAGCCGGAAATTGTCAGAAGCGTACATTCAAACCAGTATTATCTAGAAGAATACTGCTCTGGTTCTGTCTATCATGTGGATGTGGTCTATATCAATTCTGGTTTGATCCTGATTTCGCCATCACGATATTTTGTCCCACCGCTAGATTTCGAGAAACAAAATACTGGTTCCGTAATGTTAGACGAGAACAGCGCTGACTACTCTGAACTACTCCGACTGACAAAGCAATTAATTAAATCTTTCAAAGATCAGACGGTCCCAAATGTGATGCATATTGAATTCTATAAGAATGAAACTGGTGATTTCATATTTGGGGAAATGGCGGCACGCAGAGGAGGAGGGCTAATTAAGCAAGAGCTGATAGCCGCTTATGGCGTAGATCAGAGTAAAGTTAACTTTTTATTGGAACTTGGCCTTGTCGATGCGAATACAAATATCACACGATCATCCCAATATGGCATGCTACTAGAAACTGCTGGATTGAACTGGCCAAAGGAAAGAGAAATTCCGGATTGGGCAGTTTTAGAATCTGTGGGGAGGAAAAAAGGTATCGCTCATAATTCTGTTGATTCTGACAGGAAATTCCTCATTTCTGGTAATAATGAAGCCGAAATCATTCAACGTTCCAATCATCTTATAAACGGCTGATACGACGATTGAGAATTTGCTCTTTGCGAGAGAACGATTGTGACTAATTTTGTGACAGCTTCTCGAGGTGATGAACTGTCATTCAGAATTGATGATTCTGTTGAATCTAAATTCTTCCATACAATAGTGACACTGGTATCGTTGGGGATGCCGGAGGCGGCCGCCTTGTGCGGTTTGACGGAGAAGACCATCCGTCAGGCCGTGCGCCGCGGCGACCTCATCGCCTGCTACGCCTACACGTCGACCGTGCGCATCCGACAGCGCGGATTTGGATGAATGGCTCGTCTCGCTGCCTGCATGGCAGGCATGAGAAAACCCCACTCGCGTCCGATTGTGAACGAAGTGGGGTTTTCTCGTGTTCCGATAGGTGCAGTATAGGTGCAATAGGTCACTCTGAACAGTGCGAAAAGCCTACTGCCGACTACGTTTTGCCCTAATGACTATCAGATGTGGAAGTACAGCTCGTACTCCAGCGGAGTCGGGGCCAGGCGAGCCTGATCGATCTCGCCACGCTTGATGCCCAGCCAGGTCTCGATCAGATCATCGGTGAAGACGTCGCCGGCGGTGAGGAAGTCGTGATCCTCTTCCAGAGCGTCCATGGCCTCGGCCAGGGAGCTCGGCACCTGCTTGATGCCAGCGTGCTCTTCCGGCGGCAGCTCGTACAGATCCTTGTCGACCGGCTCCGGCGGCTCGATGTGGTTCAGGATGCCGTCCAGGCCTGCCATCAGCTGAGCGGAGAAGGCGAGGAACGGGTTGCAGGACGGATCCGGAGCGCGGAACTCGATACGCTTCGCAGCCGGGGAGGTGCCGGCCAGCGGGATACGGATGGCGGCGGAACGGTTACGAGCGGAGTACACCAGGTTGACCGGCGCCTCGAAGCCCGGCACCAGACGGTGGTAGGAGTTCAGGGACGGGTTGGTGAAGGCCAGCACGGAGGAGGAGTGCTTGATCAGGCCGCCGATGTACCAGCGGGCGATGTCAGACAGGCCACCATAGTTCTTCTCATCGTAGAACAGCGGCTTGCCGTCCTTCCACAGGGACTGGTGGCAGTGCATGCCGGTACCGTTGTCGCCTGCGATCGGCTTCGGCATGAAGGTTGCGGCCTTGCCTGCCAGAGCGGCGGTCTCGTGAACGACGTACTTGTACTTCATCAGGTCATCGCCTGCGTGCTGCAGGGAGTTGAAGCGGTAGTTGATCTCCTGCTGGCCTGCGCCGGCGACCTCGTGATGGGAACGCTCGAGGATCAGACCGACCTTCTGCAGGTTGGCGACCATGTCGTCGCGCAGATCCTGGGTGTGGTCGATCGGCGGAACCGGGAAGTAGCCGCGCTTGACGCGGTTCTTGAACGCAATGTTCGGGGTGCCGTCGTCTTCGGTGTCAACACCGGTGTTCCACGGAGCCTCAACGGAGTCCACCTCGTAGAAGGAGCGCTGCATGCTGTTCTCGAAGCGCACCTTGTCGAAGATGAAGAACTCGGCTTCCGGAGCGAAGGAGGCGGTATCGGCGATGCCGGTGGACTTCAGGTAAGCCTCGGCCTTGCCGGCGACCTGACGCGGGTCGCGGGAGTACGGCTCATCGGTCAGCGGGTCGACGATGGAGAAGGCCACGTCGAGGGTCTTGTGCTTGCGGAACGGGTCGATGAATGCGGTGGAAACATCCGGCACCAGCTTCATGTCGGACTCGTTGATGGCCTGGAAGCCTTCCACGGAGGAACCATCGAACGGCATGCCGTCGGTGAAGGCATCCTTCAGGAACTCGCTTGCCGGCACAGTGAAGTGCTGCTGAACGCCGATCAGATCGGTGAAGCGAACGGAGACGTATTCAACGCCTTCCTTATTGATAAGGGCCTCAGCATCAGCCTTGGTTTCGAGTGCAGTCACGGGACCGCTCCTTTCGAATAAGTAACTTACAGGCTATTAGTCTAGAAAAACGCGTTTCACACACTCGCCACTTGGGTTACGAGAATGTTTCGAGATGACGTATTCCTTCCATGATTGCGCGAAAAATAGGGGTTGCGACGTTTCGCGGGACGAAATGCAACGGTGGGGATCCGTTCATGTTATGGACGGATCGAACGTCTGGGACGATGAATCGACGCAACAATTGAAAATCCCCGATCTGACGAATCAGATCGGGGATTCCTAGTGCGTTCGCATGCATGTACCGTCAGCGGCCACGCATGGCGCGACGGCTGATCCTCTGTGGGCGCGTCGGATCGATGCCCTTCGGGATGTTCATGCCGTTCTTCATCTGCAAAGTACGCAGACGTTCGTTCAGGACATTCAATTCGGTCCTGGTGAGCATGAAGCGACGCTTCGGATGGATGGCCGCAATCAGCTTGTTCTTGTGATGCGTCGGCTCATAGGACTTGCACTTGAGCACGGTCTTGCGCAGATTCTTCAGGCTGACCTGCTTCGGCCCCTTGCCTACGCAGATTCGATAGACCGGGATTTCGGAACCGGCGGTCACGCCCTTGATGTTGTGCTCCTGGCGATCCATGGCGCGCGTCACACGGCCGTAATCGCCTTCGCCAAGCAGGTAGATGCCGTTATAGCCGGTGCCACGCCAAATGGCATCCTTGGTCTTCGGATCGACCCACACCGGCTCCTGCGGGAAGTTGAAACCCGCCTTGCTGACGTTGCCGAGAACGCTGATGGCGGCGCCGGGACGCCCTTCGAGCTTGGCATAGCCGACCTTGTCGGCACGATTGGTGAGCATCATGGTGGCGAACAGCAGGCCGATCATGATGGCAAGGATCATTGAGGTGATCCAGCCGATAACCGACCATTTGAACACGATGCCAAGCACGATGAACACGATGACCGGTGCCACGAACACGCTTCCGCACAGCCAGGGGAGTGCCTTGTCTTCCGAGTAGGTGTATTTGAAGATCTGAATGATCTGTTTGATTGTGTTCTGCTTCTTCTTTGGCTCTTCTTTGTCTGCCATCAATTTCCTCACTTGGTTACGTGGTTGAACACACTGGAACAGTAGTCTATCAGGTGCTATGCCGTAGTGTAAGCATCGACTGCGGGGCCGCCGGCCCTCCCACGCCGGTCAGCGGGTATGGAGAGGCCTGCCATCCGCCTTGAGCAACGCTTCGCCGAACGTTTCGCTGAATGTCGGATGAGGGTGAATCAGGCGGGCCGCATCATGCAATGGCACATGATTGCCCACCAACTGCTCGGCCTCCGCGATCAGATCGCTGGCGATGGGACTTACGATATGTGCGCCCAGCACCAGCGGCACTTCGGGATTGTCCGCATAGGTACCGCTGACGATGGATAGCGACCCGCCCGAGCCGCTCATCAGCATACGTGAATTCGACAGCATCGGATACACGGTTTCCTGGGCATTGACCACGTCCTTCCGCGCCCGTGCCTCATCAAGGCTCAAGCCCACGCATGCCGCTTCGGGGAAGGAGAATACGACTTGCGGAATCGTGTCGTCGTCAACCGGTTTCGGATCGAGCCCGGCGATCTTCTCCGCGATGACGATGCCCTGCTCAAAGGCACGGTGCGCCAAGGAATGGCCGGAGGTGATGTCACCCAAAGCCCACACATGGTCGAGATTGGTGCGGCCAAATGCATCGATGCCGATAAATCCCCGGGCGTCACGTTCCAGCTTGCAGGCCTCGAACCAGTCTGCGTCGGTATTCGGTATGCGTCCAATGGCGGCGAGTACGACCTCGCCGTAGGCGCTCATGTCCGCTTCGGATCCTTCCCTCGTATAGTGCACGGTCGCGCCCAGATTGGCACCGGTTTCCACATGGGTCACATGGCTGTGCGTGATGATGTTCACGCCACGCCGCTTCAGCTCGCGAGTCAACGTCGCCGATGTGCGGCGCTCCCATGCGGAGAGCACCCGGTCTTTGCGAATCAGCAACGTCACGTCGCAGCCGGCCGTACGCCACATGGAGGCGAATTCCAGCGCCACGGCTCCGGCACCGATGATCACAGCGCTTGAAGGGAAGGTATCCAGTTCCAATGCCTGTGTGGAATCTATCAATGCGCCGGCGAATGGATTGTTCGGCAGCGGCGACGGCCGTGAACCGGTGGCGATCACGATGTCTTCGGCAACGATCTCCAGTTCGCCATCGATAGGTTCGCCGACGCCTGCCTTCACGAATCGCAATATGTGGCCAAGACCTTCGACCGGCGTGACATGTACGCTTCCGCAAGGCTGCATTACGGCCTCTCCGCGTACGATGGTGACGCCGCGATGTGCCAGCAATCCCGCCAATCCCTTGGTCATGGTGTCCACGGTCTGCGTGCGGAACGTGCGCAGTTTGCCGAAATCAATGCTCTCCACTGACACGTTGATACCCATCGCCTTGGCGTGACGCATATTCTCCACGGCATGCGTGGCGGTGAGTAGCGTCTTCGAAGGAATGCAGCCTCGATTCAGGCAGGTGCCGCCCAGTGTGGCGTCACGTTCGATCAGCACCACCGATTTGCCGAGCTCCGCGGCACGTAACGCCGTGGAATAGCCGCCCGGACCGCCGCCGATAATCGCGATATCGAAATGTTCCTGTGCCATATCAATCCTTGATGTCATGGCTCGAAAGCCGTGGAAAAACAACTGATCCTATGCTAATAAAAAGCCGTCAGCTTAGCTGACGGCAATACATATGCATGTGAGGCATCATTCCGGCCAATGGCCACGCTTGGCATAACGTGGCTTCGGCAGACGCCAACGACGTATCTGGATGGCACGGCTCCATGCATAGGAGGCGGAACGCATGCCCCTGGCCACGGATTTCTCACCGTACCTTTCGATGAGTTTCTTCTTGAGCTTGCGCCACATGATCGCAATGTCGATGATTACGGCGAACAGATACACGTACATCAGCACCATCAGCGGCAAAGCCAGGGCCGGCCACTTGTAGGTCACGAAGATGGAGACGACCAGAATAACGAAGGCGACCGGGATGAAGAACTCGCCGAGGTTGAATCGGGCGTCGACATAATCGCGAATGTAGATACGCCATGGCAGACGCTCGGCCTTCGGCATGTGATTCACGTCACCGGTCTGCATGGCCTCGTATTCGGCGTTCTCACGTTCGCGCATACGTGCCTTTGCGGCCTTGCGGCTGGCATCGCGATCCTTGGGAACCAGCGGGCGGAGATTCTGCGCCTGGGCATCCTTGCGTTTCGGAGTCGGGCGGCCTTTGCCGGCGGTAGGCTCCTGCGCCTTCTGTTCGACAGGCTCTTGGGCCTTGTCTTCCTTCTTAAACAAACTCATGTCTATGAGGGTAGGGTGACGTATCGACGCCTCGGCGGCACGCCTCGAAGCCGCGGAACGCCGAATGGGATTGTGGATACAATGGCTTGCATTGGCCGTACTCGATCAATATTAAGGAGAATCATGGCAGCATTACTTGCCGATGACATCCGTGCACGTGTGGAGGGTGATTGGGATCGCATCGTCGACGTGCTCAATCGGAAGATCGCATTGCAGTCGATCTCCGCGAAAGGCATCACCGCCGAACATATGAGGCGTTCCGCCGAATTCGTGGCCGAGGAGCTGAGAAAGGTCGGCGTTGACACAAAGGTGGTGCAGTCCCATAATCCCGATGGCACACCAGGTGCGTGGGAGGTCATCGGCTCGAAGATCGTTGACGAGCATGCTCCAACCGTGTTGCTGTATGCACATCATGACGTACAACCGGTGCCCGACGAAGGTGCTTGGGATACCGATCCATTCGTCGGCACGCAGATTGGTACGCGACTGTATGGCCGTGGAGCCGCCGATGATGGCGGTGGCATAGCCATTCATTCCGGTGCGCTCAAGGCGCTCGGCGACGATCTGAAGGTCAATGTCAAGGTGTTCATCGAAGGCGAGGAGGAGATGGGCTCGCCGAGTTTCATCCCATTCATCGAAGAGCATCGTGACGAATTCAGGTCCGATGTGATCATCGTGGCCGATTCAGGCAACTGGTCCGCCGAAATCCCGTCGCTGACCACCTCGTTGCGTGGCAACACCGATATCGACGTGCACGTCAAGGCCCTTGAGCATCCGGTGCACTCCGGCCAGTATGGTGGACCGATTCTGGATGCGAATACGCTTGCGGCCATGCTGATCGCCTCCATGTATGACGAACATGGCGATCTCGCGGTGCCGGGCGTCGCCGCGGAAGAGCCGATCGGAGGCTTGCAGCGCGACCTTGACGAGACCACCGTACGCGCGGATGCCGGTATCGTCGATTCCTACCGTCTGGCTGGAACCGGTTCGCTTGCGGCACGTCTGTGGACCAAGCCGAGCGTCACCGTGATTGGCTTCGACGCTCACCCGGTCGAAGGGTCCTTCAATGTGATTTCCCCGGAGACCACGTTCCGTCTGAGTCTGCGCACCGCACCGAACCAGCGTCCTCAGGAGGCCCAGGAGGCACTTGCCGAATTCATGGTCGAACATGCCCCGTTCGGTGCCGAAGTGTGGGTCGACAGGCTTGACAACGGCATGGGATGGGCCATGGACCCCGATGCCGAAGCCACCAAGGATGCCATGGAAGCCATGGAACAGGCCTTCGGTGTAGCGCCGGTCAACAAGGGCGAGGGCGGTTCCATCCCGTTCATTCCGGAATTGCAGCGCATCTTCCCGAACGCCCAGGTGCTCGTCACCGGACCGGAGGATCCGAAGGCCAATGCGCACAGCCCGAACGAGTCCATCAGCCTGCCGGGTCTGAAGAACAACGTGATCACCGAGGCCCTGCTGCTCGACAAACTCTCCAGATAGCGACGGTCATGGCCTCCGACGAATCGGGGCGAGTTCGAAAACCTCGTCGGAGGCCGTGGACACTTCAGGGCTGTGCGTCACGATGATCACGCAACGGCCATCGTCATGGGCCAGTGCGCGGAAGATGCCCATGATGTCATCCTGCGTGGCGAGGTCGAGATTATCGGTCGGCTCATCCGCCACGATGATGGAGGGATTGTAGCTTAGCGCCCTAGCGATGGCGACGCGCTGTTGTTCGCCACCCGACAGGTGCAGAATCCGTTCGTTCGCGTACTCCTTAGGCAGATGCACCTGCTTAAGCAAATCAAGCACCATCTCCTTCTTTGATTTGTCGAAGGTTTTGCCGGAAGCGTCCAATGACAGGATGATGTTCTCGGCGACGGTGAGATTCGGCAGCAGATTGAAGCTTTGGAAAATCACGCCGATGTCGTGGCTGCGGTAGCGGTAACGGTCCTGTTTCGCCAGGTCGTTACCGTTGTAGAGGACCTGGCCCTCCGTGGGATTGGTCAGTCCCGAGATCAACGACAGCATCGTGGTCTTGCCGGCGCCGGATGGCCCGGTGATGGCGTGCACCGTACCTGCACGAAACTCGTGGCTGATGTTCTTCAGCACCTTTTTGCCGCCTTTGGTATAGGCGTAGCTGACGTCATCGAGCTTGAGGATTGCCGTGGTCGTCGTATTGTCAGTCATGATGGGTCCTTTCAGGAACGGTCGGCGAGGATCTGCAGCGGTTCGTAGCGCAGGACGAAGATGACTGCCACGAGCGCGGCGACCAATGTCAGGCCGATGCCGACCAACAGCAATTGCCCGACCACGGCCAGATTGACGGTGGCGTTGATGGAGGAGACGTAGTTCGCGGCCTGGTTCATCATGCCGCCCGGACCGCCCTGCGGTTGTTTGGCGTCATTGGTGGCATCGGAGGAACTGGTGTCGCCAGAGCCCGACTTGCTGGAGGAATCGGTCGAGGCGGAGGAATTCCCGTCCGTGGAATCCGAGGAGGATCCGGCGCCGTTGGAGTCCGTACCCTGCATGTCGCGTCCGAACTGCTCACGTTGGCTGGCCTGCTGCGACTGCTGTTGCGCGATCTGACTCGACAGCAGCTGGTTGGAGACCGGTACGGAGGCTGCCGCGCCGATGCCCGCGCCCAAGGCAAGACCGATCATCGTGACGATCAGCAGCTCCAAGGTGAACTGTGCGGCCACTTTGACCTTGTTCACGCCGATGGCCGTCAGCACGCCGATCTCATATTTGCGTTCACGGACGTTCAGCAAGGTGATGACCACCAGTACCACACCACCGACGGCAAGCACCACGATGAGCAACGTCAGTGCGAACTTCGATAGGTTGTCGAGAGGTACCAAGCTGGATTCATAGTTCTCCACGTCGGCGGACGATACGGTGTAGTCGCTGCTCAGCCCGGCCTTCTTCGCATCCTTGGCAAAGGTCTCGTAATCGGATTTGCTGGCGAAGACGTAGGTATAGTTCAGCTGGGTCGTGGACGTGGACGTATCGGAATCACTCGACGCGTTGGAATCCGCATCGAGGCCGAGCGACTTGAGCGTGGAGACCGAAGTGTAGATGGCGTTCGCCGGATCGGAGGCGGTGGAGGCCATCGGACCGCCCATGGCCTGATTGGAATCGGTGGAGTTCTTGTAGATGCCGACGATGGTCAGCTTGTAGGTGGTGCTCGAATCGTTGGGGTTGGTCACGCTGATGGTATCGCCCACGGAAAGATTGTTGAAATCCGCGAGCGACTTGGAGATGATCACGTTCCCGTCGCTGCTTTCGTCGTAACCGAAGACCTTACCGTCAACCATGGTGAAACTACCGTTCGACGCATTGGAGACCGCTTCGTCGGAGGAGAAGCCGACCAGCGAGAAATCGCCGCTGACGGCAGTGGTGCCGTTGCCGTCTCCGCCACCCGGCTGGTCACCTCCACCGGGGCCGCCGTTGCCTTGGGGTTGGCTGCTATCGCTGGAAGATGAGCTGGAATCGCTCGAATCGGAGGAATTCGATGAACTGGTCGAATCGGTGACCGGCTGGAAATCATCGGTTGCGGCAAGCCCCACGGTTTCGGTATAGTACGTGGATTTCACGGAAGATGAGGCCTTGGCGTATTTCTGATAGTCGCTGAGCGAGAGTTGCTTGTCGGCCAATGCGCTACGCATCGCGTCAAAGTCCGGCTTGCCGTCGGAACTGCTGGAGTCGGACTTCGATTCACTGATGAGCTTATTGCGGTCAAGACTGATCTGTGCGGTGATGGTCGTGTTCTCCAACCCGCTGTTGCGGGCGGTCGTCGCCGCCTGCCGAATGGACAGGCCGATGGTCGCCGCGGCGGCGATGATGGTTACGATCACAATGATCAGTATGTTGCGGCCTTTGTTTCTGGTCACGCTTTGCCATGCGTTCTTTACGACGAACATGATGATCCCTTGATGCCGAAGATGCTGTACGATACGCCGTCGCGATCGGCGATGAACCGATGATAAAAACCGTATCTTGGCGTATGGCGTAAAGAACACTTGGTGCAATCTGAAACGAATCTGAATGTTTACTGAATCTCAATACGACATGACGGGGTGTACGGCGGAACAATGGTGTTAGGCTAACGCGTATGCCTATTAAAACCGAAGTCATCGCGAATCCCAAGGCGGAACGCATCCGACGCGTCGCCGAACTTGCGGAGCGCAAGGGGCGAAAACGTGCCGGCCGCTTCCTGGTGGAGGGGCCTCAATCGGTACGCGAGCTGCTGACCTGGCATCCCGACATCGTGCGGGATCTGTATGTGGAGGCGATCGGCACCGAACCCGACGCCCCGTTCCTGACCGATACGGTGGCGCAGATGGCAGGCAAGGCCATGCAGGCCGGTGCCTATGTCCACAAGGTGACGCATGCGGTGATGCGGCATATGAGCTCCGATGCGCAAGGCGTGCTCGCCGTGGCCGACATGCAAGGATTTCTGGACGCCGCCGGAAACGTGGAATCCTTTGGTGACAATGCCATGGTCGCTGCGTTCTGGCAGGTTCGCGATCCGGGCAACGCAGGAACCGTGATCCGTTCCGCGGATGCCGCCGGCTGTGCGGCCGTGGTGTTCGTCGACGAATGCGTGGACATCTTCAACCCGAAGGTGATTCGCTCCACTGCGGGCTCATTGTTCCATCTGCCGGTACTCACCATGGGTACGGAGGCGTTTTTCGCTTGGTGCGACGAGCGGAATCTCGCCATATACGCGGCGGATGTGTACGGCACGGACTCCAGGCCCCCGGAACCGCTGACCGATGTGCTTGCCGAGCCATCCACGCTGGCCGGTGCCAAGACGATGATCTTCGGCAATGAGGCGCGAGGACTTACTCGCGAAGTGCTGGATCGGACCGACCGAATCGTGTCGATTCCGATTTACGGCAAGGCGGAGTCCCTGAACCTCGGCACCAGCGCGGCGGTGATGCTGCTGAGCTTGGCTATGTCGAGTCATGTTGAAAGAATGTGAAGTCGGAAAACGTTGAAATTGCGCGTTTTTCGCGTAAAACAAACGGGAAATTAGAAAGGTATCTCGTGGCAGAAGGTGCGGTGTTCGACGCCCAAGCGGTGACCGATGCGGTTTCCGAGGGCATCGCGAAAATCGAAAACGCCTCCAGTATGGAGGAATTGAAAGCCATCAAGACGCAATACGCCGGCGCGGATTCCGCGATGACGCAGGCCAGCAAGGCCATCGGTGCGCTACCGAAGGATCAGAAGAAGGAAGCCGGCAAGGTCATGGGTAAACTGCGCGCTGACTTCGGTCGTGCGTACGGCACCAAGGAGCAGCAGGTCAAGGCCGAGGAGGAGACCCGTGCGCTGGCTTCCGAAACCGTGGATATGACCCTGCCCGTCAACCGCAAGCCGCTTGGCGCGCGTCATCCGTTGCCGAAGCTGATGGAAGACGTCGAGGACTTCTTCATCTCCATGGGCTGGCAGATTTCCGACGGTCCGGAGGTTGAGACCGAGTGGTATGACTTCGACGCCCTGAATTTTGGTCCGGACCATCCGGCGCGCCAGATGCAGGATACCTTCTATGTCAAGGGCAACCAGGCCAAGGATGCCGCTGGATTCGTCGGTTCCAACATGGTGCTGCGCACTCAGACCTCCTCCGACCAGGTACGAGGTCTTCTCACCCGCGGCGTGCCGCTGTACATCGCTTGCCCGGGCCGTGTGTTCCGCACCGATGAGCTTGACGCCACCCACACCCCTGTGTTCCATCAGGTCGAGGCCCTCGCCGTTGACAAGCATCTGACGATGGCTGATTTGAAGGGCGTGCTTGACAAGCTTGCCGTGGCCATGTTCGGTCCCGAGGCCAAGACCCGCCTGCGTCCAAGCTACTTCCCATTCACCGAGCCGAGCGCCGAACTCGACCTGTGGTTCCCTGACAAGAAGGGTGGTGCGGGCTGGCTCGAATGGGGTGGCTGCGGTATGGTCAACCCGAACGTGCTCAAGTCCGCCGGCCTCGACCCGGAAGTCTATACGGGCTTTGCCTTCGGCGTCGGCGTGGAGCGTACGTTGCTGCTGCGCCATGACATCAATGACATGCACGACCTGGTCGAAGGTGACGTGCGATTCAGCGAACAGTTTGTGATGGGGGAGTGATTGACCCATGCCAATGGTAGATATTGATTGGCTCAAGGACCACGTCGAGGTTCCGGAAGGCCTTACCTATGAACAGCTTGCCAAGGATCTGGTGAAGGTCGGTCTCGAAGAGGAGGAGATTCACACATCCCAGCTCGTCGGACCCATCGTGGTCGGCTACGTGGTTGACGCCACCCCGGAACCACAGAAGAACGGCAAGATCATCAACTGGTGCCACGTCGACGTCGGCGACGAATATAACGAGACCGACGAGAACGGCAACAAAGTACCGCGTGGCATCATCTGCGGTGCGCCGAACATGGCCGCGGGCGAGAAGGTCGTTGTGACCCTGCCGGGCGCAGTGCTGCCGGGCGATTTCAAGATCGAACCGCGCAAGACTTACGGCCACATCTCCAACGGCATGTGCGCCTCCGAGCGAGAACTGGGCCTCGGCGACAATCATGACGGTATCATCCTGCTTCGCAAGTACGGCTTCACCCCGGAGGAGTACGAGGCGCTCAAGCCGGGCGACGACGCCATGCACCTGCTGCACTTGGACGAGCCGTTGCTGGAGATCAACATCACCCCGGATCGCGGCTATGCGTTCTCCTACCGCGGCGTGGCCCGTGAATATCACCACTCCACCGGAGCGGCCTATGTCGATCCGGCAGTGGCATTGAACGGAAAGGCGCCGGTCACCCAAGGCCTGCCGGAGGGTACGAAGACCGACATCGAGGTGATCGTCGAAGACAACAACCCGATTCACGGCGTAATTGGTTGCGACCGATACTACGCCCGTGCGGTGCATGGCTTCGACCCTGCAAGCCACACTCCGAATTGGATGCGCCGTCGCCTGACCCGTGCGGGCATGCGCTCCATTTCCTTGGCTGTGGACGTCACCAACTACGTGATGCTCGACCTCGGTCAGCCGATGCACGCCTACGATCTCGACAAAATCGAAGGCCCGATCGTGGTTCGGCGTGCTGTCGAGGGCGAGACCCTGACCACGCTGGACGGCAAGAAGCATGACCTGAGCGTGGAAGATCTGCTTATCACCGATTCGCCCAATGGCGAGCATGGCTCACGCATCCTCGGCATCGCCGGCGTGATGGGTGGCCTATACGGTGAGGTGACCGCCGAGACCAAGAACATCCTGCTTGAATCCGCGCATTTCGATCAGGTGTCGATCGCACGTTCCGCACGTCGCCACAAGATTCCATCCGAGGCATCCCGCCGTTTTGAACGTGGCGTGGACGATCAGCTGCAGCCGGCCGCCGCACAGATGGCCGCCGAGCTCATGGTCAAGTACGGCAATGGTGAGCCGAGCGAACATCCCACCGATGTCAACACCGTCACCCCTGCGCGCACCATCCATTTCAAAGCCACCGAGGTGGCTCGCGTGGCGGGTCTCGACACTGACGTGAACACCATCAGCGGCATCCTGACCGACATTGGCTGCTCCGTCGCAGGTGGCGGCAATGGCGAATTTTCCGTAACTGCGCCGAGTTGGCGTCCGGATCTCAATGAGCCGTGCGACCTGGTGGAGGAAGTGGCGCGTCTGGTTGGCTACGATGAAATTCCTGTCACCGTGCCGCCGGCTCCCGTCGCAGGTAAGGTCGGACTGACTGCCGAACAGCTGCGTAAGCGCCAGATTGCCGACGAGCTTGCGGAATACGGCATGGTCGAGACGTTGAGCTACCCGTTCGTGGGCGACGAAGACTACAAGTACTTCGCCTACGACAAGGATGAGATCAAGAAGGTCAGCGTCGAAATCGCCAATCCGCTTGCCGGCGACCGCCCGTTCCTGCGCCGCGCCATCATGCCGACTTTGGCCCAGACCGTACAGCGCAATCTGCGTCGTGGTGTGGAGAACGTGTCGCTGTATGAAATCGGCCATGTGTATCTGTGGGATCCGAACGCGCCGGCCATCCCGGCGTTGCCCGGCGCGGTGCGTCCGACCGACGAACAGTTGGCGGCGCTCGATGCAGGCCTACCGGATCAGCCGATGCATGTCGCGGGCATCCTGGCCGGCAATGCCGTCGACACCGGTTGGTTGGGTGAACGTCGTGCGGTGGATTGGAGCGATGCCGTTGAAGCCGTGCACCGTATTTCCGATCGTATTGGCGCTGGCCTTACGTTGGATCAGCCGAAGGCCGAGGACGTTCCGGCGCAATGGCATCCGGGCCGTGCCGCTCGCGTGATGGCCGGCGATACTTTTGTCGGTATGGTCGGCGAACTGCATCCGCATGTGAACGAAGCGCTGGGCTTGCCTGCGCATTCCGCGGCTTTCGAACTTGACCTGACTGCGTTGTTCGCCACCCTAAGTGGCAAGCCGGTGCAGGCCAAGCCGATTTCCACCTTCCCTCCGGTCAAGCAGGATCTGGCCTTCACCGTGCCGAACGATGTCACCGCCGCCGCGTTGCAGCAGGTCATCGCCGAGGCCGCAGGCGATAGTCTTGAAGACATCAAGCTGTTCGATGTGTTTACCGGCGACCAACTGGGCGAAGGCGTGAAGTCCCTGGCCTATGCAGTCACATTCCGCGCTCCGGATAAGACGCTGACTTCCGAAGACAGTGAGGCGATTCGCAAGCGTATTGTTGACGAGGCAAGCAAATTGGGCGCACAGTTGCGCGCCTGACGTTTCGAGCAACGATAGATAAGAGGATAACGATGAACGAACCGGAGCAATATCAGCCGAACAATCCCGATGAACGTCAGGGGACGGCCGGTGCCGCTCCGGTTTCGTCGTCTTCCGAAGGTTCGAACACGCCTCAATACGGACAGTATGCCCAGCCGGAATATGGTGCAATGGCCAACCAATACCCTTCCGGATACAATCCCTACGTCTATGGTGCGCCGGAAATCGAGACGAATTCCTCCAACCAGCAGGGCGCCGAGGTTCGGCAGCCTCAACAACCTACTCCCGCAGGCTATCCGTATTCGCAGCAGTATGGCGGCCAGCCGGGCAATCCGTACCAGAACCAGAATCCGTATCAGAACAATCCCTATGGCTGGAACGGTAACCCGCAGCAGCAGTACGATCAACAGGCGCCGAGCGGACGGCAGCCGCGAATGCGGGGCAACATCGATCTGAACGATCCCAATCAGAACCCGCTGTATGGGCATTGGGATTCCTATGCGATTCTTTCGCTGGTGTTCACCATCCTTCTGCCGGTACCGGTGGTGCCCGCACTGATGGGCGGCGTGGCCATGTGGCGTACCAAGACCTTCCATATGAAAGGATTCTGGCTGGGCGTAGCCGCATTGGTGATCAACGTGCTCTACACCATCGGCGTGATCTGGATGGCTGTGCACGGCATCTCTTCCACCGAGCTTTATGATCAGCTGCTGCAGCATATGCTTGGCGGCGGTTCAGGCTCGTCGGAATCCGGTTCGCTGTCTGCCTGACCGTTGCCGTGCCGTCCATGCTGGCACATCACGATGACCACTATCCGACACATTTCGGATGCATAATTATGCAATGTACTGCATAAAGTGTATGCTGGGGGTGTTTCAGTGAGTCAAGGAAAAGAGACGTGACATGGCCAAATATACGGTAGCTGTGGCCGGTGCGACCGGGTATGCGGGGGGTGAGGCGCTCCGTATACTCGCCGCCCATCCGAATTTCGAGGTGACATGCGTCGCCGGACATTCCTCGGTGGGGGACAAGCTCGGCAAGCACATGCCCCATATTCCGCAATTGGCCGATCTGGTGGTGGAGGACACCACCCCCGAAGTGCTTAATGGGCATGATGTAATCATTCTCGCATTGCCGCATGGCGCTTCCGGGGCATTGGCCTCCAAGCTTGACGCGAATGCCGTGGTGGTGGATCTGGGCGCCGATCACCGACTCGAGGAGCGCTCGGCGTGGGACGAGTTCTATGGCGGTGATTTCTACGAGCATTGGACCTATGGCATGCCGGAACTCATCACCGGTACTTCGGCCGATGGCTCGTACGTTCGTCAGCGCGAGGCCCTCCCGGGATCCAAACGCATCGCGGGGCCGGGTTGTAACGTGACCGCCACCACATTGGCTCTGCAACCGGGCGTGGCCCAGGGCCTGATCGAGCCGAAAGACATCGTGGCCGATCTGGTGGTCGGCTACTCCGGTGCTGGCAAGAGCCTCAAGCGCACCAATCTGCTGGCCTCCGAGGCGTTCGGATCGGCTCTGCCGTATTCCGTGGGCGGCACGCATCGTCACATTCCCGAGATTCTGCAGAACTTTGCTCATGCTGCCGGTAAGCAAGCTTCCGCAGCTGAAGGGTTCACGCTTGGATTCACGCCGATTCTGGTGCCGATGGCACGAGGCATCCTCGCATCCGTTTCCGCCAGGCTCACCGACAAGGCGTTGGGCATGAGCGATGCCGAAATCCGACAGGTATGGCTCGACGCCTATGCAGGGCAGGATTTCATGGTGGTGTTGCCGGAAGGCGTGATGCCGGCCACTGCCAACATCATTGGCTCGAATGCGGCCCACATCCAAGTGGCCGTCGATCATAATGCCGGTCGTCTGCTGGCGTTTGCGGCCATTGACAACCTCAACCGAGGCACTGCCGGACAGGCCGTGCAGTCGTTGAATGTGGCATTGGGACTTCCTGAAGACGCAGGACTTACGAAGATTGGAGTGGCACCATGAGTGTAACGTTTGCACAAGGATTCTCCGCGGCCGGTGTGGCTGCTGGCATTTCCGCCGTCGAAGGTAAGAAGGATATGGCCTTGGTGGTCAACAACGGTCCGTTGGATGCGGCGGCTGCCGTATTCACGACGAACCGTTTCTGTGCGGCTCCGGTGCAGTGGTCCCGCAAGGTCGTTGCCGATGGCCATGTCAAAGCGGTGATTCTCAATTCAGGCGGAGCCAATGCCTGCACCGGCAAGCCGGGCTATGAGCAGTCCCAAGCCACTGCTGAAAAGGTCGCCGAGCTGTTGGGCGCATCCGCAAACGATGTCGCGGTATGCTCCACCGGCCTTATCGGCGAACTGTCGCCTCTCGACCACGTACTTTCCGGTACGGAGGTCGCATTTGCCGCACTGTCCGATAGCGTCGAGGCCGGAGAGAACGCCTCTTATGCGATCATGACCACCGACACCAAGCCGAAGACCGTCGAACTGGAAGGCTCCACCGGTTTTCGCGTCGGAGGCATGGTCAAAGGATCGGGCATGATCGCTCCGCAGCTGGCCACGATGCTGTGCGTCATCACCACCGATGCCGTGGTGAATGCAGGTCAGCTTCAGGCTGCACTGAACGCAGGCGTGGAGATGTCGTTCAACCGCATTGACGTGGATGGCTGCATGTCCACCAATGACACCGTGCTGCTGCTGGCCTCCGGTGCTTCCGGCGTGGAGCCGGATCCGGACGAGTTCAACGATCTCGTGGCCAAGGCCACCGCATCGTTGGCGCGCCAGATCGTCGGCGACGGTGAAGGTGCGAGCCATGACATTCGCGTCAAGGTCACCGGAGCCACCACCGAGGACGCGGCATTGGCATGTGGCCGTGCCGTAGCGGCCTCCAATCTGCTGAAGTGCGCCATCGCGGGCAACGATCCGAACTGGGGACGAATCCTGAGTTCTCTGGGCACGGTTTCCCCGGAGGATGCGCCATTTGATGCCGAAAAGGTCACGGTGGACGTCAATGGCGTACGTATTTGCGAAAACGGTGGGGCCGGACGTGATCGTTCCGAGGTCGATATGACGCCGCGTGAGGTGCATATTGACATTGACCTCAACGAGGGCGATGCCGAAGCGAGCGTCTGGACCGACGATCTGACCCACGAATACGTGCATATCAATGCTGACTATGAAAGCTGAACACAGGCAATGACAACAGAACTCAAGGGACCCGGTTTCCATTTCGATGTGCATACCGATTTGCGCGCCGACCAGAAGGCCGAAGTGCTGATCGAAGCGTTGCCGTGGCTCGAGGAATTCGCCGGACAGCGCATCGTCGTCAAGTATGGCGGCAACGCAATGATCGATGACCACCTCAAACAGTGTTTCGCAGAGGACATGGTATTCCTGCGTCAGGTGGGATTGCATCCGATCGTGGTGCATGGAGGCGGTCCGCAGATTTCCCAGATGCTCAAGGCGTTGGGCATCAAATCGGAATTCAAGGGTGGTCTGCGCGTCACCACTCCGGAAGCCATGGATGTGGTACGCATGGTGTTGACGGGTAAGGTTTCCCGCGATCTCGTCGGACTGATCAACTCGCACGGTCCGTTCGCGGTTGGCCTGTCCGGTGAGGATGGTGCCTTGTTCTCCGCCATGCAACGTAAGCCCATGATTGACGGTGAACCTACCGATATCGGGCTGGTCGGCGATGTGGTGAGCGTCGATGCCTCCGCCGTGGAGGATCTGATCAACGCCGGACGCATTCCGGTGGTTTCCTCGGTGGCCCCGAATGAGGATGATGCCACTGAAGTGCTGAATGTGAATGCCGATTCCGCAGCAGCCGCGTTGGCCGCGGCATTGGGTGCCAGCAAGCTGGTGATTCTCACCGATGTCGATGGACTGTATGCCGACTGGCCGGATCGTGATTCCCTGATCGGGCGCATCGGTGTGGAGAACCTGCGCGATATGCTGCCCGATCTGGAAAGCGGTATGCGTCCGAAGATGGAGGCCTGCGTGCGCGCCCTCGATGGTGGTGTCCCACGTGCCCACATCATCGATGGTCGTAAGCCGCATTCTATACTGAATGAGATTTTTACCTCCGCCGGCATCGGAACCATGGTCGTCCCCGAGGACGGCGTCGAAATGAGGAGCTCTTATGGCAACTGAACAACTGGAAGCGTTGGGAAGTGAAGACGCGAAATGGCTGGGGGAGTACTCCCAAGTGCATATGAACGTGTTCGGTACTCCGTTACGCGTGATGGATCATGGCGAAGGCGCCCGCATCTGGGACGTCGACGGCAATGAGTATCTCGATTTTCTGGCGGGCATCGCCGTGAATGCGCTCGGCTACGCCCACCCGAAGTGGGTCAAGGCAGTCAGCGAACAGGCGGCCAAGGCCGCGCATGTGAGCAACTACTTCGCCACCGAACCGCAGATCAGGCTTGCGGCCAAGCTCGTTGAACTGGCCGGAGCCCCGGATGGCTCCCACGTGTACTTCGGAAATTCCGGAGCCGAAGGCAATGAGGCGGCTTTGAAGCTTGCCAAACTGTATGGTCGCACCCTGCCGGGCGCATCGCCGTCGATCGGAGGAAAGCCGGCACGTATCATCGCCCTGACCCATGGTTTCCACGGCCGTACTTTGGGCGCGCTTTCCGCAACCTGGAAACCGGCCATTCGTACCCCTTTTGAGCCGCTTATCCCGAACATCGAATTCGTTGAGGCCGGCGATCCCTGCGCATTGCAGGATGCCTTCGCCGAAACGGGACAGGGGCACCATGGCAAGGGCCCGGTCGCGGCGGTCATCATGGAACTGATCCAAGGTGAGGCTGGCGTGCGTCCGGTCGGATCCGATTATGTGAAGAGGGCACGCCAACTGTGCGATGACCACGGTGCCCTGCTCATCATCGATGAGGTGCAGACCGGCATCGGCCGTACTGGCTCCTGGTTCGCCTTCCAGCGTGAGGATCTTTCCGGCGGAGTTATCCCTGATATCGTCACCTTCGCCAAGGGCGTGGGCGGCGGCTTCCCGATGGGTGGCATGATCGCCTTCGGCGCCAAGCTTTCGGCATTGTTCACCCCCGGTTCGCATGGCTCCACATTTGCGGGCAATCCCTTGGGCGCCTCCGCGGCCTTAGCCACATTGGACGTCATTGAACAAGAACATTTGGTGGCGAATGCCGAAGCGCGAGGTGAGCAGTTGCGCAACGGCATCATGTCCTGCGGTAATCCGCTGTTCGTATCGGTGCGTGGCCGTGGCCTGCTGGATGCGGCGGAACTGTCTCACCCATGTTCCCATGCCGCCATGAACTGGGCGCTTGAGCACGGTCTCATCGTGAATGCCGTGGCTCCGAATGCACTGCGCTTCGCTCCGCCGCTGGTCGTCACCGAACGGGACGTCGACCGGGCCATATCCATCCTCGCCCGGATTCCCGCCGATCTACCCAACGATTAATATTTGAAAGGAGGCCATATGGCAACCCCGGAACTGCGCCACATGCTACGTGACGACGACTTGAACCACGAAGAACAGAAGCAGGTGCTGGAACTGGCCATCAAGTTCCACAAGAATCGTTTCTACCACCAGCCGTTCGCCGGTCCGCAGGGCATCGCCGTACTGTTCGATAAACCCAGCACGCGTACCCGTTCCAGCTTCTCCATCGGCATCGCCGAGCTTGGTGGTTATCCGCTGGTCATCGATAAGTCCGGTTCCCAGCTGGGCCGAGGTGAGCCCGTCGCCGATACCGCACGCGTGCTCGACCGCATGGCCTATGGCGTGGTCTGGCGCACGTTTGGGCAGGATAGGGTCGAGGAGATGGCCGAATACTCCACCCATCCGGTGGTCAACGCTCTGACCGACGAGTTCCACCCATGCCAGATTCTCGCGGATTTCCAAACCATCGCCGAACATCGTGGCGGCGTTGACAATCTGCAGAACCAGACCATTGCCTACTTGGGAGATGCCGCCAACAACATGGCGAACTCCTACCTGCTTGGCGGTGCCGTGGCGGGTATGAACGTGCGCGTGGCCGGTCCGAATGGGTACCTGCCCGATTCGCGAATCGTGGCCGACGCGCAGGCCATTGCCTCCGAAACCGGCGGATCCATCCTCGTGACCACCGATCCGAAGGAAGCCGTGGCCGATGCCGACTGCGTGTTCACCGATACCTGGGTTTCCATGGGTGAGGAAGCCGAGTATGCCATTCGTTCCAAGCCCTTCTGGGATTATCAGGTGAACGCCGAACTCATGGCCTTCGCCAAGCCGGATGCGATCTTCCAGCACTGCCTGCCGGCGTACCGAGGCAAGGAAGTCACCGCTGAGGTCATCGATGGCGCTCAGTCCGTGGTTTGGGATGAGGCCGGAAACCGTTTGCACGCGCAGAAGGCGCTGCTGACTTGGCTGGCTGGCAAGGCCCGTGGCGATGAAAGCCTGCTGGTCTGATGACTGATCACACCCCCGCGTTGCAGCGTCCTGCCACTCGTGCCGCTCGATTGAGTGCCATCGAGCAGGCGCTGCTCACGCGTATCGTCACTTCGCAATCCCAACTGTCCGACATTCTCGCGAATCAGGGGATTGCGGTGACGCAAGCGACCTTGAGTCGAGATCTGGACGAGATCCATGCGACGAAAACCAGGCTGTCCGATGGGACCGTAGCCTATGCCATCGGTGTGAAGCAGCCCGATGAGGGATCCGCGGCCAATCCGGATGCCAAGGCCGAACAGCAGATCAGCCGGGTGCTATCCGGCCTGGTCACTTCGGTGGCGGCCGCACGTAACCTTGTCGTAGTGCACACACCTTCTGGAGCGGCGCAATATGTGGCCAGCGTCATCGACAGGCAACCGATAGAAGGGGTGCTTGGCACCATCGCCGGAGATGACACCGTTATGGTGATCTGCGCCGATGATCACGGTGCGAAGCAACGTGCGCAATGGCTGCTTGACGTCGTGTCGAAGGGGTGAATAGCCATATAGTGGACACGACTCACCATATATGCATAAATATACAGAGCAATGCATATACTGCTGAATAACATTTGATGCAAGAAAGGGAAACCATGAGCGATCAGAATCGTCTTGTACTGGCGTACTCCGGTGGTCTGGATACCTCCGTCGCCATTTCATACCTGAAGGAACGTACCGGCAAGGATGTCGTGGCCGTGTCCCTTGACGTCGGTCAGGGCGGCGAAAGCCTTGAAACCATCAAGCAGCGTGCTCTGGCCTGTGGCGCCGTCGAAGCCTATGTGGTTGATGCCCGTGACGAGTTTGCCGACGAATACTGCATGAAGGCCCTGAAGGCCAACGCCATGTACGAAGGCGTGTACCCGCTGGTCTCCGCCATCTCCCGTCCGCTCATCTCCAAGCATCTTGTGCGTGCCGCCCACCAGTTCGGAGCCGATACGATCTCCCATGGTTGCACCGGCAAAGGCAACGATCAGGTGCGTTTCGAGGTGTCCATCGCTTCCATCGACCCGACCCTGAAGGCCATCAGCCCGATTCGTGATCTGTCCCTGACCCGTGATGTCGAGATCGCATTCGCCAAGGAGCACCAGCTGCCTATCGTGCAGACCGAGAAGAGCCCGTTCTCCATCGATCAGAACGTATGGGGCCGCGCCATCGAGACCGGCTTCCTCGAGGATCCGTGGAACGGCCCGACCAAGGATTGCTACTCCTACACCGACGATCCGGCATTCCCGCCGGTTGAGGATGAGGTCGTCATCGAATTCAAGCAGGGCGTGCCGGTCAAGATCGACGGCCACGATGTGACCCCGTTGCAGGCCATCGAAGAGATGAACCGCCGCGCAGGCGCCCAGGGCATCGGACGAATCGACCTGATTGAGGATCGTCTGGTCGGCATCAAGTCCCGCGAGCTATACGAGGCTCCGGGTGCCGTGGCCTTGATCACCGCCCATCAGGAGCTGGAGAACTGCTGCCTCGAGCGCGAACAGCACCGCATCAAGCGCGATATCGACAAGCGCTGGGCCGAACTGGTCTATGACGCACAGTGGTTCTCCCCGGCGACGCAGTCCCTGAACGCCTTCATCGAAGACACCCAGAAGTACGTTTCCGGTGAGATTCGCATGATTCTGCATGGTGGTCGTGCAGTGGTGACCGGTCGTCGCTCCGATACCTCGCTGTATGACTACAATCTGGCCACCTATGATTCCGGCGATAGCTTCGACCAGAAGTCCTCCAACGGCTTCATCGATATCTACGGACTGCCGAGCCGTGTGGCCGCGGCCCGTGACGTCAAGTTCGGCAACGGCATCGAAGTTCCGGACAACACCGTCGAGTAATCGGGTTTCAGGCTCCCACCGATGGAGCTGTCATGCACAATGTGGCTGAGGATGGCTGAATGCCTCGAAAGGCGGTCATCTCCGGTCGGTTGTGGCCGACAGCTCCATCGGTGGGAGCCTTATGTGTAAGGTATGTAGCTATGACTGAAAACAATACTGAGCATCTTGCATTGTGGGGAGGCCGTTTCACATCCGGCCCATCTCCGGAATTGGCTCGACTGAGCAAGTCCACGCAGTTCGATTGGCGTCTGGCCGATGACGACATTGCGGGATCGCGTGCCCATGCCCGTGCCCTCGGCCGTGCCGGTTTGCTGACGGCCGACGAATTGCAGCGCATGGAGGATTCCCTTGATGAGCTGCAGCGTCGTGTCGACTCCGGTGCCTTTGCCCCGATCGAGGATGACGAGGACGAGGCCACCGCACTGGAGCGCGGTCTGCTGGAAATCGCAGGCGACGAACTTGGCGGCAAACTGCGCGCCGGCCGTTCGCGGAACGACCAGATCGCCGCCCTGATTCGCATGTGGCTGCGCCGACAGAGCCGCGTCATCGCCAAGATGTTGCTTGGACTTGCCGCAACGCTGATCGAGCAGTCCGAAAAAGCAGGTCGCACCGTCATGCCGGGACGCACCCACATGCAGCATGCCCAGCCGGTGCTACTGGCCCATCAGCTCATGGCGCATGTATGGCCGTTGCTGCGTGATGTCGAGCGTCTTGCCGATTGGGATAGGCGCATCGATGCCAGTCCGTACGGTTCCGGTGCCCTTGCCGGCAACACCCTTGGTCTCGAACCGGTAGCGGTGGCCCGTGAGCTCGGTTTCTCCAAGGTGACCGCCAACTCCATCGACGGCACCGCCAGCCGCGACCTCGTCGCGGAGTTCGCTTTCATCGCGGCCATGACCGGCGTCGATATCAGCCGACTATCCGAAGAAATCATCATCTGGAATACCCAGGAATTCGCCTTCGTCCGTCTTGACGACGCCTATTCCACCGGTTCCTCGATTATGCCCCAGAAGAAGAATCCTGATATCGCGGAACTCGCACGAGGCAAGTCCGGACGACTTATCGGCGACCTGACCGGTCTGCTTGCCACCCTGAAAGGTCTGCCGACGGCCTACGCCCGTGACCTGCAGGAAGACAAGGAAGCCGTGTTCGACCAGGTTGACACACTTGAGGTGTTGCTACCTGCCTTCACCGGCATGATCGGTACCATGACCTTCAATACAGAGCGCCTGGAGGCCGAGGCTCCTACCGGTTTCGCCCTTGCCACCGACATCGCCGAGTGGCTGGTCAAGAACGGTGTGCCATTCCGCCACGCGCATGAACTTTCCGGTGCCTGTGTGAAGATCGCCGAAGACCGCGGTCAGGAACTGTGGGATCTGACGGACGAGGACTTCATTGAGGTGTTCAAGGATTTCCTGCCGGCAGACAAGGCACCGCAGGTGCGCGAGGTGCTCTCCACGGAAGGTTCCGTATCCGCCCGCAACGGCAAGGGAGGCACATCTCCGTTGCGTGTACGCGAACAGATCGTCGCAGCCAAGACCGCGGTGGAATCCCTGCGCGCCTTCGCCAACTCCGTCAGCGATGGCCCGGCCTATAAGACCCCGGAATCCTTGCTGAAATAATGCTGACTCGCATACAGATCCAACGGCTGGTCCACAGACACGGCCGGGAGATTTTCGAACATGAGCATATGCAGATCGAAAAGAGCTGCTATCAGCACGGCGTGGTGACCACGTTCGCGCATTCGGTGCGCGTAGCCTGCCTCGCCGTGTGGATGGCGGACCGGTTGCACCTGTGGTACAGGGTCGATCTGCATTCGCTCATCCGTGCCGCGCTGCTGCACGACTACTTCCTTTACGATTGGCATGATTGGGACAATGGCGAGCATCGTCTGCATGGCTTCACCCACGGCAACACCGCCGTACGCAACGCTGTTCGTGACTTCCGTCTCAATCATGTCGAACGCGACAGCATCGCGAACCACATGTTCCCCCTGACCCCGAGGCCGCCACGATATATCGAAGGGTATCTGGTCACCATGGCCGACAAGATCAGTGCCACTAGGGAGACTTTCTCCATGGAGCGATTCAACAAGCCGAAGTCCGGGAAACCGGACTGTAGGGAATGACCTTTGCATGTTAGCGCTGGAGCATCTCTTCCTTTGGTTCGTACTGTACAGTTTCATCGGCTGGATCTACGAATCGATTCTGGTGTCCGTCATGGAACGCCGGCTGGTGAATCGCGGCTTCCTCAATGGCCCGTTGTGCCCGATTTACGGAGCCGGCGCGGCACTGGCGATCGCATTGTTGCACAATATGCATAATCCGATCATGATTTTCCTGATCTCCGCAATCGGAGCGAGCGTACTCGAATACGTCACTTCCTGGGCCATGGAGAAGATGTTCCACGCGAGATGGTGGGATTACAGTGACTACCGTTTCAATCTGCAGGGACGTATCTGTTTGCTGGGAGCGCTGGTATTTGGCATTGCCGGCGTGGCCATCATCGACATCATCCAACCTCAGGTCGCCATTTGGACGATGATGATTCCGTTGCCCGTCGTACATTGGCTATGCTCGATATTCACCATCCTGATCATCATCGACACCAGCGTCACCGTGATGGGCATCGTTGATCTGGGCGAAAGTCTGTCCGCATTCGGCGATGCCATCCAAAGCTATGCGGAGAAAGCCGGTGATTCCTGGCAGTGGGGCAGGGACGCCTTCGTCGATAAGGTACGTGGCTGGTCGGAATCATCGCAGGAGATCATCTCCAAGATGCAGAATAGCGCCATGTCCATGCTCAACAGACAGCAACGACGCATGATCAGCGCCTTCCCCCATATGAAATCGACGGAATCCACGAAATACAGCAAAATCATGGAAACCGTGCGTGAGATGCTGCATCGACGCCAATGAACGTCCCATCCGTAGCGTCCGGTCATGAAACCTGCGCCGTCAAGGAATCCTTATAATCGGTGATGCCTGCGCCGATGTTCGGATGTTCTACGGAGTACAACTGGTCCGCGCAATAGATGATCAACAGCAGCACGGCGATGACCCCAAGTCGTTTCGCATCAACCCGGTTGAGCAGATTATCAAGCATCGGTGCCAGCAGATATACGATGGCCAAGCCTCCGAGGCCGAATGTGAGCAGTCCTTCGGCGCAGATCCTGCCATTGAGATTAAGGAAGTAGCCGGTATAGTCCCACCAGCGCCGGCCGCCGTGCGTCATCTCCAGATACCATGACGAGAAATACTCCAGACCACCGCACAGCACCACGGTGGCGGTGAATTCGAACATGGGCCTGTCACGCAGTCTCTTGAGCAGTGTCAGGATGAGGATGCCGCCGGTGCCATAAATCGGCAGCCAGGGGCCATGCAGGGTGCCTCGGTTCACGAAGGCACCTTCGGTAATGAACGCGAGACTTACCTCCCACACCCAGCCAACGAAACAGAAGATGAAGAACATCATGGCCAGATTCACCAACGAATAGCTGCGATCGGCGCTGATGGTACGTGATTCGCGGAAGGTAAACGGCATCGGTGCCGGCGCGAGCCGCCCAGGATAGACCATGCCGTCAAGGATTTCCTGACCGATGCGGACCTGGCGGGAATCTTCCCGATATTCCTCATAGCGCGCCACCTGGTCGGAATGCATGATGCGAATGCCCAACCACTGGGAAAGAAAGCCGGTGAAGCCACACGGCTTATCGGCAGCGACCATGGTGGAACGTACTTGGTCGACGGCTTCGGCCACGTCCGCATAAGACGACCGAATCTCCTCGGAATCGGCCTTGGCGAACAGATGAATGTCACATAGCAGTTCGGTCCCCTCGATGCCTTGCTCCTTGGAGAGTGCGCGCAGGTATGCATAATATTCGGTGAAGAACGATGCACTATATCCGTTGGAATAGAATATGCCGCTCACACCGACGGTCGCGATGTCAAGCAGATACCAGCCCAGGAACGTCAGCTGCGCCACGAAGCATTCCCACTTATGTCCCCTCATCATGCGGCGGGACAGGTCGATGGCCTTGCGTGCGCCGATGGTCGGGTTTTCGGCGACTATGTAAGGCACCAGAAAATACGAATAGTATTTGACGATGCCGCCGATGATGGTCAGCGACCATAACAGCAGAGCGGTGTTCTTCACGAACATGGTCCACGCCATGCGCGGCCATTGTCGTGTATGCAGGGGGTAAAGGAACCGGCTCGCCGGAATTTTGCCATAGATGCGTCCCTCAAGCAGCATGCGACGCATCACGATGCGGTATGTCTGTTGGATGAACAGCCAGACGAATAAGAATACGGCCATCGAAACCATGACCGGTACGATGACTGCGATTCTGGCATCATGAACGATGGAACGCGTCGCGTCGGCGATGGATACGATTACCGCACCCGATGAGAACGAATTGAGTAGGGAGGCGAAGAGCCCTCGGGACCTGCCGAACATGGCATTGGTGTCGGTGCGGACGATTTGTTCCTGATTGAATTCGACTCGTTTGCGGGCGGCGTCCTCCTTGCCGAGCAGGAAATCCCGAAACACATCGGACAGATTCGAATCGGTCCAGCCCTTACCGGGCTGGGTGACGGTGAAGGACGAGATATCGAAGTTGATGCCCCACATCGATGAAGAGTATTCGACTCCGAAAAACGCGGCGAACAGGCAGATTACGACGATCATCCAATACTGCCTGCGCAGCTGATGCCTGGCCTGCGCCTTCATTTCCCTACGGTTCATGAGCTGGCCTCCTCTCTCGGCGATGAGTGGCTGGTACCCACTGTAGCGGGTCGGATGGGAATCGCCGGGATGACCGGTGGAAACGGCACATTCGGCTGTCGTCGTCTTCTGCGAAACTGTAGGGTGCGCAAAACGCGCGGTAATGACCCACAATTCGATAGGGAGAAAAACAGTCATGGCTCACGTCATCGATTTCAAGGAGGCCGGTTTCGATTCCGTCCTCGATGAACTGGAATGGCGCGGGTTGATTTCCCAGTCCACCGACCGGGATCGACTCGCCGAAGCGTTGAACGGGGAGCCGGTTTCCTATTATTGCGGTTTCGATCCGACCGCAGCCTCCCTGCACATTGGCAATCTGGTACAGCTTATCAACATGCGTCATCTGCAGGCTGCGGGTCATCATCCGATCGCGTTGGTCGGCGGCGCCACCGGTCTGATCGGCGACCCGCGCCAATCCGGCGAGCGTACGCTTAATCCGAAGGATGTCGTGGCCGGTTGGGCCGAACGCCTCAAGAAGCAGATCGGCGGCATTCTGGAAACCGATGGCGACAATCCGGTGCGGTTCGTGTCCAATTACGATTGGACCGCTTCCATGACCGTCATCGACTTCCTGCGTGATGTCGGCAAGAATTTCCGTCTCGGCACGATGCTCGCCAAGGACACCGTAGCCCGTCGACTGAACTCCGAGGAAGGCATCTCCTTCACCGAATTCAGCTATCAGGTGCTGCAGGGCAACGACTTCCTGCACCTGTTCGACGAATATCATTGCATACTGGAGATCGGTGGCTCCGACCAGTGGGGTAACCTCACTTCCGGCCTTGACCTGATTCATAAGGTGCGTGGCGTGGATGTGAACGTATTTACCAGCCCGATCATCACCGACGCGCAAGGCAAAAAGTTCGGCAAGTCCGAAGGCAACGCCGTATGGCTTGACGCGACCATGCTCAGCCCATACAAGTTCTACCAGTTCTGGTTCAATCGACCCGACGTGGAGATGGAAAGCCTGCTTAAGGCGTTCACGTTCCTGCCGAAGGCCGAAATCGAGCGACTGGTCAAGGAGAGCGAAACCAATCCGGGCGCGCGTGAGGCGCAGCGTACCTTGGCATGGGAAGTCACCAGCCTTGTGCATGGCGAAGAAGCGACCAATCAGGCCATCGAGGCAGCAGGCGCGTTGTTCGGGCGCGGCGGGGATTTGTCGAGCATCGATGAGGCTACGCTTGAAGCCGCAATCGAGGGACTCAAGGTCGAAGACGGGCATGGCGAGAAAATTTTCGCACCGGCGGCAGTGGGCGATCGAGTGGCGGAAGCCGGTATGAAGGCAGGTCTGTTCAAGTCGATTTCCGAGGCACGCAAGACCATCAAATCCGGTGGCGTATATCTCAATAACGTGCGTGTGGATGATCAGGAGCAAACGCTTGGCGAAGAGGATTTCCTGCATGGCCGTTTCGCGCTGATTCGCCGCGGCAAGAAGGCGTTGGGTGCCGTCGAAAGCGCCTGATCCGTCGAAACAAACGTACATAACCAACGACACAGATCAATATTTAAGGATAAGAATGGCAGAAGAACAGCGCGCAAATCGCGGCAAGTCCTACGGCAACCACAAATCCTACGGCTCGGGCAGGCCCGGTAACCGTAGCGGCAAGGGGTTCAAGCCGCGTGGCGATGGCGGCAAGTCCTATGGGCATAGGTCCGGAGGCTTCCGTAACGATGACCATAAGGGCGGTTACCGCAAGGGTAATGGCGGCGGATTCCGTCGTGACCGTGACTTCCATCGCGATGGTGATGGCGAAGGTCAGGAGCGTCGTTCCTTCCGCGGCGGCCCTCGCAAGTTCGGCAATGGCGGTGAACGTTCCGGCGGATACCGCGGCGGTCGCGGCAACGACGGCCCGCGCTATCAGCGTGATGGCGAGCATCGTGGCTTCCGTCGTGATGATCGCCGCGACGGTGAGCGTCACGAATTCCGCAAGCGTGATGGTGAGCGTCGTGATTTCCGTCGTGACGATCGTCGTGATGGCGAGCGTCGTGACTTCCACCGTGATGACCGTCGTGATTTCCATCGTGGCGATGGTGAGCGTCGCAACGATCGTGGCTTCCGTCGTGATGGTGACCGTCGTGATGATCGTCGCGGCAACGGTGGCCGTCGTGATTTCCACCGCGATGACCGTCGTGATGGCGGCCGTCGTGACTTCCGTCGCAACGACCAGCATCGAGACTTCCGCAAGGACCGTGATCAGCGGAACGCAGGTGAAGATCCCAAGCAGTTCACCCGCGAAGAAAAGATGGAATACCGCGAGGCCAAGCGCGGTGAATACCTGTCGAAGCCGCGTCGTAACTCCGACGGCACGATGAGCTTCCCCTCGCAGAATCCGTACACGCATCGTCGCCCCAATGAGCCCAAGATGCCGAAGAGCATCGAATGGCGCATGCTGAGCGCCGAAGATCGTGAACGTCTGCGCGGTTTGTCCAAGGAGCACGCGGAGAATATCGGTCTGCACATCCTTGCCGCCTACACGTTGGAGGAGAACAATCCGGAAGGTGCCCTTGAGCACGCCAAGTGGGTGGCCCGTCAGGCATCCCGTATCGACTTCGCACGTGAGACGCTGGCCTTCATCTCCTACCGTCAAGGCAATTACAAGCTGGCGTTGAAAGAGTTCCGCACGGCCTACCGTATGAATGGATTCTTGGATTATCTGCCGTTCATCGCCGACTGTGAGCGCGGCCTCGGCAACCCGAAGAAGGCCATCGAAATCGCCATGAGCGATGATGCCAGGTATCTGCGCGGCGAAGCCAAGGCTGAGATGTTCCTCGTGTATGCGGGAGCTTTGGGTGATCTCAAGATGTGGGACAAGGCCATTGAGATCGTTCACAAGCTGGGTCGTTCCAAGGGTCTGGCGGGTGAATACCGTATGCGTGCGGTGCAGGCCGAACAGTATTTCCTCGAAGAGTCCGGACGCACCGATGAAGCCATCGCGCTGGATCAGCTGCTCGACAAACTTGAACTGCAGTATGCCGAATCCGATATGGATGAGACTTCGGATGATTTGGTCATCGAATATGACATGCAGGAGTTGAACGACGAACTTATGGATGTACTGGGCATCACCGAAGAGGACGCCCAGTACGCTCCGGAGGATGAGGATTCCGACGAAGCGTCCGATGATGCCATCGACGCCAACGGTGAAACCGATGACGAGACTGAGCTGCCGGCCCAGGAAGCCGTAGAGGGTGCCGAATCGGATATCGAACCGGCCCGTGAGCAGGAAGCCGATGAGGATTCCGACGCATCGGACGAACCCGATGTGGAGGATTCCGACGAATCCTCCGACAACGAGTGAGGTGACGTTGATCACATGCTGAAGTCCACGAATCGGCCTCTAAGCGAAGCGTACAAGCTGGCGTTGCTTGACCTTGATGGCGTGGTGTACCGGGGCAAGAACCCGGTGGAGCACGCGGCGGCGAACATTCGCAAAGCGGAACGTCTGGGCATGACGGTGGAGTATACCACCAACAACTCGTCCAGACTGCAGTCCGTCGTAGCCGACCAGCTCAAAGGATTCGACTTGGACGTCGAACCATGGCAGGTCATCACCTCTTCCGTGGTGGCTGCCCGCATGGTGGCCCGTGAGGTGCCTGCAGGTGCCAAAGTGTTCGTGCTCGGCGCACGGCACTTGCGTGAGGAGGTGGCCAAACAGGGTCTTGTCGTGGTCGATTCCGCCGACGACAAGCCGGTCGCGGCCATTCAGGGCTGGTATCCGGATATGTCATGGAACGAGATGGCCCAGATCGCATATGCGGTCGAACATGGCGCCACCTATTTCGTGACCAACCGTGATCTCACCATTCCGCGTGAACTCGGCATCGCCCCGGGGTGCGGATCCATGATCAGGGCCGTGATCAACGCCACCGGCGTCGAACCGGTGTCATCGGCGGGCAAACCGGAATCCGCCATGTACGACGAGGCACGATTGCTCGCCGCGCATGACGACGCCGAACCGGTGGCCAAGGAACTATGCCTCGCCATCGGCGACCGTCTCGACACCGATATCGAAGCCGGTAATCGGGGTGGTTACGATTCATTGGCGGTGCTTACCGGCGTCACCAATTCGCATGAACTTATGTTTGCCCCGGCGCAGCTGCGCCCGACGTTCATCGCCAAGGACCTGCGTGGACTGAATGAGCCGGCGCCCGCTGTGGAACGTAACGCCGACGGTACCTGGGTTTGTGGTGGCGTACGGGCCGGATGTGCCGGCAATGCACTCGAAGTCGACGATGCCACCAGTGTGGACGGCCTTCGTGCAGCCTGCAACGCCATGTGGGAAGCTGCCGACAACGGCCGTGACTTGAATGCCATCACCGTACCGGAATTTCACATCGACTGACGATTGGCAGCAAGTGCAGCATAACGATTCGCAACATGCCGTCCGCCTTGACCTTGCCCTGCTGGACCGAGGGCTCTCCGACAGCAGGTCGAAAGCTCAGCGTCTGATCGTCCAGGGCAAGGTCAGTGTGAACGGCGTTGTCGTTTCCAAGGCATCGGCAAAGGTCTCGGACGACGATGTGATTGCCGCCGATAGGGGAGATGACTACGTTTCGCGTGGCGCCTACAAGCTGGTAGGCGCTTTCGATCTGTTTTTCAAGGATGGGCTGCGTCCTCCCAAAGGCTTGCGTTGCCTTGATATCGGCGCCTCTACCGGAGGATTCTGCGACGTGCTGCTCCGTCATGGTGCGGCACAGGTCATCGCATTGGATGTCGGGCATGGGCAACTTGATCCGAAAATCGCGAACGACGGCCGAATCATCGAAATGAGCGGCGTCAACATACGGGACGTCGAAGTCGGTGATCTGCCGTTTCGTCCGGAAATGATCGTTTCCGACGTATCCTTCATCTCACTGGCCTATGTCATTCCGGTGATTGCACGAATCGCGGCCGATGATGCGCAGATCGTACTGCTCGTCAAACCGCAATTCGAGGTCGGCAAAGGCAATCTCGGCAAGAACGGCATCGTCGAAAGTGAAGAACTACGCGAACAGGCGCTGCGAAATGTCATTGCCTGTGCGAAATCCAACGGACTTGACGTGCGCGCGACCGGACTTTCGCCGATCGAAGGTATGCACGGCAACGTCGAATACCTGCTATATGCCGTGAAATAAGTCGGGCATAGACTATCCGCGAGCGAATCGGTCAATCTGATCCTGCTTGCCCATGATGATGAGCTCGTCGTTACGATGCATGATCAGTTCCTTCGAGCCGTATTCGAATTCCTTGCCTGGCGATTTGATGCCGACCACGGTGATGCCGAAACGTTCATGCACGCGTGCGTCCCCGATGGTATAGCCGACCACGTGCGGGGGAGTATGGATCTTGACGACGTTGTAGGCGCCTTCCAACTCGATGTAATCCAGATAATTGCCGGAGACCAGATGTCCGACACGCTTGCCGGCATCGGTTTCCGCATTGATGATATGCCGTGCGCCGATGCGCTGCAGAATACGCGCATGCTCCTTCGACACGGACTTCGCCCAGATATCGGAGATGCCGGCATCCAGCAGGTTTCCGGCGGTGATGACGGAAGCCTCAACGCTATCGCCGATGGCCACGACTGCCGTGTCGAAATCTGAGGCGTTGATCTGTTCCAACGCCATCACATCGGTCATATCGGCCTGCACGGTGGGAATCTGCGATGACCAGCGGTTCACCAGTTCGCCATCCTTGTCGACGGCAAGCACATCCTGACCCATCATGTCCAGCGTGGTGGCCACGGAGCTGCCGAAACGGCCCAATCCGACCACGAGTACGCTTCTGGTGCTGTTCGCCATGATTCTTCGTGTGTCCCTTTCCACTGTGTGTTCTGCGAAGTCCAAGTATATGGATGGTCTGCGTCAGCCGACCACTATCTGCTCGGTGGGGTAGCGTACCGCCTCCAAATTGCGTGGACGCGACACGGCATAGGCGATGGTCATCGGACCGAGTCTGCCGATGAACATGGTGGCGGCGAGCACATAGAGTGCCGCCGGATTGCCGGCATCGGCCACGCCTACGGAATACCCGCCGAGACCGAAAGCGGAGCATGTGTCGAATAACGCGTCGCATAGCGAGCAGTCGGTAATGATCATCAGCGTCATCGATACCACGGTCACCAAGGTGAGGCAGGCGGTACTGACGCTGACCGCGGTCATGACGGCCTGGGTATGGATACGGCGGTGGAAGGCGTTGATTTCCCTTCGGCCGGTGAATGCGGCACGGCATACCAGCAGAATCACGGCAAGGGTGGTTACGCGGATGCCGCCTGCGGTGGAGGTACTGCCACCTCCGATGAACATGACGATGCTCAGGAACACTTTCGTGGCATCGCTCACTTGTGGCATCCACGACAGGTCGAAGCCGGAGCTTCGCGGCATGACGGCCGCCACCATGGCATGCCACAAGCGGGGTTCCACACTGTTGCCGGGGAACAGCGACTTGTTGTTCCATTCCACGATGAGGAACCAGGTGAGTGAGGCGGTTACGATGCAGAAGGTGGTGATCAGGGTGAGCTTGGTGTGCAGGCTCCAGCGCTTGGGTGGCCTGTGCATGCGCCAGGAACGCATGAGATTGAGCAAGACGGGGAAGCCGAGCGTACCGCAGAATGCGCTGGCGAGAATCGGCAGTCCCACGGCCCAGTTGTTGACATGCAGACCGGCGCCGTCCGGCGTGAAACCGGCGTTGTTATATGCCATGACGGCGAAGAACAGCGATTCCCACAATGTGTGACGGACATTGCCATGGTTGATTTTGTACAAGCCGGGGAACAGTGCGATGAACGTGATGCCTTCGATGACGAATGCGGTGGTGATGACCACGGTGAGTACGCCCTTGATTTCGCCGAGTTTCGTGGTGCCGAGTTCGTTGGCGGTGAGCAGTCGTTGCGTAGCCTTGAGATGATGGTTCACCGCCAGTGCGATGAGCGAGGCGAAGGTCATGACGCCCAGGCCGCCCATCTGCACCGAGAAGATCAGCACCGCCTGGCCGAAGGTGGTCCAATGCGTAGTGGAGTTGACGATGGAGATGCCGCAGGTGGAGATTGCGGAAACGGCGGTGAAAAATGCGGTGGTGAAGTCGGTGGTATCGCCCCGTGGCGTGGAGATCGGAGTCAGGAGCAGACTGGTGGAGATTGCCACCAGTAGCAGGAAGTAGATGATGGTCAACCGTCCCGGAAGCGCGGTCAGCCGGTGCATGAGACTGCGTTTGCGGGGCTTGCGGTCTTCTGCCATGGCTTTCTCGAAGGTGTCTCCCGAGAACCACCAGGCGTAGCCATGCGAGGCCTCACGGTTGGAGGAGGACTCGTCAAAGACGAGGTTCGACATGTATTCCTCTCTCCTTCGGCATGTATATGGAATCGTCTTTTCATCAGCTATTGTAGGCATATGTGCGACGAATGGGCGACCCGCTGACCGGTCTCGCACGAATTTCAGGCACGGATCGTTCGTTTTCGTTCATTTGTTCGATTAGTATTGGAGTCGGTGACGTCTTCTGGTCGAAAGGGTCTGTGATGGTCGATGCCTGGCATGCGGTGGTGGTGACGCATAGTCGTCTGCGCGAAAGCGGCACGGTGGTGCAGGAGGCGGTGGAGCAGCTTGCACGGGCCGGTTTTCGGGTGTCGATCATCGACAACGTGGAAGCGCCTGATTTCGGTAGTCAACCTCCCGCAGTGCCCGATGATACGGAGATCGTGGTGGTGCTGGGTGGCGATGGCACGATTTTGCGTGCGGCCGAACTGGTGCACTGCACCGATGTGCCGATTCTCGGCGTCAATCTGGGACATGTCGGTTTTCTCGCGGAATTCGAGAGCTTCCAGATGAGTGAGGCGATCCGCAGAATCGCTGATCATGATTATTCCATCGACGAGCGCATGATCGCGCATGCCGACGTGTGGCTGCCGGGGTCGGATGCGCCCATCGAGGACTGGGCGCTGAATGACATTACGCTGGAACGTGCCGATCGCGGCAAAATGGTGGAGCTGTCGATTCGGGTGGATGGCGTGGAGATGAGCTCTTTCGGCTGTGATGGCGTGATCGTGTCCACACCGACGGGGTCGACCGCCTACGCGTTTTCGGCGGGCGGGCCGGTGATGTGGCCGAACGTCAAGGCACTGCAGTTGATTCCGCTGGCGGCCCACGCGTTGTTCGCCAGACCCTTGATCATCGGTTCGGGCTCCACGTTCGCCATTGACATTCTCGACGACTCCATGTCGGACGGTTGGATCTGCTGTGACGGCCGTCGGCAGCGGGCCCTGCCGAAGGGCACCCGAATCGAAGTGCGTGAATCGAAGGGCACGCTAAGGCTGGCCCGGCTTTCCGGAGTGCCTTTTACCAACCGTCTGGTCACGAAATTCGATCTGCCGGTGGTCGGCTGGCGTGAACAGGCCCGTAAGACCGGCGACGTTCATCATGGACATGTATTCCCGAAAGGCTCGGCCTGCACGGAGCATGCTGACGGTATGGCGGATATGACGGGCGGCGAGTGAGACCGGATCATGCTTGAAGAACTTGAGATTCGCAACCTTGGCCCTATCCGTTCCGCATTGATTGCCCCGGCCGGCGGCATGACGGCCATCACCGGTGAGACGGGAGCCGGCAAATCCATGCTGCTCAGTGCGATTCGCCTGATTTCCGGCGGCCCTTCCGATGGAGGCCGTGTGTCGGTGGGTGCCGAGGAGGCATGGGCGCAGGGCGTGTTCGAGGTCGGCGCGTCGGTTGCGGCCGTGGCCGCCGCTCGCGAGGCCGGATTCGAACCGGAAGACGGTGAACTGTTCCTGTCACGCAAGGTGCCGGCTTCCGGACGCTCCCGCAGCATGCTGTCGGGCCGGAGCGTACCAAGGTCCGTGCTTGACTCGGTCGCGTCCGAATTGGTGACCATCCATGGGCAGGCGGACCAGTTGCGTATCGCTTCTCCCGCCCGACAGCGTGAATTCTTGGACCGTTACGCCGGTGACGACGAGGCGATGGCCGCCTATGGCAGGGCGTGGGAGGCCTTGCGCACCATGGATGAGCGACTGGAACGACTGTCCAGTCAGGAATCATCAATGAGGCAGCAGGCCGATTATCTTCGTGAGTCCATCGAACGCATCAATCGCATCGACCCACAACCGGGGGAAAGTGAGGAACTGCACGCTCGACGCGACCGCATCGAAAACGCAGCCGAAATCGCACAGGGTGCCGCCACGGCGTTGGCGGCGTTGGATGCATCTCAGGTCGGTGACGACGTCGACGCCGCAAGTGCCGCCGAACTGATCGATCGTGCGGTGCAGGCATTGCGATCCATTCATGTGGAGGGTGTGTTCTCCGATCTGGCCGACCGGTTGGATTCGATCGGCGCCGACCTGTCTGATGTGGTGTTCACGCTCTCCGGTGAGGTGGACAACGAAAGCAGTGTGGATGATCTTGACTCCATCAACGGTCGCATTCACGAACTTGACGAGTTGACTCGCCGTTGGGGCCCGACGCTTGCCGACGTCATCGCATGGCGTGACAAGGCCGTATTCGACTTGGAGGATCTTGACGCATCTCCTGAAAAAGTCGAGCAGCTACAGACGGAACGAGCCCAACTGTTCCGTAAGGCGTTGAAGGCGGCGCGGACATTGTCGAAACTGCGTGCGGCGGCCGCCGAGAACCTGGCCGGCAAGGTCACGAAGGAACTGTCGTCGTTGGCCATGGGAGGCGCGAAGCTGGAAATCTGTGTGCATTCCCGCGCCGACGGTGGGTCCGATTCGACGGACGTATTGGATGCCAACGGTTGCGACGACATCGAATTCCTGTTCACCCCGTTCCCGGGTTCCCCGCGGCTGCCGATGGGCAAGAGCGCATCCGGCGGTGAGCTGAGCCGTCTCATGCTCGCACTTGAACTGGTTGCTGCCGAACGACATGTGGTGGCTGGCGGGACCGTACCTCCCATGACCTTCATCTTCGACGAAGTCGATGCGGGTGTCGGCGGCAAGGCGGCCGTTGAGCTGGGCGCTCGTCTCGCCAAGCTCGCACAGTCCGCGCAGGTCATCGTCGTCACGCATCTGCCGCAGGTGGCATCCTGGGCTGATGAGCAATACGTCGTTTCCAAAGGCATGCCGGCAGGGGAGAGCGGTGTCGTCACCACCATCAAGCAGGTCAGCGGAGACGAGCGGGTGCACGAAATCGCACGCATGCTGTCGGGCAGCGAAAGTGAAGCGTCGCTCGACCATGCCGAGGAGCTGTTGCGGGCATCGGTGCTGTAAAAGGCATGCGGCATCGCGGCAAGACGGGCAATCGTAATTCGCGTAGGGAACTGAAATCGAGGGGAGAACGGACATGGCGGCAACCGCTGAAACTGGCATCAATCGGGGCAAGGCGGCGATTTTCGATCTTGACGGCACGTTGCTTGATTCCATGGGTGTGTGGGATCAGGTCGATATCGACTTCCTGTCACGCCGTGGCATTGAAGTCCCCGATGACTACATGACCAAAGTCGCCGCCATGCAGTTTCGTCAGATCGCCGAATACACCATTGCACGCTTCGGCCTGCAGGATACTCCCGAAGAGTTGATGCAGGAATGGGATGACATGGCACGTGTCATGTACTCCACCGTGGTCGAGGCCAAGCCGTTCGCCTGCGAATACCTACGGCAGTTGCGCGATAGCGGTGCTCGACTGGCCGTTGCCACTTCGCTTCCGCCAGCATTGCGTGAACCGGCCATGCGGCACGTTGGAATCTTCGACTATTTCAATGAGATCGTCAGCGTGGACGATGCCGGCGACGTCGGCAAAGATCGGCCGGACGTCTACCTGTTGGCTGCCTCGCGTCTTGGTATCATGCCGAAGGACTGCACGGTGTTCGAAGACCTGCTCGTCGGCATGCGATCCGCCAAATCGGTCGGTATGAAGGTGTGGGCCATGCATGACGATTCCTCCGACCTCGACTGGTCCGAGATCTGCGAGCTCGCGGACGGCGTCATGTTTGACTTTCATGACGCCCCGCGGCGGCTTTGAACGGAAAAGGTGCGGTTCCTTCCTCTCGGACCGAACATCCGAAGTCCGCGCCAGACCAGAGGCAAGGCGTCATTCATGACTGTTCCCTGTAAGCCTTCTCGAACATGCCAAGAAGGTCGATCAGTTCGATATCCGCGGCTTTGGCGGCGGTGACGGTCTGCCGGAGCACTTGCATGATACGCTCCCGGGCGCGTTCCTTGATCAACTCGTTGCCATGGGCCTTTACAAAGGTGCCTTTGCCCTGCACGTTCTCCACAAGCCCCTCGTCGGCCAATTCGCCATACGACCTGGTGATAGTGAGCACACTGACATGCAGTTCCCTAGCAAGTGTGCGCAGGGAGGGGAGTGTCTCTCCGTCCGTGAGTTCGCCCGACAGAATCGCCGAGCGGATCTGATTCTTGATTTGTTCGTAGATCGATTCCCCTGACGTGGATGAGATGATCGGTTTCAATCTGCGCCTCTTTTGTTGGTGACAGGGTCAAACGACCGGATTGCCGTTCTGCTGTTATATATAACAGTATCACAACTCATGATAACTGTTGAAGTGCGTAGTATAACAGTTGTAATTCATGGTGATTAACCGCTTAAGAGTAATATTTGCAACGATTATGAGCGGTTACCGGTATGGCGGGATGGTCTCGTTCGGACATGTGTGATGCGCTCATGCTTCCATTCCGTGCGGTTTTGACACGACGATCTTGTCCAACCCCCAGCGAACAATACGGAACCTGCAAGCGGCCCCCGACGTACGGATGCAACGTGAACAACGCCGATCCGCCTGCCAGGAAGTCGCCATCTCGAACCATTCGTTATGCGCCCCCTCGCCGTCCGAGTTAACGGACAGACAAGTGGGGCCGGATGCAATCGCAACCGCACAACATAACGAAAGGAACCTCATCATGCCCCGCAACGGCAAGGAAGGCATTCTCTTCAGCTTCATCATGTCGGCCATCATGATCTACGTGATGGCGGCACTCAACTACGGCGTACGCACCGGCGACGTTGGAACCGCCGCATGGAGCTACGCATTCTTCAACTGGCCGCTGGCCTACGTGATCGGTATGATCTGCGATCTATGCATCTGCACGCCAAGCTCACGCGCCACATGAATCGCTTCTGTGCACAGACCGACCGCGCCATGTGGAAGGGCATCACCGTCAAGTTCCTCATGGTCGTGCCGATCGTCAACGAAACGGGTGCCGTGGTCGGTTTCGTGTCCGACAGCGATGTGTTGCGCCGCTTCGCACAGGACAATCTGCCGGTCTCCGACATTTCCACGTTGATCACCGGCATGGCACGTGGTGAATTCCCGGAACTTTCCCATGCGCCACACGAGCCTGCCGAGGTCTTCATGGGTCTTCATGACGATTGGGATAACATTGACGACAGGCTCCGAACAAGAACACGTGGACAAGACGGAATGAAACATCAAGTCGAAAGGATTGCGGCATGACGGCACGACGTAACGATGAGCGGACAACCGCGGGAGCGCACCGAATGATGCGCCGCGCCGACCGCGAAGTATCCGATCCGGCGCAGGTCGCGGCAATCGTCGCGTCCTGCAAAATCATTCGCATCGCCTACATGGACGCAGAAGGGCTGACCATAGTGCCGATGAACTTCGGCTATGTCTCCGAAGGCATCGGAAATGCGACCAGACCGACATTCTATTTCCACAGTGCGCCGATCGGCCGTAAGATCGATGCCATCAAGGCCGCCGGCAACAAGCTGTCCGTCGCCTTCGAGATGGAAACCGATTGTGAAGTGGTGGCGGGACGTGTGCCGTGCAATTGGGGTGAGGCCTTCAAATCGGTGGTCGGTACCGGTGTCGCCTCCATCGTCAGCGATCTGGACGAATCTCGTCTCGCGCTTGAGATGCTGATGAGACAGCAGGCGGGCATGGAGCATATCGAATTCACCGACCAGCAGGTCCGCAGTGTCACCGTCTGGAAGGTCGAGTCGGACTATGTCACGGCAAAGGTGCGTGAAAGACCGCAGCCGCGTCAGTAGTCTTCCCCGTCATGCTGGCATATCCGGCTCTGGCGAGCGGCGGCGTTCTCAATCATTATCCGGGAAAGGAGCGCCCGCTAGAAGATCGTGTTCAGAACAGTCGAATGGTTCTTTCGTATCTGTGGGATTGCCTACGTGAACGCGGCGCTTCTCATCAGATGAACGAAACCATCATCAGCCGGGATTGGCGAGGGTAGCAGGCTTTGCGTATGGTTCACCTTCGTTGTGCTTGGTTACCTCCGCATCGGTGAGAAGGTAACCAAGCACAGCTGACTGAAGGTGACATGCGCGACTATCGTTCCAGACTCAATCCCAAGGCAAGAGGAGAATCCGCGGGGCTGATCGTTCCATCAGGCTTAATGCCGAGCAGGATCGAAACCACTGCCACTGAGGATGACGCTGACCATGCCTGCGGATGGCATGCCGCCGGATATGGTGAGGGTCCGCCTTCGAATGATTCTCCTGAGTACAATTCGGGAATCTGATATCCGAACGACTCGGCGGCATTGACCAGGCCTTCCGCGATTCGCAGTGCCTCGTCTACGTAGCCTTCCTCATACATGCCCAGCATCACTATCGCGCTGTCGTGCGCCCAGATGGAACCACAATGGTAGCTTTGCGGCCAGAAACCATTGTCCTTGGAGCTCATGGTGCGGATACCGTATCTACTGAGCATCTCTGCATCGGAGAGGCGTGTGACGACATCGTAGACACCCTGCTTGTCGAGGATACCTGTGCCCAGAAGGTGGCCTATGTTGCTGGTGAGTGAATCGACCGGGAGCTTATCGGCATCAAGAGCGACGGCAGGATAACGTCCGTTCTCGTCATGCACCCAGAAAGTTTCGTTGAACCTCGTCTTCAGTCTGGCCGCCCAGTCACGCCATTCGTCGGAACCTTCCGCGTGGAAGTGGTCCAGTACGTCCGCGCCAAGCATCGCGGCCTGGTACGCGTACCCTTGCACTTCGCACAATGCTATTGGCCCGTGGGCGATGCGTCCATCGTGCCAACGTATGGAGTCACCGGAATCCTTCCACCCTTGGTTACTCAAGCCCTGCCCGCTGCGGTCAAGATATTCGAGAAAACCGTCACCGTCGCAATCGCCATAGTCGCGTAACCATGCCAGCGCCGCCTGAAGATTGGGAAGGAGATTCTCGACCTGATCGTCCGGGGCTCCCCATTCGAGAGCCTTTGCAAGAAGCGTTATCCATAGAGGCGTCGCATCGATGGTTCCGTAGTACAGCGGAGGCAGTGACATGCCATCCGGTGAGAAAGCGCCGGTCGAGACCAAAGGCTCGGCTCGCAGCTCGTGCATGATTTTGCCTGGGTCGGCGTTGGTGGTCTCATCGCGTTCGGTCGCCTGGAAGCGTGCGAGCGTCCGAAGGGTGCCCATGGCGGTGCGGGTGGTCAATGGAAGCATAAATCTTGCGGCCCAGAGGGAATCTCTGCCGAATAGGGTGAAGAACCACGGAGCTCCTGCTGCAAGAAACTCATTATCCGGATGACCGGGGATGCCCATGCGAAGTGCGTCGAGATCGAGGAGAGACTGCTTCACCCACCTTTGCACACGTGTGTCCGAAGCGGTGAGATGGATGTTCTTCCACGGGCATTCCGTCTCGGCTGAGGCGACAACCATATTGGACGTTTCAATATGCGCCTTAATGCTTACTCGAGCCTCACCTCGTGCCGGAACGACGAGATTCCATGCGACCGTGGCATCGGTTCCTGTAATCCGTATGGCCGCATGTGGGGCGTGGACCTTAATCGCGACGGGGTTGCATGAAGCTTCGAAACTATCCGTGCCGTCGGATGAAACGCTCACGCGCCCCTCCGCCTTAGACGATGACGGACTTCCGCCCTTAATCTCCTGCATGTTGGACATATCGATACGGAACATCATTGAGCAGTCAATCTGGATATCATCCGCATTGGAGTTGAGGAACGTCACCGTGATGGCGAGCCCGTCAGGAGAGACGACTCGTTCCTCTTCGCAGCAGATGCAGGGGTCCACGGTAGGGCCGGCAATATTGCGCACGATGCAGGAGGAAAGGCCGCGTCCCTTCTCGGTCTGGTTCCAAGCCACCCGGACGGGTTCTTCTCCGTTCACGTCGAGGTTGATGTCGGAGATGATACGCGTGTCTCCCACGTAGAATCCCGCTATACTGGGTGATCCCGCATGCGTGGATGATCCATTGATCTTTCCATCTCGGTCGGCCCATAGTTGCGCTGGTGCGTACACCAGAACGTTCATATCGTGCATCCACGGTTGGCGAGGATATCCATCGTTTAGTGCTGCCATTGGTAACTCCGTTTTTGTTGCGATTGAAATTATTCCTTGACTGAACCCTCGGACGTGTTCATGATTTTCTTCTGGAAGATGAAGAAGAGAATCGCCACGGGAATCGTCATGATGACTGCCGCTGCGAGTTTTACGGGATATTGGTTTCCTGCGGAAAGTTGGCCGCTAGCCAAGGAGGCGACACCTTTCGTTAAGGTCGTCAGCTCTGAGGACTGGGTGGAGACGATGAAGTGCGACAGTTCGTTCCATGATCCTTGGAAGGACAGGATGGATATGGTTACGAGCGCCGGTCGGGCCATGGGCAGTACGACAGACCAGAAGATGCGGAACGTGCCGGCTCTATCGATCATCGCCTGCTCTTCGACGGACCGGGGAATCGATTCGAAGAAGTTCCTCATGATGAACACGCCTGATGCGTCAACCAGCAGTGGAAAGATCATGCCCGCATAGCTATCGTAGATTCCCAGTGTTTTGATGATGAGAAACTTCGGGATGAGCAGAACGACCGCCGGTACGCTCATCACGGCCATCAGCAACGCGAAGATGACGTTCTTGCCGCGGAATTCGATTCGGGAAAGCGCGTATCCGGCGAGCGAATCGAAGAACACCCTACCAGCCGTGACGGCAATGGTCACAATAATCGAATTTTTGAACCAGACGGGGAAATCGGAATTAAGGAAAAGCTTCCGATACGACGCGTTCGTCAACGTCGCAGGAATGAGAGAAAGCGGGTTCGCAGTGGCTTCCGCATCCGTTTTGAACGATGTCGCAATCTGGATGATGAACGGCAGAATATATACCAGCGCCAAGGCGACGAGAAGGATGTAGAACAGGACGCCGCTGTGGAACAGGCGCTTGAACCATGATTGCCTGATTTTCATTTCATGGTCTCCTTTCTTGTCATCCTCAGGGACATGACTTCGTCCCGGGGCATGCTTCGGGCTTCACGCTTCATTGCCTCGTAGTCGGCTTTCTGCTTGCGGGAAAGCTTCCGATCCTTCATGATTTGGTTTTGTGCCCAAGTCATGACGATGATGATGGCGAACAGCACAAAGCTGATGGCTGCGCCTCGTCCCCACTCTTGGCTGTTGAACGCCGCGCTGTACGAGAGGTAGGCAGGGGTGAGAGTGGTCTTCGCTGGCCCTCCCTGCGTGCCGGTGTAGATTTGGTCGAACACCTGCCAGGTGCCGATGATGCCCAAGGTGATTACGGTGAAGATGGTCGGCTTAAGCTGTGGAACGGTCACTTTCCATAGTCTCTGCCACGAATTCGCTCCGTCCATGATTGCAGCTTCCTCGGTTGCGTCACCGATGTTCTGCAGTGCGGCGATGAACATCAGCATGAACGTTCCAGACGTTGTGAAGATGACCATGAGGATGATCGCGAACATGGCAACCGACGGTCCGGAAAGCCAATCCCACCAACTGATGCCGAGGAGTCCGTGTTGCGTAAGTGCGGCCGGTCCGTTGTCGATGCCGAAGCAAGACAGCAGAATGTGTACCAGTCCGCGCGGGTCATGGAACCAATTCGGACCTTTGACTCCGAACCAGTTGAGCATCGCGTTGATGCTACCGGATGCGTTGAACAGGAATAGCCACAGTACGGTGATCGCCACCGAACTGGTGACTGATGGGAAGTAGAAAGCGGTGCGGAAGAAGCTGCGTGCTTTGAGAATCTTACGATTGAGCAGAACGGCCAGTAGTAGGCTGATGACGGTTTGCAGCGGCACTACCAGCAGCGTGTACCATGCGTTGTTCCTGATGGCCGTGCCGAAATCACTTTTGGCAAGACCGTCCGTCACAAGGATGTCTTGGTAGTTTTTCAGGCCGATGAAGTCCACTCCGTTGGCGAACGGCGACCCTCTGCCGGCCCAATCGGAGAAGCTGACCCACAGTGCCATGACGATGGGGACGAAAAGGAATAGTCCCAAAATCACAATCATAGGGAGGCAGAACAGCCAGCCCGAGATTTCTTGGCCAGTTCTTTTGATATGTCGTGGCATCGATGCCTGTTTTGCGTTCGATTTCAGGTCTTTCATCACGTCCTCCATGGGAATGGCTTATTGGGGGAGTGCGGCATCCGCCTCTAAAGGTGCGAATGCCGCACGACGCGATTGCTGCAATTACTTGAGAATTGCTTCCAGATTCGTCTGCACCTTGTCGAGGATGCTCTTGACGTCGCCATCCTTAAGCCCCTCGAGCTGCGCGTTGAAGTCGGTGATGACGTCGGAGGCGCCTTTGGCGGTCGGTACAGTGACGGAATATTCAAGTCCGTCCATAAAAGCACTCAGATTCGGGAATTCACCCTTCCACTTGTCGGAGAGGGTCTTGCTTGCGGGCATGATGCCAAATGCTTTGGCGAATTCCATGACGACGTCGTCGCTGGTGAGGTATTCAACAAGGTCGACGGCGCCTTTTTGGTTCTTGCTGTCCGCGGCGATGCCCCAGCCATTGGTGAAGTGCATGGTGCCATGGCCATCAGGGCCTTCTGGCAGTTCGACGACCTTGTAGTTGACGTTCGGATAATCGTTGGAAAGGCTACCGGTGATCCAGTTGCCCTCGATGGTCATAGCGGCTTTTTCTGTGCCGAACGCTTCGCCGCCCCAGCCTGTGCCGAGATCGGACGCATACGCCACGTTGCCGGATTTAAGCAGATCCTGAACTTCTTGCAATCCTTTGATGCTCTGGTCGGTGTTTGCGATGGCCTTGCTGCCATCATTGCTGACCAGTCCGCCGCCGGCTTGCTTCATGAACACGCCGATGCGGGCGTATTCGCCGCTGAACGCAAGTCCTTCGTGGTCCGAGGTGGTCAGTTTTTTCGCAATGGTGGCCAGCTCGGACCAAGTCTTCGGATAATCGTTTTCGGTGAGACCAGCCTCCTTCCACATATCGGTGTTGATGACCAGCTGGAGGGTAGAGACGTCCTTTGGTGCGGCGTAGAGTTTTCCGTCGTACGTGAAGGTCTGCAGGAGATTATCGTAGAAATCGTCCTTGTTCCCCAACTGGTCGCCGTACGCGAGCAGAGATCCGTTGGCGGCGTAGCCGGCCAGCTGCTCCGGGGCCAGGTAGAACACATCGGCTGGGTCACCGCCGGCAAAGCCTTGAGAAAGCTGCTGTGACAGGTCATTTGCGACCTGGACCTTGGCCTTCTGTCCCGACTTCGTAGACCATGCAGAGACCGCCTTCTTTACGGCAGACGTTTCGGCGTCGCCTGATGAGCCGATCAGGACCGTGATCTCCTTGGACTTGTCTGAGGTGAGGTTGCCATTGCCATCATTGGTTGCGCCGTCGAAGCCGCTTCCGCCGCCGCAGCCTGTCAACATTGCGACGGATGTGAGAGCGGCGATGATCGTCAGGTTAAATTTCTTGTTCATCTACAACTTCCTTTGTTGACCACTTTGTCATAATTAGAACGTTCTAATTTATTTCTAAAAAAAATCCGTTGAGAGCTATCGATTGGCTAATTAACCACTGTTTTGCAACGGTGAAGCTCATCATTGAATCCTATCTTAGAATTGTTACGTTCTAAAAACGGTTCTATAATAACCGTAGTCGTCATCGATTGTCAAATAGACTCGACTGTCTGTACGGACGACCTGTATGGGAGGTTTGGAATGGTCAGTATCAAGGATGTTGCGAAAACGGCAGGGGTATCTCCACAGACTGTGTCGAATTACATCAATAATCCTGGCATCGTCAAACCCAATACAAGGGAAATCGTTGCGCGTGCCATCGAATCACTTGGCTACATACCGAATGCATCGGCTCGACGTTTGCGGATGCGACGGAGCAATACCATCGCCATTGGCATTGCCCCAGTCAACTATTCACGAGTGTATGACCGTCTTCTGCATGCCTTGGTGACAGAGGCCGACGCGCATGGCATACGCGTTATATTGTATAAAATCGATTCCAAACGTGATGAAATCAGGCAGTTTGCCAGCCTCACGGCAGGATCCGATGTGGATGCCTTCGTTCTGACCGACACCACGCATGATGATCCGCGAATAGGCTGGCTCAACGAACACCAGCAGACATTTGTGTTGTTCGGGCGGCCTTGGGGCGTACCGGACATGTACGACGTGCGAATTCCTTGGGTGGACGTGGATGGTCGCAGTGGCGTCTCCAATATGGTCAGGTATCTGATTCTTCACGGTCGTAAAAATATTGGCTTCATTGGCTGGCCGGATTTCTCAGGAACGGGTATGGACCGTTATCTGGGGTGGAAAGAGACCATGCTTGAGGCGAGGATGGTCCCCGAATCGGAGTTGAATGACTTGCACATAGCAACGGAAGACACCTTAAACGACGGACGTCGTGCGTGTGTGTCGCTATTAGCACGCAGACCGGATATCGACGCCATCGTCTGTGTCAGCGACACTATCGCCACGGGAGCGGTGATGGCGCTTCCGTCAGGGAGCAACGTTGTTGCGACGGGTTTCGATAATACGATGTCGTCTCAATCCCTTGGTTTTTCGACGATTGATCAGCCTTTGCAAGCTTGTGCAAAGGAAATTGTCAGAATCATCCAAGAGGAACTGGGAACGATTGTTGCCGAAGAGGGAGACAATGACGGCAAGCACATGCTGCTCGCCCCAAGCATCGTCATTCGGTAGGGTTGGCGAGGCGGCTGCTGTACCGCAGCCATATTGACCATTCCTCCAGAGCGCAATCCACGATGACCGTTTTGAAATTACATCAACCGCGAGCCTTCACGGTCGAAGCGGACAATGGGAACGCTTTCCGAAGACGCGTTACGGGTAATGGACAATGAAGAGGCGTATGAGTGAGAACAGGCAGGTGTCGAGACTGTGCTCATCGAACGCTTCGCCGCGCAGGTGAGTGCGGACGCGCCTCACTCTGAAGCTCCAAGACGATCGACTACGGACCTAGAATGGCAGTCCCGGCCGTTCTTTGCTCGCCATCAAGCATCCGTGCGAGCTGTGGAATGGATGATGCGTGCGAACATCAGATAGATGATCCACGCGAGCGGCATCGTCAACATGAACGCCGGATAGAACCAGCTGATCGGCATGTGTCCATAGAAGATGCCCGCCAGAATCGGGCCCAATGCCATACCTAGGTCGAGACCCATGTAATACGTGCTGTTGGCCAGTCCGCTGCGCTCTCGGCCGGCAATCACCACAGCCTGCGCCTGAGTGACCGAACTCATCAGACCGTAGCTGGCCGCCATCGCCACTCCTGCGCCGAACAGGTACCAGTCGTTCGTCATGAACGCCAGGAATGTCAGCATGGCGAGCATTGCGATCGAGCAGATCGTCAGCCAGAACTTGAATCCTTTGGAATCGAACAGATCCTTCATGGTGATGCGCATAGTCAGTAGAGCGGCCGCATAGAACACGAAGAACAGGTCGGAAGAAACCGCCAGATGACGTGCTGCAATATAGTCCACGATGAACGATTGGTTCGCGAAATAGGGGATGGCGAACATCATGAACACCATCGTCAACGGAATCGCGCGCGGCTCCACCAGATTGCTGAAACGGAGATGACGTGCGATATTGCGCCATCCGGCGTTGTTCCGTGACGGCATCACGGTCTTTCGAGCCGGATGGCCGCCGTTGTTGACCAACATGACGACGACCAGCGTAAACACATTCAGCACCAATGACGACACGAACGTCAGATGGTAGCCGACCACGGCCTGCAGGCGAATGCCAAGTGCCGGTCCGACGGCGATCGCAAGCGCGTTGACGATGCCGTACAATCCCATGCCGGCGCCCATATGGCGGATCGGCAGCAGCAGCGACACCCAGGTCGCCAGACACACCGAACCGCAGGCGAATCCCAGACCGTTGACCACGCGCGCCGCAATCAGCATCCCCGTGGAATTCGCCAGGCAGTACATGATGCCGGCGATGATGTACAGGCTTGTGCCGACGGCCACCAGCAGACGTTTGCTCACCAGATCGGACAGATTGCCCGCAATCGGTCTGCAGAACAGGGAGACAAAACTCATCACGCCGGCGATGATGCCCATCATCGTGCCGGCCGCACCCATGGATTCGCCATAACCGGCGATGATCGGCGTGATGATCATGTTGCTGGTCATGAAGAAGAACGTCGCCAGCATGACCAACGCCACGTCACGGGTGATCAGCCGGTCCTTCTTCGGCTTGCTTGGCATGTTGAAATTTCCGGATGTTACGGACGGATTGGCCGGGGAGCCGGTCAATCCGTTTGCATCGCTTGCAGTAGATCGCGTCATTTTCGCCTCCGGTGTTGACACTTTAGCGAAACATATGAAAAACGGCTGCCCACCTAAGCGGACAGCCGATTATAGGATATCGTGATTGACGGCGACCTTACAACGATTTGGCGGCCTGCTCGACGAAATGCTCCATACCGTCAATCTCGACGACATCATCGAAACGTACATCAGCGTGTTCAAGGCCGCGCAGTGCGGCTGGAGCAGTGGTGCCGGTGGCCTTGGCGAGCACGTCCATGCATTCGAAATCGGTGCCGGACGCATCCAATCCGAGGGATTCGTTGACTACGCGCGGGAACTTATACGGGCTGGCCGTGGAAAGCAGTACACGCGGGGTGAGCGGATCGCGCGGCATCTGCTGCATCACGTAATAGCCGCAGGCGGTGTGCGGGTCAATCACGTAGTGGTTCTTGTTCCAGCAGTCGGCGATCATCTCGCGCACCTGGTCTTCGTCGGCCCAACCGGTGCCGAAAATCGAACGAATCTTGGCGAGCATCGGTTCGGGGACCTCATAGGCTCCCCACTGGTTGAGATCGTTCATCAGCATGGCGATCAGACGGGTGTCCTTGTCGGACATGTAGTACAGCATGCGTTCCAGATTCGAGGAGATGAGGATGTCCATCGAGGGGGAGATGGTCTGGAAGAACGGACGCTGACGATTGTATGTGCCGGAGGTCAGGAAGTCGAACAACACGTTGTTCCTGTCTGAGGCGACTACCAGATGCTTGACCGGCAAGCCCAGCAGTTTGGCGTAGTAGCCGGCGAGAATGTCACCGAAGTTGCCGGTCGGTACCACGAACTCGACTTCGTCGCCCACATTGATCACCTGCTGCTCCAGCAACTGCGCATAAGCGGAGAAGTAATAGACGACCTGCGGCACCAGACGACCCACGTTGATGGAGTTCGCGGAGGAGAGCGCCACATGGGAATCGCCGGCCAGACGTTCCGCAAGTTCCTTGTCTCCGAAGATGCGTTTGACTGCGGACTGCGCATCATCGAAATTGCCCTTGACCGCACACACGTTCACGTTGGAACCGGTCTGCGTGGTCATCTGCAGCTCCTGCACCTGGCTGACTTTGCCTTCCGGATAGAACACGGTGATACCAGTGCCCGCCGCATCGGCGAAGCCGGCGAGGGCCGCCTTGCCGGTGTCTCCGGAGGTGGCGGTGACGATCATGATCTTCTCGTGGCTATCATCGTCGGCCGGAGTGGTGCGTGCCATGAAGCGCGGCAGGATCTGCAGGGCCACATCCTTGAACGCGGAGGTCGGTCCGTTGAACAGCTCCATCACGAAATCGTCGCCGAGCGGCTTGACCGGAGTGATTCTCTCATCGGACCACTGCGGCCCGTACGCCTCCGTAATGCATTCCTTCAATTCGTCCTCGGTAAAATCCGGCAACAGTACGGACAACACGTCAAACGCGATCTGCTGGTAGGACTTGCCGGCCAGGGACGCGATGTCCACATGGGTTTCGCCCAGGGAGTCGGTGACGAACAGGCCGCCGTCATCGGCTATGCCCTTGCGAATGGCCTGCTTGGAGGTGAGCGAGTCGGTGGTACTGCGTGTGCTGTGGAACGTGGTCACTGGACATCCTTAGCAATAAGGCGGATAGAGGTAAATACACCACCAGTGTAGTGGTAAAGGTGGGCAACGAGGGGCCTTGAGTCCGTGAAATGGAACGATGATTTCCTCCATGTTTCGAAACGTCTCTCGTCAAAAGCGATTGCGGGTCGTAGACTGCTTCCTTAAGCCGCATTCCTCGCGGACTACCAGTACCAGTCAAGGAGAGCCCATGACCGCATCACCTCTCGCCCAGACCCCGAACGACATGTTCAATGCCCCCATCGCCCAGGCCGATCCCGAAATCGCCGCCGTGCTCGACGCCGAACTGTCCCGCCAGCAAGACGGCTTGGAGATGATCGCCTCCGAAAACTTCGTGCCACGTGCGGTTCTGCAGGCTCAGGGCTCCGTGCTCACCAACAAGTATGCCGAAGGCTATCCGGGACGTCGTTACTATGGCGGCTGCGAACAGGTCGATAAGATCGAGACCATCGCACGTGAACGCGCCAAGAGCCTGTTTGGTGCCGAATACGTCAACGTCCAGCCCCATTCCGGCGCCCAAGCCAATGCGGCCGTCTACCAGGCGCTCGTCAAGCCCGGAGACACGGTACTCGGTCTGGCCCTCGACCACGGCGGACATCTCACCCACGGCATGAAAATCAATTTCTCCGGCCGTTTCTACCATGCCGAAGCCTATGGTGTGAACCCTGAAACCTTCCGCATCGATCCGGAAATCATCCGTCAGCGCGCACTCGAAACCCACCCCGCCATGATCATCGGCGGCTGGAGCGCCTACCCGCGCATCGAAGACTTCAAAGCCATGAAGGAAATCGCCGACGAAGTCGGCGCCAAATTCTGGGTTGACATGGCCCACTTCGCCGGCCTTGTCGCCGCCGGGCTGCACCCAAGCCCGGTCCCATACGCCGACGTCGTTTCCTCCACCGCGCACAAAACCCTCGGCGGACCACGTTCCGGCTTCATCCTCGCCAAGCAGGACTATGCCAAGAAGCTCAACTCCGCCGTATTCCCCGGACAGCAGGGCGGCCCGCTCATGCACGTGATCGCAGGCAAGGCCGTCGCCTTCAAAGTCGCGGCCTCCGAAGAATTCAAGGACCGCATGCAGCGTACCCTCGACGGCGCCAAGATCCTCGCAGAACGCCTCACGGCCGACGACGTCAAAAACAATGGCATCAGCGTCCTGACAGGCGGCACCGACGTACACCTAGTCATGGTCGACCTGCGCAACAGCGAAATGGACGGACAGCAAGGCGAAGACCTGCTCGCACAATGCGGCATCACCATCAACCGCAACACCGTGCCGTTCGACCCACGCCCGGCATCCGTGGCATCCGGCCTGCGCATCGGCACCAGCGCCCTCGCCACCCGAGGCTTCGGATCCAAGGAATACGAAGAGGTCGCCGACATCATCGGCACCGCGCTCGCAGCCGGCAAGGATGCGAACGTAGACGCACTGAAGGCCCGTGTCGACAAGCTTGCCGAAGACTTCCCGCTGTACCCGGGCCTCGATCAGATCCACTGATCGACAGGCATGCGACGCAACCCAATATGATTCACGAATCGCGTCTTTCCCGGTTCTCGGCGAAAATGGGCCATGAACCGGGAATGGCGCGATTTCGCGCTATGGTAGGAGACTATGACGAATCCACAGACGGAACAAGGCGCAGTCGGTGCCGACGCGTTCGCGGCGGTCTGCGCAAAGGGCGACGCCGCACGACGCGCGCAGGGCCTGCTGGCGCAATCCAACACGGAAGCCAAGAACGAACTGCTGCTCGCCATCGCCGACGCACTCGACGCACGTGCCGACGAAATCGCAGGGGCCAACGCGCTCGACATGCAGGAATCCTTCGAATCCGGCATGAGCGCAGGCAAACTCGACAGGCTCAAATTCGATGTGCCGCGAGTGGCCGCCGCCGCGCAAGGCGTGCGTCATGTGGCCTCACTACCCGACCCGGTCGGCGAAATCGTACGCGGATACCATCTGGAAAACGGCCTGCGCCTCGAGCAGGTACGCGTGCCGATCGGCGTACTCGGCATGATCTACGAAGCCCGACCCAACGTCACCGTCGACGTGGCCTCCCTATGCATCAAATCCGGCAACGCAGTACTCCTGCGTGGCGGACACGCCGCCGAACGCACGAATGCGGCAACGCTGAACATCATCTCCGACGTGCTCGCCGAACACGAGTTCGCCCCGGCGCTGGTCGCCTCCGTCGACGAATTCGGACGCGCGGGCGCCACAGCCATGATGGAGGCGCGCGGCCACATCGACGTGCTCATCCCACGAGGGGGAGCAGGACTCATCCAAGCCGTCGTACGCAATTCCAAAGTGCCAGTCATCGAAACCGGCGCCGGCAACGTACACATCTACGTGGACCGTTCCGGAAACCTCGACAAGGCCATCCCGATTCTCCTCAACGCCAAAACGCAACGCGTCGGCGTATGCAACGCCACCGAAAAGCTGCTCGTACACCGCGACGTGGCCGAACGATTCATTCCACTGGCCGCGCGGGCGCTCGCCGAGGCGCAGGTCGAGATGCATGCCGACGAACGGGCCTACAGCCTGATCGACAAGGCCGGCATCGATGGCGCGAACCTCGTGCAGGCCATCGATGAGGATTGGGATACCGAATACCTGGCATTGAAGATCGGCATCAGAATCGTCGATTCGCTGGACGAGGCCATCGAACACATCAACCGGCATTCCACGGGGCACACCGAATCCATCATCGCCGAGGATTACTCGGCCATCGAGGAATTCACTTCCCGGATAGATTCGGCGGTGGTAATGGTGAACGCCTCGACGCGATTCACCGATGGCGGAGTGTTCGGTTTCGGAGCGGAACTCGGCATCTCCACGCAGAAGATGCATGCGCGAGGTCCGATGGGACTTCGTGAAATGACTACGACCAAGTGGATCGGATATGGAACGGGGCAGGTGCGAGCATGAACAAGCAGATCATGGAGGATATGGATAATCCTTGGAACGCCGACCGTGAGGATCCTCGGCTCGGATTGCGCCTCGCCTCGGAACGTCTGAGCATCGTACGGTACGTGTTCCTCGTGCAGATCGAGGACGGCATAGCCTCCGCCGCCCAACGCGCCTCACTCGAATACGCCGATGCGGTGCTGATCGGCTGGCCGGAGACCGATGCGGGAGATGTAGTCGACCTTGACGATGACCAGTTGAGGAACATTGACGAGCAGATGCACCTGATGGAGCAGTACATTGCCAGATTCAGCGCAATGGAACGTGAGGGTGACATCGATGGCATGACCGATACCCTGATTCGCGTCACCGAACGGGTGGCCGAGGTACGGCGCTTGTACCAGCCTGACTTTCCCTTGCCGACCTTCGCCGAAATTCGTCGCGTCGTGCAGGATGAATGGGATGAGGATATGGGCAAGATCGACCCGCAGGAGGGCGCGCCCACCGCGGATGAGATCGAGCGTGAAACCGCCGACGCCGACAAGCTACAGGATGAGGAGACCGCATGACCGGGCCTCGACGCATGCGTCCGGAATCGGCCGAAGCCGATTCCGAGCTTGCCGTCAGCTATGTGATCGAACCGGAAAGGCGTATGGCGGACCTGTCCGTCGACGTTTCCGGTTCGGCAGTGGCCTCCGGGCGTAGGTCGGCGCGCGGCAACTGGCACAGTCGACCTCGCATCGGCATCATGGGCGGCACTTTCGATCCGATTCATAATGGCCACTTGGTGGCGGCATCCGAAGTCTCGTGGGTCTACGATCTCGACGAGGTGATTTTCGTACCGACAGGGCGACCGGTGTTCAAACTCGACAAGAGGGTCACCAATGCCGAAGACCGTTATCTGATGACGGTGATCGCCACCGCATCAAACCCGAAATTCACGGTATCGCGTGTGGATATCGACCGTCCCGGCATCACGTATACCATCGATACGTTGCGCGACATCAGGACGCAGCATCCGGAGGCGGAACTGTTCTTCATCACCGGTGCCGATGCGGTCGCCGAGATCATGCAGTGGAAGGATGCCGACAAGATGTGGGAGCTGGCCCACTTCGTGGCCGTGACACGACCCGGATACTCGTCTCCGGAAGGCGTGAAACTTCCGGAAGGCAAAGTCGACACGTTGGAGATTCCCGCATTGGCGATTTCGTCCACCGACGTGCGCCGACGCGCCGAACATGGTGAACCGGTCTGGTATCTGGTGCCCGACGGGGTGGTGCAATATATCGGCAAACACGGCCTGTACCGTTGATTTTCCACATGAACACGCGAGGCTCGTATGGTCTGTGTAAACGGTTAGTATTGGTCACGTCCAATTGACGCGAAAACAGACGTTTGGAGACATGGTGAGCGCAATCCTCGAAGGAAAGCCGGATAAAAACCTTATCCTTGTCACAGGCAGGACGCATCCGAAGCTGGCGGCGGAAGTCGCGGAACAGCTCGGCATCGATGTTCTGGAAACCACGGCATATGATTTCGCCAATGGCGAGATGTACGTACGCTACACCGAATCCGTGCGTGGCGCGGATGTGTTCGTACTGCAAAGCCATTGCAACCCGATCAATCAGTCAATCATGGAACAGCTCATCATGATCGATGCCCTCAAGCGCGCTTCCGCACGTTCCATCACCGCGGTCTGCCCGCTGTTGGGCTACTCCAGGCAGGATAAGAAGCATCGCGGTCGCGAACCCATCTCCTGCCGTCTGATGTTCGACCTGCTGAAGACGGCTGGTGCCGACCGCATCATGAGCGTCGACCTGCATGCCGCCCAGTCGCAGGGTTTCTTCGACGGTCCGGTGGATCATCTCATCGCCATGCCGGTGCTGGTCGATTACATCCGCGACCGTTTCGCCAACCAGCTCGACAATGTCGCCGTGGTCTCCCCGGATGCCGGTCGTATCCGTGTGGCCGAACAGTGGGCTCAGCGTCTTGGCGGCGGCCCTCTGGCCTTCGTGCACAAGACCCGTGACATTACCCGTCCGAACCAGGCCGTCGCCAACCGTGTAGTCGGTGACGTCGAAGGCAAGGACTGCGTGCTTGTCGACGACCTGATCGACACCGCCGGCACCATCGCCGGCGCATGCAGCGTGCTCAAGGACGCCGGTGCCAAGTCGGTGACCGTCGTCGCCACGCATGGCGTGCTGTCCGGTCCGGCCATCGAACGTCTGAAGGGTAGCGGCGCCCGTGAGGTCGTGCTCACCGATACCGTGCCGATTCCGGAGGAGAAGCGTTGGGATGGCCTGACGGTCCTGTCCATCGCGCCGCTGCTGGCCAGCGCCATTCGCGCCGTGTTCGAGGACGGTTCGGTCGCCGAGCTGTTCGACACGTATCCCGAGCATCACGGGCAGGGTTTCCTGTTCGCCTGAGGCCGGTCGAACCAGCGACCATATCGGTTGGTCCGTGGCTTGCGGGAGACGCTGCTGAAACTGCGGCATCACCTCGCGACACGCTGGGTTGGCATGATATGGCATAATAAACACTTGGCGGTGTTTCCCCAGTGAAATTCCGCCGTTCCCCCATGGTGTAATGGCAGCACACGGGTCTTTGGAACCCTTTGTCTTGGTTCGAGTCCAGGTGGGGGAGCTACCGAGACGCCCGGCCGCGAATTGTCTCGCGGCCGGGCGTCTTCTATTGATTCCAATATCAAATGGAAGGCGGAAGATGGCATTAAGCGCCGCAATCATCCTCGCCGCGGGTGAGGGCACCCGTATGCGTTCCAGCAAGCCGAAGGTGCTGCACACCTTGGCGGGAAAGACTTTTCTGAACCGTGTGATGAATTCCGTATCGGCACTCAATCCCGACACGCTCGCCGTGGTGGTGCACTACCAGGCCGAGCGTGTCGCGGCCGCAGCGCGCTCCTACGATGAGCGTGTCACCATCGTCAACCAGGACGACATTCCGGGCACGGGCCGGGCCGTGCAGTGCGCCATGGCCCAATTACAGGAAGATGGGGCGCTTGACGGCGTCGTATTGATCGCCGCTTCCGACATGCCGCTGCTTGACGCCGGCACGCTGAATCAACTGCTTGCCTTCCATGAGCAGAGCGGCAACGGAGCGACCGTGCTCACCACCGTCCTTGATGATCCGACCGGCTACGGTCGAATCATCCGCGACAGCGAAGGCAATGTGCTGCGCATCGTGGAGCAGAAGGATGCCAACAGCAGTGAACTGGCCGTGCATGAGGTGAACACCTCCGTATATGTGTTCGGCGCCAAGTTGCTGGCCGAGGCCATCGCCAACCTGAATTCAGACAACGCCCAGGGCGAGTTCTACCTGACCGATGCGCTCGAGACCGCCAAGGCGCATGGTGCGGTCGGTGCGTTCGCAGCTTCCGATCCGTTGAGCGTGGAAGGCGTGAATGACCGCGTGCAGCTTGCCGCACTGGACAAAGCCCACAACGCGCGCGTGTGCGAGCATTGGATGCGCGAAGGCGTGACCATTCTTGATCCGGAAACCACATGGATCGAAGACGATGTTCGGATTGCTCGTGACGCCGTGATCCTACCCGGCTGCTTCCTTCAGGGCCATACCGTGATCGGCGAGGCCGCCGAAATCGGCCCGTACACCACGCTGATCAGCGCCACCATCGACGCCGAAGCCCATGTGGAACGTTCCCGCGTGCAGGAAACCCATATCGGACGTGCCGCCAACATCGGTCCATGGACCTACCTGCGCCCAGGCAACGACCTCGGTGAGGAATCCAAGGCCGGTGCCTTCGTGGAGATGAAGAAAGCCCACATCGGCAACGGCACCAAGGTACCACACTTGAGCTATGTCGGCGACGCCGACCTGGGCGAGCACACCAACATCGGCGGCGGTACCATCACCGCCAACTATGACGGTGTGCACAAGCACCACACCACCATCGGATCGAACGTGCACGTGGGCGCGGGTAACCTGTTCGTCGCCCCGGTCGAAGTCGGAGACGGCGTGACCACGGGCGCAGGCTCTGTGGTCCGGCATGACGTGCCGGCCGATTCCATGGTCTATTCCGAAAACACGCAACATGTAGTAGAGGGCTGGAAGCCCGAATGGGAGCGCTGATTATGCCGGCAGTACAAGATTCCATCGACGCCATCCGCATCGCCGCAGCCGCGGCCGATCGCATGAAGGCCACTGACATCGTGGCTTTCGATGTCACCGAACCATTGGCCATCACCGACCTCATGATGATCGCCGGCGCTTCGAACGAGCGTCAGGTACTGGCTGTGGCCGAGGAAATCGAAAAGAACCTTTATCTGAAAGACGGCAAGCGTCAGCCACGTTCACGCGAAGGCCTGACCGAGGGGCAGTGGGTGCTACTCGACTACGGTGACTTCGTGATTCACGTCATGCATCAGGAGTCACGCGACTTCTATCGCTTGGAACGACTGTGGAAGGATTGCCCGAACATCGACCTCCAGCTCGACCATGCGCAGGAAACGACGGAGGAAGCCGTCGAAGCGGAATAATCCAGGACGTGAGGAGAAGCATGCCGCGCAACGTAACGATTGAATCACGGGGCAATGTGCCACAGCATGTGCACGCCATCACGCTGGTACGTCATGGACGTACCGCATTCAATGCGCAGCATCGCCTGCAGGGGCAGATCAACATTCCCCTTGACGAAGTGGGCGAGTGGCAGGTAAGGCAGACCGCAAGGGCCTTACGTGAGCTTTATGTGGATCATCGTCCGGATATTCCCAATCGACTGGTGGTCTGCTCCGATCTCGACCGTGCGGCCGCCACCGCACGTGCCTTTGCCGATCCGCTGGGACTTACGGTGCATGCCGATGAGCGTGTGCGCGAACGCAGCTTCGGTGATTGGGAGGGCGTCGCAGTGGAAGAGCTCGCCGAACGTTACCCGGAGGATTATCGTTCCTGGGCCGAGTTCCGTGGCGGAGAACTCAAATATGGCGCGGAAAGCAAGGAACACGTCGGCAAACGTGGCGTGGAAGCCCTCAATGATTGGGCCATGCGAGCCGGAACCGACACCGACCTGTTCGTGTTCTCCCACGGCGCCTGGATCTCACAGACACTGCAGACGTTGTTGGGACTGAACGAAGTACAGCCCGATTTCGCCTCCATTCTTTCGATGCGCAACGCACATTGGGTGCGTCTTGTATCGATCGAAATAGGGGACACATTGCGATGGAGATTGCTGGATTACAATCACGGTCCGGCAATCGCCGATACCGAACAGTGGGAACATCCACGCCGCCAAGGCCTTGACTTTTAAGGATTCCACGAATTTTCACATAATCGCCAGTCCTTTTGAAGCGATACTCGCTATCGTCGTGTGCTGTGAAGAATTTTTTCAAGGGAATTTCATTTTCATCAATCTCGGCAGGTGCGCTTGCCGCAGTGACGTCCTTCCTCCTTTCCGCGAAAATCGGCATAGCGGGTTCGGTGATCGGTGTGGCGGCCGGATCCATCGTCTCCGCCGTTTCGACGCAAATCTATAAGAACGTATTGAAGGCATCGGGCGAAAAGATTCAGAATGCGGTGCCGTTCGGTTCGAACTCGGACGAGGAAACTCCTGAAAGCGATGCCAAAACCGATAACGGTACGGAAGCCACGCAGGTCATCGGCGAAGTCCGGCATGGCGGAAGCGATACCGCGGTCATTACGTCTGACCAGACTGCGGTGATGTCCGACTCGCCAAGGGTCATCGCCTCCGGTAAGGACGGTACGGAAGCCACAAGCATATTGGCCAACCCTGAACGCAATACGAAAACCAAGCGGAGCGTCAAAGCTGGAAGCTCGTCCGCCGGCGGGTCCCGGACCATGCACCACACGGGGGAGACCCGTGTCATGGCGTGGTTGCATGGCAAATACGCACCGGCCATCATCGCGTTCGTCGGCGCGCTGGTTGGCGTAGGACTGAGTGCGGGCCTCATCCTTTTCTTTACCCATGGCAAAGGTACGGACACCGTAGTGCATGACGTGGTGTACGAGAAGGTCACACCTTCGACGAGCTCGAGTGATACGGGCAGTACCGTCTCCGGTACCCCTACCTCAGGTTCCGGTACCACGACGAGTGGAACCGACACTACCGGCGGGGCGACCGATCAGCCGACCACCAGTGGCAGTGACAAGACCTCCGGCAGCACTTCCGACAGTACGTCAGGGACCAGCGGCTCGTCCGATTCCAGCACCGGCACCACCGATGGCGGCTCGTCGTCGACCGATGGTTCGGACTCCTCAAGTACCGATTCCGGTACCAGTTCCGGTTCCAATTCCTCCGGTTCCACCACAAACGATTCGACTTCCGGCACTTCGACAGGCGAATCGTCCGATTCCGGAACCAGCACGAATTCAAGCGGGACGACCAGTACGACGAACTGAGGTCACGCATCCAATCCTTGAGCGACACGCCGGGATTGCATGATTCAAGTCTGCGATGTATCTTATACAAGGTTTGCAGAGCAGACACGGGGCTATGGCGCAGCTGGTAGCGCATCTCCATGGCATGGAGAGGGTCAGGGGTTCGAATCCCCTTAGCTCCACGATGAGGGTTTTCGATGAAAGTCGGAAGCCCTTTTTTCGTATGGTGAACCGCTGCCGAACCGGTGGCATGAACTGAGCCGATATGAACCAACCGCAACAGGCCATTGGCGCAGCACAGTCAATGTGACGGTATTCACGCAGAGTGAACATGTGTCGAAAGCCTTGCTGCCGTAGTCTGGAAACACGTCTTACACCACAGACGCACGAGTTGGAAAGGACCGCAATCATGGCAAATCTCACTGCGGAGATGAAGGAATTCCTCAACGGCAATCTGGCATGGGTCGCGACCATCGGCAAAGACGGCCATGTGGATCTCGGACCGAAGATGAGCATGTTCATCATCGACGACAATCACATCGGCTATCACGAGCGTACCGCCGGACAAATGTACCGTAATCTGCTTGATGGCAGCGAATTGGTCGTTGCCGTTGCGAACCTCGAACAGAGGAAAGGCTACCGTTTCCGTGGCAATGTCGTACTGCACGACAACGACGCGATTTACGAGGAACAGGTCAAAATCGCCGAGGAACGCGGCACGAAGAAGCCCATGACCATTCCGGTGTTGCAGATCACGGAAATCCAGGATCTGACACCGGGAGCGACGGCCGGAAAGACCATCGTCAAGGATTGACGATTATGGTCGGTTCACCAAACCCGTACGGGATGGTTGACCGATGGACCCGGTCCGATATGGCGGATTGAACGCTTTACAGCATGCTTTCCGTCATATCGGCCCAGTCATATTGGGCCATGTATTCGCCATGATACAGATTCACGGCGCCGGGTTCTCCCTTCAGGAAACGGAACAGGTCGCAGTTGAGCGCTTCCGTCTTGATTGCCACGCTGTCACGGCCGCGCACGATGATGTCATCTTGGCCGATCGGTTCCAACGTCGTCTTCAGATCGTGGATGAGATTGCGTACTTGGGTGCGGCGTGACGCCGAGTTGGAGGCATCCTCCCATAATGCGGTGATGAGTTCGCTGATGGAGCAGCGTGCACCTTTACGATGCACAAGATAGGCGAATAATTCCTTGGATTTGTTGCGATCGAACTTCAACGGTTCGCCGTGATGAAACACATCGAAATCCCCGAAACAGCGTACTGTGATACGTTCGTCGTTCTCCGACTCGATGGGGTTGCGCAGATTGGACAATGCGGTGCGCACATCATCCTCGCTGGCGGGTTTCAGCAGGAATCCACTGACGTACATACTGTGTGCCTCGAGCGCGTGCTCGGCATGGGCGGTAACGAAGATGATGTTAATGCTCTCGTTGCCGGCCTTGAGCTTTTGCGCCAATTCGATGCCATTCATGCCGGGCATTTCGATATCGAGAAACACCACGTCGAAATGGGTTCGGGAAGCCTCGTCCAACGCCTGTTGCGCCGACAGCGCCTTCATGCAGGTGCTGTCAGGCTCGACATCGCGCAGAATACGGCATAATGCATTGATCGCAAGCTGCTTGTCATCGACAATGAGGATGTTCATGCATTACCGCCTTTGGGAATGGTGATGGTCAGGGTCGTTCCGTGATCACTGGCGTATGTGAGGGAACCATTGCAGATGATACCCAACCGTTTGGACACGCGATCCAGGCTGTCCGTGTGATGGTCGGCTTCTTCGGGGCATTCGGATTCGACATCGTCATGCACGCTGATGTAGTCAGCCACGTCATCGTGCCATACCTTGATGACGAGTGCCGGATCGTACGCGTATGGAAGATGGAATTTGACGGCATGCTCCACCAAAGGCTGCATGCTGAGTGGCGGAAGACGGAAATCCAATGTGCGTATGTTCCAGGATATTTTGATGCTGTGCGGGGTGTCGGTCTGCACCAGGCCGAGGTATGCCTTGACATGCTGGATTTCCTTGCGCACGGGCACCAGTTGGGATTCTCCGACAGCATCGATGTTGCCGCGCAGGTACACGGACAGCTCCTGCACGGCCTTTCTCGCCCTGGTGGAATCCTCCATGCACAACTCCTGGATGGCGGTCAGCGAATTGAAGATGAAATGTGGGTGCAATTGCTCGGTAAACAGCTTTGCCTTGCTCTCCGCCAATTCATGTTCGGCGAGGATTCGCCGTTCTTCGTTGCTTTGCCGTCGCAGAATGAACAGTATCATCAGGGAGAACGCGATGGCCGGGTACATCAACGTCAACGAATCATGGCGATTCTCCACGATTCCAGCGGCGATCGGTAGCATGAACAGGGCCAGCCATTGCAGCAGGACGTGCTTGGCTCCTCCAGCATTCGTGAGTGGCACCACCAGCAAGGAGACCAGCATCTGCAGTGCGGCCATGTCATCCGGCAGCATGTGCAGAGGCCCCCATGCGAACGCATTGCCTTCCCCGATGCGGAACGCCCAGCCGGTCCAAGGGTTGAGGATGATCAGCAGCATGTTCAAAACGCCCGGCGTGACGATGAGACCGGTGGTCGTACGCCTCGCTTTCGGGGAAAGATCCGTCGGCAGATTGGCACATGCCAGCAGAATGAAGCCGGTGACGGCCACAGGCCCCACCATGTACGTACCATAGTTGCCGATGTACGTCATCATGATGGAGAAAGTGTCGTCAAGACCGGTGAACCTCTGGGCCAGCAGACCTCCGAACGTGTTGACGGCGTGCAGTGTCAGTACCGCCGCGAATGCCATACGACTCCGGCGCGTATCATCGCCGAGCGCCACGGCGACGATCAGTACCGCAAGTATCGCCAGCGTGAAGATTCCGATGCTGGAATTAATCGTATTGCAAGCCATAAGGCCCCTTCTGCCCGAATGGGGTACGCTTGCGCACCCCCCTGACGAACCAGTATAGAAGAGGGTGCAAGACGGGGCATAAGAGCGTGTGGATTGCGGTGGATAACCATGATTCATCCACATATCCACAGAATCCGTCGAGCCGGTGGCATGGGCGGACAGGTTCTGCCATGCTGGGCTGCACGGGTGGACGATGACGACCATTCGGGGACATATAGACCAAAGAAGGTGAACCATGACATCTCGAACGACACGACGTCGATGGGCGGGCCTGGCAATGGCGACGCTCGCGGCGATGATCCTGCAGCCGGCGGCTCAGGCCACACCGCAATTGGCCGACCTGAAAGTCAAACAATCCATGAGCGTTCAGGCCGGCACGCAGGTGAGTCTTACAGGCAAGACATTGACGGCCATACCGTTGGCTTCCTACACCGCGGCCAACGTGACCGACGGCAAGATGGTCGGATATGACCTGACCACCATACCCGCGTTGCGCGATGCCATCGCGTCGGCGGCCAAGGATATCGGCGCCACGCAGAAAGACCTGAACGTCAACGGCACACTCGATCCCATGGTCTGGGTCGTCAGGACCCTCACCGATGCGAACACCCATCCATGGGGCGGCCGACTGCGTGATTTCTGCGACAGCCTCGCCAAACAGGACGCGTTCAAGCAACAGCAAGGCACGAAGTTCACGCAACTCAATGCCGCCGGAGACGCCATTTCAACCGGAGCAGTGCTGACCCCGGGCATCTACGCCGTCGTGGACCGCACTCCAGCCACCGTTGAGCAGCAATCCGAGTCCGCGTCAATCATGATGATGAACGGTACCGGCGTCAGCGGCGCAGACCAACTGATTACGGCGGATGGCAGCACCGTCGAACTCGGACAGGTCATCTACAAGCTTTCCGAAGTGGAAACACCCGACAAGCGGGTCAAGGAGGGCGACGCATGGAAAGAGGGAACCACCGAAGCCATCGGTAAGAACCTGACCTACCGCATCACGCAGAAAATCCCGAATTGGACCGGATACGAACACTACTACCTCGCACTGAACGATACCTTCGGCAAGGGCATCGACTATGCGGGATTACAGTCCATCACCGTTGACGGCAAAAGCCTGCCGACCGACTTCTACCATGAGACCATAGCCTCGAATACGGTCAGTTGGCTGTTCGGCGACGCACAAGGCGACGTGCTCGTCTCCGACGCTTCCAAGCAAGCCCTGCCGGTCGGGGCGACAATCGTCGTCACCTACACCGCGCGACTCAACGGAGACGCCGCCATCGCGCCACAATGCAACCCCAATTCCATCAGCCTCGAATACTCGCACAACCCGAATTCGTGGAACGACCATAACGATGTGCCCGGCAACGAAGTCAACGTCTGCACAGGCGCCGTGAACCTGAAGAAAGTGGACTCCGACGGCAAAGACCTCAGCGGTGCCGAATTCACCATTGCCGAAGGTGCGAATGGAGGAGACCCCCTGAAACTGATCCGCATCGACGACGGCACTTACCGTCTCGCCACGGACAAGGATGAGGCGAAACTGACCACCACGACGATCCTAGCCGGCAATGTAAGCATCAGAGGATTGAACGGCGAATACACCATCAGCGAAAAGAAGGCCCCGGAAGGTTTCTCATCACTGATGCTGCCAAGCGCCGTCATCAACGTACACGTCAACCAGCAACAGGGGACGTACGGCGTGGAAGTGAAATCCGACCCCAACAAGCTGATCAAACTTGACGGAACGCAAACCGTGACCGTCACCAACGTGCGATCGATAGTGCAAATGCCATTGACCGGTGCAGCCGGACTGACCGCAATCCTCCTACTGGCCGCGGCACTGCTATCCGGAGGCCTCACATTGCTGCGCATCACACGAGAATCCGCCGACCGATAGACGGAATTCGCAATGATGGACAAGCGGACAGGCAAGGCACGGCACAAGCATGAACCACCCTTGCGGCTACGCATACGCTGGCTTGCGGGAACGGCAATGCTGCTGGCCACGGCCCTGCTCGTTAGCCTTCCGCTCACCCTGCGCACCACCGACAATATCGAACAAATGTTCGACACGCGTGCGTATGCGAGCGCCGTGAACGATACGGCGCTCGCAATCATCACGCAGACGAAAACCAACGCGCGCCGGTACAATGAACGGCTCGCCGGCGGCAATGACCTCGAGTCCGAAACGGCACGGCAAACCGAAACCATACCGGAATACGCCCAACAGCTCGTCATACCGCCCAGCGATATCATGTCCACGATCGCATACCCGAGGTTGGGCATCAATCTGCCGATTCGTCACGGTGCCGACGAGAACTCGCTTGCGGCCGGCGCAGGACACTGGCAAGGAACATCGCTGCCCATAGGCGGCAAAGGCACCCATGCCGTAATCACCGCACATAGGGGATTGGCCGACAAACTCATGTTCACCAAGCTCGACCAAGCCAGGAAAGGCGATGAATTCACCCTCACGACACTAGACGAAACGCTTACCTACCGAGTGGAATCCATACGCACCGTCACCCCTGACGACGTAAGCTGGGTCAAACCGGAAACCGGGCAAGACAAGGTCACACTGCTCACCTGCACGCCATACGGCATCAACACACATAGACTGCTCGTCACCGGCACCCGCATACCCAACCACGATGAACGATCCCAAGACCCCGGATGCGCCATAGCCAACGTCCTTGCCTCGACGGGAGCGATACTTGCCATCATCTGGAGCGGCACCATCGCCATCATCCGCCACTACCGACGCATCTGGCGCAGACGCCCCCACGGATACAATGAGCATCATGATCGACGAAGTACTGTTCCTACGCCACGGAAGAACCGCCTACAACCTTGGCAGAAGACTGCAAGGCCAAATCGACATCCCCCTCGACATCGTCGGCCGATGGCAGGTGGACCAAAGCGCCTACGAACTTGCCCGCCGATACTACTGGGCGAAAATCACCAATCAGGCACAGCATCCCGAAACCCTGCAACAACCAACCGGACCGGACGCGCATCTCGCCGACCCGAACGAAATCACACAAGCGCCGGCATCGAAACGCCAGATGACCATCATCTCCTCCGACCTGTTCCGCGCACAACAGACCGCGCGCGCCTTCGCCAACCTGCTCGGCCTGCCCGTCGAATACGACTCCAGGCTACGCGAACGCAGTTTCGGCGAATGGGAAGGCATGACCCGTGAGGAAATACGAGAAGCCAACGCCCCGGACTACGACTCATGGCGCTCACATACCGGCGGAGAACTCAACCATGGCGTGGAAAGCCGCACCCACACCGGACAACGAGGAAGCCGGGCGGTGCTCGACATTCTTGACCGACACCGCGAAAACATCGTGCCGACCACACTGCTTATCGTCGGCCACGGATCCTGGATCGTAGCCACCATCGAAACACTGCTTGGCATGGACCCCGACAGTCTCAGCAACCTTGGCTCCATGCGCAACGCCTTCTGGTCACGCATGACGCCTGCCGGCGATGCGGAACGACCCCGATGGACACTTGACGAATTCAACCAAGGTCCGGCCATTGCAGCATTCACCGACTGGGAGAACGGACCCGACGACCTCAGAGGACCGAACATGCCGCAATGGAAACCGATCATGCAGTAAAGGGGCTCACGGACACACCCCGAGAAACCCCGATTCCACAGCCGGAACATGAACAGTCGGTTAACGTTTCACCTTGCGCATCGCAAATTCTGCGCATAGGACTATCCTTAATGAGGTTGTATGCCCGGTCACACGGTTTCCTGCCGCGGATCTCGGGCTACCGTACAGCGATAGAACGTCAGAAAGCGCGAAAGGCGGGTGAGAGACATGTTGAGAATGTTCAGAACGATTAACGGCCAAGTGGAACAGATTCAAAAACCTGAGAACGGCTCCTGGCTGTGCCTGTCCGAACCAACCGACGTGGAGCTCGCCAGCGTCGCCCAAGAAACCGGCATCGACCTGGCCGACCTGCGCGCCCCGCTGGATGACGAAGAGCGCTCGCGAGTCGATGTCGAGGATGATTACACGATGATCATCGTTGACATCCCGACCGTCGAGGAACGCGGCGGTCGTGACTGGTACGAGACCATCCCGTTGTCGATCATCATCACGCAGTCGATGATCATCACCGTCTGCATGCAGGACACCCCGGTGCTGCATCCGTTCATGGAAGGTACCATCCGCGGTTTCAACACGTACATGAAAACGCGTTTCATCCTGCAGATCCTCTACCGCAACGCCACCATGTATCTGCGTTACCTACGCATCATCGACCGCGAGAGCGACAAGCTCGAACTGAAACTGCGCCATTCCATGCAGAATCGTGAGATCCTCATGCTACTTGAACTGAGCAAGACCTTGGTCTACTTCACCACGTCACTCAAATCGAATGAAATCGTGATGGAGAAGCTAACGACCCTGCCCCGTATCAAGCAGTACCCGGAGGATGAGGATCTGCTCGACGACGTCATCACGGAAAACAAGCAGGCAATCGAGATGGCCAACATCTACAGCGGCGTTCTTGCGAACATGACCGACGCCTTCGCGTCGATCGTGTCGAACAACCTGAACAACGTGATGCGCATCTTCACCATCATCTCCATCACGCTGTCGATACCGACGTTGATCTTCTCCATGTACGGCATGAACTTCCAGCAAGGCATGTTGGGCATGCCGTTGTCCGACAAGCCGTGGGGCTTCGTGGTGATCATCCTGATCTCACTGGTGCTTTCGGGAATCGTCACTTGGTTCCTTACTCGTTCACGCATGTTCAAGTAGATTGTGCGTCACCGGCCGGTGGTCCCGCCGCCGGCGCATGATGGGTGTTCGGAAGGCGGTTACATGACGCACGGGATACGGAACATTGCGGCGATGCTGTGTGCCGCGTCGATTGTGGTTGGCGTGAGCGCATGCGGCACCTCCATCTCCGTGGTGACCAACGGCCAGGCGCAGGGGCCGACCATCACCATCGGCGTAGCCACCGATCAGCCGGGACTCGGCTTGCTGCACGGTAAGGATTATTCCGGGTTCGACATCACCGTAGCCCGATACGTCGCACAATACCTAGGATTTGCCGACAAGCAGGTCGTGTTCGCAAAGGTGATTCCCTCGACTCGCGTTTCGGCATTGACTTCGGGGGATGTCGATATGGTCGTGGATTCCTTCGCGACGAACACCGACCATGACGACGAAGTGACCTTTGCCGGACCGTATCTTACGGTACGTCGGGATTTGCTGATTCGTGCCGATGATAAGGATGGGATCCTGAGTGTCGATGATCTGGACGGCAAAACCGTATGCACGGCCAGGGGATCCATCTCCGGCTCCGATATGCGGAACCTGACCGACAAGATGACGGTCGAGGAACGTGACACCTATCCGCAGTGCGTCACGGCGCTGATGATAGGCGAAGCCGACGCCATCATCTCCGATGACGTCATTCTTACGGGACTTGCGGCCGACAGGGGAGGCGGCTACCTGAAGGTGGTCGGCGAACCGTTCGGCGAACAATCCTATGGCATCGCCGTCAGGAATGGTAAGAGCGAGCTGGTCGGACAGATTGACGCGGCACTCAAAGCCATGGTCGCGGACGGTTCATGGTCGAGTGCGGTGCAAGCCCTGAAGCAGGATATCGGATACACCGTCGACGTTTCGTCGAACCCGCCTACGGTGCGGCGGAAAAACTAATCTGCATGCCGCTTCTTGGATAATGATTATCGCCTTGCCAAGTGTCCAGTTGCGCGGCTAGTTTCATGCATTATGAATGACACCGAGAAAAGCGCACAGGCGCAGTCGAACGAATCCGCCGAGCCGTCGTTTCGCTACAATGCGAAGCTGGCTCAAGGCGTTGAGGAGAAATGGCAGAAGATCTGGGATGACGAGGGTACGTTCTGGGCGGCCAACGTCAACGGCGAGCTGAAGGATGGCAAGGGCCACAACGCGGAAGGCCGTCCATCCTACTTCGCCATGGACATGTTTCCATATCCATCGGGCAAGGGCCTGCACGTGGGCCACCCGCTGGGGTATCTCGCCACCGATGTGGTCAGCCGTTATCACCGCATGAAGGGTGAGAACGTGTTGCATGCCATGGGCTATGACGCCTTTGGCCTTCCCGCCGAGCAGTACGCCGTACAGACTGGCCAGCATCCACGCATCACCACCGAACAGAACATCGCCAACATGCGCCGCCAGTTGCATCGCATGGGTCTGAGCTTTGATAACCGTCGCTCCTTCGCCACCATCGATCCGGGTTATGTGCGTTGGACCCAGTGGATCTTCTCACGCATCTATGACGCTTGGTATGACGAGGAAGCCGTCAATCCGAGCGGTTCCAAAGGCTGCGCAAGACCGATCAGCGAGCTGGTCGAACAGTTCGAATCCGGTGCGCGCGCCATTCCGGGTTGTGAGGGCAGGTCCTGGGCCGACTTGAATGAAGCAGAACGGGCGGATGTGCTCAACGACTTCCGTCTGGCATACATCTCCAAGTCCCCGGTCAACTGGTGTCCGGGACTGGGTACCGTGCTCGCCAACGAGGAGGTCACCGCCGAAGGCAAGTCCGAACGAGGCAATTTCCCGGTGTTCCAGCGCGAGCTACGCCAATGGTCCATGCGCATTACCGCCTACGGTCACCGTCTGATCGAGGATCTCGACGGCATCGATTGGCCGGAAAAAGTCAAGCTGATGCAGCGTAACTGGATTGGCGAGTCCCATGGCGCCTCCGTGCATTTCACCGTCGAAACCCCGAACGGTATCAGGGACATGGAGATCTACACCACTCGTCCCGACACTCTGTTCGGCACCACATTCGCCGTCGTGTCTCCGGAGCACCACCTGCTCGCCGATGTCCCCGACGAGTGGCCTGCCGAAACCCCGGAGAACTGGAAGGGTGGCTATGCCACTCCGGTCGAAGCCGTGCAATCCTACCGTCTGGCTGCCGAAGCCAAGACCGCCAAGGACCGTGTCGACGAGGCGGGCGAAAAGACGGGTCTGTTCACTGGCCTGTATGCCATCAACCCGATTACCGGAGCCAAGCTGCCGCTGTTCACCGCCGATTACGTGCTCATGGATTATGGCACTGGTGCCATCATGGCTGTGCCGGGTGGCGATCAGCGTGACTATGATTTCGCCGTCAAGTTCGGTCTGCCGGTCATATATACCGTCAAGCCGCTGCCGGAATCCGGCGATGACCTGGCCGACTACGAGGGCAAGGCTCCGTTCGTCTCCCACGACGGCATCGTGATCAACTCTTCCGTAGCGTCCACCAAGGCCAAGGGCGATGCCCTGAGTCTCGACGGTCTGCGCGTCGACGAGGCCATTGGCAAGGTCAATGCATGGCTTGAATCCGCAGGTGTCGGCAAGGGCACCGTCAGCTACCGTCTGCGCGATTGGCTCTTCAGCCGCCAGCGCTATTGGGGCGAGCCGTTCCCGATCGTCTACGGTGAGGACGGCACCCCGCATCTGCTGCCCGACGAACAGCTGCCGATCAACCTGCCGGATGTGCCGGACTACAGCCCGAAGACCTTCGACCCCGAAGATGCCGAATCCAACCCGGAAGCACCGTTGAGCCGCAATGAGGATTGGGTCAAGGTCGAGCTTGATCTGGGCGACGGCAAGAAGACCTACTACCGTGACACCAACACCATGCCGAACTGGGCCGGCTCCTGCTGGTATTACATGCGATACCTCGATCCGACCGACACCGAACACATGGTGGAGAAGGACGAATACGATTACTGGATGGGCCCGAACCACAACGAGACCACCGGCAAGGCCGGTGGCGTGGACCTGTACATCGGTGGCGTGGAGCATGCCGTACTGCATCTGCTGTATTCGCGTTTCTGGCACAAGGTGCTCTTCGACCTCGGCTTCGTCGACTCCGCCGAACCGTTCCATAAGCTGTTCAATCAGGGCATGATCCAGGCCTATGCCTACACCGACGACCGTGGCCAGTACGTGCCGGCCGCCGAAGTGGTGGAAGGTCCTGCCGATGCCAATGGCGAACCGACCTTCACCTGGAACGGCGAACACGCCAACCGCGAGTTCGGCAAGATGGGCAAGAGCCTGAAAAACATCATCACCCCGGATGACATGTACGAGAACTACGGCGCAGATACCTTCCGCCTATACGAGATGGGCATGGGACCGCTGGCCGAATCCCGTCCGTGGAACACCCGCAACGTGGTCGGCTCCATGCGTTTCCTGCAGCGTCTGTGGCGTAACGTCATCGACGAGACCACCGGTGAGGTTCGCGTCAGCGAGGGTGACCTCGACTCCAAGACCCTGAAACTCCTGAACAACACGATTGCCGACGTGACCGTGGAAATGGAGGCCATGCGCCCCAACACCGCCATCGCCAAGCTCATTGTGCTCAACAATCATCTGACTGGCCTTGATGATGTGCCGCGTGCCGCCATCGAACCGCTGATTCTGATGCTTTCGCCGATTGCACCGCACATCTGCGAAGAACTGTGGAACAGGCTCGGCCATGACGAATCGCTGGCCCATGCCGACTGGCCTAAGGCCGATGAACGTTATGTCGGCCAGGACACCGTTACCGCAGTGGTGCAGATCAAAGGCAAGGTGCGTGCCAAACTCGAGGTCACTCCGGATATCGATCCGAAGGAGCTTGAGCAGATGGCCCTCGAAGCGGTCGCCGACCGTCTTGGCGGCAAGGAGCCACGCAAGGTGATCGTCAAAGCGCCGAAGATCGTTTCGATCGTCCCCGCGGAATGACGACCGAAGGCCTTCGAAAGGACTGAATCGTTCTCCCGCTTGGCGACACGCCGAGCCTGTGGATAACTGACGTCCTTCGACCACAAGGGCCGTTTCGACTGGACAAACGCCCATGACTCCATCAGCGTGGAGTCATGGGCGTTTTCGTTATCAGAAAGAAGCATATGGGCGCAGCCGCACCGATGACGCGGCTGCAACGGTTGAATGCTCCCGAAACAACGTCAAGGCCTGAGCCTCATCCGTCTGCGCACTGTCCTCAACCCGCACGATCGTACGCCCGGGCATCATCGCAAGTGCGGCGTGCCGTTGCAGCCAAACCATCACTGGCCGATTTGGCGGGTGTCCAGCCATCAGACTCCGAAGAGCCGATCAATCGCAGCCGAAGAGATAAGCCACGCATCATATTTCAGCCGATTCATGCGGTCATTGCGATGCTGACCTTGACCTGCGCGTTATGCGCAAGCCTGACCATGCTTATCCAACAGGCGACCCACTATGCACAACTGCAATCCACGCAACCCACGGTACGGCAAACCGCACATCCTTCATCCGGCGCGTCGCCGTCGGCATCCGCCTCATCCGCACAGCCGGATACGGCACGATCCGAATCGACCGATACCGATCCCACTTCCGACCTTCTTGACCTCAATACCGCAGGCTTGGAGGAACTGCAGACGCTGAAGGGAATCGGTCCGGTTACCGCGCAACGCATACTTGATTACCGCATGCAGTTCGGTCGTTTCGACAATGTGGATCAGCTGATGGAGGTCAAAGGCATCGGAAGCAAGACGTTGGCCAAATTCCGTGATCAGGTATGTGTGCGATGAACGGGAAAGGTCGGTGGTCCGAACGTGAGCGAGGCAGCAGGGACCGGCGCCTGTTGCCCGTGACAGTGCTGAGTTGGTCGGCAAGTCTTCTCACGCATGCTGTGTTCTCAATGATGACGGCGAACGGGACACACGCCGGTCCGCTACTGATCACCATCATATTGCTGATGGTTGTGGTGGCCGGTGTGGGATTGGCGTCGTTGAGACTGCGCGGCCCGAACGCCACCAAGCTGATGGCTTGGCACAGTGGTGCCATGGTATGCATCGCCGCCGTGCTGGCATGCTCCTGCACCGCACTGACCTATGATCTTGTGCAGTGGAATGACGTGTCCTCGTCGCTGGCGAGGAAGGGAACAACGCCGGTTACGGTGCGGCTGCATGTCGTTTCGCCGACGGTTGCCTCGAACAGGCGCGCCAATGACTGCCAAGCGGATGCCGTATTGCAAACCGTGACCGAAGGCCAACTCGTTCGGGCATCGGCCAGTCGTATACGGGTATACGCCGATCAGCCCGACTGCGCCATGTTGCGGCAGGACGGCACATACCAGTTGGACGGCATGCTGATGCCATCCGACTATGGCAGCATGCCGATATGGCTGACCGACGTGGACGACATTCGGATGATTCGCGCGCCGAATGCCGTCTTCCGTCTTGTCGATGTGATGCAACGTTCCTTTTTCATACAGACCGGCAGGCTTTCGGATCAGGGCAAGGTGCTGGTTCCCGGGCTGACATTGGGCATTCTCGGACAGGATTACGTGCCGACGGAAGACTCGACCGATGGATCCGGCATCGATGCCACCTATGCCGGCCGATTGGAGGATGATTTCCGGAAATCGGGAATTCTGCATCTGATGGCGGTCAGCGGCGGCCATCTTGCCGTGGTCGCCACGCTGGTCCGTACGATTTGCGCGTTTTTCGTAATACCACGAAGAATTACGGCAATACTGATTGGTCTTTCCTACATTGCATTGTCCTGTTGCATGTTTCCTTCGGATTCCGTCTTCCGTGCGTTACTGATGGGACTGGCCGGCGCGACCTGTCTGTTTGTAGGACGGCGTGGGCAGGCGCTAAGTACCTTATGCTGGACCGCTATGGGCGTGTTGCTTATCCAGCCGTACATGTCATATAGCTTCGGGTTTGCACTTTCGTGTGCCGCGGTGCTGGGCATAGTGCTGTTCGCGGACCGTATGACCGATTGGCTGAAAGCGATGTTGCCGCTATTCGTGGCACAGGCTGCAGGCATGACCATCGCCGCACAACTGTTCACCTTGCCGTTACAGGTGCTGATCGAACCGGAGCTGCCGGTATTTTCGATTCTGGCGAATCTTGTGGTCTCACCTGTCGTCGGTTTTTCCACGTTGGCTGGACTGGCATCATTGGCCTTGTCTTGGATACTGCCCGACATCGGGTTCGTGCTGGCGTGGCTATCCGGTTGCGGCACCGCAATCATGGAGATCGTATCGTTGCATTTGGGATCGGGCAATCACGCCACCATCCCATGGGCCGGCGGCATACCAGGCGCGATGTTGGTTCTGGCTGTCGAGTTGGTCTGCGCTTGTTCGGTATGGTTGATGCGTCGCATCGCAAGACGCGCGGGAACGCCGGAACAGGGCATGCCCGGTCGTCGTATGCTGAGCAATCCCATGGATCGATTGCGCCTGTGGGGTACGCTTACGTTCGCCGCGTTGAAAAACATGCATTGGGATGCCGGCTGATGATGGCACGCTTGTCCACCGATGCGGCGAGATTGAATACTATGCCGAAAACATCCGCAACGAATACGCCATTCCACATCGTCTTTGGCGGGGATTCGTATCTGAATGAACAGACGGTGCGCGATCAGTGTGTTGCCGCGCAACGCAAGTATCCTGATGCGGAACTGATCGAATTGGATGCAATGGGCGCGGATCATTATGCTTTCGACGAAGCGGTGAGTCCTTCGTTGCTCAGCGATCGGGCGATCGTGAAAATCGTCAACCTGCAAGGCGCCGACGAAAAGCTTGGTGATGCCATGGTCGAATATTGCAGGCAGGCATGCAAGGATCCCACGGACTGCAGCATTGTCATCTGCCAGCATGAAGGCGGAGTCAAAGGCAAACGACTGGTGGATCAGCTCACGAAGGCCGGAGCCGACAAACAAGTCGTGCCCGATCTGAAAAAGGCCGACGCCAAGCTCAACTTCGTCATGCAATGCTTCGATCGTAGAAACCGTCGTGTGGACCCGATGGCAGCACAGCAGCTCGTGGCCGTACTCGGCGAGAAAACCGGTGAGCTTGCTGCGATGGTCGCCCAGCTGTGTTTTGATTTCGACGACGATCCAATGGGATTGAATCGTGTGAACCAGTATCTTGATTCCAACCCGCAGGTCACTGGTTTTGTCGTAGCCGATCAGGCCATGGCCGGTCGTTCCGCCGATGCCATCATCGCCATGCGATCAGCGGTGGAGCAGGGCATCGATCCGATTGCGCTGATCGGAGCCCTTGCCATGAAGCTGCGTACACTCGCCAAAGCGTCGGCTGTGCGTGCCGGTACCATTTCTCAAGCAGAGGCGAAAACGAACCCGTGGGCACTCAAGAATGCCACACGGCAACTTCCCGGATGGACTTCGGCAGGTCTGGGCCGATGCATCCAGATGCTTGCATGGGCGGACGAGCAAAGCAAAACCAGTGGAGGAGACCCGGTCTATGCGCTGGAACGCTCCATCGAACTCATTAGTCAAAAAGGACGGATCAACAGGTCATGAACAGTAACGGCATCGCCATGATGGTCGAGACCGGCGACGATATGCGCGCAATCGGCGAACGGTTGTCAAAACTGACCCACGGAGGGGATGTGGTGCTGCTTTCCGGGCCGCTTGGTGCCGGCAAAACCACATTCGCGCAAGGTTTCGGCGCGGGGCTCGGCATCACGGAGCCCATCGTGTCTCCGACATTCACCATTGCACGCGAGCTTGAGGGACGCTTCTCCGATGGGTCTTCCGCACATCTGGTGCACGTTGACGCCTATCGTCTTGGAGGCAATGCCTACGCTCCCGGACAGGATGCCGTGGGCCGGCTGCTGGATGAGCTCGAATCTCTGGGACTGGATGAGGAGTTGGAGAATCCAAGCGATAATACGGTAATTCTTATGGAGTGGGGCGAGCAGATGGCTGCGGCCCTTGCGCCGGAACGGTTGGAAATCCATATCGACAGACCGGTCGATGTCGACACGGCTGGGGATGACAGGGAACTGACCGGCGACGGCGTGCGCATCGTCACCATGATTCCAATCGGCGCGGCCTGGAGTGGCTTCGATTTCGCAAACGGATCCCGCTGATAGTTGTTTTGGCCGCTTCTAGCGTCGGTTGTACAGTATCTAGAGGTTTGGCACAAGGAGTTCTTGAAAATGCAGACACTGGTGATTGACACCTCGTACGGTTCCACGGTCGGCGTGGTCGGGCATGAGCCCATAGTGGAGACCGATTCGCGTACGCATGTCGAGAAACTGCAGGTGAACATCGCCCATGCCGTCGAACAGGCGGGACTCAGACCCGCGGATATCGAGCGCATCGTGGTAGGCATTGGCCCGGCGCCGTTCACGGGACTCCGAGCGGGCATCGTAGCGGCCAAGGCGCTGGCATTCGCCACCGGAGCCGAACTGGTGGGACAGGATGCGCTTTCACCGCAAACGCAACTGGTCGATGAATACGCCAGTGATGACGCGTGCCATCTGACGCTTGCGATCAACGATGCCCGTCGTCGGCAACTGTACTTCATGCTGATGGATTCGGCACGGGGGAGCGCCATGCCCCGAACATTGGTCGGCATGGACATCGACTATCCGCAATCCATCGTGCGACGGGTCGATGCCGCGGTTGAACTGCTGCGAGCGGATCGTCCGAACGTACGGTATGTGGTCGACGTTGTAGGCCATGGCGCTTCGAAATACGCTACGACATGGGATTCGCTGGCTGCGCTCGGCTCCGTGTCCGACGATACGCTGCTTGATAAAGGAGCCTACGGATTGGAACGGTTCGCCTCATTCGCCACATCCGACGAGTCGCTGGCCCGTCCCGTTCCCGTTGAACCGCTGTATCTTCGACGTCCTGACGTATCCGTACCGAATCCGCTCAAGCATGTGCTCAACCATGCCGGTGCCGATAAAACGGAGTGATGCAGCGAATATGATTGTCGATCATACGCAGGTTGAACAAGATGCGGCCATCAGACAGATCGTCGCACTGGAGGCTGATCTGTTCGGTCACGGCGCCTGGAGCGAACATTCGGTCCGGCAGGAACTCAATGCGCCGGCACGTACTTACCTGTTGGATATTGAACCGTCAGATGACGATGGGATTCCGATCGTTCGCGGCTATGCCGGCTTCTGGTATGACGGTGATGATGCGGAGATCATGACCATCGGCGTCGGCAGGCCGTTTCAGCGCAGGGGAATTGCGGCGATGCTCCTGCAATCCTTGATTGAATCGGCTAAACGGCAGGGTGCGAAACGCATGCTCTTGGAGGTGCGCGTCGACAATGTGCCGGCATTGGGATTATATGAACGTTTCGGTTTCACCAGGATGGGTCTGCGCAAACGGTATTACCAGCCCGAAGGAATCGATGCCTACACCATGAGTCTCGATCTTGAGCCACGAACCATCGGCTTCCAACCACAGAACTAACGGAGTGTCCAACCAATGAGCGAACCAATCGTACTCGGTATCGAATCCACTTGCGATGAAACCGCTGCGGCCGTAGTGCAGGGCAGATCGCTGATCTCCAACGTCGTGGCCTCATCCATGGACGACCATGCGCGCTACGGCGGTGTGATTCCGGAAATCGCCTCACGGGCGCATGCCGAAGCTTTCGTACCATGCGTGTCGAAGGCTCTGGCCGACGCCGATATGACGCTGTCCGACATCGACGCCATCGCCGTATCCGCGGGCCCTGGTCTTGCCGGTTGCCTCGCCGTCGGCGTTTCCGGGGCGAAAGCGCTGGCTTGGGCCGCGAACAAACCGATCTATGGCATCAATCATGTCATTGGGCACATCGCCGTCACCCAACTGCAGTTCGGCCCGTTTCCCAAGGACACGCTTGCGCTGATCGTGTCAGGTGGCCACACTTCGCTGCTGCACGTTGAAGATGTGGCCCGGCACATCGATGTGGTCGGTACCACCCTTGACGATGCCGCCGGCGAATGTTTCGACAAAGTGGCACGACTGCTCGGTTTCCCCTATCCGGGAGGCCCGCATATCGACCGTCACGCCCAGTCGGGCGACCCACATGCCATCAAGGTGCCGCAGGGACTCACCCAAGGCAAAGCCGGAAGGCAACACCCATACGACTTCAGTTTCTCCGGGGTCAAGACCGCCGTCGCACGTTGGATTGAACAGCGTCAGACCGCAGGTCTTGAGATTCCCGTCGACGACGTGTGTGCTTCGCTGGCCGACTCCGTTGCCACCGTGCTTGCCGAAAAAGCCATGCGAGGCTGTGAACAGTATGATTCCGGCACACTGATTGTCGGCGGTGGTTTTTCCGCGAACTCCCAGTTGCGTGCCAAACTGTTGGAAGTCGGCAAGGAACGGGGGGTCGAGGTTCGTGTTCCCCGTATCAAACTATGTACCGACAATGGTGCGATGGTGGCCATGTTGGGTGTCAATCTGGTCGAGGCGGGAGTCAAGCCGTCCGCTCCGGATTTTCCGATCGACTCCGCCATGCCTTTAACCAGAATTTCCATGTGACACGCTGAGGTTTTGCAGTAGCACTATTCCGGAGTATCATCTTCATCTTGTGCACAGCGCATTCCTGCGTAGCTCAGTTGGCAGAGCATCCGACTGTTAATCGGACGGTCACTGGTTCAAGCCCAGTCGCAGGAGCCATAGGAAAGCCCTCGAAATACCGAGGGCTTTTGTCATTCCAGTGAATCCAATACCTCATCGATAAGCGTACGCTCACGCCCTTCGCCTTCACGAAGGCGGGGGAAACGACGCAATGCGTTCGCGGGGCTGGCGCCCGCCGCGCGCGCCACGTTCGATTTGGATTCCCCGTGGGCAATCGCCGTTTCAGCCAAGCGGTCCACCAGTGAATCCGCCACCTGGCGGATGCGTTCGGCGACCCATAGCTGTGATAGTTCAGGGGAGAGCGAATAATCGTCCTGCAATTCGCTCGAGGCTTCCTGCACGGCGGCCCATAGCACCATGAACGGTTTGCGATAGTAGGCGATCCGTTCATCGGCCGGTTCGTCTTCCAGCTGCCGTAGGGCCTTACGTTGCGTGGTATTGTCGCTCATGCCTTCCATCGTAGGTTGCGACACGCCCGGAGCCTGTGGATAACCGACGTCCTCCGACCACAACCTCCGTTTCGACTTGACGGGGAAGATAAAGGGTCCTCATGCTGGCAGAAAACGGCAAAGGAGCCATGGTGAACGAACGGGAATACCAGCGTAGAATCCGACGATACCGATACCAATGCGACACTGAGCGCAACGATTGCGAGCGGCAAGGCAGACGGGCGATCATCTCCTGCCTGATCACCACGATCGCGGCGCTGATCATCTGCTGCATGATGGTACGGCCATCGCAGGCTTCGACGGCAAACACGACATCATATTCGAGCGGCGAGTGCAGCGCACTCATGCGTTGGCCCGTGTCGGACGCCAGCATAATAAAGCGATACCAAGCACCTGAAAAACAATGGCTCTCAGGGCATCGGGGAATCGATCTCAACGTGGAGGAAGGCGAAGAACTCCTTGCGCCAGCGGACGGCATGATTGCCTTTGCGGGAAGCGTGGCGGGCAAATCGGTGGTCACCATACGTCACGGTACGCTGCACGGGGAGCTGACTTCCACCTTCGAGCCGGCCACCACCGATCTCCCCGTCGGAACAATGGTCAAAGGTGGGCGTATCTTTGCGCACGTCGAAGGTTCTTCCGACCATTGCACGGATGTCTGCCTGCACTGGGGGCTCAAGGGTGCGGATCGCGGTTATACCGATCCGGAGGGGAAAGTTAGGGCAGTGACGATCGCGCTGAAACCAGATGGGTGACACCGGTGAAGGAGCTGAAGGAGTGTGGCGAATTCCGAGTAATATGATCGGCTCGACTATGATGCATATTTGTAGGTTCATGCATTGAGGAGAATAGCGTCATGTATAAGGAATACACGCGTCCTTTGGAACAGTCGATCGATGCCGACAAGAACGTCTTTTCGGTTCTCGAGGAGCGTGTAAGGCGCGCGCCGAACGATTCTCTGGTCGAATATAAGAACGAGGCAGGGGAGTGGTCGTCCTTCAACGCGGCCGAATTCCAAGCCAAGGTCATAGCCATTGCAAAAGGCCTGATCGCACGCGGCATCATGCCAGGCGACTCGGTATCCATCACTGCGCATACCTGCTGGCAATGGACGGCGCTCGATTTGGCCATCATGTCCATTGGCGCGCTTACCGTGCCCGTATATGAGACGAATTCACCGGCACAGGTCACGATGATTTTCAACGATTCGAAGGTCAAGATGGCTTTTGCCGAAGATGATGGCCAGCGGGACAAAATCGAATCGGTTCGTGCGCAATGTCCTGATCTGGGCGACGTCTATGTGATTCGGTTCGGTGCGATCGATACCATCATCGAATACGGCCGCTCCGTATCCGATGCGGAATTCTATGAACGCGAACATGCCGTCAAAGGTTCCGACCTGGCGACCATCGTATATACTTCCGGCTCCACGGGAACGCCCAAGGGCATCGAGCTCTCCCACGCGAACTTCGTGTTCATCACCTATTCCGGCGTCAATTCCATGCCTGACATCGCCATGAAGCCAAATCGTCGACTGCTGCTGTTCCTGCCGTTGGCCCACGTGTTCGCTCGCTATATGCAGTTCTTCTGCTTCGCCGGCAATGTTTCGCTGGGCCTGTCTGGCAATCTCAAAACCATCTTGGCCGATTTCCAGGCATTCAAACCGACATTCATCCTAGCCGTGCCACGGATCTTCGAAAAAATCTACAATGCGGCCTCGCAAAAGGCCGGTTCCGGACTTAAAGGCCGTGTATTCGCAGGCGCCACTCAAGTGGCGCGCGACTGGTCCTACGCCCAGCAGTCAGGCGAGGGCATTCCGTTGGCGCTTGGTATGAAGCATGCGCTGTACGACAAGCTTGTCTATTCGTCGATCATGGATGTGTTCGGTGGACATGTGGAATACGCGGTTTCCGGCGGCGCGCCGCTCGACTCCTCCATCGCGCACTTCTTCAATGGCGTGGGACTGCCTTTGCTCGAAGGATACGGCATGACCGAAACCTGCGCTCCTTCCAGCGTGAATCCAACGGTCGGCTATAAGATCGGCACCATCGGTCTGCCATTGCAAGGCGTGACCATGGGCGTCGACGAGACGGGCGAACTCTGCATCAAGAGCCCGGCCGTATGCGTGGGATACCATAACCATCCGGACGTTACCGAGCAGCAGATCGTCGATGGGTGGCTGCACACCGGTGACCTCGGATCCATCGACGATGACGGGTTCGTGTCCATTGTCGGACGCAAAAAGGATCTCATCATCACCGCAGGCGGCAAGAACGTCTCCCCAAGCGAGATGGAAGCCTCCATCATGACTTCTCCAGTGGTGAGTCAGTGTGTGGTGATAGGTGACCGTAAGCCGTTCATTGCATCCATTATCTCCCTTGATCTGGCGGAGACGAATCTGTGGCTTGAATCGCAAGGCGCTGAACGTGTGGAGAATCTTGAGGAGGCCACGAAGAACCCGATTGTGCGGGCTGAGGTGGAACGTGCCGTCAATAAAGCCAACGAACTGGTATCTCGTGCCGAATCCATCCGAAAGTTCGAGATTGTGCCCGATGAGTTCACCGAGGGGAATGGCCTGATCACACCGAGCATGAAGGCACGTCGTCAAGCAGTCGTCGAACACTATAGATCGCTGATTGACACCGTGATCTACGTGCCGAAAAAGTAGGCTCCTATCATCCGTAAGTGGCGCAAGGGCCCACACTGAAGATTGCGGTGTGGGCCCTTGCGCCACTTACGGATTCGATGGGCAATCGGTCACATGCCGGCATCGGCAAGTGAGATGTATCCCGGTTCGATGAGCGTGTTTTTCAGATTATAGGCGCTGACCGCCAAGGTGTCTTCCTGGATGGTGGGCGTCTTTTGGCCGCCGACGGTGGTGGTATCGACGAACCGTAATCCGCTGATCTTCCGCGCCGCGTTGAAACGTACGCACACCTCGGCGATATCCTGTGCAAAAGCCTTGCGATTCTCCAGTGCGGTCATCCATTGCTGACCGTTCACGATGCTCGGCATGGAACTCGCATAGGCTCCATAGCCAGTGACGATCGGCCATTGGGCATTCTTCTTGTCGATGGATTCGTCCTTGCCGGAATCGTCGGTGGACTCATCATCGTCATCGGACTCCGGGGCCTTGACGGGATCGGGGACGGCTTTTTTCTTCAAATCATGTTTGCCGGCGATGTTGTCCATGATTCCGGAAATCGTGATCGAAGGATTGACATCCGCCGCCGAACCGGTATACGCCAAATCCGTCAGCTCGGCGATGACCGAGTCCGCCACGAAGTCGTTGCAGGCGATGATGCCGTCGATACGTGTATGGCGAGATTTGTCCTTATCCATGCCGAGGCGTTCGGCCAGCGCCTGCTTGACCTGATCGCTTTTGGTGGCTTCGAACGCCACTTCCCGCCAGTCGTCATCGGTGCTGGAAGCAGTCAGTTTGCCGGATGGACTTATGGCTTTGCCGTCTTTGAAGTACGGGCTCAGCACCTTCCAGATGCCTTTGAACACCGATTGCGCGAAAGTCGCATCGGCATTCTGACCGTTCTCATCGGTCGTATCGTAGGGAAGCAATACCTCGATATGCTTTGGATTATCCGAACTCGTCTTATCCAAAGCCAGCTTGTTCACCAGCTTCTGAGCTTGCAGCATACCGATTTGTTCGGCGTCGGACATCTTCACGAAGGCATCCGGAACGTACCCCTGTAGGCTGTTGGAGATCAGTACCACCTTCATTCCCTCATCCTGGGCGAGTCGCAGTGCCGCGACCATTCGTTCCGCGGATTGCGCGTAATCCTGCTCGTCCTCATCAGAGGAATCCTCGTTCCAGGTGATGGCGCGGCTCACATAATCGCCGTATTGCCTGTCTGATTCGGTGGTATTCGCCACCGGGGCCACAACTAGCGTGGTCTTCGTTTTCTTGGCGGAGCCCGTCACATGATTCACCACGTAATCCTGTACGTTCTGGCTTTGCTTATCTAGGCTCGAAGCGGTTTTGACGGTGATGTTCCCGCCGCTTACGCCTTTGGATTTCAAGGAGGATACAATCTCCGGCACCAGTTTTTCCCATTTGCTCAAGGGAGTTTGCTGCGAGATGGTGATGCCGTCCGAGGGGGCGAAGATCACGACATTGCCATCCTCCGTCGTGCTGGATGCGCTGGTGGAGGATGACGTTGTCGACGAGACGTCGTCGCCTGATGTCGAACAGGCGGTCATGGTCAGGAGCAGCCCCGCCGATGCCGTCAATGCGAGCAGTCGTTTCGCCATAGCCGTGCAGTGCAATGTCATGCCGTCGTTCCTTCGCTGGTGTCTCTGATATTCCTATGCTGACCATGATTGTAATATCCGGTCATCGAAAAGGCCCGAACATATGCGTGAATGCGCACATATTCAGGCCGTAAACATATGAAACGGGGAAGGAGGGGGCTCCTAGGCCGTCAGAGCCGCGGCAAGTGCCTCGTCAAGGGCGTCCATGAAGCCTTCGGTGTCAAGCCAAGGCTGATCCGGGCCGATCAGCATGGCCAGATCCTTGGTCATCTTGCCACCTTCCACGGTGTCGACGATGACTTTCTCCAGCGTTTCGGCGAAATGCTTGACTTCTGGCGTATTGTCGAGATCCGCACGGTGCTTGAGGCCACCGGTCCACGCGAAGATGGATGCGATCGGATTGGTGGAGGTCTTTTCACCCTTCTGCCAACGGCGATAGTGACGGGTCACGGTGCCGTGTGCGGCCTCGGCTTCGACGGTCTGGCCATCGGGGGTCATGAGCACGGAGGTCATCAGACCGAGTGAACCGAAGCCCTGTGCCACGGAATCGGATTGCACGTCGCCGTCATAGTTCTTGCAAGCCCAGATATAGCCACCGTGCCACTTGAGGGAGCTAGCCACCATATCGTCGATCAGACGATGCTCATAAGTCAGACCGGCCGCTTCGTACTTACCCTTGTACTCCGTTTCGAAGACCTCGGCGAAGATGTCCTTGAACTGACCATCGTATGCCTTGAGAATCGTGTTCTTGGTGGATAGGTACACCGGATAGCCGCGCATCAGGCCATAGTTGAAGCAGGCACGTGCGAAACCGCGGATCGAATCGTTGACGTTGTACTGCACCTGGGCCACGCCGCCGTCGGCACCATAGTTGTAGACCACATGCTCAATCGGCTCGGAACCGTCTTCCGGGGTGAAGGTGACGGTGAGCGTACCGGCCCCTGGCACCTTGAAATCGGTGGCCTTGTACTGGTCGCCAAAGGCATGGCGGGCCACGACGATCGGCTTGGTCCAGCCTGGAACCAGACGCGGCACGTTGCTCATGACGATCGGCTCGCGGAAGATGGTGCCACCAAGGATATTACGGATGGTGCCGTTGGGGGACTTCCACATCTTCTTGAGGCCAAACTCCTTGACGCGGGCCTCGTCCGGTGTGATGGTGGCGCATTTGACGCCGACATGCTCGCGCTGGATCGCCTTGGCCGCGTCGATGGTCACCTGATCGTCGGTGGCATCACGGTTCTCGATACCCAGATCGTAATAGTCGAGATCCACATCGAGATACGGCAGAATCAGACGATTCTTGATGTCCTTCCAGATGACGCGGGTCATCTCGTCGCCGTCGAGTTCGACGACCTTGCCTTCGACCTTGATTTTGGCCATGTGTTGCCCTCCTGTCGGGATTGAAGGTTATGTGTTCCGTCATAGCGGAAGTGTGTTAATTCCGTGTGGCGATGTCCAAATTCGACAGGTGGACACGGTGCGCCCACTGTCATTGCTGAGCATTAGCCTTGAAGTCATGTCTCAGGAAATTGAAATCGGTTTGGGCAAGAAGGGCCGTCTGGCCTATTCGTTGGACGATGTCGCTATCGTTCCCTCCCGTCGTACTCGCGATCCGCAGGATGTATCGACCTCATGGCAGGTCGATGCCTATGAATTCGATGTTCCGGTCATCGGTGCGCCGATGGATTCGGTGACCAGCCCTGCCACCGCCATCGCCATGGGCAAGATGGGCGCGCTGGGTGTGCTGGATTTGGAAGGCCTGTGGACCCGATATGACGATCCGCAGCCGTTGCTTGACGAAATCGCACAGTTGCCTGCGGATCAGGCCACCGGACGCATCCAGCAGATCTACGCCGAGCCGATCAAGCCGGAGCTCATCGTGCAACGTCTGCATGAAATCCGTGACGCCGGAGTCACCGTAGCCGGAGCCTTGTCTCCGCAGCGCACCCAAGACTATTATTCGACCGTGCTCGATGCCGGTGTCGACCTGTTCGTCATTCGCGGCACCGTGGTGTCCGCCGAACATGTGTCGAAGAACCATGAGCCGTTGAATCTCAAGAAGTTCATCTACGATCTGGATGTGCCGGTCATCGTCGGCGGTGCGGCCAACTACACCGCAGCGCTGCACCTGATGCGTACCGGTGCGGCCGGTGTGCTGGTCGGGTTCGGAGGCGGTGCGGTCTCCGCCAATCGCAACACCATCGGAGTTCATGCCCCGATGGCCACCGCCATCGCCGACGTGGCCGAAGCCCGTCGTGACTATATGGATGAATCTGGCGGCCGCTATGTGCAGGTGATTGCCGATGGCAGCATGGGGGACTCCGGCAGTTTCGTCAAGGCGTTTGCACTTGGTGCCGATGCCGTGATGCTCGGTTCGCCGTTGGCTCGAGCCGAGGAGGCTCCGGGTCAGGGTATGCATTGGGGTACCGAAGCCCGTCATCAGACGCTGCCACGTGGCTTCCGTACGAACGTCGGTACGGTAGGGTCTTTGGAGAGCGTCCTGTTCGGCCCAAGTCATCAGGCCGATGGCACCACCAACTTCATCGGCGCCCTGCGACGTGCCATGGCTACTACGGGTTATGTCGATCTCAAGAGCTTCCAGCGCTGCTCGGTGACGGTCGCCCCACGTAGCACCCGCTGACATCCACCCCTGATAGGGGTTATCCACATATTCACAAATCCCTTCCGTCGATTTGACGGAAGGGATTTTTAACGCTGTAATAGGGGTACCCCCATATTCAATGGTGAATATGACCGTACAAGAAAGGGGAGCCCCATGAAGGATCCCGAAGAAGACGTCCCCCCTCCCGATGATGATCTGCAGGAGCAGGAGGAGGACGAACAGGAGGACGATGAAATTTCGGAGGATATTCCGTCCTCCGGGTTGGATGCCGTACTGAATCCGAATGGCGATACCAATATGATGTGGCAAGAGTATCTCACCAAGCAGAAAACGCCATTGCCCGTCTTCGACGGATTCATCGCCGCCGAACTCTCCGCCGAGCCCATTCCATTTCACTTCGTGCGCACTGATGCCATGGAATGGGATCCTCAGCAGGCTCATGCCATGGCAATGAACTCGGCACGTATCGCCTGTGATTCCGCCGATATCTTCCGTGGCAGGACGAAACCGGCGCGCATTGAACGCAGGATGACTCCGACATGCCTGAAACGTTTGGAAAACGCTTCCCAACTGTTGGTCGAACACATGCGCAGAGATGCGAGATTGCACGCCAGAATCGGAATCTTGCCGGTCATCATGGGATCCATCAACGGATGGTTGGTCAATCCTCAAAAATTCGACTGCGTGGTCATGTTGCGCATCGGTGCCGAACGAATGTGTTGCAACATGGTGTTCGAACGAATGGGAACAGCTTGGAAATGCGCATATTCTGATATCGGCTGACGTTTCCCGCCATCGCTGGAAGAAAAACAGGCAAAACCCTTGAAAACGGCGAAAAATAGCCATTTTCAAGGGTTCTCAGCGTGCCTTGAGAAAGTGGCAACTACTATAGGGACTCATGTTGCGTGAATTTATACCGGAACCTGCGTACAGCACCACTGATGAGGACACCGTGTATTCGTTGCTCTCCAAACGGGCGGAGCGGAATCCCGACGATCTGATCGCCCAGTGGCAGGATGATGAGACCCGGCACTGGCATGATGTGACCGCCGGACAGATGCTCGATCGAGTGAACGGCGTGGCCAAAGGTCTGCTCGGACTCGGAGTCAAGGCCGGTAGCATGGTGGTCATCTATTCGCCGACCTGCTACGAATGGGGCGTCGTCGACTTCGCATGCGCCGCGATCGGCGCGGTGAGCGTACCCGTGTACGAAACGGATTCAGCCAGGCAGGCAGCCTCCATTATCGAAGAGGTGAACCCGGTTATCGCCTTTGCCGGTGATTTCGCGCATACACAGACGCTGGAACAGATTCGCGACAGCCACGATGGCTTGAAGTACGTGTTCAATTTCAAGGCGGATGGCCTCGATGCCGTCGCCGATTTCGGTCAGGCGGTCGACGGCAATACGCTTGACAGGGCCATCGCGCGGGTCAAGGCCGATGACATGCTGACCATCGTCTATACATCGGGTTCCACGGGCAAGCCAAAAGGCGCGATGCTATCGCATCGCAATTTCACTCATATCGTGCTCAACGGCTACATCATTCTCGACGAGATGCTCTACCAGCCGAATCGACTGATGCTGTTCCTGCCGTTGGCGCACTGTTTCGCCAGGTACATTCAGTACGTGGCCATCGGCGGCCAAGGCGTGGTCGGTTACCTGCCCGGGGCCAAGCATTTGCTGGCCGATTTGCGCAGTTTCAAGCCCACCTATCTGCTCGGCGTGCCGCGCGTATTCGAAAAGGTGTACAACGCGGCCTCGCAGAAGGCCGGTGCCGGCATCCGCGGCCGTCTGTTCGCCAAGGCCTTCGAACATTTCGTGCGCTGGTCCAAGGATGAGCAGGAGACCGGTCGTCATTCGCTCACCTCGCGTGCCGAGCATTCGTTCTTCATGTCCACCGTAGGCAAGTCCATTCGTTCGGCGCTTGGCCCGAACATGCGCTATCTGGCGTGCGGCGGCGCACCGTTGAACGTCGATCTGGCCCATTTCTTCAATGGCATGGATGACATTACGTTCATTCAGGGGTATGGCATGACCGAGACCGCGGCCCCGATGATCGTCAACTGGCAGGATGCCAATCGCGTAGGATCAGTAGGCAAGCCCGGTCCCGGCATGGGAGTGCGCGTCGACGATGACGGCGAGCTGCTCGTCGAGGGGCCGAACGTGTTCCTCGGCTATTACAAGAAGCCCGAGCTCACCGCTGAGGTCAAGCTGCCCGATGGATGGCTGCGTACCGGAGATCTCGGCACCATCGACGATGACGGCTTCGTGTACATTACGGGTCGTAAGAAGGACATCATCATCACCGCCGGCGGCAAGAACGTGAGCCCCGCCCCGATGGAGGACATCATCAATACCTGCCCGATCGTTTCGCACAGCGTGGTCGTGGGGGACGGCAAGCCGTTCATCGGCGCATTGATCGAACTCGACCCGGATATGGTGCGCTCCTGGCTCTCCCAGCAGGGCCTTGATGCCGATATGCCGTTGTCGCAGATTGCGGACAATGATGCGGTGCGCGCCTTTATCCAGCAGTACGTCGAAAAGGCCAATTCCAACGTGTCCCGTGCGGAATCGGTGCGCAAGTTCGAGGTGCTGGACGAGGAATTCAGCCAGGACAACGGCACGTTGACCGCCAGTCTGAAGGTGGTCCGCCCGAAGGTGCTGCAACGATACGCCGAAACGATCGAAAACGTGCTGTACGCGCCGAAGCCTTCCGGGAAACCGCTGCCGAAGACCGTGCAGATTCTCGACCGCACTACGGAAACCGTCAAGCAGGCATCCGAAAGCGTCCGTCAGGCATCGGAATCCGTGAGTCCGAAGGTTCGGCAGGCATTTGATACCATGCAGGAGAAAATCAAGAGACAGACTGAGGAATCGCATGGCGAAGCTGAGACGCCGGACGATTCCGCAGCGTCTGAGGCAACGATTACAGACGAGGAGAAATAATCTTGGCAATTCGTGAGATTCGAGTCGTGCCAGACCCGGTGCTACGCACCCCATGCGACCCCATCAAGGAAATCACTCCGGCCGTGCGCCACTTGGTGCAGGATCTGCTGGACACCGTTGACGATCCTGGCCGTGCCGGCCTGTCGGCCAACCAGATCGGAGCGAACCTGCGTGCGTTCTCCTACAACATCGATGGCAAGATCGGCTATGTCCTGAATCCCGTGCTCGAAGAGACCAGCGGCGAACAGTACGGCGATGAGGGTTGCCTGTCGGTACCGGGCCTGTGGTACAAGACCCGCCGTGCCGATTACGCCCGGGTACGAGGCATTGATCTGGATGGAAACCCGGTCGTACTGGAAGGGCATGGCATCATGGGCCGCATGTTGCAGCATGAGACCGATCATCTGGATGGCCATGTCTATCTTGACCGTCTCGAGAAGGAAGAACGCCGCGAAGCGATGCGATACATGCGCAATCACCGTCAGTAGGTTTCCGTTCCGGCAAAGAGCTTGGAATTACACCTGTTGACAGGGTTTGGCAGGGTCCCGTCCGAAAAAGACGGGACCCTGTGGTATCTTCATACTTCGTATGCCACCCGGCGAGAAGTGCAGTCGCAAGCGCTTCGGACCAACCATTATCGTCAACCGGCATGCAGCAAATTCGCGTCATGTTCGCGACGACCTGTGTCGGTCGGCCCCGCCTCCAAGGCGAGGTTGCACGCAGGGACGCATGACCAGGCAAGAACCGACAAGAAAGAGGTAGCGATACCATGGCTCAGATCACTATGAGCGATATGCTGAAGGCAGGTCTGCACTTCGGCCACCAGACCCGTCGTTGGAACCCGAAGATGAAGCAGTTCATCCTCACCCAGCGCAACGGCATTCACATCATCAACCTGTTCAAGTCGCTCGATATGATCGACGCCGCCTATGACTTCATCAAGGCCACCGTCGCTCATAACGGCACCGTGCTGCTCGTCGGCACCAAGAAGCAGGCTCAGGAAGCAGTGTCTTCCCAGGCCACCCGCGTGAACATGCCGTATGTCTCCGAGCGCTGGCTCGGTGGCATGCTGACCAACTTCCAGACCGTGTCCAAGCGCGTCTCCCGTCTCAAGGAACTCGAAGAGATGGACTTCACCGACGTGCATGGCTCCGGCCTGACCAAGAAGGAACTGCTGCTTCTCGAGCGCGAGAAGGACAAGCTGGCCAAGCAGCTGGGCGGTATCCGTAACATGAACCGTACCCCGTCCGCCATGTTCGTCGTTGACGTCAACAAGGAAGCGCTGGCCGTCGAGGAAGCTCACAAGCTGGGCATCCCGGTCGTCGCCATCGTCGACACCAACGCCGATCCGGAGTCCGTCGAATACCCGATCGCCGCCAATGACGACGCCATCCGCGGCATCGAGCTGCTGACCAGCCTCATGGCCGATGCAGTGGCCGAAGGTCTGCTGGAGCGTTCCGGCAAGGCCGCCAAGGCCGAGGGTGAGACCGAGCAGCCGATGGCCGCTTGGGAGAAGGAGCTCCTGACCGAGGGCGCTCCGGCCTCCGAAGCCCCGGCTGAAGCTGAAGGCGAAGCCAAGGCTGAGTGAACACATCCTCTATGATGGGAGGTGCAATGCCTCCCATCATATGGGACATTATTTTTTCAGAGGAGACAAATCAATGGCAGCAATCACTGCAGCTCTGATCAAGCAGGTGCGCGAGGAAACCGGCGCCGGCATGATGGACGTTAAGAAGGCCCTGACCGAGGCCGAGGGTGACGTGGCTCGCGCCAAGGAGATCATCCGCGCCAAGGGTATCCAGGCCGCGGGCAAGCGCGAAGGCCGTAAGGCCCAGGAAGGCACCATCGCCTCCAAGGTCGTGGAATCCGCCGATGGCCAGACCGGTTATGCCGTCGAGCTTAACTCCGAGACCGACTTCGTGGCCAAGACCCCGAAGTTCGTGGAATTCGCGGACAGCGTTCTCGAAGACGCCGTCAAGGCCGAGGCATCCTCCGTGGATGAGGTCCTGGCTGCCGCCTCCGGCGACGCCACCGTGAAGGAAGCCGTCGAAGAGGCTGCGGCCCTGTTCGGCGAGCACGTCAAGGTCGGCCAGTTCGCCAAGGTTGCCGGTCCGCACGTCGAAATCTATGCCCACAAGAAGTCCGCTGAGATGCCGCCGAGCATCGTGGCCATGATCGCCACCGACGAGGCAGGTGCCGCCGTGGCTCACGAGGCCGCTCTGCAGATCTCCGCTATGGGCGCTCAGTGGCTGACCCGTGAAGACGTTCCGGCCGATGTGGTCGAGTCCGAGCGTCGCGTGGCCACCGAGAAGTCCCTGGCCGAAGGCAAGCCGGAGAAAATCGTTCCGAAGATTGTGGAAGGCCGTCTGAATGCCTTCTACAAGGAGAACGTCCTGCTTGAGCAGTCCTACGTCAAGGATCCGTCCAAGACCGTCGGCGACCTGTTCAAGGAAGTCGGTGGCGCCGCTCTGGCCTTCGCTCGCGTGGAGGTCGGCAAGGGCGAAGCCGAGTGAACTCGCTTACGGTAAAGCCGGGACGCATCGCATGACGATGTATCCCGAAGCGGCCATCATCGTACATGATGGCCGCTTTTTGTTTTATGGGCTGTGTCGTTCAAGTGCGGTGTCGTTGTTTGCCGATAGTCTGGAGAGCGGTAAATTTCGTGAGTTTTCGGGCAAGAAAGGCTTTTCATGACTGGCGAAAACACTGGTGACAATCCGCGTAGGGTGCTACTCAAGCTCTCCGGCGAGGCATTCGGTGGTGGCAAGGTCGGCATCGATACGACCGTGATCCGACGCATCGCAGGTGAAATCGTTCCCGCTGTCCAGCAGGGCGTGCAGGTAGCGATTGTGGTCGGCGGCGGTAACTTCTTCCGTGGGGCGGAACTGCAGCAGGCCGGCATCGACCGCTCCCGCGGCGACTACATGGGCATGCTTGGCACCGTGATGAATTGCTTGGCATTGCAGGATTTCCTGGAACAGGAAGGCCAGGCCACCCGAGTGCAGACCGCCATCACCATGGGACAGGTCGCCGAACCGTACATTCCTCTCAAGGCCATTCGTCACCTCGAAAAGGGCCGTGTCGTAATCTTCGGTGCCGGTGCGGGCATGCCGTATTTCTCCACCGATACCGTGTCCATTCAGCGTTCTCTGGAAATCCATTGCGACGAGGTGCTTATGGGCAAGAACGGTGTGGACGGCGTCTATACCGCCGACCCACGCAAGGACGAGAACGCCAGGCGTTTCGCGACCTTGAGCTATAACCGCGCGCTTGTCGACAACTTGGCCGTCATGGACGCCTCGGCACTTTCCATGGCGCGCGACAACAAGCAGCTTATTCGCGTGTTCGGTCTTGAAGGCGAGGGCAACGTCACCCGCGCTTTGCTCGGTGAGGAAATTGGTACCATGGTTTCCACTGCGGAATCCTCGTTGGCCGAGTAACGACATTCAACGTCGAATATCGATCAATCACAAATAAGGAGTATGAATATGGCAAACATCGTCGATCAGGCCAAGGCCCAGATGGCCAAGTCCGTCGAATCCACCAAGGAGAACTTCTCCGGCATCCGTACCGGTCGCGCCAATCCGGCCCTGCTGAACGGCATCACCGTCGATTACTACGGTGCGCCGACGCCGCTGAAGGCCGTCGCCACCATCGGCGTTCCGGAACCACGCACCCTGTCCGTCACCCCGTTCGATGCCTCGCAGGCCAATGCCGTGGAAAAGGCCTTGCGTGATTCCGATCTTGGTGCCAGCCCGCGCCGTGATGGCAACGTCATTCGACTGACCATGCCGGAACTTACCGAAGAGCGTCGCAAGGAATACGTCAAACTCGCCAAAGGCAAGGCGGAAGACGGCAAGGTCGCCGTGCGCAACATCCGCCGCAAGACCAAGGAGTCCATCGATAAGGCCATCAAGGATGGCGACATGGGCGAAGATGAGGGCGATCGTCTCCTGAAGGAGCTCGACAAGGTCACCAAGCAGACTACCGACGAACTCGACACCCTGCTTGAAGCCAAGCAGAAGGAGATTATGGAGGTCTGATTCACAGACATTCATAATCGACGATCGACGTCAGCGAAGACACTCAAGGAACCATGATGGAGCATCAGGAACAGCGCGAGAAGGAAGCCGAAGAGGCCATCAACGCCATCAATAAGAGAACCGGGCGCAATATGCCGCAGGCCATCGCCACCGCGGCCGTGCTGGTCATACTTATTCTGGCCTGCCTGCTGATCAGCATAGACCTGTTCGTCTATCTTGTCGTGCTGTTCATGTTGCTTGCCTTGTGGGAGCTGCGCGTCGATTTCGCCACCGCCGGATTGCATATCCCGGTGGTGATGTTATGGATCTGCTCCACGGCGACCTTGCTGGCCACCTTCTACAGTGATCGGCACATCGTCGCCATGACGATCTGCGTGCTGGTGTCCCTGCTGCTGGTCGCCATGGCGGCAAGCGCCAAAGTGACGTTCGGCAGCAGAATCTCGTTGGCCGTCGCCAACAAGCTGTCCCACACCGATGCCGGTGCAAGACTCGAATCATCATTCAACCATGAGCAAGGCGAAATCAGCCATAGCCGTCTGAGCCATGTGGCGGTCTCCATGTTCACCGTACTGTATATTCCACTGCTTGCCTCCTGTCTGATCATGCCGTTGACGTTCAACGATCATCCGGTGGCGCATGCCATCATGCTGGTGTTCATGCCGGCCCTGAGCGATACCGGCGGTCTCTTCGCCGGAGCCTGGCTGGGCAAGCACAAGCTCAGTCCCCGTATTTCACCGAAGAAGTCCTGGGAGGGCCTGGCCGGCTCCATCGTGTTCGCCATGGTGGGCGCGTTCGTGGTGATGTTCTGCACCTATGACGCTTCCGTTTGGATGTCCCGCTGGTGGGTGCCCGTCATCGCCGGCATCATGATCGGCATCGCCGGCACGTTCGGCGACCTGTGCGCATCCATGCTTAAGCGTGACATCGGCATCAAGGATATGGGCCATCTGCTCAAGGGGCATGGTGGCGTAATGGATCGCGTCGACTCCATACTGCTGTGCGCGCCGTTCGTGTGCGTACTGCTGTGGGCCACCGGCATGTGATGAGCAAGAGGATTGATTGACCGCAATGAATGATTCCATGGACACCGTGAAGGATCTGCCTGAAACCGGTATTACGCCGGGAGGCACCACCGGTGCGTTCCGTGACGTGCTTTCCAAGGACCATGCCCGTCGAGGCAAGCCGCCGCTGCATTTCGCCGATATGTCCGAAGACGAACGGATCGCCAAGGCCAAGGAGCTTGGTCTGCCGAGGTTTCGGGTCAAGCAGCTTGCCAACCATTACTATGGGCATTTCGATGTGGATGCCGAGGAATTCTCCGATTTTCCCGCGAACAAGCGTGCCGAAGCGGCGGAAGCGTTTTTCCCGACGCTGATCACCGAGGTCACCCGGCAGGTAGCCGATGAAGGCACCACCATAAAGACGTTGTGGCGCCTGTTCGACGGCTCGTTGATCGAATCCGTGCTGATGCGTTATCCGACACGCACCACGCTCTGCATTTCCAGCCAGGTGGGTTGCGGTATGGGCTGTCCGTTCTGCGCCACCGGCAAGCTTGGACTGACACGTAACATGTCCGCGGGGGAGATCGTCGAGCAGGTGCGTGTAGCAGCGAAGGCCATGCGCGACGGCGAGGTTGCCGGCGGTCCCGGACGTCTGAGCAATATCGTGTTCATGGGCATGGGCGAACCAATGGGCAATTACAGGTCCGTATTGAGCGCGGTCCGGCAGATCAGTGCCATGCCACCTGAAGGTTTCGGCATCTCCGCGCGTAATATCACCGTATCCACGGTCGGTGTGGTTCCAGGAATCAAAAAGCTCACCGCAGAAGGCATTCCGGTGCGTCTGGCGGTATCTCTTCACGCTCCCAGCGACGAATTGCGTGACGAGCTGGTGCCGATGAACAAGCGTTTCGACACCACTCAGGTGTTGGATGCGGCTCACGACTACTATCTGGCTTCCAAGCGCCGCGTCAGCATTGAGTATGCGTTGATGCGCGGCATCAACGACCAAGCCGAGCATGCCCGTCTGCTGGCGAAGCGCCTCAACCATTACGGGGATAACTGGGCCCACGTCAACCCCATTCCGCTCAATCCCATAGAAGGCTCCAAATGGACGGCATCCAAGCCGGAAGATGAGCGGCGGTTCCTTGACATCCTGCATCAGGCGGGGGTCACCGCCACCTTGCGCGACACCCGCGGGCAGGATATCGATGGTGCCTGCGGGCAGCTTGCGGCAAAAGAACGGCAATAGTCTGTCCGCTACTCGGACTTCATACGAATATGCGTAACGCGTAACGGTTACTCTTGCAATCGTTGCATGAAACTGCGAGCGAGGAGAAACAGCATGTCATTGGCAGTCCGAGTCATCCCATGTCTTGATGTCGACGCGGGGCGAGTGGTCAAGGGCGTGCATTTTGAGAATCTGCGCGATGCAGGAGATCCGGTTGAGCTCGCCGCCGAATACTATCGTCAGGGGGCCGATGAGCTGACCTTCCTTGATGTCACCGCCTCCAGCTCCCACCGTCAGACCATGGTGGATGTGGTCAGCCGAACCGCGGAGCAGATTTTCATCCCGCTGACCGTAGGCGGTGGCGTGCGCACCCCGGAGGACGTGGATTCCCTTCTGCGTTGCGGTGCCGACAAGGTCGGCGTCAATACGGCGGCCATCAACGATCCGACACTGATTAGTCGTGTGGCCGAACGTTTCGGCAACCAGGTGCTGGTGCTTTCCGTCGACGCCCGTCGCGAGCAAGGGGAGCGCCATACCCAGTCCGGCTTCGAGGTGACCACCATGGGAGGGCGTAAGTCCACGGGCATCGATGCCATCTGGTGGGTCAAGCGTGCGCAGGAACTTGGCGCCGGCGAAATCCTGCTGAACTCAATGGATGCCGATGGTACCCAGCAGGGGTTTGACATCGAGATGATCAAGGCCGTGCGTAAGGAGGTCAAGATTCCCATCATCGCCTCCGGCGGTGCCGGCAAAGCCTCCGATTTTCCTCCGGCAATCGAAGCTGGTGCCGATGCTGTGCTCGCCGCGTCGATCTTTCACTACGGCAAGGTCTCCATCGGTGAGGTCAAGAACGCCATCAAGGCCGCCGGCTATACCGTACGATGAAATGACGTCAATCCATCAACTGTTCCTATAATCGAAAAGAACGACATCACCAACATCATGACCAACGAAGCATACGATAACAGCGTCAATCTCGACCCCCGCATCGCAGCACGTCTTAAGCGTGACGAGAAAGGGCTGGTTGCGGCGGTAATTCAACAGTTCGACACCAAGGAAGTGTTGATGGTCGGCTACATGGACGATGAAGCCGTCCGCCGCACCCTAACCACTGGCCGAGTGACGTTCTGGTCCCGATCCAGGCAGGAATACTGGCGTAAAGGCGATACTTCCGGTCATGCGCAGTACGTCAAGTCATTCGCCTTGGACTGCGACGGAGACGCCATCCTGGTCGAAGTCGACCAGGTCGGAGCCGCCTGCCATACCGGCAAGCGTTCCTGCTTCGAAGAAGGTGGCCGATTGCCGGTGGTCGTAGGCTACCGAACCAAGGAACAGGAGGAACAGCGATGAGCGGATGCAGCGTACGCAACCTTAAGTGGGGCGCCACCTGGCCAAGCCGTGAACAGTTTCATGAACTCGCCGACGAAGGCTATCGCGTTATCCCCATCGTGCGCAGGCTGCTTGCCGATTCACTGACTCCGGTTGGCTTCTATGAGCGTTTGGCGGGAGGCCGTTCCGGCACCTTCATCCTCGAATCTGCTGAATTCGGAGGGACCTGGAGCCGTTATAGCTTCATTGGCGTCAACTCCATGGCTCAATTGCGTTCCAACGGCGGCAAGGCCGACTGGCTGGGCAAGGTCCCGGCGGGAGTCCCCGTGGAAGGCGACGTGGTCGAGGTGGCGCATGCCACATTGAAGACTCTGAAAGCTCCTCATGTCGACGGTCTGCCGAACCTTACCAGCGGTCTGGTAGGTACTGTCGGTTGGGATTCCATTCGTCATTGGGAACCGACCTTGCGTGCCGAAGCCCCGAACGAGACCGGACAGCCTGAGACCGTGTTGGCATTGGCCACCGACATCGCCGTGGTCGACCACGTGTCGGGCTCGGTATGGATGATCGCCAACGCAGTTAACGTCGATGACCGTCCGACTCGTGCGGATGCTGCATACGATGAAGCCATCGCAAGACTTGACACCATGCAGCGCAAGGCCGCGACACCGGTCGGGGGAGAGGCACGTGTCAACGTGCTGGATGAGACCATCAGTCAGCCTAAGCTTCGCTTCCGTACGGAGAAGGCCGATTATGAGCATGCCGTCGAAGTCGCCAAGCGGCACATCATCGACGGTGATGTGTTCCAGGTGGTCATATCCCAGCGTCTCGATATTGATTCACCGGCCGATCCGTTCGATGTCTATCGCGTGTTGCGCACGCTCAATCCGAGCCCGTACATGTATTTCATGTCGCTGACCGATGCCCAGGGCCGCGATTTCAACGTTATCGGCTCCAGTCCGGAAACATTGATCAAGGTCGACAACGGCCATGCCATGACCTTCCCGATTGCCGGCTCCAGACCGCGCGGCGCCACCGTGGAGGAGGACGAGCAGTTGGCAAAGGACCTGCTTGCCGATCCGAAGGAGCGTAGCGAACATATCATGTTGGTGGACCTCGCCCGCAACGATCTGAGCCGTGTATGCCAGCCGGAAAGCGTAGAAGTCGTCTCGCTGATGGATATCAAGCGATTCAGCCACATCATGCACATCTGTTCGACGGTAACCGGTCGTGTCAATCCCGATATGACCTCGTTCGACGTGTTCACCTCCGCATTCCCCGCGGGAACGCTTTCCGGTGCGCCCAAGCCTCGCGCCATCGAGATCATCGACGAGCTTGAACCCGCCGATCGTGGCATCTACGGTGGTACCGTCGGCTATTTCGATTTTTCTGGCAATCTCGACATGGCCATCGCCATTCGAACCGCATTCATCCGAGATCATGAAGCGAGCGTGCAGGCCGGAGCCGGAATCGTACTTGATTCCGTGCCGGCCAGTGAGTGGCAGGAAACACGCAACAAGGCGGAGGCCAGCGTCGAGGCGGTGCAGATCGCTTCGCAACTTCGCCAGTTGTAGAAGCCGAGAAGCTTACCAATCGAGTAAATCACTGAAAGGAACGCCATGTCTGTACTCGATGAATTGGTGGCAGGAGCCGTCGAAGACCAACAGGCACGTGAGAAGAGCGTGTCGCTCGACGAATTGAAGCGGCAGGTGGCCCAGGCTCCTGCGCCGATCGATGCGCGCCGATGGTTGAAGAAAGCGGATGGCATTCCGGTCATTGCCGAAATCAAGAGGGCCTCGCCTTCCAAGGGCCACCTCAGCGATATCCCCGATCCGTCGGCGTTGGCCCGGGAGTATGAGCGCGGTGGGGCAAGCGCGATTTCCGTACTTACCGAGGGACGTCGTTTCCTTGGCTCGCTTGATGATTTGGACAAGGTCTGCGCTGCCGTGCATATTCCGGTGCTCCGTAAGGATTTCATCGTCACCGAATATCAGATCTGGGAGGCACGCGCCCATGGCGCCGATCTGGTGTTGCTCATCGTCGCGGCATTGGATGATGCCAAGCTCAGGTCGTTGCTCGATCTGGCCCACACCCTCGATATGACGGTGCTGGTCGAGACGCACACGCGCGAGGAGATTCAACGCGCCATTGCCGCAGGTGCACGTGTGATCGGCATCAATGCACGTAACCTCAAGGATCTGAAAGTGGACGTCAATAAATACGACGAGCTCGCAGCCGACCTACCCGACGATGTCATCAGGGTTGCCGAATCAGGTGTATTCGGAGCCGTCGAGCTTGAAGACTATGCCCGCGCCGGAGCCGATGCAGTGCTCGTAGGTGAGGGCGTCGCCACCGCAGCCAATCATGAACAGGCCGTCGAACGTCTAGTAAAGGCAGGAGCAAGAGTGAAAGCATCCGAACAAACCCCGTTGAGCACACATGAAGGTCCATATTTCGGCCAATTCGGTGGACGCTACGTGCCGGAGGCGCTGATTACGGCGCTTGACGAGCTCGAACGCGTCTACGCACAGGCCAAGGCCGATCCGGAATTCCACAAGGAACTTGCCAGGCTCAACCAGCAGTACGTGGGCCGTCCGTCGCCACTGACCGAAGCTCCTCGTTTTGCCGAGCGCCTTAGGGAGAAAACCGGTTTGGACGCCCGGGTCTTCCTCAAGCGCGAGGATCTGAACCACACCGGCGCACACAAGATCAACAATGCCCTCGGACAGGCGCTGCTGGTCAAGCGCATGGGCAAGACCCGCGTCATCGCCGAAACCGGTGCGGGTCAGCATGGTGTGGCCACTGCCACCGTATGCGCCATGCTCGGTCTGAAGTGCCGTATCTACATGGGTCAGATCGATGCCCGCCGTCAGGCTTTGAATGTGGCCCGCATGCGCATGCTCGGAGCCGAAGTCGTGGAAGTCACGTTGGGCGACCGTATTCTCAAGGATGCCATCAATGAGGCGCTGCGCGACTGGGTCACCAACGTCAAGGACACGCATTATCTGCTCGGCACCGTTGCAGGACCACACCCCTTCCCCGCCATGGTGCGTGATTTCCAGAAGATCATCGGCGAAGAGGCCAAGCAGCAGTTGCAGGATTGGTACGGCATCGATCATCCGGACGCCATCTGCGCCTGCGTCGGTGGCGGTTCCAATGCCATCGGCGTCATGAATGCCTTCCTCGATGACGAACGTGTGAACCTATACGGTTATGAAGCTGGCGGTAACGGTCCCGAATCCGGACGCCACGCCATTCGTTTCGCTCCCGGAACCGGTGAGCTGGGCATGTTCCAGGGTGCAAAGAGCTACCTGCTCGAAAACGCCGAAGGCCAGACGCTCGATACCTACTCTATTTCCGCGGGCCTCGATTACGCGTCCGTGGGACCGGAACATGCATGGCTCAAGGATATCGGCCGCGTCAACTATTCGTGGGCCACCGATGAGGAAGCCATGAGCGGTTTCAAGGATCTGTGCGAGACCGAGGGCATCATCCCCGCCATCGAAAGCTCTCATGCCGTCGCCGGCGCGTACAAGGCCGCCGAGGATCTCAAAGCCAAGGGATATGAGCATCCGGTGATGATCATCAACATCTCCGGTCGAGGCGACAAGGACATGAATACCGCAGGCAAGTGGTTCGGTTATCTGACCGATGAGCAGGCCAAGGCGCTGGAAGCCAATGGCGCTCAAGGCAACAATGCAGACGGCGAGTGAAAGAAGGAGAGCGATCATCATGACGAATGCAACCGCCGCAACCACCCCGTCCGGCCAGCCGTTGGGCATCAGCCACAGGCCAAGCCCGACCGAAGCCATGTTCGATGCGTTCAAGGCCAGCGACGAACCGGCGTTCATCGGTTACCTTCCATATGGATTCCCGAACCCGGATTACTCGCTTAAGGCATTCAAGACCATGGTCGAGCATGGCGTCGATGCCGTGGAAATCGGTTTGCCGTATTCCGATCCCGTGATGGATGGCCCAGTCATCCAGGCCGCCTCCCAGATCGCCATCGACAACGGCGAAACAATCGCCAACGTGTTCAAGGCTGTGGAGACCGTAGCCAATGCCGGGGGAGTACCTCTGGTCATGAGCTATTGGAACCTGATCTTCCACTACGGCGTCGAACGCTTTGCACGCGATCTTGAAAACGCCGGCGGTGCCGGATTGATCACGCCGGACCTCATCCCCGATGAAGCCGGCGAATGGATCGAGGCCTCCGATCGCCACGGTCTTGACCGCGTCTTCCTGGTATCCCCGGACTCGACCGCCGACCGTCTGAAGGTCGTGGCCGACAACGCCCGTGGATTCGTCTATGCCGCAGCCCGCATGGGTGTGACCGGCGAACGTGCCACCATCGATGCCTCACCTCAGGAATTGGTGGCACGCACTCGTGAAGCGGGCGCGAAAAACGTGTGCGTCGGCATCGGCGTTTCCACCGCCGAACAGGGGGCGTGTGTCGGCTCCTATGCAGATGGCGTCATCGTCGGTTCCGCCTTGGTGCACACCATGCTCGACGAATCCGGCAAGGTCGCCGTCGACGAGACGACGGGCCTCAAGGCCCTTGCAGCCAAGGCCGAGGAACTTGCCGAAGGCATCCACAACGCCCGCCACTGAAAGACACCGTACAAGGGGTCCGCGCAGCTCGCACATATCGACTGCGCGGACTACCATCAGGGAACCATGACACTTGCATACATTCCATCGCCGACGATTTCGCAGTTCTCCATCGGGCCGGTGACGATTCATATCTACGCCTTGTGCATCCTGATGGGCATCGTGCTTGCCGTATGGATCACCAGCAACCGATGGAAAAGACTGGGAGGCAACTTCGACCAGATTCTCGACATCACGCTGGTCGCAGTGCCATCCGGCATCGTCGGCGCGCGTCTGTACCACATCATCACCACACCGGAACGCTTCTTCGGCGCGAACGGCGATTGGGTGGAGATGTTCCGTATCTGGAACGGAGGCCTTGGCATTTGGGGAGGTGTCGCCCTCGGTGCATTGGCCGCATGGGCGTGGTGCCGTCATAAGCACTATCCGATGGCGTTGCTTGCCGATGCCATCGCTCCGGGCCTGTTGGTCGCGCAAGCCGTCGGACGCCTAGGCAATTGGTTCAACCAGGAACTCTATGGGGCTCCCACCACATTGCCTTGGGGCCTCAAACTCAATGACACGGGCACCGCCATCGGTCAAAGCGAACAGTGCTACGACGGGGCGACCTGTCCAAGCGGCACGTTATTCCATCCGACCTTCCTATATGAGCTGATATGGAATCTCATCGGTGCCGCCATCATCGTGTGGATCGGCTCCACAGTCATGAAAAGGCTCAAGGCAGGTTCCCTGTTCTCCATCTACATCATGTGGTACACCGCCGGACGTACCTGGATCGAATCCCTGCGCATCGACTACGCCCACGAATTCCTCGGCGTACGCATCAACGTGTGGGTGTCCCTTGCCGTCTTCGTGCTTGGCGTGGTTTCCTTCATTATCGTGCAGCAGATGGGCCGATCCACCGAATTGCTTGCCGAGAAGCTTCGTACCGTCACTGAAATCGAACTGCGATTGGCAGTCAGAGACGAAGCCGGCTCCTCCAAGTCTTCGCCGGTCAGTGCGACCGCCGCACGAACGACGGATGAACAATCAGGCAATGAAGGAGCCACCGTCTCAAATGCCGATGGCCAGCCCCATATCCAATAGCGTCAAGTCGCTTACCCTCCATAGAATGGGAACCATGACTATTCAAATCGCACCAAGCATTCTGTCCGCCGATTTCTGCAACCTTGAGCGTGACCTCAAGGCCATCTCCAATGCGGATCTTGTTCATGTCGACGTGATGGATCATCATTTCGTCCCGAACCTGACTCTGGGTGAGCCGATCGTGGCACGTATCTGTCAGGTCACCGACCTGCCGGTCGACGTGCATCTGATGATTGAGGATCCGGACCGCTGGGCACCGGAATACGCCAAGCTTGGTGCCGCCTCCGTCAGCTTCCACATGGGTGCCACCCATGCCCCGGTACGTCTGGCGCGCCAGTTGCGCGATATGGGATGCAAGGCCTGCTTCGCCGTACGTCCGGCCGAGCCCGTGGAGCCGATCTTCGACATTCTCGACGAGTTCGACATGATTCTGATCATGACCGTCGAACCAGGCTTCGGTGGCCAGAAATTCCTCGACAACCAAATGGCCAAGGTGCGTCGTCTGCGTGACGAAATCACCCGCCGTGGCCTTAAGACCAAGATTCAGGTCGATGGTGGCGTCAGTCCGAAGACCGCGCACATCGTAGCCGAAGCCGGAGCGGATGTATTGGTCGCAGGTTCCGCCGTGTATGGCGCCGAAAGCCCCGCCGAAGCCATCGACTCCATCCGTGGCAAGGCCGAAGCCGCGTTCAGGGCCTGAACAACGCGAAATCCAAAAGGAACAGATAAGGAAACATGAAGACTTTCGAATCACTGTTTGCCGAGCTGAGCGAGAAGGCGGACACCAAGCAGGCTGGCTCCCTGACCGTTGATGAGCTGAACAAGGGCACCCATTTCATCGGCAAGAAGATCGTGGAGGAGGCCAGCGAGACCTGGATCGCCGCCGAATACGAGGGAGCGGATCGCACCGCCGAAGAGATGAGCCAGCTTATCTACCATCTGCAGGTCATGATGATCGATCGCGGCATCACTCTCGAAGACATCTATAGGAACCTGTGATATTTCCCGGGCCGTACCGTTGAGTCGTACGGCCCCTGAGGAGGAACAATGCTAAGAATCGCCGTGCCCAACAAGGGCATGCTATCCGAGCCTGCTTGGAACATGTTGGCCGAAGCCGGCTACCGTCTGCGCAGCAATCCTCGCCAGCTTGTCGTTGAGGATCCTGATAACGATGTGGAACTGTTCTATCTGCGTCCACTCGATATCGCGGTCTACGTCGGCCGTGGCACCATCGATGTCGGTATCACCGGTCATGATTTGCTGCTGAATTCCGGCACCGATGCCAAAGAGCACATGCAGCTCGGTTTTGGTGCCTCCACGTTCCGATTCGCCGCACCGAATGAATCCCCGATCAGCACGCTCGAGGACATTGAAGGCAAACGTGTGGCAACGTCCTTTGACAAGCTCGTGCATGACTATCTGGTCGAGCATGGCATCAATGCAGAAACGGTGCATCTTGATGGTGCAGTGGAATCCTCGGTACAGCTCGGTGTCGCCGATCTGATCGCCGATGTCGTTTCCACCGGTACCACGCTGCGCAATGCCGGCCTGCGTATCTTCGCCGATCCGCTGCTGCACTCCGAGGCGGTGCTTATCCGCTCTCCGCGTCTCAACGAGGATGATGACCGACTGACGATTCTGAGCCGTCGCCTTCAGGGCGTGCTCACCGCACAACGTTATGTTCTCATGGATTACGACATTCCCGTAGAGAAGGTCTCCGCCGCGGTGTCCGTCACCCCGGGATTCGAGAGCCCGACGATTTCGCCGTTGCATAACAAGCAGTGGGCCGCCGTACGCGTAGTGGTTCCGAAGGCCAAGGTGAACCAGCTGATGGACCAGTTGTACGGAATTGGTGCTCGTGGCATAATCGTCACCGCATTGCAGGCCTCGAGAATGTAGTATTGCTCGCAGTATGAGCAAACTGATCATCAAGAAACAGTACAGTCCGGAACCGCGGGATATCTATTTCACGGTTCCGAACTTCATCAGCCTACTGCGCATCATTTCGATTCCACTTATCGCCATGTTGGTGGCCCGGCATGAGATGGTGAGCGCGCTTGTGGTCTTGGCGTTGTCCGCAGTATCCGACGGTCTTGATGGACTGATCGCACGTTCGTTCAACCAAGTAAGCAAAATAGGACAGATTCTCGATCCGATCGCGGATCGTCTGCTGATTTTCTGCAGTATTCTTGCGCTCGGCATCGCAGGCATCATCCCGTGGTGGATGTTGATCGTCGTGGGTTTGCGCGACCTGATCATGGCGGTTCTCGTGCTGGTTCTGGCGCAGCACGATTATGGACCGCTACCGGTGCATTTCGTCGGCAAGGCGGGAACGGCCATGCTGTTGATCGCCATCGTTGCGCTGATTTTCGCCGACATCTGGTCGAACTCAGCCACTGATGTATTGCACTTGTGCGGCCTTGCCACCGGCATTTGGGGTGTGGGCCTGTACTGGTTGGCCGGATATATCTACATTCGCCAAGGCATCGGGCTGTTGAGGAACGACGGGGACACCTTCCATGCCGCATGATGCTTCCGAATACGCGTCATTCCCAGTGTCGCCCGAGAACACGCCGATGAAGCATCGTGCCGTGTTCTCAGCCTCCTTTGCGGGTCTTGAATCACATCACGTGCAACCTGATTCGCAACCGATCGGCCATGCCAGAAGGCGTCATTCGGAAGATGATTCGCTACGCTTGATCGATGACCTGACCAACCGTCCCATGGATGTGCTGTACACCGATTCGAGATTGGCCACCAAATCGCCGTCGCTTATTTCGGTGTGGTCCACGCGGATCATGGTGTTCCTCATCTGCATCGCCGTCGGTGTGGCGGGAAGCGTATTCGTGCGTCAGCTCAGCACCGATCCGCGCAAGGAGGTGCGCAAGCAGCTCTCATCCCAGCTTGCCGACCAGACCGATAAGGTCAAGTCCCTGACCAAAGAGGTGAACTCCCTGCGTTCCCAGGTCGAAAGCGAATCAAAATCGATATCGAACTGGTCGTTGAGCCAGACCACGCGGGACGATGAAATGATCAATGGCGTGCTTCCGGTCCAGGGAGAGGGCATCACGCTCACTATCGCAAACCCTCTATCGGTCGGTGACGATAACACTGATTCCTCATTGTCCCATGAAAAAAGCGGCAATCAGATTCGAGTCGTCACCGATTCCGACCTGCAGACACTCGTCTCCCTGCTGTGGCAGGCAGGAGCCGAGGCGATTGCCATCAACGGGAATCGCCTCGGGGTCCAGACCTCGATTCGTACTGCGGGATCCACGATTCTGATTGGTGTCAGCTCCGTGCAAAGCCCCTACAAAATCGAAGCCATTGGCAACAGGAACGCACTTGCCGACGCGGTGGGTGAAAAAACACAGAAGTCGTTGTACAGTGCATTCAAGGAAGCCGGCATCTACCCGCAGGTCAGCAAAAGCACATCGCTTACACTGGAAGCAGCGGTGACCGGTGAGGTGACGTACGCGAGAAGGGACAGGTAGATGGCAGCTGTTTTGGGCCTTATCATCGGCGTGGTCATAGGCGTGTTCGTGCAGCCGGACATCCCCGTTGAACTGCAGCCATATCTGCCGATCATGGTCGTAGCCGCATTGGACGCGTTGCTTGGCGCCGCCCGGGCGTATTTCCAACGTAGCTTTTCCGATAAGGTATTCGTGATTTCCTTCTTCTCGAATGTGATCACCGCGACCTTGCTCGTATTCCTCGGCAACCAGCTTGGTGTCGGATCCCAATTGCAGACGGCTGTCATCGTCGTGCTCGGCATCCGCATCTTCACCAATGTGTCGTCTCTTCGCCGCTTCATCTTCAAGGGTTGATGCACGATGACACGGCATACCGACGAATCGCCCGATGTGTTGGCCAAGCTGCACGGCCAGATCGCCAAGGACAAGGATAATGACAGCACTGAAACCGGCTCGTTTCCGGTGATTCGGCGCAAGCCGAAACGTGTGTCGTTGAATGCGAAATCGACACGGGCACGGCTGTATTCGAGTGTGTTGGTCACCATGCTGTGCGCGTTGCTGGGATTCGGCTACGTCATTCAGCTCAACAATACGAATTCCACGTATGAGACGATGAGCGAGGATGAACTGACCCGGCTTATCAGCGAAACCAGTTCGCAGGTGCAGAAACTGGAGCAACGAAAAAGCGAATTGACCAGCCAGCTCAACTCTTTGAAGGACACCGCCGACAAGAACGCCAAAGCCGCTGAAATCGCCAAGCAGAACGCCGAATCCAATGGCATCCTTTCCGGCCGTCTGCCAGCCTCCGGCGAAGGAGTCGTCATCCGTATCTCCCAAGGGCAAAAGCAAGATATCGATGCGTCCATATTGTTCACCTTGCTTGAAGAGTTGCGCAACAGTGGTGCCGAAGTCATTGAAATCAACGATGTGCGTGTAATTACCAGCACCTATATCAGCAATGCCAGTGACGGACTTGACTGTGATGGAACCATATTGAAGGCCCCTTTCGTCATCAAGGCGATAGGGGACAGCGACAACCTACAGAATGCGGTGAATCTCGCCGGAGGCGTCGGATCGCGTCTGGAAGTGAAATACGGAGCAACGGTCTCGGTCAAATCCTCTCAGGACGTGGAAATCACTGCAACCCGTTCCGCACCACAGTACACGTACGCGCATGTCATCGAGCAGTAGGATGAACGGTCACCCGCCGTTGGCATGGAATTCACCGTCGCCGCGCGTCGATGTCTGCACTCGTTCCTATCTTGTTCATCGTTGATACAGAAAGTCCAGGCCTGCACATTGGTAACGCGGACCCCGATAGCAAAGGACAACCCATGGCTGAACAGACCATCTCCATAACACTCAACGGCGAATCGAAGGAGGTGGCTGCGGATCAGACCGGTGTCCAGCTCTTCGCGGATGACAAGAACATCATTGCGGTGCGCCTGAACGGCGAACCCCGTGATCTTTATACCGAACTGCATGACGGTGACGTCGTGGAGCCGATTGCACTCGACAACGAGGACGGCGTGGCCATCATGCGCCATTCCGCGACCCATGTCATGGCCCAGGCCGTGCAGGAAATCCGTCCGGATGCCAAGCTTGGCGTCGGCCCGGTCATCAAAGACGGCTTCTACTACGATTTCGACGTTGTCGAGCCGTTCACCCCGGAGGATCTCAAGGACATCGAAAAGCGCATGCAGCGCATCATCAAATCCTCCCAATCCTTCCGTCGCCGTGTGGTGAGCGAGCAGGAGGCCTTGGCGGAAGAGGCCGACCAGCCGTACAAGCTCGAACTCATCAAAGACAAGGAAGCGCATCTCGACCCGGAAGCCGCCACTGAGATCAGTGAGAAGGAGCTGAGCTTCTACGACAACGTCGACCGTGATGGCAATGTGGTCTGGAAGGATCTGTGCCGTGGACCGCATCTGCCGAACACCCGTTACATCAAGGCGTTCAAGATCGAACGTTCCGCCGCCGCCTACTGGCGTGGCAACGAAGCGAACCCCATGCTGCAGCGTATCTATGGCGCGGCCTTCGCCACCAAGGAGGATCTGAAGGCGTATCAGACCCGTCTGGAGGAAGCCGCCAAGCGTGATCATCGCAAACTTGGCGCCGAGATGGATCTGTTCTCTTTCCCGGATGAGATCGGCCCGGGTCTGGCCGTGTTCCATCCCAAGGGTGCCGCGGTCATCAACGCCATGGAGGACTATTCCCGTGAAATGCACCGCAAGCATCACTACAGCTTCGTGCAGACCCCGCACATCACCAAGGGTGGCCTGTATGAGACTTCCGGTCATCTGCATTGGTACAAGGATGGCATGTATCCGGCAATGCGCCTGGATGAGGAGAAGGACGAGAACGGCAACATCATCAAGCAGGGCTTCGATTACTACCTCAAGCCGATGAACTGCCCGATGCACAATCTGATCTTCAAGTCCCGTCAGCGCTCCTACCGTGAGTTGCCGTTGCGACTGTTCGAGTTCGGTACCGTGTACCGCTACGAGAAGTCCGGCGAAGTGCACGGTCTGACCCGCGTGCGCGGCCTGACCCAGGATGATTCTCACATCTACTGCACCCGTGAGCAGATGAAGGATGAGCTCAAGAACCTGCTGACCTTCGTGCTTGGACTACTGAAGGACTTCGGTCTGGACGACTTCTACCTGGAGCTCTCCACCAAGGATCCTCACAAGTACGTCGGCTCCGACGAAATCTGGGAAGAGGCTACCAACACGCTGGCCGAAGTCGCCAAGGAATCCGGTCTGGAACTGGTCGACGACCCGTGCGGAGCCGCCTTCTATGGTCCGAAAATCTCCGTGCAGGCCCGTGATGCCATCGGCCGTACCTGGCAGGTGTCCACCATTCAGCTCGACTTCAATCTGCCGGAACGTTTCAAGCTTGAATACATCGCCGCCGATGGTACCCATCAGCGTCCGGTGATGATTCACCGTGCACTGTTCGGCTCCATCGAACGTTTCTTCGCCGTGTTGCTTGAGCATTATGCCGGCGCCTTCCCGGCATGGCTTGCCCCGGTACAGGTACTCGGTGTGCCGGTCGCGGACGAATTCGCCCCGCATCTGCAGCGGTTCATCGCAAGTCTGGAAGAGGAGACCGTCCGTTGCGAGATCGACATGTCCGACGATCGTTTCGGCAAGAAAATCCGTAACGCATCCAAATCCAAGGTGCCGTTCATCCTCATCGTCGGCGAGGAAGACATGAACAACAATGCCGTGAGCTTCCGTTTCCGTGACGGCAGCCAGCTCAACGGCGTACCAGTCGACGAGGCCAAGAACCAGATCATGACGGTGCTCAGGAAGCGCGTTCAGGTCAACAGCGCCGATGATTTCAAGTCCGCCATCGCCGATTGAAGGTAGACGGACGCCATAGTCATGACTGGGAGCGGCATACGAAGCAGCGGAGCGATTCCGCCGTTTCGTATGCCGCTTTCCCATAGATCGAACAGGAATCGTAATGCTTGAGCATCTTCGCGACCCATTCAAAAAACTGATCGAACCCATCGCCAAGGCGTTGATCGCCATGGGGCTCACCGCCAATGCGGTGACGATAATCGGCGCTGTCGGCACCATCGTGGCTGCCATCGCCACCGGCGTCACCGGCCACCTGTTCGCAGGCTCGGTGGTCCTGACGATTCTGGTGTTGGCCGACTCATTGGACGGTTCCATTGCCAAGCTCACCACCGGCGGCACCGAATTCGGCGCTTTCCTTGATTCCACACTGGATCGCATCGCCGATTGGGCGGTGCTCACCGGTGTGATCATCTTCTTCCTGACGCATAGCGACTGGTGGTATGACAGCACAAACACCAGTTTCCCCGATTACACGAGCCGAGTCGGCGTAATCGCCGCAATGGTCTCCGTCATGACCTCTTTCGTCACCTCCTATGCCCGCGCACGAGCGGAATCCGTCGGCTTCGAAGTGAAGAACGGCGTCGCTACGCGGGCCGATCGGCTGGTCATCATTCTGGTGGGTATGGCCATTACCGGTCTGACCCACCAAGGACTATGGCTGGCCATTGCGATGGCATTACTCGCGGCGCTCGGTATCATCACCGTTTTCCAGCGTATTTTCGAGGCGAAAAGACAAATGCGCGTAGGCAAGAAGACATATCGTGTCTGACCGGTTTCTTCTCGCCGCGGCCAAAAGGTCCGACCGAATCCCGGAGGCCGTCTTGAGAGGGCTTTTCACGTGCGCGGCCGACATTGCATGGGTGTTCCGTGTGGGAGGGGTCCGACAACTGGAACGTAATCTTACGCATGTGTTCGCCAGTGAAATGCGCCGATCGCATGGATCGGTCGATAATCGTGAACTACGACGTCGTGTCCGTCACTGTTCGCGTCAGGGCATGCGCTCGTACTTCGCGTATTTTTGCGAGGCGATGACCGTTGGTGCAAGGAGCGAACAACAGCTTCGGGCACGAATCCGGGGGACGGGCAGCGGATTCGATTCCATCGTTCGCGATGCAAAGCAAGGCGTATCGTCGCTCATCGCGATGGGGCATCAAGGCAATTGGGATTACGCGGGGTATTGGGCGCGACTCGAGGTCGCCCCGGTGGTGACGGTCGCCGAAAGACTCGCCAACGACGAATTGCTTCACACCTTCGTTGATATTCGCGAACGTCTTGGCATGCGTATCCTGCTCACCGGTCAGCATGATCTTACCGGCCGATTACGCAACGTCCTGCTTGATTCCACGGTTGTCGTTCCTCTGCTGGCCGACCGGGACCTGAGCAGACACGGCGTCTTCGTACATGCCTTCGATTCCGTGATTCGTGTGGCCCGTGGGCCGGCAGCGTTGGCATACGATACCGGAAACCCTCTGTACGTGGTGAATCTGTATCGCGAAAAACTCAGCGGACGGCGTGAAGAGCAGGCGGGCGTGCCATACGGATATGTATGTGAGATCAGCGGCCCCATCGATGTCCATGCGTTTCATGACATGCCTCGCCAAGAGGCACTGCATGCGATTTCGCAGGCATGGGTTGATCTGTGGGCACAGGGGATCGCAGCCCATCCGCAGGATTGGCACATGCTCCAGCCGCTGTTCTGGGAGGATCTCGACCATTCACGTCTGCAGGATGCCGATGAGCCGTGTTCGCGGATGGCTGACAATTCCCCTGGACAATGAGAGAATGCAGGGTATGGCTGAATCTGATGAAGATGAACATGTTGACGATTTCCTGCACGGACGCAGGCTCCGCATCGGCATCATCTCGCCATATGCGTTTGAAACGCCGGGGGGTGTGCAATCCCATATCAGGGATTTCGCGAACGAACTGATCTGCCGGGGACATGACGTGCAAGTGTTCGCCCCGGGAAGACGAACCAAGGACATGCCGCTGTGGGTGCATACCAACGGTTCGTCATTCGCCGTTCCATACAACGGTTCCGTAGCGCACCTGAGTTATTTCCTCATCGCAGGACTGCAGACGCGACGTTGGATTCGCCAAGGTCATTTCGATCTGCTGCATCTGCATGAGCCTGAGGCGCCATCGCTGAGCCATAAGCCGTTCACCATGCACCGTCATCCGCCGTTGGTCGGAACCTTCCACACTGCGATCGATCCATATCCTTTCGGCCTGAAAGTGTTCGAACGCTACCTGCATCGATATCTCAAGCCCCTTGACGAAGCCATTTTCGTCAGTGACGCGGCTCGGCAAACGGCCGAACATTATCTGCCGGAATCCGTCAGACGCACGGTGATACCTAACGGCATCCATCATGATCGATTCGCCCATGCCGTGCCCGACCCACGGTGGACCGGCACCGCGCAAGCCCCGACCATCGGATTTCTGGGACGTATGGGGGAGGAGCGCAAAGGTTTCGCCGTGTTCGCTGCCGCGGCGAGGCAGGTGCTGAGGCGATATCCCCATGCACGTTTCCTGTGCGCCGGAGATGGCGACAATGACGGCGAAGCCATGGTCAAGCGACTGGACCCTTCGGGGGATCTGCTGACGCATTTCGAATTTCTGGGCCGTATTTCGGACAACGACAAGGCTCGCTTCTATCGTTCCCTCAGCCTGTATGTCGCGCCCCAGACCGGTGGCGAAAGCTTCGGCATGGTCTTGGCTGAGGCCATGAGCGCCTCATGCCCTGTGGTGTCTTCGGATCTGGCCGCGTTTCGCGCCGTGAGCCAGGACGGACGAAGCGCGGCGCTGTTCACCAACGGGGATGCGGCATCCTGCGCCGATGTCATCTGCCGTCTGTTGTCCGATGACGGGGAACGCTCCGATCTTGCCATCGCAGGGGAGCGAAGGTCGAAGGATTTCGACTGGAATGCCGTGGTGAACCGTGTTCTGCATGTCTATGCCCGCGCATTGTCGTAGAACCGCTTTAGAATCATTTCGTTTGAAACATCCGCAACCTGCCTAGGAGCATTATGTCAGGTCATTCCAAGTGGGCGACCACCAAGCACAAGAAGGCCGCCATCGACGCGAAGCGCGGCAAGCTCTTCGCCAAGCTGATTAAGAACATCGAAATCGCAGCACGTATGGGCGGCGGCGATCCCGACGGTAATCCGTCGCTGTATGACGCCATCTACAAGGCCAAGAAGGCCTCCATGCCGGCTGACAACATCAAGCGCGCCGTCAAGCGTGGCTCCGGTGAAGAGGCCGGTGGCGCCAACTACGAAGACATCGTGTATGAGGGCTATGCTCCCGCAGGCGTTGGCCTGATTATCGAGTGTCTTACTGACAACCGTAACCGTGCGGCCGCCGAAGTCCGTTCCACCCTGACCAAGGGCAACGGATCCCTGGCCACCACCGGTTCCGTGAGCTTCAATTTCGAGCGCAAGGGCCAGATTATCGTTCCCGCCGAAGGCGTCGATTTCGATGATCTGTTTGAAAAGGCCGCCGAAGCGGGAGCGGAAGACGTGACCGAAGACGGAGAAGTCTACACCGTCGTCACCGGTCCTTCTGAGATGATCGACGTACGCAAGGCCCTGCAGGATGCCGGCTTCGACTATGATTCCGCCGATCTGGTCATGATGCCGAAGAACGAGGTCGAGCTGAGCCTCGAGGATGCCCAGAAGGTCTCCAAGCTCATCGACAACCTCGACGATCTGGATGACGTTCAGAATATCTATTCGAACTGGACCGCTTCCGATGAAGTGATGGCCCAGCTCGATGCGGAGTAGTCGAACGTGATTATTCTTGGCGTCGACCCCGGACTGACACGGTGCGGGGTCGGCGTGATCGAAGCCGGCGCGTACCGCCGGCTTTCGTTTATTCACGTGGATGTCGTACGTTCCGACCCGAAGATGTCACAGGATCTGCGTCTGTTGGCCATTTACAATGGTCTGGTCGAGAAGATCGAACGCTTCGCCCCGGATACGGTATCCATCGAACGTGTGTTCGCGCAGGAGAACCGCAATACCGTGCTCGGCACGGCACAGGCGGCAGGCCTCGCAATGTTGGCAGCCGCACAGCGGGGCATTCCCGTGGCATTGCATACGCCAACCGAATCGAAGATGGCCATCACCGGCAACGGCAAAGCCGAGAAAATTCAGATGGAACGCATGGTCGCACGCATGTTGGGACTGAATACCCTGCCCAAGCCGGCTGACGCCGCGGATGCGTTGGCCATTGCCATTTGCCACGCACTACGCCCGGCAGGCGCCTTGCAAGGCGGTGAACGCGAGCAACACCTGACTGACGCGCAACGACAGTGGGCCAAGGCCGCCCAGAAGGCTGCCCATAGGCAAGGCGTCCGTAGAGGCATGTAGACTATCGAACAGATGTTCTATACGCTGACGAAGGAGACACCACAGTGATAGGCATGTTACACGGCCGGGTCGAATCCGTCGATATGTCCTCGGCGTTGATTGAAGTCGGTGGAGTCGGATACGAGACCAGGATGCCTTCCGCGGATTTGGCGTCCATGCACGCGGGGCAGGAAGTCAAGGTCTATACTTCGTTAAACGTTTCGCAGGATGCCATCACCCTGTTCGGCTTTCTGACTCCCGCTTCGAAACGCATGTTTCTACAGCTGCAGAAGGTCAGCGGCATCGGCCCCAAAGTGGCGCTTTCCCTGCTGTCCACGTTGCCCCCGGATCGTTTGGCCCATGCCGTCGCCGACGGCGATGCCACCGCGCTTGCCAAGGCGCCGGGACTCGGCAAGAAAGGCGCACAGAAGATTATTCTCGAGCTTAAGGGTTCCATCGATCTCAGCCAGATCGAGACGGCGGCGTCCGTTATCAGTCGGCCGGAGGACACTGGTTCCGAACAGGTGGTCGAGGGGCTGATTTCATTGGGCTGGCGTCAGCAAGACGCCCTGCATGCCGTGCAGGAGGTATGCAGGAGCAACGACATCGCAACACCCCTGAGCAATGAAGATGTACCACGTGTGTTGAAGCTCGCATTGACGTCGCTGGATCGAGGTAGGTGAACGAAATCATCATGACGAACGACTCCGCATTCGAGCAGTCGAATACCGGTGCCAATGAGGAATCCTTGCGTATGGTGTCGGCCTCACCTGTCGGCAATGAGCCGGTCAGTGACGAGGAGCTGCGTCCACACATACTCGATGGCTTCATCGGACAGCCACGCCTCAAGGCCCAGCTTCAACTGTTCCTGGACGCAGCACGCAAGCGTGAAGTCCCGCCGGACCATATTCTGCTTGCGGGTCCTCCTGGCCTGGGCAAAACCACATTGGCGATGATCGTGGCCAACGAACTTGGCGTACCGATTCGCGTCACCTCCGGACCAGCCATCCAGCATGCCGGCGATCTCGCCTCGATTCTCAGTTCTCTGGATGCCGGAGAGGTGTTGTTCATCGACGAAATCCACCGTCTGCCTCGTGCGGCCGAAGAGTTGCTGTATATCGCCATGGAGGATTTCCGCGTCGACGTGATGGTGGGTAAGGGACCGGGAGCCTCATCCATTCCGCTGACCTTGCCTCGATTCACGGTCATCGGGGCGACCACGCGTGAGGGCATGCTACCTTCACCGTTGCGCGCGCGCTTCGGTTTCACCGCCCATCTTGATTTTTACCCGCATGACGAGCTTGAAAAACTGATCGAGCGGTCATCGGCCGTACTGGGTGTCCTGCTTGAGGAGGGATCGGCCCACCAGTTGGCCATGCGCTCCCGCGGCACGCCGCGTATCGCTAACAGACTGCTACGTCGTGTCAGGGATTGGGCCATCGTGCATGATCTTGAGTCGGTGCATCCCGAAGATGTTAAGCAGGCCCTCGCACTGTACCAGATCGACACCGAAGGCCTTGATCGGCTCGACATTGCCGTGCTGAAGGCCATCGTCACCAACTTCAATGGCGGTCCGGTGGGTCTGAACAACCTATCCGCCATGGTCGGCGAGGAATCGGAGACCGTGGAAACCGTCTGCGAACCGTATCTGGTACGTGAAGGATTCCTCATCAGAACTCCCAAGGGCCGGGTGGCGACGCGCAAAGCTTGGGAACATCTCGGTCTCAGACCTGATGATTCTCAGCTTGATGTCAGTAAGCTGGCATAGACTCTGTGTTCTGGACGAACGGTCCCATAGAGTGCCCCACCTTCAAGGAGTTTTGCTTTGGAATACGCAATTCTAATCGTTATCGTCGTCATGATGTTCGGCATGATGTTCCTGCAGTCTCGCAAGGCCAAGCAGCAGCAGGCCGAACGCCAGGATTTCCGCGCGAATCTGCAACCGGGCACCGAAATCATCACCATCGGCGGCGTTATCGGCAAGGTCGTCTCCGTCGATACCGAGTATGAAGAGATCGTCATCGATTCCGACGGTTCCCAGCTGCGTTTCGCTTTCAATGCCATCAGCCGTGAGTACGTCCGCCCGGCGTATGTGCACGACGATGAGGTTGACGAGGATGGCAACCCGCTGCCGCAGGAGACCGATCAGGTCGCTCAGGAGCCGATCGAGGCCGAGGATGGCGAACCTGCACAGGTCGTCGAAGAGGTTGAAGCGGAGTCGAAGAACGCCTGATAGCAGTATCATGAACGGCGAAAATCTCGATTTTGGGATTTTCGCCGTTCGCGTTCAGGGGCAATCATATAATTGCCACAAACCTAGGGAGAAGGAAAACCACCGTTATGGCACAATCGGATATCGAAATCGCAGGCTTGGCCAAAGTGGGTGAAACCGATGCCAAGTACCTCGTCTCGCTGATTCGTTCGATTCCAGGCTTTCCCAAAGAGGGCATCATCTTTCGTGATTTCATGCCTGTTCTCGCTGATGCACGCGCGTTCGGCATTCTCATGAACGCACTTGAGGCCGCGCTTCCCGTCGATGCAGGATCCTTTGACCTTGTAGCAGGACTTGAAGCGCGCGGTTTCCTGTTCGGGCCCGCTCTTGCGGCACGCTTGGGCAAGGGATTCGTTGCCGTACGCAAGGCCGGCAAGCTCCCTCCGGAAACCGTAAAACAGAACTATGACCTGGAATACGGTCAGGCCACCGTGGAAATCGAAACCGGTTCCATTCCGGATGGAGCCCGGGTCCTGATCGTGGACGATCTGATCGCGACCGGTGGCACCGCCAACGCGGCACGAAAGCTTGTCGAAAAATGCGGCGGCAAAGTGGTCGGCTTCAGCTTTGTCATGGAACTATTGGGCATTCACGGCATCGAAGCCTTAGGAAACTATCCGACCAGTTCGCTGGTCACCATGCCCGCCTGACATTACCATCATTACCAACAATCAACAGTCACAAAGGGAAGAAGTTCATGGATCTCTATGAATATCAGGCAAGGGAACTGCTCGAAGAGCAGGGCATTGCGACCCCGAAGGCCGTATTCGCTCAGAATTCTCATGAGGTGGCCCAAGCTGCCGAGGGAATCGGCTATCCTTGCGTGGTCAAGGCCCAGGTGAAGATCGGACATCGCGGTCAGGCTGGTGGCGTGAGACTGGCCAAGACGCGCGACGAAGCCATTCTGGCATCCGAAGACATTCTGCCGATGACCATTCACAAGCACAAGGTCAGCGGCGTGCTCGTGGCGGAAGCCAAAAACATTCTGCACGAGTATTATGTGTCCATTTCCGTGGACCGTAGTTCACGTGATTTCGACGTCCTTGCCACGGCAAACGGTGGCACCGAGGTCGAGGAAATCGCTCGGGAGCATCCCGAATCCGTCAAGCGTCTGCATATCGACGCCTTGGAGGACTTCGATATCGAAGCCGCCACCAAAATGGCCGAAAGCATCGGTTTCTACCATGCCGACGTCGATCAGGCGGCACAGATTCTGCTGAAGATGTGGCGTTGCTTCAAGGAGAACGACGCCACCCTTGTGGAAATCAATCCGCTCGCCAAGATCGGCGATCCCGACGATGAATCCTCAAAGACGTTGTGCGCGCTCGATGCCAAGATCTCACTCGACGACAATGCGGCCTTCCGCCATGACGGTTGGAAGCGTTTTGCCGATCCGGTGCATGTCGATCCATTTGAGCAGAAGGCTCGTGAGCATGGTCTGCACTATGTGCATCTCAATGGATCCGTCGGTGTAATCGGCAACGGCGCAGGCCTGGTCATGAGTTCCTTGGACGCAGTGTCCGGCGCCGGCGAGGATCAGGGCACGAATGTCAAGCCTGCCAACTTCCTCGATATCGGCGGCGGCGCATCTGCGCAGGTCATGTGTGACAGTCTGGAGATCGTATTATCCGACCCACAGGTTGAATCCGTGCTCGTCAACGTATATGGCGGTATCACCTCCTGCGAACAGGTGGCCGAGGGCATTCTCGAAGCACTCGACAAACTGGGCAGTTCCAAGCCGCTCGTCGTTCGGTTTGATGGCAATGCTGCGGCTGAAGGCCTGAGCATCCTGGCACGGGCCGATCGCGCCAATCTGCATGTCGCCCAGACCATGGAAGAAGCCGCGCAGCAGGCCGCACATCTTGCGGCCAACGGCAGGGAGGTTCGTTGAATATGACGCTGTTCATTGAAGATGGTGCGCCGGTCATCGTACAAGGCATGACGGGACATCAGGGCATGACCCACACGGCCCGTATGCTCAAAGCGGGCACCAATATCGTCGGTGGCGTCAATGCACGCAAAGCCGGGATTGATGTCGTATTCCCCGATGCCCGTAGCGGCGAGGACGCGACCATTCACGTGTATGCCAACTGCGCCGAAGCCAAGGAAGCCACCGGCGCCAAGGCCAGCGTGGTCTTTGTTCCGCCTCGTTTCGCCAAGGATGCCGTGGTCGAGGCCATCGAAGCCGGCATCGAGCTGATCGTGGTCATTACCGAAGGCATTCCGGTCGCTGACAGCGCCTACTTCGTCGAGCTTGCCTTGCGCAAGGGCGTACGCATCGTAGGCCCGAACTGCCCGGGTCTGCTCACGCTGCCGTCGAACGAAGATGCCAACGGTTGCAATCTCGGCATCATTCCGGACGGCATCGTCTCTCGTGGGCCACTCGGTCTGGTATCCAAGTCCGGCACACTGACCTACCAGCTGATGGGTGAACTGTCCGATATCGGGTTTACCGCCTGCCTTGGTGCAGGTGGCGATCCGATTGTCGGCACCACCTTGCAGGAGGCTTTGGAAGCCTTCGAGAATGACGAGGCCACCAAGGCAGTCGTCATGATCGGCGAAATCGGAGGCAGCGCCGAACAGGATGCCGCCAGGTGGGCATCCGAACACATGACCAAGCCGGTTGTCGCTTACATCGCGGGTTTCACCGCACCGGAAGGCAAGCAGATGGGCCATGCGGGCGCCATCGTCTCGGGGGGCAAAGGCACCGCGCAGGATAAGAAGAATGCGCTGGAAGCCGTCGGTATCCGTGTCGGTCGTACTCCAGGACAAACTGCGGAAATCATGCGAGAGGTGCTTGCGGCCAACTCGCTATGATGACTCACCTGAAGTATTGGTTGAAAGGGCTTGCCGTCGCCGCAACGTCCATGATCGTCTATGCCGTTGCCCTCGGTTGCTACATTGCGCTGATGCTTCTGGTCATCTCCATGGAGGAGGGCGGAGATAACCTTTCCGCCCTCTCCGTACCTCTGACTGAGGCGGTTGTCCTGCTCAGCCAGGGCATCGGCTTCCAAGCCGGTGCGATTACGCTGACAATACTTCCTCTGCTGCTGACAGTGCTGTTGATTGCGCTGATCGCCTCTTTCGCTACACGATTCGGTACCGATATCAGAGGGTTTGTTTCCGGATTGGTGTTCTGGGAGCTGATGAACGTCTTCTTCGCCCATAGCGTGGAAGTGACGTTACTGGACCAGTTGCCCGGTGTGATGTGGAAATCGGCGCTGGTGTTCATCGTGGGATATGCCGTCGCCGCAATCCCACGAAGCAAACTGACGAGTACGTTATTGGAGAAGGTGCGGACGCATGTCTCCGCACCGGTACGCAGGACCCTGTCAATTGGCACGGGCCTGGGCATGCTGTTGACGGGCATCTATCTTATTGCGGGATTGGTCGCCGTGCTGTACTGGTGCTTCGCGAACCAATCCGCGGTGGTGAAACTCTATGAGCTTTCCGGCATGCAAACCGGTTCACGCATACTCACGACCGTCGCGGTCATCGCCTGGCTGCCCAATGTCATGATTTGGGCCGTATCATGGCTATTCGGTTCCGGTTTCGCCATAGGCGACCTCGCATCCTTCACCATGTGGAGTGGCCAGGGGAGTGCGTTGCCCGGTTTGCCGGCATTCGGCATACTTCCACAGGCCGTATCCACGCCGTGGATCCGTATCGCGCTGCTATGCATTCCATTCGTGACGGGACTGCTTGCAGGATTGGCAGTCATGCTGTTCGATCGCGGCTTTGCCGTACGGATCAACAAACCGGATCAGCCAATTGACGTCAGCCGCCTGATTGCCGGATTCGCCTACCCTGCAGGCGCATTCTGCATTGCCAGCGCCTTGGTCGCCGTATTGTCCAGCATGCTATTCGCACTTTCAAACGGAGCCTTGGGAACGAAGCATCTCGCGCACATCGGCGTGCAGGTGATTGCATCCACTCGCAAGGTCGGTCAGCCAACCGCATTGGGTCTGTTCTCGGCATGGCTCATCATATTGGTTGGTATGGCTGCTGTTTTCGGGATACGCTGGCTCATAAGGCGTGTCCGTGAGGCAAGAGGCGCGTCCTCTGAGCCGAATACCATCAAGCGTGAATCCACCGTCGTTCCCCGCACGGTGAATTCGACCATCAACAACAAGGAGGAGCAGGGTGACAACAACGAATCGACCGATACGACGGGCTCTGGTATCCGTCTTCCATAAGGAAGGCATCGAGGTACTCGCCGAGGCGTTCATCAAGGCAGGTACCGAGGTGGTCTCCACCGGTTCCACCGCCAAGCGTCTTGCCGAGCTGGGTGTCAAGGTGACCGAGGTATCCGAGATCACCGGTTTTCCGGAATGCCTCGACGGTCGTGTCAAGACCCTCGATCCGCATATTCATGCCGGCATCCTCGCGGACATGACCAATGCCGACCATGCGGCCCAGCTGGAACGGTTCGGCATCAAGCCCTTCGATCTGGTGGTGGTGAACCTGTATCCGTTCGCCGACACCGTGCGCTCCGGAGCCGATGAAGCCGCCACCATCGAGAAAATCGATATCGGCGGCCCCTCCATGGTGCGCGGCGCCGCCAAAAACAGCGCCACCGTCGCCATTGTCACCGATCCGAAGGATTACGCTCTGGTAGCCGCTCGCATCGCAAACGGCGAGGGCTTCTCGCTTGAAGAGCGTCGTTGGCTTGCCGGCAAGGCGTTTGCACATACCGCCGCTTATGATGCGACCATCAACGAATGGACCTCCAAGCATTGGCCGAAGCCGACTTCCGTCGAACAGCCGGTCGCAGAGGATGAGACTCCGGTGGATGAGCTCAAGTTCCCGGCAGCCTTCACCCGTACCTGGGATCGGGCCCATGTGCTGCGTTATGGTGAGAATCCTCATCAGCAAGCAGCTCTGTATCTTGATCCGTTGAACCAGAATGGCTTCGCACATGCCGAACAGCTCGGTGGCAAGCCGATGAGCTACAACAACTACGTCGATGCCGACGCCGCCTGGCGTGCCGTTTGGGATTTCGCCCCACAGATTGCCGTCGCCGTGGTCAAGCACAACAACCCGTGCGGTCTGGCCGTCGGCGCCACCGTTGCACAGGCCCATAAGAAGGCCCATGCATGCGATCCGATGAGTGCCTACGGCGGTGTCATCGCGGCAAATAGCAAGGTCACCCTCGAAATGGCCGAAAGCGTCCGTCCGATCTTCACCGAAGTCATCGTCGCTCCGGATTACGATCCGCAGGCGCTTGAACTGCTGCAGACCAAGAAGAAGAACCTGCGTATCCTCAAGGTCGCCGAGCCGCCGAAGTCCAAGACCCAGTTCCGCCAGATCGACGGAGGTTTGCTGGTGCAGTCCACGGATCTCATCGACGCCTCTGGCGACGATCCGGATGCTTGGAAGCTGGTGTCGGGCGAACCGGCCGACGCCGAAACCGTCAAGGATCTGGTCTTCGCATGGCGAGCCATTCGTTGCGTCAAGTCGAACGCCATTCTGATTGCCCACGATCAGGCGACCGTCGGCATCGGCATGGGACAGGTCAATCGTGTGGATTCCGCCAACCTGTCGGTCGAACGCGCCAACACGCTGGCTGATGGGGTCAATCGCACCAGGGGCGCAGTAGCCGCATCCGATGCGTTCTTCCCGTTCGCCGATGGTGCCGAGATCCTGATCAATGCAGGGGTCAAGGCCATCGTGCAGCCAGGAGGATCCATCCGTGACGAAGAGGTGTTCGAAGCGGCTCGTAAGGCCAATGTCACCATGTATGTGACCGGCACCCGCCATTTCTTCCACTGATAGGAACCTCTCAGGACTCTCTAATGAAGACAGCGTGTGGCGTCCGTGGTCATGAAGACGACGGACGCCACACTTTGTTATGATTGCTGCGCTACGTTTATGAACATCGAGGAAGGTGCACCGGTCGATGAAGCATCCTTACGTTTCCGAAGATCACGAGGGCAAGCCTTGGTTCGAGTGGCTGGTGGCGGCCAGCGTGGCGGTTGCCGCATTGTCGGCGTTTCTCGGGTACACAAAAGCCGCCACCGTGGTTATCGCGGTGACGGCTCTGATCACGGGACTGGTTCGGCTGGTATTGCGCGAACGCAGTCCGTGGAAAGTGCGGTCAGTTGTTTTCGATGCCTTCATCGGCATCGCTCTGGGAATCGGACTGCTTGTCCTGCTCATCCTGTTCCCCGTCGGCATGTAGGTCTTCCTCGGTTTCGGATGATTCCTCTCCCTGAGCGTCATCGCCTTCATCGGCCTTGGCGTTCTTCTTGTTCGGGGAGAGCATCATGGTAAAGACGATGATTACCAGAGCCACGACGGCTGCAGCGAGAACCGGGCAGATCCAGAACACCCACAGCTGCTGCAGCGGTTCCTCGTTAAGACCTTGATTTTGAGCGAAGATCGCAATGCCGGTGGCTCGTGCCGGATTCAAAGCGGCTCCCGTCACCGGATAGGTGATGGTGGTTCCCACCGCATAGGCCAAGCCCATGGCAATGGCATGCTTGGTGTTGGATTCACCATGCTCACCCATGCTACGCATGGCGGTGGCGACAATGATCAAGCCGGCGATCAGCTCGACGACAACGGCCAGGGTGATGCCGAAACTCAAACCGAGACTGGACAGGGTGGAGTAGGATATGGAGGCTTTGTCGAAACCGTTGACGGCCAACGACAGCCAGCTTTTAAAAGGAACCTGTTCGGAAGTCGGCAGCAGAAAACGGAGGGCCGCGCCGGCACCGATACCGCCCAGCAACTGGGCAATGATATAGAGGATGCCGTCAAGCACGTGCGTTTTGCCAGTCAGCATCGCGGCAATGGAAACGGCGGGATTGAATTGTCCACCGGAAATCTTGCCGAAAACCAAGGTCATCACGGCGTATGCCGCACCGGTCATCAATGCGATGAACGCCATGTTCAGGTTGGAAACAATGGCATCGAGCGTGCAGATCGTATAGATGGCGAAGCAGATGAAGAAGCTTCCCACCAGCTCGGCGCCCACGCGTACGGCCAACGGTTGTTTTTTGGATTCCTCGGGTACTGGCATTGCCTCAGCAGCTGTCATAGTCTTTCCTCTGTCATATAGTTAATTGGTTGTAGGCACGCAAAGGTCCTACCAAACGACTGCCATAGTACCAGCAGCTCCTGCAAGAGCGGTGCATGGCACCGAAATCCGATTATTATCCGGCCACGTTGGGAGAACGATGCCAAACGCATATTCCCGCGCCGCCAAGGCGCACGATAACAACAATGAAGGTATCCGCCTGCAGAAGCTGCTCGCACAGGCAGGTTTCGGATCCCGCCGCAAATGCGAGGAAATCATCACCGACGGACGCGTCGAGATCGACGGTGAACTCATCACCGAGCTCGGCACCCGAGTCGATCCGAAGCGCCAAGAGGTTCGAGTGGATGGTTCCCGCGTTCGCGTGAATCCCAATCATGTCACACTCGCCCTGAACAAGCCGAAGCGTGTGCTGAGCGCCATGGACGACCCGAAGGGACGTTACACCCTGCGCGATATCGTCGGCGACAAGTACGAGCGCATCTTCCACATGGGGCGTCTGGATTACGACTCCGAGGGTCTGATTCTCATGACGAACGACGGCGAACTCAGTCAGCATGTCATGCACCCCAAGTATGAGGTCGAGAAGACCTACATCGCCACCCTCGACGGTCGTATCAGCGGCACGGTCTGCCGCCGTCTGGTCACCACCGGCGTGCAGCTCGACGACGGGTGGATCAAACTCGATCGTTGCGCCATTCTCGATTCCAGCCGTGACAGCACATTGGTGAAAGTGGTGCTGCATTCCGGCAAGAACCGCATCGTACGTCGTATCTTCGGCTCAATCGGCTTCCCGGTCAGGCGTTTGGTCCGTACGCAGATCGGTCCGATCAAGCTTGGCGATTTGAAGTCCGGTACGTACCGGGTGCTTTCGCAGGTCGAGGTGCGTTCCCTGTCGAAGGCGGTGGGACTGTGATCCGTGTAGCTATCGATGGTCCTGCGGGAGTGGGCAAATCCTCTACTTCCAAAGCCTTGGCCAAATATTACGGCTTCGCATATCTCGACACCGGCGCCATGTACCGTGCCTGCACTTGGTGGTGTCTGCATAAGGGCATTGATCTGGATGCCGACATCGTGGACGAACAGGTCATCACCGAAACCGTAGGGGAGTTCTTTACTGAAGGGCATTTCGACATCAGTGTCGACCCGGATAATCCGAAGGTCACGGCGGATGGCGTTGATATCAGTGCCGAAATTCGTTCCTCTGAGGTATCATCCCATGTTTCCAAGGTGTCCAATGTTATTCCGGTACGCCATGTGCTGATTGCGGCGCAACGTGCCTATATCGCACGCGAAGCTTCGGCGGACTCCTTCTCGAGAGGACTCGGCGTGGTCGCCGAAGGCCGTGACATCACCACCGTGGTGGCCCCCGACGCAGAAGTGAGAATCCTGCTCACCGCTCGTGAAGAGGTGCGTCAAGCCCGTCGCGCAGGACAGTCCGCTTCCGGAGTTGGCACCGAAAACGTCGCGGCACGGGACAAGGCCGATTCCAAGGTCACTAATTTCACTTCCGCGGCTGAAGGCGTGCTCACCGTAGATAATTCCGACTTGGAGTTCAGCGAGACGTTGGACGTGCTCGTGCGCATTGTTGACGATGCCATCGAGGAGCAGGAATACCGCCAATATGTTGCCAACCTGGACGATTATGAGCTGGATGAGGGCGACGAAGGTCTGATTGACGGCTCTTCGTTCGTTGGAGGCGATCTTCAGGCCGGTCCGAAGCCTGTAGGTGTGCTGGCAGTGGTCGGCCGTCCGAACGTGGGCAAATCCACACTGGTGAACCGTATTCTCGGTCGTCGTGCGGCAGTGGTGGAGGACACGCCGGGCGTGACCCGCGATCGCGTAAGCTACGATGCGGAATGGGCTGGCACCGATTTCAAATTGGTCGATACCGGCGGCTGGGAAGCTGACGTTGAAGGCATCGAATCCGCCATCGCCTCGCAGGCGCAGATGGCCGTGCAGTTGGCCGACGCCGTAGTGCTCGTTGTCGATGGGCAGGTGGGACTCACCTCCACTGACGAACGTATCGTGAAGATGCTACGTGCCTCCGGCAAACCGGTGACATTGGCGGTGAATAAGGTGGACGATCGCGAAAGCGAATATCTGACCGCCGAATTCTGGAAGATGGGTCTGGGCGAGCCGTATGGCATCTCTGCCATGCATGGGCGCGGTATCGGCGAATTGCTCGATGTCGCATTGGAGTCGTTGAAGAAGGCGAAAAAGACCTCCGGATTCCTTACGCCGTCGCATTTGCGTCGGGTGGCTTTGGTCGGTCGCCCGAACGTCGGCAAGTCTTCGCTGCTCAACCAGTTGGCACATGAGGAACGTTCCGTGGTCAATGATTTGGCCGGAACCACCCGTGACCCGGTTGATGAAGTCGTGACCGTGGATGGCGAGGATTGGCTGTTCATCGATACCGCCGGCATCAAGCGCCGTCTGCACAAGCTGTCCGGTGCCGAGTATTTCTCGTCACTGCGCACGCAGGCCGCCATCGAACGATCCGAACTTGCGTTGGTATTGTTCGATGCTTCGCAACCGATTTCCGATCAGGATCTGAAGGTCATGAGTCAGGCTGTGGATGCGGGCCGCGCCATCGTGCTCGTGTTCAACAAGTGGGATCTTATGGATGAATTCGACCGTCAGCGCATGGAACGCCTGTGGAAGACCGAATTCGACCGTGTGACTTGGGCGCAACGCGTAAACCTGTCGGCCAAGACCGGTTGGCATACCAACCGTCTTGCCAATGCCATGCGCGGTGCGTTGCAATCTTGGGACAAGCGTATTCCGACCGGTAAGCTCAACGCGTTTTTGGGCAAGATCCAAGCCGCGCATCCACATCCGTTGCGTGGTGGCAAGCAGCCGCGTATCCTGTTCGCCACGCAGGCTTCGACGCGCCCGCCTCGCTTTGTGATTTTTGCCACCGGCTTCTTGGAGCATGGCTACCGTCGATATATCGAACGCTGTCTGCGTGAGGAGTTCGGTTTCGATGGCTCACCCGTCCAGATTTCGGTGAACATTCGCGAAAAGAAAAAGCGCAAGTAAACGAATGGTTGTCCGCCTCACATGAGGCGGACAACCATGTTGTATGCGAACTTCCTCATACCGTCATGCTGTTCTCCGGTCAGAACAACGGCGTTTCCTCCTCATCGCGAGATTCCAAGTATCCGCTCACGGCACGACGCGCCAACGAACTTAATGAGATGGCATCCCGTTCGGCGCGACGTCGCGCACGCAGCCCCAGATCATAGGGGAGTCGGATCTTCCACTCATCGCCCAATTGCTCGCGATCATCGCCGTTCTTCGGCATACGTCCCAAACGTACTTTGTCGTCACCCGCATTAAGATCATCCCGTTCCAAGGCTCTGCGAGTCAGTTCGGTGAGCGTGATGCCGTCATGCCTCGCCCGTTCGCGAGCCTCGATGCCAAGCTCCTTGGGCAATCGAATCTTCCATTCGTCTTCCTGTTGGACGTGTTCGTCAAAAACATGTGCCAGATCGTCGATGTCATCGAATTGCGGCTGCCTCTCCTTCGGCCCCAAATCAATCACCTCTCATTGCAGATATTCTCTTCCGGGCACGGAAAAACCCGAAGTTTTCGGATTTTATTCTATCAGGAACGATTCATGGACATGGATTATGTTGCCGATGCCGTTGTCTACGAACACGAAAGGACTCTGAAAAACACCCGTAAACGGTTACGTATGTGTACGGAAGTTTGCGCATGAAAGAACCCCGAAACCGTTGAAATTCCGGGGTTTTTGTCGGACCAGCGGGATTTGAACCCGCGACCCCTTGACCCCCAGTCAAGTGCGCTACCAAACTGCGCTATGGTCCGAACGGTGCGAGGCACCGAATGAGAAATCTAGCATATCTCATGATGATTTTCAAACGCAACGTGTCGCGCTGATGTCGTCGTGTGGCATTTGTGATGAATTCGCCCCCCGTTGCATGTTCAACCGGCATCATGAACCGAGAATGTCGTAAGATGACTACACTGTTGTTACTAGACCGATGCCCGATGCGAAAGGGAGCCACATTGACTGAGGACATATTCGAACAGTCCGCCGCAAAGATGCGTGAGCACGGAATGACAGATATGGCCGTTGCCCAGTTCAAACGCCTATACGAGGTCTGGCGGAACGAGGAGGCCAGCAGTTGGATTCGTGAGGAAGAGGTCGAGCCACTTACCGGCGTGCCAAGTTTCCATGATGTGTACGAGACCATCAACCATGACAAGGCGGTCGACGCCTTCGCACAGACCGCTTTCCTGAAGCTGAACGGCGGTCTTGGCACCTCCATGGGCCTGGATTGCGCCAAGTCGTTGTTGCCCGTACGCCGCCATAAGGCGCGCCAGATGCGTTTCATCGACATCATCATCGGTCAGGTGCTTACCGCCCGCACTCGTCTGGGCGTAGAGCTTCCGCTCACCCTGATGAATTCCTTCCGTACGTCCGACGACACCATGAAGGTGCTGCGTTCCAACAAAAAATTCCATCAGGACGAGATTCCGATGGAAATCATCCAACATCAGGAGCCGAAGATCAGTGCCAAAACCGGCCTTCCGGTTTCCTTCCCTTCGAATCCCGAACTCGAGTGGTGCCCGCCGGGGCATGGAGACCTGTTCTCCACCATTTGGGAGTCCGGCCTGCTTGACAGGCTTGAGGAGCGGGGCTTCAAGTATCTGTTCATTTCCAACTCCGACAATCTGGGTGCGCGACCGTCCCGTACGCTCGCCCAGCACTTCGAGAACACGGGCGCACCATTCATGATCGAGGTCGCCAAACGCACGCCGGCTGACCGCAAGGGCGGCCATATCGTACGCGATAAGGTGACCGGACGTCTCATGTTGCGCGAGATGAGCCAAGTGCATCCTGACGACAAGGATGACGCCCAGAACATCGACAAGCATCCGTACTTCAACACCAACAGCATCTGGGTGCGCATCGATGCGTTGAAAGCCAAGCTTGCCGCGTACGATGGAGTATTGCCTCTGCCGGTGATTCGCAACAAGAAGACCGTTGATCCCACCGATTCGACCAGCGAGCCGGTCATTCAGCTGGAAACGGCCATGGGTGCGGCCGTCACGCTATTCGACGGTGCAACCTGCGTATGCGTGGACCGTATGCGCTTCCTGCCGGTCAAGACCACGGATGATCTGTTCATCATGCGTTCCGATCGTTTCCATCTGACCGATCAGTATGAGATGGAGGATGGCAACTACATTTTCCCCACGGTGCATCTCGACGCACGCTATTACAAGAACATCCATGATTTCGACACGCGGTTCCCGTATTCCGTGCCGTCGCTTGCCGCCGCCAATTCGGTAACCATCGAGGGGGACTGGACGTTCGGCAGGGATGTCATGATGTTCGGCGACGCGCGGCTCTCCGATCAGGATGAGCCAAGTTATGTGCCAAACGGTGAATACGTTGGGCCGCAAGGCGTCGAGCCGGATGATTGGGTCTGAAACGAAGCTATGCCCAACACGAAAAACACCGTTTTTTCGTAAATTGAACGCGATACTCGCGAAAACCCTCTATCATGGAATGAGGTGTGGCATTAAGCCGCACACTTACAACGAAACGTTAACGAGACGTGAGGACTAATGGCAGAGGGCAGTAACGGAAGGCGGCGTTTTTCCGACAAGTGGGGCAAGCACGAGCTCGACGTATTGGCTGTGCTGTCTTCAGCTTTCCCGCAATGGCTTACCTCCCGCCAGATCGCCCAGCGCGTGAAGGCGTACGCCGATTCCTATGGCGAACTGGCCGATCAGGCGGCGAAGGCGGCGTTTGCCAAGCAATTCCAGCGCGATCGCGCCAAGCTGGCAGCCATGGGCATCGCCATCGAATCCCGCCAACCGGAGTATTCTTCGAAGTCTGAGGGCCAGGATTTCGCCTCATATCGTCTGCAACTGGGCGATGAGCCCCGTGTTCGACTGCGCTTTGCGCAGGAGGATCTTCCCGTTCTCGCCGCGGCGAATTATCTGGCTCGTTCCATGTCGATCTCCTCGGCCCCCGTGCAACAGGTGCAACATACCTCCCGTACGGCGCCGCGTGTGCCTCAGACCCCGATTCCTGGTCTTGGACTGGATTCCATCGCGCCGGGCCTTGGCACCCAGTCCATTCCCGACGAACTCGTCAAGGTGGTCGATCAGCGTCGCTTCGCCGCAACCGTGGATGTCGACGGTGAACATCTCAATGTCGCCTACACCGATTCGGACGATTTGGCCATGTTCGTGCTCAGCCATCCGGGTGCATGCATCGTCAGCCCTCAAGAGGCCGTTGACGCGTTCAATCGGCGTCTGAACGCCGCGACACAGTTCCAACCGGCCGATGAATCCGCTGGCAACAACCGTTCCGCCGTCATCTCACCGGAAATCAATCGTAACAACACGGATGATGACGATTCCGAAGAGGGCAAGGGGCGTCCAAAGAAGAATTCCTCGTTCCAGACCGGTAGCGAGGTCGATCGCAGACTGCGTCTGATGCTGTTCCTTTCGGCGCATCTTGGCGAGGAGTATTCGTTGGAGGAGCTGGCCGAACGTTTCATCGGCAAGCCGAAATCCGACGATGAGATGAAGAAGTACGTCAACGTCATCCATAAGGACATCAATACTCTTACCACGGTTTCGGACGATGGCGAGATGGCGGGTAGCCAATTCTTCGACATCGACTGGTCGCTGCTGGATGCCGAAGGCATCGTGTCCGCCACGAACTCGCTCGGTCTGGAGCGTCTCGCCGGTATCTCCCAGCAATATCTGAGCATGCTGACCGCTTCGGTAAGCTATCTGGCCCATTCGCCGCTGTTGCCGGATAAGCAGCGCGGCCAAGCTGAATCCCTGTATCATCGCCTGCGTCAGCATGTTGAGCCCGGTCAGATGCCTTGGCTCAGTCTGACCGGTTATGAGATGGAACCGCGTAACTTCTCCATCGTCAAGAGCGCCATCTCAAAGGGAGCCCTTCTTGACATGGAGTACACCGATGGCGCGGGAAACACTCGCCGTAAGCTTGTCGCGCCCGATAAGATCTTCGTCGATGAAGGTGTGTACTTCGTTGCGGTATGGACCGACGTGGCCAATGCCGCGCCGAAGGACAGGCAGCGATTCGTCAAGAAAGACACTACGATCAACAAGGCCAACGGCAAACCTCGTATCTGGCAGGTGTTGCGCATCTCCCGTATCGAGAAGGCCGAACTGGTGGAGCCGGTCGAAAAGATCGACATTCCCGACGTGCCGGTGTCCGAGTTGCGCAAGTGGAGCTTTGATAATGGCACCGCGGCCGTGTTCATCACCAACCAGGCCGATCTGCCGTTCATCGATCGACTTCCCGGTGCCACCGTCGAGCAATGCGGCGATGGCAAGAAGGTGCATCTGATCGTCTCTTCCGACTCCTGGTATGTCGCTTTCTGCATTTCGCATGCCCGCCACATCACCGCGGTCGCGCCGGAAACCCTGCGTACGATGATCATCGCGCGAGCCCAGCATGAGCTTAGCGTCAGCGATCATGAGAGCGAAGACCGATAGGAGAGCGACATGCCTTGGTGGATTTGGCTTCTGCTCGCCCTGTTCATGTTGTCGATGATTGTCGCCGGCTGCATCTACGTGGTGTTGCACGGCTATCATGCGTTCAAGGACATTGCGCAAGTGGGAAGCCGCGCCGGAGAACGTTTCGCAGCCATGGGGGACACGTTGCCCGTTGAACAGGCGAATTCGGCACCGTTCTTCACCAGACCGTTGCGAGACGCCGCCGATCGCTATGTAGACGCCCATGCCCAGGTCATCGAACGTCGTGAGGCGAAACGCGAGCGTCATGCCGCTCAGTGGAGACGCTGGAAGCATTTCAACGACTGAACAATACTCTTAAGGAATCATGACTCATCATCGTCACCGGCGTAACGGTTCCATGGATATCGCCAGCACCAATGCGACCGTGGAACCGTCACCGTCACAGCGCTACGCCATGTTCAAGCAGACCCAGCGCAAGCAGGGTATGGCCGCTACGCGATTTGCGCAATCCATGCCATTCGAGCTTGACGATTTCCAGATGGAAGCCAATGAGGCGCTGGAAGCCGACAGCAATGTGCTGGTTGCCGCCCCGACGGGTGCGGGCAAGACCGTCGTTGCCGATTTCGCCATCTATCTGGCGCAGGAACGTAATGTCAAGGCGTTCTACACCACGCCGATCAAAGCACTGAGCAACCAGAAATATCATGATTTGGTGGATCAGTATGGGCAGGATCGGGTGGGCCTGCTTACCGGCGATACGTCCATCAATTCCGAGGCCGATATCGTGGTCATGACCACCGAAGTGCTGCGCAACATGTTGTACGAACACTCCATGACGCTTGAAGCGTTGCGTTACGTGATTCTCGACGAAGTGCACTATCTTGCGGACCGATTCCGTGGACCGGTGTGGGAAGAAGTGATCATCCATCTGCCGCAAAGCGTGAAAATCATCGGTCTTTCCGCCACGGTGTCGAATGTGGAGGACTTCTCCAATTGGATCGTCTCGGTGCGAGGGGACACCAAGCTGATCGTTTCGGAAAAGCGTCCTGTTCCGTTGGAGCAACATGTACTTGTGCAGGCGGATGACCGCACCGAACCGGAGCTCATTGATCTGTACCGTCGTGATGCGCATGGTGATCAGACAGTCAAGCTCAATGCGCAACTGCTGAACCGCCTTGATCAGCTCGATCGTCAGGCAGCACGCAGGCAAGGGGCGCAACGTCCGGAGAGACGTAAGGGCAAGGGGAAGGGCCCGTGGCATGACCGGGAATCCTCACATAAGGTGGAGCGGCATACTCCCAAGCGCTGGGCCGTGGTGGACGAGCTGAACTTTCTCGATATGCTGCCCGGCATCTATTTCATCTTCTCCCGTAATGGCTGTGACCAGGCCGTCGAACAGTGCATCAACGCCGGTCTGGAGCTGACCAGCAACGGTGAGGTGCGCCGCATTCGGCGCATTGTCGATGAGATGATCGAGGGACAGCTCAGCCAAGAGGATTTGAAGGCTCTGCATTTTTCGCAGTTCCGCTTTGCCTTGGAGGAAGGATTTGCACCGCATCATGCCGGCATGATCGCCTTGTTCCGTCAGATTGTCGAACGTTTGTTCGAGGAAGGTCTTGTCAAAGTGGTGTTCGCCACGGAGACACTGGCTTTGGGAATCAATATGCCGGCGCGTTGCGTAGTGGTCGAGAAACTTGAGAAATACGACGGCACCGGGCACGTCGGGCTTACGCCGGGGGAGTTCACCCAGCTGACCGGACGTGCGGGACGTCGTGGCATCGACACCATCGGTCATGCCGTGGTTGTCGACCATCGCGGTTTCGTGCCGGCCACCGCCGCCGCATTGTCCAGCAAACGTGTGTACCCGTTGCATTCCAGCTTCCGTCCGACTTTCAACATGGCCGTCAACCTGCTGAATTCCAGTGACTATGAAACGGCCCGCATCACCCTTGACCATTCATTCGCGCAATGGGAGGCCAATGAATCGGCATGGCAACTCGAAGCCCAGATGGATACGTTGAAGAAGGCTCTTGAGGGGTACGAACATGCCTTTACCTGTGAATTCGGCGATTTTGCTGATTTCATGCGTCTGCGTATGCGGCTAAGCGAGCTGGAAAAGAATGAACGGCGCCGACTCAAGCATGAGGTTTTCCGCACGCAGAGCGAACGCAGCCAGGCGTTCATGGATCTTGACGAAAAAATCGCGGCAATGCGTGAATTGGATCGCAATCATCCATGCCGTAAATGCCCTGATCTGCAGCAGCATCTCAAATGGGGGCATCGTTGGTCGCGTGAAATGCGCGAACTGGAACGGGTGCGGCATCGTTATGAATCGCGCACCGGATCGGTGGCACGGCAGTTCGACCATATTTGCACCGTATTGGAGGAACTCGGTTATTTGGAACGTGATTCGGACAAATCACGGCATGCGGATTACCTACTGACCGAGTGCGGCCAACTGTTGCGTCATCTGTACAGCGAACTTGATCTGGTGCTGGCGCAAGCGATCGACGAAGGAGCCTTCGACGGGCTTGACGCGCCGGAACTGGCCAGCGTCCTGTCGTCGCTCATCTATGAAGCGCGTGGGGGAAGCGGGGGAGAGCCCCGCCATTACCCCGGTGGCATCCAAGGCAACGTTGCCGTCTGCGCGGCACAGTTGCGCGGCGTACACGCGAAGATCGCCATGATGTGCGAGGACCATGCCCTTGAAGAGCCCCGGCAGCTTGATTTCGGCATCGCTGACATCGTTTACGAATGGGCTCAGGGTGAAAGTCTGTCGCGCGTGTTGTACGGCACCGATCTGACCGGAGGCGATTTCGTGCGTAATTGCAAGCGCTTGGCCGATGTACTTCAGCAAATCGCCGTCGCCGAACCATATCTGACGAAACGTGCCGGAACGTTGGCGCTGGTGGCCAAACAGGCGATGGAAGCCGTAAATCGTGGCGTCGTCGCGTATTCAGGGGTCGACTGACGCCCGTTTGCATACCGGTTGTTGGAATAATCGACACGTCCGAACTGTTCTGTAGCGTAGACAGAGCAACAATCCAAGGAGGCAAAGGCAAATGGCAGAACGCAGTCTGCGAGGCATGAGCATCGGCGCAAAATCGCTGGAATCCGATGACAACGTGGATTTCGCGGCACGCAACGACATCGCATACGTATGTCCGAAAGGTCACCGAACCATTCTGCCATTCGCCGAAGGCGCCGAAGTGCCTGACGAATGGGAGTGCCGTTGCGGTGCTGTGGCGCACCGTGAAGGCGATGAGGATCGTCAGGCCGATGAAATCAGCAAACCGACCCGTACCCACTGGGATATGCTGTTGGAACGTCGTAGCGAGGACGAGCTCAAGACCCTGTTGGAGAAGCGGCTGCAGATGCATCGTGACGGCTGGTTCCCGGATTACGAGTGACCTGAAGCTGAACAACACATGAACACCTTGCCCGGTCATAACGACCGGGCATAATTATTTCCGGTATCACATGAAATCAAGGAATCAGAGGAGAACAAACCTCATGTCTGAACATCCGAAAAAAGTCGTACTGCTCGATCTCGACGGCACGCTGACCAAATCCGATCCGGGCATTATCGGATGCGTGGTCAAGGCCTTCCAAGAAATGGGGTATCCAGTTCCCGATGCCGACGAGCTGCAACGTTTCATCGGCCCGGCCATCAGCGAATCCATGCAACGTAACGGCGTTCCGGACGACGAACTCGATAAGGCCGTTACCGTCTATCGCAAATACTACGCTGACGAAGCCGTATTCGATGATCCCAACAACCCAGGGCAGAAAGTGCCGGGACGTCTCAACAACACCATCTACAAAGGCATTCCCGAACAGCTTGCCAGGCTACGCGCGGACGGATATCGTCTGATTATCGCCAGCTGCAAGCCGCAGTACCAGTGCATTCCGATTTGCGAGCATTTCCATCTCGACACCATGGTCGATGGCATTTATGGAGCCAGCAAGGACAATTCGCGTCTCGACAAGGATCAGGTAATCCGTTGGGCGTTCGAGCATATCGGTTACGACGAATCCGCCGGAGACAAAGCCTTGATGGTCGGCGATCGCTGGACCGATGCCGACGGCGCCAAGGCATGCGGTTTGGATTGCTTGGGATGCGGTTGGGGTTACGCTGAATCCGGAGAACTGCAGGAGCATGGCGTGTATCGCATCATCGATACCGTGGACGAGTTGGCGCAGGCCGTTGAGGAATACTTCAACTCATACTCCCGATAATGTACGTTATGTCAGAAAATAATTTCCGTCTGCCCTGAGATAACGCCGCCCGGTTATATCGGCCCGCCCCTTTTGGGCTTCGCCTGGCATAACCGGGCGTTTTTCGATTTCGGCCTCACGGTCGTAGTCATCATCATTCGGATTCGTTGTCAGACTCGCCGATCCGGTTGAGTTTGCGTTCCATTTCGCTCGCCATGCCTTTTCTGGCCTGTAGGTACATGAACACCAGCTCGGCGGCTATCAGCACGATCATGACCACCGCCGACGGCCATCCCATATGCTCGTAGAAACGCCGGAATCGCATCGACATACTTTCCTTGAACAAGGAATACAGCGGATACGGCAATGCTCCGAGCACCAATGACGCGAAGTGCAATCCGATGATCGACCATCGCACCGGATATACCGGACGTTCCTTATGCGAAAAAAAGCCTCCACGAATCGAACAGATTGAACATATGTTCACTGCAATGACGGCGGCGATGACCCAAAGCAAGACCGGCAGAATATCGAGCATGCGTCACTCCCCTGATGATTATTCCATTAACTTTCGATCTCCTAGGATGCCATCCTACACACGCGGTCTTACACGACTCCCGGCAATTCCTATCTGCCACTGGCGGCCCTGGCCTTACGCTGCGCTTCAAGTTTTTTCCGCATCCGCATGGCCGCGATGTCATCAATCGGTCGCTTGCCATCCGTACTGGTCTGCAGTTTCGTCAGGTCGACATATTCCTCATGATCCAGCGCATTCTTGATTTGACGCCATAACGAGCCTACGGACACACCGAATATCGCCTTGCCGCTTTGCAACAGTTCGATCATCTGTTCGCTGGTAGTGCATTCATGCACTTCCTGACCGTCACACATGATGGTGATGCCTTCCAGCTGCTCGATTGTACGCTGTGTCAGGAATCCAATGGCCGTGGTCACGTTCTGCAGATTGATGCCGGCATCCAACAGTTTTTTGGAGACCGCCAGAATCACCACATCCTTGAATGAATACAGACGCCGTGAACCGGATCCATGCGAAGGCGTGATCGATGGTTCTACGATCTGCTTACGAGCCCAATAATCAAGCTGTCTATAGGTGATGCCGGCAACTTTCGACGCCACGGTACCGCGATAGCCTCGCGTAACGTTCTGCGTGTCGGTTGCAGGAAACAACTCCCCCTGCACCGCTTGGGGCGCGCGCAGATGCAACTGCATTGTTGACTCCGCATCACTCATCGTATTCTCCCTATGAACTGCTACGCCCATGAGATTCATACGAAGCCCATGGGCGCGATGCCGCTGTTCACAGTCTATCCCGCATCATGCGGAATATCAGGCAATGACGGCGGAGTTGGTGAAATAGACCAGACGGAACTTGCCGATCATAATCTCGTCGCCATTGTTCAGCTGCTTCTGATCGACACGTTGACGATTTACGTATGTGCCATTCAGACTACCGGCGTCAATGACGGAATATGCACCATTGACCCTGCGGAACACGGCATGGGAACGCGAAACCGTGGAGTCATCCAACAGAATGTCCGCACGCGGATCACGTCCCACGGTAATCTCATCTTCGTCGAGCAGATAACGCGAACCGGAAACCGCTCCCCTAGTCGAGATCAACAGCGCCGTGCCATCGGACAGACGCATGATCGTATCGAGGTCCTCCTTCGTCAAAGGACGGTCTCCGGTGGAGGTTACCGGTACAGTAATTGCAGGAAGACCGATGATGGTCGTTTCGCCTGCGCTTGGAATCGGATCAGTCATATTCGCCATTCTATACATTCCCTTTGCATATAGCCGGTATTGTCTTGGCCATGGTCACGAATCATACACTGCTTTCATGCGTGGGCTTTGTCTATGATCGACACGAATTCGTCATGTGGCAGCATATCGTCATAGCTACGCCAACGGCGTTCCAGCTCCTTGTTCGCCTCATCATGCTGTCTGTTTCCCAATGCGGCATAGGCCTCCAATTCATTCGGCCCCATGGCGTTGACAGGCTGGTTGAGATTCAACGATTCGTTCATAATCGTCCATTCTAATGTCACCAACCATGGCAAACCATGAAAAAACGCCTGACGACATGGAAAATATGCCGCCAGGCGTTTGTTAACAGGTGGTGCGCTTAGTTTCAGCGCTGATCCAGCATCTCCTGCAGAGCCTTGTTGACCGACGGAGAGCCCGCGGCCATGGACAGGGTGTTGATGCCGTTGATTTCGAAGCCGCGCTTGATGGCGGAGAAAATCTTGTTCTTATTCATGTTGTATTCCTCAATTCCTATAAAGACTGTTGTTTGCGATTAACGATAGCGATTGCGTCGCGAAGCTTTGCTCGCGGGGCCTGATCAGCGGTTGTTGAGCAGCTCGTGCAGAGCCTTGCCTGCGGACGGAGTGTTGACCGCCATCAGACCGTTGATTTCGAAGCCGCGCTTGATGGCGGAGAAAATCTTGTTGTCGTTCATGTTGTTTCCTTACTTGCTGTTATTCTGTGACGCACCCTGCGTCCTGCTATCTTCTGTTGTGTACGTTGTCCACTATAGAGGCCCGCTCAGTGAAAGTCATGGTCTCCTCGTTCGATTTCTTGTATTTTCATCGGTTATTCTTGAGATTGCGCAAAACTGGCTCGTTATCCAGATATCAGTTGACCGCTGTGTTCCACAGACTCGCGGCGACGTGGAGGCCTGCGTCGGCATCGCCGCTGCCGTATGGTCACGTCCCGTCACGGGCCTCGGGCAATCCAATAACAAAAAAGCCGCCCATATGGACGGCTTCATGGTGGGTGATATAGGAATCGAACCTATGACCCCTTCCGTGTGAAGGAAGTGCGCTA